>Ga0307408_100000037_pt1 | contig 187096 bp, 163 predicted proteins | sample 322Cmetagenome_FD_202116 | JGI IMG/M metagenome (GOLD analysis project Ga0307408, IMG submission 202116) | Maize rhizosphere microbial communities from greenhouse at UC Davis, California, United States - 322HYB-C-3 | ecosystem: Host-associated > Plants > Roots > Rhizosphere > Soil | place...
GCGCCAGGCCGCGGAAGGCCTGCAGGTCGTCGTCTGGCGGCTGCGCGAAGGCAGCCTGTGGCGCTGGGAAAGCCCCGCCCAGCGCCGCGTGCAGGACCTGGCCGACCAGCGCCAGCGCGGCCTGCAGCAGCTGGATGAGCGCAATCCGGCGCTGCGCGCCTTCGACGGCGTGGCCGGCTGGCAGCTCTACTGCTTCTGGGGCAACGCGTGGAGCAACTGCCAGTCCACCGGTGGCGGGCCGCAGGCCAATGCCGGCCCCGTCAACCCGCAGACCACCGGCCAGCCGCCGGCCGGCCTGCGCGTCGCCATGCAGTTCGCCGAAGGCAGCGGCCTCGCCGGCACCCTGACGCGCGAGCTGGAGGTCACCGTCCGATGACGTCCCGCAACCACCAGGCCGGCGCCGCGCTGCTGACGGCCCTGCTCATCGTCACGCTGATCGCCAGCCTCGCCGCCGGCATGGTGTGGCAGCAGTACCGTGCCGTGCAGATCGAGGCGGCCGAGCGGGCGCGGGCCCAGAGCGGCTGGATCCTGCAGGGCGCGCTGGACTGGGCGCGACTGATCCTGAAGGAGGACCTGCGTTCCGACCAGAGCCGGCCGCCGGTGAAGGATCACCTCGGCGAGCCCTGGGCCGTGCCGCTGGCCGAGGCGCGCCTGTCCACCTTCCTTGCCGCCGACAGCGGCAACGCCAGCAACGAAGGGCCCGAGGCCTTCCTGTCGGGCGTCATCGAAGACGCCCAGAGCCGCTACAACCTGCGCGCCATCGCCGTCGGTACCCAGGTGTCGCCGCAAGAGAAGCTCACGCTGGAGCTGCTGTGCCGGCAGGTCGATGCGCCGCCCGGCACGTCGACCCTCATCATCGACGGCCTGCGTGCGGCCTTCCCGGCCGCAGCCAGCGGCGCGAGCGCCCCCGCCAGCGGCCCCGCGGCCGGCGACAGCGGCCCGCTGCAGCCCGCCGGCCTGGACCAGCTGCGCTGGCTGGGCCTGGACGCTGCGACGCTGAAGCGGCTGGAGCCCTATGTCGTGCTGCTGCCCAGGCCCACGCCGGTCAACCTGAACACGGCGCCCCGCGAAGTCATCGCGGCGCTGCTGAACACCGACCTGGCGACGGCCGAGCGCATCGTGCAGGGCCGCAAGGGCCGGCCGCTGCAGACCATCGCCGATGCCGCCGCCTTCCTGACATCCGGCACGCAGATCCCCGCGGGGCGCGCGTCGGTGGACTCGTCCTTCTTCATCGTCACCGGCCGGCTGCGGCTGGATGAGCGCCAGCTCGAGCAGCGCTCGCTGATCGAGCGCCAGGGCAACGCCACCACGGTGCTGGCGCGCGAGCGCGTCAGCCAGCTGCTCGACCGCTGAGCTCGCCTCGAACCGACACGCCAAAAGAGCCCCCCTAGAATGCGCCGCGCCCCATGAGCACCCTGCTGCTATTCCTGCCCTCCCGGACGCGCCTGCGCGCCCTGGGCCAAGCTGCGCCCGAAACGGCCGCGGCCCGCGAGTACGACTGGGTGCTGACCCCGGACGGCCGCCACATCGACCGTGAAGGACGCGCTGCCGCCGCCGGCATGCCGGCGGCCGACAGCGTTATCGCCGTCGTCGCCGAGTCCGACATCAGCTGGCGCCGCGTCGAGCTGCCCAAGGCCGGCCGCCAGATGCGCGCGGCACTGGCCGGCAAGCTCGAGGAAAGCCTGCTCGACGACCCTGACGCGCTGCACTTCGCCGTCGAGCCGGACGCCGTCGGCGGCGACACCGCTTGGGTGGCGGTCACTTCGCGCGCCTGGCTGGCCGGGCATCTCGCCGAACTCGATACGGCGGCGGTCTTCGTCGACCGCGTCGCGCCGCTGGCCTGGCCGGACGAACCGCCGCGCGGCCACTTCTTCGATGGCGACGGCGGAGCGGACGTCATCTCGCTGCTCTGGAGCCATGCGGACGGCGTGACGACGCTGCCGCTGCAGGGCGGCTTGGCGCGCCAGTTCTTCACGCCGGATCTCGTGCATGCGGCGCAATGGACGGCGACGCCCGCCGCGGCGACCCGTGCCGAGCACTGGCTCGGCACCCCGGTGACGGTGCAGACGCGCGCCCAGCGCGCGCTCGCCGCCGTCGACAACGCCTGGGATCTGCGCCAGTTCGACCTCGCCCCGCGAGCCCGCGGCGTGCGCGCGCTGCGCCTGCTCGGCCGCCATCTGATGCGCAAGCCCTGGCAGCCGGTGCGCTGGGGCCTGGCGGCCCTGCTGGTCGTGCAGCTGCTGGGCATCAACCTCGCCGCGTGGCGGCAGCACCGCGAAGTCGCGGCACGCCGCGAGGCCGTCACCGCGACGCTGACCGGCGCCTTCCCGCAGGTGCGTGCCGTCCTCGATGCACCGGTGCAGATGCGCAAGCAGCTCGACCTGCTGCGCGCCAGCGCCGGCAGCGTCGGCGAGCAGGACCTCGAGGCCCTGCTCGGCGCCGCGGCCATGGCCTGGCCGGGCGACCGGCCGCCTGCCGACGCGCTGTCCTTCGAACCCGGACGCCTCACGGTCGCCGCGGCGGGCTGGACGCCCGCCCAGATCGACAACTTCCGCGCCCAGCTGCAGGGCGGCGGCTGGCAGCTGGAAGCCGGCGACGGCAAGCTGACCGTCAGCCGCGCAAGTGCCCAAGGACAACGCTGATGCCCCGCACCGACTCCCCTTCGGCCGTCGACGGCCTGCGAACCCGGCTGCGGGAAGTGCATGCACAGGCGCAGGCGCAATGGCAGACGCTCGGCGAGCGCGAACGCCTCGCGCTGATCGCCGTCGGCACGCTGCTGGGCCTGCTGCTCGCGTGGAGCCTGCTGCTGGCGCCCGCGCTGCGCACGCTGAGGGCGGCACCCGCCGAACTGGAAACGCTGGAGCTGCAACTGCAGCAGATGCAGGCCCAGGCCCAGGAGGCGCGCCTGCTGCGCAGCACGCCGCCCGTGCCGCCGGCCCAGGCCGAAGCGGCGCTGAAGGCCTCGGTCGAACACCTGGGCACGGCCGCGCGGCTCAACGTCACGGGCGATCGCGCCGTCGTCACGCTGAACGGCATCACGCCGCCCGCGCTGCAGGCCTGGCTGGCCGAAGTGCGTGCGGCGGCCCGCGCGCGGCCCATCGAGGCGACGCTGAGCCGCGGTCCCAACGGCTTCACCGGCAGCCTCGTGCTCAGCCTTGGAGGGGGTGCCTGATGGCCTGGCTCAGGAACAAGCCCGCCGCGCCGCCGACCACCGTGCTGGACGGCGGCGCCGTGGGCGGCGGCCGCTCCGTGCGCCACGACACGCCGCGGCGCGTGGCCATTGCCGGCGCGCTGCTCGGCCTCGTCGTCGCCCTCGTCGCGTTCGCGCCGGCAAGCTGGCTGGCCCGCGCGCTGGCTTCGGCCAGCAACGGCCACCTGCTCATCGTCGACACGCGCGGCAGCGTCTGGAACGGCTCGGGCGTGCTCGTGCTGGCCGGCGGCGCCGGCGCGCGCGACGCGGCCTCCCTGCCCGGCCGGCTGCGCTGGACGATGGGCATCAAGGGCGCCGGCCTGCAGCTCGCGGCGCGCCAGGACTGCTGCATCAACGGCGAGCTGCTGCTGGGCATCAAGCCCGGCCTGGGCCGGCTCGAGATCAGCGTGGCCAACCGGGCCGACTGGCTCGCGCGCCTGCCGGCCGGCCTGCTGGCGGGCCTGGGCACGCCGTGGAACACGCTGCAGCTCGGCGGCTCGTTGCGGCTGTCGGCCCAGGAGTTCCGGCTCGAGTCGGTGCAGGGCCGCTGGCGCCAGTTCGGCAACCTGCAGCTGGACCTGCTCAACATGTCGTCGCGGCTGTCCACCATCGCGCCGCTGGGCAGCTACCGCCTCGACCTGAATGCCGACACGGCCAATGCCGGCACCAGCACGCTGCGCCTGTCGACGCTGGAGGGCGCGCTGCAGCTGTCGGGCACCGGCATGCTGAGCCCCGGCGGCAAGAGCCGCTTCACCGGCGAGGCCGGCGCCGCGCCGGACCGCGAAGAAGCGCTGAACAACCTGCTGAACATCATCGGGCGCCGCCAAGGGCCGCGCTCTGTCCTGACGATCGGATGATCATGAATCTCCACCGCACCGCCACGGCTCTCGCCGCCCTGCTGCTGGCCACCGGCAGCGCGCTCGCGCAGCCCGACAACGCGACCGTTCAGCGCGCCCGCACCGCCGGCCCGGCCGTCAAGGCCAGCTCGCCGGTCACGCTGAACTTCGTCAATGCCGACATCGAGGCCGTGACGCGCGCCATCGGCGTCATGATGAATCGACAGATCATCATCGACCCGCGCGTGAAGGGCACGATCACCGTCTACAGCGAGCAGCCGGTGTCGGTCGCCGAGGCCTATCGCAACTACCTCGCGGCGCTGCGCGGCCTGGGCTTCACGGTCGTCGAGGCGGCCGGCTTCCTGAAGGTGCTGCCCGAGGCCGACGCCAAGCTGCAGGCCGGCTCCGTGGCCGTGGAGACCAGCGGCGCGCGCGGCGACCAGATCCTGACGCAGATCTTCCGCATCCAGCACGAGAACGCGAACAACCTCGTCGCCGTGCTGCGTCCGCTGATCAGCCCCAACAACACCATCAATGCCAACCCGGGCAACAACAGCCTGGTCATCACCGACTACGCGGACAACCTGAACCGCATCGCCAAGATCATCGCGGCGATGGACACGCCGGGCAGCAGCGACATCGAGCTCGTGCCGCTGAAGCATGCCATCGCGGCCGACCTCGCGCCGCTGGTGCAGAAGCTGGCCGACGGCGGCAACGCCGCCATTCCCGGCGCGCCGCCGGGCCAGGGCAGCAGCGCCGTCAGCGTGCTGGTGGACCCGCGCTCCAACGGCCTGATCCTGCGCGCCAGCAACCCGGCGCGCCTGGCCGCCGTGCGCTCCATGGTCGACAAGCTCGACCAGCCCAGTGCGGATGCCAACGCCAACATCCGCGTCGTCTACCTGAAGAACGCCGATGCCGTGCGGCTGGCCACCGTGCTGCGCGCGGCCTTCGGCGCGGCCTCGTCCGGCAATTCCAGCAGCGGCACTTCAACGACGGGAAGCAGCGGCCTGGGCACGACGACCAACAGCTTCAGCAACACCAACCCCGGCATGAACAGCCAGGCGGCGGGAAGCACCGCCGGCGGCACGGGCATGGGCGGCACCGGGTCCAGCCTGGCGACGTCGCAGCTGTCGGCCTCGGCCGCCCCGTCGACGGGCGGCTTCGTGCAGGCCGACCCGGCCACCAACTCCCTCATCATCACGGCGCCGGAGCCGCTGTACCGCCAGGTGCGCGCCGTCATCGAGCAGCTCGACGCGCGCCGCGCGCAGATCTACGTCGAGACGCTGATCGTCAAGATCGACAACACCAAGGCCGGCCAGTTCGGCGTGCAGTGGCAGAACATCTTCGGCAACAAGGGTGATGCACGCATCGTCGGCGCCGGCACCAACTACGGCTCGGGCCTGGCCAACATCATCAACGCCACCGCCGTCGTGGCCAACGGCACGTCGGGCGTCACCGACGCGCTGAGCACCCCCGGTGTCGCGGCGCCGACCGGCCTGAACATCGGCATCCTGAAGAAGTTCGGCAGCATCTACACGCTGGGCGCCGTCGCCAACTTCTTCGAGAGCCAGAGCGGCGCCAACGTGCTGGCCACGCCCAACCTCGTGGCGCTGGACAACGAGGAGGCGCGCATCGTCATCGGCCAGAACGTGCCCACGGTGACCGGCCAGTACGCAGGCACGACGACGGGCGCGACGGCCAACCCGTTCACGACGGTGAGCCGGCAGGACGTGGGCCTGACGCTGAAGGTCAAGAGCCAGATCGGCGAGGGCGGCTCCGTGCGCATGCAGGTTGCACACGAGAATTCCTCGGTCGTCAGCAACAGCGCCAGCCAGGGCCCGACGCTGGACAAGAGCTCCATCGACACGTCCGTCGTCGTCGAGGACGGCGACATCATCGTGCTGGGCGGCCTGCTGAAGGACGACTACCAGGACCTCGACGACGGCGTGCCCGGCCTGTCCAAGATCCCCGTCATCGGTAACCTGTTCAGCAGCAAGACGCGCAAGCGCATCAAGTCCAACCTGATGGTCTTCCTGCGCCCCGTCGTGCTGCGCACTGCCGAGAGCGCCAACCGGCTGTCGATGGACCGCTACGAAAGCATCCGCGCCGTGCAGCAGAACACGCAGCCGACGCAGACCCTGGTGCTGCCCGACACGGGCGCGCCGGTGCTGCCCGAGCCCAAGACCTCGGCGCCGAACAAGGCCTTGCCCCAGCCCTCGCTGCAGCCACCGCAGCAGCCGCAGCAGTAAGCCTTCGCCCATGGCCGCCACCCGCCACCCCCTGCCCTATGCCTTCGCCAAGGCCCATGGCGTGCTGCTCGAGGACGACGGCAGCACGTTGACGCTGTGGGCGCCGCCCGAGGTCGGCTGGGCCACGCTGTCCGAAGTCCAGCGCCAGTACGCGGTGGACCGGCTGGAGTCCGAGGCCGCGCCGTCGCTGGCCCAGCGCATCATGGCGGCCTATGCCGGCAGCGAGTCGAGCGCGGCCGTCGTCGTCGGCGAGGTCGAGAGCGCGGTGGACCTGTCGCGCATGATGCAGGACCTGCCGGCAGTCGAAGACCTGCTCGAGGCCGCCAACGACGCGCCCATCATCCGCATGCTGAACGCGCTGCTGACGCAGGCGGCCAAGGACGGTGCGAGCGACATCCACATCGAGCCCTACGAGCGCAGCAGTTCGGTGCGCTTCCGCGTCGACGGCACGCTGCGCGAGGTCGTGCAGCCCAACCGCGCGCTGCATGCGGCGCTGATCTCGCGGCTGAAGATCATGGCCGAGCTGGACATCGCCGAGAAGCGCCTGCCGCAGGACGGCCGCATCTCGCTGCGCATCGGCGGCCGCGCCATCGACGTGCGCGTCTCCACGCTGCCGTCGGCCCACGGCGAGCGCGCCGTGCTGCGCCTCTTGGACAAGAGCGAATCCAAGTTCACGCTGGAAGGCCTGGGCATGGACGGCGACGTGCTGTCCGCCTTCAAGCGCCTGGTGCAGCAGCCGCACGGCATCGTGCTCGTCACCGGCCCGACCGGCTCGGGCAAGACGACGTCGCTGTACGCGTCGCTGCAGACCGTGGACACCAGCACGACCAACGTGCTGACCGTCGAGGACCCGATCGAGTACGAGCTGCCCGGCATCGGCCAGACCCAGGTCAACAGCAAGATCGACCTGACCTTCGCCAAGGCACTGCGCGCCATCCTGCGCCAGGACCCGGACGTCATCATGATCGGCGAGATCCGCGACTTCGAGACCGCGCAGATCGCCATCCAGGCCTCGCTGACCGGCCACCTGGTGCTGGCCACGCTGCACACCAACGACGCGCCCAGCGCCGTCACGCGGCTGACCGACATGGGCGTGGAGCCCTTCCTGCTGAGCAGCTCGCTGCTGGGCGTGCTGGCTCAGCGGCTGGTGCGGCGGTTGTGCCCGGTCTGCAAGCGTCAGGACGAGCATCAACGCTGGCACCCGGTCGGCTGCGAAGCCTGCGGCCACACCGGCTACAAGGGCCGTACCGGCGTCTACGAGCTGATGGTCGCCGACGAAGCCGTGCGCGGCCTCATCCACAACCGCGCGCCGGAAAGCCAGCTCACGGCGGCTGCCGTGGCCAACGGCCTGCGGTCGATGCGCGAGGACGGTGAGCGGCTGATCGACGCCGGCGTGACCTCGCTTGAAGAGGTCCTGCGCGTAACGCGCGAGGGCTGACATGCCCGCCTACAAATACCAAGCCCTCGCCGACACCGGCCGCCAGAGCAGTGGCCTGATCGAGGCCGACAACCCGCGCGCGGCCCGCGCAATGGTGCGGGCGCAGGGGCTGACGCCGCTGTCCATCGAGGTCGTGCAGCAGCAGGGCGGCACCGAAGGCAGCCGCTTCAAGCGCCGCGTGTTCAGCGCGACGGCGCTGGCCGTCTGGACGCGCCAGCTCGCCGGCCTCGTCGGCTCGGGCCTGCCCATCGAGCGCGCGCTGACGGCCCTCGCCGACGAGAGCGAGGACGCGAAACAGCGCGAGCTCATCAGCCAGCTCAAGGCCGAGGTCAACGCCGGCTCGGCCTTCGCGCGCGCGCTGGCCACGGCGCCACGCGAGTTCGACGAGGTCTACCGCGGCGTCGTCGCCGCCGGCGAGCAGAGCGGCGCGCTGGGCCTGGTGCTGGAGCGGCTGGCCGACGACCTTGAGGAACGTCAGGACCTGAAGGCCAAGCTCGTCGGTGCGATGGCCTACCCGGCCATCGTGTCCTGCATCTCGGTGTTCATCGTCATCTTCCTCGTCACCTACGTCGTGCCGCAGATCGCGACGGTGTTCACCAGCTCCAAGCGCACGCTGCCGGCGCTGACCGTCGCGATGCTGGCCCTCAGCGACTTCGTGCGCGCCTGGGGCTGGGCGATGCTGGCCGGTCTCGTCGGCGGCGGACTGCTGCTGCGCCAGGCGCTGAAGGCGCCGGCCTTCCGGCGGCGCTTCGACGCCGGCATCCTCGGCCTGCCGCTGGTGGGGCGGCTCGCGCGCGGCTACAACGCGGCGCGCTTCGCCGGCACGCTGGCCATGCTGGCCGGCGCCGGCGTGCCCATCCTGAAGGCACTGCAGGCCGCGGCCGAGACGCTGTCCAACCGCGCGATGCAGGCCGACGCGCTGGACGCGCTGGTGCAGGTGCGCGAAGGGGCGCCGCTGGGCTCGGCGCTGGCGGGCAAGAAGCGCTTCCCCGGCATCCTGGCGATGTTTGCCCGCCTGGGCGAGCAGACCGGCCAGTTGCCGGAGATGCTGGGCCGCGCGGCACGCCAGCTCAGCGTGGAGGTGCAGCGCCGCTCGATGGCCGCGGCGACGCTGCTGGAGCCGCTGCTCATCGTCGCGATGGGCGCCGTCGTGCTGCTCATCGTGCTGGCCGTCCTCCTGCCCATCATCCAGCTCAATACCTGGGTGAAATAGACCACCCCCTACCGCAGCGGAGCTGCGGCCCCCTCAAGGGGGCACTCCCGACGGACCGGCAAAGCCGGATCCGTGGGAGTCGCTTGAAGGGCGGCGGCGCTGCGCGCGCCTTGTCAGGCGACTTCGGCGTGATCTGACTCACGAACCGGGAGTTTCCCGACATGCAGGGAGGGTTCGGTTTTTGCTTGAATTGAGGTGACCGAGGAGGTTCACGTCATGAGCACCAACGCCATCGCCTGCGTCGCCCCGCGCATTCCTGTCGCCCGGATGCGCAGCATCTACCGTGTCGAGGACGTCTCGCGCCGCCTCGACAAGCTGCCACCCAAGGAGCACGAGTCGCTGCGCGCCACCTACGAGCGCATGCTCGAAAAGGGCGAGCAGCGCTTCCAGGTCAAGCCTTCCGGCCTGCCGGTGATGGACGCGCTCTACGCCGAGCTGCCCAATTTCCACGATGTGCTCGACGACGTGCGGCGCCAGATCGCGCTGTGCAACGACAGCAGCGACGCGCTGGAGATCACGCCGCTGCTGCTGCTCGGCCCACCTGGCGTCGGCAAGACGCACTTCGCCCGCCAGCTCGCCGAACTGCTCGGCACCGGCATGGGCTTCGTGTCGATGAGCTCGCTGACCGCCGGCTGGGTGCTCTCCGGTGCTTCGAGCCAGTGGAAGGGCGCCCGGGCAGGCAAGGTCTTCGAGGCGCTGGTGGAAGGCGACTATGCCAACCCGGTCATGGTGGTCGACGAGATCGACAAGGCCGGTGGCGAGGCCGCCTACGACCCGCTCGGCTCGCTCTACAGCCTGCTGGAGCACGACACGGCCAGCAGCTTCAGCGACGAGTTCGCCGAGGTGGCCGTCGACGCCAGCCAGGTGATCTGGGTGGCCACCGCCAACGATGCGCGCGCCATCCCTGATCCCATCCTGAACCGTGTGAACGTCTACGAGGTGCAGGCGCCCGATTTCGAGGCAGCGCGCGCCATCGCGTTGCGCCTCTACGAGAAGCTGCGCGGTTCGCACGACTGGGGCAGGCGCTTCGACGAACGGCCCGCCGACGCGGTGCTCGACCGCATGGCCGAGCTCGCGCCGCGCGAGATGCGCCGGGCATGGATGACGGCCTTCGGCAACGCGCGGCTGGCACAGCGCGATACCGTGCGCTGCGAGGACCTGCCCGCCGCCAACGCGAAGAAGGGCCGCATCGGCTTCATGCAGTAGAAAGGTTGCGACGGCAGAGGCCAGAATCGCGGCATGCCTGCCAGCCTGCAAGACCAGCTCGTCGTCGCGATCTCCTCGCGTGCCCTGTTCGATTTCGAGGCCGAGAACGAGGTCTTCGAGGCGGGCGACGACCATGCCTACATGGCGCTGCAGCAGCGCCTGCTCGACGAGCCCGCCGCGCCCGGCGTGGCGTTTTCGCTGGTCGAGAAGCTGCTGGCCTTCAATGCCGGCAGGGCACCGCAGGTCGAGGTCGTCGTGCTGTCGCGCAACGACCCGATCTCGGGCATGCGCGTGTTCCGCTCGGCCAAGCACTACGGCCTGAACATCGAGCGCGGCGTGTTCACGCGTGGCGCGTCGCCGTGGCGCTATCTGCGGCCGCTGGGTGCGCAGATGTTCCTGTCGGCCAACGAGGACGACGTGCGCCAGGCGCTGGCCGCCGGCGTGGCGGCCGCACGCGTGATGCCACAGGCGGCGCGCGCGTCGTCGGCCCACCCCGGCGAACTGCGCATCGCCTTCGACGGTGACGCGGTGCTGTTCTCGGACGAGGCCGAGCAGGTCTTCCAGCGCGACGGCCTCGCCGCCTTCCGCGAGCACGAGCGCGAACGCGCCCACCTGCCGCTGCCGGCCGGGCCGTTCAAGCCGGTGCTGCAGGCGCTGCACCGGCTGCAGCACTCACCCGGCATGAAGGTCCGCACGGCCCTCGTCACCGCCCGCAGCGCCCCGGCCCACGAGCGCGCGCTGCGCACGCTGATGGACTGGCAGATCGAGGTCGACGAAGCCATGTTCCTCGGCGGACTGGCCAAGGGCGAGTTCCTGCGTGAGTTCGAGCCCGATTTCTTCTTCGACGACCAGGTGGGTCATGTCGAGAGCGCGGCCGCCCATGTGCCGGCCGGCCAGGTGGCCGCGGGCATCGCCGCGGGCCGGGGTTTTCAATAAAAGGCGTTCATGCTCTGCACGATGGTGCCGATCTTGTTGCCTTGAGCGTTGTTGATGGACATATTGCCCTCGGCCACGCCGCTGAAGTGCTCGAAGCCGACGGCGTTGAACAGCGAGCGGCTGTCACGCACCAAGCCGTAGTTCATCGAGATGCCGGTGGCGCCGTTGTTGTAGGCCGTGGACGCGGCGATCAAGCCATGGGTCGCATTGATGCCGTGGGCGGCATTGTTCTGCGCCACCACGCGATGGGCGGTCAGCTGGGCCAGGAAGACGCCGTTGAAGTTGCCGGTGACCATCAAGTCCTCGGCCATCACCGTGCTCGCGGGCGACTGGCTGTCGATGCCGATGCCGTAGAGGCCGAAGCCGCGCACGGCGCCGTTGAAGACATGCATCACGGCATTGCCGCCGATCTTGATGCCGATGCTCTGCGGCGCCCCGCCGCAGCCGGCCTTGGTGCAGGCCGCTGCGCCGCTCAGCTGGTAGCCCCCCAGGTCCAACGTCACATTGGCACCGTTGCCGATGACGATGCCGTCGACACCGCTGGGCACGTTCAGATTGCCGGCCAGCTTGTAGCTGCCGGACTGGCTGATGACGATGGGGAAGGTCGGCGCGGTCTTGCCACCGCCGAGCAGGGTCTGGGCCTGGGTCGTCGTGGCGAAGCAGCTGGCGGCGGCAAGGGCGAGCAGGGAGGTGCAGAGGCGCATGGTGATCCGTAGGGGTTGGGTTGCGATGCACGGCATCCTCCGCAGCGCCGGTATCAGCGCCGTTTCCGGCCAGGTTTCATTTGTTATGCCGCCCTCACGGCAGCAGCTGCAGTGCCAGGCTGCGTTCGGCCAGCCACAGCGCGGCCAGCGCGGCGATGGCGCTGGACCCGCCGGGCACGATCCAGCGCCGGTAGGCCGTGCGCCGGCGCAGCGCGAGTGCCGCCGGCAGCAGCAGCGCGACGACGGCGAGCTGGCCCAGCTCGACGCCGAGGTTGAAGCCCAGCAGCGGCCGCAGCAGTTCGGCGCCGCGCAGGCCCAGGTCCTTCAGCGGCCCGGCGAAGCCGACGCCGTGCACGAGGCCGAACACGCCCACCATGGCCCAGCGCGGGCCGGGCACGAAGGGACGGATGTTGTCGAGCGCGGCCAGCAGCACGGTCAGCGCGATCAACGATTCGATCCAGCGCGACGGCGGATCGATGACGCCACCGGCCGCCAGGCCCAGCGTGATCGAGTGGGCGACGGTGAACGCCGTGACGAGCTTCAGCGTCTCGGCAAAGGCGCCGCGTGCACCGGCCCGCGGCGCCCAGCCTTTGCCGTCGCGCTTCCACACGGCGACGGGGATCAGCGTGACGAGGAAGAGCACATGGTCCAGGCCGCCGGCGATATGGGCCATGCCCTCGATGACGAACTCACCCAGGCTGGCGTGCTCGGCCTTCAGCGTCTGCGGACCGGCGCCGGGCTGCAGCAGCAGGGGTTCGCCGGTCATGCCGACGAGGCGGGCCAGGCAGCGGTGGCCGGCATCTGTCGCAGCGAACAGGCGATAGTCAATGGCCAGTTCGTGCACCGCCACCGCGCAATGCCAGCGCGTGACGAGCACGGCATGCATGCCGTCGCTGTGCTCGTCCAGCTGCGGCTCGCCGCGCCCCTGCAGGCCGCAGGCCGCGCCACCGGCCGTGAAGCGCACGCCTTCGTCGGCGAGCCTTTCGACGTCGGCCCAGCGCCCGCGCACCTCGCCCCAGCTCAGCGTACCGTCGCCATTGGCATCCAGGCCGAGGTCGCGGTCGAGGTCGCGCAGCGCGATGTCCAGGCGCTGCTCGACGTCGGCGCCAGCGACGCGGTAGCGCAGGTAAGCCTCGCTGGACTGATGGGCCCAGGCGCAGGTGCAGCACAGCAGCAGGAGGAGTGCGCGGATCACGAGTTCGACAGGCCGTTGAGGCGCGCATCTTGCCAGCCCAACTCGCGCACGAAGCGGGCCAGCTCGCGGCGCGCGGCCTCGCCGTCGCGGCCGGCGGCCTGGGCGGTGCGCAGCAACAGCACGGCATCGGCCGGCTCGCGCTGCCAGGCCCAGTTGGCCTGCGCCAGGCGCAGCGCCTCGCGGGGCTGGTTCTCCACGTCCAGCGCGAAGCGCGCCTGCTCGCGCGCGTGCTTGCCGGGCTCGCGACGGTCGGCGGCGGCGAGGCTGTCGCGCAGACGGGCGGTGGGCGCCGCAGCGTCACGGTTCAGGCGGCGCAGCGCGATGACGTGGCGCAGCAGCAGCGCGTCGGCCTCGGAGCCCTGCGTCAGCGCGAGCGCGTCGGCAGCCCTGCCCTGCGCCAACAACCAGTCGGCCAGCGCGGCGCGGGTGTAGACCTCGTCGGCGCCCGCGAGGGCCTGGCGGTAGAGGCCGAACGCGGCGGGGTCGCCCATGCGCTCGGCGAGCTCGGCGCGCATCAACGCGAGCCACGGCGGCACGCTGCGGCCGGGGCTCAGCCGTGCCAGCGCCTGAGCAGCGGCGGGCGCGTTGCCGGTCAGGCTGCCCAGTTCCGCCAGGCAGGCCGCGGCAGGCAGCGGCGCCAGCAGCTTGAGCTGCTCGCACAGCGCACGCGACTGCGGCAGCTCGGCGCGTAGCTGGTGGATGGCGGCGCTGTCGAGCAGCGCCTGGGCACGGAGCTCGGGCGCCAGGTCTGCGCGCGCCAGCAGGCCGCGCAACTGGGTCAGGCCGCCGTCGAAATCGTGCCGCGCCTGCAGCACGCGGGCGCGCAGCAGCACGGCTTCGGCAGGCGCTTCGGCGCGTTGCCACCAAGGCGCCAGCGCGGCCTGCGCAATGCCCAGCTCGCGCGGGTCGCCCAGCACGCGGGCGCGGTCCAGCGCCGCGCGGGCGTTGGCCAGCGCCAGCGGCAGCTGCGCCGGGTCGCGCGCCAGCGCCGCGCGGCGTGCGCGTTCCGTCGCATCCATGCGGTAGGGCAGCCGCTGCACGACCTCTGCGTCGCTCTTCGGCGTGAAGGGCTCGGCCGGGGCCATCAGCGGCGCCGCGAGCAGCAGGGCCAGCAGCGCCTTCATGCAGCTTGGATCCGGCAGTTGGGCGCACCCGAGGGGCTGGCGAGGCGGGTCGCTGGCAAGGCGCGACGACGCAGTGGGCTCATGCCCACCAGGAGAAGCAACGCTGCCAGCGGCTCGAAGCGCCAGACCAGCGGGCGTGCAGCGTTGGTCACCGGAGTGGTGATCGCGGCTCCATTCGTCAGGTGTCGATGCATCGAGGTGCCGGTTATGTAGCAAGCGGTCAACTGCCGGATCCAGGCTAGATCGCGGACGGCTCATCGGTCTCACTGGTGACGGGATCGTCGGCCGGCAGCGTCAGCGGCTCGCTGGTCTCGTCGCTGAAGCTCTGTCCGTTCAGATAGCTCACCAGCGCCGGGGCCGACGCAATGGCGCCGTCGGGCACGGCGGTGGTCGCGTTCGGCACGGGCTCGGGGTGGGCGCCGTAGTCAGACCCGCCACCGCAGGCGACGAGGGCGAGGCTGGCGGCAAGGGCCGCCGCCGTGGTCAGCAGGGCACGCATGGCGGCCTCCTTCACTTGGTGCCCGGGATGGGCGTGTTGAGGTAGGGGAAGCCGCTCAGCAGCGGCACGACGGCCTGGTCCACCGCGTCGTGCAGCTTGAAGGCGGTGGCGCCCAGCGGCACGGCGGAGGGCTTGCAGGCCGCGCCGAAGCCGAGCTTGTCGGTGTCGCCATTGGCCATGCACAGGCCGCCCATGACGGCGACGAGCGAGATGTCGACGACGTCGTCCTTGGGCCGGCGGCCGTTGGGGTAGCCGGCGTTGTCAGTGCCGCCCGCGAGGATGTTGCCGACGATGCCGAGGCGGTTCTGCTGCGCGAAGGCCACGGGCGCTATTGCCGTGTTGAGCCGCAGCATCTCCGACGGCGTGACCATGGCCAGCTGGTTCACGCCCTTGATGCCGGTCAGGAAGGTCGTGACGAGGTCGTTGCGCGGGAAGTTGGTCGGCGCTGTGTTGGGCAGGGCCAGCGCGATCTCCAGCAGCGCGGGCAGCGTCGGGTTGGTCACGTAGTCGGCGAACTGCGCGTCGTCCTTGGGCTTGGACGAATTGAACTTGTCCTTGTCCTTCAGGCCGATGACGACCTCGTTGACCAGCGGCATGCCCAGGCGTGACACCTGCACCCAGGCGCCGCCAGCCTTCTCGGCCGTCTGGTGGCCGCTCTTGGGCGAAGGATCCAGCAGCCGGCCCTGGCGCATGCTGGCCGCCGTCCAGCCGCCGATGACGTCGCTGCCGGTACTCTTCAGGCAGTCCTTGTGCACCTCCAGCGCCAGCGTCGTGACGTTCTTGTCGCCGATGGTGTTGGGCGCGGCATTGATCAGGCTCGGGTCGGTGATGACCGACACCGGCGCGTTGACCAGGTCGAAGATGGTGCCGAGGTTGACGGCGAACGGGTCCTGGCGCTGGCCGACGAAGACCTTGGCCGGCGTGCTGCAGCCCGGGATGGTGATGGGGTAGACATGCTTGGCCGCGTAGGCCGCGTAGTCGGCGATGGTCTTCTTGCCGATGTTGTCGACGGGCTTGTCGAAGGTGGTGGCGCCGCTGGTGGCATGCGCCACGGCCTGGGCCATGCCGCTGCGGCGGTCGCCGCGTACCACCGTCAACGTGTAGCTCTCGTTGACCTGCAGGTTGCCGTCCTTGACGTTGGACACCGTGCCGCTCTGGATCAGCGGGATGCCGACCATCTTGCCGCCCACGCTCAAGGACGTGCCGGCGCCGTTGTTGGACAGCTTGTTCTTGAAGCGGAACTGGAAGGTGACGTCTTCCTTGGCGTCGCCGGTGTTGTCGATGTGGATCTCGTAGAGCGCGTTCGGGTCCAGCGCGAAGTAGTTGGGGCCGCCGTAGCCGTCCTGCAGCGGCAGGTAGTTGGCGATCAGCGTGACGTAGCCGTCGCGGCCCGTCTCGTAGCTGCGGAACATGTAGAAGTCCGTCGCATCGACCTTGGGCACGGTCGTGATGAAGGGCGCTTCGCGGTGGCTGGACGCCTGGGCGCCGGCGGCCAGGCAGAGCAGCGCGACGGCGAACGCGCCGCGGGTCAATTGGGCTTTCATGGGTGCATCCTGTGAGGCGATACCGGCTCGGCATCTGCGGGCTCTACGGATGCCGCTGCCGCCTCGGATTCACTCGCTCTCAAGGAATCGAAGGGCCGCTCCCGAGGTTCCTTGGCCCCCTCGGGGGGCCTGGCGCGACGCGACAGGTTTGGGGGCGCTCAGAACTCTTCGGCGGAGTCGTGTCGGATCGGCAGCGGCTCCTGCCGGTTGAACACCCAGGCGTCGCCTTCCGCGCGACCACGCAGTACGCGGGCATGGCTGCCGCCGAAGGTCCGGTCATCACAGGCGTGGAAGGACGTCCACGTGACCGTGTAATGCACGGCGATCCCCGCCGCGGACGACTCGACGGCGGACACCTTGATGCCCGCCAGTTGCGCCAGTTCATCGAACTCGGCGACGCTGCGGTCGAGCGCGGCATCGAGCGCACCGCTCGTCACCTGCGCCTCGAAGTGCCCGTGCAGATCCACGCCCGGCGCAGGCATGGCCACGCGGGCGACGTCGGCCAATCTCAGCCCAGCACGACGCGCGCGAACTTGCGCTTGCCGACCTGCAGCACGTGCTCGCCGGCATCGAGCTTGAGGCCCTTGTCCGAGATCACCTCGCCGCCGCGGCGCACGCCGCCCTGTTCGACCATGCGCAGGCCTTCGCTGGTGGACGCAACCAGGCCCGCGGCTTTCAGCACCTGGGCGATGCCCAGTGGGGCGCCGCTCAGCTCGACCGTGGGAATGTCGTCGGGGATGCCGCCCTTGGAGCGGTTGATGAAGTCCTGCTCGGCCGCGTCCGCCGCTGCCGCGCTGTGGAAGCGTGCCGTGATCTCCTTGGCCAGCGCGACCTTGGCGTCCTTCGGATTGCGGCCGCCCGCCACCTCGGCCTTCAGCGCCGCGATGTCGGCGATGGACTTGAAGGACAGCAGCTCGTACCACTTCCACATCTGCACGTCGCTGATCGACAGAATCTTGGCGAACATCGTGTTCGCCGGCTCCGTGATGCCGATGTAGTTGTTCTTGGACTTGGACATCTTGTCGACGCCGTCCAGGCCTTCGAGCAGCGGCATGGTCAGGATGCACTGCGGCTCCTGGCCGTACTCCTGCTGCAGGTGGCGACCCATCAGCAGGTTGAACTTCTGGTCGGTGCCGCCCAGCTCCAGGTCGGCCTTCAGCGCCACCGAGTCGTAGCCCTGCATCAGCGGGTAGAGGAACTCGTGCACCGAGATCGGCGTGCCCGCGGCGAAACGCTTCGTGAAGTCGTCGCGCTCCATCATGCGCGCCACCGTGTACTTGGCGGCCAGCTGGATCATGCCGGCCGCACCCAGCGGCTCGCTCCACTCGGAGTTGTAGCGAATCTCCGTCCGTGCCGGGTCCAGCACCAGCTTGGCCTGCGCGTAGTAGGTCTCGGCGTTGGCCTGGATCTGCTCCTTGGTCAGCGGCGGGCGCGTTGCATTACGGCCCGACGGGTCGCCGATCAGCGACGTGAAGTCGCCGATCAGGAAGATGACCTGGTGGCCCAGGTCCTGCAGCTGGCGCATCTTGTTCAGGACGACCGTGTGACCGACGTGGATGTCGGGCGCCGTCGGGTCCAGGCCCAGCTTGATGCGCAGCGGCACGCCCGTCGCGGCCGAGCGGGCCAGCTTCTTCGTCCACTCGGCTTCCGGCAGCAGTTCTTCGACGCCGCGGCGTGTGATGGCCAGCGCTTCGAGGACGGCATCGGTGATCGGAAATTTCGGAGCGTCGGACATGGCGCGGCGTATTCGGCAACAAGCCGAACGAATTTGTTAAGTTATTGATCCATCGGGGTAAACCGGCATGTCGGGTAGGACAAGGCCGTTAGAATTCACCATTCGATTCGGGGGTGTTGCTTCAACACAACCGATGTGGATTTTAAGGGCGGCCCGGCCACGAACTCGGAGCCGCCCTCGTCTGGAACCGGCCTGGCCGGGATTGCCCCAGCGACAACCCCGGGAAGCCGAGCGTGACTGCCGTCCAGAAACGACTTCAACAGCTGAAAACTGCGCTCAACAGCGCCGAAACCTTCGCCGCGAGACACCCCCGCGCCCTGACCGCCGCCGTCGTCGGCGCCCTCAGCTGCTTCGCCGTGACCGCCTTCGGCATCGCACCGCTGGCCCCTGACGCCGCCGAACTGCCGCGCCGCACCGTCGTCGAGACCCTCGCCGCGCCCGACATCGAGAGTCAACTCGAAGCGCTGGCCACCCACGCCGTCGCGCTGACCCGCGCCGAGGCAACCCGTTCCAGCGACACCCCCGACAGCCTGTTGAAGCGCGCCGGCGCCTTCGACCCCGCCGCCGCCGCCTTCCTGCGCAATGACCCGCTGGGCCGCCGCGTTCTGCAGGGCCGCGCCGGCAAGATGGTGCACGTGACGGCCGACGCCTCCGGCCAGGTGCAGAAGATCGTCGTGCGCTCGCCCGCCGAGAAGGTCGAGCAGCAGCAGAGTCACTTCACCCGCCTGACCATCGAGCGCAACGGCTCCGCCTTCACGGCTCGTACCGAGCAGGCCCCGCTGCAGACCCAGGTGGCCCTGGGCAGCGGCAGCATCCGCACCTCCCTGTTCGCCGCGACCGACGACGCCAACATCCCCGACGCCATCGCCTCGCAGATGGCCGACATGTTCTCGGGCGACATCGACTTCCACCGCGAACTCCGCAAGGGCGACCGCTTCAGCATCGTCTACGAGACGCTGACCGCCGACGGCGAGCCCGTGCAGTGGGACGGCGGCGTCGGCCGCCTGCTGGCCGGCGAGTTCACGAACAACGGCCGCACCTATTCGGCGGTCTATTTCAAGGACAGCGCCTCGGGCAAGGCCAGCTTCTATGGCTTCGACGGCCAGAGCAAGCGCCGCGCCTTCCTGGCCAGCCCGATGGAGTTCTCGCGCATCACCAGCGGCTTCGCGATGCGCTTCCACCCCATCCTCAACACCTGGCGCCAGCACAACGGCGTGGACTACGGCGCGCCCACCGGCACGGCCGTGCGCTCGGTCGGCGACGGCGTCGTCGAGATGGCCGGCTGGCAGAACGGCTTCGGCAATGTCGTGCAGGTCCGCCACGGCGGCGACCGCACCACCGTCTATGCCCACCTGAGCAAGATCGACGTGAAGAAGGGCCAGCGCATCGACCAGGGCCAGCGCCTGGGCGCCGTCGGCTCGACCGGCTGGGCCACCGGCCCGCATCTGCACTTCGAGTTCCGCGTCGGCGGCCGCCACATGGACCCGCGCGCCATCGCCAAGGCGTCCGAGGCCGTCACGCTGCCGGGCTATGCCAAGGCGCAGTTCCAGGCCACGGTCGCCAGCGTGAAGACGCAGCTGGCCGTTGCCGAGACGATGGATGGCGTCTCTGCCGCCGACTGAAGCCCGGCTCTACATCGGGCTGATGTCGGGCACGTCGCTCGACGGCGTGGATGCGGTGCTCTTTGACGGCCAGGCCGTGCTGGGCCATGTGCACACCCCCTTCCCGCCCGCGCTGCGCGACGAACTGCTGGCGCTGAACACGCCTGGCGCCAATGAACTGCATCGCGCGGCCCTCGCTGCCAACGGCGTCGCGCGAAGCTATGCCGACGTCGTCTCCCAACTGCTGGAAGCGACCGGCACGCGGCGCGAGCAGGTCACGGCGCTCGGCGCCCACGGCCAGACCGTGCGTCACCGGCCCGACGGCTTCGATGGCTACACGACGCAGTTGCTCAACGGCGCCCTGCTGGCCGAGCAGGCCGGCATAGACGTGATTTGCGACCTGCGCAGCCGCGATGTCGCCGCGGGTGGCCAGGGCGCGCCGCTGGTGCCGGCCTTCCACCGGGCGGTCTTCGGCAGCGCCGGCCGCGACGTCGCCGTGCTGAACCTCGGCGGCATCGCCAACGTCAGTCTGCTGTTCGCCGACGGCGACACCGGCGGCTTCGACACCGGCCCGGCCAACTGCCTGATGGACGGCTGGATAGACCGCCACCGCGGCTTGGCCTTCGACGCCGACGGCGCCTGGGCCGCCACGGGCCATGTGCTGCCCGAGTTGCTGGCCGTGCTGCTGGCCGAATCCTTCTTCGCGCTGGCGCCGCCCAAGAGCACGGGCCGCGACCTTTTCCATCTCGACTGGCTGGACGCCCGGCTCACGCCCGGCCAGGCGCCAGCCGACGTGCAGGCCACGCTACTAGAGCTGAGCGCGCGCAGCATCGCCGACGCGCTGAAGGCCGGGATGCCCGGCGCGGCCGCGCTGATCGCCTGCGGCGGCGGCGCGCGCAACGGCCGGCTGATGCAGCGCCTGGGCGAACTGCTGCCCGGCGTTGCCATCACCACCAGCGCCGAGCACGGCCTGCCGGTCGACCAGGTCGAAGCCGCCGCCTTCGCCTGGCTGGCGCAATGCTTCATCGAACGCCGCCCGGGCAACCTGCCCGCCGTCACCGGCGCCGCCGGCCCGCGGCTACTGGGCGCGCTCTACCCCGCCTAACCTGGCTCGGGCATGTCCGGCTTCTCGCTGGCCGGCCCGATGCGGCTGTCGGCCGGGTCGAGCTGCCAGAAGATGGCGGCCGAGGCGAGCGTGATCAGCGCCATGCAGCCGAAGGTGGCGCGGAAGGCCTCGAGCGTCTGGCCATCGCCCCGGCCGAAGAACTCGGTGAAGGCGGCCAGCACCGCGCCTGCCGCCGCCACGCCCATGCCCATCGCCAGCATCTGCACCATGGACAGCAGGGTGTTGCCGCTGCTGGCGCTGGCAGCCTCCAGGTCCTTCAGCGTCAAGGTGTTCATGGCCGTGAACTGCATGGAGTTCACCGCGCCGAAGGCGGCAAGCTGGAGGATGCTCAGCACCACTGGCTGCTGCGGCGATGCGAAGGCGAAGCTCGCCATCGTCAGCCCGACGAGGGCCGTGTTTACCACCAGCACACGCCGGTAGCCGTGGCGCAGGATCAGCGGCGTCGCGACGCGCTTCACCGACATGCTGGCCAGCGCCACCGGCAGCATCATCATGCCGGCCTGGGCAGGCGAGTAGCCCATGGCCACCTGCATCAGCAGCGGCACGAGGAAGGGCATGCAGGAGCTGCCCAGTCGCGAGAACAGATTGCCCAGCAGCCCGATGCGCAACGAGCCGACCTTGAACAGTCGCGGCGAGAACAGCGGATAGGGCTTGCGCGCCGCGTGCAGCCAATAGGCCACCAGGCTGGCCAGGCCGAAGATCATCATCACCAGCACCGAGGCCTGGCGCAGGCCGAGGCCCGAGAGGCCGTCCAGCGACAGCGACAGCGCCGCCATGCCGAAGGCCAGCATCAGATAGCCGCCGAGGTCGAAGCGGACCCGGTCAGACGGCGGCGGCGCGGGCATGTAGCGCATCGTTGCCAGCGCGCCGACGAGGCCGACCGGCAGGTTGATGAGGAAGATCCAGTGCCAGGACGCCGCCTCGACGAGCCAGCCGCCCAGCGTCGGGCCGATCAGCGGGCCGACGAGGCCGGGGATGGCGACGAAGCTCATCGCCTGCAGGAAGCGCTCGCGCGGGAAGGTGCGTAGCACGACGAGGCGCCCGACCGGCAGCAGCAGCGCGCCGCCCAGGCCCTGCACGACGCGCGCGGCGACCAGCATGCTCAGGCTGGACGACACCGCACACAGCACCGAACCGATGACGAAGAGCACGATGGCGCCGATGTAGACGCGCCGCGTGCCGAAGCGGTCCGCCATCCAGCCGGTGGCAGGGATGACGATGGCCATCGTCAGCGAGTAGGCGACGATGACGGACTGCATGCGCAGCGGGCTCTCGCCGAGGCTGCGCGCCATCGCCGGCAGCGCCGTGTTGACGATGGTGGCGTCCAGCGTCTGCATGAAGAAGCCGAGGGCCACCAGCCACAGCAGCATGCGCTGGGTGCGTTCCTGATCCATGTGGGGCGCGGGCAAAAAGGGTGCCGTAGAAAGCAAAGAGCCGCCCTGAGGCGGCTCTTCATCAGCGGTTCGTGGCCATCAGACCGAGAAGCTCGATCCGCAGCCGCAGGTCGTCGTCGCGTTCGGGTTCTTGATGACGAACTGGGCGCCCTGCAGGTCTTCCTTGTAGTCGATCTCGGCGCCCATCAGGTACTGCAGGCTCATCGAGTCGATCAGCAGCGTCACGCCGTTCTTCTGCATCTGCGTGTCGTCGTCGTTGACGGCCTCGTCGAAGGTGAAGCCGTACTGGAAGCCCGAGCAGCCGCCGCCCTGCACGAAGACGCGCAATTTCAGGTCGGGGTTGCCTTCCTCGGCGACGAGGTCGCGCACCTTGTCGGCGGCGCTGTCGGTGAAGACCAGGGGCGCGGGGATGTCGGTGGGGGTGTCAAGCACGGCGCTCATGGCGGGCTCCTGTGGGAATCTGTCGAGAGACGAATATGGGGATTGTCCCCGCAAAAACAAAAGGCCGCACAGGGCGGCCTTTTGTGTCCGAAGCGTATGAATTAACGCTTGGAGAACTGCTTGCGGCGACGAGCGCCGTGCAGACCGACCTTCTTACGCTCGACTTCACGCGCGTCACGCGTGACGAAGCCGGCGCGGCTCAGTTCGGGCTTCAGCGTCGCGTCGTAGTCGATCAGCGCGCGGGTGATGCCCAGGCGCAACGCGCCGGCCTGGCCGGACTCGCCGCCGCCGTGCACGTTGACCTTGATGTCGAAGGCTTCGCCATTGTTCGTCAGCAGCAGGGGCTGCTTGGCGATCATGATGGAGGTGCCGCGGCCGAAGTAGCTCTCGATGGGCTTGCCGTTGACGACGATCTGGCCCGTGCCCTTCTTGATGAAGACGCGAGCGACCGACGACTTGCGGCGGCCAGTGCCGTAATTCCAGTTTCCGATCATGGCCGTTCCTTAGATCTCGAGAGCCTTGGGCTGCTGGGCGGTGTGCGGGTGCGAGGGACCTGCATAGACCTTCAGCTTCTTGACCATGGCATAACCCAGCGGGCCCTTGGGCAGCATGCCCTTGACGGCCTTCTCCAGCGCGCGGCCGGGGTGCTTGGCTTGCATGTCCTTGAACTTCGTGGCGTAGATGCCGCCGGGGAAGCCGCTGTGACGGTAGTACACCTTGTCGGTGGCCTTGTTGCCGGTCACACGGAGCTTGTCGGCATTGACGATGACGATGAAATCACCGGTGTCGACGTGAGGCGTGTAGATGGCCTTGTGCTTGCCGCGCAAACGGAGTGCCACTTCGCTGGCAACACGTCCGAGCACCTTGTCGGTGGCGTCAATCACAAACCACTCGTGCGTCACTTCGGCCGGCTTGGCGCTGAAGGTCTTCATGAGAGTAGCTTTCGCTGTGCCGGCCCCTTGAAAAGAGATCGGCGATGGATGGCTGAAACTTCGTGCCGGCCTCGGTGCTGTGTCTGTTGCACAGCCTCTCAACCAGTTTCTTTTCCGCAGCCTTTTGACGGAAAAGCCCACGAGTGTAGCAGCGACGCCCTTGGTTTGGAAAGCGCCACCACGTTAATCTAGGCACGGAACCTGCCGCCATGCCACGCAAACCGCCCACTCCCGCCAACCCGCCGACCGATCCGGCGACGGGTTGGGACGACGCACTGGCAGCCTTCGGCCCCGATCCGAATCCGCCTGCCGAAACCGACGGCCCCGGCCCGCTGGCCGCCACCCGGGCGGCGCTGGAGCGGCTGTCGACCTGGGTGCCCATCCGCTCGCTCGGCAGGCGCCACCGCCACCGCATCATCGACCACCTGCTGGCGCTGGACGAGCGCGACCGCTATTTGCGCTTTGGCTATGCCGCCGGGGACGAACAGATCCGCAAGTACGCCCTGGGCATCGACTTCGCCCGCGACGAGGTGCTGGGCATCTTCAACCGCCGGTTGCAGCTGACGGCCCTGGCCCACCTCGCCTATGGGCAGACGCTGCCCAGCGACCCGACCCGCGCGATGGCCGAGTTCGGCGTGTCGGTGCTGCCGCAGGCACGCGGCCGCGGCCTGGGCCGGCGCCTGTTCGACACGGCCGCCCTGCATGCCCGCAACCGCGGCATCGACACCCTCTTCATCCACGCGCTGAGCGAAAACCGCCCCATGCTGCGCATCGCCACGGCGGCCGGCGCCATCGTCGAGCGCGACGGCGGCGAGTCCCAGGCCTGGCTGCGCCTGCCGCCCGACTCCTTCGGCTCCCAAGTCGAGCAGGCCCTGGAACGGCATCTCGGCGAGCTCGATTTCCAGTTCAAGCGCCAGGCCCAGGTGTTCAACGACTTCGTCGACAGCGTGGCCGAGGTCAAGGCGCATATCGAATCGACCGGCCCGGCGAACAAGCAGTAGGCGTCGGCCCATGGCGCCCGCGCCGTATCCCTCAGCCTGGGGGGGACCGGAATAGCGAGTAATCCCCTGTCCCTTGATTGCGCTACATTGATCTCCCAATGCGCCGCACCCCGTCGGCGACGACGCCGAAATCCCAAGGGATATGCCGTACGCCATTTACTGGATCGCCGCGCTGGCTGTATGCGTGCTGGGCCTGGCCATCAGCCTGGTCTGGGCGCTGCGCCGTCCGGCGTACGCCAATAAAGGGCTGCCGGGAGAGTGGTCACTCACGGCACGGCCGGTGTTCACCGCCGACGAGCGCCGCGTCTTCCGCCTGCTGCGCGAGGCCCTGCCCCATCACGTCGTGCTGTCCAAGCTGCCGCTGGTGCGCTTTTGCCAGCCGACCGAGGCCAAGGAAGTGCGCTACTGGTTCGACCTGCTGGGCGCCTCGCACGTGACCTTTGCCGTCTGCAGCCCCAATGGCCGCGTGCTCGCCGCCATCGACCTGGAAGGCGAACGCGGCGTCACGCCGCGCAGCCTGCAGATCAAGCATGCCGTGCTGTCCGCCTGCCGCGTGCGCTATCTGCGCTGCGCGCCGGACCAGCTGCCCAGCATCGCCGAGCTGCAGCTGCTCGTGCCGCAGGGCAGCAACCCGCGCGGCCCGTTGCCGGCGCCGCCGGCCACTGCCAGCCTGCCGCGCCGCCGTGCCGGCGAGGAGGAGTTCGGCAGCGACTGGGGCCAGTTCTCGCAACCGCTGCCGCTGTGGCAGGACGCTGGCGTCTTCGGTGGCGGTGCCGGCCACGAGCCCTATGCCGAGCCGCGCCAGCAGCGCATGTCCGCCCAGCATCACCGCAGCCACCAGCCGCCCATCGAACGCCGAGCGCCCCAGCGCAGCCTGGACACCACGCGCTACAACCCGCGCAGCCTGCCGGTGCTGGACGATGCGGACGACGAGGCCATGATGGACGAGATCGTCGGCGTCGTCGTCGACGCGCCGCGTTACGCGACCGAGAGGCCGCGCCGCCGATAGAGCCAGGCCGCACCGGCGACACTCGCCGGATGCACCACGCGACCCCTGACCTCTCCTTCGGCGACCTGACGCCGGAGTTCATGCTCGACGCCCTCGACGCCGCCGGCCTGCGCGCCGATGGCCGCATGCTGCAGCTCAACTCCTTCGAGAACCGCGTGCTGCAGGTCCATCTGGAGGACGAGCGCGTGGCGGTCGCCAAGTTCTACCGGCCGGCGCGCTGGAGCGATGCGCAGATCCTGGAGGAACACGCCTTCGCCGCCGAACTGGCCGCCGCCGAGGTGCCCGTCGCCGCGCCCTGGGCGCTGGACGGTGGCTCCACGCTGTTCCACTACCAGGGCCAGCGCCTGGCCGTCACGCCACGCCAGGGCGGCCGCGGGCCGGAGCTGGAAGACCCCGACGTGCTGCGCTGGATCGGCCGGCTGCTGGCGCGGCTGCATGGCGTGGGCCGCCAGCGGCCGTTCGCCGAGCGCCTGTCCTGGGCCAGCGCCGCGCCGGCCCAGGCGGCGCGCGACTGGCTCATCGCCAACGATGCCATCCCGCCCGAGATCGCGCCGAGCTGGGACGATGCCGCGCGCCGCTGCATAGACAGCATCCAGGCCGCCTTCGACAGCCTGCCCGACCTGCAGCTGACGCGCCTGCACGGCGACTGCCATCCCGGCAACATCCTGTGGACGCCGGACCGCGGCCCGCATTTCGTCGACCTCGACGACGCCGTCATGGGCCCCGTCGTGCAGGACCTGTGGATGCTGCTGCCCGGCGAGCCAGACGCCGCCCGCCACCTGCTGAACGCCGTGCTCGACGGCTACGAGCAGATCGCCGAGTTCGACGACCGCGAGCTGCGCCTTGTCGAGCCGCTGCGCACCGTGCGCATGATCCATCACAGCGCCTGGCTCGCCCGCCGCTGGGGCGACCCGGCCTTCCCGCTGGCCTTCCCGTGGTTCGGCACGCCCAACTACTGGCTGGACCAGGTGGCCAAGCTGCGCGAGCAGCTCGAAGCGATGAAGCCGAAAGATGCATCGCCCACGCTGGCACGCGACGAAGACGTGGTGGATTTCGACGGCGACGGCTTTTCCTGACTACTTGGGCGCAAGAAGGTTGGCGTCACGGGCGATGACCCAGCGGCCGTCCACCTTCTTCAGCACCGTCAACGTGTGGCCGGCCCGCTCCATGGCCGCGCCGCCTTTGGGCGTCACCGTGATCTCCAGCCGGGTCCACATGAAGGCCCAGTCGCCCATGACCTGGATCTCCTGGATGTCGGAGCGGCCCTCGATCTGAGGCCCGTCGGGCCGAGCCTGGGCCTTGGACTGGGCGGTGAACTCGTCCTTGCGCATGGGCGGCTTGCCCGGCGTCAGGAAGACGACGTCGTCCGACACCAGGCCGAGCACGGTGTCCACGTCGCCCGACTTCGAAGCCGCCATCCACGTGGCCACCATCTCGCGGATGGCCGTTTCGTCACTGCTGCTCATCAAAGCTCCTTGCTGCGCTGGGAGCCACTCGCTGTGGCGGGGTGAATGCTAGCGACCCTGCCCGCCCGATAGGTGGAAAATACTGGATATGCATACAGTATTTGTGGTCTGATCCAAGCTCCACTTCCTTCCCCGCGCATCGCAAATTGTTTGCTGTCCGGCCATGCAGTCCGTTCTCGCCGTCACCGCCTCCCATCCTTCCCCGCTGCCGAAGCCGCCGCTCGGCGGGCTGCCGCTCGAAGCCCAGCTGCAAGGCCGGCTGTGGCGCGGCAGCAGCCTCGGCGCGGCGGCCGACCCGACGCTGACCAGCGGCTTTGCCGCGCTGGACGCCGAACTGCCCGGCGGCGGCTGGCCGCTGCGGGCCGTCACCGAGCTGCTGACGCCGCAGACCGGCGTGCTGGAGTGGCGGCTGCTGGCACCGGCGCTGCGCGGCTGGTGGCAAGCCCAGGCGCTGCCGGCCGCCATGCCGGGCCGCGCGGGCCGTCGGGCGCGCGCCGCCGAGCCGGCGCTGCGCTCGCTGCTGCTCATCAACCCGCCACACACGCCCCACCTGCCGGGCCTGCAGACTCTGGGCCTGCCGCCATCGGCGCTGATCTGGGTGGCCGCCGCCACGTCCGCCGAAGCGCTGTGGGCGGCCGAGCAGGCCATCAAGTCGCGCGTGGCCGTGCTGGCCTGGCTGCCGGACGCGCGACCGGAACAGATCCGGCGCCTCCAGGTCAGCGCCCTCGGCTCGGACGCCCCCGCCTTCCTCGTCCGGCCGGAGCGCGCGGGCCAGCAGTCCTCGGCCGCGCCGCTGCGCCTCGTCGTGAAGCCGGGCGACGACTGGGCGCTGGACGTGCACCTGCTCAAGCGCCGCGGGCCCGCGCATGAAGGCTGGCTGTCACTGCCCGCCATGCCGGGCGCGGTGGAGCCGCTGCTGACGGCCGCCAGGCGCAAGCCCCAGCCGGCGCCGGCACCCTCGCCCACGCCAGTTCCTCCTCCGACGGAGCGCGCCGATGCGCTGGCTCGCCCTGTGCTGCACGCCTGATGGGCTCGGCGACGGCGACGCCCTGGCCTGGCTGGCGCTGAGCTTCACGCCACGCGTCGCCCGGCTGGAGGAGGCCGTCGTCGCCGAGGTGTCGTCCAGCCTGCGGCTGTTCCGCGGTGCACGCGCGCTGCGGCTGCAGTTGCGCGCACAGGCCGAACAGGCCGGCCTGGCCCTGGGCACTACCGCCTGGGCGCCCACCGCGCTGGCGGCGCTGGCACTGGCGCGCTGCCCCGACGCACCCCGGCAGGGCCGGTTGGCCGACAGGCTGGATGCGCTGCCGCTGCACGCCCTCAGCGCCGCCCAGGCCCACCACGCCATGCTGGCCCGCCTGGGCTGCACACGCCTGGGCGAACTGCGCCGGCTGCCGCGCCCGGCGCTGGCCAGGCGCTTCGGCCCCGCGCTGCTGACGGCGCTCGACCAGGCCTACGGCGACCTGCCCGAGGCGCACGACTGGCTGACGCTGCCCGAGCGCTTCGACGCCCGGCTGGAGCTGCCCTGGCGCGTCGAGCACGCGCCCGTGCTGCTGAGCTTCGCCGAGACCCTGCTGCGGCAGCTCTGCGCCTTCCTGGCCGCCCGCCATGCCGGCGTGCGCGCGCTGCGCCTGGCCTGGCAGCACGACGCGATGCGCGCCCGCGACGTGGCTGGCAGCGGCGAGCTGACCGTGGCCACGGCCGACACGACGCGCGACCTGCAGCGGCTGACGCGGCTGCTGTCCGAGCACCTGGCCCGCACGACGCTGGCCGCGCCGGCCGGCGAGATCACGCTCAGCGCCGACACCGTGCTGCCGCTGCAGGAACTGAGCACCGGCCTGCTGCCCGGCCGCACCGACGCGCAGGAACACACGACCACCAACGCGCTGCTGGAACGCCTGTCGGTGCGGCTGGGCGCCGAGCGGGTTCGCGAAGGCCGGCTGCACGAGGACCACCGGCTGGACCGCATGCAACGCTGGCAGCCCTGGCCCGCGCCGCCGGCGCCTCCCGTGCGCCGCCCGCCGGGGCCGCAACCCACCTGGCTCGTCGAACCGCCGCAACCGCTGCGCTGCGATGCGCGGGAGCAGCCGGTCTATGCCGGCGCGCTGACGCGCATCAGCGGGCCGCACCGCGTCGAGGCCGGCTGGTGGGAAGGCCGCGCGGCGCTGCAGACGCGCGACTATTTCGTCTACCGCAGCGCGGCGCGCGGCTTGCTGTGGATCTATCGCGAGCGGCTGTCGGCCACCGAGCCGGCCGCGTCGGGCTGGTTCCTGCATGGGGTGTTTGCATGAGCCTCCCCACCGCCCAATCCGGCGAGCTACCGGGCTACGCCGAACTGCACTGCCTGACGGCCTTCAGCTTCCTGCGCGGCGCGTCCGAGCCGGCCGAGCTGGTGGAGCGTGCCGTCACGCTGGGCTACGAGGCGCTGGCCATCACCGACGAGTGTTCGCTGGCCGGCGTCGTGCGCGCGCACAAGCAGCTGCGCGAGATGCGCGAGGCCGCGCACCACGCATTGAAAGAGGCGGCAAAGCAAGCCGGCCTGGCGGACGACGACATCGAGAACATCGAGCCACCCCAGTTGCTGAAGCTGCTGATCGGCAGCGAGTTCCTCGTTCGTGACGACGCCGGCACGCCGCGCTTCAAGCTCGTGCTGATCGCGCAGAACCTGAACGGCTACGGCAACCTCAGCCAGTTCATCACGCGGCTGCGGCGCGCCAGCCCGGTCAAGGGCGAATACACGCTGCGCTGGCGCCAGATCGCGCCCGAACTGTTGACCGACTGCCTCGCGCTGCTCGTGCTGCCGCGCGATGCCAGCGATGCCGAACTGCTGCCCCCGGCACAGTGGGCCCTGCAGCACTTCACCGGCCGCGCCTGGATTGCCGTCGAACTGCTGCGCGAAGCCAGCGACGCCCTCTGGCTGCAGCGGCTGCAGCAGCTGTCCGAGGACACCGCCCTGCCCCTGGTCGCCGCCGGCGACGTGCACTTCCACATGCGCTCGCGCAAGGCGCTGCAGGACGTCATGACCGCCACGCGGCTCGGGCGCACGGTGGCCGAGTGCGGCTTCGAGCTGCAGCCCAATGCCGAGCGGCACCTGCGCAGCCGCTATCGCATCTCGCAGCTCTGCCCGCCGGAGCTGATGCAGGAGACGCTGCACGTGGCGGCGCGCTGCACCTTCAGCCTCAGCGAGATCAGCTACCAGTACCCGAGCGAGGTCGTGCCTGCCGGCCTGACGGCCATGCAGCACCTTCGCGCCCTGGCCTACGAGGGCGCCGCCCGGCGCTGGCCTGCCGGGCTGACGGACGAATGGCGGGCCCGCATAGAACACGAGCTGGAGCTGATCGCAGACCTGCGCTACGAGCACTACTTCCTGACGGTGGCCGACACCGTGCGCTTCGCGCGCAGCCAGGGCATCCTCTGCCAGGGCCGCGGCTCGGCGGCCAACAGCGTCGTCTGCTACTGCCTGGAGATCACGTCGGTCGACCCCGCGCAGAGCACGCTGCTGTTCGAGCGCTTCATCAGCCGGGAGCGCAACGAGCCGCCGGACATCGACGTCGACTTCGAACACGAGCGCCGCGAACTCGTCATCCAGTACCTCTACGACAAATACGGCCGCGACCGCGCCGCGCTGACCGCCGTCGTCATCTGCTACCGCCCCAAGAGCGCGATCCGCGACGTCGGCAAGGCCCTGGGCTTCAGCGAAGAGCAGCTCGCCATCATGAGCAAGGACCACAGCGGCTGGCCGGGCCAGGTGTTGCCCGAAGAGCATCGCGCGGCCCTGCTTCGGCAGCTCGGCCTGCCTGACGACGACCCACGCCTGCAGCAGCTCATCACGCTGGGGCGGCAGCTCAATGGCCTGCCGCGCCACCTGAGCCAGCACGTCGGCGGCTTCGTGCTGACCGAGGGCCCGCTGGAGCGCCTCGTGCCCATCGAGAACGCGACGATGGAAAAGCGCAGCGTCATCGAATGGGACAAGGACGACATCGACGAGCTGCGCATGATGAAGGTCGACGTCCTCGCGCTGGGCATGCTGACGGCCATCAAGCGCTGCTTCGACCTGCTCCAGCCGATACGCGGCCAGCTGCTCGAGCTGGCCACCGTGCCGCAAGCCGACACCGCCACCTACGACATGATCTGCGCGGCCGACACCGTCGGCGTGTTCCAGATCGAGAGCCGGGCGCAGATGTCCATGCTGCCCCGGCTGCGCCCCCGCGACTACTACGACCTCGTCATCGAGGTCGCCATCGTGCGCCCCGGCCCCATCGAGGGTGGCATGGTCCACCCCTACCTGAAGAACCGCGCGCTGCCGCCAGACCAGGTCGTCTACCCCAGCGAAGCCTTGAAGGCGGCCCTGTGGCGCACGCGCGGCGTGCCCATCTTCCAGGAGCAGGTCATGCAGGTCGCCATCATCGCGGCCGGCTTCACGCCCGGAGAGGCGGACCAGCTGCGCCGCGCGATGGCCTCGTGGAAGCGCCCTGGCGTGCTGGAGAAGTACTACGACAAGGTCGTCGACGGCATGCGCGAGCGCGGCTACACCGACGACTTCGCCAAGCGCATCTTCGACCAGATCAAGGGCTTCTCCAGCTACGGCTTCCCCGAGAGCCACGCCGCCAGCTTCGCGCTGCTGACCTACGTCAGCTCCTGGCTCAAGTGCCACGAGCCGGCGGCCTTTTTGTGCGCGCTGCTGAACTCGCAGCCGCTGGGCTTCTACACGCCCAGCCAGCTCGTGCAGGACGCGCGCCGGCACGACGTCGAGGTGCGCGCCATCGACGTGAACCACAGCAACAGGGACAGCACGCTGGAGCTGCGCCCCGGCCAGCGCCACCCCGCCGTGCGCCTGGGCCTGCGCCTCGTCAGCGGCCTGGGCGACGACGCGGCCGAGCGCATCGAGCAGGCACGCACGCGCGACGGCGAGTTCACCCATCCACAAGACCTCGCGCTGCGCGCCTGCCTGACCCAGCAGGACATGCAGCACCTCGCCGCCGCCGACGCGCTCACCAGCCTCGCCGGCCACCGCCGCCAGCAGGTCTGGCAGGCCTCGGCGCTGCACGCGATGCCGGCGTTATTGCAAGGCAGCCTGCTGCCCGAGGACGACCTCGAACTGCCGACCGCCCCCGAAGGCGAGGAAGTGCTGTGGGACTACGCCGCCACCGGCCTCACGCTGCGTCGCCACCCGCTCGCGCTGCTGCGCCCGCGGCTGGCGCGCGACGGCTGGCTCAATGCCGCACAGCTGAACAAGCTCCCCAGCGGCCGCCACGCCCGCGCCTGCGGCATCGTCACCGGCCGCCAGAAGCCGCAGACGGCCAAGGGCACGCTGTTCATCACGCTGGAAGACGAGACCGGCAACGTCGCCGTCATCGTCTGGCCCGACCTGTATGCCGAGCACCGCGACACCATCCTCGGCGCCCGCCTGCTGGCCGTGGAAGGCACCTGGCAGCGCGGCGATGGCGACGTGCGGCACCTGCTGGGCAAGCGCTTCACCAACCTGAACCCGCTGCTGGGGCGGTTGAGGGCGGAGAGTCGGGATTTCAGGTGAGAGGCACGCCGCACCGACTAACTGCAGAGGTGGGTGGCGTGAGGCGGATGGCTGCAGTGCAGCGCGAGCAGCCGGACATTCATATCGCGTCAGCGCCGGGTGTTAACCGTAAACCTGACATGCCCGCATCAACGCGGAACTAATTACTCCGGCGTAGGCATTGGCGTGTTCTTCATCTCGTTGATCGCCTTCATGAGCTTGATCGTTGTCCCGCCATCAAGCGCGTCGCCTTGGTAACGAACCTCATACAGGCCCTGAAGGTTGCTGGGCAACTTGACGCCGTCCTTTACCAGCAGGATGAAGCGACGACCGTATAGCGCCAACGCAGCGCCGATTTCGATCAGCACATTCGAGTTGACCGTCGTGACTTCGCCACCAGCAGGGTCCATCAGCTTCTGTTCCCCGTCCACATGAATGATCGCGGCAGCACAGCCGCGCATGTCGTTCATCACTTTGTCTGGAACGGGCTGAGCAACGGACTGCTTCTCGACAGATACGACAGGAATCAGTTCGCCAAACGCCAGAAGCTCTTTGATCGGGTCAATGAAAGTGGTGTTCTTACCGTGCGTGATGAACACCTTACGCATCCGACCGTCCGTCGCGGCAGAGGCAACCTGTGAGACGGGAATAGCGATAGCGGCTTCACGAGCAACGGCCTCCGAGACCGTTACAGCGCGACTGTTAGGGGTGGCAGCAGAAGCGTTCTCATCCGCTGTGGGTGCTTCGTCCAAGCCGGGAGGACGAGTGCCTACGAGGTCAGCGTACTTCCTATCCTTGATGGTGCGAATGAAGCCCACACTGTTGGCGGTCGCCATGATCATGTCGAAGACTTGCTTGGTGCGGTCTTCCGGCACTTTCATCTGCTCAAGAACATGCTCAGCAATCTTGTCGCGCGGCAACTGTGAGCCGGAATACTTCGACAGGAACTCACGAATGATTCGTGGCTTCAAAACAGCCTCGCGCTTGGCAACAAGGTCATCGCCTTCTTCCAGCGGTTTGCAGATGCGACGTGCAAGGTCTGTGACGGACACAGAGGCGGCGTTGTAGCCACCTGTTGTTAGGCCATACGCGATTGAGGCGCCGCAAAGCATGCGGAACTTGGTGTTGGTGGTCTGCATTTCCAGGCCAGCAGCAACGTCAAGGGGAGTGGAAGGGCCGCCGCCGTATTCGGCAAAGATGACCTTGGCAACGACAAGCGCCTCGTCGATGCTGAACGCAGGAATGTCTTCCTGCGACATATAGGAACGCGGCTTCTCAGAAGCTTTTACGACTTCAGTGACCGACTTCTTTGTCGGTGCCTTCTTTGCAGGCACTTTTTTGGTTGCAGTTGCCATGGTTTCTTCCCCCTTTTTTGTGGCGGCAATATATCAACAGCCCTCTGCGCAGCTGTGCTCTCACCGTGGGTGCGTAGCAACGAATCGGAACTGCATGCATCGACAGCTTCCGGCAGAAGCCGACTTTTGGCGCCGGCCAGTTGGACGTCGCCTTCCAGCCTGCAGTTGCCGACCAGTAGCCGCTCCGCAGCGATTGCCGTCGGTCGGTCGCTGCGCGACGTGCGACTGACCATTCGCGTAGTCCGGTCAGCATTTCACTGAGCCTGCCCACGGGGTGGGTATGGCAGGCGGGGCGTCACTACGCCGTGCGGCTCGCGGCCTTGACCGCGTACATCTGCTGGTCGCTCCTGTGCATCAAGTCCAGCAGGGACTCTCTGTCCGCTGCGGTCGAGTACCCCACACTGATGGAGACGGGCAGGCCTGTAGCGATGGATGTCCAGTCCCGCTCTCGGACGGCGTCCATCAGGCGCCGCGCCATCTGCTGAGCGAACTCCTCGTCGGCGTCGCGGAGCACGACCACGAACTCGTCGCCCGCCAGTCTGGCCGCCAGATCGGTTTTCCTGACCTTCGACGTCAGAACCTCGGCGATACCCTTCAGCACTTCATCACCGATGTTGTGCGTGAACGTGTCGTTGATGTACTTGAAGCGGTTCACGTCGATCATCAGCAGCGAAACAGGCCCTGACTGGTCAACTCTGTCCGCCAGCCATGCTGAGGCCTCCTGCTCGAACCTGCGCCTGTTGGGCAGCCCGGTGAGCGCGTCTTCGTGCGCCAGGCGCTCGTAAACGCGGCTCGTCTCGTTTGCGGCCGCCACCTGCGCTGACCTCCTGACGTACCGGCCCCACCCACGGCTTGCGAACAGAACTACTGCGAGAAGCGTGAACACGCCCCATGCAGTCTCGTTGGCAGTGCTCGCGAACAGGTCAAGGAATTGGCGAGGCACGACCAGATGGGCCAGCCCTACGAGGATCGGGAGCAGGATGGCGAGCAACGCCAGCTCAAGCACGACCAGGGCCACGCCGGACCATGCAGCCGGGATCCGGCTATGCCGGCTTGATACGGCCAGGTAGAGCGCCGCGTAACCACTTCCTACGACGATGGCGGCCGCGCCGCGTGCTGCGACAGCGTCAAACTCCAGATGCGAAACTAGCAGGGACATCGAGACGAACCCAAGCAAAACCAAGCTCACTTCGAGCACCGTCCGCGCGGCGCGGCGCGCCCATGCGTCATCTCCAGAGGGTGCAGCGAAGAGGCGCTGGAAGGCCTGGATAACGGTCTGCATAGGCGGCGGGTGTGATAGGGACGGCCCGAAGTTTCCTCCAGCGGATCCGATGCCCTGGCCATTCCTGCATTCAGGTGATCGGCCTGGAGAAATATGCACGGTCAGACGCCACTCGCCGCCCCTTTTCCTCCCTGCCTAGGTGGCTGCAAACGGGCCTTCGTTGGCCGTGAGCTTCAGCTTCAGGACAGCCGGCGTTGCAACCGCAACGAACGCAACGGGGCGATCTGAGACGGTCGCGGGTCTGTACGGCGGTCACTGGTGTGGTCGGCGCAGATTCGTTGTGCCGAACGGTCGGCTCCAGTGCTGAAGCTGCCCCAGCGCCCCGAAGCTCAACCCCACACTCACCCTGCCCTCATCGCCATCGTCGTCCGGCACTTCGGAAAACCGGCACACCCCCAGAAGCGGCTGGCGCCGCCTTTCGCCGTGCGCTCAACGAGCTTGGTGCCGCAGTTCACGCAGGTCGGTCGCCAGTAGTCTCCTTCCAGGGAAACCTCCAGCAGCGCCTGTTGCTGCTCAGGCGTGCGCGTGGCGATCAACGCCAGCAGGGCCCCCACATCGAGCAGGTGGATGCTGTTCTCTCGGGCGAACGCCACCGCGTCGGGTGAGAAGGTTGAGGTGGCGGCAAACTGGCCGCGCCTCACGCCGTGTGCGGCCATCATGCCGCGCAGCTCACGAACCTTGTCGACGCCCACCCGCTTGCCTTGCCAGTGCTTGCACTGCACGACGCTGACGGGCTGGTCCGGCACGCTGCTGGAATGCAGCCAGATGTCCACGCCGCCATCGGCACCGTGTGATTGCGATCGGGTTTCGAAGCCGGCCTGCCGGAAGAGGGCCTCCACGACGGCCTCGAAGCGCCGCCACTCGATGGCTTCGAACACCGCCGCGCTCCAAGCCTCCGGCCTGCTGGCTGGCGCCGCCGAGGCGGCCAGGCGGTCGTCGGCCAACGCTGTGGGCGTCTTCACGGCGGCCGGCGAGGCCGCTGCCCCCGCAGGCTTCACGGCAGGGTCCTTGGACAAGAACCGGCCCAACACGAGCAGCACGCCGCCGACCAGCAGCATCAAGTAACCGAACGGTCGGGTCACCGCGAGTGCGCCGGCCAGCCCGGGCCGGTCGACGAACCAGGGCGCCGCGAGCAGCGCCACGCCGAGCACCAGCAAAGTCACGGCCGTCTCATAGCGCCGGCGGGCAGCGCGGCCCGCCCTGCGGTTGTATTTCTTCACCATGGCTCACTCCCTGGGAAGAGAGCTAACGGAGCGGTCTCCCGCAGCGGCCGACCGCGGCGGCACCCTTGCGGCAACCTTCCTCACTCCCCGGCTGCACATTCACCCTGGCAGGTCCTCGCCGCCACGCGCCTTCACACGACCATCGGCCGTATCCACAGCGGCGGCACCTATGCCACCAGCTGTACCGGCATTGCCGCTGGGCAACTGCGGCACCTGCCCGAAGTGCCGCAGCGCCTGGCAGTGGCGGGCCGGCGGGCAAGCAAGCGGCGTCAACAGCCCTCTCCGTCAGCTTTACGCATGAGCTCGGCCAGCCCTCGGGCAGCCGGTGTAAGTTGCGCCCCACGCCACGCGACACACACCCAGCACCTGCCGAGAGCCCCCCATGCTGATCAAGACCCCCTTCCCCCACGAGCCCCTGTCCAGCGAGATCACCCCTCGCTCTGTCTACCTGAACCGCCGCACGGCACTGGCCGGCCTGGGCCTGGCGGCGGCGTCGCCGCTGGCGCTGGCCCAGCCGCCGACCGGAAGCGGCAAGCTGGCCAAGCTGCCGGGCGCGCATTCGGCGGTGGCCGGCGCGATGGTGATGGACAAGCCCACCAGCTACGCCGACGCCACGTCGTACAACAACTTCTACGAGTTCGGCACCGACAAGGCCGACCCTGCCCAGCGCGCCCACACGCTGAAGACGCGGCCGTGGACAGTCGCCGTCGAGGGCGCCTGCACCAAGCCCGGCAACTACGACATCGACGCGCTGCTCAAGCTCGCACCGATGGAGGAGCGCATCTACCGGCTGCGCTGCGTCGAGGGCTGGAGCATGGTCATCCCCTGGGTGGGCTATTCGCTGGCCGAACTGATCAAGCGCGCCGAGCCCACCAGCAAGGCCAAGTTCGTCGAGTTCACGACGCTGGCCGACCGCTCGCAGATGCCGGGCCTGCGCTACGGCGTGCTGGACTGGCCCTATGTGGAGGCGCTGCGCATCGACGAGGCCATGCACCCACTCGCGCTGCTGACCTTCGGCATGTACGGCGAGGTGCTGCCCAACCAGAACGGCGCGCCGGTGCGCGTCGTGCTGCCGTGGAAGTACGGCTTCAAGTCGGCCAAGAGCATCGTGAAGATCCGCTTCGTCGAGAAGCAGCCCGTCTCGAGCTGGGAGCAGAGCGCGCCGCAGGAATACGGCTTCTATTCCAACGTGAACCCCAATGTGCCGCACCCGCGCTGGAGCCAGGCCGCAGAGCGCCGCATCGGCGAGGACGGCCTATTCGCCAAGAAGCGGCCGACGCTGATGTTCAACGGCTACGAGTCGCAGGTGGGGCAGCTCTATGCCGGCATGGACCTGAAGAAGAACTACTGACCGCATGCCGAGTCTCTCGTCGGCCTTGCTCGGCCGTGCTGCAAAGCCCGTCCTCTTCCTGCTCTGCAGCGCGCCGCTGGCCTGGCTGGTCTACGCGGCGTTTGCCAACCAGCTCGGCGCCAACCCGGCCGAGGCGCTGATCCGCGGCCTGGGCGACTGGACGCTGCGCGGTCTGTGGCTGACGCTGGCCATCACGCCGCTGCGGCAGGTGACGGGCCTCGCCGCGCTGGCGCGCTTTCGGCGGATGCTGGGCGTGTTCACGTTCTTCTACGCGTCCCTGCACCTGTTGGCCTATGGCTGGCTGGACATGGGCCTGGCGCTGGACGACATCGCCGCGGACATCGTCAAACGCCCGTTCATCCTGATGGGCTTCACGGCCTGGGCGCTGATGCTGCCGCTCTTCGCCACCAGCTTCAACAGAGCCATCAAGTCGCTCGGCGCCCGGCGCTGGCAGGCGCTGCACAGGCTGGTCTACGCGGCCGCCGTCATCGCGCTGCTGCACTTCATCTGGATGCGCGCCGGCAAGCACAACTTCGCCGAGCCGGCCGTCTACGGCGTGATCCTTGCCGCGCTGCTGGGGTGGCGGGTCTACCGCCGGATTACCGGGAAATAGCCCCGGCTGGGATAATCCGGCGCTTTGCCCGGCTGCCCATGCCCGAACCCACCTCCATCGACGTTGCCATCCTCGGCGGCGGCCCCGCGGGCTGCAGCGCCGCGTCGTGGCTCGCGCAGCTGGGGTTGAGCACGCTGCTGGTGGAGCGCGAGCCGCAGCTGTGCGCGGCGCTGCGCGGGCTGGGTTTCCGCCAGGACTGGGTGCTGGGCCGGCCCGCCGCGGCACTTGCCGACCTGGCGCTGAGCTATGCGGCCCAGGTGGAGGCCACGCCTGGCATCGCACTGCGCCTGGGCACGACGGCGGAATCTGCCCGCCATGCCGGCGGCGCCTGGACGCTGCAGCTCGCCAGCGGCGAACACGTGCAGGCCCGCGCGCTGCTCGTCGCCACCGGCCTGCGGCTGCTGAAGCCGGCGCGCTACTTCGCAGTGCCGCATCCGCGCGTGCTGGATGCCACCGCGCTGACCGCCCGCCGCGACACGCTGCCGCCAGGCCGCGTGCTGCTGCTGGGCGCCGGCGACAACGCGGCCGAGAACGCGCTGTTCCTGGCCGACCGCGGCTTCGATGTGACGCTGTGGGCGCGCGGCAGCTGGCGCGCCCAGGTCCATCTCATCGGCCGCGTCGAGGCCCATCCGTGCATCCAGTTGCGCCTGGCCACGCCGCTGCCCGACGGCATGCGGCCCGACGACGCGGGCGTCACGGTCGGCGACGAGCGCTTCGACCTCGTCGCCGCGCTGCTGGGCTTCGAGCCCGAGCCCTCGGCCTTCCGCCTGCTCAGCGAGCACGACCGGCCGCACGCCTTCGTCGCCGGCGACGCCAGCGCCCGTTGGCATCCCTGCGTGCAGACCGCGCTGGCCGATGGCGTGCAGGCCGCCAAGCTCATCGAGCAGGCGCTGCGGCCCGAGGCGGCCAGTGCCGCGCCGCAGCGCTTCAACAACCGCCAGGTCATCCACCTGCAGGGCCTGCGCTTCAAGGCCAACCTGGGCATCCTGGACTTCGAGCGCGACGGGCCGCAGCCCATCCAGGTAGATGCCGAGATCAACCTCGGTGCCCTGCCCATCGTCGCCCGCGACGCCGACATCGGCCGCGTGCTGGACTACCGCCGCATCCGCGCCGCCATCATCGACGAGTGCACCACCGAGCACACCGACCTCGTCGAAGCGCTGGTGGGCAAGCTCAGCAACCGCCTGATGAGCCTGACCGGCGTCGTCGGTGTGCGCGTGAAGCTGACCAAGCTCGAAATCTTTCCCGACTGCGAAGTTGCAGTCAGCTCCGAAACCGGAATCTGGTGAACCGCCATGTCTGAAGTACTGGACCTCGAACAAAACGCTGCCGACAAGAAGGCCGCGCACGAGATCAACAAGCTGTCCAAGCGCCTGCACCGCCAGGTGGGCCAGGCCATCACCGACTTCAACATGATCGAAGACGGCGACAAGGTCATGGTCTGCCTGTCGGGCGGCAAGGACAGCTACACGATGCTGGACATCCTGCTGAACCTGCAGCAGCGCGCGCCCATCAAGTTCGAGCTGGTCGCCGTCAACCTCGACCAGAAGCAGCCCGGCTTCCCCGAGGACGTGCTGCCCGCCTACCTGAAGAGCCGCGGCGTGCCCTTCCACATCGAGGAGCAGGACACCTATTCGGTCGTCAAGCGCGTCGTGCCCGAGGGCAAGACGACCTGCGGCCTGTGCTCGCGGCTGCGCCGCGGCATCCTCTACCGCGTGGCCGGCGAATTGGGCTGCACGAAGATCGCGCTGGGCCACCACCGCGACGACATCGTAACGACGCTGTTCCTGAACATGTTCTTCGGCAGCCGCATGAAGGGCATGCCGCCCAAGCTCGTCAGCGACGACGGCAAGAACGTCGTCATCCGCCCGCTGGCCTACGTGAAGGAGCCCGACCTCGTGCGCTGGGCCGAGCACCGCGAGTTCCCCATCATTCCGTGCAACCTCTGCGGCAGCCAGGAGAACCTGCAGCGCGTGCAGGTCAAGGCCATGATCAACGAGTGGGAGAAGCGCTACCCGGGCCGCATCGACAACATCTTCACGGCCATGACCAACATCGTGCCCTCGCACATGATGGACAAGAAGCTGTTCCCCTTCGAGACCATCCAGGCCACGGGCGAGGCCGATGCGGGCGGCGACATCGCCTTCGACGACGACGAGAGCTGCGCCACGCCGGCCACGGCCTCGGTCGTGCGCCTGATGCGCGACGACGCCTGACGACCAGCCGCCCTCTGCCCACGGCGCGCAGTCCGCTGACTGCGCGCCGTTTTCTTTTGTCCGGACGCGGGTGACATCTGGATGCACCCACACACACTGCGGCAAACTGCTCGACTCAAGATCAGCAGCAAAGCCCGTCAATCCAGGAGGCTCGCATGTTCACCCCCACCCGTCGGCTGGTCCTCACCAGCCTGAGCGCCGCCGCACTGCTGGCCGTCACCGGCTGCGCCGGCCCCTACACCGTCTCCGCCGACGTCTCGACCTATGGCAACTGGGCCGCCAACCGCAAGCCCGGCACCTACGCCTTCGACCGCCTGCCCTCGCAGCAGCAGAACGATGAAGCCAGCAAGCGCCAGGCCGCGCTGGAAGACGCCGCCAAGGCCGCGCTGGAGCGCGCCGGGTTCAAGCCCGCAGCCGATGCCAAGAGCGCCGACGTCCTCGTCACGCTGGGCGCACGCGTGACCGCCTACGACCCCGTGCCCTGGGACGACCCGCTGTGGTGGCGCTGGCGCGGCCGCCTGTTCGCGCCGCGCTACGGCTATATCGGCGCCGGCCCCTGGGGCTGGCGCCAGGACCCCTTCTTCGACCGCCGCTACGACCGCGCCGTGGCCGTGCTGCTGCGCGACCGCGTCAGCGGCGAGGCGCTGTACGAGACGCACGCCAGCAACGAGGGCTTCAGCTCGAGCAGCGACGCGCTGCTGGTGCCGCTGTTCGACGCGGCTCTCGCGGAGTTCCCCAAGGTCAATCCGAAATCGCACCGCGTCGCCGTGCAGGCCATGCGCTGAAACCAACGATCCGCTCAGGGCCGTCATGCCGGCCTGCCCATAATCGCGGCTTCGTCAAAAAGTAGTCGCAAGGCAGGCATGGCGCTGAACATCGTGATCATGGCGGCGGGCAAGGGAACCCGCATGAAGTCGGCAACACCCAAGGTGTTGCACAAGCTGGCGGGGCGCTCGCTGCTGTCGCACGTGCTGAAGAGCGGCGAGCCGCTGGCCGCCGAAGCGCGCATCGTCATCACGGGCCATGGCGCCGAGCAGGTTGAGGCTGCCGTCTCTGCACCGGGCATCAGCTTCGTGCGCCAGACGCCCCAGCTGGGCACCGGCCACGCCATCCAGCAGGTCGTGCCGGCCCTTGTCGGCGAGGGCACGACGCTCATCCTCAACGGCGACGTGCCCCTCATCGAGACGGCCACCGCCAAGGCCCTCATCGATGCCTGCGCCGGCCACGCACTGGTGCTGCTGACGGTCGACCTGGCCGACCCCACCGGTTACGGCCGCATCGTCCGCGACAAGGACGACGGCGGCGTGCTCGCCATCGTCGAGCACAAGGACGCCAGCCCCGAGCAGCGCCTGATTCGCGAGGGCTACAGCGGCATGATGGCCGCCCCCACCGCCGCGCTGAAGCGCTGGGTGGGCCAGCTGACGAACAACAACGCCCAGGGCGAGTACTACCTGACCGACATCGTCGCGATGGCCGTCGCCGAAGGCCTGCCGGTGCTGGGCATCAAGGCCCACAGCGAGGTCGAGGTGCTGGGCGTCAACGACCCCGTGCAACTCGCGCAGCTGGAGCGCGCCTTCCAGGCCCGCCAGGCCGAACAGCTGATGCACGCCGGCGTGCGCCTGGCCGACCCGGCCCGCTTCGACCTGCGCGGCACGCTGGCGCATGGCCAGGACTGCGAGATCGACGTCAACTGCGTCTTCGAGGGCGACGTGGTGCTGGGCGACGGTGTGCGCATTGGCGCCAACTGCGTGATCCGCAACGCCCGCATCGCCAGCGGCGTGCGCATCCACGAGTTCACCCACATCGACGGCGAGGCGCTGGGCGCCAGCGTCGGCGCGGGCTCGCTGATCGGCCCCTTCGCCCGCCTACGCCCCGGCGCGCAACTGGGCGCCGAGGTGCACATCGGCAACTTCGTCGAGGTCAAGAACTCCACGTTGGCCGACGGCGCCAAGGCCAACCACCTGGCCTACCTCGGCGACGCGACGGTGGGCGCGCGCGTGAACTTCGGTGCCGGCTCCATCACGGCCAACTACGACGGCGCCAACAAGCACCGCACCACCATCGGCGACGACGTGCACGTGGGTTCCAACTGCGTGCTGGTGGCGCCGGTGACGCTGGGCAAGGGCTCAACAGTAGGTGGCGGCTCGACGATCACCAAGGAAGTTGCACCCGGTGACCTTGCCGTGGCGCGTGGCAAACAAGTTGCATTGCCTGGCTGGACCCGTCCGACGAAGAAGCGTTGAATAGTGACTTAATTCCGGCGATTGCTTCACGCCGCCCGAGGTGAGGGGGCACACGCCGGCCCGGGTCGCCCTTACGATGCCCTGACTCACCAACGCCCCAGCACCCCATGGCCCTCGAACTCGACTTTGCCGCGTTCTCGCTTGACGATGCCGTCCCGGCAGACCTGGACGCGTTTGAAATCAGCCAGGCGCAACAAGAGGCCGACGCCCGCAACCGCGCGCTGGAGCTGAAGGCCCAGGCCTGCGACAACGCGGCCGAAGCCTGCTGGTACCTGGCCCGCAGCCTGGGCGCCGCACGCGACCTGCCGCAGGACGGCGAAGCCAGCCTGGAGCTGCTGTTCCAGCTCATCGGTGCGCTGGCCGACCTGCCCACCGACGTGGCCGCAGCACCGCTGCCCGAGGTCGTCGGTGGCCGCGACGACGGCATCACCGAACTCTGCCTGCAGCTCGAAGCCGCCCGCGAGACGGCCGAAGAGGCGCTGATCGACGCCGAGCTGGCGCCGGTCCGCAGCCAGTTCTGCCACTGAAGGACACTGCCCACGCAAAAAGGCGCTCCGAGGAGCGCCTTTTGCTTTGGCGGACGGCGATCAGAAGCCGCTGGACGTCGGCGCCTGGCTAACGGTCGTCGGCGGCAACGTCAGCCGGTTGTCGACCGACTTCACGCCGGCCGCGGAGGCGGCGACGACGGTGGCGCGCTCACGGGTCGGTGCGTCGGGCGCCTGGCCTTCGAGCTTGACGACGCCATGGTCGGTGCTGACGGCGATGGGCACGGCGGCCAGCGTCGCGTCGGCGGCCAGCGCGCTGCGTACCTTCACCGTGATGCCGCTGTCTTCCGGCGTCGGCGTGGCGGCCTGGGCCAGCGGCGGCGTGCCCGGCGACGTCGAGTTGGCGACCGCGGGTTCGGGCGTGCCTGGCGCCGGTGTCACCGTCGGGGCAGGTCCGGCGGCCGTCGGCGGCAGCGTGATCGGCGCGGTGCCCGGCGTGACGGCCGGCTGCTGCGGCTGCTGCGGCTCGGCGGCAGGCACCGCGGCGACCGGCTGGGTCGGCTGCAGATAGGGCGTCGGCGCGGGCGCCGGATTGCGCGGGTTGGCGCGCACCACGAGGTCGGGCCGCGGTGCCGGAGCGGGCGCCTGGGCCACTTGGCGCGGCTCGATGGCGGGCTTCACGGTCGTCACCGGCGGGCCGAGGCGAGCCGGTTCCGGCGCGGGTGCCGGCTCGGCAGGCTTGGCGCTAGACGTCGTGGCGGTGTCGTCCGTGGCCGCGGTATCTCGGTCGGCGGCCGGAGGAGGCTCGGGCGTCGCTGCAGCGACCTGCGTCTGCGGCTCGGTGCTGCCCGTCACGATGGCGGGCGGCGTGACCGGTACGTCCGGGCGGTTGAAGGCCCAGAAGGCCAGGCCGCCGATGATGGCCGCGCCACCGGCCGCTGCGACGATCCACGGCATGTTCTGGTCAGTGCCCGACGGCCGCATGACCGCCTCCGCCTGCGGGCGGGCTGCCGCGGGGCGCGGTTCGATGCGCGGCGGCACCGGTGGCACGTTGGTCATGGTCGGCACCACCACGGGCGGTTCCAGGTCCATGCGTGTGCCGCTGGTCAGCGGCCTGGCACCGGCCAAGGGCTTGGCGCCGGCCTTGGCGGCATGCAGCGGCGCGGCAGAGGCCTTGGGCTTGTCGGACGGCGTCGTGTCGATGTGGTTGGCCCAGCCCTCGGCGTGCATCGATTTCGGGAATTTCATGTCGGCCTCCTGTCGTCGTTGTGTCGACGTTTGCGATGGGTCCGACTTTGAGGTGACGCGCCCCTGCCCCGTGCCGGCGCACGGGCCCTCGCCTTGTAGGACAGCCGAGCGCGCCTGTATGCGTTTGTGAGCGCTGTGAGCAGACCGGCTCAGAAGCCGCGCACCGGCAACGTTCCGTCACGCTGCAGCCAGTTGCGCGGCGAATAGCGGCTGGCCGCATCGGTCACATGCAGCGTGTAGGCATGGCGCGACTTCGCCGAGCGGTTGGCCGCCGAGTAATGCGGCAGCAGGCCGTGGAAGACGACCAGCGAGCCGGCCTCGACCTCCAGCGGGATGGCCTGCTTCGAGTCCGCCGCGGGCCAGGGGGTCGCATCGACCTGCTCCATCCAGGCCCTGCGGCCTTCGCGCACAAAGCGCTCGCGCAGCACACCGCGCGCGCCGCGGTGGCCGCCGGGCTCGGTCCACAGGCAGCCATTGGCCAACGTCGCGTCTTCCAGCGCGAACCAGAAGGTCGTCACGGTGACGGGGTCGGTCTCGAAGAAGCTGGCGTCCTGGTGCCAGCGCACCTCTCCGCCGATGCCGGGCTGCTTGAAGATGAACATGCTCTGCCAGACCTGCGGCTTGCCGAGCCCCAGCGCCGCGGCCACGCCGCGCAGCGCCTCGCCCTTGGAGAAGGCGCTGAACACCGGGTCCAGGTCGTGCATCGCGTGGCCGATCTTGTTGATGGCCAGCTCCTTGGGCACGCGCAGCCGACCCTGGTCGTCGAAGGCCTCCTCCTCGAAGAAGCAGCGCACCTGGTCGCCACTGTCGAGGAAGTAGTCGTCGACATGGCGCTGCTGCTCCTCCGTCGTGAAGACGGGCCGCTGCTCGCCGGGGTCGAAGGCGTCGACGATCTGCAGCGCGCGCTCGCGCAGCGCGGCGATGTCGGCGGCGGGCTTGAAGCCGGGGATGACGAGGAAGCCTAGTTCGGCGTAGCGGGCAGCGTCAACGATCATGGGATGCTCTCGATGTCGCGCCCGATTGTGGGACCGCCGCGGCTCGCCCACAGTCGCGCGCGCAACACGCCGGCCGGCGGCCCTGCCACGTGGGCCATGGGCGAAGAGGTTTAAAGCTCGGACGCCAGCGCCAGCGCCACGGCCGCCTCGGTGACGGCGCGGCCCACCGGCGTGGCCGGGTCGGGACGGCGTAGCCGCGGCGTGCCACCGGCGAGATCCAGGCTGCCGACCACCGTGCCCTGGTGGAGCATCTCGTAGCCCACCGCCGTCGCACGCGGCTTTGCATCGCCTTCGAGCAGATGCACCGAGCGCAGACCCAGCGTCAGCTCGCCACGGCGGTAGGCGCCTTCGCGGCTGAGCTGGCCGCGGCGCATCTGCCCCTCGCCGATCTGCAGCATGGCCGACGGCCCGCTGCCCCATTTGCAGCTCAGCACCCAGGGCTTGCTGGACGTCAGCCGGCCGTTGGCGCTCTGCTCGGGCGTCCAGCCCTCGCAGCTGGTGGCGTTGTCCGGCGCGGGGCCGCTGAAGCGCAGCGGCGTGCGCATGCCGGCGGGCAACGGCTCGAACAGCGACAGCCGGTCGGCGCCACGCTCGTAGCGCAGGCGCTGGCCACCGAGCGTGAACTCGCCCTGCCGGCCCCACGCGGCCTTGCCGAAGCCCTCCTCCGCCACGCCTGCGATCGACGGCTGTTGGGCCATGCGCCCGCTGCCCCCCGTCGTCTGCTGCCGGACCGCGGCACAGCCGGACAGCAGCACAAGGACGGTGGCGAGGCAGAGCAGGGAACGCGGCATGGCGAATGGCTGGCGAGTGAAGGTCGAACTACTCTAGGGCCGCGCCTCGGCGCCAAGAAACTGTTACCCCCGTTTGCGTCCTGTCGCGCTGCCCATGTCTGTTCTCCCCCACCCCGTCAGCCGCCGCGAGTTGCGTCTCGCCGGCCTGTGCTATCTGGCCATCATCGCGCTGGGCCTGTTCAGCGAAGTCTTCGTGCGCGGCACGCTGGTCGTTGCCGGCGACGCGGCCGCCACGGCGCGCCACATCGCCGCGCAGCCGCAGCTGTGGCGGCTGGGCCTCGCGGCAGACCTGTTGATGCAGGTCCTGGACGTGCCCGTCATCGTCGTGCTGTGGCGGCTGCTGCGGCCCGTCAACGAGACGCTGGCGCTGACGGCCACCGGCCTCAACCTCGTGCAGACCACCGTGCTGGTGGCCAACCGCGTGCAGCTGCTCGCCGCGCTGGACCTGTTGACCGGCACCGCCATGCAGGAGGCCTTCCTGCCCGGCCAGCGTGACGCGCTGGCGATGCTGGCGGTCGGCCTGCATGGTCAGGGTTTCGGCATCGGCCTGGTGTTCTTCGGCGTCGCCTGCGTCATCCGCGGCGCCCTGGTCATCGCCAGCGGCGTGGTGCCGCGCCTGCTCGGCTGGGGCCTTGCCGCGGCGGGGCTGGCCTATCTGCTGAACAGCTTCGCGTTGCTGCTGGCGCCGGCCTTCGCCAGGCTGCTGTTCCCGGCGGTCATGCTGCCTGTCCTCGTCGGCGAGCTGGCGTTCGCGCTGTGGCTGGCGCTGTCAGGGCGACTGCGCCTCTGAAGCCGCCTCTTCCACCGGCACCGGCGCGGGCGGCGGCAGGCCGATGCGGGCGATGGCCATGTCGCCGGCAAACTCGTTGTAGAACCAGTCCTCGCCGACCTTCACGAGGCCGCCGTCCTCCGGCGGCGTGAGCGGGCTGCTCGGCTGGCCCTTCAGCGCGACGGCCATCGTCGATGCCCAGACCGGCAGGGCCAGGCCGCCGCCGGTCTCGCGCTCGCCGAGCGAGCGGGGCGTCGGGTAGCCGATCCACACCGCGCCGACGCGCGCAGCCTGGAAGCCGCAGAACCAGGCGTCGACGGCATCGTTGGTCGTGCCGGTCTTGCCGTAAAGGTCCCAGCGGCCCAGCAGGGAGCTCGCCTTGGCGCCCGTGCCCTCGCGCGTGACCGCGGCGAGCAGCTGCGACGTCATGAAGGCATTGCGCGCGCTGATGGCCTGCCTGGGCTTGGGCGGCTCGGCCTGCCAGATCGTCTGGCCCTGCGCGTCCTGCACCTTCTGCACCAGCCAGCCGGTGGGTTGCAGGCCGCCATTGGCGAAAACGGCATAGGCCTGGGCCATCTGCAGCGGCGTGACGCCGCCGGTGCCCAGCGCGATGGTCAGGTTCAGCGGCTGCTTGTCCTCGTCGAGGCCGAACTTCGCGGCCCAGCCGCGCACGCGCTGCGGGCCCAGGGCCTGGGCCAGGTGGATGGTGACCATGTTCTTGGAGCGCGCCAGCCCCTGGCGCAGCGTCAGCGCTTCCTCGTACTGGCCGTCATAGTTGCGCGGTGCCCAGTCACCCTGCTCGAAGGGCTGGTCGCTGACCAGCGTGCCGGCCCAGGCGCCCTGCTCGATGATGGCCGAGTAGACGAAGGGCTTGAAGGCCGAGCCCGGCTGGCGGAAGGCCTGCGTTGCCGAGTTGAACTGGTTGCGCGTGAAGTCGAAGCCGCCCACCAGCGCGCGGATGGCGCCCGTGGCCGGGTCCAGCGTGACGACGGCGCCCTCGGCCTGCGGCGTCTGGCTCAGCAGCCACTGCTTGCCCGACTCCAGCACGCGCACGACGGCACCGCGCTTGGCGTTCTGCAGCGGGCGCATGGACTGGCCCTTGAGCGTGATGCGCTCGCCATCGGCCAGCACCAGCGTGGCGGCGTTCTTGTCCTGGGCCAGCAGCACGGCGGTGCGCAGCTCGCCAAGGTCGGGATGGGCGTCGAAGGCAGCCTCCAGCGCGTCATCCAGGCCCTCGTCACCGCCGGGCAGGTCCACCGTCGCCTCCGGCCCACGGAAGGGCTGGCGGCGCTCCAGCTCGAACAGCGCATGGCGCAGCGCCTCCTGCGCGGCGGCCTGCTCGGCGTAGAACAGCGTCGTCGTGACGGTGAGGCCGCGCGTGTAGGCCTCCTCGCCGAAGCGCGTCAGCATCTCCTGGCGCACCATCTCGGCGGCATGGTCGGCCACGCCGGCCAGGCGCTTGGGGCGCTGGATGCTCAGCGGCTGCTCGCGCGCGGCCTTGGCCTGCTCGGGCGTCAGCTGGCCCACGGCGACGAGCCGCTCCAGCACGACGGCCTGGCGGCGCCGCGCGCGCTCGGGGTAGACGGCGGGGTTCAGGCCATTGGGGTTCTTGGGCAGGCCGATCAGCAGGGCCATCTCGGCGGTCGTGAGCTTGTCCAGCGTCTTGCCGTAATAGCGCTCGGCTGCCGCGGCGAAGCCGTAGGCGCGGTTGCCGAGGTAGATCTGGTTCATGTAGATCTCGAGGATCTGCTCCTTGCTCAGCGCATGCTCGATCTTGATGGCCAGCAGTGCCTCGACGATCTTGCGCGTCCAGCGCTGTTCCTTGGTCAGGTAGGTGTCGCGCGCGAGCTGCTGGGTGATCGTCGACGCGCCGTGCAGCGGGCCGCTGTGCGTGAGGTTGCGGAAGAAGGCGCGCCCGATGCCGCCGAAGTCGATGCCGCCATGCGTCCAGAAGTCGCTGTCCTCCACGGCCAGCAGCGCGTCCTGCATGGGCTTGGGGATGTCCTTCAGCGGCACATAGCGGCGGCGCTCGGCGCCGAACTCGCCGATCAGCTGGCCATCGGCGCTGAGCACGCGCAGCGGCTGGTGGGGCTGGTAGTCGGTCAGCGTGTCCAGGGCCGGCAGCCGCACCCAGACGATGGCAGCGACGACCAGGCCCAGCAGCAACAGGGCCACCGGCAGGCCGACGAGCGCCCCCAGCCAGGGGCGTTGGACGAAGAACTTGAGCATGGCGCGCATCGTAGGGGCTGCGCCGCGGCCCCCGTGTGGGACGCCGCCTGCAAGGCCGCCGGGGTGCTTCGCGTTCAAGCAGCTTTGAGACCGAACAGCTCCGCCGCATTGCCCCAGGCGATGCGCTGCGCCGCTTCGCCCGGCAATTCGCCCAGCCAGCCACGGTAGTCGGCGAACAGGTCTTCGTAGTGCTGCCAGCGCTGCGCGACCCAGGTGTCCGAGCCGATCAGGAAGCGATTCGCGTGGCTCGTGAACAGCGCGCGCCACTCCGGCGTCAACCGACCGTCGAAGGTGACACCCGGCCGGTAGGACAGCTCGCCGCGCAGGCCGGGGTGCCTGCCGAACAGCTCGCGCACGCGCTCCACCGGCTCCCCGGAGATGCCGGTGTGCGCCCAGATCAGCGACACGCCCGGCGCATGGCCGAGCAGCTTGTCCACGGCGACGTCGTCCACGTGGGCCAGCACCGTCAAGCCGCGCTCGCGCGCCAGCTTCATCAGCGCGATGGTCGTCGGGCCATCGGCGTTGGCGCTGTCGTAGAGGTGGAACTCACCCAGCCCGCGGAAGGGCCCGGCCGCGCTGCCCCTGGCGAGCAGCTCCAGCACCATGCGGCGGATGCTGTCGTCGGCGAACCAGGTCGTGTAGTCGGCACGGTTGCGGTACAGGCGCACGAACGGCACCCACTGCGCGCCGGGTTCTGCGACCAGCCGCAGCGTGCCGTCGTTGGGCCGGCTGTTGACCAGCGCGCCGCGCACGCCGGCACGGGCCATGCGCGCCAGCACGTCGGCCGGCGGATGCGGCTGCTGCGCGTCGTCGTTGTAGTGCAGGTGGGCGTCGAAGATCGGCCCGCCATAACCGGCCGCACGGGCGGTGAGCGGCAGGCCGGCCAGCAGCAGCGCGCGGCGCCTCAAACAGCGCGCTCCGCCGCAGCGATCAAACGGCTGACACGCGACACCGAGAGGCCGAGTTGGCCGGCCAGATCGGTCATGGCGACGCCGCCGTCGGTGTGGGCCATCCACAGGGCCTGCTCGCGGATGCCACCGGCACGCTTCAGCCATTCGGCCCAGCTCGTGCGCGCCGCCCGCCGCGGCGCCACGGCGGCCGCGCGCATGCGGGCCGCGAAAGCGGCATCGCCCAGGAAAATCTGCTCGCGCAGCCGGCCCGGCAGCAGCTGCAGCCCGGGCTCCGACGCCACCAGCCGCGCATAGCGGTCGCCGGCCAGCCGGTGCTGGGCAGCCGTCACGGCCGGTCGGCCCAGCAGGTGGGCATGCAGGCCGTCGACGTCCAGCCACTCGGGCGCGGTCTCCAGGCCCGCCAGCGCTCGGAAGCTGGAGCCGGCCCAGTCCGCCGCGCCGCGCGCCAGCCCTTCGCGCACCGGGCCGAGGTCCACCCAGCGGCAGGCGTCCAGCAGGTGGCGCTCGCGGTCGACGAGGATGGCGTGGAAGCGCCCCTGGAACAGCGGCCCGCTGAAGGCGCGGCGGCGCTGCTGGTGCTGGGTGTAGACGCCGTTGACGTGGCGCATCAGCGCCGAGAGGTTGGCCCGGCGCGTGAACAGCAGCAGGTCGTAGTGATCTGGCAACAGGGCATAGGCCAGCGCGACGGCGTCGAAGCGGTGCAGGGCCTGGGCCAGCAGCGCGCGCATCTCGGCGCGGTCCGCATCGTCGACAAAGGCGGGCCGGCCGCTTTCGGTCGGGCAATGGGCGCCGATCAGGTAGACCGCGCCGGCAATCTCGAGTCGAGGGGGTCGAGCCATGCGGCACCTTAAGTCCGGGCGTCCGGAATGGCAAGATGGCGACCTGCGGACCTACCGTTGTTCTCATGAAGACCCACCAGATCGAAATCCAGAAGTTCAAGGCCGCCACCAACAATGTGCACGGCCAGGTGCTGTTCAAGGTCGACACGCTTGTGTCCAACCGCGAGCCCGTCGACGGCATCGAGCCCAGCAGCCTGCTGGTGATGACCGAGCAGAACGCCCGCGTGCTGATGGCCCTGCTGAAGGCCCAGATCGCCGAGTTCGACAACAAGAAACCCAAGAGCCGCCACGGCCGCCACGGCTGAGAACGTCGCGCATGAACTACCCGCAATACAACCCCGCCTCCGACAACCGCCCGCTGGCCGACGAGGAGCTGAACGACCTCGACGAGCTGCTGGCCGACCTGCCCGCCGACGGCGCCATGAACATCGAGGCACTGGACGGCTACCTCGCCGGCCTGCTGCTGACGCCCGGCCGCAACCTGGCCGACGTGCCCGGCGCCGCCTGGCTGCCGGTGATCTGGGGCGGTGATGGCGATGGCGACGGCGACAACGCCCCCTTTGCCAGCGGCAAGCAGCGCAAGAAGGTCGTCATGCTGGTGCTGCGCCACCTGCATTCCATCGCCACCGCCTGGGCGCAGCGCCCGCAGGCCTGGGAGCCCATCTTCAGCGTGGCCGACGGCGAGGACGAGGACATCGAGTACACCGACGCCGAGGATTGGGCCATCGGCTTCCTGACAGCCGTGGACCTGGCGCCCGAAGCCTGGGCACCGTGGTTGGAGGGCGGCGAGACGGCGCCCCTGCTCGCCCCCATCACGGCGCTGGGCGAACCCGATGGCGCACTGGCCGAAGGCAGCGCCCAGGCGCGCGACGAGGCCAGCCGGGCCATTCCTGACGCCATGCTGGCGTTGTGGGCGATTCGCCAGAAATCGTAAAACTCCCCTCAACGCGGGTTGGCTGCGGCCCGCGCTTGGTTCACACTCGGCGCATGCTCCAAACCGTGCTTGCCGCCATCGGCCTCACCATCTGCATCGCCATGGCCTTGCACATGGTCCTGCCGCGCCGCGCCAGGTCGCGGGTGGACGCAGGGCTGGACCGCCTGGGTGCCTGGCTGCGCGGTCAGATCGACCGCGCCACCGGCTGGCGCCGCCGCCAGCGCCAGACGCGTGCTGCCGCGATGGAAGCCGAACGCGCCATCCGCCGCGCCCGCGAGTCCTCGTCGCGGGACAAGCCGGAAGGCGAGTGGGACGGCAATGTCTACCGGCCCAAGAGCTTCGAGAAGCCCAAGAAACCCCATTGATTGGCTCACCCCCTACCGGCTTCGCCGGCCCCCTTCAAGGGGGCACTCCCAGCGGCCCGGCAAAGCGCTTGCGCTTCGGTGAAGGCTCATATCGCGCAGCGATGTGATGCCGGAGCCAAAGCCGGTTCCGCGGGAGTCGCTGGAAGGGGCGCCGACTGCTCCGCAGCGGCTTTTCAGTCGCCGGCTTGTTGCAGCCGCCACATCTGCGCATAACGACCACCGCGGGCCAGCAGCGCGTCATGCCGGCCGCGCTCGATGATGCGGCCCTGCTCCAGCACCAGGATCTCGTGCGCATCCACGACCGTGGACAGCCGGTGCGCGATGACGAGCACCGTCTTGTCCTGGCCGACGGCCTCCAGCTCGGCCTGGATGGCGCGCTCGTTGGTCGAGTCCAGCGCCGACGTGGCCTCGTCGAAGATGAGGATGGGCGGGTTCTTCAGCAGCGTGCGGGCGATGGCCACGCGCTGCTTCTCGCCGCCAGACAGCTTCAGGCCGCGCTCGCCTACCATGGTGTCGTAGCCCAGTGGCGTCGCGGCGATGAAGCCGTGGATGTGGGCGGCGCGCGCCGCGGCCTCGACTTCCTCCCTGCCCGCGCCGGGCCGGCCGTAGGCGATGTTGTAGGCCACCGTGTCGTTGAACAGCACGGTGTCCTGCGGCACGATGCCGATGGCCCTGCGCAGGCTGGATTGCGTGACGGCACGGATGTCCTGCCCGTCGATGCGGATCTGGCCGGCGTCGATGTCGTAGAAGCGGTACAGCAGCCGCGCCAGCGTGCTCTTGCCGGAGCCGCTGGGGCCCACCACCGCCACCTTCTTGCCCGCAGGAATCTCGAAGCTGACGCCGTGCAGGATGGGCCGCGCGGGGTCGTAGGCAAAGCGCACGTCGTCGAAGACGACGCTGGCGCCTTTCACTTGCAGGTCGGCCGCGTCCGGTGAGTCGGCCACCTCGCGCTCGCGGTCCAGCAGGTTGAACATCTTCTCGATGTCGGTCAGCGCCTGCTTGATCTCGCGGTAGATGACGCCGAGGAAGTTCAGCGGGATGTAGAGCTGGATCATGAAGGCGTTGACCATGACCAGGTCGCCCAGGCTCATGTGACCCGCGACGACGCCCTGCGTGGCCCGCCACAGCATCAGCACCAGCGCGGTCGCGATGATGAGCTGCTGGCCGGTGTTCAGCATGGACAGCGTCGTCTGGCTCTTCAGCTGGGCGCGGCGCAGCTTCTCCAGGCTCTCGTCGTAGCGGCGCGACTCGAAATCCTCGTTGTTGAAGTACTTGACCGTCTCGTAGTTCAGCAGCGAATCGATGGCCTTGCTGTGGGCCACCGAGTCCAGTTCGTTCAGCGTCTTGCGGAACTGCGTGCGCCAGTTCGTGACGACGACGGTGAACGCAACATAGACGACCAGCGCCGCGACGGTGATGCCGGCGAACCAGGCATCGAACTTGACGCCCAGCAGCGTCAGCACCAGCACGACCTCGATCAGCGTCGGCACGATGCTGTAGAGCGAGTAACTGATCAGCGAATGAACGGCCCGCGTGCCGCGCTCGATGTCGCGCGTCATGCCGCCGGTCTGGCGCTCCAGGTGGAAGCGCAGGCTCAGGTCGTGCAGGTGGCGGAACACCTGCAGCGAGATGCTGCGCGCCGTGCCCTCGGTCGCCTTGGCGAAGATCAGCTCGCGGAGTTCGGTGAACAGCGACGTCGACAGCCGCAGCGCGCCATAGGCCAGCAGCAGGCCGAGCGGCACGACGAGCAGCGTCTGTGGCGAGCCCGGCTTCAGGTCCAGGCTGTCGATGAGGTGCTTGAGGAGGAGGGGCACACCGACGTTGCTGAGCTTGGCGCCCACCATGAAGGCCAGCGCGAGGCCGACGCGCCAGCGGTAGCGCCACAGATAGGGCAGCAGGCGGCCGACGGTGTGCCAGTCGCCCCGCACGGCGGGAGCATTGGGCAAAGCGGGCAGTTCGATGGCGCGTGGCGTGGATCGCATGGGGTCGGTCAGGGCCGAGAATGGCAGGCAGACCGATTGTCCCAAGTGAACGCCATGCCCCAGGATTCAAGCCCCGCCCAGCACAAGCCCGGTGAACGCGAGCTCGTGCTGCGCGTGATGCCCATGCCGGCCGACTCCAACGCCAACGGCGACGTGTTCGGCGGCTGGATCATGGCCCAGGTGGACATCGCCGGCTCCATCCTGCCGGCGCGCCTCTCGCGGGGCCGCATCGCGACGGTGGCCGTCAACGAGTTCGTCTTCAAGCAGCCGGTGTCCGTCGGCGACCTGCTGAGCTTCTATGCCACCGTCACGCGCGTGGGCCGCACGTCGGTGACGGTGCATGTCGAGGTGTTCGCCGAGCGCGACCCGGAGAACCTGCACGTGGTCAAGGTGACCGAGGCCAACCTGACCTATGTGGCCATCGACCGCGAGGGCAAGCCCCGGCAGGTCACGTGAGCCCCTCGCCCGGTCTTGCCGCGCTGAACGCGGGCAAGCCCAGTCGGTCCCCCGAGGGGACGACGATGCTTGCGGCATTGAGCCGCAAGCACATCGCCCCCGGGCCGGCTTGGGGCGGCCCGGCGCTCGGCCCGGGCCCAAGACTCACGGCGTGACGATCAAATCCACGGCGTCGTAGGAGAAGCCCGGGCTGAGGTAGGCCGTGCCACTCGTGCCGCTGACGACATTGATCGTCAGCGTGTTCGTGCCGGCCACCAGTGCCGACGCCGGGATGGCGTAGCTGTAGAGCCGGTTCACGCCGCGGTAGGTGCCCACCGTCATGTTGCGCGAGCCCTTGGGCGGCGCGGTCGGGATGACCGAGGTCCAGCCGTTGACGGTGATCTGCGGACGGGCGCCGTTGAAGTCTTCCGTCGTGCCCAGGCGCAGCGTCAGGTTCTGCACCTGCGCGCTGGTCAGCGTGAACGTGATGACGCGGGCGTTGTTGACGTCCTTCCACTGGTAGGCCGGGAAGCCCGCTGCAGCCGTCGACGTGCCGACGACGAAGGTGGACGGCAGCCAGCTGCTCATGCGCGAGTCGCTCGGGTGCATGGTCGTCAGCCTGCCGCCGTTCAGGAACTCGGCCGGCGTGCCGTCCCAGTTGCCGATCCGCCAGAGCGCCGCCGTGCTGGACGGATCGGCGTTGAGCGTCAGCGTGTTCAGCGTCGTCGTGCCGCCGGCCGTGACCGTCACGTTGCTGGTATGGGTATAGACCGCCAGCTCGTTCTTGTAGACGGTCAGCGTATAGGAACCGGGCCGCATGCCGGTGCTCTTGAAGAAACCGTTGTTGGCGAGGTTGGCCGTGGCCCAGTACTGCGCCGTGGGGCTGGAGAAGCCCACGGTATAGGTGTAATTCGCGTCCGTGCCCGACAGGCCCACGCCGGCCACCGTGCCGCGGCCGGAAGCGGCGACATAGCCGTCCAGCCCCATCACCGAGAACCAGCTGGTGTCCGGTGCCGACGGCGCGCCGCCGCCCGTGAACATCAGCGTGTAGCTGTTCAGCACGCCCATGCGGAAGGCCTCGGTCTGGCCTTCGCCGTAGTTGACGATGTAGGTCAGCTCGTTGTTCGTGGACGTGATCTGGTTCAGCAGGCTGCGGTAGAACGGGCCGCCGGAGTTGCCCTCGTTGTTGTCACGGTAGAACCACAGGCCCACGGTGCCGCCGCTGTTGCGGCCGCCGAAGTACTGCCAGTCCTTCAGCCGCATGTTGGAGTAGTGCTTGGAGCGCGTCTGGCCCGTGCCGGAGATGCCGAACACGTCGCTGGCCTCGATGGTCGTGTTGGTGCTGCGCAGGTCCTGCGGCCAGTTGCCGCTGCTGTCGGCGCCACCCGGCGTGCCGGCCGGCCCGCCCTGCGACAGCACCCCGATGGGCACGCGCACGATGAAGCGCACCAGGTTCAGCGTGTCGGGCTCCTCCGTGAAGTAGGTACCCATGTAGATGCGCGGCTCGCCGCTCTTGGCCATGTAGTAGTGCTTGAGGACGCCGCCGTTGGCGCTGAAGACCGTCACCGTGATCTTCACGTAGGCGCCGCCGCTGACGACGCCGCCATCGGCCGTGGAGGCCGGCGTGGCCGCACCGGTGCTGCTGATCATCTGGGCCTGCACGTCGACGGCCGAGACATTGCTGTAGAGGAAGTCGAAACCCGAGTTCAGCTGCGAGCCGCGGCTGGCGTCGGCGTACTGCACGCCGTTGTAGAGGATGCTGGACAGGTCGCCCTTGGACTGCGTGCTGACGCCGTTGTCATAAGCCATGACCTTGAACACCAGGCCGCCGCCCGTGTCCACCTGGTACTGCACCTTGGACGAGTTGCCGCCGTCGTAGAGCGTCGTGAGGCTGAAGGCCGCCAATGCCGGCGAGCCCAGGGCCATGAAGAAAAGCGCGCAGGCTGCCGCGCCCAGCCGGCGCCATTGCCGAAGCAAAGGCCGGCTCAGAAAGTCGATCCGCATGTGTTGTCTCCGTTGGTGCCCGGCCGTCTACTGCTGCGGCCGGTGCTGCCGCGTGATTGCGGCCGGCGAAGTCTAGGAATCGGCCCGCGGCCGTGGCGCTCAAGTTGCTGAGTGCTTCGCAACCAGTGGCAACGCCGCCACGATGTGTTCGGCCAGGGTCTCGGCCCACAGCGCATAGCCGCGCGGACCGGGGTGGAAACCGTCGGCGGCCATCAGCGCCGCCGCGTCGCGCTGCATGGCCTCGGGCAGGTGCACGACGCGACGCATGGCCTGGCCCCGTGTCTGCGCCGCCAGCGCCGCGTTGAAGCGCGCCGCCTGCCGGCCGAAGAACCAGCGCAGCGGCTGCGGCAGCAGCGGGAAGCTCTGCATCGGCGGCGCGGCGCAGTGCAGGCTGAGGCGAACACCGGCATGTTCGCGGGCATGGGCGTCGATGGCGTCCAGCGCTGCGAGCGCGTCGCGTGGCGGGATCTGGTCGACGACGTCGTTGACGCCCAGCGATGTGATCAGCACGTCTGCCTGCACGAGCCCGGCGGACTGCAACGCCGCCAGCGCCTGCACGCTGCGATGGCCGCTGGTGGCGACGAGCTGCCAGCCCACCGGCTGGCCCAGCCGCGCCGCCAGCGCGCGTGCCAGGCAGCCGGCCAATGCTTCGTCCTGATGGGCCGCGCCGACGCCGGCGGCGGACGAGTCACCGACGATGAGCAGTCGCAGCACACCGCCTTCTCGCGAGCGCCCGCCCGCGGCTTCGGGCAGGCGCAGCGCCGTTGCCCTCACGCGCCGCCCCTCCCAGAGCAGCAGCGGTCCGAGCAGCAGCTTGGCCAGCGTCAATCGCATCGTCGGGTCATTTCGTCTGTAACGGCGTCAGCCCTGTCCGACCCGAGGCTCCCGCGCCGTCCGGCATGGCAGAAACGGGTGCGGCCCTAGGCTTCATCCGTCCGCCGTCAAGGCGTCAACCAAGAGGAGTCCGCCATGCTGCGTTACGCCATCATCTTCTTTGTCATCGCCCTGATCGCGGCCGTGTTCGGCTTCACGGGCATCGCCGCCAGCGCGGCCGGCTTTGCCCAGATCCTGTTCTACGGCTTCCTGATCCTGGCCGTCATCGGCCTGCTGATCGGCCTGGTTCGTCGATAGGGGGGGCCGCAAGGCCCGGACCCATCAATCGAACTTGCTGAAATCCGGTGCCCGCTTCTGGAAGAAAGCCTGGAAGGCCTCCATGGCCTCCGGGCTCCGCAGGCGGGCGCCGAAGATCTCCGCCTCACGCGCGATGGCCGCCTTGACGGCCTCGCGCTGAGGCTCGCGGATCAGCTGCTTGCTCTGGCGCACGGCGCCCGGCGCCAGGTTGTTGAAGCGCTCCGCGACGCGGCGCGCGTGGTTCACGACCTCGCTGCCCGGCAGCACGCGATTCGCGATGCCGCACTCCACCGCCTGCTCGCCCGTGAACGGGTCGCCCAACAGCAGCTTCTCGGCCGCGCGGCGATTGCCCATCAATTGCGGCACGACGAGGCTGGAAGCGAATTCCGGCACCAGGCCCAGGCCGACGAAGGGCATGGCCAGCCGCGCGTCGTCGGCGACGAACACCAGGTCGCAGTGCAGCAGCAGCGTCGTGCCGATGCCAATGGCCGCGCCGGTCACGGCAGCGACGACGGGCTTGCTGCCGTCCACCAGCGCGTGCATGAACTGGAACACCGGCGCGTCCTCGCCGCGCGGCGGGCGGCCCATGAAGTCCTCCAGGTCGTTGCCCGACGTGAAGATGCCCGGCTGGCCGGTGATGAGCACGGCGCGCACGGCCTTGTCGGCATCGGCCGCGCGCAGCGCGTCGGCCATCTGCTGGTACATGTCCTGCGTGATCGCGTTCTTCTTCTCGGGGCGGGCGATCTCCAGCGTCGCGACGCCGTTGACGGTGTAGGTCTTGATGGTCATGTGAGTTCCTTCATGCAACGGCTGTCTTGGCTTGGAACTGCGTCCAGTGATTGGCCAGATGCATCAGATGGGCTCGCTCGTACTGCGGCTTGGTCAGCTCGCCGTAGGCGAAATGGGGCCGAAGCGTACCGTTGAATTGCGCGAAGGCGTCCATCGCGGCCAGCAGCCGATTCACCGACACGTTCAGCGCCTGCGAGCCATCCAGCGCGGGCGCGCCGGGGATGGGCTCGTCCAGGCTGTGGCTCATCTTGCCGCGCGCATTGAACACGCCGAAGGCCGCCGAGCCGACGCTGTGGCGGAACCACGCGCCCTTGAGTTCCGGAAAGCCCTGCATCGAGAACTCGATGCTCTGGGCCAGGTGCTGGAGGACCTGGCTGAGGTTCCAGGGGTTGCCGTCCACGACCTTGTCGTGGAACAGCAGGTCCAGCACGGCCTGCTGGGCCTGCTTCCACGTCGTGAAGGTCTCGAGCCGGCCGGAACAGCCGGCCAGGGGCGCCGCCGCGAGCAGCAGGGTGGTGGTCTTGAGCGCGCGGCGACGATGCATGGGTTCAGAGCCTTTCGAAGATGCCAGCAGCGCCCTGGCCGGCGCCGACGCACATTGTCACCATGCCGTACTTGCCGCCAGTGCGGCGCAGGCCGTGGATGACCGAGGCCGCGCGGATGGCACCGGTGGCGCCCAGCGGGTGGCCCAGCGCGATGGCGCCGCCGTTCGGGTTGACCTTGGCGCGGTCCAGCTCGATGCCCTTGCTGTCGAGATCGTTCAGCACGGCCAGCGACTGCGCGGCGAAGGCTTCGTTCAGCTCGACCCAGTCCAGGTCCTTGGCGCTGATGCCGGCGGCCTTCAGCGCGGCCGGGATGGCTTCGATGGGGCCGATGCCCATGATCTCCGGCGGCACGCCCTTGACGGCGAAGGACACGAAGCGGGCCAGCGGCGTCAGGTTGTAGCGCTTCAGCGCCGCCTCGCTGACGATCACCAGGCCGCCCGAGCCGTCGGAGGTCTGCGAGCTGTTGCCGGCCGTCACGCTGCCCTTGGCGGCGAACACCGGCTTGAGCTTGGCCAGGCCTTCCATCGACGTGTCGGGGCGGGCGCCTTCGTCGAGCTTGACGGTGCGGGTCTTCACGTTGACGGTGCCGTCGGCCAGATTGGGCGTGCGCTCGACGACGTCGAAGGGCGTCATCTCGGCGTCGAAGTGGCCGGCCTGCATGGCGGCCACGGCGCGGCGGTGCGATTCCACCGAGAAGGCGTCCTGCGCCTCGCGGCTGATCTTCCATTGCGCGGCGACCTTCTCGGCCGTCAGGCCCATGCCGTAGGCGATGCCGATGTTCTCGTCACGCTCGAAGATCAGCGGCGACAGGCTGGGCTTGTTGCCGCCCATCGGGATCATCGACATGCTCTCGACGCCACCGGCGAACATCACGTCGGCCTCGCCGACGCGGATGCGGTCCGCGGCCATCTGCACGGCAGTGATGCCGGAGGCGCAGTAGCGGTTGATCGTCACGCCGCCGATGGTGGGGCCCAGGCCCGCCAGCACCGAGGCCACGCGGGCGATGTTCATGCCCTGCTCGGCTTCGGGGAAGGAGCAGCCGACGATGGCGTCTTCAATCGCGGCCGGGTCCAGGCCGGGCGCCTGCGCCAGCACGGCCTGCATGACCTTGACGAGCATCTCGTCGGGGCGGGTGTTCTTGAAGTAGCCGCGGCCGCTCTTGCCGATGGGCAGGCGGGTGGCGGAGACGATGTAGGCGTCTTGGACTTGCTTGCTCATGAGGTACTCCTTAGTTGCGCACGGGCTTGCCGGTCTGCAGCATCCCCATGATTCGCTCTTGTGTCTTCGGGTTGTCGAGCAAGCTGCAGAAGTGCTTGCGCTCCAGCGCCATCAGGTACTCCTCTGTCACCAGGGAACCAGCCTCGACCTCGCCACCGCAGACCACGTCGGCAATCGCCGCGGCCAGGTGGTAGTCGTGGGCGCTGACAAAGCCACCGTCACGCATGTTGGCGACCTGCCCCTTGATCGTCGCGATGCCGCTGCGGCCGGCAACCGGGAACAGCGCCTTGTGCGGCGGGCGGTAGCCGGCCTCGGCCATGCCGAGGGCCGTGGCCGTGGCGACGTGCAGCAGCTCGTCCTTGTGCGGCACGATGATGTCGCTGTCGAGCAGGAAACCGTTCTTCCGTGCCTCGTGCGCCGACGTCGCGACCTTGGCCGTCGCGGCGGTCAGGAAGCCGTCCTTCAGGAAGGTCAGCAGGTCGGCATTGGCGTTGCCAGCCGCGGCCATCTCGGCGGCGCGGCGGGCGATATAGGTCAGGCCGCCACCGCCTGGGATCAGCCCGACGCCGACTTCGACGAGGCCGACATAACTTTCCACGTGAGCGACACGGCGCGCGCAGTGCACGGCCAGCTCGGCGCCACCGCCCAGCGCCAGGCCGCGCATCGCGGCGACGACCGGCACGCTGGCGTAGCGCAGGCGCAGCATCATGTCCTGCAGCTTCTTCTCTTCGGGCGCGATGCCCTTGCTGCCCATCTTCATGAAGACGGGCATCAGGCTCTCGAGGTTGGCGCCGGCGGAGAACACGTCGTCCGGCGACCAGATCACCAGGCCCTGGTAGTCGGCTTCCGCGATCTCGACGGCCTTCAGCAGGCCTTCGGTGACGGCCGGGCTGATCAGGTGCAGCTTGGCGGTGATGGAGGCGATGACGACCTTGCCGTCCAGCGTCCAGACGCGCACTTCGTCGTTCTTGAACAGCTCGGTGCCCGATTTCAGCGGGTCGGCGGCGCCGGTGCCCAGCAGCGATTCACGGAAGGCCTGGCGGGCATAGACCGGCAGCTCGCTGCGCGGCTTGAACTTGCCCTCGGCGGCGCTCCACGAGCCCTGCGGCGTGTGCACGCCACCGGCTTCGGCGACGGGACCTTCCGTCACCCAGGCGGGCAGCGGGCTGCTCGCCAGCGTCTTGCCGTCGGCGATGTCGGCGCTGATCCACTCGGCAACCTGCTTCCAGCCGGCGGCCTGCCACAGCTCGAACGGGCCCTGGCTGGAGCCGAAGCCCCAGCGCATCGCGAAGTCGATCTCGCGCGCGGTGTCGGCCACGGTGTTCAGGTGCACGGCGGCGTAGTGGAAGCTGTCACGCAGGATGGCCCATAGGAACTGGGCCTGCGGATTGCTGGATTCGCGCAGCAGCTTGAGGCGGTCGGCCGGTTGCTTCTTGAGCATGCGGGCGACGATCTCGTCGGCCTTCTTGCCGCCGGCGACGTACTCGCCCGTGGCGAAATCCAGGCGCTGGATGTCTTTGCCGACCTTCTTGTAGAAGCCCGCGCCGGTCTTCTGGCCCAACGCGCCCTTCTCGATCAGGCCCGCCAGCACCTTGGGCGTCGCGTACGTCGAATAGAACGGGTCGTCCTTCAGGTTGTCCTGCATCGTCTTGACGACATGGGCCATGGTGTCCAGGCCGACGACGTCCGCGGTGCGGAAGGTGCCGCTCGACGCACGGCCCAGCTTCTTGCCGGTCAGGTCGTCGACGACGTCCACCGACAGGCCGAACTTCTCGGCCTCGATCATCGTGGCCATCATGCCGGCGATGCCGACGCGGTTGGCGACGAAGTTGGGCGTGTCGTGGGCGCGCACGACGCTCTTGCCCAGCGACGTGGTGACGAAGGCTTCGAGCTGGTCGAGGATTTCCGGCTGCGTGGTCGGCGTGTTGATCAGCTCGACCAGCGCCATATAGCGCGGCGGATTGAAGAAGTGGATGCCGCAGAAGCGCGGCTTGATTTCCTCGGGCAGCACTTCGGAGAGCTTGGTGATGCTCAGGCCCGAGGTGTTGGACGCGACGATGGCGTGCGGCGCAACGAAAGGCGCGATCTTGGTATAGAGGTCGAGCTTCCAGTCCATGCGTTCGGCGATGGCCTCGATGATGAGGTCGCAGCCCTTCAGGACTTCGAGGTGCTCTTCGTAGTTGGCCTGCTGGATCAGCGCGGCTTCTTCAGGCACGCCCAACGACGCCGGCTTGAGCTTCTTCAGGCCTTCGACAGCCTTGGTAACGATGCCGTTCTTCGGGCCTTCTTTTGCAGGCAGGTCGAACAGCACGACCGGCACCTTGCAGTTGACGAGGTGGGCGGCGATCTGCGCGCCCATCACGCCGGCGCCGAGCACGGCGACCTTGCGGACTTGGAATCGACTCATGGGTTTTCTCCTGGATATTCAGTTCATTCAGCCCGAACCCAAATCTGGGTGCGGCCGAAAAGTGGGGCGCCGATATAGCCGCGCACTTCGAGGCGCTTGCCGCCATCGACCGGCTTGAGGCGCGTCTTGTAGGTCTTGCCGTTGTTGGGGTCGAGGATCTCGCCGCCGCCCCAGACGCCGTCACCGTCGGCCTTCACGCCGCGGATGATCTGCAGGCCGACGACGGGCTTGTCCTTGCGGTCGTCGCTGCATTTGTCGCACTTGGCGTCGGCCTGTGCCTTGGGGTCCAGCAGCTTGTCGATGCTGCCGACAAGGGTGCCCCCCTGTTCGCTGATGCGGACCAGCGACTTCTCGGTTTTGCCGTCGTCGTCGATGGTCTTCCACAGGCCCACGGGGGTGTTTTGCGCGAAGGCAAGAGCAGGCAACAGCAGGGCAGCAGCGAACAGGGATTTCATGGGGGGCATCCTTGTATCTCAGGGAGTTCAGAAGAGGGCTTCGTCCATTTCCATCAGCGGCGCCAGGCCGGCGCGGCAGGTGCGGATCAGCGATGCGGTCTCGGGCAGCAGCTTGGCGAAGTAGAAGCGCGCCGTCGCCAGCTTGGCGGTGTAGAACGGGTCGCCGCTGTCCTTCTTGGCCAGCGCGATCTTGGCGGCCTGGGCGAAGAAGTAGGCGAAGGTCATGTGGCCGACGACGCGCAGGTAGTCCACCGCGGCGGCGCCCACTTCGTCGGGATTGCCGAAGGCCTTCATGCCGAGTTCCTGCGTCAGCTTGTTGACCTTGTCGCCCAGGTCGGCCAGCGGGTTCACGAACTCCTGCATGGCCTCGTTCACGCCCTCTTCCTCGATGAAGGCGGCGATCTTCTTGCCGAACTTCTTCAACGTGGCGCCGTTGTTGCCCAGCACCTTGCGGCCCAGCAGGTCCAGCGACTGGATGGTGTTGGTGCCTTCGTAGGTCAGGTTGATGCGCGCGTCGCGCACGAACTGCTCCATGCCCCATTCGTGGATGTAGCCGTGGCCACCGAAGACCTGCATGCAGTGCGACGTGGCCAGCCAGCCGTTGTCGGTGATGAAGGCCTTGATGATGGGCGTCAGCAGCGCGACCTCGGCGTCGGCTTCCTTGCGCTCGTCCTCGTCGTCGCTCTTCAGCGCCTTGTCGAGCTGCAGCACCGTGTAGGCCTGCAGCATGCGGCCGCCTTCGGCGAAGGCGCGGGCGGTCAGCAGCATCTTGCGCACGTCGGGGTGAACGATGATGGGGTCGGCCGGCTTGTCGGGCGCCTTGGGGCCGCTGAGGGCGCGCATCTGGATGCGGTCCTTGGCATAGGCCGCGGCGTTCTGGTAGGCCACTTCGGTCAGGCCGAGCGACTGGTTGCCGACACCCAGGCGGGCCGCGTTCATCATGATGAACATCGCCGCCAGGCCCTTGTTGGGCTGGCCCACCAGCGTGCCGACGGCGTCTTCCATGACGATCTGCGCGGTGGCGTTGCCGTGGATGCCCATCTTGTGCTCCAGGCCGGCGCAGAAGATGCCGTTGCGCGAGCCAAGCGAGCCGTCCGCGTTGACGTTGAACTTCGGCACGACGAACAGCGAGATGCCCTTGGAGCCGACCGGCGCGTCCGGCAGGCGGGCCAGCACCAGGTGGATGATGTTCTCGGCCAGGTCGTGCTCGCCGGCCGAGATGAAGATCTTCTGGCCGGTGATGCGGTAGGTGCCGTCGGGCTGGGGCTCGGCCTTGGTTCGCAGCAGGCCGAGGTCGGTGCCGCAGTGCGGCTCGGTCAGGCACATGGTGCCGGTCCACTCGCCGCTGGTCAGCTTGGGCAGGTAGGTGGCCTGCTGCTCGGGCGTGCCGTGGGCATGCAGCGCCTCGTAGGCGCCGTGGCTCAGGCCGGGGTACATCGTCCAGGCCTGGTTGGCCGAGTTCATCATTTCGTAGAAGAACTGGTTCACCAGGTAGGGCAGGCCCTGGCCGCCGAACTCGGGGTCGCAGGAGAGCGCCGGCCAGCCGCCTTCGACGTATTGCTGGTAGGCCTCCTTGAAGCCCTTGGGCGCGGTCACCTCGTGGGTGGCCTTGTCCAGCGTGCAGCCCTCGGCGTCGCCGCTGAGGTTGATGGGGGCGATGACCTCGGCTGCGAACTTGCCGCCTTCCTCGAGCACCGCGTTGATCATGTCGGCGTCGATGTCTTCGTGGCCGGGCAGCAGCTTCAGTTCGTCGACGACGTTCAGCAGCTCGTGCATGACGAACTGCATGTCACGCAGGGGCGGGTTGTACTGGGGCATCGGGGAACTCCTGGAACGATCGGTGGTGAAAAGGGGCTCAGCGCTTCGTGGCGCCGGTCTTGGGCAGCTTGCGGCCGGCCTCGATCTCGAGGCCGAGGGGCGTGGCGTAGTGCTGCATCGTGCGTTCGAAGCCGATGCCGGCACGCGCCAGCGCGCCCGGGATGCGCATGAAGCGCGCGTCGTGGTGCAGCGACAGGATCAAGCCATGCAGCTCGAAACAGATCTGCTCGACGTCGGCATCGGCCTTCAGGTGGCCCTCGCTGATGGACAACTGGATGGCCTTCTGCAGCGCGGCATGCCAGGCCTTGACCATGGCGACGAGGGCGTCGCGCACGGGGCCCGGCCGGTCGTCGAACTCGACGGCGCCGCTGATGTAGATACAGCCCGAGTCGACCTCGACCGACACGCGGCGCACCCAGCGCTCGAACATCGCGCGCAGCCGCGGCAGGCCGCGCGTCTCGCGGATGGCGGTGAAGAAGACCTCTTCCTCGAACTTGGCGTGGTACTCCGTGACCACGGCAATCTGCAGTTCCTCGCGCGAACCGAAGTGGGCGAAGACGCCGGACTTGCTCATGCCCGTCACATCCGCCAGCGCGCCGATGGAGAGGCCTTCCAGGCCCATGTGCGAGGCCAGGCCCAGCGCGGCTTCGAGGATGGCGGCGCGGGTCTGCTGGCCCTTCTGCAGGGAACGCGCCACGCGCACCGGCTTGGCGGCGCGCAGCGGGGCGGCGGCTTTCTTGGCAGGGACGGGGAGCGTGGACACGAGGGCAGGAATAAAACGAACGATCGTTCTATTTTGCAGGTCGCTTCCGTGACAACGCCAGCTTGACCCAGCGAATTCCTAGGGTGAATTGCCTAATACGCACGCCACCCTAGGGATCACCCTGAGACTCGCCGCTGTCATCGATCCACGCTTGAGCGCTGGCCCGGTTCTCGCTAGGCTTTCACCTGGAGGTAAGCCCAGTGGATGTGCTCCAGCTCGATGTGTCCGGCCGCCCCCAGGCCTGGATCACGACCCGCGAAGCGGCGGTGATCTACGCCTGCGACGGCGTCGCCTGGACGCTCGGCGACCCCTGCCAGACGCTGCGCGGCGGCCTGCAGCGCATCACCGGCCGGCAGTCGCGCATCGAGGTGCATCCCATCATCGCCGTGCGCGGCGCCGTGCCCAGCCGGGCCTGGCGACAGGCACCGGCGCTGTCCAACACCAAGCTGTTCGCCCGCGACCGCTTCGTCTGCGCCTACTGCGGCCACCGCTGCCTGCCCGAGGACCTGACGCGCGAGCACATCCAGCCCACGTCGCGCGGCGGACAGGACACGTGGATGAATTGCATCACCGCCTGCCGGCCCTGCAACGGCCGCAAGGGCAACCGCATGCCGGAGGAGGCGCACATGAGCCTGCTCTACCTGCCCTATGTGCCCAGCCTGCACGAGGACATGATCCTGCGCGGCCGCCGCATCCTGGCAGACCAGATGGAGTTCCTGCTCGCCAGCGTGCCGCGCAGTTCCCGCCTGCACGGGTAAAGAGTTGTAGCCGGAAGCCACCAACGGTCAACGGGCGGACAATTCGACACGTTGGGCAGCTGTTTTGCCCGCGGAGTCCTCCATGTCCAAGCTCATGACTTCCCTCGCCGTCGCAGCCGCCCTGGTGCTGTCGGCCTGCTCGACGACCAGCCCCGACGTCGTCCAGCGCGGTGACGCGCAACGCCTGTCTCAAGTCCAGGACGCCACCGTGCTGTCCTCCCGCCCCGTCACCGTGGACGGCACGCAGAGCGGCATCGGCGGCGTGGCCGGTGGCGTGACCGGCGCCATCGCCGGCAGCTCGGTCGGCGGCCGCCGCGAAGGCCAGGTCGTTGGCGTGCTGGGTGCCGTGGCCGGCGCCGTCATCGGCAACGCCATCGAGCGCTCGGCAACCAAGGAAGACGCGCAGGAGATCATCGTCCAGCTGCGCAACGGCGAGCGCCGCGCCATCATCCAGGCCAAGGGCGCGGAGGTCTTCAACAGCGGCGACCCCGTCATCCTCGTGACGACCGGCGGCAAGACCCGCGTGACGCGCGCGCCCGCCGTCGTGCCGGCCGCACCGGCCACCAGCAACGGCTGAGCCCGCATCGCCCGGGGGAGAGAATGGCGGGCTTTGGCCCGCCTCTTCCATGAACGACCTGTCCACCCCCGACGACGAACCCCTCCACGAGCCGCGCCTTTGGCGCGACAACGGCTGGACCGCCCAGGTCATCAAGAACGAGGACGACGAGGGCTGGGCCGTCGCGATGTACAAGGCGGGCGAGAGCGAGCCGGCGTTGGTCGGCCCGTGGACCATGGGCCGCGACAAGAAGAACCCCAAGCCGCTGGATACCGCCGCATTCAACACGCTGGTGAAGACGGCCTCCGAGGTCATCCGCCGCCACGAGCAGCAGCTGCACGCCCAGCTCAACAAGGCGCTCTACGTCGCGCGTGACGGCAACTGGATCAAGGTGACGCTGGAGATCGTGCCGACCGAGGATGACCCCTACGCCTGGCTGGCCGCCTTCGACGCCGCGGGCGAATCGCTCGCCAAGGTCAAGGTCGGCGCCAACTTCCGCTTCAACCAATCGGCCGCCGAGGCCTGGGTGGATGCCGGCTTCGAGCGGCCGGCGGGGCGCGACTGAACTGCAGGTCCGATAGCGGCCAGACGCGGCCCCTTCGTGTTCAGAGAATGGCGTGCATCCCATCCAGGAGCACACCATGTCCTTTCGCATCACCGGTCTGTCCGCCCAGCCCTTCTCTTACCTGTTTGGCCTGAGCGACGCCGAACTGGCCGCCAGGGGCGCGCGGCGCTATCGCGGCGAGGGGCTGCCCGACCGCGTCGAGCTGCGCGACACCACCGTTGACGAGACCGTCCTGCTCGTCAACCACGAGCATCAGCCGGCCGACACCCCCTATCGCTCGCGCCATGCCATCTTCGTGCGCGAGCAGGCCGGCCCGGCCTTCGACGCCGTCGATACCGTGCCAGAGGCCCTGCGTCGCCGGCTGCTGTCGCTGCGCGGCTTCGACGCGGCGGGCATGATGATCGATGCCGACGTCGTCGACGGACAGCAGATCGAATCACTCATTGAACGCCTGCTGGCCCGCCCCGAGGTCGACTACGTCCATGCCCATTTCGCGCGCCGCGGCTGCTATGCCGCGCTGATCAGGCGCGCCTGAGGCGGCCGCCGAGGCTCATCAAGCCGCGGTCAGCTCCACGAGGCTCTGGGCCGCTGCATCACGCGGCAGCGTCGTCGCGAGGCGTCCCGCCGGCGTGATGACGACGCTGGCGCCCAGGCCGCGATGCTCGGGGGCATTCAGCGATTCGGCCCAGTTGCTCTGCAGCACCCAGGCGCCCAACTCGCGCGCCAGGTCTGCGGCACCGATGCGATACGCCTTGCACAGCGCTGCCTGTTCGGCATCGGACTCGCCGACATAGCTCGGCCAGAAGACCACTCGTGGTCGCGCGTCGCCGGACGGCAGCGCAGCACGCAGCTCGGGCAACAGTTCGGCGCCATCCAGCATTTCGCGGCACAGCACCGAGGTCGCCAGCAGGCCGCCGATCGCCGTCCAGCCGCGCGCTCCACCTGGCGCGAAGAATCCGGCCTCGCTGGACGTCAGGCCGCGCTTGTGCACGCGGCCGACTTCCTGGCCGTGGGCGTCGATATAGACATGGCTGCTGAATACCGCCCCGCCCTCGCCCAGCGTCGGCAAGCCGACGGCTGCGGCCATGCGAAGACGGGCACAGGCTGCACGCAACTGCCGTTCGGCATCCGCCAGCGCATCGGCGTCGAGCAGTTCGGGCAGGCGGCGGTGGAAGCCCGTCAGCGCCAACTCCGTGCACAGGCAGCCGTCCGCGCCGGCAGCCGCCGCGGCCTCGAACGCCGCCAGCATCACCGCCAGGTTGTCCGCCAGCGTCCAATGCATGCGCGGCTGAACAATGGCCCAGCGCGGCACCGTCAACATGCGATCTCGTGCGTCTGCCTGGCGCCGCTCACCGCGCCCCGCCTTTCATCGCCTGCCAGTCATCGCGCAGCAGCGACAGCGAATGGCAGTCCACATACTCGCCATTGGCGAAGACGATGCCGCGCTGGATGCCTTCATGCGTAAAGCCGCATTTCTCGGCCACGCGGCGCGACGCGTGGTTGTGCACGGACATGCCGCAGGACAGGCGGTTCACCGGCCAGTTGCCGAACACGTAGTCGATCAGCAGCGCCGCCGCCTCGGTGGTCAGCCCCTGGCCACGCATCGAGAGGTCGGCCATGGTCCAGCCGATCTCGCGCGCCGTTGTGTAGCGGGCGGCGCTGAAATGCACGACTTCGCCGATCACGCTGTCGTCGAGCAGGTGGCAGATGAGCAATCGCTCGATGTCCTCGCAGGCATAACCGTGCTCGCGAAAGCGGCGGTCGATCTCGTGTGGCGACGTCATGCGCGTGCCACCGAAGGAACCGCGGACCTGTGGGTCGCTCATCACGTGCTTGAGCCACGGCAGGTCTTCGTCAGTGATGTGGCGCAGGCCGACGCGTTGTCCTCTCAACATCCGTTCCGTCCTTGAATGAAAAAACCCGGCCTAAGCCGGGCCTGTGCGAAGTGTGCCTGCTCAGAAGTGGATGCCACGCATCATCTGCTGCAAGGCGATGGCTTCCGGCGACAACCCGCCCTTGCTGCCCTTCTCGCCCTTGGCCGCGTCGCTGTCCGGGAACATGCGGAAGGTCGTGTTCATGACGATCTGCGCGATGCGCGGCGCCACCGCGTGCAGCAGTTCGCCGGAGATGCCCAGGCGGGTCGCGATGCGCACCGGCTTGGCGACACAGGCCTGCGCGATCATGTCGCCCGCCTCTTCCGGCGACAGCGTCGGCACGTTGTTGTAGATCTTGGTGGGCGCGATCATCGGCGTGCGCACCAGCGGCATGTTGATGGTCGTGAACGTGATGCCGGTGTCGGCGAACTCGCTGGACGCGCAGCGCGTCCACGCATCCAGCGCGGCCTTGCTGGCGACGTAGGCGCTGAAGCGCGGCGCATTCGTCAGCACGCCGATGGAGCTGATGTTGACGACGTGGCCCTTGCGCTTGGCCACCATGCCGGGCAGCAGGCCCATCGTCACGCGCAGGCAGCCGAAATAGTTCAGCTGCATCGTGCGCTCGAAGTCGTGGAAGCGGTCGTAGCTGCTCTCGATGGCGCGGCGGATGGAGCGGCCAGCGTTGTTGATGAGGAAGTCGACGCCGCCGAAGTTCTCGGTGCACCACTGGGTGAGGTTGGCGGCCCCTTCCTCGTCGGCGATGTCGCAGGCGAAGGCATGCACCTGGGCGCCCTTGCCGGCCTTGTCCTTGATTTCCTTGACGGCCTCGTCCAGCTTCACCTGGTCGCGCGCGCAGATCAGCGTGATCGCGCCGGCCTCGGCGAACTTGATGGCCGCCGCCAGGCCGATGCCCGACGAGCCGCCCGTCACCAGCACGACCTTGCCGCCGGTGGCGCCCTTCAGCGAACGGTCGATGAAGAGGTCGGGGTCGAGATGACGCTCCCAGTAATCCCACAGCCGCCACGCGTAGTCGTTCAGGTCCGGGCAGGCGATGCCAGAACCCTTCAGCACCGCCTCGGTGTCGCGGCAGTCGAAGCGCGTCGGGTAGTTGATGAAGGTGAACATGTCGTCCGGCAGGCCGAGGTCCTTCATGACCGCGTTGCGGATGCGGCGCACCGGCGCCAGTGCCATCAGCCCCTTCTTCACGCTCCTGGGGATGAAGCCCATCAGCGCCGCGTTGATGAAGAGGTTCATCTTGGGCGCGTGCGCGGCCTTGCTGAAGATGTCCAGCACGTCACCGACGCGGTAGCCCTTGGGGTCGACGAGGTGGTAGCAGCCCTGGCTCTTGCTGACCTTGTGCGAGATGTGGTCGAGCGCGTCGACGACGAAGTCCACCGGCACGATGTTGATGCGCCCGCCCTCCAGGCCGACGCTCGGCATCCAAGGCGGCAGGATCTGGCGCATGCGCTGGATCAGCTTGAAGAAGTAGTAAGGCCCGTCGATCTTGTCCATCTCGCCGGTGGTCGAATCGCCGACGACGAGGGCCGGGCGGTAGACCGTCCACGGCCGCCTGCACTCCTTGCGCACGATCTTCTCGCTCTCGTGCTTGGTCATGAAGTAGGGGTGATCGAGGTTCTCGGCTTCGTCGAACATGTCCTCGCGGAACACGCCTTCGTAGAGGCCCGCGGCGGCGATCGACGACACGTGGTGCACATGACCGGCGTCGATGGCCTGCGCGAACTCCACCATCGAGCGCGTGCCCTCGATGTTGACGGCCACCTGCGACTCTTCGTCAGCGCCGAGGTCGTAGACGGCGGCAAGGTGGTAGAGGTGGTCGATCTGGCCCTTCAGGCTCTTGATGACGTCGGCCGCCACGCCGAGCTTCTTGCCGGTGAGGTCGCCGTAGACGGGGATCGCGCGCGTCTTGCTGACGCCCCAGTAGGCCAGCAGGTCGGGCAGCTTGGCGGCGCTTTCCTCGCGCATCAGGAAGTGGACCGTGCTGCCGCGGCGGGCCAGCAGCTTCTTGACGAGCCGCTTGCCGATGAAGCCGGTGGCGCCAGTGACGAAATACTGCATGCGGGTCTCCTGCTTGTTGGGTCTGCTTGTGGGGGGGCGGCTGATTCTTTACCAGCCCCCGAGGCCGCTCGCTGCGCACTTTCCCGGGGAAGCGATAGAGCAGCCTCACTAGGAATCCCAATGCCGGCGCGGCACGCCGCCGCTACAGTCCCGCCGGCAACTCGCTCAATCGAAAGGACACGCACATGGTCAAGAAGCTCCAGAAGATGGCTGACAAGAAGAAGGCCGCGGCCGCCAGCGGCTTCCCGGCCGGCCTGCTCGACAGCGAGATGGCCCAGAACATCAAGGACAGCGCCCAGCAGATCTGGGCCGCCGGCCTTGCCTCCTTCGCCAAGGCCCAGGGCGAAGGCTCCAAGGTCTTCGAGGCCCTCGTCTCGGAAGGACTCAAGTTGCAGAAGAAGACCCAATCCGCCGCTGAAGAAAAGCTCAGCGCCGTCGCCAGCAAGGTCAGCGGCGTGGCCGGTGAGGTCGGCGCCAAGGCCGGCCAGCAATGGGACAAGCTGGAGTCCATCTTCGAAGCCCGCGTCGCCAAGGCGCTGCAAGGCCTGGGCGTGCCCACCAAGGGCGACATCGACGCGCTGATCAAGCGCATCGACGAGCTGGCCGTGGCCACCGGCGTGCAGCCTGCCAAGAAGGCCGCTGCAAAGAAGGCCGCTCCGGCAGCCAAGAAGGCCCCGGCAGCCAAGCCCGCCGCTGCGCCGGCCAGGAAGGCGGCTGCAGCCAAGCCCGTGGCGGCTAAGAAGGCCGCTCCGGCCAAGAAGGCACCCGCTGCCAAGAAGGCTGCCGCGCCGACCGCTCAGGCCTGAATTCGCAGACGCGCCTGGCCATGAGCCAACCACGCATCGGGTTGGCCCTGGCCGGCGGAGGCCCGCTGGGCGCCATCTATGAAGTTGGCGCCCTTTGTGCTTTGGAGGAGGCCGTCGACGGCCTGGACTTCACCGCCTGCGACGGCTACATCGGCGTCAGCGCGGGCGGCTTCATCGCCGCGGGCCTGGCCAACGGCATGACGCCGCGCCAGCTCTGCGCCGCCTTCATCGAGAACAGCGCCGCAGCGCCCGACCGCTTCGACCCCGCCGAGCTGCTGCAGCCCGCCTGGGCCGAGCTCGGCCAGCGCCTGCGCCTGTTGCCCCGGCTGCTGGCCGACGCGGCGCGCGAGGTGCTGCTGGAAGGCCGCTCGACGCTGGGCGCCATCGAGCGCCTGGGCCGCGTGCTGCCGACCGGCCTGCTCAGCAGCGAGCGCTTTGGCGAGGCGCTGAGCCACGTGTTTGCCGCGCCCGGCCGCACGAATGACTTCCGCGAATTGCACGGTCGCCTCGTGCTGGTCGCCACCGACCTCGACAGCGGCGAGGCCATCCCCTTCGGCGCAGAAGGCTGGGACCATGTGCCCATCTCCCAGGCCGTGCAGGCCAGCGCCGCGCTGCCGGGGCTGTTCCCGCCCATCGAGATCGACGGCCGGCACTATGTGGACGGCGCGCTGAAGAAGACGCTGCATGCGTCCATGCTGCTGGACCGCGGACTGGACCTGCTGATTTGCCTGAACCCGCTGGTGCCCTACGAGAGCGACCGCCTGTCGCACCGCGAGAGACGATCGCGCCGCGCGAAAAAGCTCGCCAGCAAACTGGGCCGCCCGGCCAACCGCGCGCTGCAGCCGCGCATCCACCGCCTCGTGGACGGCGGCCTGCCGCTGGTGCTGTCGCAGACCTTCCGCTCGCTGATCCATTCGCGGCTGGAGCTGGGCATGCGGGGCTATGAGCTGAGCCATCCGCAGACCGACATCGTGCTGCTGGAGCCCGACCCGCGCGATGCCGAGTTCTTTCTCGCCAACACCTTCAGCTACCGGCAGCGACGCCACCTCGCCGAGCATGCCTACCAGGCGACGCGCGAGCTGCTGCGGCAGCGCGCCGCGGTGCTGAAGCCGCAGTTCGCGCGGACCGGCCTGGCGCTGCGCGAGGACATGCTGGCCAGCCGTGAAGCCCGGCTGCTGCCGGCGCCCGGAGAGACGCGCACGGAGCAGGCGCTGCGCTCGCTGCGCGGTTCGCTCAGCGTGCTGGAAGCCCGGCTGCGCTGAACGGCGACTTCAGGCGTCCACCAGCCGCCGCGTGATCGCCGCGCGCAGCGGCGGCAGGTGGCGGGCCACGTCGATGACGGCGCGCCGCAGCGCCAGCACCGGCGCCCGGTCGTCCGTGAAGAAGCGCACCAGCGCATTGGTGCCGGCGTACAGCGGCCCCGCCGCGCGGCGGTGCTCGGCCTCGTAGGCCTGCAGCACGCCGGGCTCGCCCGGATCACGGCCGGGCTGCAGCCGTCGCGACAGCGCCTCGATGCCGTACAGCCCGAGGTTGTAGCCATGCGCCGTCACCGGGTGCATGCCGACGGCCGCATCGCCGATCAACGCGAAGCGCGGCGCGACGAAGCGCTCCGCCCACACGGCCACCAGCGGGTAGACGTGGCGCGCGCCGTCCACGCGCATCGCGCCGAGGCGGCTCTCGGCGGCCGCCGTGATGGCCGCGGCCAGCGCGGCGTCGTCCATCGCGGCGACGCGGGACAGCTCGGCGTTCGCGACCGTCCACACGGCGGAGCAGCGCCGGCCGTTCATCGGCAGCAGCGCCAGCGTATGGCCTTCGAGGAAGCACTCCTGCGCCAGGCCCTGGTGATCGACGTCATGCGCCAGCGGCACGAGCAAGGCGCTGCGGCCGAAGTCGCGATGGCGGGCGGCGATGCCGGCCAGGCGGCGCAGCGCGGAGAAACGGCTGTCAGCGGCGACGACCAGCGGCGCCGAATGCACTTCGCCACAGCGGGTGCGCAGCCGCGCCGCGTCGCTGTCCGACTCGAAGCCGGTGACCGTGCGGCCGCACAGCACCGGCACGCCGCGCGCCTGCACACCGGCCCAGGCGGCCGCGCGCAGCAGGTGGTTGGACACCAGCCAGCCGAGGTCCTGCCCCTGTGCCTCGAAGCGCAGCGCCGTGGCCGAACCGCTGGAGCGCACGCTGGCGCGCCGCAGCGGCGCGATGTCAGGCAGGCGCTGCCACAGGCCCAGACCCTCCAGCAGGCGGCGCGAGCGATGCGTCAGCGCGATCTCGCGGCCATCGTCGGCCGGCGCGGCCAGCGCGGCCTCGTCGGCCTGCTCCAGCACCCGAACGGCCAGGCCGCGGTCATGCAGCGCGCAGGCCAGCACCAGGCCGGCGGGTCCGGCGCCGCTGATCAGCACCTGGGGAGAAGACGGGGCAGAGGCAGTCATCCGCGCAGCCTAGGCCGGCGCCCGCCAGCCTGCCTTGACCCAGGTCAGCCTGCGTCGGACTCGGCCTCGCGCTCTTCCAGCGTCTGCAGCTCGACGAGGCGGCGGTAGAGCCCGCCCTCCACGCCCATCAGCGCCTCGTGCGTGCCCCGTTCCTGCAGCCGCCCGTGGTTGAGCACAAGGATCTGGTCGGCGGCGCGGATCGTGGACAGCCGGTGCGCGATGGCGACGACGGTCACGCGGCCGTGCAGGGCCGCCAGCGCCGCGCCGATGCGGGCCTCGGTCTCGCTGTCGACATTGCTGGTGGCTTCGTCGAGGAAGAGGATGCGCGGCGACCCGGCCAGCGCACGGGCCATGGCCAGCAGCTGCCGCTGGCCGCTGGAGACGCGGGCACCGCCTTCGCCCAGCTTGGTGTCATAGCCCTGCGGCAGGGCGGTGATGAAGTCGTGCGCACGCGCGTCGCGCGCCGCGGCCTCGACGGCTTCGTTGCTGATGCCGGGCCGGCCCATCGCGATGTTGTCGCGCACGCTGGCCGACAGCAGGAAGGGCTCCTGCGGCACCAGGCCCACGGCATCGCGGAAGGCCGCATCGGGCACGCCTTCGAGCGGCTGGCCGTCGATGCTGATGCGGCCCTGCTGGGCCGTGTAGAAGCGCAGCAGCAGCGACAGCAGCGTGCTCTTGCCGCTGCCCGTGTGGCCGACGATGCCGGTGAAGCTGCCGGCGGGCATGTCGACATCGAGGCCATGCAGCACGGGCCGCGCGGCGTCGTAGCCGAAGGTCAGGCCCTCGATGCGGATGGCGCCGCGCTCGATGGGCGCGCCGTCCTGCGGCGGGCCACGGAATTCGTCCTCCTCCAGCAGCGCGCGCACGCGCGACGCGGCCACCATGGACTGCTGCAGCTGGCCGAACTGCATCGTGATCTGGATCAGCGGCTCGACGACGCGGGCGATGTAGCTCAGGAAGGCGTAGAGCAGGCCCACTTCCAGACCCGACATGTCGCGCCGCCCGAAACCGTAGAGGATGGTGACGAGCAGTAGCACGTTCAGCAGGTCCAGCGCCGGCCGCAGCAGCCAGGCGTTGGCGCGCAGCTCGGCGATGCGCGAGACGCGGTGCTCGGCGTTCACGGCCTCGAAGCGTTCACCGAAGCGCCCCGCTGCGCCGGCCGCCTGCAGCACCGCCATGCCGGCCATGCTCTCGGCCATCTGCGCATTGATGTCGCTGCGCAGCTGCCGCGTGCGCGCGACGGCCGGCGCGGACAGGCGCTGGTAGCCCTTGATGATGAGCACCATGGCCGGCACCAGCGTCGCGACGATGAGCATCAGCCGCCAGTCCAGGAAGGCCATCGCGACCAGGCAGCCGATGACGACGATGCTTGAATCCAGCATCACGTACAGGACTTGTCTGTACAACTGGTTGACGGCCTCGGTGTCGTTGGTCACGCGGCTGACGAGCTGGCCCGTGATGGCCCGGTCGAAGAAGGCCATGGGCAGGGCCAGCACATGCGCGTAGACGCGCTCGCGCAGCCGCAGCACCGAGCGCCGCGCGACGCCGGCCATGCGCGACAGCTGGGCATAGCGCGTCCAGGTCGCGGCCCAGCCGGTGAAGAGCACCAGCGCCAGCAGGCCGGCCATGGCGCCAAGGTCGTAATGGCCGGGCAGCAGGTAGTGGTCGATGTAGCGCTTGCCGAGGATGGGGGAGATGACTTCAAGGGCGGCGGCGAGCAGCAGCCACAGTCCGCCGCGGATCAGCTGCGGGCGCTCGGGCCCGGCGACCTCCATGAGGAGGCCGATGCTTTGCCACGGATTCGCTTTGCTCATGACGTTGAAGAACACAGCCACAGAGGCACGGAGACACAGAGAGAGTGCGCTTGCTCCCTGTGCCTCTGTGTCTGTGTGGCCTTGTTGATTTCAAGCGGCTTCAAGGCTGGCCTCGATCTGTTGATAGCGCCACTGGGCGGCGTACCAACCGCGCAGTTCCAGCAGTTGCTCGTGCGTGCCGCGCTCGATGACATGCCCCTGCTTCAGCACGACGATCTCGTCGGCCTCCATGACCGCCGACAGCCGGTGCGCGATGACGATGACGCTGCGGTCCGGGCGCGCCGCGCGCAGCTCGCGCAGGTGGTCGAGGATGGCCGTCTCGGTGCCGGTGTCGACGGCCGACAGCGCGTCGTCGAGCACCAGCAGCGCTGCATCAGATAGCAAGGCTCGCGCGATGGCGACACGCTGGCGCTGGCCGCCGGACAGCGTCACGCCACGCTCGCCGACCTCGGTCGCGTAGCCGTTCGGCAGGCGCGCAATGTCGTCGTGCACGGCGGCCAGCCGGGCGGCGGCTTCGATGTCGGCCGGCGTGGCGCCGGGTCTTGCCAGCGCGATGTTGTCGGCCACCGACGCCGAGAACAGAAAAGGCTCCTGCGGCACCCAGGCGATATGGGCGCGCAGCGTTGCCAGCGGCAGTTCGGGCAGCGGCACGCCACCGAGCGACAGCCGGCCCGCGTCGGGCTCGGCCTGGCGCAGCAGCAGGCGGACAAAGGTCGACTTGCCGGCGCCGGTCGCGCCGACGATGCCCAGCGTGCGGCCGGGTGCGAGCTCGATGTCCACGCCAGCCAGCGCCGGTCGCTTGGCGCCAGGGAAAGTGAACGTCAGGCCTTCGGCCTTCAACGCCGCGCCTGCGGGCAGCATCGCCCTGCCCTCGTCGGCCAGCGTCAGCGGCGCATCCAGCACCGGTGCCAGCCGCGCCCAGGCCGCACGGCCGCGCTCCAGCAGCGCCAGCACCCAGCCGGCCGCGAACATCGGCCAGATCAGCTGGCCCAGATACATCGTGAAGGCCGCCAGCTGGCCGATGCTGATCTCGCGCCGCGCGACCAGCCAGCCGCCCACGGCCAGCGCGATGGCCGTCGCCAGGCCCAGCGTCATGCCGACGGAAGGCTCGTAGGCGGCCTCCCAGCGTTGCGAGCGGAAGGCCGCTTCGGCGGCGTTCTGCGCCAGCTCGGCAAAGCGCCGCTCGCTGCGGCCGACGAGGCCCAGCGCGCGCAGCGTGCGCACGCCGGCCAGGCTTTCCTGGACCTGCTGGTTGAGGTCGCCAAAGCGGTTCAGCGAATCCTGCGCCGCGCTGTGCAGATGCCTGGAAATCCACCAGAACGCCAGCCCCATCAGCGGAAAGGGCAGGAGGGCCGCGAGACCCAGCCGCCAGTCGATGGCGACGGTCATCATGGCGAGCACCAGCAGCAGCGTCTGCGTGCCGTCGAAGCCGGCCAGCATCGCTTCGCCCGCGGCGAGCTCCACGGCGTCGATGTCATTGGTCGCCAGCGCCATCAGGTCGCCGGTGCGCTGCTGCTGGAAATAGGCCGGCCCCTGCAGCGCCAGCCGCCCGAACAGCCGCGTGCGCAGCCGCGCGCCAAGCCGATAGGCCGCCTTGAACAGCAGCAGCCGCCAGCCCACGCGCAGCAGGTAGATGACGAGGCCGGCGGCGACGAGCAGCGCGAGCTGCTCGACGAGGGCCGGGCCCTTGACGGCGCCGGCCACCAGCGCGTCGACGATATGGCCGACCTGGCGCGGGATCCAGACCGTCAGCGCGGCGATGCAGCTCAGCATCGCCGCGGCGGATGCGTAGGCGAGCCAGTGCTCGCGCACGAAGGCTGCGAGCATGCGGCCGAGGCTGTGAGCCGGCGGCGAACTGGAACGGGTCATGAACGGGAGCGTGCCTTGGATATCGGCGGCATGACGCCGCCTGTCGCTGCGTCAGTCCTCGGGCCGAACGCCGAACTCGGCGATGACTTCGATGAAACCGACGATATTGGCGTTCAACTCGTCGAGGCGTTCGGCAGGCACCCACCATTCGGTGTGCGCGCCGCCGCCGACCTGCTGAACTGGAAACTGATCCATGAACGCTCGACTGACCTCGAAGCGGGTGACGCACCCGTAGCCGCTGGCTGGCACATTCCAATCGCGCGCAATCTGCTCCGCATAGGCCTGGTTCGTGACCGGATAGAAGATGGGCTGATCCGGCAGCCTCGGCGGCCAGGCCCGAAAGCCCGCGTCCTGAACCAGGCGCAATTCAGCAGGGCCCGTCGGTCGATACAAGGTGATGGTCTCGTCTCGCATGGGCGGAGTATCACGAATGCGAGGAGGGTCGCAGTTGGCTCGCCCAAAAGCAGCCCGGCCCACCGACCCCGGCGCCCTCCTAACGCAACGACCGGCCGGGGACTTTCCCTAGGTCCCACGCAGAAACCCTCAGCGCCGGAACCGTGCGCGACGCACCGCCCCAGCGGCAGCGCCCGGCAAAGTACGTGAGAACCCCGATCAAAAGTGGTGCAGGCGGCATGCGGAAGGGCCCCAGGGGGTTTCACTCCCCCTTGAACGTGGTGGGTCAAATCGTCACGAAGCATCAATAGCATGCGCCCCGTTTTGGGCCATTTCTACTACTTAGTCATGAAACTTCGTCCCCTGGTAGCTCTGCTTGCCGCAGCCTTCACGGCCCCGCTGGCACTGAACGCGTCCGCAGCCGTCGTCATCAGCCAGGTCTATGGCGGTGGTGGCAACAGCGGCGCCACGCTGAAGAACGACTTCATCGAGCTGTTCAACAACGGCAGCAGCGACGTCAACCTCGCCGGGTGGTCGGTCCAGTACGGCCCCGGGACCTTCGGCGCAACGTCGAACTGGCAGGCCACCGCGCTGCCTGCCGTCAGCCTCAAGCCCGGCCAGTACCTGCTGGTGCAGCAGGCCGCCGGCAATGGCGGCACGGCTTCGCTGCCCACGCCCGACGCCAGCGGCAACATCGCCATGGGCGGCACGAGCGGCCGGGTTGCCCTGTCCACGTCGACCGCGCTGCTGACCGGCGCGACGCCGGCAGCCGCGGACTTCTACGTCTATTCGCTGTCCAACACGACAGCCGCCGTGCGTGACGCCAACGGCTGCGGCACGGGCTTCACGTCCGCCGTGCCGACGCCGCGCAACAGCGCCGCGCCGCTCGCGCCTTGTGCCAATGCGCCCGCCCCGGGCCCGGCGCCGGCTCCGGCGCCCTTCAAGCAGATCTACGAGATCCAGGGCAGCGGCGCCACGAGCCCGCTGGCGGGCCAGAGCGTCACGACCGAAGGCGTCGTGACCCGCCTCGTCAACACCGGCTTCTTCATGCAGGCCCTCGTCGGCGACGGCAACGACGCCACGTCGGACGGCATCTTCGTCTTCACCGGCGCGGCGCCCACCGTCGCCACGGGCCAGCTGGTGCGCCTGAGCGGCAGCGTCGTCGAGTTCTCCACCGGCGGCAGCACCGTCACCGAGATCACCAGCCCGACCATCGTTTCCACGAACCCGGGCTACAGCATCACGCCCACGCCCGTCAGCCTGCCGGCGACCGGCGGCCTGGAGCGCTTTGAAGGCATGCTGGTCACGCTGGCCGGCCCGCTGACGGTGGGCCAGAACTACTTCCAGGCCCGCTACGGCCAGCTGACGCTGTCGGCCGGCGGACGGCTGGAAACGCCCACCAACAAGTACCGCCCCGGCAGCGCCCAGGCCATCGCGATGGCCGCCGACAACGCGGCCCGCATGGTCGTGCTGGAGGACGGCAGCTTGCTGCAGAACGTCGACCCGACGCCCTTCACCGGCCCCAATGGCGCGCTGCGCGGCGGCGATACCGTCGGCGCCATCACGGGCGTCGTCGACTACGGTCCGACGACGGCGACCGCCTCGGGCCCCGGCGCCTACCGCATCCTGCCGCTGGACAACGCGGCGCTGCAGTACGGCATCACCAACCCGCGCACCGCCACGCCGCCCGCCGTGGGCGGCAACGTGAAGCTGGCCAGCTTCAACGTGCTGAACTACTTCACCACCTTCACCAACGGCCAGACGGCGGCGGGCGGCAGCGGCCAGACCTGCGTCGCCGGCGAGAGCGCGGCCAGCAGTTGCCGCGGCGCCAACAGCCTGGAAGAGTTCGTCCGCCAGCAGGCCAAGATCGTCGCGGCCATCGGCGCGCTGGATGCCGACGCGGTGGGCCTGATGGAGATCCAGAACAACGCCGTGGCGGCGCAGAACCTCGTCGCCGCGCTGAACGCCAAGTTCGGCGCCGGCACCTATGCCGTCGCGCCGGGCGCTGCGGCCGGTGTCGTGGGCAGCGATGCGATCAAGACCACGGTCATCTACAAGCCCGCCAGGCTCAGCGCCGTGGGCAATTCGGTCATCGACAACAACGCCATCAACAACCGCCCGACGGTGGCCCAGACCTTCGCGCTGGCCAACGGCCTGAAGTTCACGCTGGTCGTCAACCACCTGAAGAGCAAGGGCAGTTGCCCGTCGTCGGCGTCCGATCCGGATGCCGACCAGGGCGACGGCCAGGGCTGCTACAACGCGACGCGCGTCGCCCAGGCCAACCAGCTGCGCAGCTTCGTCGCGCAGCTGCAGACCGCCAGCGGCAGCAACGACGTCGTGCTGGTGGGCGACTTCAATGCCAACGGCATGGAGAACCCGATCACGACGCTGACCGACAACGGCTACGTGGACCAGATCGGCCGCTTCAACACCGTGGGCTACTCCTATGTGTTCGACGGTGCCGTCGGCCGGCTGGACCAGGCCATCACGACCGCCGCGCTGTCGCCCAAGGTCAACGCCGCCACGCACTGGCACATCAATGCCGACGAGTTGCTGGCGCACGACTACAACCTGGAGTTCAAGAAGCCCGCCTGCGGCAGCTGCGCCGCCGACCCCTACCAGGCCACGGTGTACCGCTCGTCGGACCATGACCCGGTGGTGCTGGGACTGAATCTGTACAACAGCTACATCACCGCTGCGAGCGGGGGCGTTGTCGGCACGGCGGGCGATGACCTGATCACCGTGGGTGCACTGAAGCCCACGTTGACGGGCGGTGCGGGGCGTGACCAGTTCGCCTTCACCAGTGCCTTCACTGGCGGCGCCACGATTGCCGACTTCACACAGGGCACCGATGTGATCAACCTGAGCGCGGTGCTGCGCGCAGCCGGCGTCACCGCGCCGGCGCCGCTGGACAGCGGCCATGTCACCTGCGTGCGCAACGGCGTCAGCGATGCGCTGATCTACATGGACCCGGACGCCGCCGGCCCCGCCCCGCGCCGCCCGCTCGTGCTGTTGAAGAACGTCAGCTGCGGCTCGCTGAACGCGACCAGCTTCCAGTTCTGAGCCGTTCCCACCTCGTTCGAATCGACAACCTCATGAACCACATCTCCACCCTGCGCACGGCCCTGGCCGCCGCCATCCTGAGCCTGGCAGCCGCCGCGGCCTGTGCCGACGACTTCTACTTCAAAGGCAGCATCAGCTTCTCCGACATCGGCGGCGTCGCGGACCAGGCCTTCGGCGGCACGTTCTCGCTGGACATGCCGGCCAGCGATTTCAGCGGCGAGGTGCTGCTGACAACCTTCAACTTCACGTTCGGCGGGCAGACCTACACGCTGGGCAACGCCCTGTCCCCGGCATCGGTCTTCTTCGACGCCGGCCAGTTCTCCTTGTTCCAGTACGGCTCGTCCATCAACAGCACCTCGCTGGACTTGGCCGCAGGCTTTCCCGATGCGCTGCAGGGCACGATGAGCCACACCGATGCGCAGGGCCGATTCAGCACCGGCAGCTTCCAGATCTCCGCCGTGCCCGAACCCGAGAGCTATGCGCTGATGCTGGGCGGCCTCGGCCTGGTGGGCTGGCTGGCGCGACGCCGCCAGATGGTCTGAGCGTTTTCGCTCCGAATCAACGGCCCGCTTCGGTGGGCCGTTCTTCGTATCAGGGCTGCCACCACGGGTGCTCGAACACCTTTGCCCACTCGTCCGGCCTGGCATCACCACCTCGCCCGGCATGGCGCTCAAAGGCGCACCGCCAATGCTCGCGAACGAACGTCGTCGTCCGTTCAATCTCTCGCCGAGCCTCGGCGGCATCGAGCCCGGCAATCTCGCGGCCAGCCGCGAGGAGGTTCGTCGCGTTCGCAGCCCGCGAGCGCAGCTTGCGCGTGATGTCCATCCGGAACGTCGGCAGCCCCTGCCGCTCGATGAACGGCATCACGTCATACAGGGGCGACAGCTCCCATTCGCCCAAGCCGAGTTGGCGCAGGCTCGTGTTCCAGGGATGGTCATCCGTGTTGCCGACCGCCGCATTGAACACGATGCGCGAGAACAGTTCGCGCGCGTCTTCCTTGCGTTTGAGTTTCGAGCGCAGCCGCACATAGTTGCGCCTCGCGTCGTCAGGATCGGAGCCTGGCAGGAGATCCAGCGCCGTCGCGGCGCTGACGCAATGCCAGACGGGCCCGTTCACGCCGTCGCCACGGTCGAAGCGCTCGATGCACAGAGCCGGCACGTCACCGAACCACTCGACGCGATGGGGCGGAACCCGCATGCCCAGTTCTGAAGCGAGGGACAACGCCGCCGCCTCGGCGACGACGCTGTCCGCTCGCTCGAACGGGTGCGCAAACTTCAGCATCACGGACTTGGTGATCAAGTCCTCCTGTGTAATGTGAAGCGCCACCTTGGGCCGTTCTCCGCCCATGGCCCCCGAGGAACTGTCGAGAATTGCCTGTGCCAACGAGGCGCGCGTCACCGTCAGGAGCGCGTCGTTGAGTGTGGGCAACACGTTGCGCTTGTGGATGTCGCCGACAAACAGAGCGCCAAAGCCGTCGGCAGGCGCATACAACAACCGCTCCCACCAGCCCCATGGCTCATCGCTCTTGGCGGCGTCAGCGCCGAGAAACTCCGCCGCCCGCTTGCGCAGTGCGTCGAGGGCCCATCCCGACAGCGCGATGTCGCAGAACACCGGGAAGGGTGCTGGCCCGAGCCGCGTGAACGCCGTGCGCTGCTTGGTGCGGATGCCCGTCGGGTCCAACTCCCAGGCGGCATTGCCGAGCGCCAGATAGTCGGCGTCATAGAGGAATTCCCAGCGGGATTCCTCCTGGGTGAGTTCACCGACCCGCACAGGCCGCCGCTCGCGGCCCGCGGCATCAAGCACCCACCGAAACACCGGGGCGCGCCGGGTCATGCCGAGCCTTTCCCACGACGCGCAAACCTGGGCAGCTTGCTTCGGGCGGCCTCCTGAAAAGCCGGGTCCTGCGCGGCCGTGGCCAGGGCCGCTTGCAGGCTGGTGTCGTCGAGGGCCCAGAGGAGCCGCGCGACATCGGCGAACCTGGAAGACAAGGACCCTGCCTCAATGCCCATCAGCGTCAGGCGACCGATGTCCGCGCGCTCCGCCAGTTCGACCTGCGTCAGGCCTCGCGCCAGCCGCATGATGCGGATGCGCGCGCCGACTTCGGCCATGAACTGGGTGACCTCATAGGGCTCCGCGGCTGGATCTCGACGACTCATATGTATAAAATCATGAACTTAAACAGAGAATAAGTCCATAAATCAATACGCTGAAGCGCCAGTCAATACGTCCGCCCACCCTTGAACTGCGCGTGCTGGCGCCTTTGCAGCGTCGTGCTGCGGCTCATCGCGTCAAAGCTCACGCGCGCATGGGCGTGCATGATGGCCAGGCCCAGGGCGTCGGCGGCATCCTTGCCGGGCGCGCCGGGTAGGTTCAGCAGGCGCTGCACCATGGCCTGGATCTGCTCCTTGCTGGCATGGCCGTGGCCGACGACGGCTTTCTTCATCTGCAGGGCCGTGTACTCGCTCACCGGCAGGTCGACCGACACCAGCGCCGTGACGGCCGCACCGCGCGCCTGGCCCAGCAGCAGCGTGGACTGCGGGTTCACGTTGACGAAGACGATCTCCACCGCCGCGCACTGCGGCTGGTAGCGCGCCGACACCTCGCGGATGCCGTCGAACAAGATCTTCAGCCGCGCCGGCAGGTCGCCGACCGCGACGCCGCTGGTCTTGATCGTGCCGCTGGCCACATAGGCCAGCCTCGGACCATCGGCGTCGATGACGCCAAAACCGGTCGTCTGCAGGCCCGGGTCGATGCCGAGAATCCTCATCGCCGTGGACTCCAGCCGGTGGTGACGGCAGCAAGGTTTCTGCGCAGGCTCATGAGCGCGCAGCGCTCGTGAAGTCGCGGTAGCGACGGGCCGCAGCTAAAGCCGGTGGTCTGCAGGCCGGGGTCGATGCCGAGGATCCTCATCAGCGATATCCGAGCGGCAGCTGGAAATACCAGCGCACCGAGTGGAAGAACACCGGTGCCGCGAAGCACAGCACGGCGATGCGGTCCAGCAGGCCGACGGCGCCGGTGATGGAGCTGCGGTTGCCCCAGTAGCGCACGCCGGCGTCCTTCTTCAGCGCCTTCATGACGAGGCCGCCGAAGCCCGCCGCGGCCGCGGTGACGAAGGCCATGGCCAGCGCCTGGCCGGCCTTGAAGGGCGTGATCCAGAACAGCAGGCCACCGGCAACGACGCCGGTCAGCGTGCCTATCCACCAGGCGCGCATCGAGAAGCTGCGGCTGATGTGCCGCGCCACCGGCCGGCGGCGCAGCGTGCGCGTGGCGATCTCCTGCGCGATCTGCGAGGCCGCCACCACCATGACGAGGAAGAACAGCAGGAAGGCGCCGCGGCCGGTGAAGCCGGGGAAGTCCAGCAGCAGCAGGGCCGGTGCGTGCGACAGCCCGTAGACGCAGACCATCACGCCCCACTGGATCTTGGCGTTGCGCTCCAGGAAGCGGCTGGGGTCGTCGGCCAGCGCACTGACGATGGGCAGCACGAGGAAGCCGTAGACCGGCAGGAAGACCGTGAACAGGTCGAAGAAGCGCGTGCCGCACAGCATGTACTGCACGGGCACCAGCACGAAGAAGGCGACGATCAGCGTGCGGTGGTCGCTGCGCTGCGTGTGCACGAGGGTGATGAACTCGCGCAGCGCGAGGAAGGAGAACAGCGCGAACAGCAGCGTCGCGCCGAGCGGGCCCGAGATCCATGCAACCCAGAACATGCAGCCGCCTATCCACGCGGCGCGCAGGTCGCGGCGCACGCGGGCCCAGGTCAGCTCGGACTGGCGGCGCGCGTCCTCGTCCTCGCGCTCGCGCAGCGAGTTCAGGAACAGGCCGACGGTCAGCAGCATCAGGAAGCCGAACAGCACGACGAAGAGCAGGGCCACCTGCTCGCTGGCGTTCAGGGATTTGAGCCAGCGCATCAGTTGTCGTCCTCAGGCTGCGGAATCCAGTCGGGGTCGGGCCGCTGCTCCATGACGGCCTCGCGGGCGCGGCACAGGAAGTCGGCCTTGCTCTCGCCGTCGCGCAGCTGGATGGGCTCGCCGAACGTGACGGTGCACAGGATGGGCACCGGCACGACCTCGCCCTTGGGCATGACGCGCTGCACGTTGTCTATCCACGTCGGGATCAGCGGCACGTGCGGGAACTGCTGGGCCAGGTGGTAGATGCCGCTCTTGAACGGCATCGGGTTGCCTTTGCTGGAGCGCGTGCCCTCCGGGAAGATCACCAGCGAGTCGCCGTTGGCGAGCGCCTCGACGAGGGGCTCCAGCGGGTCCTCGTCGGGCGTGGCGCGCGAGCGGCTGACGTAGATGGCGTTGAAGACCTCGGTCGTCAGCCAGCGCTTGAAGGCGCTCTTCGTCCAGTAGTCGCGCGCCGCGATGGCACGCGTCGTCGCCCGCAGCTCATGCGGGAAGGCGGCCCAGATCAGGACCAGGTCGAAATGACTCTGGTGGTTGGCAATGTAGATGCGCTGCTCGGCTTTTGGCGGGCAACCCTTCCAGTGGCCCTGTGCGCCCGTGATGAGCCGGGCGATGAAGGCGAGCAACTGGCCGGTGAAGGCGGCTGGGGACATGGGGCGGAATTATCGGGGCCGCCCCTCGCCCAATCCTTCAGGGCTTACCAGTCGCTGCCGCCACCAAGGTCGCTGCCGCCGGCGTCGCCGCCGCCCCAGCCGTCGCCGCTGCCGAAGTCGATGTCGCGCCGGGTCAGCTCATCCGCGGCGCCAGCATCGCCGCCGAAGCTGCCGGGAATGAGGCCGCCCGCGGCGCCACCGGCATCGGCATGGCCTTGCAGGTTGCCTGTGTCATGGCCGCCATGCAGCAGGCGCTCGGCCAGCATGCCGGCGGCCACGCCGCCCGCCACGCCCAGGCCAACCCCCAACATGCCCGGGCCGCCAGAACCCGGCTGCACCGGCATGCCGGCGCCATAGCCCATGCCCGCGCCGGGCCCATAGCCGCCACCGCCAAACGCGGGCTGCTGCACCTGCGCGGCCGTGCGGCGGCGCATGAAGCTCACCGCGATGCCGATGAAGAGGATGGCCCCGCCCACCAGCAGCCAGATGGGCACACCGCCGGCCGAGCCGGCACGTTCGACGGGTTCCGCGCGGTCGACGGGCGCCGCTCGCGTTGCAGGCACCGCGGGCGCGGGGTCCAGCGCGGCCGGCACGCCGGGCTTGGCCGCCGCGGCCTGCTGGCGCTGCAGCGCCTGTTCGAAGGACTCGAAGCGGGCCCGGTCGGTGAACTTGATGGCCGGGTCCAGCGCACGGGCGCGGCGCGTGTGCGCGGCGGCATCGTCGAACTGGCGCTGGTGGGCCAGGATCTCGGCCAGCACGTAGTGGGCGCGGGCACTGTCGGGCTTGGCGGCCACCACCTCGCGCATCATCTTCTCGGCACCGGCATAGTCGCCGGCCTTGGCGGCGGCCTGCACCTCGTCGACGGTGGGCAGGGCCTGGGCCGTGCCCAGCCACAGCGTGGACAGCAGGGCCAGGCACATCAACAGGAAGCGGGGGGACTTCATCACGGACTCCTCAAGCCAGAGTGGCAGTGTGCGCCCCTGATCTGACGCCGGGCCGTCGGGTTTCAAGGCTTTACCTGTAGGAGGACGTGCCGGAGGAGGCCGTCGCGAGGCAGGTCACCGCTTCATGATTCCGCCCGCACGGCTGCGGCATAGATGGGATCGTCGTAGAGGCGCCCGCCAAACAGGAACTTGTCGGTGCCGACCTGCGTGAAGCCGAAGCGCCCGTAGAACGCGACGGCCCGCACGTTGCGATCGTAGACACCCAGCCACAGCGAGAGCGCGCCGCGGCGACGGGCCTCGGCGTGCACCGCCGCCATCAGCCGCGCCCCCAGCCCCTGGCCGATGAAGCGCTGGCCCAGGTAGAGCCGCCACAGCTGCAGCGGGTCGCCGCTCGTGACGCAGGCCGGCGCGGGCCTGGCACGCAGGATGGCATAGCCGGCCAGTTCCCCGTCCACACGTGCCAGCAGCGTCGTGCAGGCCGGGTCGCCGATGACGGCGGCCAGCACCTCGGGCCGGAAGTGCTCGGCCACGTAGTCGGCAATCTCCTGCTCGTCGTCCAGGCCGCGGTAGGTGTCGGCGAAGGCCTGCGCGGCGAAGGTGGCCAGCGCGGCGGCGTCGGCCAGCGTGGCGGGTTGGATGAAGCACGCCGTCGACATGCCGCTCAGCCGGCCTGCTTCACCAGCTCGACAAAACGCTTCAGGTAGTTGGCCTGCGGGTCCGCCTCGCAGGCCGACGCGATGCCGGCCGCCGCCGCGTTGAGCTGCCTGGCCTGCGCCACCAGCGCATCGCCGCCCTGGCGCGGCAGGCCGGCCAGCAGCAGCATGCCCGTCGTCATGCGCACCACGGGCATGCGCGACGCTTCGATCTCGGGGAAGGCGGCCTTGAAGTAGGCCTTGTCGATGTTGAACTCGGCGCAAGTCTTGGCCTGCAGCGCCTCGATCGTGTCGCGCAGGAACTCCACCGGCACGATCACGTCGGGTAGCGCGCCGCTGCCCGCGCCGGCCCGCGCCCCGAAGCGCAGCCCGCGGACATAGGCCAGCGCCTGCTCGTCGAGCGCGGCGGACCGCGACGTCGCATGCAGGCTCACGTCGGCGGGCGTGCCATCCGGCGCGATCCTGACCAGCACCTCCGCCGTCCCCTGCACGCCCTGCTCGGCCAGCGCGGCCGGGTAGGCCGTGTCGCCGGGGCGCAGCGACTGCGCCTTCAGCCGCACGACGCGCGTGGCCGACGGTGCCGACGCCGCGGGCTCAGGCGCTGCCGCCCCCGGCTGCGCCTGCAGCGATGAAGAAGCCAGGGCCAGCAGGAGCAGTGCGCGAACGGTGAGAGTGGACGGCATCAGGCCAGTATCGTGGCCTTGCCGCCCAGGTGCTGGATCAACCCGCTGGAAAGCCGCGTCGCCAGCCCGTACACGGTGAGCTGGGGATTGGCACCCAGGCTGGTCGGGAACAGCGAGCCGTCGTGCACCGACAGATTGGCGAGCTGCCAGTGCCGGCCGTCCGGCCGCACGACGCCGCGCCCCGCATCGGCGGCCATCGTGCAGCCGCCCATCACGTGGGCGCTGCCGACGGTGGCCAGGAAGGGCTTCATCGACAGGCCCGCGATGCCGGCCCTGGCCTGCGCCCAGGTCGTGTAGTTGGCGGCCTGCTCGTGCACCGGCCGCACGGCACTGGCGCCGGCGGCGAACTGGATCTCGGCCATCGTCGCGTAGGCGCGGCGCACGCCGTCCAGCAGGTAGTCGGAGAGCGCGTAGTCCAGCACCGGCGAGCCGTCGCTGCGCAGCTTGACGGCGCCGCCCGCCGCGTCGGCATGGAAGCCGTCGCGCAGCAGCGCGATCATCAGCTGCGTGCGCGGCAGGTCGCGGGCGCGCTCGACGAGATCGGCGCCGATGCCGCCGCCGTTGGTCAGCGCAAAGCCCGGCTGCACCGGCGCGACCTCCAGCTTGTAGCCCACCGGGCCGTCGATGGGACCGGTGTGCAGGAAGTGGTCGCAGAACACCGACAGCGGCGCGCCGGCCCAGCCGGCGACGTCGTGGTCGAACAGCGCGACGCCACCGGCCGTCGGATGCAGGAAGGTGCGCCGGCCCAGCAGGCCGTGAGGATCGGGAGCGCCGGAGCGCAGCAGCAGGGCCGGCGAATTGATGGCGCCACCGGCGACGACGTAGTGCTTGGCCGTGATGCGCAGCGGCGCGCCGCTGACGGCGCCGTCGAGCGCCACTGGCTCGGCCACCAGGGCCGTGACCTTGTCGCCCTGCAGCTCGAACCTGGCCGCACGCGTCTGCACCAGCAGCGTCGCGCCGAGGTCCAGCGCCACCGGCAGCGTGCTGACGAGCATGGACTGCTTGGCGTTGGTCGGGCAGCCCATGCCGCAGGAGCCGAGGTTCCAGCAGCCCTTGACGTTGCGGGGTACCACCTTGGTCGGGATGCCGAGCTTCTCGGCGCCGCGCCGCAGCACGTCGTTGTTCTCGTTGGGTTCGGTCAGCCAGTCGCCGATGTTCAGGCGCCGCTCGACCTGCTCGAACCAGGGCGCCATCGCGGCCTCGCTGAACTCGCTCAGGCCGAAGCGCTCGCCCCAGAAGGCCAGCGCATCGGGCGGCGTGCGGAAGGAGCCAGTCCAGTTGACGGTGGTGGAGCCGCCGACGCAGCGGCCCTGCAGGATGTTCATGACCTGGTCGACCGTCTTGCGGCCGCCGGCCTCCTGGTAGAGCTCGCCATAGGCGTCCAGCTCGCGCTGCCTGAACTGGCTGCTGGAACGCAGCGGCCCCTCCTCGACGATGACGATCTTCAGCCCCGCGCGGGCCAGCATCTCGGCCGTGATGCCGGCGCCGGCGCCGCTGCCGATGACTGCGACGTCGCAGTCCAGCGTGGCGGGCAGCGCGGCGTGCGGGCCGCCATGCACCTTCCAGCCACGTTGCAGTCCGTCGAGGATGGGGTCGGGAATCTGGACGCTCATGCAACCTCCCGCTGGCCCGGGTAGCCCGCGGCCTGCCAGTTGGCCGGGGCCGTGAAGAAGGCGAGCACGTTGAGGTCGCGCAGCGCGTGGTAGACCTGCTGGCGCGTGTTGGACGTGGACAGCCGCATGGCGTCGAGGGCCTGCCGGATGTCGGCCGCGCCGGCCTCGCGCCAGGGTTTGGACAAGCCCACCAGCGCGTAGCGGCCCGCCGCCGTGCCGAGCAGGCCCAGTGCGTCGGACAGCTCCTTGCGCGTGGGCACGGGCAGGCCGGCGATGGTTGCATCGAGGCGGTCGAGCTGGGCCGGCACGCCTGCGGCCGGCAGCAGTTCGCCGAGCACCGCCTGCGCGACGGCGCCCATCAGCTCGCGCGAGCCGGGGCCGAGCCTGCCATCGACGAGGCCGGGCTTGATGAGGGCCACGCCCGCCCCCGCCACGCCCAGCACGACGGCGGCGCCGACGCCCAGCTTCAAAAGTCGACGGCGCTGCATCAGATCACTTTCCTCAACAGGGACAGCAGGCGCTCGAAGGTGGCGCCATAGGGCGGCTGGAACAGCTGGGTGCCGGCGAAGCGCGCCTGGATGAACAGCGGCTTCTCCTTGCTGAAGGTGCGGAAGCCCCACTCGCCGTGGTACGAGCCCATGCCGCTGGCGCCAACGCCGCCGAAGGGCTGCTCCTCCTGGCCGAGGTGCCACAGGCAGTCGTTGATGGTCACGCCGCCGGCATGGGTCTGGGCCATCACGTGGTCGCGCGCGGCCGTGTCGCTGCCGAACCAGTACAGCGCCAGCGGGCGGTCGCAGCGGTTGATGTGGGCCGTGGCCTCATCGACCTGGTCGTAGCCGACGATGGGCAGCAGCGGGCCGAAGATTTCTTCCTGCATGACGGTCGCGTCGGGCGGCACGTCAAGCAGTAGCGCAGGCACGAGGCGCCGGTCGTCGGGTTGCTCGTCATGGCTGCGCAGCACGCGGGCGCCGCGCCGGGCCGCATCGTCGATGAGGCCTTGCAGCCGCGCGTGGTGGCGCGGCGTCGCGATGCTGGTGTAGTCGGCATTGCCGGCGATGCGCGGGTACATGCGGCGCATGTCGGCGAGGATCTTCCGGCTCAGCGGCTCCACCAGTTCGCGCGGCACCAGCAGGTAGTCGGGCGCCACGCAGGTCTGGCCGGCGTTGAAGAGCTTGCCGAAGGCCAGCCGCGACGCGGCCAGGTCGAGGTCGCAACTGCGGTCGACGATGGCCGGCGACTTGCCGCCCAGCTCCAGCGTCACCGGCGTCAGGTTCTTCGCAGCGGCCTGGGCCACGATGCGGCCCACGGCGGTGGAGCCGGTGAAGAAGAGATGGTCCAAGGGCAGCGTCGTGAAGGCCTTGCCGACCTCGGCGTCGCCGGTGATGACGAGCATCTCCTCGGGCTTGAAGTGCTCGGCGACGATGCGCGCCATCAGCTCGGACGTGGCCGGCGTCAGCTCCGACGGCTTGATGAGCACGCGGTTGCCGGCGGCCAGCGCCGCGACGGCCGGCTCCATCGCCAGGTAGTAGGGATAGTTCCAAGGCGACACGACACCGACGACACCGAGCGGCTGGCGCATCAGCACATTGCGGCCGGGCAGGAAGTGCAGCGGCGTCGGCATGCGGCGCGGCTTCATCCAGCGGCGCAGGTGCTTGATCGCGTGGCGGGCGCCGGACTCGACGGTGAACACGTCGGCCAGCAGCGACTCCTGCCGCGCACGGTGGCCGAAGTCCTGCGCCATCGCCGCGGCCAGCGCGTCGCCGTGCTGGCGCGTCATGTTCAACAGGCGCTCCAGCCGGTCGCGACGCACCTCGTGGGTCGGCATGCGCTCGGCCTCGAAGGCGCGGCGCTGGGCGAGCAGCGCCAGGTGCAGGCGCTCCTGCAATGCGGTGTCCATGGCCTCGTCTCCGGTTCTTGATCGAATCCGGCGAGGCTAACCGCAAGTGGCGGGCCGGCCATGGGGGCCGGCCCTGGACTAGAGGACTGCGTCTAGTCCCGCAGGCGACACCAACTCAATGACGGAAGTGACGCACGCCCGTCAGGACCATGGCGATGCCGCGCTCGTTGGCCGCCGCGATGACCTCGTCGTCGCGCATCGAGCCGCCCGGCTGGATGACGCAGCTGGCGCCGGCGTCGGCCAGCACGTCCAGGCCGTCGCGGAACGGGAAGAAGGCGTCGCTGGCGACGGCCGAGCCGGCCAGCGTCAGGCCGGCGTGGCCGGCCTTGATGGACGCGATGCGGGCCGAGTCGAGGCGGCTCATCTGGCCGGCGCCGACGCCCAGCGTCATGCCGCCACCGCAGAAGACGATGGCGTTGCTCTTGACGTACTGCGCGACGGTCCACGCGAACATCAGGTCGTCGAGTTGCTGGGCCGTGGGCTTCAGCGCCGTGACGACCTTGAGGTCTTCGCGCTTCAGGAAGTGGTTGTCGGCCGTCTGCAGCAGCAGGCCCGAGCCGACGCGCTTGCTGTCGCCGGCGTTGCGGCCCTGCAGCCACGGCGTGTCGCCGCCTTGCGGCAACGCGATCTGCAGCAGGCGCACATTGGCCTTGCCCTTGAAGACTTCCAGCGCCTCGGCGCTGAAGCTCGGCGCCATCAGCACCTCAACGAACTGCTTGACGACCAATTGCGCGGCCGCGCCGTCCAGTTCGCGGTTGAAGGCGATGATGCCGCCGAAGGCACTCGTCGGGTCGGTCTTGAACGCCTTGCTGTAGGCCTCGGCCGGGTTGGCACCGATGGCCACGCCGCAGGGGTTGGCGTGCTTGACGATGACGCAGGCTGGCGTGTCGAAGCTCTTCACGCATTCCCAGGCCGCATCGGCGTCGGCGATGTTGTTGTAGCTCAGCTCCTTGCCCTGCAGCTGCTTGCCGGTGACCAGCGAGCCGGGCGCGGGGAAGAGGTCGCGGTAGAGCGCGGCGGTCTGGTGCGAGTTCTCGCCGTAGCGCAGGTCCTGCACCTTCACGAAGGTGGAATTCATCTGCGCCGGGTACTCGGCCTTGCTGCCGTCTTCCTGCAGCGAGGACAGGTAGTTGCTGATGGCCGCGTCGTACTGGGCGATGCGGTTGAAGGCGGCGACGGAGGCGGCGAAGCGCGTCTTCTCGCTGGTCTTGCCGTGGGCCTTCAGTTCTTCGAGCACGGCGGCGTACTGGGCCGCGTCGGTCAGCACCGTCACGTCCTTCCAGTTCTTGGCCGCGCTGCGCACCATGGCCGGGCCGCCGATGTCGATGTTCTCGATGGCGTCTTCCAGCGTGCAGCCGGGCTTGGCGACCGTCGCCTCGAAGGGGTAGAGGTTGACGGCCAGGATGTCGATGCGCCTGATGCCGTGCTGGTTCATCGCCGCGACGTGCTCGGGCAGGTCGCTGCGCGCCAGCAGGCCGCCGTGGATCTTGGGGTGCAGCGTCTTCACGCGGCCGTCCATCATTTCCGGGAAGCCGGTGTGCTCGGCCACCTCGGTGACGGGCAGGCCGGCATCGGCCAGCAGCTTGGCGGTGCCGCCGGTGGACAGCAGCTTCGTGCCCAGAGCATGCAGCTCTTTCGCGAATTCGAGGATGCCGGTCTTGTCGGAGACGGAGAGGAGTGCGGTGAGTGCCATGTTGGTGTCAGCCAATGTTGTGATCGGTCAGCTTGCGGCGAAGCGTGTTGCGGTTGATGCCCAGCCATTGCGCGGCCTTGCTCTGGTTGCCACCGGCCTCGCGCATGACGATCTCGAACAGCGGTTTTTCGACGAGCTTGATCAGCATCTCGTGCATCGAATGCGGCTCCTGGCCGTCGAGGTCACGGAAAAAGGCTTCGAGGTTGTCGCGCACGCAGGCGTCGATGGGGTTGGGCGGGGTGTTCTTCTGGGCGCTCATGGAGTCAGGCGGCACATGCCGCCTCGGCCTCGTCGTCGTTGGCTGCAGGAACCGCCGCGGGTGGCAGGCGGTGGTGGGTCTGGCCGAGTTCATCGAACCAGTCGCGGAGCGCCTGCAACTGCTCTTCGCAGCGCTCCAGGGTGTTCATGTGCTGGCGGAAGGCTTCACCGCCGGGCAGGCCGCGCACGGCCCAGCCGATGTGCTTGCGCGCGCTGCGTACGCCGCTGAGCTCGCCGTAGAGGCCGTAGTGGTCGTGCAGGTGCTCGGTAAGCACGTCGCGTGCTTCGGCGATGGTCGGCGCGTCTAGATGCTCGCCCGTCGCCAGAAAGTGGGCCACCTCGCGGAAGATCCACGGCCGGCCTTGCGCGGCGCGGCCGATCATGACGGCGTCGGCCTTCGTATAGGCCAGCACGTCGCGGGCCTTCTCGGGCGAGTCGACATCGCCGTTGGCGACGACCGGGATGCCCAGCGCGGCCTTCACCGCGGCAATCGTGTCGTACTCGGCCAAGCCCTTGTAGCCCTGCTCGCGCGTGCGGCCGTGGATGGTCAGCATCGCGATGCCGGCGGCCTCGAAGAGCCGTGCCAGGCGCAGCGCGTTGCGTTCGTCGGCGCTCCAGCCGGTGCGCATCTTCAACGTGACCGGCACGCTGCGCGGCGCGCAGACGGCGACGACCGCCTCGACGATCTCCAGCGCCAGCGCCTCGTTGCGCATCAGCGCCGAGCCCGCCCATTTGTTGCAGACCTTCTTCGCCGGGCAGCCCATGTTGATGTCAATGATCTGCGCGCCGCGGTCGATGTTGTAGGCCGCGGCCTCGGCCATCATGGCCGCGTCGGTGCCGGCGATCTGCACGGCGATCGGGCCCGGCTCGCCGCTGTGGTCGGCGCGCCGCGAGGTCTTGAGGCTGCCCCACAGCTCCTTGCGCGATGTGACCATCTCGCTGACCGCATAGCCCGCGCCCAGGCGCCGACACAGCTGGCGGAACGGCCTGTCCGTGACTCCCGCCATCGGCGCGACGAAGAGCGCGTTGGGAAGGGAGTGGGGGCCGATGTGCACGAGGGTCTGCTTAAAAATGAGGCGGGATTGTAACGACCCGCCCACCGCCACAATGCCGCCCATGGAAGCCTGGCTCGGCCATTTCGTTCAAGACCTGCTCGCCGCGCTCGCCCTGCCCCAGGTCGGGCTGGTCGCGGTCTTCGTCATCGCCTTCATCTCGGCCACGCTGCTGCCGCTGGGCTCCGAGCCCGCGGTCTTCCTCGTCGTCAAGGCCGACCCGGCCATGTTCTGGCCCGTCATCCTCGTCGCGACGGTGGGCAACACGCTGGGCGGCGTGACGAGCTGGTGGATAGGCTATGGCGCCGAGAAGGCCGTCGAGGCCGTCAAGCACCACGAGCCGCAGCATTCGCGGGCGATGCGCTGGCTGCAGCGCTTCGGCCCCAAGGCCTGCCTGCTGAGCTGGCTGCCCGTCGTCGGCGACCCGCTGTGCGCGGTGGCCGGCTGGCTCAAGCTGCCGTTCTGGCCCTGCGTGGGCTATATGGCCGTGGGCAAGTTCCTGCGCTTCATCTTCTATACCGCCGCGTTGCTGTGGCTCATTCCGGAATCCTGGTTGTCATGAACACACCCGCCTACCAAGACCTCACCGCCCGCCAACAGCGCATCTACCGCCTGGCCCACCTGCAGTCCATCGCCCAGTGGGACCAGGCCGCCAACATGCCTGCCAAGGGCAACGACGCGCGCAGCCTGGCGCTGGCCGAGATGGATGGCCTGCTGCACCAACTCGCCACCGACCCGGCGCTGGCCGGCCTGCTGGACGCCGCGGCCACCGAGCCGCTGGACGACACGCAGCGCGCCAACCTGCGTGAGATCCGCCGCGCCTGGCGTGCCGCCAACGCGCTGCCGCAGGCGCTGGTGGAAGCCAAGAGCCTGGCCAACAACCGCTGCGAGCACGCCTGGCGCAGCCAGCGCCCGGCCAACGACTGGGCCGGCTTCGCGCCCAACCTGCGCGAGGTGCTGAAGATCGCGCGCCAGGAGGCGGAGTTCCTGTCGCAAAGCGCCGGGCTGTCGAAGTACGACGCCTTGCTGGACCAGTACGAGCCCGGCATGCGCAGCGCCGACGTCGAGCAGGCCTTCGCGCCGCTGCGGCAATGGCTGCCGGGGCTGATCCGCGACGTCACCGCCAAGCAGTCGACCGAGACCGTCATCGAACCCGTCGGCCCCTTCCCCACCGCGGCCCAGAAGGCGCTAGGCTTGGACGCGATGAGGCTGATGGGCTTCGACTTCGGCGCCGGGCGCCTGGATGAAAGCACCCACCCCTTCTGCGGCGGCGTGCCCGAGGACGTGCGCATGACGACGCGCTACCGCGAGGACAACTTCCTGCCCGCGCTGATGGGCACCATCCACGAGACTGGCCACGGCCGCTACGAGCAGGGCCTGCCGCGCGAGCTGCTGGGCCAGCCCATCGCCCGGGCGCGCTCCATGGGCATCCACGAGAGCCAGAGCCTCTCCTTCGAGATGCAGCTGGGCAGCCATCCGGCCTTCGCCGAGCTGCTGGCACCGCTGCTCGTGAAGCATTTCGGCGAGCAGCCCGCCTTCGAGCCCGGCAACCTGCACAGGCTGCTGACGCGCGTGGCGCCGGGCTATATCCGCGTCGATGCCGACGAGGTGACCTACCCGGCCCACATCCTGCTGCGCTTCGACATCGAACGCGCGTTGATCGAGGACCAGGCCGAGGTCGACGACATCCCGGCGCTGTGGGACGCGAAGATGGCCGAGCTGCTGGGCCTGGACACGCGCGGCAATTTCAAGGACGGCCCCATGCAGGACGTGCACTGGCCCGCCGGCCTGTTCGGCTACTTCCCCTGCTACACGCTGGGCGCGATGTACGCGGCGCAGTGGTTCGCGACGATGCGCGCCCAGCAACCCGACCTGGACGCTCGCATCGCCCGCGGCGAACTGGGTGGCGTGTTCGACTGGCTGTCCACGCACGTCTGGCGGGAAGCCAGCCGCTGGGAGACGCCGGAGCTGGTGCGGCGCGCCAGCGGCGAAGCGTTGAACCCGGCGCATTTCGAGGCGCATCTGCGCCAGCGCTACCTGGGCGCCTGAAAGACAAACGCCGAAGGCTTCGGCCCTCGGCGTTCTTCAGCTCGGGACGGCGTGATCAGCCGTTCGTCTTGGCGCGGTGGATGCGCGCGCTCTGGCGGTTCTCGGCATGTTGCACATGCTTCTGCTCGGTGGCGCCGACATGGCCGTCGACTGCGGCATGCGCCTCGGCGCCAGCCACATGCGCCTGGCCCCGCTCGAGGCGGGCGGCTTCGCGCTGGGTCAGCGAGCCGGTCTGCAGACCGTTCTCGACGCGCTTTTCCTGGTTCACGTTGCGCTGCACGTCCGCCTGCATGCGCTGGCTGGAGGCCGACAGCGGGTTGCCGTTGACGCCGTTGCTCTCGGCCGTCCTGATGTCACGGCTGGCCTTGTTCTGCGCGGCGCGCAGCTGGCGGCGCTCGGCCGGGCTGATCTTGCCGTCCTTCATGTCCTTGGCCTGCAGCCTGTCGACCCTGGCTTCGTCGCGCTCCAGCAGGCCGGCTTCGCGGGTCGTGATCTTGCCGCTCTGCAGGCCGTTCTCGATGCGCTGCTGCTGGTTCACGTCGCGCTGCACGGTGGTCTGCGCGGTGACGGGAGCGGCAGGCGTCTGGGCCATCGCGGCACCGGTCAGCAGGGCGAGAGCGGCGGCGGCAATCAGGGAAGTCTTCATGATGAGTGTCCTTTCAGCGGTCAGCGACGGCTGGCCTGGGCACACAACGCCGGTCCGCAGCGCAGGGTCGACGCTCGACCCCGCCCGAGCGTGAGTGCCCGTAACGACAGACAGCTTGCCGACAGCGTGAACGAACGCACAAAAAATAGGGCCGCCCAACGGAGCGGCCCAAGTTCGTTTCGAACGATCTCTCTTCCAGATCCACAGCGCTTCCCCGGCCCCCCGGCCATCTCCGCGCGTGGCGCCCGGCCTTCTTTTGGTCTCCGGGCTCGGCCGCCGCAACTCGAACAGCGACCGTGATGCAATTCTGAGCACGGCAGGCCGCGCCAGCATCCCCGCAAGCCCAGGGGTGGCGTCACCCGGCCGTGAACGGCGTCACAGCATCAGCGCCAATCGTTCGAGGATCAGCACGCCGAAGAAGCCCAGCGCGGCCACCAGCGTCCATTTCACGATGACAAGGCCCAGCCGCCGCCAGCGCGGTTGGCCGGTGGCGATGGAGAAGGCGAAGCAGACGACGGCCGAGAACAGCAGCAGGCCGATGAGGAGGCGGGCAAAGGCCATGGCGGCTTACCAGGCGGGTGCCAGTTCCGCGAAGCCCTTGGGCGCCTCGCGGTCGTCCTCGAAGACGACGACCTCGTAGGCCTCCTTGTCGGCCAGCAGCGCGCGCAGCAGCTTGTTGTTCAGCGCATGGCCGCCCTTGAAAGACGTGTAGGCCGCCAGCAGCGGCATGCCGGCGACCTGCATGTCGCCGATGGCGTCGAGGATCTTGTGTTTCACGAACTCGTCGTCGTAGCGCAGGCCGTCGGCGTTCAGCACCTTGTAGTCGTCGACGACGATGGCGTTGTCCATCGAGCCGCCGAGCGTCAAGCCGCGCGAGCGCATCAGGTCGATGTCGGCCGTCATGCCGAAGGTGCGCGCGCGGGCGATGTCCTTCTTGTAGCTGCCTGACCCCATGTCGAAGACGTACTGGCTGCCGGTGGCGGCCACGGCCGGGTTGTCGAACTCGATCTCGAAGCTCAGCGTGTAGCCATGGTGCGGCTCCAGCTTCGCCCACATCAGCTTCTTGCCCTCGCCCTGGCGCACCTCGACGGGCTTCTTCACCTTCAGGAAGCGCTTGGCGCCGTCCTGCATCGCGATGCCGGCGGATTGCAGCAGGAAGACGAAGCTGGCCGCCGAGCCGTCCAGCACGGGCACCTCGTCGGCATTGATGTCGACGTAGAGGTTGTCCAGGCCCAGGCCGGCGCATGCCGACAACAGGTGCTCGATGGTCTGAACCTTGGGGCCACCCGGGTCGCCATTGGGGCTGATCGTCGTGGCCATGCGGGTGTCGCTGACCGACGTGACACTGACCGGGATGTCCACCGGCGGGCACAGGTCGACGCGGCGAAACACGATGCCGGTGTCCATGGGTGCCGGCCGCAGCGTCAGCTCGACCTTCTGGCCGCTGTGGATGCCTACGCCGACGGCGCGCGTGATCGACTTCAGGGTGCGTTGCTTGACCATGCCGGGGATTGTCCCAGCATCAACCAGAAACTTTGCGCTCCACGGGCAATCGCAGCGATAGCCTGGTGCCATTGCCCGGCGACGAGTCGACGCGCAACTTGCCGCCCAGGCGCTGGGCGCGCTTGATCTGGCTCTTCAGTCCGCGGCCGTGCCGGATGTTCTGCAGGTCGAAGCCGGCGCCGTCGTCTTCGACGCGGATCTCGACATAGCTGCCATGGTGGCGCGTGACCAGCCTCACGCGACTGGCCTGGGCGTGCTTGAGCACGTTGTTCAGCGCCTCCTGCATCAGCCGCAGCACGTGCAGCGCGTCGGGCGGCTCCAGCCAGGCCAGCGGCGGCAGGTCCTGCACGTCCCAGTCGAGCTTGAGGCCGCCGATCTGCAGGCGCTTGCCGAGGCGGTAGCGCATCGTCGCCAGCAGCGAGACGAGGTCGTGGCCGACAGGCTCCAGCGAGTCGATGACGAGGCGCAGGTCGTCCACGCATTCGCGCAGCACTTCGACGCACTGCTCGTGCGACATGCTGCCCTGCTCCATCGCCACCAGCGCCGACAGCAGCGACGAGCCCAGGCCGTCGTGCATGTCGGCCATGATGCGCTGGCGCTCCAGCAGCAGCGCCTGCTGGCGCTCCACCTCGCGCAGATGCGCGTTCTGCGCCTGCAGCACCGAGACCTGCTCGTCCAGGTCTTCCTGCAGCTGGCTGTTCTGAGCCTGCACCTGCTCGACCGTGCCGACGTAGCGGCGCTGCACGGCGTGCAGGCAGCTCAGCATGACGGCCAGCGTCGCAAACGGCATCCAGAAAAAGTGTTCCGGCCAGGCCCAGCCGGCCAGCACGGCCAGGTCGTGTCCGCCGATGAGCAGGCCGACGATGAGGGCCGCTGCCATCAGCCGCAGCTCCGGGTGAGCCTCGCGCCAGGCGAGGAAGGCCAGCCAGCCCGTGCCGACGGCGGCGACGACGGCCGTCACCCCGTACTGCAGCACGACCATGTCGATATGGCGCAGCCACAGCGGCATGCTGACGACGCTGACGACGACGACGGCGCCCACCAGCGCCCTTTCCAACAGCAGCACGCGGCGCCTGGCGAAGCGCAGCGCGAACAGCAGCGCCGTCACCATGACCCAGGCCATCGACGCGTGCGTGGCCCACCAGAACCAGTCCTGCGCCACCGTCGAGACCGGCAGGCTGACGTAGTAGTGCAGGTTGCGCACCATCCAGGCCGCGGCGGCGAGGCCGAACAGGCCGTAGATGGCCTCGTCGCGCCGGCGCAGCCACAGCGTCAGCGAGAACAGGCCCAGCACGGCCAGCGTCAGGCTGACGGCCTGCGGCAACCCCGTCTGCATGCGCACCCGCCACAGCCAGCGCTTCTCCAGCACGTCGCGCGGGCCGACCCAGATGCGCGACACCGCGTGGTAGCTGCCCGCCGGCACCGGCAGCGCGACGACCAGCTCCAGCGGCTTGTCGCCCGAACCCGGCAGCGGCAGCCAGACGGGCTGCACCCACTGTTCGCGCTCGGCATGCTGGTTGTCCAGCAGCAGCCGCCAGCCACCCTCGGTGCGCGCCAGCACGGCGGCCGACAGCGTCACCAGCCGCGGGATGTAGAGGCCCTGCGGTTCATCAACGCCGGCCGGGACCTGCACGCGGTACCAGCGCATCTCGTAGCCACGCGAATCGCTGACGACGGCCGCGCCCGGACGGGCACGCACATCGGGCATGGCCTGCGGCTGCCAGGCCGCCGCGTCCTGCGGCGGCAGCAGTTCGGCTGGCAGGTCCAGCCGCTGCTCTGCGGAGAGCGCCTCGCGGCGCAGTGCGGCCCACCAGGCGTCGAGCTGGTCGCGGGTCCAGGCCGTCGTCGCGATCTCGGTGGGCGCGGCCTCGTCGGCCGCGTGGCGCGGACTGGGCTGGGGCAGGCGCTGGGCCAGGGCAGGCAGGCACAGGCCCAGCGCCAGCCACAGCAGCCAGGCACGCACCAGGCCGCGGACCTCAGACATCGCCGTCATTTCTAGGCATTGACATGGGCCGCGAGCATACGGCCTAGGGGGCGGTGAGGAATGCCGTTCAGACCCTCAGCCGCCGCCGGCCGGCAGCTGCCTGCGCACGGCCTCGCGCAGCTCGCGAGACAGCTCCGCGTCGCCCACGGCGCGGGACAGCAGCAGCGAACCCACCAGCATCGACAGCATGGACAGCGCCTGCTCGCGACGTTTGCCGGCATCGGCGGCCGGCATCTGGCCTTCCAGCGTCGCGACGAGGCTGGCCACGCCTTCGGCAAAGGCTTCCTTCACGGCCGGGCCGCCACGCGCGGCATCGCCGGCCAGCGCCACCAGGCCGCAGCCGGCACCGATGTGGTCGCGGTGGGCGTCCGACAAATAGGTCTTCACCCAGGCCTGCAGGCTGCGGTCGGTCTGCTTCTTCCACTGCTCGCGGTTGGTCTGCAGCGCGCGCCGCGTGGCCTGGGCGGCGAGGTCGTCCTTGGACTCGAAATGGCCATAGAAGCCGCCACGCGTCAGGCCGGCGGCCTGCATCAGGTCGTTCAGGCCGATGCCGTCGAAGCCGCGCTCGCGGAACAGCTGCGCGGCGTTGTCGAGGATGCGTTCGCGGTTCTCTTCGGCCTGGGCGCGCGTGACCTTCATGCCGGTCTCCTGGGATCCCCGAAGCTGGGCTTGACGCATTTTATATGTTGACCGACATTTATATCAATCATGTCGGTCGACATGAATAAACGAACGCCGAAGGAATCGCCATGCAGCTCAGGAACGCCGTCGTCTTCATCACCGGTGCCAATCGCGGCCTCGGCCGCGCCTTTGCGCAGGCCGCCCTGGCCGCGGGCGCCGCCAAGGTCTACGCCGCCGCGCGCGACCCGGCCAGCATCGACCTGCCCGGCGTCGTGCCCGTCGCGCTGGACGTGACCGACGCCGACCAGGTCGCCACCGCCGCCGCGCAATGCGGCGACGTGACGCTGCTGATCAACAACGCCGGCATCTCGCAGGCCGCCGGCGTGCTGTCGGCCGACGCGATCGACGCGGCCCGCCGCCATTTCGACACCAACGTCTTCGGCGTCTGGGCATTGACGCAGGCCTTCGCGCCGGCGCTGAAGGCCAACGGCGGCGGTGCCGTGTTGAATGTGCTGTCGGTGCTGAGCTGGCTCACGCTGCCTGGCCTTGCGCCCTACAGCGCCAGCAAGGCCGCCGCCTGGGCGCTGAGCAACGGCCTGCGCGCGGAACTCAAGGGCCAGGGCACGCAGGTCACCAGCCTGCACGTGGGCTACATGGACACCGACATGACGCGCGGCCTGGACGCGCCCAAGTCGCCGCCGGCAGAAGTCGCCCGGCTGGCGCTGGAGGGCGTCGAGACGGGGGCCTTCGAGGTGCTGGCGGACGACATCAGCCGACAGGTCAAGCAGAGCCTGTCCAGCGCCACGCCGGCCTACGCGGGCTGAGGAGGCTGCAATGCAAGCCTCGCCCGCCCTCGCGACCGGGCACGCCGCCCACGACGACGACCGCCTCGCCGCGGCGCGCCATGCCTTCTCGACGCCCGAGCGCGTGCCGCTGGGCACCGAGGAGCGCGCCGCGTTGGCACCTCATGCCGAGCCGCCGCTGCGCCACGAAGGCCTCAAGCTCGCGCGCTGGACGCTGGGCTCCGGCCCGCGCGTCGTGCTCGTGCACGGCTGGAACAGCCGCGGCGCCCACCTGCTGGGCTTTGCCCATGCGCTGGTCGATGCCGGCTTCTCGGCAACGCTGTTCGACCTCCCCGCGCACGGCGACTCGACCGGCCATGCCGCCAGCGTCGTGCATGCGGGCCGCGCGTTGCGTGCGGTGCTGGCCGACATCGACGACCCGGTGCACGGCGTCATTGGTCACTCGATGGGCTCGGCCGCCGCGTTGCTGGCCTTCGCGCACGGCTGGCAGGTCGAACGCAGCGTGCATCTGGCCGGGCCGTCGTCACTGACGCTCATGGTCAAGGGCCTGGCGAAGGCGCAGGGCCTCGGCCCCGCCGATGCGGCGGCGTTCGCCGGCTGGGTCGAGGGCTTCATCGGCACGCGCATCAGCCATGTCGACCTGGAGCGGCTGCAGCACGGCCTGCAGCACCCGGGCCTCATCCTGCACGACCCCGAGGACCGGACCGTGCCCTTCGCCGCGTCCGAGGCGCTGCATGCTGCCTGGCCGGGCTCGCAGCTGGAGCCCGTCGCGGGGCTGGGCCATCGCCGGCTGCTGACGGATGCGGACGTCGTCGCCCGCAGCGTCGCCTTCATCGCCGGGGGGCGGGCGTCATGAGCGCGGTGCCCCGCCCCTGGCTGCTGACGCTGGCCGCGTTGTCGGCAATGGGAACGCTGTCCACCAACATCCTGCTGCCGTCGCTGCCGGTCATCGCGCAATCGCTGGCGGTCGACGAAGCGCGGCTGACGGCTGCCGTGCTGGGCATCTTCCTCGCCGTCTTCGCGCTGGCCCAGCTCGTCGTCGGGCCGCTGTCGGACCGCATCGGCCGCCGCCCCGTCGTGCTGGGCGGCCTGGCGGTGTTCGTCGCCGGCAGCGTCGTCGGTGCGCTGTCCGGCACGCTGGCGCTGCTGCTGGCCGGCCGCGTGCTGCAGGCCGTGGGCGTGGCCGCGGCCTCGGTGCTGGCACGCGCCGCTGCGCGGGACCGCTTCGAAGGCCCCCAACTCGCCGCGCTGCTGGGCCGCATCATGGTCGTCATGGCGGCGGCACCGGGCTTTTCGCCACTGCTGGGCGGCCTCGTGCAAGCGGTCGGCGGCTGGCGGGCCTTGTTCGTCGTGCTGGTGCTTGCAGGCGCTGCACTCGCGCTGGCCTATGCCCGCATCGTCGGCGAGACGCTGCCGGCCGACAGGCGCCGTCACCAGCCCGCAGTGGCATTGGCACGCGGCTATGTCTCGCTGGCGTTCGATGCGCGCTTCATGCGCCCGGCGCTGGCGACGGCCGCCATCCTCGGCGCGCTGTTCGCCTTCTTCGGCGCGGCGCCGCTGGTGCTAGTGCGCCACTTCGGATTCACCGCATTGCAGGTGGGACTGTTCTTCGCTTCGACGGTATTCGTCGTCTTCGCCGCCGGGCGGACGGCGCCGCGCTGGACGGCTCGCTGGGGGGCCCCGACAGTCCTGCGCCTGGGTGCCGCGCTCGCCGTCGCGGGTGGCCTCGCGATGCTGGCGAACCCCACCACCGGCCTCATCGGCTTCGCCGCCGCGGCTTGCATCTTCCTGTTCGGCATGGGCCTCGTATCGCCCACCGGCACCGCTCTGGCGCTGACGCCTTTTGCGTCCCAGGCCGGCCAGGCTTCGGCGCTGCTCGGCTTTCTGCAGATGGCCGCCGCCGCGCTGTTGACGTCTTTGGCCGCGACGTTGCCGGGCGCACGCATGCAGGCGTTGGCCTTGGTATTGACCGGCGGCGGCCTGCTGGCCTGGCTGTCGGGCGCCGCCAGGCCGACGCAAGCCGTCCGCGCCTCCTGAAGCAAAAAAGGGCGGGCCTCGGCGGCTCGCCCTTTCAATGCAGCGGAGAACGATCAGTCCCCTTGCAGGCGCGGAGCCCCTCCTGAGGCGTCGCCGAGTCCGCAGCGGACTGAGCCCGGTCCTCAGTCGGCCTGCTTGCGCAGGAAGGCCGGGATCTCGATCTCGTCCATGCCGTTGGACGACAGCGCCTCGACCTTGGCGGCCGCACTGCCCGAACGGCCATGGCGCCACACGCTGGGCACATTGGCATTGGCGAAATCGCCCAGGCCCAGGCCGACATTGGCTTGCACCGCGGTCGGCGTGGCCACGGCCTGCGTCAGCACAGGCATGGCCATGCCATCGGTACCGTTGCGCACGACCTGCTGGGTCTGCACGACCTGCAGCGGCGCCTGCTGGCGGGCGCGGCCGGCGGTGAGGCCGGTGGCGATGACGGTGATGCGCAGCGCATCGCCCAGGCTCTCGTCGTAGGCGGTGCCGTAGATGATGTGGGCTTCGTCGGACGCGTAACGCTTGATGGCGTTCATCGCGTTCTTGGATTCGCTCAGCTTGAAGTTGGCGCGGCTCGCAGCGATCAGCACCAGCACGCCACGCGCGCCGGACAGGTCGATGCCCTCCAGCAGCGGGCAGGCAACGGCGGCTTCGGCGGCCTTGGCGGCGCGGTCCGGGCCGGTGGCTTGCGCCGTGCCCATCATGGCCTTGCCGGGCTCGCTCATCACGGTCTTCACGTCCTCGAAGTCGACGTTGACGAGGCCCGGGATGTGGATGATGTCGGAAATGCCGCCAACGGCGTTCTTCAGCACGTCATTGGCGTGCGCGAAGGCCTGGTCTTGCGTGACGTCGTCGCCCAGCACGTCGAGCAGCTTGTCGTTCAGCACGACGATCAGCGAGTCGACATTGGCTTCCAGTTCGGCCAGGCCGGCATCGGCCGCCTTCAGGCGCCGGCCGCCTTCGAATTCGAAGGGTTTGGTGACGACGCCAACGGTCAGGATGCCCATTTCCTTGGCGACGCGTGCAATCACCGGCGCGGCGCCCGTGCCGGTACCGCCGCCCATGCCGGCGGTGATGAACAGCATATTGGCGCCGGCGATGGATTCGCGAATGCGGTTTTCGGCTTCCTCGGCAGCCGCCTTGCCCATTTCGGGTTTGGCACCGGCGCCCAGGCCGGTGGAGCCGAGTTGCAGCAGTTGGTCGGCCTTGGAGCGGTTGAGCGCCTGCGCATCGGTATTGGCGCAGATGAATTCAACGCCCTGAACGCCCTGGGCGATCATGTGGTCAACCGCGTTGCCGCCGCCACCACCGACCCCGATCACCTTGATTTGGGTGCCTTGGTCAAACTCTTCGATCATCTCGATGGGCATATCGCTCTCCTAACTTGTGCAATTGTGCCGCGGCACTTTGTGGATGACTAGTTGCTGAAACAAATTTTTAGTGATTGGACGTGGTTTTTTGGGGGTCAAAAATTCCCCATGAACCAGTCCTTGATGCGACCGAGCAGGGTTTGCACCGAGCCAGCCTGCTGGGCCGCCTTGAAACCCCGGCTGCGCGACAGCCGGGCTTCCTCCAGCAAGCCCATGACGGTGGCCGAACGCGGATTGGCCACCATGTCGAAAAGTGCGCCCGAATAGGTCGGCAGGCCACGCCGGACAGGTTTCAGAAAAATATCCTCGGCCAGTTCCACCATGCCGGGCATGACCGCCGATCCGCCGGTCAGCACAATCCCCGACGACAGCAATTCCTCATACCCGCTCTCGCGGATGACCTGATGCACGAGGGAAAAGATTTCCTCGACGCGCGGCTCGATGACGCCGGCCAGCGCCTGCTTGGACAGCATCCTGGGGCTGCGGTCCCCCAGGCCGGGCACTTCCACCTGGTCGGCCGGGTCGGCCAGCAGTTGCTTGGCGACGCCATATTCGACCTTGATTTCCTCGGCGTCCTTGGTCGGCGTGCGCAGCGCCATCGCAATATCGGAGGTGATCAGATCGCCGGCTATCGGGATGACGGCGGTATGGCGGATGGAGCCGCCGGTGAATATCGCGACATCGGTCGTGCCGGCGCCGATATCCACCAGCGCCACGCCGAGGTCACGTTCGTCGGCGGTCAGGGCGGCATGGCTGGACGCGCTGGGGTTCAAAACCAGCTGGTCAACCTCCAGACCGCAGCGGCGCACGCACTTGACGATGTTTTCGGCAGCACTTTGCGCGCCGGTCACGATATGGACCTTGACTTCCAGCCGGCCACCGCTCATGCCAATGGGTTCCTTCACCTCATGGCCGTCGATGACAAATTCCTGCGGTTCGACCAGCAGCAGGCGCTGATCGTTGGGAATATTGATGGCCTTGGCGGTTTCCACGACGCGGGTCACATCGACCGGCGTGACCTCCTTGTCGCGCACGATGACCATGCCGGTGGAGTTCTGGCCGCGGATATGGCTGCCGGTGATCCCCGTATAAACCCGGGAGATTTTGCAGTCGGCCATCATTTCAGCCTCTTTCAAGGCCTGCTGAATGGACTGGACGGTAGCGTCGATATTCACGACGACGCCGCGCTTCAGACCATGCGATGGCGCGACGCCGAGGCCGGCGATGCGCAATTCACCCCCCGGCAAAACCTCGGCCACGACGGCCATGATCTTGGCGGTCCCGATATCCAGCCCGACGACCAAATCCTTGTATTCCTTGGCCATGTCCGTCCTCAACGTTTTCTATTTGCGGGTTTCCCCGGAGTCTGGGTCGTCACGCCGCGCAGCCTGACCGCGTAGCCGTCGGCGTGGCGCAGGTCGGCGGACAGCAGCGGGCTGTGGTAGGTCGCCGTGACCTGCGAGATGGAGCCGGCGAAGCGGCCGAAGCGATCGACGACCTCGGCCTCGCTGCCGCGGCCCAGTTCGACGACGGCGCCGCTGCCCAGCGTCGCGCGCCACGAGCCGCGGCCCGACAGGTCCAGGCGGTCGATGCTTTCGCTCAGTTTTTCGGCGGCGGGCGACAGCGCGCGCCACATCTGCAGCATCGAGCCGGCGGCATGGGCCGGACCGGCCAGCACGGGCAGCGTCTCGTCCTCGACGTCGCCGAGGTTGGCCTGGAAGACTTCGCCGAAGCTGTTGACCAGCGCGCGCTCCGCCGTGGCCTCGGTCGCGGAGTCGGCGCCATCGGTGCGCGCCTCCCAGTAGGCGGCGGCGCGGTGCTCTTCGAGGCTGACCTTGAGCCGCATCGGCCAGACGCGCTGCAACTGCGCATGCCGCACCCAGGGCACGGCCTCGAAGGCGGCGCGGCCGTCCCGCAAGTTCATGCTGAGGAAGGAACCGTGCAGCCGCGGCAGTGCATTGGCGCGCAGCGACGCGACGCTGTTGCGGCTGACGTCACCCTCCACCTGGATGGCGCGGAAGTTGAAGGCCGGCAGACGCACCACCCAGCGCAACGCCGCCCACGCAGCCGTCACCACCAACGCAGCCACGAGCAACGCCGACACCGCATTCATCAGGCGGACGTCGGGCGGCAAGGCGGCTGTGGCAACGGCGGAGTTCACTTGCGATCCAACCTCGCTTGCGAGAGAAGCCAGAGACACAGATGGGGGTAGTCGATGCCGACGGCCTGCGCCGCCTTGGGCACCAGCGAGTGCGAGGTCATGCCCGGGCTGGTGTTCATCTCCAGCAGGAAAGGCTTCATGTCGGACTTGCGCAGCATCAGGTCGGCGCGCCCCCAGCCGCGGCAGCCGAGCAGGCGGTAAGCGTGCAGCACGAGCTGTCGGATGTCGGCTTCCAGCGAGGCGGGCAGCGAGCCGAACAGGTATTGCGTCGTGTCGGTCTCGTACTTGTTCGCGAAGTCGTAGTTGCCAGCCTCGGCGCGGATCTCGATGACCGGCAGTGCGACGGCGCTGTCGCCCTCGCCGAGCACGGCGCAGGTCAACTCGGGGCCTTCAATGCACTGCTCGAACAGCAACTCGTTGTCGAAACTCAGCGCCAGTTCAACAGCGGACTGCATGTCGGAATAGCCGACAGCCTTGGTGATGCCGATGCTGCTGCCCTCGTGCGGTGGCTTGACGACGACGGGCAGGCCCAGTTCGTCGGGGATCTGGCGGATGCGCTCGCGCGTCAGCTCGGCGCGAGCGAGGGCCAGGTATTGCGGCGTCGGCAGGCTCTCGTTCGCCCAGACGCGCTTGGTCATGGTCTTGTCCATCGCGACGCCGGAGGCCGTCACGCCGGAGCCGGTGTACGGAATGCCCAGCCATTCGAGGGCGCCCTGGATCGTGCCGTCCTCGCCGCCGCGGCCATGCAGCGCGATGAAGGCGCGCTCGAAGCCTTCGTCCTTGAGCGATTGCAGTGGGCGCTCGGCAGGGTCGAAGGCATGCGCGTCGACACCGACAGACTGCAGCGCCGCCAGCACACCGTTGCCGCTCATCAGCGACACCGGCCGCTCGGCGCTGATACCGCCGAACAGCACGGCGACTTTGCCGAGCGCCTTCGCGTCGATGTTCAGGTCGATGGGCGAGGTCATGCAGTACCTCCTTGGAAATGCTTTGCCACCCGGCCCGGCAGGCTGCTCATCGAGCCCGCACCCATGCCGATGACGACGTCGCCGTCACGCGTCAGCTTGGCCAGCGCGGCCGGCATGTCGGCCACACCGGCGACGAAGTTGGGCGTGCCCACCGCCTGCGCCAGCGCGGTGCCGGTCGCACCTTCAATCGGCGCTTCGCCGGCCGAATACACCTCGGTCAGCAGCACGACGTCCGCGCCCTTCATCACGCGGACGAAGTCGGCGAAGCAGTCCCGCGTGCGCGTGTAGCGGTGCGGCTGGAAGGCCAGCACCAGGCGGCGCCCGGGATAGGCGCCGCGCGCCGCGGCCAGCACCGCGGCCATCTCGACGGGGTGGTGGCCGTAGTCGTCGATCAGCGCGAAACGGCCGCCATCGCCCGCCGGCCATTCGCCATGCTTCTCGAAGCGACGGCCCACGCCGGAAAAGTTGGCCAGCGCCTTCTGGATGGCGACGTCGTCGCAGTCCAGCTCCATCGCAATCGCGATGGCGGCCAGCGCGTTGCGCACGTTGTGCTCGCCGGCCAGGTTCAGCAGCACGTCCAGGTCGGCCGCGCCTTCGCGCTGGCAGGTAAAGCGCATCTGTGCGCCCGGCAGCGCCTGCACATTGACGGCACGCACGCTGACGCCTTCGGACAAGCCGTAGCTGACGACCGGCCGCTCGATGCGGCCCAGGATGGCCTGCACGCCCGCATCGTCCGCGCAGACGACGGCCGCGCCGTAGAAGGGCATGCGGTGCAGGAACTCGACGAAGGCCGCATGCAGCTTATCGACCGAGTGGCCGTAGGTGTCCATGTGGTCTTCGTCGATGTTGGTGACGACGGCCAGCACGGGGCTCAGCTTCAGGAAGGAAGCGTCGCTCTCGTCGGCCTCGACGACGATGAACTCGCCCTGGCCCAGTCGCGAGTTGGCACCGGCCGCATTGAGCTTGCCGCCGATGACGAAGGTCGGGTCCAGCCCGGCCTCGACGAGGATGGCGGTGACCAGCGAGGTGGTAGTCGTCTTGCCATGCGTGCCGGCGATGGCGATGCCGCGGCGCAGCCGCATCAGTTCGGCCAGCATGACGGCGCGCGGCACGACGGGGATCTGGCGCGCGCGCGCGGCGACGACCTCGGGGTTGTCGGCGGCGACGGCGGTGCTCGTCACCAGCGCCTGCGCATCGCCGATATGCGGCGCCGAATGGCCGATCTCCACGCGCAGGCCCAGCGAGCGCAGGCGCTCGGTCGTCGCGCTCTCGGCCGCGTCGGAACCGCTGACCTGGAAGCCCAGGTTGTGCAGGATCTCGGCGATACCGCTCATGCCGGCGCCGCCGATGCCGACAAAGTGCAAACGCTGTACGGCGTGTTTCACTTCAACATTCCTTCGATTTCATCGGCCACACGGGCGGCAGCGCGGGGCCGCGCCAGCGAGCGGGCCTTCTCGCCCATGGCCAGCAGCGCGCCACGGTCCAGGCCGCTCAGCAGCTCGCGCAGCTTCTCGGGCGTCAGCTCCGTCTGCGGCAGATGGATGGCCGCGCCGTGCTGGGCCATGAAGATGGCGTTGTCGCGCTGGTGCGAGGTCGTGCTGACGACCAGCGGCACCAGCACCGCCGCACAGCCGGCCGCGCAGAGTTCGCTGACCGTGATGGCCCCGGCGCGGCAGACGACGACATCGGCCCAGGCCAGCGCCGCGGCCATGTCGTCGATGAAAGGGCGCACCTCGGCCGACAGGCCGGCGTCGGAATAGGCCTGCCAGACGGCGCCGAGATGGTCCTGCCCCGCCTGATGCAGCACCTGCGGACGCTGCTCTTCGGGCCACAGGGCGAGCATCTTGGGCAAGGCCTGGTTCAACGCGCGGGCGCCGAGTGAGCCGCCCAGCACCAGCAGACGCAGCGGTCCGATGCGATCAGCCATGCGCTCGGCAGGCGACGGCAGCGCCTCGATCTCGGCGCGCACCGGGTTGCCGCTGACGATGGCGCCCGATGTCGATGCCGCCGCGGCGCCGTCGAAGCCGAACGCGATGCGTTTGGCAAAAGGCTTCAGCGCCGCATTGCTCTTCAACATGGCCGCATCGGCATTCACCAGCATCAGCGGCCGGCCACTGAAGGACGCCGCCAGCCCGGCCGGCACGCAGACATAGCCGCCCATGCCGAGCACGGCCGTCGCGCGGCGCTTCGCGTAGACGCGCCTGGCTTCGCCCAGCGACTTGAAGAAGCCGACGATGCCGCGCAGCGTGTGGGCCAGCCCCTTGCCGCGCAGGCCGGCGAACGGCAGCGCGTCGATCTCGATGCCACGCGCCGGCACGAGGCGGTTTTCCATGCCCTGCGGCGTGCCTATCCACGACACGGTCCAGCCGCGGCGCTGCATTTCTTCGGCAACGGCCAGACCGGGAATGACGTGGCCGCCCGTGCCGGCGGCCATGATGACGAGATGTCGATCACTCACGAGCGACCTCCTCTCATCATTTGCCTGTTCTCCAAATCAATACGGAGAACGACTGCAAGTGCCACGCAGTTCATCAAAATCGCCGAGCCCCCGAAGCTCATCAGCGGCAGCGTCAGCCCCTTGGTGGGCAACGCGCCGAGGTTCACGCCCATGTTGATGAAGGCCTGGCCGCCCATCCAGATGCCGATGCCCTGCGCATAGAGGCCGGCGAACACGCGGTCCAGCGCGATGGCCTGGCGGCCGATGAGGAAGCAGCGGCGCGTCAGCCAGAAGAAGGCGACGATGACCACGGCGACTCCGGCAAAGCCCAGCTCCTCGCCGATGACGGCGAGCAGGAAGTCCGTGTGCGCCTCGGGCAGGTAGTGCAGCTTCTCGACGCTGCCGCCCAGGCCCTGGCCCAGCCATTCGCCTCTCCCGAAGGCGATCAGGCTGTGCGTCAGCTGGTAGGCCTTGCCCTGGGCGTACTTCTCGTCCCAGGGGTTCAGGTAGGCAAAGATGCGCTCGCGGCGGAAGTCGCTCAGCGTGATCATCAGCACGAAGGCGCCCAGCAGCACCGCGACGATCAGGAAGAACATGCGGCCGTTGACGCCACCGAGGAACAGGATGCCCATCGCGATGCAGGCGATGACCATGAAGGCGCCCATGTCGGGCTCGGCCAGCAGCAGCAGGCCGACGAAGGCCAGCGAGATGGCCATCGGCGTGACGGCGCGGAAGAAGTTCTCCCGTGCATCCATCTTGCGCATCATGTAGTTGGCCGCGTACAGCGCGATGCCGAACTTGGCCAGCTCGGACGGCTGGAAATTCATGACGCCCAGCGGGATCCAGCGCCGCGCGCCGTAGACGACCTTGCCGATGCCCGGCACCAGCACGCCGACCAGCAACACCAGCGCCGCGACGAACACCCACGGCGCATACCGTTCCCACAGCGACACGGGGATCTGCACGGTGACGAGGCCGGCGACCAGGCCGAAGCCGATGGCGACGACGTGGCGCGTCAGGAAATGCGTCGGCAGATATTTGGAGAAGCGCGGGTTGTCCGGCATCGCGATGGAGGCCGAATAGACCATCAGCAGGCCCAGGGCCATCAGTGCGAGCACGACCCAGACGAGGGTGATGTCAAAGCCCTGCAACTGCGTCGGCCGGCCGGCGGACGTGGACACCCAGTCGCGCACCGGCACGCTGGCGTCCTCGCCGCCGTCGCGCTTCCACAGCGACTGCAGCTTCGTGGTGAAACCAGCCAGCACGGCAGTCATTGATGCACCCTTCGCGCTACGCGCTGCCCCGCCAAGCGGGAGCGAGCTTGCTTGGGGCGGCCCGGCGCGGCGCTCATAACGTCACCCCGCGGTCATCGGCCAACTGCTGCACCGTCGCGACGAAGACCTCGGCGCGGTGGGCGTAGTTGCGGAACATGTCCAGGCTCGCGCAGGCCGGGCTCAGCAGCACGCTGTCGCCAGACGCGGCTTGCTCCAGGCACCAGGCCGTCGCAGCTTCCAGCGTGTCCAGGCGCTGCATGGGCACGCCGGTGCCGGCCAACGCCGCCTCGATCTGCGGCGCGTCGCGGCCGATCAGCGCGACGGCGCGGGCGTGGCGCTGCACGCCTTCGGCCAGCGGAGAGAAGTCCTGGCCCTTGCCATCGCCGCCGAGGATGAGCACGAGCTTGGCCGGTTCACGGTCAGCGCCCAGCCCGGAGATGGCGGCGACCGTCGCGCCGACATTCGTGCCCTTGCTGTCGTCGAAGAACTCGACACCATCGATGCTGCCCACCGGCTCCACGCGATGCGGCTCGCCACGGTATTCGCGCAGGCCGTGCAGCATCGGCGCCAGCTCGCAGCCGGCCGCCGTCGCCAATGCCAGCGCGGCCAGCGCATTCGCGGCGTTGTGCCGGCCGCGCACGCGCAGCGCGTCGGCGGGCATCAGGCGCTGGATGGCCAGCGGCTCGTCCCATTCATCATCGTTTTTGCCCTTGCGCCGCTTGATCGTCGGGTCCAGCTCGCGGGCGCGCACCAGCCAGGCCAGGCCGCCCTCTTGCGTCAGCCCGAAGTCGCCCGGCGCGGCCGGCGGGTTCAGGCCGAAGCGCACGATGCGGCGCGACACGGTGCGGCCGGGCTTGCCACGACTGCCCTTCACGAACACCGGTTGCGGCACCAGGGCTTCGACCTCGGCGTCGTCGCGGTTGGACACGATGACGGCCTCGCGACCGAAGATGCGCGCCTTGGCGCGGCCATAGGCGGCCATGTCGCCGTGCCAGTCCAGGTGGTCCTGCGTCAGGTTCAGCACGGCGCCGGCCGTCGGCTCGAAGCCGCTCACACCATCGAGCTGGAAGCTGGACAGCTCGAGCACCCAGACCTCGGGCAGCGTCTCGAACACCGGGCCGCGCGGCGGTGGGGGAGCTATGGGCAGCGGCGCGTCTTCATCGGGCAGCACCGCCGCGGCCTCTTCGGCGGCGGACTCTTCCTCGACCGGTGTGTCCTCGATCTCGGCGGCCACCACTTCTTCGGGCGTCAGCACAGGCGCGGGATCGGGCTCCTTCGCCAGCGCGTCGGTCAGCGTGTCCAGCAGCGTCGGGCCAATATTGCCGGCGATGACCACGCGCCTGCCGGCGCGCTCGACGAGCAGGCCGGTCATGCAAGTCGTCGTCGTCTTGCCGTTGGTGCCGGTGATGGCCAGCACCGCGGGCGCGTAGCCGTGCTGGGCCTTCAGCGCCGCGAGCGCATCGGCAAACAGGTCCAGTTCGCCGCGCACGGCCGGACCGTGTTCGTAGACGGCCTTCAGGCGCGCATCCAGCGGCGACAGGCCGGGGCTCTTCAGCACGGTGTTGAAGCCCGCGGCGATGTCGGCCGTCAACTCGCCGGTGATGAACTGTGCCGTGTCGCCCAGCGCCGCCATCTGCGGCGGCTGCGCGCGCGAATCCCACACGGTGACCTGCGCACCAAAGCGCACACACCAGCGGGCCATTGCGAGACCCGAGTCGCCGAGGCCCAGCACGAGCACGCGCTGTTGGGTGAGTTGCGGCAGGTCCAGCTTCATGCGCTCACCGCAGCTTCAGGCTGGCCAGGCCGACGAGGCACAGCAGCATCGTGATGATCCAGAAGCGGATGACGACCTGCGTCTCGTTCCAGCCGCTCTTCTCGAAGTGGTGGTGCAGCGGCGCCATCTTGAAGATGCGCCGGCCCTCGCCGAACTTCTTCTTCGTGAACTTGAACCAGCTCACCTGGATCATCACGCTCAGCACTTCGGCGACGAAGATGCCGCCCATGATGCCGAGGACGATTTCCTGGCGCGTGATGACGGCCAGCGTGCCCAGCCCGCCGCCCAGCGCCAGCGCGCCGACGTCGCCCATGAAGACCTGCGCCGGGTGAGCGTTGAACCACAGGAAGGCCAGGCCCGCACCCGCCAGCGCGCCGCAGAAGATCAACAGCTCGCCGGCGCCGGGGATGTAGGGCAGCAGCAGGTATTTGGCGAACACCGACGAGCCGGTCAGGTAGGCGAACAGGCCCAGCGCCGAGCCCACCAGCACGACGGGCATGATGGCCAGGCCGTCCAGGCCGTCGGTGAAGTTCACCGCGTTGCTGGTGCCGACGATGACGAAGTAGGCCAGCGCGACGAAGCCCCACACGCCCAGCGGCATGGAGATGGTCTTGAAGTAGGGGATCAGCAGGTCGGCCTTGGGCGGCAGCTCAGTCGAGAAGCCGCTGCTGACCCAGCGGAAGAACAGCTGCACGACGCCGAGGAAGCTCGTCTCCGACACGCTGAAGGCCAGGTAGAGCGCCGCGAACAGGCCGATCAGCGATTGCCAGAAGAACTTCTCGCGGCTTTTCATGCCCTCGGGGTTCTTGTCGACGACCTTGCGCCAGTCGTCCACCCAGCCCACGGCGCCGAAGCCCATGGTCACGATCATGACGACCCAGACGAAGCGGTTGCTCCAGTCGAACCACAGCAGCGTGGAGATGCCGATGCCGATCAGGATCAGCACGCCGCCCATCGTCGGCGTGCCGCTCTTGGCCAGGTGGGCCTGCACGCCGTAGGCGCGCACGGGCTGGCCGATCTTCATCGCCGTCAGGCTGCGGATGACCCAGGGCCCGAAGGCCAGGCCGATCAGCAGCGCCGTCATCGCGGCCATCACCGCGCGGAAGGTGATGTAGTTGAAGATGCGCAGGAAACCCAGGTCGGGGTAGAGACCCTGCAGCCACTGGGCGAGGCTAAGCAGCATGCGGGCCTCCGTCTGGTGCGGTTTGCAATGCGGCGACCACTTGTTCCATCTTCATGAAGCGCGAGCCCTTGACCAGGGTCTGGGCCGCGCCGGGTTGTTCATCGAGGGCCGCGATCAGCGCGGCCGTGTTGTCGAAGGCGCGGGCGCGCGGGCCATAGGCCGCCGCCGCGTCGCGGGCGGCCGTGCCGGCCGTCCAGAAATGCGCGATGCCGCGCTCGGCCGCGTAGGCACCCACCTCGCGGTGGAAGGCCGGGCCGTCGTTGCCGACCTCGCCCATGTCGCCCAGGATCAGCCAGCTGTCACCGGGCAGGCCGGCCAGCACGTCGATGGCGGCGCGCACGCTGTCGGGGTTGGCGTTGTAGCTGTCGTCGATGAGGGTGCGGCCCTGCGCGTCGCGCTTCAGTTCGCTGCGCCCCTTGACGGCACGGAAAGCCTCCAGCCCCTGCTGGATGGCCGACAGCGGCGCACCCGCGGCCAGCGCCGACGCCGCGGCGGCCAGCGCGTTGCGCACGTTGTGCTCGCCGGCCATCTGCAGCACGACCGGCGCGGTGCCGGCGGGCGTGCGCAGCTCCAGCGCCCAGTGCGTGCCCTGCCATTGCGCGTCACCGGTCACATCCGCCTCGCCGTGCAAGGCAAAGGTCAGGTGCGGGCGGTTACCGGCCATCTCGAACCAGATTGGCGCGCAAGCGTCCTCGGCGGGGAAGACGGCACAGCCGGTGAGTGACAGCGCTTCGAGCACCGCGCCGTTCTCGCGTGCGACGGCCTCGACCGTCGCCATGAATTCCTGGTGCTCGCGCTGCGCGTTGTTGACCAGCGCGACCGTCGGCTGCGTCATCGCGGCCAGCGGCGCGATCTCGCCGGGGTGGTTCATGCCCAGCTCGACGACGGCGGCGCGGTGGCTGGTCTCGTCGTCATGGCGCAGCCGCAGCAGCGTCAGCGGCACGCCGATGTCGTTGTTGTAGTTGCCTTGCGTGGCGAGAGCCGAGTCGCCCACCCAGGCGCGCAGGATGCTGGCGATCATCTGCGTCGTCGTCGTCTTGCCGTTGCTGCCGGTGACGGCGATGACGGGGATCGCATGCTGGCGGCGCCAGGCAGAGGCCAGCTGGCCGAGCGCGGCTTTCGCGTCGGGCACCAGCAGGCCGGGCAGGCCGGCTTCGGCCAGGCCGCGCTCGGCCAATGCGGCGACGGCGCCGGATTGCTTCGCTTGTGCGAGGAAGTCGTTCGCATCGAATCGCTCGCCGCGCAGCGCGACGAACAGGTCGCCGGGCTGCAGCGTGCGGGTGTCGCTGTGCACGCGGGCGAAGCCGGTCGCGCCGTCGCCCACCAGCGTCGAGCCGGGCAGCAGCGCCTGGGCTTCAGCGAGCGTCAGGAACATGTTGACCCCTCGTTCGATGAGTACATCAAACGGTCCCCCGAGGGGACGCACGCTTGCTTGGGGCGGCCCTGCGCTGCGCGGCTCACAGGCCGGCCCTCTCGAGCAGCGCCGCACGCGCCTCGGCCACGTCGGAGAAGGGCCGGCGTACGCCGTTGACCTCCTGGTAGTCCTCATGCCCCTTGCCGGCGATCAGCACGATGTCGCGCGGGCCGGCCTCGGTGATGGCGGCGCGGATGGCTTCCTCGCGCGCCTCGATGACGGTGGCGCCCGGCGCACCGGCCGTGATGTCGGCCAGGATCTGCGCCGGCACTTCGGTGCGCGGGTTGTCGGTCGTCACGACGACGCGGCCCGACAGCCTGGCCGCGATGGCGCCCATCTGCGGACGCTTGCCCCGGTCGCGGTCGCCACCGCAGCCGAACACGCAGACCAGCTCGCCACCGCGCGCGCGGGCCAGGCCCTGCAGCGCGGACAGCGCCTTGTCCAGCGCGTCCGGCGTGTGCGCGTAGTCGACGACGACCTGCGGCAGCTCGCGGCCGTTGCCCACACGCTGCATGCGGCCCGGCACCGGCGTCACGCGGGCCAGCGCACGCGCCACGTCGGCCAGCGAATGGCCCTGGGCGCGCAGCGCGCCGGCCACGCCGAGCAGGTTGGCGGCGTTGTAGTCGCCGATCAGCGTCGTCTGCACGTCGATGGCTTCCGTGTCCTCGTGCAGCGTGAAGGCCAGGCCGTCGCCGGTGTAGCGCAGGTTGCGTGCGGTGAGGCGCGCATCCTGGCGCTGCACGCCGGTGGTCCAGACGTCCAGCGCGGCCAGCTCGGCGGCGAGGGAATCGCCCTTGGCGTCGTCCAGGTTGATGACGGCCGCGCGCAGGCCGGGGAAGCCGAACAGCGCGCGCTTGGCCACCCAGTAGGCGTCCATGTCGCCGTGGTAGTCCAGATGGTCCTGCGTGAAGTTGGTGAACACGGCGACGCGCACGGCCGTGCCGGCCAGACGCTTCTCGACGATGCCGATGGAGCTGGCCTCGATGGCGCAGGCCGCGAAGCCTTCCTGCTGCATGCGTGCAAACGCCGCCTGCAGCAGGACGGGGTCGGGCGTCGTCAGGCCGTTGTAGTCCAGCTTGGGCGGCTCGCCGATGCCCAGCGTGCCGACGACGCCGCAGCGCTTTTGCAGCGTGGCCGACGCCTGCGCGATCCACCAGGCCGACGAGGTCTTGCCGTTGGTGCCGGTGACGGCGATGACGTCCAGCGTGTCGGTGGGCTTGCCGAAGAAGGCCGCGGCGATGTCGCCGGTGCGGGCCTTCAGGCCCGGCAGCGACGCGACGCGGGCATCGACGAAGCCGAAACGGTCGACATCGTCGTCCTCGACGAGGCAGGTGGCGGCGCCGGCCGCCAGCGCGGCCGCCACGTACTCGCGGCCGTCCCGCGCATAGCCCGGCCAGGCGATGAAGGCGTCGCCGGGCATGACCTGGCGGCTGTCGGTGCGCAGCGTGCCGGTGCACCACTCGGCGAGCCAGCGGGCGGCGGCTTCGGGAGACTTCAGGCGAGTCAGCATCAGAAGCTTTCTTCCACGGCAGTGGCGTTCTTGTTGGCGACGATCTGGCTCTTGACGTCCAGGTCCGGCGGCACGCCGAGCAAGCGCAGCGTCTGCGCGACTACCTGGCTGAACACCGGGCCGGCGACCTTGCCGCCGTAATACACGCCGGCAGTCGGCTCATCCACCATGACGGCGACGACGATGCGCGGCTTGCTGATGGGCGCGAGGCCGACGAACCAGGAGCGGTATTTGTGGCTGGCGTAGCCGCGGCCTTCCTGCTTGTGGGCCGTGCCGCTCTTGCCGCCGACGCTGTAGCCGGGCACCTGCGCATCGGGCGCCGTTCCGCCAGGGCCGGCGGCGGCCTGCAGCATCAGGCGCAGGTCCTGCGCGACCTTGGGGCTGAAGACGCGGATGCCGGCCACCTCATGGTCGTGCGGCTGGCGCAGCATGCTGACCGGGATGATCTGGCCGTCGCGCGCGAACACCGTGTAGGCGCGCGCCAACTGGAACAGCGAGGCCGACAGGCCGTAGCCATAGCTCATCGTCGCCTGCTCGATGGGCCGCCAGCTCTTGTAGGGCCGCAGCTTGCCGCTGATGGCGCCGGGGAAGCTGATCTGCGGCCGCTGGCCCAGGCCGATGGCCGTGAACATCTCGTGCATCTCGCGCGGCTGCATCTGCATCGCGAGCTTGGTGGCGCCGATGTTGCTGGAGAACTTGATGACTTCGCGCACCGGGATCACGCCATGCGCATGCGTGTCGGTGATGACGGCGCCCTGGAAGGGATAGCGGCCGTTGCCCGTGTCCACCAGCGTCTCGGGCGTGCTGCGGCCGGTCTCCATCGACAGGCCGGCGATGAAGGGCTTCATCGTCGAGCCGGGCTCGAAGACATCGGTCAGCGCGCGGTTGCGCAGCTGTTCGCCCGACAGGTTCTGGCGGTTGCCCGGGTCGTAGCTCGGGAAGTTGGCCAGCGCCAGCACCTCGCCGGTCTGCACGTCCAGCACGACGACGGAGCCGGCCTTGGCCTTGTTCTCGGCCACCGCGTCGCGGATGCGCTGGTAGGCGAAGAACTGCACCTTGGAGTCGACGGACAGGTCGATGTCGTGCCCGTTGGCGGCGGGCACGATCTCGCCGATGTCCTCGACGACGCGGCCCAGCCGGTCGCGCACGACGGAGCGCGAGCCGTCACGGCCCTGCAGCTCCTTCTGGAAGGCCAGCTCCACGCCCTCCTGGCCCTTGTCCTCGACATTGGTGAAGCCGACGACATGCGCCGCCGCCTCGCCCTCGGGGTATTTGCGGCGGTACTCGCGGTCCTGGAACACGCCCTTGATGCCGATGGCCTTCACGGCCGCGGCCGTGTCGTCATCGGCCAGGCGCTTGAGCCAGACGAAGCGCGACTCGGGGTTGAGCTTGGCGTCCAGCTCCTTGGTCGACAGGCCTAGGGCCTTGGCCAGTGCGCGGCGCTTGTCGGTGTCGGCGTCGACTTCCTTCGGGATGGCCCAGATGGACGGCACGGCCACGCTGGCGGCCAGCGTCTGGCCCGTGCGGTCGTTGATGCGGCCGCGGCTGGCCGGCAGCTCCAGCGTGTGCGCATAGCGCGCCTCGCCCTGCTTCTGGAAGAAGTCGTTGTGCAGCACCTGCACATAGATGGCGCGGCCCAGCAGGCCGGCGAAGGCGAGGCCGACGAGGCCGACGAGGAAGCGCGAACGCCACGGCGGCGTCTTGGATGCGAGCAGCGGGCTGGTGGAGTAGTTAACCGCGCGGCCGGAGCCGAGGGCGCGGGCGCCGGGCTTGTTGGCCTTGCTCATGGGGCAACTCCAGACGCAACGACCGCCGGCGAGATCAGCCGCATGCCCAGGCGCTCGCGCGCGACCTGCTCGACGCGCAGGTTGGTGGCCTGCGCGCGGCGCTCGGCCTTCAGCCGCTCGGCATCGGCCGCCAGGCGCTGGCCCTCGGCCTTGGCGCGGTCGCGCTCGGCGAACAGGCGACGCGACTCGTAGGCGTTGTGCACCAGCACCAGGCCGCTGGCCAGTACGGCGAGGATGAGGGCGAAGTTGAGCTTGGCCACCGGCTCAACTCCTCAGAGGAGCGTCGGTGCGCTCGGCAATGCGCAGCACGGCGGAGCGCGAGCGGGGGTTGGCTCGCACCTCGGTCTCGCTGGGCTTGATGCGACCCAGCGCGTTCAAGATGAGCGGCGCGGGCTCGGCGAACGGCGCGCGGCGGTCGAACACATGCTTGCTGTGCTCGGCGATGAACTGCTTCACCCGCCGGTCTTCCAGCGAATGGAAGCTGATGACGGACAGCCGCCCGCCCGGCGCCAGCAGTCGCAGCGCTGCGTTCAGCCCCTGGTCAAGCTGCTCCAGCTCTCCGTTGACATGAATCCGAAGAGCTTGAAAGGTACGCGTGGCCGGGTCCTGGCCGGGCTCGCGGGTCTTGACCGTGCGAGCCACGAGTTCGCGCAGTTCGTCGGTGCGCGTGAGCGGCGCACCGGCTTCTCGGCGAGCAACAAGCGCCTTTGCAATCTGGCCAGCAAACCGTTCTTCGCCATAGTCCCGAATCACCTGTGCGATGGCGCGCTCGTCGGCGCGCGCGAGGAAGTCCGCGGCGCTCTCGCCGCGGGTCGTGTCCATGCGCATGTCCAGCGGGCCGTCGAAACGGAAGCTGAAGCCGCGCTCCGGGTTGTCGATCTGCGGGCTGGACACGCCGAGGTCCAGCAGCACGCCGTCCACCTGATGGACACCCAGACCCGCCAACGCCTCGGCCATGTCGGCAAAGCCGCTGTGGACGATGGTGAAGCGCGGGTCTTGAATGGCCGCTGCCGCGGCGACGGCCTCGGGATCGCGGTCGATGGCTATCAGCCGCCCCTCGGGGGCCAGCTTGCTCAGCAGCAGCCGCGAATGGCCGCCGCGGCCGAAGGTGCCGTCCACGTAGATGCCGTCGGGCCGCGCGAGCACGCCGTCCACCGCCTCGTCCAGCAGCACGGTCGTGTGGCGGAACGTGGCTTCCTCATCCATCCCGGCGCCCATCAGAAGCTGAAGTCCTTGAGCGAATCCGGCATCGGCCCGGCCAGCACCTCGGCCTCCTGAGCCGCGTGGGCCTTCTTGTCCCAGATCTCGAAATGGCTGCCCATGCCCAGCAGCACGACGTCCTTGTCCAGGCCGGCGCTCTCGCGCAGCTCGGGCGAGATCAGCACGCGCGCCGCCGAGTCGATCTCGACGTCCATCGCATTGCCGAGGAACACGCGCTTCCAGCCGGCGGCCGACATCGGCAGCGCGGCGACCTTGTCGCGGAAGACCTCCCACGTCGGGCGCGGGAACAGCATCAGGCAGCCGTCGGGGTGCTTGGTGATCGTCAGCCGCCCCTGGCAGAGCGCCTGCAGCAACTCACGGTGCCGCGCGGGGACGCCCAGGCGCCCCTTGGCGTCCAGCGCCAAGTTGGAGGCTCCCTGAAAGACGATTTCCGACACTTTTCACCACGAAACTGCACTTATCCCCACTTTAAGCCCTGACCGACCCAGGGTCAAGAAAGCGCACAAGTTTTTTCAATGAAATCAAGCACTTAGCGTGCACTGGTTAAAAACTCAGCTTCATAAAAAATATCGTTAATAAATAAGGACTTGCCGAGATATTGAGAAGTTCAGCTTTAGGTTTGGGGCGTCTTGACCCGCGTTTGCCCTCATCTCCCTAACTGGCACCAGGCTGTCGATGCCGTCACGTCTTGAATCGCAACGACCCATCCCTATAATGCGGAGCTGCTAGCACTCTTCACACCCGAGTGCTAACGAAATCGGGCCGAACTGTCGGCCCCGTTTTTTCGGCGCGCCGCAGGTCCGGGACCCGCGGCCGCTGCGGTTCAAACTCTCTGAAGGAGACCCCATGAAGCTGCGCCCCCTGCACGATCGCGTGATCGTTCGCCGCCTTGAGCAAGAAACCAAGACGGCCTCCGGCATCGTCATCCCCGACAACGCCGCCGAGAAGCCCGATCAGGGCGAAGTCCTGGCCGTCGGCCCCGGCAAGCGCAATGACAAGGGCGAATTCGTGGCCCTGAACGTGGTCGTCGGCGACCGCGTGCTGTTCGGCAAGTACTCCGGCCAGGCCGTCAAGGTCGATGGCGAAGAACTGCTCGTCATGCGCGAAGAGGATCTGTTCGCCGTCGTGCAGAAGTAATGACTCGGCGACGGACCATCACGCTGTGATGCTCCGTCCTCGCTGATCCAGAGCCCGAACAAATCGACTCTGACCCCAATTTAAATATCCGGAGAATTCAAATGGCAGCAAAAGACGTGATCTTTGGCGGCGAAGCCCGCGCCCGCATGGTTGAAGGCGTCAACATCCTGGCCAACGCGGTCAAGGTGACCCTGGGCCCCAAGGGCCGCAACGTGGTGCTGGAGCGCTCCTTCGGCGCCCCGACCGTGACCAAGGACGGCGTGTCCGTGGCCAAGGAAATCGAGCTGAAGGACAAGCTCCAGAACATGGGCGCGCAGATGGTCAAGGAAGTCGCTTCCAAGACCAGCGACAACGCCGGTGACGGCACCACCACCGCCACCGTGCTGGCCCAGGCCATCGTCCGCGAAGGCATGAAGTACGTGGCCGCCGGCATGAACCCGATGGACCTGAAGCGCGGCATCGACAAGGCCGTCACGGCCCTGGTCGCCCAGCTGAAGGCCGCCTCCAAGGCCACCACGACCTCCAAGGAAATCGCCCAGGTCGGCACCATCTCGGCCAACAGCGATGCCGACGTCGGCCAGATCATCGCCAACGCGATGGACAAGGTCGGCAAGGAAGGCGTCATCACCGTCGAAGACGGCAAGAGCCTGAACAACGAGCTGGACGTCGTCGAAGGCATGCAGTTCGACCGCGGCTACCTGTCGCCCTACTTCATCAACAACCCGGAAAAGCAATCCGCGATCCTGGACAACCCCTTCGTGCTGCTGTACGACAAGAAGGTGTCCAACATCCGCGACCTGCTGCCCACGCTGGAAGCCGTCGCCAAGGCCGGCCGTCCGCTGCTGATCATTGCCGAGGAAGTCGAGGGCGAAGCCCTGGCGACGCTGGTGGTCAACACCATCCGCGGCATCCTGAAGGTCGTCGCCGTCAAGGCTCCTGGCTTCGGTGACCGCCGCAAGGCCATGCTGGAAGACATCGCCATCCTGACCGGTGGCAAGGTCATCGCCGAGGAAGTCGGCCTGTCGCTCGAGAAGGTCACGCTGGCTGACCTGGGCCAGGCCAAGCGCGTCGAAGTGGGCAAGGAAAACACCACCATCATCGATGGCGCCGGTGCCGCTGCCGACATCGAAGCCCGCGTCAAGCAAGTGCGCATCCAGATCGAGGAAGCCACCAGCGACTACGACCGCGAGAAGCTGCAAGAGCGCGTGGCCAAGCTGGCCGGCGGCGTCGCCGTCATCAAGGTCGGTGCTGCCACCGAAGTCGAGATGAAGGAAAAGAAGGCCCGCGTGGAAGACGCGCTGCACGCCACCCGTGCCGCCGTTGAAGAAGGCATCGTCGCCGGCGGCGGCGTGGCCCTGCTGCGTGCCAAGCAATCCGCTGGCGAGATCAAGGGCGACAACGCCGACCAGGACGCCGGCATCAAGCTGGTCCTGAAGGCCATCGAAGCCCCGCTGCGCGAGATCGTCTACAACGCCGGTGGCGAAGCCTCCGTCGTCGTCAACGCCGTGCTGGCCGGCAAGGGCAACTACGGCTTCAATGCCGCCAACGACACCTATGGCGACATGATCGAAATGGGCATCCTGGACCCGACCAAGGTGACCCGCACCGCGCTGCAGAACGCCGCGTCCGTCGCGTCGCTGATGCTGACGACCGAGTGCATGGTTGCCGAGGCTCCCAAGGAAGAAGCCGCCGGCGGCGGCATGCCTGGTGGCATGGGTGGCATGGGTGGCATGGGCGGCATGGACATGTAAGTCCACGCCGGCGACACACCCGTCGCTGACACGTAAAGGGGCTCCTGCAAGGGAGCCCTTTTTTCATGCGTCAGAGGGTGAGAGTTTTTCAGACGTGCCCGAAAGGCGCGTCAAAACGCCCTCGAACTAGGCGCAAAGCACAGCCATAGCGGGCTATGGCGAGCATTTGCAACGACGAGCGAGGGTGTTTTGTCGTGCAAGGCGGGCATGGATGAAAAGCTCTCACCCTCTCAGTCCGTCGCGCGAGCCTCCGAGCGCTTGAAGGTGTACGTGAGACCGATGCCAACGCTCGCGCCCGTCGTGCGGCGCACCAGCGGGCTGTCGCGGTTGGCGGCGCCGGCCACGCTGTCGACGCGGGTGAAGGCGAAGAGGCGCAGGTCCGGCGTCAGCTGGCGCGACACGCCGCCCTTGAGCCGCCAGGCGAGCAGGCCGGCCCTGGCCTCGTAGGCCGGTCGATCCGCCAGCGCCTCGCCGGGTGCGACGGCGTAGTAGGTCGACGCCAACCGCTCGTCACCGATCAGCAGCCCCGCGCTGAGGCCATAGCTCCAGCCACCCTTCACGCGGCGGTCCAGGGCCAGCTCCGGCTCCAGGCTCAGGCCGCGATGGCGGCGCGGATCGCGCGCCTCGAAGACGCCGCGCAGCGGCAGCTCGAAGCTGAGGCGGTCGGTCGCGCCGCGGCCGTTCAGGAACCAGCGCCCCACCGGCCCGAACTCGACCAGCGTCGGCAGCCGCGCCATGCCCTCGCGAGCCTTCAGCGACTTGCCACCGGAACTCAGCGAGCCGGCGAACGAGACGTCCAGCTCGAAGCGCTCGCCGCGGATGGCGCGCAGCCCGGCGCCCTCGTCGTCGGCGCGCAGCACCTTGCCGCGGTAGATCAGATAGGGCAGCAGCGGCGTGCGGCTGACCTGTTCGTCAGCGCCCGGGTAGGCCTGCTGCGAGATGCCGCCAGCGGCGACGCCGACCTCCCACAGCGGCAGGTCCTGGCGCGCAGGCGCCGGTTCTTCGGCTTGCGCGCCGGCACCGAGGGCGCCAAGAAGAAGGACGAGACGCTTCATGGGTCGAGAAGTGAGCCGCAACGACACGCATCATGCCGTCAGCAGAGCCGGCGTCGGCCCCGGGCGCGTTCCAAGGCCCAAAGTGTGAAAAGCTGCAAAAGTGCGACGTTTGCCATGGGAAACAGGCGCCCACTTCGGGGGCATTCTCGAAGGACGCCCGGGAGTGGGGTCGGATAATTCCCGGCAGCCCTTTCGTCTCCCATGCCCGCCAATCTGCAATCCCACGACCTGATCGACCACGCGCTGACCGAGGCCGGCCCGCTGGCCCGCGAGCTGCTGAATGTCGTGCAGGACGAGCTCGACGCCGCGCCCCAGCACTTCCCGCTGCGGGAAGCCTGGCGCAAGGTTCGCCCGGGCTTCGCCGCCGAGTTCGAAGGCCGGCTCATCGAGTTGTTGCAGGCCGGGCGCCGCGGCGATGACCCGCTGCAGCGCGCACCGCTGCAGCTCGGCGACACGGGTGGCCTCAGTCTCGTCGACGAACACCAGGCTCTGCAGGACGTGGCCATCGCCCACGTCGCCCACACCGCCGAAGAGCTGAGCCGCGCCGAGCTGCACCAGATCGGCAACTTCTATGCCGCGCTGCGCGGCACGGCCCGGGCCCGCCAGCGCGACAACCCGCTGCGCCCCGCCCTCTACGCCAATGCGCTGCACCATGCGCTGGCCGCCAGCCCGCTGACTGCCCAGGTCCGGTACGAGCTGATGCGCGCCGCCGCCCAGCCGCTGGCCAAGGCCCTGCACCGTCTCTACAGCCAGGCCTGCGCCGCGCTGCGTGCCGCCCAGATCGGCGACATGGTGGCCTCGCACGGCCATGCCCAGAGCGACCCGCTGGCCCACCAGCGCCTGGCCGCCGCGCGCGGCATCGGTGCGCGCCCCGCCCCGCATGGCACGCTGGACGGCCTGTCGCGCCGCGTCGACTCTGCCAACTCGCTGCTGGGCAACCTGGCCGCGCCGAAGCCGCGCGACCCGCAGGCACCCGCCCCTTTCGTGCGCAACACCGGGCCGGACATGCTGAGCCGGCTCTACGACCAGATCCTCGCCGACCCGCGCCTGCTGCCGCCGCTGAAGGCGCTGCTGGCGCGGCTGCAGATCGCCGTCGTGCGCCTGGCACGCAGCGACTCGACGCTGCTGCGCCGCCAGGACCATCCCACCTGGGCGCTGCTGAACCGCGTGGCCGCCCACGGCATGGCCTTCGGCCGCGTCGACGAGCCGCGCCTCGTCGACTTCCTGAGCCTGATGGAAGCCGAGGCCCAGCTGCTGGTCGACGCGCCGACGCCGACCGCCGCCCTCTTCCAGCAGGTGCTGGCCCGCGTCGATGCCCACATCGACCAGCAGGCCCGCCAGAGCAGCCAGCAGAACGCCGTCGCGCTGGCCGCGCTGGAGCGCGAGCAGCAGCGCAGCGACTGGCGCGAGCTGATCCGCGAGCAGATCGATCACCAGGTCGCCGGCGCGCCGCTGGGCCCGCGCATGCACCGCTTCATGCAGACGTGCTGGGTGGACGTCATCGTCACAGCGATGGTGCGCAACGGCCGCGAGTCGCAGGAGGCACAGGCCGCCATGGAACTCGTCGACGCCGTCATCGACAGCCTGACGACACCGCGCGACATGGCCGACCGCGAGGCGCTGCGCATGCGGCTACCGGTGCTCATCGAGCGCCTCGTGACCGGCTGCGACAGCATCCAGTTGCCCGACGCCAAGCGCGAGCCGCCGCTGACCGAGCTGATGGGCCAGCATGCCCGCCTGCTGCGCGGCCAGCCGGCGCTGGACCCGAGCGCGCGCCGCCCGGCTCCGCCGCCGGCGGCGCAGGCCAGCGCCGCACCGGCCTCGGCCGACGAGATCGTGAGGCGCCTGATGGAAGAGCGCGACTCGCAGGTGCCGTCGCACTGGGTCAGCGCCGACGTCGACCGCGGCGAGCTGCCCACGGTGCCGGTGCAGCTCTACAACGAGAACGACTCGCCCGACGCCCGCGCCGCGCTGCAGCGCTGGGTCGACGGCCTGGAGATCGGCCGCTGGTTCCACCTCTTCGTGCAGGGCTACTGGCACACGGCCCAGCTCGCCTGGATCAGCGAGGGGCGGCAGTTCGTGCTGTTCGTCGGCCGCGAGTCCGAGGAACGCATGCCGCTGACGCGCCGCGCGCTGGAGGCGCTGCTGGCCAACGGTCTCATCACGGCGCTGGAGGACGACAGCGTCGTCCAGCGCGCCGTCGACACGCTGATGAGCGACCTCGACGGCGGGTGATGTCCCCCCCGAAGGCGCTCACGCGCCTCCCCCTCAAGGGAGCTGAGCCCGGACACAAACAGTCCTGAGGACTGTTTGTGCCTGGCGAAGGACAAGGCCTCTGGCCTTGGCAGCCGCCAGCGGCCTGGCAAAGCGCTTGCGCTTCGGTGAAGGCTCATATCGCGCAGCGATGTGATGCCGAAGCCAAAGCCAGCTCCGCGGCGGCTGCTGGAGGGAGCGGCGGGCTACGCCGCCGCAGCCTCACCACCTTTGGCGTGGACCCACTCGTGAAGGGCCAGCGCGACATCGCCGACACCGCTCTTCTTCAGCGCCGAGAACAGCGTCACCGCGACGTCGGATTCCTCGGTGGACAGGCCCGCCAGGAAGTCGGACGTCGAACGCAGGATGGCGTCGGCCTCCTTGCGGTTGAGCTTGTCGGACTTGGTCAGCAGCACCAGCAGCTTGACCTCGCCGGTGGCCACGCGGGCGGCGACGAACTCCAGCAACTGCTTGTCCAGGTCGGTCAAGCCCAGCCGCGAGTCCACCATCAGCACGACGCCGGACAGGCTGCGGCGGATGGCGAGGTAATCGGCCATCACCTTCTGCCAGCGTTGCTTGGCGGACTTGTTGACAGCCGCATAGCCATAGCCCGGCAGGTCGGCGAACAGTGCATCGGCGGCGTCCTTGGGGCCCAGCTCGAACAGGTTGATGTGCTGGGTGCGGCCCGGCGTCTTGGACGCGAAGGCCAGGCGCTTCTGCTGCGCCAGCGTGTTGATCGCCGTGGACTTGCCGGCGTTGGAGCGGCCGACGAAGGCGATCTCGGGCAGCTCGGTGGCGGGCAGGTGGACGAGCTGGCTGGCCGTCGTCAGGAAGCGCGCGGTGTGCGTCCAGGCCAGGGCCAGCTTCTCGGTGATCGGAGCCGACGCGCCAGCGTCGACAGGTTCCGAGTTGGCGGCATCAGGGATTTCGTTGGTCATGGGCGGGTCGGACGCTGTGATTCGGCATTGTAAAATTTGAAGGTTGCGCCCAACGAAACCTCATAAATCCATGAAGACTGTCGCCATCCTCCTGTCGAGTCTGCTGCTGGCCGCCGCCGCTTCCGCCAACGAGCCAGCCGCCGCGTCGCCGAAGCCCGACCTCGGCAAGGGTGGCACGATCTCCAGCCAGGTGTGCGCAGCCTGCCACACGGCCGACGGTTCCCGCGGCAGCCCGGCCAACCCCATCATCGCCGGCCAGCATCCCGAGTACCTGGCCAAGCAGCTCACCGAGTTCAAGGCCGGCAAGCGCAAGAGCGCCGTCATGCAGGGCATGGCCGCGCCGCTGTCCGAGGAAGACATCCGCAACGTCGCCGCCTTCTACGCGTCCAAGACCGCCAAGCCGGGCTTCGCGAAGAACAAGGACACCGTCGCGCTCGGCGAGAAGATCTACCGCGGCGGCATCGCCGAGCGCAACGTGCCGGCCTGCGCGGCCTGCCACGGCCCGCAGGGCTCGGGCATCCCGGCCCAGTACCCGCGCGTCGGCGGCCAGCACGGCGACTACGTCGAGGCGCAGATGGTGGCCTTCCGCAGCGGCGCCCGCGCCAACAACCCCGTCATGAACGGCGTGGCCGCGAAGATGAACGACAAGGAAATCAAGGCCGTGTCCGACTACATCGCCGGCCTGCGCTGAACCTTTCTCTCGCCTTGAGGAACAAAGGCCGGTGTCCCTCACCGGCCTTTTTTATTTGAAGTCCTGATGTCCGCTGTCGCCGTCCCCCGCTCCTCACCGGCCCGCGAGCTGCTGGACCTGCTGTCGTCCATGCGCTTCGCGATCGCGCTGCTCAGCGTGATCTGCATCGCGTCGGTCATCGGCACGGTGCTGCGCCAGAGCGAGCCGCTGGGCAACTACATCAACCAGTTCGGCCCGTTCTGGGCCGAGGTGTTCGGCCGCTTCGGGCTCTACACGGTGTACAGCGCGCCGTGGTTCCTCGTCATCCTGGCCTTCCTGGTGCTGTCCACCAGCCTGTGCATCGCCCGCAACACGCCCAAGATCATTGCGGACCTGAAGAGCTACAAGGAAGGCGTGCGCGAGCAGTCGCTGCAGGCCCACCACCACAAGGCCATCGGCGAGCTGCCCAGCAATCCGTCGATGGCGCTGGCCGAGATCGGCAACACGCTGACGTCCCTCGGCTGGAAGGCCCGCGTGCAGCGCCGCGAGCACGGCATCATGATCGCGGCCCGCCAGGGCGCGGCCAACAAGATCGGCTACCTGGCCGCGCATTCGGCCATCGTGCTCATCCTCATCGGCGGCGTGCTGGACGGCAACGCGATGGTGAAGCTGGCGATGTGGGTGCAGGGCAAGCAGCTCTACACCGGCTCGGGCTTCGTGTCCGACATCAAGCCCGAACATCGCCTGTCCACCGCCAACCCGAGCTTTCGCGGCAACGTCTCCGTGCCCGAGCGGCAGAAGCAGGGCATTGCCGTGCTGAGCCTGCCCAGCGGCGTCGTGCTGCAGGACCTGCCCTTCGACATCGAGCTGAAGAAGTTCAACGTCGACTACTACCCCACCGGCATGCCCAAGAGCTTCGCCAGCGACATCGTCATCCACGACGGTGCCACGCGGCGCGAGGCGACCGTCAAGGTCAACGAGCCCGTCATCCACAAGGGCCTGGCCATCTACCAGAGCAGCTTCGAGGACGGCGGCAGCAAGCTGCAGCTCAAGGCCCTGCCGCTGGCCGGCGGCGAGGTGCGGGCCTTCGACGGCCGCGTCGGCGCCAAGCTGCCCTTCGGCGGCCAGACGCTGGAACTGGACGGCCTGCGCGTCATCAACGTCGAGAACCTCGGCGGCGGCGAGGCCAACGCCAGCGGCGCCGACGTGCGCAAGGTCGACCTCGGCGAGCGCCTGAGCAAGCACCTCGGCAACAGCGCCAAGAGCGACTCGGCCAAGGCCCTGCACAACGTCGGCCCCAGCTTCAGCTACAAGCTGCGCGACGCCGCCGGCCAGGCGCGCGAGTTCAACAACTACATGCTGCCGGTGGAGCTGGACGGGCAGCGCGTCTTCCTGGCGGGTGTGCGCGAGACGCCTGCCGAGTCCTTCCGCTACCTGCGCATGCCGGCCGACGAGAACGGCGAACTGGCCGGCTGGCTGCGCCTGCGCCAGGCGCTGGCCGAGCCCGCGATGCGCGAGGCCGCGGCGCGCGCCTATGCCGTGTCCGCCACGCCGCCCGACCAGCCCAAGCTGACGCCGCAGCTGCAGCAGATGGCCCAGCGCGCGCTGGCGCTGTATTCCGGCGCCACCGCCAAGCCGGGCGGCGACGCCCGTGGCGGCCTGCCTGCGCTGTCGCAGTTCATCGAGCGCGAGGTGCCCGAGCCGCAGCGCGCCCAGTTCTCCGAGGTGCTGCTGCGCGTCCTCAACGGCTGCCTGTTCGAGCTGCACCAGCTCGCCCGCGAGCGCGCCGGCCTGAAGCGCGCCGCCATCGATGCCGCGACGCAGGCCTTCATGACCCAGGCCGTGCTGTCGCTGTCCGACAGCCTCTACTACCCCGCACCGATGCTGCTGCAGCTCGACGGTTTCGAGCAGGTGCAGGCCAGCGTCTTCCAGGTCGCGCGCGCGCCGGGACAGAAGCTGGTCTACCTCGGCGCCCTCTTGCTCATCGTCGGCGTCTTCGCCATGCTCTACATCAAGGAGCGCCGGCTGTGGGTGTGGCTCGCCCCCGCCGCCGACCCGGCGACCTCGCAGGTGCGCATGGCCATGTCAAGCACCCGCGAGTCGCCGGACAACGGCGCGCTGTTTGCCCGGCTGAAAGCCGCTGTTCTGAAGGAACATCCATGAACACCACCACCTTCGACCTGCCGCGCCGCCACGCGCTGCAGCGGCGCGACGCGCTGGACTGGGTCTTCGCCGCCCTCGTGCTGCTCGGCGGCGGCTATGCCTTCAGCCGCTACCACGCCAGCATGGACGTCTACGAGCAGGGCATCCTGGCCTGCGCGGTGCCGGCGCTCATCGCGCTGGGCTGGTTCTGGAAGCCGCTGCGCTGGCTGGGCCTGGCCGCAGGCGCCGCGACGCTGGGCGCCATCGCCCTCTACCAGCAGCACCCCGGTCCCTACGGCGCCGACCTCTCCGCCGCCGACCGCGTCTTCTGGCTCAAGTACCTGCTGGCCAGCCGCAGCGCCATGCTGTGGATGAGCGTGCTGTTCTGCATGAGCACGCTGGCCTACTGGGGCGGTTTCTTCACGCGCAAGGGCGAGGCCAGCACGTCCGAGCTGCTCGGCTCCAAGCTGGCCTGGGGTGCCGTCTTCATGGCGCTGACCGGCACGCTGGTGCGCTGGTTCGAGAGCCACCAGATGGGCCCCGACATCGGCCACATCCCGGTCAGCAACCTCTACGAGGTCTTCGTGCTGTTCTGCTGGATGACGGCGCTGTTCTACCTCTACTACGAGCAGCGCTTCGCGACGCGCGCGCTCGGCGCCTTCGTGCTGCCCATCATCACGGCGGCGGTGGCCTTCGCGTTCTGGTATTCGATGACGCGCGAGGCCCACGTCATCCAGCCGCTGGTGCCGGCGCTGCAGAGCTGGTGGATGAAGATCCACGTGCCGGCCAACTTCGTCGGCTACGGCAGCTTCGCGCTGGCGGCGATGGTGGCGCTGGCCTATCTGCTGAAGACGGCCACGCCGCGCGCGCTGGTGATCGGGCTGATCGGCGTTCCCGGCCTCGTCTTGGCCCTCATCATCGCCGTGCGCTTCCTTGCCGATGTGACCCCCGAGACCGCGGCCGGGCTCGCCGGCTGGGCCAACAAGGTCGCTGGCGTGACGATCTTCCTGGGCGTCTGCATCGGTCTGCGCCGTCCCTTGAGCGCCCGCCTGCCGGACCTGCCCCAGCTCGACGACCTCATGTACAAGGCCATCGCGCTGGGCTTCGCCTTCTTCACCATCGCCACCATCCTGGGAGCCTTCTGGGCCGCCGAGGCCTGGGGCGGCTACTGGAGCTGGGACCCGAAGGAAACCTGGGCGTTGATCGTCTGGCTGAACTACGCGGCCTGGCTGCACATGCGGCTCATGAAGGGCCTGCGCGGCCAGCCGTCGGCGTGGTGGGCGCTGGTGGGCCTGCTCGTCACGACCTTCGCCTTCCTCGGCGTCAACATGTTCCTCACGGGCCTGCACAGCTACGGCGAGCTGTGAGCCATCGGCCACCGCTTGCGGGCCGAGCGCCGGGCCGCCCCAAGCCGGCCCACAGGTGATGTACTTGCGGCTCGATGCCGCAAGCATCGCCGTCCCCTAGGGGGACCGGCCGGGCACGCCCGCGTCCAGCGCGGCGAGACCGGACGAGGGGCCGGCCAGCCTGCGCCTCTCCAGCTTGATCCGGTACATCGCCGCATCGGACTGGCGCAGCACCTCCTCCGCATTCGCCTGCTGCGGGTCCAGGCTGGCGACGCCCACGCTGGCGCCGGCGTAGTCCACCGTGACCGCGCCCGCCGGATAGCGGCCGACGGTCGCGTTCGCGAGGCGCTGGCGCAGCAGCTGCGCGGCGGCTGCGCCATCGTCGGCGAGCTTGGGGCCGAGGCCGATGACCACGAACTCGTCGCCCCCCATGCGCGCCAGCACGTCGCCTCCACGCAGCGCCGCCTGCAACCGTGTGGCCACCGCGCACAGGAATTCGTCGCCGGCATCGTGGCCATGGGCGTCGTTGAGCTGCTTGAAGCCGTCCAGGTCGATGGCGCCCGCCAGCAGCCAGCTGCCGGTGCGCTGGGCCAGCGACGTGAGTCGCTTCAGTTCCTGCATCAGCGCCCGGCGGTTCAGCAATCCGGTCAGCGCGTCGGTCAGCGCCTGCGTGCGCAACTCGGCGTTGAGATGCTGCAGCTGCTCGATGAGGCGTTCGCGCTGCACATGCTGCTCGATGAGGCCGGCGAACAGCTTCAGCACATGCTCCGCCATGGGCATCATCGGTTGGCTGCGTGAACTGGCCGCGCACAGCGTGCCGTACAGCACGCCACCTTCGGTGCGCACCGGCGTGCTGACATAGGTCTGGATACCCAGCTGCCGGGCCGCCTCGGAGTCCGCCCAGACGTCGCGGACGTTGTCGGTATACATTCGCCCCTCGTCCAGCGCGCGCTTGCACAGCGTGTCGCCCCAGGGCACGGAGAGGCCCTCGGGAATCTGCAGCTCCTCGGAGTTGCGCGCGTAGAGAACGTGCTGCAGGCCCTCGGCCACGTCGATGGTGGTCAGATAGGTGGACTCCAGGCCCGTGACAGCCTCCAGGACCTCCAGCAGCGGGCGGGTCAGGTCCTCGAGCGTGCGGGCGCCTTTGACGGAATCGGAGAGCTGGGCGAAGAAGGAGTCCATGACCCTTGGTGAAGTGGCGACAGGGACGACTTTATGCGCCCGGCCCCACCGGCAAAGCCGTCTCGTACTTGACTTCGCGCAGCACGACGTTGCTGCGCACGCTGGAAACAAAGGGCAGCTTGAAGATGTGCTGCTGCAGGAACAGGTCGTAGGCCTTCATGTCGGCGGCGACGACCTTGATGACGTAGTCGGCCTCGCCGGTGATGGCATGGCATTCGATGATCTCGCGCCGCGTGGCGACGAGGCGCTCGAACTGTTCGACGGCGCCCTCGCTGTGCCGCACCAGGCTCACGTGGGCCAGCACGAGGATGGACAGGCCGACCTTCTCGCGGTCCAGCAGCGCGACCTGGCTGCGGATGACGCCGCGCTCCTCCAGGTCCTTCACACGCCGCCACACCGGCGTGGCCGACAGCCCCACCTTGTCGGCCAGCGCCTGCGTGGACAGCCGCGCGTCGGCCTGCAGCGCCTCGAGGATCTGCAGGCTGGCGCGGTCGAGTTCATTCATTTCCATGATTCTCCTCTTTGGAGAAGAATCATCTCATTGAGCCCGCTTGACACCGGCATTGAGGCAAGTTCTTCCGGCTCCATGGAGGAAGAATTTCCCGCCTGATGAGGAGCCTCCCGATGACCGACACCCTGCGCGACTACCAGCTCAGCGACAACCTTGCGGCCGAGACCGGCGCGGTCTTCCTGACCGGCACGCAGGCGCTGGTGCGGCTGCTGCTGGCGCAGAAGAAGCTGGATGAGCGCGCGGGGCTGAACACCGCCGGCTTCGTCAGCGGCTACCGCGGCTCGCCGCTGGGCATGGTGGATCAGCAGCTGTGGAAGGCCAGGAAGTTCCTCGACGCGGCGCACATCGAGTTCCTGCCCGCCATCAACGAAGACCTGGCCGCCACCGCCTGCCTGGGCGTGCAGCGCGTCGCGCTGGACCCGCAGCGCACCGTCGATGGCGTGTTTGCGATGTGGTACGGCAAGGGGCCGGGCGTGGACCGCTCGGGCGATGCGCTCAAGCATGGCAACGTCTACGGCACGAGCAAGCAAGGCGGTGTGCTGGTCGTGGTCGGGGACGACCATGGCTGCGTGTCCAGCAGCACGCCGCACCAGAGCGACCAGGCGCTGCAGGCCTGGAGCATGCCGCTGGTCCACCCCGCCAACGTCGCCGAGTACCTGGAGTTCGGCCTGTACGGCTGGGCGCTGAGCCGCTTCTCGGGCGCGTGGGTGGGCTTCAAGGCGATCTCGGAGGTCGTCGAGAGCGGCATGACGGTCGACCTGGATGCCGTGCCGCTCGACTTCGAGCATTCGATCGACTTCACGCCGCCGACCGACCTGCACATCCGGGCTGTGGATCTGCCCTCGCTGGAGCTTGAGTCGCGCCTCGCGCACAAGCTGGACGCCGTGCGCGCCTTCGCCAAGGTCAACAGCATCGACAAGCACATCGTCACGAGCCCGGCCGCGACCTTGGGCATCGTGACGGTCGGCAAGGCGCACTACGACTTCATGGAGGTGCTGCGCCGGCTGGACCTGGACCCCAACGCCCTGGCCGCCGCCGGCGTGCGCGTCTACAAGGTCGGACTCGTGTTCCCGTTGGAACCGACGCGCATCACCGAGTTCTGTGCCAACCTGACCGACGTGCTCGTCATCGAGGAGAAGGGCCCGGTCGTCGAGCGGCAGATCAAGGAGCTGCTCTACCACCTGCCCGACTTCCAGCGCCCGCGTGTCGTCGGCAAGACGGACGAGCACGGCATGCCCGTGCTGTCGGCGTTAGGCGAATTGCGCCCCAGCCGCATCATGGGCACCGTGGCCGACTGGCTGGCGCGCCTGAACCCGGCGCTGGACCGCCGCCATCTCGTCGTCGACTTCCTGACGCCCTGCCTGCTCAGCAATGCCGCAGACGGCGTGCGCCGCCAGCCCTATTTCTGCTCGGGCTGCCCGCACAACACCAGCACCAAGCTGCCCGATGGCTCACGCGCGCTGGCCGGCATCGGCTGCCACTTCATGGCGAGCTGGATGGAGCGCGGCACATCCGGCCTCATCCAGATGGGCGCCGAGGGCGTGGACTGGGCGGCGCACTCGCGTTTCACGAAGGAGAAGCACGTCTTCCAGAACCTGGGCGACGGCACCTACTACCACTCGGGCTATCTGGCCATCCGCCAGGCCATCGCGGCCAGGGCCAACATCACCTACAAGATTTTGTATAACGACGCCGTCGCGATGACCGGCGGCCAGCCGGTGGACGGCCAGACCAGCGTGCCGCAGATTGCGCGCCAGGTGGAGGCCGAGGGCGTCAAGCGCCTCGTGGTCGTGTCCGACGACATCGGCAAGTACGACGGCCACCATGGCCTCTTCCCGCCGGGCACGAGCTTCCACGACCGCAGCGAACTGGATGCCGTGCAGCGCGAGCTGCGCGACATCGAAGGCGTCACGGTGCTGATCTACGACCAGACCTGCGCCGCCGAGAAGCGCCGCCGCCGCAAGAAGGGCGAGTTTTCGGACCCGCCGCGCCGCATCTTCATCAACGAGGCCGTCTGCGAAGGCTGCGGCGACTGCGGCGTGGCCAGCAACTGCCTCAGCGTCGTGCCGGTCGAGACCGACTGGGGCCGCAAGCGTGCCATCGAGCAGAGCAGTTGCAACAAGGACTTCAGCTGCGTGAACGGCTTCTGCCCCAGCTTCGTATCGGTGCACGGGCCAACGCTGAAGAAAAAGGCCGGCGCCCGCTACACGGCGCAAGACCTGGCGCGCGAGATCGCGGCGATCCAGCCGCCCGCCGCGTGGCAGTGGACCGGGCCCTTCGACATGCTGGTCACCGGTGTCGGCGGCACCGGTGTCGTCACCGTCGGCGCGCTGGTCACGATGGCCGCCCACCTCGAAGGCAAGCAGGCCTCGGTGCTGGACTTCATGGGCTTTGCGCAGAAGGGCGGCGCGGTGCTCTCCTTCGTGCGCGTCGCGCCGACGCTGGACCTGCTGAACCAGGTGCGCATCGACACCCAGCAGGCCGACGTGCTGCTGGCCTGCGACATGGTCGTCGGCGCGAGCCCCGACGCGCTGGGCACCGTGAAGGCCGGCCGCACCGTCATCCTCGCCAACACGCACGAGCTGCCGACCGCCGGCTTCGTGCGCAACCCGGACGCGTCGCTGCAGGGCGACTCGCTGCTGGCCAAGATGAAATTCGCCGTCGGCGAGAGCGGCGCGCTCGAGACTCTCGATGCGCAGGACATCGCCCGGCGCCTGATGGGCGACACGCTGCCCAGCAACATCGTCATGCTGGGCGCCTGCTGGCAGCGCGGGCTGATCCCCGTCGGTGAGGCCGCGCTGATGCGCGCCATCGAGCTGAACGGCGTTGCCGTGGAGGCCAACAAGACCGCCTTCGCGCTGGGGCGCCTGGCCATCGCCGCGCCGGATGCCATTCCGAGACTGGCTGGCAACGTCAACGTCATCAAGCTCTTCAACTACGACCAGCTCGACGGCCCGGAGGGCCTGATCGAGCGCCGCGCGAGGTTCCTGACCGACTACCAGAACGCCGCCTATGCGCAGCGTTATCGCGCGCTGGTCGAGCGCGTGCGCGCCGCCGAAGCGACGCTCGGCAAGGGCCAGCGCCTGACCCAGGCCGTGGCCCGCTACTACGCCAAGCTGCTGGCCATCAAGGACGAGTACGAGGTGGCGCGGCTCTACACCGATGGCCGTTTCGAGGCGGCGATGAAGGAACAGTTCGAAGACTGGGAGCGCCTGTCCTTCCACCTCGCGCCGCCCCTCCTCTCGCGCCCGGGCGCAGACGGCCGCGCGAAGAAGATCGAGCTGGGCTCCTGGACCTTCACCGCCTTCAAGTGGCTGGCGAAGTTCAAGGGCCTGCGCGGCGGCGTACTGGACCTTTTCGGCAAGACGGAGGAGCGGCGCACGGAGCGCCAGCTCATCGTCGACTACGAAAAGCTCGTCGACGAGATCCTCGCGTCGCTGACGGCCGACAAGCTGAACACCGCCGTCGAGCTGGCGCGGCTGCCGGAGAAGATCCGCGGCTACGGCCATGTGAAGCTGGCCAACGTCGTCGCCGTGAAGCAGCGGTGGCAGGCGCTGCTGGACGCCTTCCACGGCCGCGCAACCGAAGTGGTGCCGCAGCCGGTCGCGATGCCGGCGCGCGTGAAGGGCGTGGCCGAGCTCTGAGCGGGGCTTAGCGACTGCGGCCGAACACGCCGGTCGCGGCCGGCGTCTCGCCGCGCTCGGCGGCCGCCAGATGGCGCTCGATCTCGGCCGCCCAGGCGTCATCCGGCAGGGCCAGGCCGAACTCGACGAGCACCTCCGACAGCAGCCTCTCGGTGTCTGCCGGCGGCGCGCCGGACTGCAGGCCCGCCATGCAATGCGACAGCGCCAGCTCCCATTCGCCCTGGCCCGCGAGCGCCTGCGCCCGGGCCGCGGTGGCGGGCGGCAGCAGCGGCTCGACCTGGGCGAACACCGCGTCGAAGCGCTGCTGCGGCACATAGTCGGCGCCCTCGGCGAAGCGCGCGACGACGCCCAGCGAGGCCAGCTGCAGGATCAGCCGCCGCGCCGCGGGCGCCGAGGCCACGCCGACCAGCGGACGTTTGCGCAGCAACAGCGCCTCGGTGCGGGCCTGGGCGGCCGCCAGACCGAGTTGGCAGGCCGCCTGCAAGGCCCGCGTGCAGCTGACCTTCTGCATGCCCGGCTTCCCGCTGACCAGTTCGACCTTCTGCATGGCCAAGACCTCCGCTCACACAGGTTCATCCCATCCCAGCGCCAGCATGTCGCCGCCGCGGTGCAACGCATCCCCCAACAGGATGAAGTCGTCCAGCTGCGGCGGCTTCACGGCCGTGCCGGACAGCATCGCATGCGCCTGGCCGCGGTGATGCGTCTGGTGCATGAAGAGATGGGCCAGCACGCGCCAGACCGGCTCGCGCGGCCCGGCCGCGATGCCGGCGCCGCGGTCGAAGGCGACGATGCGGCCTTCGTCCCCTGGCTGCAGGCGGGCGCAGAACTCGACCAGCCGCACGTCGCTCTCGTCCTGGCGATCGCCCAGGTCGGCCACCGTCTGCGCCGGCACATAACTCTCCCAGACGTGGCGCATCGCCGCGTCACCGTGCAGTGCGGCGAGGTAGTAGTGGTCGACGTTGAGGATGTGGTTCAGCGTCAGCGCCAGGCTGGGGAAGAAGCTGGTGCGAGCCGCGTGGAACTCGGCGTCCGGCAGCGTCGCCACGGCCGCCATCAGCCGGCGGTTGGCCAGACGGTTGGCGCGCGCCTGGGTCAGAAACAGATCCATGCCGACCATTGTGCGCGGTCGCACGCCTGGCGGGGCTGACGCCGCTGCCGGGACATGCTTCAATCGATGCGCCCCCACCCAACCGGAGAGACACCGCTTGCGCATCGGAGATGCCGACACCGCGCCCGAGATGGCCAGCCCCGCAGCCTGGGTTGCGGCGTCGGTGGTGCTGTCGATCGGCCTGGCACTGACGGCCGCCACGGTCATCTGGCAACAGCGCCAGGCCAGCGCCGAAGCCCGCAGCCAGCAGGAGCGCCAGACCGAGCGCCTGCATGGCGACCTCGTCAAGCGGCTGACCATGCCGGTCTACGGCCTCAAGGGCGCACGCGGCGCGCTGGCGGCGCTGCAAGGCAAGTTCAGCCGCGAGGCCTTCGACGCCTATGTCGAGTCGCGCGACCTGGCACGCGAGTTTCCCGGCGTGCGCGGCTTCGGCTTCATCGAGCGCGTCGAGCGCCGGGACCTGAACGCCTTCATCGCCACGCGCCAACGCGAGGGTGCCACCCAGTTCGGCGTGCGCACCGCAGGCAACGACCCCACGCTCTACGTCGTCACGCAGATCTCCCCGTTCTCGCGCAACATCGCTGCCTGGGGGCTGGACGAGGGCGCCGAGCCGCCGCGCCGCCAGGCCATCGACCAGGCCATCGACACCGGCGAACCGACGCTGTCGAGCCCCGTGCGCCTCGTGCAGGACCCGCTGAAGGGCCCGGGCTTCCTGCTGCTGGTGCCGGTCTACCGGCAGGGGCACGACCCCGGCACGCCGGCGCAGCGCCGCTCGTCGCTGCAGGGGCTGCTGTATGCGCCGCTGATCGCCAACGACCTGTTGCGCGGCGTCGCCGAGCCGGCCTCGTCGCTGCTGGACCTCAGGCTGTCGGTGCGCATGCCCGACGGCCAGTTCATGCCGCTGCTGGCCACGCATGACGGCCTGCCGCTGACGGCCCTCGAGGCCGAAGAAACCACCTTGGCCGACACGCCGACCGCCGCCAGTTCGGTGTTCACGGTCCACGGCCGCGAGTTCCGCCTGGAGACGGCGCTGACGCACGAGGCCTCCATGCGGCTGCTGGGCCTGTCGGGCGTGTCCGTCGAGGTGGGCGGCGCGCTGCTGAGCCTGCTGCTGGCCATCACCGTCTATCTGCTGGCCGCCGGCCGCGCCCGCGCCGAGCAGATGGCGCGCGGCATGACGGCCGACCTGGCACGGCTGGCCATGGTGGCCAGCCACACCAGCAACGCGGTCATCATCACCGACCCCGAGCGCCACATCACCTGGGTCAACGACGGCTTCACGCGCATGTACGGCTACAGCGCCGAGGAGGCGCTCGGCAAGAAGCCCAGCGACCTGCTGCATTCGGAGCTGACCGACGAGGACGTGGTGTACGGCATGCACGAGTCGATGAGCGTGGGGCTGGGCTGCCAGGCCGAGCTGATGCAGCGCGCCCGTGATGGGCGCGACCTCTGGGTCGACATGGAGATCCAGCCGCTGCAGGACGACAAGGGCGCACTGGCGGGCTTCATGAGGGTGACCAGCGACATCACCGCGCGCAAGCAGCTGCAGGCCCAGGCCGACGAGGCGCGCCAGAGCCTGCAGGATCTCTACGACAACGCGCCCTGCGCCTATTTCGCGCTGGATGCCGAAGGACGGTTCCTGCAGATCAACGCGCTGGGGCAGAAGTGGCTGGGCGCGACGGCCGAGGAGCTGGTGGGCAAGGCCGGCCCGGCCGATTTCCTCGACACCGAGGGCCGCGCGATCTTCGGCCAGGCCTATCCGCAGCTCATCGGCGATGGCCGCGTCACGGGACTGGAGCTCAACATCACCGGCCGGCACGGCGAAACACGCCGGGTGACCCTGTCGGCCACCGCGGTCCGCGGCCCGCACGGCGAGTTCCTGCGCAGCCGCACGGTGATGCTGGACATCACCGAGACCCATCGCATCCGCGAGCGGCTGCACCAGTTGTCGCTGGACCAGGAGGCCATGCTGGAAAGCGACCTGGTGGGCATCGCCAAGCTGCGCGATCGCCAGATCACCTGGCGCAACCAGGCGCTGGAGCGCATGTTCGGCTACGACGAGGGCGAACTGCTGGGCCTGCCGGTGCGCCAGCTTTACCTGGACACCGCGTCCTACCAGACCATGGGTGCCGTCGCCTATCCGCAGATGCGCTCCGGCGGGCGCTACCGCACCCAGCTGCAGATGATCCGCAAGGAAGGCACGCTGATCTGGGTGGACCTTGCCGGCGTGGAGTTGCCAGGCAGCGGTGGGGAGTCGCTGTGGATGATGGTGGACATCACGCAGAGCAAGGCCCACGAGGCGCGCATGGAGCATGCCGCGCTGCACGACGCCCTCACCGGCCTGCCCAACCGGCTGCTGCTGGGCGACCGGCTCAGGCAGGCCATCCAGGTCGCCGAGCGCAGCGGCCATGTCTTCGCGCTGGCCTACCTGGACCTGAACGGCTTCAAGCAGATCAACGACAACCATGGCCACGACGCTGGCGACGAGGTGCTGAAGGCCGTCGCCGCGCGGCTGCAGGGCGGGCTGCGCGGCAGCGACACCGTGGCCCGGCTGGGCGGCGACGAGTTCGTCGTGCTGCTGACCCCGGCCCAGGCATCTGCCGAGGCGCAACCTGTGCTGAGCCGCCTGCTGGATGCGCTGACCCAGCCCATCACGCTGGCCAGCGGCGCCCAGGTGGCCGTGGGCAGCAGCCTCGGGCTGGCCCACTATCCCGTCGATGGCCGCACGGCGGATGCGTTGATGCGCCATGCCGACGAGGCCATGTTCGCCAACAAGCGGGCCGGTCGGGCCCGGACGCTCGCCCGCTGAGGGGTGCCGTCGTCACATGCCCTGCGACTGCGATTGGGATTGGGATTGAGAAACGCCGGCCGCGTCTGCAACCGGCTCGACGTTGACGCTGACCTTCAGCGTCGCCACGCCGCCGCCGCGCAGCACGCCGCGCAGCGGCGCCACGTCGGCATAGTCGCGGCCCCAGGCCAGCGTGACGTGGTCCAGGCCCGCCGGCACGGCGTTGGTCGGGTCCAGTGCCAGCCAGCCCTGCTCGGGGCACCACAGCTCCACCCAGGCGTGGGAGGCGTCCGCACCGACCAGCTTGGGCTGGCCCGGCGGCGGGCGCGTCAGCAGGTAGCCCGACACATAGCGCGCCGCCAGGCCCAGCGCACGGCAGGCGGCGATGAAGACATGGGCGAAGTCCTGGCAGACGCCGCTGCGCAGCTTCAACGCGTCGGCGGCGCGCGTGGCCACCGTCGTGCTGTGCGGCAGGTAGCGCAGGTCGGTGTGGATCTGGTGCATCAGCGCCAGGCCCGCCGCGGCCAGCCTGCGGCCGGGCTGGAAGGCCTGGCGACCGTAGGCGGCCAGCGCGGCGTCGGGCGCGGCATAGGCCGAGGCCAGCGCGAACTCGTCGGCCTCCTGCAGCGGGCGGCCGGCACGGTAGCGCAGGCTGGCGGCCACGGCCTCCCAGGCCGGGCCGCGGTTGGGGTCGGGCTCGGGCCGGTCGCGCAGCTCGACGACGAAGCGGCTGTCGACGATGAGCTCCTCGTGCACGCGCGCATGGCCGAAGCTCAGGTGGCGGTTGCCCCAGGGGTCGCGGCGCAGATGGGGCGCCAGCGCGGCGGCGTCGAGTTCCAGCCCCTCAATGCCCCAGCCGTCGGGCAGCGGGTCGATGGACAGGCTCCAGCCGCGGACGGTCTGCCAAGGCGTCTCGCGCGGCGCCAGGCAGGCCGTGTGATGGGCCCATTCCACCGAGGCTTCGTAGGTGTATTCGGTGACGTGATGGACCGCGAGCTTGACCGTCATTGCCAGACTCTTTGCTCTGCGCCCGTGACGTGCGCGAAATAGCGGTGGCTGAGCACGGCCGACAGCTCGCTGGCCTGGGCCGCCGCGCGCTGCAGGTGCTCGACCAGCGCCGGCCCGGGCGCCGAGAGCTCGGCGAGTGACCAGGCCTCGGGCACGGGCAGCTCGGCGGCGATGTCGGCGGCCCAGCCGGGGTCGTGCCGCGCCAGCTTGGCGAAGCGCTCGCGCAGCGTGCGCGCGACCCAGGCCAGCGAGCGCGGGTTGTCGGTGTTGTGGACCAGCAGATGCAGCAGCGGCGGCGCCTCGCGGCGCGCCTGGAACTGCGCGCGGTAGGTGATGGTGGAGTCGAACACGCCGAGTAGCAGCGCGAAGCCGTCCTCGGTCAGCGCCAGCGGTTGCCTGTCCTGTTCCGGCCCGCCGCTTCCCTGCTCAAAGCACTCGGCCAGCACCTCGGCATGGAAGGACAGCCGCTCCAGCTGGCGGCCGATGGACAGCAGGCGCCAGCCATCGTCGCGTGTCATGCGGTCGGTCTGGGCGCCGGTGATGGCGGCCAGGTGGGTGTCGGCCCGGGTCAGAACATTCAGCACGTCGCTGACCGGCACGGCCGGACCGGGCCGGTCGAGCACGGCACGCAGGTGCTGCTCGAACTGCGCCGCCGCCTCGTGGATGAGGCGCCAGGCCTCGGGCGACAGCCGCTCGCGCAGGGCCTGGGCGCAGCTGAGCAGCGCGTGCAGGTTCCAGCCCACGCTGTGGGCGCCCGAGTCGGGCAGCAGCGCCAGCAGCAGCGCGCGCTCGAAGCCGCGCGGATCGTCCTGCGCATGCGGCGCGTCGGCGCCGACGAGGCCGTGGCGGCGTGCGAGCGCGTCCAGCAGCGGCAGCATGGGCGGCGGCATGGCGCCGCGCTGCACCATCAGGCTGGCCTCGATGAGATGACGCGCGAGCCGCGCGCTGTTCTCGGCGCGCTCGGTGTAGCGGCCCAGCCAGAACAGGTTCTCGGCGGCCCGGCTGGTGACCGTCCAGTGCACGTCGCGCAGGTCGGTAGCTTGCAGCGGCTGGGCCAGCAGCGACGTCGGATCGACCTCGCCGTCGGTCATGACCCAGGTGTCGACGCTCAGCGAGCCGCGCTGGATGGACAGCCAGGCATCGGCCAGCGGGTCGCGCCGGGGCGCCACGCGCGTCAGGCCGCCGGGCAGCACCTTCCAGCCGCCGCTGCCGTCGGTCATCGCGAACACCCGCAGCACGGCCACGCGCGGCTCCAGGGCGCCGCGCACCCAGACCGGCTGCTTGGTGGGCTTGACGCGGGCCTGCAGCGTGTAGGCGGTCGGGTCGGCGTCGATGCGCGCGGCCAGGTCCTGCATTTCGTCCGGCTTCAGCTCCGCGACGACGACGGGTGCGAAATGCGTGGTCGTGCTGCTGGACGAGAAGGTCGGCACGACGACGAACTCCGCCAGCCGCGGCCGCAGCGAGCGCCAGGCGCTCTCCTCGCCGCACCACCAGCTCTGGATGGCCGGCAGCTTCAGCTCCTCGCCCAGCAGGCTCTCGGCCACGCCGGGCCAGAAGGCCGTCAGGCCGGGGCTTTCCAGCCAGCCGGCGCCGGGCGCGTTGGCGATGACGACCTCGCCCGCGCGCGCCGCCTGCAGCAGGCCCGGCACGCCGAGGATGGAGTCGGGGCGCAGCTCCAGCGGGTCCAGCCAGGTGTCGTCGACGCGGCGCAGCAGCACGTGCACGCGCTCGAGGCCGGCCAGCGTCTTCAGGTAGACCTTGTCGGCGCGCACGGTCAGGTCGGCGCCCTCCACGAGCGTGATGCCGAGGTAGCGCGCCAGGAAGGCCTGCTCGAAATAGGTCTCGTTGCGCGGCCCCGGCGTCAGCAGCGCGACGCGCGGTTGCCGGCCCTGCTCGGCGGCGGGCGACAGCTTCATCAGCGTCTGGATGAAATCGCGGTAGCTGGCCGCCAGGCGCTGCACGGCCATCTGGCGGAAGGCCTCGGGGAACTGCTGGGCAATGATGAGGCGGTTCTCGAGCACATAGCCCAGGCCCGATGCCGCCTGCGTGCGCTGGCCGACCACCCACCACTGGCCATCGGCGCAGCGGGTCAGGTCGAAGGCCAGCACCTGCAGGTGCACGCCGCCGGCGGGGCGGCAGCCATGCATGGCGCGCAGGTATTGCGGATGGGCCAGCACCAGGGAGGCGGGCAGCAGGCCGTCGTGCAGCAGCTGGCGCTCGCCGTAGGTGTCGGCCATGACGGCCTCCAGCAGCCGCGCGCGCTGCGTGATGCCGGCCTCGATGCCGCGCCACTCGTCGGGCTCGATGAGCATGGGCAGCAGTTCCAGCGGCCAGTGGCGGGCCAGTGCGCTCTCGCCGCCGTCGCCGCCCGGCAGCGGGGGCGCATCGCTGTGCACGTTGTAGCTGGCGCCGTCCTCCAGCACGCGGCGCTGCACGCGCAGGGCCTTGGCCGACAGCTCCTGCCAACCCGCCGCGCCGCCGGCCGCGAAGAAACGCTGCCAGCGCTCGGCGATGCCGGCCTGGGGCTCGCCGGGGTGGTTGACCTGGCCGGTCAGCTCGTAGAAATGGCCATCGCGGCTGCGCAGCGCCGCGGAGGCCGCCTGCGCCAACGGATCGGGCGCGGCGGGGGAATCCGGCTCGTCGGGGAGCAGGCTCCACTGGCTGGGCGTGAGCTCGGACATGGGGGATCGGTTGGCTGAAAGGGCATTGTCAAGCAATGTCCACACCCCGACCGGCGGCCACCCGCTGCGGCGCGCCCCTTTTTCTCACCATGGCCTCAGTCGGACAGGAAGCGGCGCAGCGCGCGCTCGGCCGCCGCGGGGTCGTCCCGCCAGGCGCCGTGCCCGACGCCGGGGAAGCGCTCGAAGCCGGCCAGCCATTGCGGCGGGATGGCCGCGGCGATTTCCTGCGCATCCTCGGGCGGCGTGACGGGATCCTGCTCGCCGGCCATCACCAGCACGGGGCATTGCACGCTGGCGAGGCCTGGACGCAGGTCCATGCCGGGCAGTTCGGTACGGGTGTGCTCGAACAGGATCTCGGGCTTGAACCGCATCCAGCCGCCGGCATCGGGGTCCTTGGGCCGGGTGTTGTAGAGATGGCGGCAATGCTGCTCGTAGGCCGCCCAGGTGTCGGCGCCGGGCCGCTCCCAGAAGTCGCGCGTCGCTTGTGCCGCGGCAGGGCCGCCGAGCCGGCCGAAACACCCGACCTTGCGTTCCAGACCGAAGTGGTGCGACGTGCTGGACAGCACGACCTTGCGCGGATGCGCCGGATGCCGCGCCAGATAGCGCTGCGCGACGAAGCCGCCAAAGCTCTGGCCCAGCACGACGGGCTTCTCGATGCCCAGCGCATCGCAAAGCCGCACGACGTCGTCGGCGAAGACGTCCAGCCGCATCTCCTCCAGCGGCCGCGGGCTGCTGCGCCCATGGCCGCGCTGGTCGAAGTAGACGACCTGGCAGAGGTCGGCGAAGCGGCTGAAGAAGGGGCGAAAGCCCGTGTGGTCGAAGCCCGGGCCGCCGTGGACGAGGACCAGCGTGGGCTTCGCCTTCAGCACGCGGCCATCGGGCACATGGCCGAGGCCTTCGATGTCGACGAAGAGGCGGACGCCGGGCTGGATTTCGATGTGCATCGATCAATCCCGCCCCAGCCGCTCAGACGGCGGGCGCCGATGATGGAAGACGGCCGTCACGAGCAACTCATCACCAGCCGCGCGGTAGTAAAGCGAATACGGAAACCGCCGCAGCACCACACGCCTGCAGCCTTCCTCGACTTGCGCAAAGCCAGAAGGATGCCGGCAGGCCGATTGCAGTGCAGCCTCGAAGGCACGCACAAACTCCTGGCCGAGCCCCAGCGCACGTGCTTCGTACCAGGCCTGTGCGTCGAACAATTCGATCCGAGCTTCGGGCCGGAAAAGAACGCGCATGGCTCAGCGCGATCCCGACCTCGCCATCAACTCAGCTCGTACCTGCTCCCATGGCACGGCCGTGGACGGATCGGCATCGTGCTCCCGCAGCCGGCGCTGCAGTTCCTGCCGTTGCGCGTCCGTCACACCCGGCACGTCAGCCGGCTCGAGGGCAATGCTGTCCCACAAGTCCTCGGCGAGCTGGATGCGCTCGGCCACGGAGAGCTTGCGGAGTTCGGCCAGATCGATGCTCATGCCCCGAGTTTGCCTCAACCCACCTTGCGCAGGTCCAGCGTGAACGGGAACTCCAGGCTGCGCTTGGGCTCGCCCACTTCCACGCGACCCGGCGTGTGCCCGTGCGACGTGAAGCGCGCGAGGCGGCGGCTTTCGGCCTCGTAGGCGTTGACGGGCAGCGTCGCGTAGTTGCGGCCGCCCGGGTGGGCGACGAAGTAGCGGCAGCCGCCCAGGCTCTTGTTCTGCCAGGTATCGACGAGGTCCACCGTCAGCGGCGCATGGGTGCCGATGGTGGGATGCAGCGCCGATGGCGGCGCCCAGGCGCGGTAGCGCACGCCGGCGACGAACTCGCCGACGCGGCCCGTGGGCTGCAGGGGCACCGGCTGGCCGTTGACGGTGATGCGGTGGCGCGGGTCGACGAGGCCGCTGACATGCACCTCCAGCCGCTCCAGCGACGAGTCCACATAGCGCACCGTGCCGCCGGCCGAGCCCTCCTCGCCCATCACATGCCAGGGCTCCAGCGCGCCGCGCAGCGTCACGTGCACGCCGCGCGCGGCGAACTCGCCGAACTTGGGGAAGCGGAACTCGAGGTGCGGTGCGAACCAGGCGGCGTCGAAGGCATAGCCGGCTTCCGCCATGTCCTCGATGACGTCGGCGAAGTCGTCGCGCACGAAGTGCGGCAGCAGCCAGCGGTCGTGCAGCTCGGTGCCCCAGCGCACCAGCGGGGCCTTGTAGGGCGTCTTCCAGAACCGGGCGATGAAGGCACGCAACAGCAGTTGCTGCACGATGCTCATGCGCGCATGCGGCGGCATCTCGAAGGCGCGCAGTTCGAGCAGGCCCAGGCGGCCGGTGGACGAGTCCGGCGAGTAGAGCTTGTCGATGGAAAACTCGCTGCGGTGGGTGTTGCCGGTCACGTCCACCAGCACATTGCGCAGCGTGCGGTCGACCAGCCACGGCGGCATGGCTGAGCCGAAGCGCTCCTCGGCCTTGAAGATCTCGCCCAGCGCGATCTCCAGCTCGCGCAGCTGGTCGTTGCGAGCTTCATCCACACGCGGCGACTGGCTGGTGGGCCCGATGAAGAGGCCGCTGAAGAGATAGCTCAGCGACGGGTGGTTGTGCCAGTAGGCCAACAGCGAGGCCAGCAGCGACGGCCGGCGCAGGAAGGGCGAGTCCGCCGGCGTGGCACCGCCGAGCACGAAATGGTTGCCACCGCCGGTGCCGGTGTGGCGGCCGTCGATCATGAACTTCTCGGTGGACAGCCGGGTCTGGCGCGCGGCCTCGTAGAGGAACTCGGTGTGCGCCACCAGCTCGCCCCAGTTGTGCGCCGGGTGGATGTTGACCTCGATGACGCCCGGGTCGGGCGTGACGGCCAGCACCTTGAGCCGCGGGTCGCGCGGCGGCGGATAGCCTTCCAGCACGATCTTGAAGCCGGTGTCCTCGCAGGCTGCTTCCACGGCCGACAGCAGTTCGAGGTAGTGCTCCAGCTTTTCGAGCGGCGGCATGAAGACGTAGAGCACGCCGCTGGCACTGCCCTTGGCCTCGGCCGCCGGGCCGTTGGCGCGGCGCGGGTCGCGGGCCTCTACGCACAGCGCCGTGCGCGTGATCCAGTGCGCGCTCTCGAAGCGCACCGGCTGGCTGCTGTCTCGGCCCGGCCCCTGGCCGGAGCTCGGGCCGAAGCCGTCGCCGAGCAGGCGGCCCGGCCCGCTGCCGTCGCCGCCCAGGCCTCCTGGTCGCAGCCCGGGGCCGGACGACGTGACGCCCTGCACCTGCGCCTTCAGCGCCGCCGCGGCCGGCAGCATGCCGCGCGGCGCGAACGGGTCCTGCTCGATCAGGTAGGGGAAGTCGCCCTTGCTGACCCAGGGCAGCGAATCCAGCGGCAGCCGCCAGCCCATCGGCGAGTCGCCGGGGAAGAGGTAGAGGCGCTCGTCGCGCAGGAACCAGGGCCCCGTCTGCCAGCGCGTGCCGGCCAGCGCGGGCGAGTCGTCGGCGTGGCGGATGGGCAGCACATAGCCGACGACGTGGGACAGGCCCTGCTCGAACACGCGGCGCAGGCGCACGCGCTCCATCTCGTCGTCCAGCCGTGAGTCGAAGGGGTCGACGTTGACGGGCAGGCGGCGCTCGCGCCACAGGTAGTAGTAGGTGTCCTCGTAGCCCGGCCGCACATGGGTGTCGGGCAGGCCCAAGCGCGCGGTCAACGCGCCCATGAAGGTCTTGGCGTGCTCGCTGGTGTAGGCGTGGCCCTCGCTCTCGTCGGCGAACCAGTCGGGGTTGCGCCAGCAGGGCTGGCCGTCGGCGCGCCAGTAGATGGACAGCGCCCAGCGCGGCAGCTGCTCGCCCGGGTACCACTTGCCCTGGCCGAAGTGCAGGAAGCCGCCCTGGCCGTACTCGTCGCGCAGCCGGTGCGTGAGCTGCTGCGCGTAGAGGCGCTTGGTGGGGCCGAGGGCATCGGTGTTCCATTCGGGCGCGTCGCGGTCCTCCACGGCGACGAAGGTGGGCTCGCCGCCCATCGTCAGGCGCACGTCGGCGGCGACGAGGTCGCGGTCGACCTGCTCGCCGAGTTTCAGCACCTCGGCCCACTGGTCTTCCGTATAGGGCTTGGTCACGCGCGGCGATTCGTAGATGCGCGTGACGCTCATCTCGTGGCCGAACTCGACCTCGCTCTCGTCCACCGCGCCGCTGATGGGGGCGGCGCTGCCCGGCGTCGGCGTGGCGGCCAGCGGGATGTGGCCTTCGCCGGCCAGCAGGCCCGACGTCGGGTCGAGGCCGATCCAGCCGGCGCCGGGCAGGTAGACCTCGCACCAGGCATGCAGGTCGGTGAAGTCGACCTCGGTGCCACTGGGGCCGTCGAGCGCCTTCTCGTCGGGCGACAGCTGGATCAGGTAGCCCGACACGAAGCGCGCGGCCAGGCCGAGGTGGCGCAGCAGCTCGACGAGCAGCCAGCCCGAGTCGCGGCAGGAGCCGGAGGCTTTCTGCAGCGTCTCCTCCGGCGTCTGCACGCCGGGCTCCAGGCGGATCAGGTAGGAGACGCTGTTCTGCACGCGCTGGTTGAGGTCGACGAGGAAGTCGATCGTCGTGCGCTCGGTGCGCGGGATGTCGGCGAGATAGGCGGCCAGCAGCGGCGTCGCCGGGCCGGCCTGCAGATAGGGCGCGAGCTCGACCTGCTGGGCCTCGTCGTACTTGAACGGCACGGTCTGCGCGTGCGGCTCGAGGAAGAAGTCGAAGGGGTTGTAGACCGCCATCTCGGCGACGAGGTCCACCGTGACGGTGAACTCGGTCGTCTTCTCCGGGAAGACGAGGCGGGCGAGGTAGTTGGCGAAGGGGTCTTGCTGCCAGTTGATGAAGTGCTTGGCCGGCTCGATCGTCAACGAGTAGCTGAGGATGGGCGTGCGGCAGTGGGGCGCGGGGCGCAGGCGCACGACCTGGGGGCCGAGGTTGACCGGGCGGTCGTACTTGTAGCGGGTGACGTGTTTGAGGGCGACGTGGATGCTCATGGGGGGTCATCGCTGGATGGCGATGCTTTTTCCGAGATTGGGTTGATGCCGAGGCCCATGCCGGGAATTCGCCCCGGCGGGCGACCTACTTTCTGGGCGACCAGAAAGTAGGCAAAGAGTCGCCCCTGACCGCACCGCCCTCCGCTGCGCTGCGGGTTCCCTGCGGTACTCAAGCCTTGAGTCCTCGCACGGAACTCGCTTCGCTACGCTCCGCTCAGACAGCCGTGCGAAGTCAGTCCACAAAGCGCGCTGCGCGCGCGGCCTCAAGGCTTTCCGTTCCTCGGCGGCGCTAGAAGGGGGGTGAATGAACAGCCGGCACCAGTCGGCTTGTGGGCTTGACCGTGGCGGTTCTCGAAGATCAATCGACACCACGATCAAGCACCTCAGGCCGAGGGAACCAGGAAGTCCCGGCTGATGCGCGCGCCGAGGTCGGCCACCTCAGCGAGGAAGCCGTCGAGGAAGGGATGCATGCCTTCCGCCAGGATCTCGTCGATGCGGCCGAAGCTTAGCGACGCCTCCAGCCGCCCGACGCGGCGCAGCGTTTCGGCCGACTGCGGGTTGGCCACGCGCCTCAGGTTGGCCAGCATGCGCGTGATGCAGTGCGAGAGGGACCGCGGCATGTCGGGCCGCAGGATCAGCAGCTCGGCGACCTTGTCGGGCTGGATGACGTTGCTGTAGACCTTGCGGTAGATCTCGAAGCCCGACACCGAGCGCAGCACAGCCGACCAGTAGTAGAAGTCGCGCGCCGCGTCGCGCTCGCTGCCGGCGCCGTCGTGGCGGTAGAACTTGACGTCCAGCAGCCGCGCCGTGTTGTCGGCCCGCTCCAGGAAGGAGCCGATGCGGATGAAGTGGAAGGCCTCGTCCTGCAGCATGGTGCCGACCGTCACGCCGCGCGACAGGTGGCTGCGGTACTTGACCCACTCGAACAGCTGCGATGGGTCGCGCGCCAGCGCGCCTTCGCGCAGCAGGCGGCGGAACTCCAGCCAGGTCTGGTTCATCGTCTCCCAGACCTCGGTCGTCAGCGCGCCGCGCACGGCCCGCGCGTTCTCGCGCGCCGCGCGCAGGCAGTTGAAGATGGACGAGAGGTTGTTCTCGTCGGCCACCATGAACTCCATGACGCTGCGCGCGTTGATCGACGAATACTTGGCGCCGTACAGGCCGTTCAGCTCGGAGATGGACACCAGGCTGCGCCAGGTCTGCTCGGATTCCTCGGCGGACTGCGGCTGCAGCGAGGTCTGGTAGGCGATGTCCAGCATTCGAGCGGTGTTCTCAGCCCGCTCGATGTAGCGACTCAGCCAGAACAGATGGTCAGCGGTTCTTGAAAGCATCTTGTTGTCTCCCTCAGTCTTCCAGCACCCAGGTGTCCTTGGTCCCGCCGCCCTGGCTGCTGTTGACCACGAGTGAGCCCTCCTTCAACGCCACGCGCGTCAGCCCGCCCGGCACCATGCGCACCGTCGAGCCCGACAGCACGAAGGGTCGCAGATCAATGTGACGCGGCGCCACCCCGCTCTCGACGAAGGTCGGGCAGGTCGACAGCGACAGCGTCGGCTGCGCAATGTAGTTGCCAGGGTTGGCGACGAGCCGGGCGCGGAAGGCCTCGATCTCGTCCTTGGTGGCCGCCGGGCCCACCAGCATGCCGTAGCCACCGGCGCCATGCACCTCCTTGACGACCAGCTCGCCGAGATGAGCCAGCGTGTAGGCCAGGTCGTCCTTCTCGCGGCAGACATAGGTCGGCACGTTCTGCAGGATGGGCTTCTCGCCGAGGTAGAACTCGACCATCTTGGGCACATACGGATAGATGGACTTGTCGTCCGCGATGCCCGTGCCGATCGCGTTGGAGAGCGTCACCTTGCCGGCCTTGTAGGCGTTGACCAGGCCCGCACAGCCCAGCTGCGAATCGGCGCGGAAGACCTGCGGGTCGAGGAAGTCGTCGTCGATGCGGCGGTAGATGACGTCGACGCGCTTGGGGCCCCGCGTCGTGCGCATGTAGACGAAGCCGCCGTCGACGAACAGGTCCTGGCCTTCCACCAGTTCCACACCCATCTGCTGGGCCAGGAAGGCATGCTCGAAGTAGGCCGAGTTGTACATGCCCGGCGTCATGACGACGACGGTGGGGTCGGACACGCCCGACGGTGCCACGCTGCGTAGCGTGTCCAGCAGCAGGTCCGGGTAGTGGGCCACCGGCGCGATGCGGTGGCTGACGAACAGCTCCGGGAAGAGCCGCATCATCATCTTGCGGTTCTCGAGCATGTAGCTCACGCCGCTGGGCACGCGCAGGTTGTCTTCCAGCACGTAGTAGTCGCCGGAGCCGTCGGCGTTGCCGGCGCGCACGATGTCGACGCCGGCGATGTGGCTGTAGACATTGCCCGGCACGTCCACGCCCATCATCTCCTTGCGGAACTGGGCGTTGTTCAGGATCTCGTCGGCGGGCACGATGCCGGCCTTGAGGATTTCCTGGTCGTGGTAGATGTCGTGGATGAAGCGGTTCAGCGCCGTCACCCGCTGGGCCAGGCCGGCCTGCATCGACGTCCACTCGCCCGCCGGAATCACGCGCGGGATCAGGTCGAAGGGGATCAGGCGCTCGGTGCCCTCACCGGAATCCTTGTCGCCATAGACCGCGAAGGTGATGCCCACCCGCCGGAAGATCAGCTCCGCCTGCTCGCGCCGTTCGCGCATCAGCGATTCAGGCTGCTCGGCCAGCCAGCGGGCATAGGCCTCGTAGTGGGCGCGGGTGGCGTTCGCCCCCGCGGCTTTCATTTCATCGAAGGCGGTCTGCATCGTTGCTCCTCTCATCGGCACCGACGCAAATTCCGCGCCCACGCAGGACTGCGGCTTCTGGTGCGCCCGGGCACCGCTCCGGTGCGGTGCGCCCGGGACGGTGGCGCCAAGGCACCAGGGTTATACCGTCTGGAAACGCCGGGCCGGCCCAAGTTTCCAAAACCCCGTCGAGGACGGGTGGACGCAGCCCGCCCCGGGAGCCTTCAGAAGCGGATCTGCAGCCCCGTGCTCGCGGAGCGGCCCGGCTGCGGTGCCAGATCGCGGATGGTCGGCACGGCCGTGGCGTTGTAGGCCAGCTTGTTGCCGAGGTTGTCGAGCTTCAGGTACCAGAGCGCGTCGACCTTGTCCCAGTGCAGCTGCCGGGCGACGGACAGGCGCACCGTGCCGTAGCCGGGCGTGGCCGTGTCGAACTGCGCGACGCGGGTCTGGCGGGCGGCACCGCGCCATTCCAGACTGCCCGACCAGTCGCCCTGCTTCAGCGCCAGCCCCAGCATGGCGCGCAGCGGCGCCAGGCGCGGCAGCGGTTCGCCGGTGGCACGGTTGTCGCCGCGCACGGCGTCCAGCTGGCTCAGCAGCGCGATGGCCGGGTGGACCTGCCAGCGCCCTTCCAGCTCCACGCCGCGCAGCCGGGCTGGCACGCCGTGGAAGCTGTAGAACGGCACGCTGCCGCCGTCGCCGTCCGGCACCATCGTGCCGTTGGCCTGCAGTGCGATGTAGTTGTCGAAGCGCGTCTCGTAGACGTTGACGTGCACGTGGCTGCCATCGCCTTCCCACTTCACGCCCAGGTCCAGTCCCTTGCCGCGCTCGACGCCCAGCGTCGCGTCGCCCTGCTCGAAGGCCGCGCTGGCCAGGTGCAGGCCGTTGGCGAACAGCTCGTAGTAGGCCGGTGCGCGCTCGGTGCGGTTCAGGTTGGCGCTGGCGCTCCAGCCGCCGGCCAACGGCAGCACGCCGCTGAGCGCAAAACTCTTGGGCGTGAAACGGCGACTCTGCGCGTCACCGAAGCGCTCGCCGCCGTCGGAGTCCACCCGCGCCTGCTCCACCCGTGCACCGGCCGACCAGTCCACGCCGCCCAGGCGCGTCTGCTCCAGCACGAACAGCCCGTTGTTGCGCGTGCGCGTGCTCGGCACGAAGGCCTCCTCGCCCAGCGCCGAGAAATTCAGCAGCTCGGTCTGCAGCCCCACGAGGCCGCGGACCTGCCCCCAGCTGGCATTGATGGGCGCGTGCTCCACCTCCAGCCGGCCGTCGGTACCGGTGCTCTTGAACGTCGTGCCGACCTCGCCGGTGCCCTCCACCTCCTGGTGCTCGTAGCGGTTGCGGCTGAGCTGCCAGCTGATGCGACGCACCGGGCCATCCGCGGTCGCCCACTCGCCCGCCGTGGCCAGGCGCTGGCGCTGCATGCGGATGGTCACGTCGGCTTCCGCCGTCGTGCCGTAGTCGGTATGGAAGTCGTCCACCGACACGCCGGCATAGCCGCCCTGGAAGAACACCGAGCCGCCCACCGCGCCCGCGTGGCTGCGCGCGGCGGAGTTGCGCACCGAGGTGCGGCTCTCGCTGCCATCGTCGGTCGGGCTGTCGAAGCGCGGCGCGCGCTGGTCGCCGGCATCGCGGCCGGCCAGGTCCACGTGCCAGCCGAAGCCGGCATGCGGCGCGCCGCTACCGCCGTCCAGCACGACGGCGCCGCTCTTGTCGTTGCTGGCGCCGCCCAGCCTCACCTCGGCCGCGCCGCTGACGCCGGTGATCAGCGCGCGCGGGATGCGGTTGTCCAGCGTGTTGACGACGCCGCCCACGGCGTTGCCGCCGTAGAGCAGCGCCGCCGCGCCGCGCAGCACCTCGACCTTGTCGATGACCAGCGGGTCGATGGCCACGCCGTGGTCGAAGCTGAGGTTGGACGCGTCAACGGACGCGCCGGAGTTGCTGAGGATGCGCACCCGGTCGCCGTCCAGCCCGCGGATGCTGGGCCGGCTGGCGTTGGGGCCGAAGTTGGTGGCCGCCACGCCGGGCAGGCCTTGCAGCGTGTCACCGAGGTTGGCGGCGCGCGTCAGCACGAGCTGGTCGCCGGACAGCGAGTCGCTGGGCTGGGCCAGCACCTGGCTCTTCAGCGGGTTGCCGGTGACGACGACCTTGTCGAGGGATTCGGCCGGTTCGGCATGAGCGGCGCAGGAGAGAACGGACAGGCAGGCGGCCGCAACGGGCGCCATGGCAAAGGAACGCATGGGATGAAGACTTCCACGAGAAAACGTTGTACCCACGCCCCGAAACATCGGGCGCGGGAAGGCTTGACGAGTTCAGGCGGAAGCGGGGGGCGCCCGGGCGGGCGGCAGGCCGAGGCTGACGACGCGCGGCACCGTGCCCGGAGCCAGCAGCGGCGCGGCATGCGTGGCGTTGCCGGCAGCCAGCGCGGGCGGCTCGGCGGTCGGCGCACCGCCCGCCAGGTTGGCTGCCGTCAGGCAGAGGTCGCAATCGACCAGATGGGTGATGCCGTCGTCCTGCCGGTCGCTGACGTGGGACAGCGCATGCACCCCCGCCATCGCTTGCGCAATGGGGAGCAGCAGGGCCAGCCACAACAGCCAGTTTCTTGACCAACGACGGAGGTTCACGGCCGCAATCCTAAACTCTGCCGAATTACGGAGCCTGAAGTCATGAAGCTCATCGACACCATCCTGGCCGACGCGCCGGCCATCACGGCCATCCGCCGTGACCTGCACAAGCACCCCGAACTCTGCTTCCACGAGGAGCGCACCGCCGACGTCATCGCCAAGGCGCTGACCGACTGGGGGATTCCCATCCATCGCGGCCTGGGCAAGACCGGCGTCGTCGGCATCGTCAGGAACGGCACGTCGAGCCGCGCCGTGGGCCTGCGCGCCGACATCGACGCGCTGCCGATGACCGAGCGCAACCAGTTCCCGCATGCCAGCAGCTACCTGGGCCGCATGCACGCCTGCGGCCACGACGGCCACACCGCCATGCTGCTGGCCGCCGCCAAGCACCTGGCGACGCACCGCAACTTCGACGGCACGGTCTACCTCGTCTTCCAGCCCGCCGAGGAAGGCGGCGGCGGCGCGCGCGAAATGATCAAGGACGGCCTGTTCGAGAAGTTCCCGATGGAGGCCATGTTCGGCGCGCACAACTGGCCCGGCATGAAGGCCGGCCAGTTCGCGGTCAAGACCGGCCCGGTGTTCGCCAGCAGCAACGAGTTCAAGATCACGCTCAAGGGCAAGGGCTCGCACGCGGCCATGCCGCACCTGGGCGTGGACCCCGTGCCGGCGGCCTGCCAGCTGGTGTCGGCATTCCAGACCATCATCAGCCGCAACAAGCGCCCCATCGACCCCGGCGTCATCTCCGTGACGATGATCCATGCCGGCGAAGCGACCAACGTCGTGCCCGATTCGGTCGTCATGGAGGGCACGGTGCGCACCTTCACGCTGGAGCTGCTGGACCTGCTGGAGCGCCGCATGAAGGACATGACCGAGCAGCTGGCCGGCGCCTTCGAGCTGACGGCGGAATTCGAGTTCCGCCGCAACTACCCGCCGACCATCAACCACCCCGCGGAGACCGACTTCGTGCGCCGCGTGCTGGCCGACATGGTGGGCGCCGACAACGTGCAGGAGTTCGAGCCAACGATGGGCGCCGAGGACTTCAGCTACTACCTGCTTGAAAAGCCCGGCTGCTACTTCCTAATCGGCAACGGCGACGGCGAACACCGCGCCGGCGGCCACGGCCTGGGGCCCTGCACGCTGCACAACCCGAGCTACGACTTCAACGACGAACTGATTCCACTGGGCGGCTCGATGTGGGTGCGCATGGCCGAACAGTGGCTGAACAGCAAGTGATGAACCACGAACAGATCATCAACGACACCCGCGACTGGGTCGTCAAGGCCGTCATCGGCCTCAACCTCTGCCCCTTCGCGAAGACCGTTCACGTCAACGAACGCATCCGCTACGTCGTCAGCGACGCGACCGAGCCGGAGGCGCTGCTGCAGGACCTGGCCCGCGAGCTGCTGGCGCTGAACCGCGCCGACCCTGACGAGGTAGACACGACGCTGCTCGTCCACCCTCGGGTGCTGACCGACTTCCTGGACTTCAACGACTTCCTCGATTCGACCGACGCGCTCGTGGAGGAGTTGAAGCTGGACGGCGTGCTGCAGATCGCCGACTTCCACCCCGACTATCAGTTCGCCGATAGCGAGCCCGACGACATCGCCAACTACAGCAACCGCTCGCCCTACCCCACGCTGCACCTGCTGCGCGAGGAGAGCATCACGCGGGCGGTGGAGTCCATGCCCGACACCGCGTCCATCTACGAGAACAACCTCGAGACGCTGGACAAGCTGGGCCGCGAAGGCTGGGACGCGCTGGGACTCAAGAAGAGCGGCTGAGCGTCATTCCTTGACCCACGAGAAGGCGCCGCCGCCGCCCTTTTTCGGCGACGCCGCCCGCGTGCGCAGCACCGCGTCGAAGCCGCTCTTGCCGCCGTTCCAGATCGCCGTCAGCAGGCTGACGACGTCCTCGGCGCTGTAGGGCGCAAGGTCGGGGCGGAACTGCTTGATGGCCGCGGCCAGCATGTCGCGCGGCAACTCCTGGTGGGTGGCCAGCACGATGAACATCGCGGCATGCAGATCCGGCCAGGCTGCACACAACGACTGGATGCGGGCCAGCGCGTCGGCGGGCGCCGAGCGATGACCGGGCATCAACCAGGCCAGCCTGTCCGGGCCGGCGTCTTGCGCGGCGTCTTGCATGGCTTGTCTCCTCGTGCCCCGAGATTTCTCACGATGTGCGGCCGGCGTCAATCATTTATCGCTTGCCGACCGCGCAAATCCACACGAACTGACCGCTGACGGGTTCTGACGCCTCCGTCATGCGGCAAACTTGCCGGTTGCTCCCGTGCCCCCGCCACCATGCAGCCCAAGACCCTTGCCCTGATCGACGACGACGCCGACTACTCGGAGTTCCTGACTCAGTTCCTGCAGGAGCAAGGCATCGTGGTCAGCCGCTATGACGACAGCAACGCGCTGCTGGCCGCGGCCGAGGCCTTCTCGTTCGACTTCTATCTCGTCGACCTGATGCTGCCGGGGGTCAACGGCGTGGAGCTCATCAAGATCCTGCGGCGCCGCACCGATGCCGGTGTCGTCGTCGTGTCCGGCCGCCTCGGGCCCGAGGTCTTCCGCGAGGTCATCACGGCCGGCGCCGACATGTACCTCGTCAAGCCGGTGCAGTTCGAGCAGGTGTCGCTGGCCATCGCCGCCGTGCAGCGCCGCGTCGCCAAGCCGTCGACGGCGGACGCAGTCTGGAAGCTCGATCGCGGCAGCGGCGAACTCGTCGTGCCCGACGGCACGCGCATCCAGCTCTCCGAGGCCGACCGGCAACTGCTGGAATGCTTCGCCCAGGCCGGTGGCGAACCGGTCACGCGCGAGGCCCTGCTGAACCGCCTCGGCCGCGAAGTGCCCGATGGCGAGACGGACGATGGTCTGTCGGCCACGATCTACCGGCTGCGCCGCCGCATCGAGCGTGCCACGCCGACGCTGGTGCCGCTGCAGAGCAAGTCGCGCGTCGGCTACGTGTTCCGTGCGCCGCTGCAGCTGATCTAGTCCGCCTGCGGCAATGTCAGGCGCATGACGGTGCCCAGCGGCCCGCTGCGCACCAGGTCGGCACGGCCACGGTGCAGGTCCATCACGCGCCGCACGATGTAGAGCCCCAACCCGTGGGCTGATTCGGCGCCGCCGCCGCGGGCCCCGCGGGTGAACAGCCGCGGCAACAGTTCGCGGGGAATCCCGGGGCCGGCATCGACGACGTCGAACTGCAGTGCCGCCGGCTCGTCGAAGTCCATGACGTGCAATGTCACGGCGCTGAGGCCGGGCGCGTACTTCAGCGCGTTCGACAGCAGGTTGCGCAGCGCCAGCCGCATCAGGCTCATGTCCATCAGCGCCGTGCGCGTGGCCGTGTGGCGCCGCACGGCGATGCGGTGACGCTGCTCGCGCGGCAGGTCGGCAATCGTCACGGCGATCAGCGTGTCGATGTCGGTGTCCAGCCGCGCGATGCTCCCGCCGCCGGCCAGCAGGCTCGCGGCGGCCAGCGTGTTGTCGACGCCGGCCAGCACCTGGCCCAGCACGGCCTGGGCGCGCGTCAGCCGCTCCTGAACCTGGCGCTCGCCACGCCCGGCCAGGCTGGCCGCGGCGCTCTGCAGTGCCGCGCTGGCATTGTTCAGCGGCTGCCGCACCTCGTGGGCCAGCACGTCCAGCATCTCGGAGCGCTCGCGCAGCAGCCGGTCCAGCTCCTGCACATGGCGCTCGGTCTGGCGACGCATCTGCTGTTCCTGGGCCAGCTCGGCGCGGCGCTTGAGGTCCTCGGTGACGTCGTCCACCAGCGCCTGCGCGCGCAGCGGCTGGCCCTGAGCGTCGTACTCGGCGACCACCGAGACGAGCACGTCGCGCAAGCTGCCGTCCGCGCAGATGAACTGGACGGGACAGTCGTCGACATGGCCATCGCGCCACAGCGCCGGGCGATGGATCTCGTGCACCCGACGGCTGGACTCGGGCGTCAGGAAGTCATCCACCGAGCGGCCGACGACGTCCTCGCGCCGGTAGCCCAGCCGTTCCAGCCAGCGGTCCGACACGCTGAGCACGCGCCCGGCCGCGTCTATCGAATGCATCAGCGCCGGCGTGGACTCGTACAGCGCCCGCAGCCGCTGCCGGTTCTGCTCCAGCTCGGTGGTGGCGCGGTGGTGCTCGGTGACGTCCTGGCAGGCCCCGATCAGTCGCACCGGCGCGCCGTCCTGCCAGTCGACCTGGCCCTGGGCCAGCACCCAGATGTCGCGCCCGCGCGCCGTGACCAGCGGCAGCTCCAGGCTGAACGGCTCGCCGTGGCTGATGCCGCGCTGCACGGCCGCCGCGATGACTTCGCGCGCCTCGGCCCGGTAGTAGCCGATGGCCTCCTCCAGCGTCGGCCGGTGGCCGGGCTCCAGGTCGTGGATGCGGCAGGTCTGGTCGCTCCACACCAGCTCCTGGGTCTGCAGGTCCAGGCTCCAGCCGCCGACGCCGGCAACGCGCCCGGTGCGGTCCAGCAGGGCCTTGCTCTCGCGCAGCTCGCGCTCGGCGCTGAGCTTCTCGGTCACGGCCTCGGCGCGGCCCTGGGCGCGCTCGCGCATCATCAGCGCCTCGGCGGCGGCGTCGGCCAGACGCATCAGTGCCTCGCGCTGCGCCTCGCTGAGCTCGCGCGGGCGAAAGTCCACGACGCACAGCGTGCCCGGGTGGCTGCCGTCGTCCAGCCGGATGGGCACGCCGGCGTAGAAGCGCAGCGGCGGCTGGGCCAGCACGTCGGGGTGGTCGACGAAGCGCTCGTCCTGGCTCGCATCCCGGACCTCGAACAGGCCGTCGCCCAGCAGCGTGTGGGCGCAGAAGGTCTGCGTCCGCGGCGTCTCGCTGCGGCCGAAGCCCACGGCAGCCTTGAACCACTGGCGGTGTTCGTCCAGCAGGCCCAGCAGCGCCACCGGCGTGCCGCAGATCTGTGCGGCCAGCGCTGCCAGGTGGTCGAACAACGGCTCGGGCTCGGTGTCCATGATGGTCAGCGCAGCGAGGCGGGCCAGGCGGCGGTCTTCGTCGGGGGGCAAAGGGGCGGGCCTGAACATGGGCGCGAGCTTAGGTCAAGCAGGCGCCACGGCCTGCACGCTAGCCGACGGCGGCTGCCGAAGGTGTCGACTGCCTGGACTTGCGGATGAGCGCGATGGCCACATGGATGGCCACGCCGACCACCAGCAACAGCAGCGCGCCAACACCCCACACCAGCCAGCCCAGCACATTCACCCAGCCCGCCAGACCCGGCAGCGCCTCGGCGAGCCACTGCAACTGCGGCGTGAAGTTCTCCAGCGTGGCGGCCAGCCACTCGGACGCCCAGGTCGGCAACACGTCCGTCAGCGCCGGCGGCAGGGCCCAGTCGCCCGAGCCCAGCACGCTGGCCTGCGACAGCAGCGCCGCCAGCATGGCCGTGCCCGACCACACCAGCCCGGACCACAAGGCCAGCAGCAGCAACACCAGCAACCAGCCCACAAGGAACACCATGGCGCGATCTCCAGTCGGTAAATGGCGGAGTGTGGGTGCTGCGACCCTGCCGAGACAGCGAATGCAGCCTCAGCGCGGCTTCGGCAAAACCGAAGTCGCTCAGGCGGAGCGTGCAAGCACCGGCTTCAACGCCACCCCCGTATGGCTGCCGCTCGCCACCACTGCCTCCGGCGTGCCTTCGATGACGACACGGCCGCCCGCATCGCCGCCTTCCGGCCCCAGGTCCAGCACCCAGTCTGCCTCGGCGATGACGTCGAGGTCGTGCTCGATGACGACCACCGAGTGCCCGCCCGCCACGAGACGATGCAGCACGCGGATCAGCTTTTCGACGTCGGCCATGTGCAGGCCGACGGTCGGCTCGTCCAGCACATAGAGCGTGTGCGGCGCCTTCTGCCCGCGGCGGGTCACGTCGTCGCGCACCTTGACGAGCTCGCTGACGAGCTTGATGCGCTGCGCCTCGCCGCCCGACAGCGTCGGTGACGGCTGGCCCAGCGTCAGATAGCCCAGGCCCACGTCCTTCAGCAACTGCAGCGGGTGCGCGATGGACGGCATGGACGCGAAGAACTCGACGGCTTCGTCGACCTCCATCGCCAGCACGTCGCCGATGCTTTTGCCCCGCCAGCTGACGCCCAGCGTCTCTGGGTTGAAGCGCTGGCCGTGGCATCGGTCGCAGGGCACCTTCACGTCGGGCAGGAAGCTCATCTCGATGGTCTTCATGCCCTGCCCCTCGCAACCCGGGCAGCGGCCTTCGCCGGTGTTGAAGCTGAAGCGCCCCGGCGCATAGCCGCGCGCCTTGGACTCCAGCGTTTCGGCGAACAGCTTGCGGATGGCGTCCCAGAATCCGATGTAGGTGGCCGGGCAGGAACGCGGCGTCTTGCCGATGGGCGTCTGGTCGACCTCCAGCACGCGGTCCACCTGGGCGTGACCCTCGACGCCGTCGCAGCCGGTCCATTTGGCTGGGGCTTTCCGCAAAGGCACGGCGACGGCCATATTGGCCAGCAGCACGTCGCGCGCCAGCGTCGACTTGCCGGAGCCCGACACGCCGGTCACCGCGACGAGGCGGTGCAGCGGCACATCCACCGTCACCGCCTTCAGGTTATGCAGCGACGCGTTCAGCACCGTCAGCTTGGGCGCGTCGGGGTCGATGGCACGACGGGCCTGCAGCGGGTGGATCAGCGGCTTCGCAAGCATGCGGCCGGTCGTTGAATCCACCACCGCGGCCAGCTGCGCCGCCGAGCCCTGCGCCACGACGCGGCCGCCGCGCTTGCCGGCGCCGGGGCCGATGTCGATGATGTGGTCGGCGCGGCGGATGGTGTCCTCGTCATGCTCGACGACGACCAGCGTGTTGCCCTTGTCGCCCAGCGTGGACAGCGCCTTCAGCAGGATCTGGTTGTCGCGCGGATGCAGGCCGATGGTGGGCTCGTCCAGCACGTAGCAGACGCCCTGCAGATTGCTGCCCAGCTGCGCGGCCAGGCGGATGCGCTGCGCCTCGCCGCCGGACAGCGTGGGCGCCGCGCGGTCCAGCGTCAGATAGCCGAGGCCGACCTCTTCGAGGAACTCCAGCCGGCCGAGAATCTCGCTGACGACGTCGCGCGCGATGTCGGCATCGCGGCCTTCGAGGTGCAGGCCCTTCACCCACTCGCGCGCCTCGCCGACGCTCCAGGCGGCGACGTCGCCGATACCCTTGTCCTCGAACTCGACCGAGCGCGCCGTCGCGTTCAGCCGCGTGCCGTGGCAGTCCGGGCAGGGCGCATCGGTCAAGCCTTCGACCTCGGCCTCTTCGGAAGGGAAGCTCTGCTCGCGGCCGCGGTTGTCGTCGGCCTGCACGCTGTCGTCCAGGGCCTTGCGCTGCTCGCGCGTGAGTTGCAGGCCGGTGCCGACGCAGCTGGTGCACCAGCCGTGCTTGGAGTTGTAGGAGAACAGCCGCGGGTCCAGCTCGGGATAGCTGGTGCCGCAGACCGGGCAGGCGCGCTTGGTGGAGAACACCTTGACGGTGCCGACGCCGGCGCCGGTTCCGCCGTCTTCCAGGTTCAGGCCGTCCAGCGGCGCCAGCAGATGCAGCACGCCCTTGCCGATGTCCAGCGCCTTGGCGAGCAGCTCGCGCAGCTCGACTTCCCTGTCGGGCGACACGACGAGGTCGCCCACCGGCAGCTCCAGCGTGTGCTCCTTGAAGCGGTCGATGCGCGGCCAGGGCGAGGTCGGCAGGAACTCGCCGTCCACGCGCAGATGCGTGTGGCCGCGGCCCTTGGCCCACTTCGCGAGGTCGGTGTAGACGCCCTTGCGGTTGACGACCAGCGGCGCGAGCAGGCCGACATGCTGGCCGCGGTAGTCGCGCATCAGTTGCGCGGCGATGCTCTCGACGCTCTGCGGGCGCACCGGCGCGCCGTCGTTGACGCAGTGCTGCACGCCGAGCTTGACGTAGAGCAGGCGCAGGAAGTGCCAGACCTCGGTCGTCGTCGCCACCGTGCTCTTGCGGCCACCGCGGGACAGGCGCTGCTCGATGGCGACCGTCGGCGGGATGCCCCAGACCGCGTCCACCTCGGGCCGGCCGGCGGGCTGCACGATGGAGCGGGCGTAGGCGTTCAGCGATTCGAGATAGCGGCGCTGGCCTTCGTTGAACAGGATGTCGAAGGCCAGCGTCGACTTGCCCGAGCCCGACACGCCGGTGACGACGTTGAACTTGCCGCGCGGGATGTCGACGTTGACGCCCTTCAGGTTGTGCTCGCGGGCGTTGACGATGCGGATCGCCTCGTCGGCCGCACGGCGCGCCTTGATGAGCTGCTGCAGCGGCCGGCCCTCTTCCACCGCGACGGCCGGGCGGTCCATGTGCAGCGCGTAGTCGCGCAGCGCGGCGGCGGTGTGCGAGGTCTTGTGCCGGGCCACCTCCTCGGGCGTGCCGACACAGACGACCTCGCCGCCCGCCTCGCCGCCTTCGGGGCCAAGGTCGATGAGCCAGTCGGCCGCGCGGATGACGTCGAGGTTGTGCTCGATGAGGATCAGCGAATGGCCCGCGCCCAGCAGCTTGCGCATCGCACGCATCAGCTTGGCGATGTCGTCGAAGTGCAGGCCCGTCGTCGGCTCGTCGAACAGGAAGAGCGTGCCCTTCTTCGCGACGCCGAAGCGCGGGTTGCTCGCCGCCTCGGCCAGGAAGCCGGCGAGCTTGAGCCGCTGCGCCTCGCCGCCCGACAGCGTCGGCACCGGCTGGCCCAGCTTCACATACTCCAGGCCCACGTCAACGATGGGCTGCAGCTTGGCGACGACCGCTCGATGCGCGCCGAACAGGTTGACCGCTTCGGCGACCGTCAGCTCCAGCACGTCAGAGACGTTGAGGTCACGCTCCTTCAACGTCAGCTTCACGTCCAGCATCTCGGCGCGGAAACGCTTGCCATCGCAGTCGGGGCAGCGCAGGTAGACGTCGCTGAGGAACTGCATCTCGACATGCTCGAAGCCCGAGCCGCCGCAGGTCGGGCAGCGGCCATCGCCCGCGTTGAAGCTGAACATGCCGGCGCCGTAGCTGCGCTCGCGCGCCACTGGCGCATCGGCGAACAGCTTGCGGATCTCGTCGAAGGCGCCGACATAGCTCGCCGGGTTGGAGCGCGCCGTCTTGCCGATGGGCGACTGGTCGACGAAGACCGCATCGGCGAGGTGATCGGCACCCAGCAGTTGCTCGTGCAGGCCCGGCGTCTCGGTCGCCTTGCCGAACTGGCGGGCCAGCGCCGGGTAGAGCACGTCCTGCATCAGCGTGCTCTTCCCCGAGCCGCTGACGCCCGTCACGACGACGAGGCGCTGCAGCGGGAACTCGACGGACACGTCCTTCAGGTTGTGCTCGCGCACGCCCTGCAGGATGAGCCGGGGCGTGCTCTCTTCGACGAGGCGCTTCAGCCCCATGCCGACGTGCTTGCGCGCACCGAGGTAGGCGCCGGTCAGCGTGTCGGCCGCGCGGATGGTCTCGGGCGTGCCGTCGAAGACGATCTCGCCGCCGCGTTCGCCGGGGCCGGGGCCCATGTCGATGAGGCGGTCGGCGGCCAGCATGACGGCCGGGTCGTGCTCGACGACGACCAGCGTGTTGCCCGCGTCGCGCAGCCGCTGCATGGCCTGCACGATGCGGCCCATGTCGCGCGGATGCAGGCCGATGCTGGGCTCGTCGAGCACGAACAGCGTGTTGACGAGCGAGGTGCCCAAAGCCGTCGTCAGGTTGATGCGCTGCACCTCGCCGCCGGACAGCGTGCGGCTCTGGCGGTCCAGCGTCAGGTAACCGAGGCCGACGTCGCAGAGATAGCGGCTGCGGTGGCGGATCTCGTCCAGCAGCAGCTTCAGCGCCTCGTCCAGCATCGTGCTGGGCAGCTGCAGGCCGTCGACGAAGTCGCGCAGCTTCTGGATGGGCAGCTGCATCAGGTCGTGCAGGCTCAGGCCCGGCAGCGCTTCCAGCTGTTCACGCGTCCAGTCCACGCCCAGCGGCAGGAATCGTTGCGAAGCCGGCAATGCCGCATCGGCCAGGGTCTTCGAGCCGACGCGCCACAGCAGCGCCTCCAGCTTCAGCCGCGCGCCCCTGCAGGCCGGGCATTCGGTGTAGCTGCGGTATTTGGACAAGAGCACGCGGATGTGCATCTTGTAGGCCTTGCTCTCCAGGTAGTCGAAGAAGCGCTTGACGCCGTACCACTGCTTGTTCCAGTTGCCGTTCCAGTTCGGCGTGCCGTTGATGACCCATTCGCGATGGGCGGGGCTGAGGTCCTTCCAGGCCGTGTCGCGCGGGATGCCGGCCTCGCCGGCGTACTTCAGCAGGTCGTCCTGGCAGTCTTTCCAGGCCGGCGTCTGCATGGGCTTGATGGCGCCGTTGCGCAGCGTCTTGCGCTCGTCAGGAATGACCAGCCCGAGGTCGACACCAATGACGCGGCCGAAGCCGCGGCAGGCCTCGCAGGCGCCGAAGGCCGAATTGAAGGAGAACAGTGCCGGCTGCGGGTCGGCGTAGCGGATGTCGCTTTCAGGACAGTGCAGGCCGGTGGAGAAGCGCCAGAGCGTGGCGCCCTCGTCACCCACGTACACGCTGAGGCGGCCCGAGCCGCGCTTCAGCGACAGCTCGATGGCCTCCATCGCGCGCTGCCTGTCCGCGCCGAGGATGCGGAAGCGGTCGGCCACCACGTCCAACACTTTTTTACCTTCAAGCGCCCGTTCGGCCTGCACGCGCGTGAAGCCGCTGGCCGACAGCCATTGCTCGACCTGCTCGGCGCTGGTGTTGGCCGGCAGCTCGACCGGGAAGGTCAGCACCATCCTGGGATCTTGCGCTGCTTCAGCGCGCGCCATCAGCTCGGCATAGATGCTCTGCGCCGTGTCATGCCTGACCGGCAGCGCGGTCTTGCGGTCGAACAGCTCCGCGGCGCGCGCATAAAGCAGCTTCAGGTGGTCGTTCAGCTCCGTCATCGTGCCGACCGTGGAGCGGCTGGTGCGCACCGGATTGGTCTGGTCGATGGCGATGGCCGGCGGCACGCCGTCCACCTTGTCGACGGCGGGTCGGTCCATGCGATCGAGGAATTGCCGTGCGTAGGCAGAGAAAGTCTCCACATAGCGACGCTGGCCCTCGGCATAGAGGGTGTCGAACACCAGGCTGGACTTGCCCGAGCCGCTGGGGCCGGTCACGACGGTCAGCTCCGCGGTGCGCAGGTCGAGATCGAGGTTCTTGAGGTTGTGCTGCCGGGCACCTCGGATGCGGATCAGACCGTCGGACATTGCAGGGGGCCAAAACTACGAAGGCGAGCAGTGTAGGGACGCGGTCTGACGAAAACTGTCAGCACTGACAGCCGACCAACGGTCATTTCACCCGCCGCGAGCGGCCGGGCTCACTGCATTTGTGGGACATGAGGTTGCGTATCAACGCGGGCTGAGGCAACAATGGCCCAACCCCTTACCGGGGGACATAAAAAAAGTGAAAAACCGAGGACATGGGATGGACGACTCAAGGCTGCTTGCCCAATTGACAACGCATCCGCTCTGGCTGAGCGCCGCCGCTGGCGGCAAGGAAGCCGGTGCGCCGCAGCCGGGAAAGGACGACGACGTCCGCGACCAGCGCCAGCCCCAGGTGCTGCTCGTCGAGGACAACCACATCAACCAGGTCGTCGCGCTGGAATTCCTGGCGTTGATGGGCGTGCAGGCCCGCCTGGCCAAGAACGGCATCGAGGCGCTGGCCGCCTGCGAGGAGTCGGCCCCCGACCTGGTGCTGATGGACATCCAGATGCCCGGCATGGACGGCCTGGAATGCGCCCGTCGCATCCGCGCCCAGCAACGCGACGGCAAGATGCCCGGCTTCCCCATCCTGGCCCTCACCGCCCATGCGCTGGATGCCGACGTGGCCGCCAGCATGGAAGCCGGCATGGACGAGCACCTGACCAAGCCGCTGGACTTCGTCGCGTTGCGCACGCGGCTGCAGCGCTGGCTCAAGCTTCCAGAGCCGAACTAGACCGCACCGAAGGCGCGGCCGAGACGGTCCGCCAGCGGTTTCAGCCACCAGCCCAGCAGCGAACGCTCGCCGAGGCTCACCATTACGTCCACCGGCAGGCCGGCGCGCAATTCCACGCCGCGCAGCCTGGCGCGTTCGCTCGGCGGCAGCGCAACGCGCACGCGCAGATAGCCTGCGCCGCTGCGGCTGTCCTCCAGCCTGTCGGCACTGACCGTCAGCACGCGGCCCCGCAGCGTCGGTGTCTGCGTGCGGTCCAGGCCGGTGAAGACGAGATCGGCGGCCTGGCCGGCATGCAGCTTCTCGCCGGCCACCAGCGGGAAGCGGCTGTCCACCACCAGCTCGTCGTCGCTGGGCACCAGCTCCAGCAGCGTCTGCCCGCCCTGCACGACGCCGCCCACCGTGTGGGCCGTCAGGCCCACGACGGTGCCGTCCACCGGTGCCACGAGGCGGCTCTGCGCGATCTGCTGGGTCAGCGTGGCCAGCCGGGCGGCGAGCTGGGCGCCCTGGCGCTCGGCATCCAACAGCTCGGCCTGCCAGTCGCGCTTCAGTTCCGCGCCGCGCAGCGACTGCGCCGCCTCGGCCTCGCGGGCCGCCTCGCGCAGCCGGGCCAGCTCGGCCACGCTGCGCACCTCCTCCTGCTGGGCGGCGTGCAGCTGGCGCTGGGCATCGGCCACGCGCAGCTTCGGGTAGAAGCCCTGCCTGGCCAGGTCTTCCAGCTGCGCCGTCTGGCGCTGCACGATGTCGCGCTGGGCGCGCTGCTCGGCGAGGCCGGCCTGCTGGCCCTCGGCCTCGCGCGCCAGCTGGGCACGGCGCGCCGCCAGCTGGGCGGCACCGTCGTGCCGGCCCTGGGCCAGGCTGCGGAACAGTGCGGCCTGGGTGTCCAGCAGCGTGGCGCCTTCGGGCAGCACGGCGGCGTCGCGCCTCAGTTGCGCCGAGAACACCAGCGCCGGCTGGCCCTGCAGCAGCGCCGCCAGCCGCTCGCGCGACGCGGCCAGCAACAGCGCCTGGCGGCGCGCGGCAGCCTGCTCGGCCTCCGCGGCCGTGCTGTCCAGCTCGATCAGCAACTGGCCGGCGCGCACGCGATCGCCCTCGGCGACGTGCAGTGCGCGCACCGCGGCGCCGAAGGCCGGCTGCACGGACTTGCGCTGGCTGGCCGCGGCCAGGCTGCCCTGGCCGGGCAATGCCTGGTCCACCGGCGCCAGCGCCGCGGCCAGCAGGAAGCCACCGAAGCCAAGCACCAGCACCGCGAGGCCGTGGCGGACGAGGGGACGGAGGTCGTCGTTTTGAAGGTCTTGCATGATCGCTCTCCGGGGTCAGGCGGTACGCAGCGCGGGTCGGGGCTGGACGGCGGCGACGCGGCCGTCGCGCAGCAGCAGCACGCGGTCGGCCACGGCCAGCAGCGCGCTGCGGTGGGTGATGACGACGGCCGAACGGCCGGCCTGGCGGTGGGCCAGCAGCGCGGCGCGCAGGGCCTGCTCGCCGGGCTCGTCGAGGTGGGCGTTGGGTTCGTCGAGGATGAGCACGGCCGGTTCGCCGTACAGCGCGCGGGCCAGGCCAATGCGCTGGCGCTGGCCGCCCGACAGCGGCAGGCCCTGCGGGCCCAGGCGGGTCTGGTAGCCGTCGGGCAGGCGCAGGATGAGCTCGTGCACGCCGGCCGCCTGGGCGGCGCGCACGACGGCGGCGCCGACGGCCTCGTCGCCTTCCACGCGGGCCAGGCGGGCGATGTTCTCGGCCACCGTCGCGTCGAAGAACTGCACGTCCTGCGGCAGCACGCCGATGGCGGCGGCGCGCTGGGCGGCGGGCCACTGGGCCAGCGCCGCGCCGTCCAGCCGCACGCTGCCGCGGCCGGGTTCGAGGGCGCCGCACAGCAGCCGCGCCAGCGTGGACTTGCCGGCGCCGCTGGGGCCAACGATGGCGACGACCTCGCCCGGCGCGACGTCGAAGTCCAGGCCGGCCAGCAGTTCAGCCTCGCCATTCAGGCTCAGGGCCAGGCCTTGCACGCGCAGCGCGCCGCGCGGCGTGGGCAGGGCCAGCGCGGCGGGCGCGGCCGGGCGGGCCAGCGCGTCGCGCAGGCGGGGCCAGCTCTCGCGCAGCGCGGCCAACGTGCGCCCCTGCTGGATCAGGCCTTCCCACGGCGTCAATGCGCGGCCCAGCAGCACGCTGGCGGCCATCATCATGCCCGGCGTGATGCGCTGCTCCAGCACCAGCCAGGCGCCCAGGCCCAGGGCCAGGGACTGCGTGGCCAGCCGCGCGAAGCGCTGCAGCGCGCCGACACGGCCGCTCTCGGCCGCGGCGCCCAGCTGCCGGGCCGACGCGCGCTGGTGCAGCGCCAGCCAGCGCTCGCCAAGCCGCGGCGACAGACCCAGCGCGCGCACCGTCTCGCCCTGGCGGGCGACCTCGTGCAGCGCCTGCTGGGCCTGGGCGGCGTCGAGCTGGGCCTGCTTCAACGGCGCGCGCAGGCGCAGCTCCTGCCACAGCGCCAGGCCCACGAGCACCACGATGGATGCGGCGACAAAGGCGCCCAGCCAGACGTCCACGAGGGCCGCGACGAGCACGAAGACCAGCGCCAGCGGCAGGTCGAAGACGAGGGACGGCAGCGGCCCGGCCAGCGCCTGGCGCAGCGTGGCGAGGTCGGCGGCCAGCAGCTGCGGCGGCTGGCCCGCGGCGGGCTGCACGGCGGCCTCGAAGACGCGCGGCGCGACGAGCGCATCGACCCGCGTCGCCAGTCGCGCGCAGAAGGCCGCGCGCACGTTCTCCAGCGCCACCATCAGGCCGTAGAGGCCGAGCGCCAGGCCCGTCAGCACCAGCAGCGTGGTCTCGTTGCGGCTGGTCAGCACGCGGTCGTAGACCTGCAGCATGTAGAGCGTGGGCACCAGCAGCAGCGCCGTGACGGCGAGGCTGAAGAGGCCGAAGGCGGCGGCGTGCCGGCGCAGCAGTTGCGGCAGGTCGATGGCGGTGGAGGTCATGGCTTGCGGGTCTGAAATGACAGTGGCCCGCAGTCTTGCGGGCCACCGTTTCAGGCCGGCTTCGCGCCGGGTTTCAATTGTTAGAGCCCGAAGTCGCCGATGGACAGCGCGTAGTAGCCGCTGGGGCTGGTCAGCATGACGTCGAGGTCCAGCTTGCCGTCGCCATTGGCATCGACATGCACATAGGTGTAGTAGGTGCCGCCGTAGGGGCCCTTCTCGACATAGAAGCTGCCCTGGCCACCGCCGACGAACTGGCCGTTGAAAGACATCGCCAGCTGCTGGTCACCGGCCAGCGCGGCATTGCCGTCGATGGCCGTGAAGTCGATCTTGTCCTCGCCCTTGACGAAGTCCATGATGACCTGCAGGTTGCCCGGGTTGGCCTGGCGGAACGAGAAGACGTCCTTGCCGGCGCCGCCCGTCAGGTGGTCGTAGCCCAGGCCGCCGTAGAGCGTGTCATCGCCGGCACCACCGTCCAGCCGGTCGTCGCCGGTGCCGCCGTCCAGTCGGTCGTTGCCCTTGCCACCGTCGAGCTCGTCGTCGCCGCCCTTGCCGAAGAGCTGGTCGTCAGCGACGGAGCCCGAGATCTGGTTGTCCACATCGTTGCCCACGCCGATGGCGTTGTTGGCGCCCACCATCCGCAGCGCCTCGACATTCGCGCCCAGCACGTAGCTGTCCAGCGAGGTGTCGACGATGTCATAGCCCTCGCCGGCGTTCTCGACGACGACGTCCCAGATGCTGTCGACGAAGTACTCGTCCGCGCCGAGGCCGCCGCGCAGGGTGTCGGCGCCGCTGCCGCCGTCCAGGTAGTCCGTCTTCGCACCACCCACCAGCACATCGTTGCCGTCCATCCCGTAGAGCCGGTTGCCGACACCGCTGCCGCCGGTGATCTCGTTGTTGCCGGAATTGCCGAGCCCCAGGAAGTCGACCGTGCCGACGTAGCGCATGTCTTCCACGTTGGCTCTCAGCGTCGTCACGGCGTCCCTGGTCATCACCATGTCGTGGCTGCCGCTGCCGGCTTCGGCGGTCTCGACGATGGTGTCGCGCTGGTCATCGTTGACGAAATAGGTGTCGTTGCCGACGCCGCCGATCAGCGTGTTGTTGCCGACGCCGCCATCCAGCGAATCGTTGCCGTTGCCGCCGTCCAGCAGGTCGTCGCCGCCCAGGCCGTACAGCTTGTCGTTGCCATCGCCGCCGTAGAGCTTGTCGCCCAGCTCCCAGCCCGTGATCTCGTTGGCGCTCGCGTTGCCGTGGGCCGTGAAGGCGGCCGGGCCGACGATCTGGCCGCCGTAGTAGTTGATGTAGAAGTCCAGGTTCTCGACGTTGTCCGCCAGCGTGACCTCGGCCAGGTTGGCGTACACGCGGTCGATGCCCTCGCCGACGTTCTCGACGATGGTGTCGCTGCCCTCGCCTGCCAGGTAGTAGACGTCGTTGCCGGCACCGCCGTACAGGAAGTCCGCGCCCCCGCCGCCGCTGAGCCTGTCATCGCCGCCGAAGCCATAGAGGTCATCGCTGCCGGCGGCGCCGCTGATCTCGTTGGCCAGTTCGTTGCCGTAGCCGACGAAGCCCTGCGTGGGCGCAGCGGCGGTGTTCTCGAAGTGCAGGTTCTCGATGTTGGCAGCGATCTGCCAGCTGCGCGTGGCGATGACCGTGTCATTGCCCTCGCCGGCCAGCTCGATGGTCTGGTCGCCGAGCAGGTCGACGTGATAAAGGTCGTTGCCGGTGCCGCCGACCATCCTGTCGGCGCCGGCCTTGCCGTCCAGTTCGTCGTTGCCGGCACCGCCACTCAGCATGTCGTTGCCATTGCCGCCGACGATGTCGTTGTTCAGCTCGTTGCCGGTGAAGTTCACGGCCACGTTGGCCAGCGACGCGTCCGCGACGAGGTTCTCGACATTGGCGCCCAGCTGGTAGGTGGCGAGCTTGCTCATGACCGTGTCGCGGCCCTGGCCGGCGTACTCGGTGACGATGTCGCCGGCATCGGCCACGATGTAGAAGTCGTCGCCCACGCCGCCCAGCATCGTGTCGTTGCCGGTGCCGCCGATCAGCACGTCGTTGCCGGCGTCGCCCTGCAGCCAGTCGTTGCCGGCGCCGCCGATCAGGTGGTCGTCGCCGTCGCCGCCGTACAGCCGGTCATTGCCGCTGCCACCGTCGATGTAGTCGTTGCCGGCCGCGCCGTTGACCTTGTCGTCGCCGCCTTCGGCAAAGATCGCGTCGTCACCGGCCGTGCCGTAGACCTCGTCGATGAAGTCGCTGAGGTCGAAGGTCTTCATCAGCCGCGGCGCGGTGACGGCCTGGCCGTTTGCGAAGCTGGTGAAGAGGATGGACTCGGTGGTCGGGGCGAGGATGCCGTCGTCGAGGAAACCGAGGACGGGCTGGAGGGACTTCTGCATGGGGGCTCCTTGAGTTTGTGAGGTCGCCCCGGATCGCGGGGCCGACGTTTCACAGTCTCTGGAGCGCTCGTATCAAAGCCGCTTCAGCCGCGGTTTCATTCGTTGCTCAAGGAACGTAGACGTAGCCGACATTGCGCACTGTCTTGATCACTTCGGGCTTGTCGGGGTTGCGCTCGACCTTGCGGCGCAGCCGCATGACGCGCAGGTCGATGCTGCGGTCGAACACGTCCCAGCCGCGGTTGTGGGCCTGCTCCATGATCTGGTCGCGGTTCAGCGGCCGGTTGGGATGACGCGCGAACAGGGCGAGCAGGTCGAACTCGGCGGCCGTGATGTCGATCTCGGCGCCATCCGCGCCGAACAGCTTGCGCTCGCCCAGGTGCAGTCGGCAGGGGCCGAAGGGCACGCGCTCGTCGGCCTCGGGCTCGGCGGCGGCCGGCGCGGCCGTGACCTGCAGGCGGCGCAGCACGGCGCGCACCCGGGCCAGCAGCTCGCGCAGCTCGAAAGGCTTGGCGACGTAGTCGTCGGCGCCCACCTCCAGGCCGACGATGCGGTCGATGGCCTCGCCGGCCGTCGTCAGCATCAGCACGGCCAGGCGCGGATGAGCCTCGCGCAGCGCGCGGGCCAGCGACAGGCCGTTCTCGCCAGGCATGTTGATGTCCAGCACGGCGACGTCGGGCACGCGCTCGGCGACCCGGGCGCGCGCCGCGGCGGCGTCCTCGGCCTGCATGACCTCGAAGCCGTTGCGGCCGAAGTACTCGGCCAGCAGGGCGCGCAGTTCGGGCTCGTCGTCGACGAGCAGGATGGTGGGCGTGGTGTCTGGCATGGCGACGAATGATAGGCAGCCGTGCCCCGGGCCGGCCGGGCGCTGAAACAAACGCAACACAAGCCACGGTGTCCGAAGCGGGGCTGAAACGCAGGCCGACGACAGTGCAGCCATCGACACCGGAGCACCGCCATGACCTACCCCAGCAGCAACCCCGACACCGACTGGCCGGAGACCATGGCCCTCATCTACCGCAGCGAGGCCTTCGCGGAGGACCTCGAGGAATTCGTCGAGCCGGCGCCGGCCTGGCGTCCGCTGGAGCGCCTGGTCGCCGCGCTGCCGCTGCTGTGCGTGTTCGCTCCGGTCTTCGACGCCTACTCCCGCTGAAAGGACGCGCGCCATGACCCCGCATCAAGTCCATCTCATCCGCTCCAGCTTCGAGCCGCTCAAGCCCCTCGCCGCCCCGGTGGCCGAGGCCTTCTACAGCCAGCTCTTCACCCGCGACCCGGCGCTGCGCGCGCTGTTCCGCGGCGGCGACATGGCCGAGCAGGGCGCGCGGCTGATGCAGATGATGGGCGCCGCCATCGAGCTGCTGGACCGCCCGGGCGCGCTGACGCCGGTGTTGCTGACGCTGGGCCGGCGCCATGTCGACTACGGCGTGGAAGCCGCCCACTACGACAGCGTCGGCGCCGCGCTGCTGGACACGCTGGCCGCCGGCCTCGGCGACGGCTTCACGGCCGAGGTGCGCGAGGCCTGGACGACGATGTACGTCCACGTGGCCAAGACGATGCAACAGGGCGCCGCCGCCGCAGTCCTCGCCGCCTGAGCGTCTTTATCATCGGCCGCCCAGGGGAGCGAGCCGAGATGACAGAAGACGCCTTTCACTTCCACCCCGCGCCGGCCACCGGCGCGGGCGACCTCAGCGCCGTCGTGCAGGCCACGCTGCCGCTGCTGACCCGCGTGCTGGAGGCCGTGCCGGCGCGCGTCGTCGTGCTGGACGTGAACGAGCGCCTCGTCTGGGCCAACCACGAGTTCTTCAAGTTCACCGGCCTGCATCCCAAGCAGGTGCTGCAGCAGCCCATCGCCCGCATCGTCGGCGACCAGGCCGACTCGGCCTACGCGCGGGTGCGCGAGCGCATCCGCAGCGGCGAGACGGTGGCCTGGGAAGGCTGGATCGAGTTGGCCGGCGCCGGCCGGCGCTATATGCGCGAGCACCTCGTGCCGGTCGAGATGAAGGACGGCGTGCCGCAGGCCACCGTCGTCATCAGCCTGGACGTCACCGAGCTCAAGCTGCGCGACGCCGAGCTGTCGCACAAGGTCGCCGAGCTGGAGGCCACGCAGGCGCTGAAAGCCTCCATCTTCGACAACGCGATGGCCGCGCTGGTGTCCACCGACGAGACCGGCCACATCGTCGAGTTCAACCCCGCCGCGTCGGCGATGTTCGGCATCCCTCGCGAGCGGGCGCTGGGGCGCTCGGTGGCCGAGGTCATGATCCCGCCGCGGCTGCGCGCGATGCACGACGCCGGCATGGCGCGCGTGACGGCCGGCGGCGAGCAGCGCGTCATGGGCAAGCGCGTCGAGATGCCCGCGCTGCGCGCGGACGGCAGCGAGTTCCCCATCGAGATGTTGCTGTGGCGCACCGCCGTCGGCAGCCAGACCTTCTACACCGCGTCGCTGTTCGACCTCTCCGAGCGCGAGGCCGCGCAGGGCGAGATCGAGCGCCAGCGCGAGGCGCTGCGCCAGAGCGAGAAGCTCACCGCCATGGGCAGCCTGCTGGCCGGCGTGGCGCACGAGCTGAACAACCCGCTGTCCATCGTCATGGGCCGCGCGTCGCTGCTGGCCGAGAAGTTGAGCGGCAGCCCGCACGCCGCCGATGCACAGCGCATCCACGAGGCCGCGGAGCGCTGCGGCCGCATCGTGCGCACCTTCCTGAACATGGCGCGCAGCCGCCCGGCCAAGCGCAGCGAGGTGGCGCTGAACGAGCTGGCCACGGCCGCCATCGACATGCTGGCCTATGTGCTGCGCAGCCACGGCATCGCCGTCACGCTGGACCTGCTGCCCGGCCTGCCGCCGGTGAAGGCCGATGCCGACCAGATCGGCCAGATCGTCCTCAACCTCATCGTCAACGCACAGCAGGCGCTCGGCGCGCGCGACCAGGGCCGCCGCCTCGTCGTCTCCACGGGCCTGGCGCCCATGACCGACGGCGACCGCCGCCGCGTGCCGCGCGTGTGGCTGCGCGTGCGCGACAACGGCCCCGGCATCGCCGCCGAGCTGCGCGAGCGCATCTTCGAGCCCTTCTTCACGACCAAGGTCGAAGGCGTGGGCACCGGCCTGGGCCTGGCCGTGTCGCGCTCCATCGCGCGCGACCACGGCGGCGAGCTCAACATCCAGGACGACGGTGGCGAAGGCGCCTGCTTCGTGCTGCAGCTGCCCGTCAGCGGCGAGCGCGAGGCGCTCGAGACCGAGCCGGTGCCGCTGGCCGATGGCGACGACGAAGTGCATGCGCGGCTGCTGGTCGTCGACGACGAGCCCGAGATCGCCGAGCTGATCGGCGAGATGCTGGGCGGCGCGGGCTACGAGGTCATGACGGCCGAGTCCGGCGCCGTCGCGCTGGCCATGCTGGCCGAGGCGCGCTTCGACGCCATCATCAGCGACCTGCACATGCCCGAGCTGGACGGCGCCGGGCTGTGGCGCGAGGTCAGGCGCACGCAGCCGGCACTGGCGCGGCGCATGCTGTTCGTCACCGGCGACACGCTGTCGCCCACGGCGCGGCAGTTCCTCGACGAGGCGCGCTGCGCCCGCCTCAACAAGCCGTTTTCGAAGCAGGAGCTGCTGGCGCACGTGACGGCGCTGCTGGCGTCCTGACGCCCATAATCATCGGCACAAGACCTCTTCCCACGGAGACATGCCGATGAAGCGACGCACGCTGCTGCCCGCCCTGATGAGCCCCTGGCTGGCTCATGCGCAGGGCAACAAGCCCCTGACCTGGATCGTGCCCTTCCCCGCTGGCGGCGGCACCGATGCCTTCGCGCGGCCGCTGACCGCGGCGCTGACCAAGCAGATGGGCCGCCAGGTGATCATCGACAACAAGGGCGGTGCCGGCGGCACGGTGGGTGCCGGCGTCGCGGCCCGGCTGGCGCCGGACGGCACGAACTTCTTCATGGGCGCCGTGCACCACAGCATCGCGCCGTCCATGTATCCGAGGCTGGACTACAAGCTCGAGGACGACTTCATCCCCGTCGGCCTGCTGGCCAGCGTGCCGCAGGTCATCGTCGTGCACCCCGGCCAGGTGCCGGTGGCCGACCTGAAGGGCCTGCTCGCCACGCTGCGCGCCAGGCCGGGCAAGCTGAACTACGCGTCGGCCGGCAACGGCACCTCCCACCACCTGGCGGGCGAGCTGTTCAAGCTCAACACCAAGACCTTCATCACCCACATCCCCTACCGCGGCGCCGGGCCCGCGCTGCAGGACCTGATCGCCGGCCAGGTGGACATGATGTTCGACGGCCTGGGCTCGTCGGCCACGCACATCAAGGGCGGGCGCATCAAGGCGCTGGCCGTGGCGAGCAAGCAGCGCGCCGTCGGCTTCCCCGACGTGCCCACGGCCGCCGAGGCCGGCGTGCCGGGCTACGAGGTGTCGACCTGGTACGGCCTGTGGGCGCCCAAGGGCACGTCCAAGGAAGCCGTCGCCGCCACGCAGGCCGAGCTGCGCAAGGCCTTCGCGACGGACGAGATCCGCAACGTCTGGCACGGGCTGGGCGCGGAGACGCCCAATCTGTACGGCGATGCCTTCGGACAGTTCGTCAGCGCGGAGATCAAGCGCTGGGCGGCGGTGGTGAAGGCCTCCGGGGCCAAACTGGACTGACAGCAAGATGAATCTCTACGCGGCCCTGCGCGCCGGCTTCCCGGCCAACCTCGACTCCACCGCCATCGACCACGACGGCGCGCTGTACTCCTGGCGCGACCTGGAGCGCGGCAGCGCGATGCTGGCCAACTGGCTGCACAGGCTGGACCTGCCCGCCGGCAGCCGCGTCGCCGTGCATGCGGACAAGAGCGTAGAAGGCCTGCTGCTCTATCTCGCCGTGCTGCGTGCCGGCTTCGTCTACCTGCCGCTGAACCCGGCCTACCAGGCCAGCGAGCTGGAGCACTTCATCACCGACGCGGCGCCGGGCGTCGTCGTCTGCGCCGGCAGGAACTTCGGCTGGGTCAGCAAGCTGGCCTTCCAGCGCGGCGTGCGCTGGGTGTTCACGCTCAACGACGACCGCAGCGGCACGCTGCTGGACCGCGCCGTGCAGATGAGCGATGTGCACGAGCCGGTGAAGCGCGAGGCCGGCGACCTCGCCGCCATCCTCTACACCAGCGGCACGACCGGGCGCAGCAAGGGCGCGATGCTGAGCCACGGCAACCTGCTGAGCAATGCACAGACGCTGAAGACCTACTGGGACTGGCAGCCGGACGACGTGCTGCTGCACGCGCTGCCCATCTTCCATGTGCACGGTCTGTTCGTCGCCTCGCACGGCGCGCTGCTGAACGGCAGCAGGATGCTGTGGTTCAACAAGTTCGACGCGACGGCCGTGGCCGCGCGCCTGCCAGAGGCCACCGTCTTCATGGGCGTGCCGACGCTGTATGTGCGGCTGCTGCAGGAGAAGGTGCTCGACACGCAGAACATCCGCCTCTTCATCAGCGGCTCGGCGCCTTTGCTCATCGAGACCTGGCGCGACTGGCAGGCTCGCACCGGTCACCTGATCCTGGAGCGCTACGGCATGAGCGAGACGCTGATGCTGACGTCCAACCCTTGCAAGCCGGAAGACGGCGAGCGCGTCGGCGGCACGGTGGGCAAGCCGCTGCCCGGCGTCGGCCTGCGCATCCGGCGCGACGACGGCGAGCCCTGCGCGGTGGACGAGATCGGCCATGTGCAGGTGCGCGGCCCCAATGTCTTCAGCGGCTACTGGCAGATGCCGGAAAAGACGGCCGAGGAGTTCACTTCCGACGGCTGGTTCAAGACCGGCGACGTCGGGCGCGTCGATGCCCAGGGTTACCTCACGCTGATCGGCCGCAGCAAGGACCTCATCATCAGCGGCGGCTTCAACGTCTATCCGGCCGAGGTGGAAGGTTTCCTGAACGAGATGCCGGGCGTCGGCGAATCGGCCGTCATCGGTGTGCCGCATCCGGACTTCGGCGAGGCGGTGGTGGCGGTGGTCACGCCGTTAGGTCAACCCGATCCCGAGGCGTTGATCCGCGAGCTGAAGGGCCGCATCGCGGGCTTCAAGGTGCCCAAGCGGGTCATCGTGCAGAACGAGCTGCCGAGGAATGCGATGGGGAAGGTGCAGAAGAAGTTGCTGAGGGAAAAGTACGCGGGGTTGTTTGCTTAGGGCTTGGCGATGCCGAGAGCATGATGCTTTGGCCGAGCATGTGTCTACCCGCTGCATTGCCGGGAGTCCCGCCCGGCGGCGGGGTAACTTTCTTCTGCGGGGCCAGAAGAAAGTCACCAAAGAAGAGGCCCTGAACCGCACACCATCGCGGCGCCGCCAACAGCGGCGCGCGAAAACAGCCATCCGCATTGCTCCCATACGCGAACCGCTTCGCTCTCGCTGCTGTCCTTGTCACCAGCATCACTCATTGCCGCGGCGGGCCGCCTAACGCGCGGCTGCACGCCGTGCTCACGAGAAGAACACCAATGCAGCGTCGCTCGGGCGACGCGATCACTGCGCAGCATCCACCGGGGCGTCGCCCCAGCGACGCGGTATTACCTGATGAGCCCGGCGTGCAGCCGGCGTTAACGGGCGTGAAGGGGCGATCTGTGGTGCTCGTCATAGGGACAGCAGCGAGAGCGAAGCGGGTCGCGTCTGGGCACGGTCCGATTCGAGCATTGCGAGCGCGTCAGCCCACTCGAGTGCGGATTGCATCGGCGCCTCTTCTTTGGTGACTTTCTTCTGGCGCCGACAGAAGAAAGTTACCCGCCCGCCGGGGCGGACTCCCGGCAGTTCGGCAGCGAGTCGAAAGGTTCCTCGCAAAAGCCTACCGAGCTACGCCGCCATCAGATCGAAGTAGCGCTCGAAGGACGCATCCACCGCCTCACGCCCGCCCCCGATGATGTTCAGGCCCCAGGTGAAGCCGTAGACGTCGTCGAACTGAACCCCGCGCAGCCTCGCCTGCGTCTCCCTCACCGACGCCGGCCTCGCCGGCAGGTGGTTGGGCACGCTGTACATGAAGCTGACGTGCCGCCGGTCCTGGGCCACGTGCAGAGAATCCCCCGCCAGCAGCAGCGAACGCCCCTCGCCGGCCCAATGCAGCACCGAGCTGCCGGGGAAATGGCCCGGGCAGCGCAGCAGCGTCGCGCCGCGCCCCAGATCCAGCGTGTCGCCGCGCCAGAACTCGACCCAGCGCGAGGCCCGGCTCACCCACAGCCGGTCGTTCTCGTGCACGAAGACGGGCACGCCGCCCAGGGCCTCGCTCCAGCGCACCATGGCCGAGTAGAAATGCGGGTGCGAGATGGCGATGCGCTGCACGCCGCCGCGCCGCCTCAGTTCGGCCATGGCCGCGTCGGTGACCAGCGCCGTGGTTTCCCACAGCAGGCCGGCCTCGGGCAGATGCAGCGCCCGCTGCGGGATGGCAAAGCCGGGCGGCGCGATGCCGACTCCGAACAGCTTGTGATCCATCTCCAGCCGGTTGCGGTGCGTTGCGGCCAGCTCGTCATGCGTGGTCCAGGCCTGGCCCTTCCAGCCGACGTACTGGCGCTCGTCGCTGCAGATGCGGCACAGCGCCGGCGGCAGCGCGGCGTCTTCGTGCTCGGTCCCGCAGGTGCGGCACATGAAATGGGCCATGGTCTTGCTCCGTGATTTGCCAGGCCACCAGCCTAGGCAGGCAGGACCATGCGTCACAGAGCCAAGCCGGCCGATTCAAAGGGTGCCAAGCACGCGGGCCAACCGCTTCACGGCCTCGGGGATGCGCGCCGCGGTGATGCTGCCGTAGCCGAGCACCAGACCCTGCACGCCGCCCTCGCCCAGCGCGTAGCGGCTCAGCGGCTCGACGCCCACTCCCGCGGCCCAGGCGCGGCGCGTCAGCTCGTCCGCATCCACGCCGGGCAGACCGACCGCCAGGTGCAGGCCCGCGATGGCCGGGAAGATGGCCGCCCGCTCGCCGAGATGACGCTTCAGCATCTGCTCCAGCACCCGCCGCCGCTCGGCGTATTCGCCGCGCATGCGGCGCACATGCCGCAGCAGATGGCCTTCGGCGATGAAGTCCGCCACGGCGGCCTGCATCAGCGCTGGCGTGCCGAAGCCCGCCGCATGCTTGGCCGCCAGCAGCGCGTCGCGCGCCCAAGCGGGTGCCACGACATAGCCCAGGCGCAGCGCCGGCAGCATGCTCTTGGACAGCGTGCCGACGTAGAACACGCGGCCGTCGCGGTCCAGGGTCTTCAGCGCATCCAGCGGCCGCGACGTGAAGCGGAACTCGCCGTCGTAATCGTCCTCGATGATGACGGCCTGGCGCTCCGCGGCCCAGTTCAGCAGGTCGCGACGGCGCGCCATGGACATCGCCATGCCCAGCGGCGACTGGTGCGAGGGCGTCACGCAGACGATGCGGGCCTCGTCCGGCAGCGCGTCGACGACCAGGCCTTCCGGGTCGAGCGGCACCGGCGCCAGTCGCGCTCCGGCCGCCAGCAGCGCCAGGCGCAGCGGCGGATAGCCGGGGTTCTCCACGGCTGCGACCGTCTGGCCGGGCGTGACCAGTACCCGCGCGATCAGGTCGAAGGCCTGCTGTGCGCCGGCCGTGATGATCACATCGTCCGCCGTGCAGGCCACCGCGCGTGACGACGACACGTGGCCGGCAATTGCCTCCCGCAGCGCCCGCAGGCCCTGGCCCTCCGGGTAACGCGCCGGCTCGCGCGACGCCGCCTGCAGCGCGCGCGTCTGCAGGCGGCGCAGCAGCTCGAAGGGAAAGCTCGCCACCTCCGGCATGCCGGTCTTGAAGTGCCAGGCCGGTGCCGGGCCGCTGACGAGCAGGGCCGGCCACCCGCCGCCCTCGCCGCGCAGCCAGCGGCTGTCGGCCCAGGGCGCCACGCTGGCGCGATCCGACACCTGCACGGCCGCCCGCGGCAGCTCGGCGACGAAACTGCCCGCGGCGCCGCGTGACTCCAGCCAGCCCTCGGAGGCCAGCAGCTCATAGGCCGCCACGGCCGTGTTGCGCGACACGCCCACCTGCGCCGCCAGCTCGCGCGAAGCCGGCAGACGCAGGCCCGGTGCCAGCCGGCCGCTGGCGATGGCCTCGCGCAGCGCCGCGTGCAGGCTGGCCAGGCGCGAGCCGCGGGCGGCAGGTTGCAGATCGAGCTCCAGGCTTGGATCCATGTTTTCTCCACCGCTTGGCTCTTTTGCAGAGCCATGCAAGCCGGCACTCTAACGGCTCGAACACAGGAGGTCCCCATGTCCATGACGACGCCCTTTGACGGTCTGCAACCCCATGTCCAGGTCCATGTCGCCTCGGCGCTGCAGCGCGCCGGCCTGGACGGCTGGATTCCCGAAGGCCCGGGCAAGTGGTCGCTGCCGCTGCAGTTCCTGCCCGAGCAAAACGGCCAGGGCGGCTGGGTGGAGCTGATGCGGCTGGAACCCGGCACCAAGCTGACGCTGCACCGCCACCACGGCGAAGTGCACGGCCTGAACCTGCAGGGCCAGCGCCGCCTGGACAACGGCCGCATCGTGGCCGCGGGCGACTATGTCTACGAGCCGGTGGGCAATGTCGACAGCTGGGAGGCCGTCGGTGACGAGGTGCTGGTGCTGCATGTCGTCGTGCGCGGCGACGTGGACTACGTGGCCGTCGACGGCCAGGTGCAGCGCCACATCACGACGGCCGACGTCAAGGCCGGCTACCAGGCCTTCTGCGCCGAGCGCGGCCTGCAGCCCCGGCTGGCCTGAAGCCGCTTAGAACACCACCTCGGCCCGCAACCCGCCCTCGGGGCGATTGCCGAGCACCAGCACCGCCCCTTGCCGTCGCACCAGCTGCTGCGCGATATAGAGGCCCAGCCCGGTGCCGCCGGTGGCGTGATTGCGCGAGCCCTCGACGCGGCGGAAGGGCTGGCGCACGCGTTCCAGCTCCGCGTCGGGAATGCCGGGGCCGTCGTCCTCCACGACCAGCCGCGTGACGCCCGCGCAGAGGTCGACGCTGACCCGCGCATGGCCGGCATAGCGCAGCGCGTTGCCGACCAGGTTGTCGACGACACGGCGCAGCGCCAGCGGGTCGGCGTCGACGACGGCCGACGGGCCGTCGAAGCTCACGTTCGCGCCGGTCTCGGCCAGGTCGTCGACGGCCGACTGCGCCAGCGCGGACAGGTCCACGCGCTGCGGCGCTGCCGACTCCGCCGGGCGGAACACCTCGATGACGCTCTCCACGAGCCGGTTCATCTCGCGCAGGTCCTCGATGCAGCGCTCGCGCACCTGGGCCTCCACGTCGCCGGTTTCCAGCCGCAGCCGCATGCGCGTCAGCGGCGTGCGCAGGTCGTGGGAGATGGCGGCCATCATCAGGCCGCGCTCCTCGAACTGGCCGCTCAGCTCGGCCGCCATGCGGTTGAACACGGCGGCGGCGTCGCGCACCTCGACCGTGCCCTCGCCCTCGGCCAGCTTGGGCGCCGGCCGGCCCTGGGCCAGCGCAGGCGTCAGCTGCCGGGCCGCGCTGACGAGGCGACGCACCGGCCCGGCCAGCCAGCGCGACCCCCACCAGGCGGCCAGCGCGATGAGGGCCAGGCGCACGCCGTAGTCGATCAGGCCGGAGCGCCAGGGCAGCGGTGGTGGCAGGGACGGGAAGGTGGGCACATGGGAAGGCCGGGCAGCGCCGGGCTCGCCGGGCGGGCGGCGCATCGGCGCCGGACCGGCGTCGACATCGTGGGGGGGCGGGCCGCCGGGGCCGAAGCCGCCGTCGGCATGCATCGGCGGCGGGCCGTGCGGGTCGCTGCCGAGGCCGCGCCAGCCCTGCGCCACCAGGCTCCAGGCCGCCAGATGGCTCAGCGCCAGCGCCGCCCACATCAGCAGGAACAGCCGCAGCCCCAGGCTGTCCCAGCGCTTCAGCCGTGTCAGCACGGGCCGACCTCGGCGTCGAACAGATAGCCCTCGCCGCGCACGGTGCGGATGATGCTGGGCTCGCGCGCCGTGTCGCCGAGCTTGGCGCGCAGCCTTGATACGGCCAGGTCGACGCTGCGGTCGTTGACCTCGACGCCGGGGGCGCGGGTCAGCTCGATGAGCTGGTCACGGCTGAGCACGCGGCCGGGACGCTGCACGAAGGCCGCCAGCAGCCGGAACTCGGCGCTGGACAGCGCCACGCCGATGTCGTCGGGGCTCACGAGCTGGCGGGCCAGCCGGTCGAAGCGCCAGCGGCCGAAGCGCAGCGTGCGCGTGTCGTCCTGCACGGCTTGGCCCTTGTGCGCGCGTCGCGTCAGCGCCTGCAGCCGCGCCACCAGTTCGCGCGGCTCGAAGGGCTTGGCGAGATAGTCGTCGGCGCCGAGCTCCAGGCCGACGACACGGCTCATCGTGTCGCCACGCGCCGTCAGCATCAGCACCGGCGGCGCGTCGGGCTGCGTGGACAGCCAGCGCAGCAGCGCCAGGCCGTCCTCGCCGGGCAGCATCAGGTCCAGCACGATGACGTCGGGCCGCGCGGCCGCCATCAGCCGCCGCATCGCCCCGCCGTCCGCCGCCGCGCCGACGCGCCACCCGAAACCCTCGAGATAGGTCGCCAGGCCGGTGCGGATCTCGGCGTCGTCATCGACGACGAGGCAATGCATCTCAGCCCCTCGTCCGCTGAGGGGATGCGGCTCGGCTTGGGGCGGCCCGGCGTGCGATCCGATTCATGCAGAGATCCCCACCTTCAATCGCGCCACATAGCCGGCGCTGACGGAGCCGGTGACGGTGGCGAGCTGCGTCGCGTAGCCGTCGCTGAAGATGCCGTCGCTGCTCAGGCTGATGGCATTGTTGTTGGCCGCGCTGCTGCCGTAGCCGCTGGTCGCGTACACCGCGGTGTTGGCGTCGGACGGGAAGCACAGCTGCGAGGTGCGCAGCTTGTTGTTCCAGTTGGTCGCCGTCGTCGTGCTGCGGTAGACCTCGAAGTGGATGTGCGGCACGCGGCCAGCGTAGCAGCCGGGGTAGATGGTCTGGAAGACGGCCGTGCCGTCGCTGCCGGTGGCCTGCACGCCGCGCAGGTAGTTCTCGCCGGTCACGCCGCTGGAGTACATGGAGTAGCGGCCCAGCGCGTCGCAATGCCACAGGTAGATGGCATAGCCGGCCAGGTCGGCGCAGGAGGCGCTGGTGTTCACGAGCTCGATGATGACCTGGAGCGGCACGCCCGTGGCGGTGCCGCTGGCGCCGGCGATGCTGGAGCGGATGTCGCTGCGCACGACGCCCGACAGCGCCAGCACGTTGGCGATGCTGCCGTTGGCCGAGTTGGAGCCGTCGCCGGGATAGGGGCCCTCGGTCTCGGACGGGATGACGGAGCAGCCGCTGGTCGTCGTCGTGGTGCCGCCGGAGGACGACGTGCTGCCCGACGAGCCGGAGGACGAGGACGTGCTGCTGGTGGCGCTGTCGCTGCCGCCACCACCGCAGGCGGCCAGCGTCAGCGCGCCGGCACCGCCCAGCGACATCGCGCCGGCGCCCATCAGCCAGCGCAGCGCGGCGCGGCGTTCGATGGCCTGCTGCCCCAGGCGGGCCAGGTCGTGGGCCAGGCCCAGGTCGTGATCGTCGTTGTGGTCGTGGTGCATCTGCATCGCCTTCGAGGTTCGGATGACGGGCATTGCACCGCACTGATGTATCGAGGGAATGGACAGATTGTGTCGGGGTCGAAATATGGGTCGCGGTCGCGGTCGCGAAACATGCGCCTCATCGCTGCATTGCCGGGAGTCCCGCCCGGCGGCGGGGTAACTTTCTTTTGCGGGGCCAAAAGAAAGTCACCAAAGAAAAGGCCCTGAACCGCACACCAGTACCACATGCACGAGCTGTGCCGTGCAACAGCCACTCGGCGAGTGGGCAGACGCGAACCGCTGCGCTCTCGCTGCTGTCCTTGTTACCAGCATCACTCATCGCCACTCCACCCCGCCTAACGCGCGGCTGCACGCCGTGCTCACGAGAAGAACACCAATGCAGCGTCGCTCGGGCGACGCGATCACTGCGCAGCATCCACCGGGGCGTCGCCCCAGCGACGCGGTATTCGCTGGTGAGCCCGGCGTGCAGCCGGCGTTAACGGGCGTGCAGGTCCGATCTGTGGTGCTCGTCATAGGGACAGCCGCGAGAGCGAAGCGGGTCGCGTCTGGGCACGGTCCGATTCGAGCATCGCGAGCGCGTCAGCCCACTCGAGTGCGGATTGCATTTGGCGCCTCTTCTTTGGTGACTTTCTTCTGGCGCCGATGTATAGACCGGAGACATAGGTAACGGGTGTGCCAGGACATGGGTAACGCTTTTGGGGTCAGCAAGCCCTGGAAGAAGCCCATGGTCTGGATGGAGAAGAGCACCGTGTCCCTGCGTCAAGAGTTCGTGCACCTGGCCTG
>Ga0307408_100000038_pt1 | contig 183170 bp, 200 predicted proteins | sample 322Cmetagenome_FD_202116 | JGI IMG/M metagenome (GOLD analysis project Ga0307408, IMG submission 202116) | Maize rhizosphere microbial communities from greenhouse at UC Davis, California, United States - 322HYB-C-3 | ecosystem: Host-associated > Plants > Roots > Rhizosphere > Soil | place...
CAACGAGGTCAGGCCGCACAGCAGCCTGCAATACTTGACTCCGACGGAGTTCAAGCAGCAACTCCGTCAAGACCTGAAACCCGCCGTCTTCTAGGAACTACTGTCTCGGAAATCCCGAGCAGGTCAGTAACCCCCCGCCCAGCGACGACCAGCCCGCCTACTTGGCGGGCTTTTTCTTGGGCGGCGCTGGCTCCAAGGCCTCCAGCAACAGGCCACCCCTAGCGCCAATGAAATCAACGACTTAGGCCAGAATAACGAGCCACAGGTGGCCGCCCATGCCCAGCCTGCCGCTCGGAGGGGGACGGATGTCATTCGCTTGAATGCGATCCGCCGGCCGGCGCACTACGAAACTTTCGTAGCGGTCACGCGGGAATCCGCGGGAACTTCATCAGCGCCGCGACGTCGACATGACCAGCGCCTTCGTTTTTGAACCCGCAGTATTCCGCGGCGTCGCTCTCAAGCGAGAAGATGGCAACGCGGTGCTCCACCGCGCCATCGATCAAGCCGCATAGCGCCTCGTCGAAGGCTCGGCGGTACACGAGGACGCCGCCGACGCCAAGGCGATCCTTCGCTGAACGGAACTCGGCGGCCCACAGGTTCAGGTACTCGTAATCCATGGCTTGATTGTGGTTCAAGCCGCGGGGCGAACAAAGGGTCGCGTTTCAAGCGACCACCAGCCAGGAGCCATTGGGACGTCAGTTGTTGCGGGCAGACGCCCGGCTGACGCCGCGCGCTGACTCCGCATAGATCTGCGTCTGGGTGTTGCGGTTCGGCGTGCCCTGGACAACAAAGGTCTGGTTCACGGTCATGTTTCTCGCGCCCGCAAAGCTCGGGTTTGGATCGACTGACCCGTGACGTGAGCCGGTAAGCAGCCAGGAGCCGCTGCCATCCGAATAGACCTCAGGGCGGCGCTCGGCCACCTGGTAGAGGGTGTTGGGCATGGTCGGGCCGCCGATGGCCTTGCCGCCGCCAAACATGCTCCCGAAGAAGGACGCGATAGAACTGTCCCACGAGGAGCCGCTGCCTGCTGCACCTCCGGCAGTGGCGCCGACCGTGCCGAAACCTCCGAAGAGGCTGCTCAGGAAGGATCCAGCCGCGCTGCCGAAGCCACCACCGGTCGATGGGCTGCTTCCGCCAAAAATCAGCTGCGCCAGGTTCTTTGCCACGAGTCGACTGATCTCGTTGGTGACGTCGGCAGTGAACGACCGGAACGCATCTTTGGCTGACTTGGTGCCGGTGATGAAATCGCCCAGCGCGTCGCCAAAAGAGTTCTCGAACATCTCGTTGAACTGCCGGGCGAGCGGGTCTGCCGTTGCGGCGAGCCGCTCCAAGGAGCGGCGAGCCTCTTCTGCTTCCCTGATAAGCGCTTTGTTGCCACTGGTGTTCGCCAAGGCTTCTTGAGCTGCCACAACCGACTCGAGCTCTTTCACTGATTCGCGCCGGGCCTCCCCAACGGCGGCGAGCTGCCCGATTTCGTTCGTGCGGCCGGTCAAACGATTCATGGCGGCGCGCTCCTCGGCCTTGTCGACCTTGTAGACGATGTCGAGGTAGGCGTTTTGTAGCTCCGTCAACTGTTGTTGGGTCTCCAACTGCTTCCTGTACTTGTCGACATCCGCATCGTTGCCACCGGCTTGTTTGCTCAGCTTTTTCGCGGCTTCCACCTGTTGCGCGATGCGGATTGCCGCAGCGACGGCCTTGTCACCGCCCATCTCCAAGATGCTGGCACGCAGGTCGTCGTACCGGTCCTGCAGCTGCTGGACCGCCCGGGCCTCTTCCTGCGCCGCCAGGACCCCGTCCTGGCCGGCCTTGGCCATGACGTCGGCGCGCTTGGCGACCACTTCGGCAAGCTTGTTCTGGATGTCAATGCGGTCAGCATCCTTGGACTTCGGCAGCGCCTTTTCGAGCGCGGCCTTCTCCTTGTCCAGCGCCTCAAACTGCGCGGCCAGACCGGCATCGCGGATGCGCTTCTGCTCAGCGTAGTACTCCTGCAGGCTGATCAGGCCGTCGTCAAGGGTGCCCTTGACGAAGCGGTTCGCGAAATCGTAGGCGTCGCGCTCCTGCTGCGCGAACTCGCGGATGGCCTTGATCTGGCCGTCAAGCTCATTTTTGAAGCGGGCTGCGCCTGTGGTGTCCGCGCCTTTGTACGGGATCTTCGGCTTGCGCTGCGACTCGAAGCGCGCGTCGCTGAAGGACTGGCCAGATCCAGTGGATGCGGTCGCCGCCGCGCTCTTTGCGCGTTGCTCATGCAGCTTCTGAGTGAGGAAGCCTCGGTTGTCGATCTCATCAAGGTCGTTCAGCAGATCCTTGATGATCGCCTTCCCTTCCTTGGAATTCTTGGCACTGAAGAGGGCGGCCGTCACCCCGCCGACGGTCTTGCTGGCGGCTTCGAACATTCGGCTGAAGACGAGGACGGCGTCGGCTGCCACCGTTAGGGTAGTGATCGCACCCTCGGCAAATTCCTTGATGTTGTTGTTCTTCGCGAGCTTCCCGGTCTGCTCGTCGATGCCAATGGCCGCCTTCACGAACTCCGTCGCAGCGATCGTGAGGTCATTCAGCGCCGGGATGGCCTGGCTTGCAGCGGCCTGGGCATACAACTTGAGAGTCGCTGCCGACTTGGCCTGACGGTCTGCGTAGGCATCGGACAGGTCGATCTGCTCTTGCGTCAGGATCTTCTGGCGGCCACCTGCCTCCTCGAGAGCCTTGAAGACGCGCAGCTGCTCGGGGCCGGTCTTGCCGAACAGGGCCTGGGCGACGGCCACTTTCTCAGACCCGTCCGCAAATGCCCCGAGCGCCTTGCCGACCGCCTCATACTGGCCGACCGGATCGAGCGCCTTGAACTCCTTGATGTTGATGCCGATGGCCTTCAGCGCTGCGCCGGCAGCCTTCGACTCGTCATCGACACCGACAAGGTTCTTGGTCAGCTTGTTCAGCGCTCCGCCGATGTCATTGATCTCGACACCGGCCGTGGCCGCCGAGACCGCGAGCGAGGCGATGCTCTCGGCGCTGGCGCCAGTGCTCTCCTCCAGGTCCTTGAACGCGGCCGCGCCAGTCGTCAGCGCCTGGAACGCACCGGCCGCCGTGCGCGCACCGGCGCCCAGCGCCTCCAGCGCGATCTGCGCCTTGACGATGCCGGCGGCGATGTTGCGATCGAGGTTGTCGGCGAACTTCTTCGCCTGCGCCTCGCTCTTCGTCATGCCGGTGATGAAGTCGGCGGCATCCAGGCCGAGCCGGATGGTCAAATTTCCGAGGCTCACGATTGCGCTCCTTCGACCACGCCCACGGGCGCCTCCTGCGACATCCTGAACGGCACCTGGGCCATCACGGCGCCGGCCGCGTCGAGGTATCGAACTGACGTCGCGCGAAGAACATGCGCGTCGGCGATCTGCAGGTCAAACGAGTCGCCGCGCCAGCGAACGGCATGCTCGCTGAGCATGACGCCGGCGTGGTCCAGCAGCTGGACCGTCGCCACTCGGTTGAGGTCTTCGTGTTGCATATCAGCCTCCTGGCTGGAATAGGTGCCGGCCGCCAGAGCTTTGTCACGCCCCGCGCCGGCAGTTGGCGCCAATGCCGAACGCAGCCCGCCAACCATTCGAAGGACAGGCGACGCCCTGACCATCGTGACAACCTTCATAGCGCCTGCCCCGCGGCGACGCGCATGGGGGGCTCAACCGGCCCGCTGGCCACCGTGACGCCGTCGCTGTCGACCAGGCGGAAGGCCTCGATGTCGCCGTCGTGAATCGCGCGCCCGTTGTTGAGCGTGCGCTGCCGCGCCGCTTCATCTTGCCGGTCGTTCACCGACGCGCCGAGGACGGCGATCACGGTGCCGGCTCGATCCAGGAAGTGAAGCTCGACGGCATCTGAAATGCTGGGAGGATTCATTGCCCGATCCCCAAGGGAAGGTAGTCGACCGAGGTGACCAGCCCATCGTCGTCTCGGACCGGGATCATCACGAGACGAGGCGCCTCGCCCGTCGGCCCGAGCAGGACCCGCTGAATCACATTGGCGGCATCTCGCTCGACGGTCGAGCGCCAAGGCACCTTGGGGCCGGTGCACGCAGGCCCAGGCGGTCCGACTGGGCCCGGCTCGCCCGGTTCTCCCTGTGGACCGGCTTCGGGTATCGGCAGGTGCGCTACAGCGTCGGCCACCATGTCGCGGATCACTTCGAGCGGCACGGCCTCGGCAGGCGCGCCGTCCTCGCCACGCTCGCCCTTGAGCGACGCTAGCCAGGCGGCCTCACTGCCGACGAAGCCATTGGCAACTGCGATCTCATACGCGGAGAGACCGTCGAGACCGGAGCTCATGCGCCTCCCCGACCTGAGTCGCGCAGCGCGGCCCTGGTCTGCTGGGCCGCCACTCTGGAGGCGCCCAAAGCTTCCATCGCGGCCCGCAAGCTCTGGCGAACTTCAGGCGCCAGGTCATCATTCCGGAGCAGCGTGTCGAGATGCGCCATCTGGGCTGCTGCCTCGGCGTCCTTCTGCTTCTGCTCGCGCTCGATTGCGCTCTTGGTGGCCGGCTCCGTGGCGAACGGGTCCGGCTTTGCATCTCGACGGGCCAATGCAGACAAGCTGTAGTTCTGCTGCTGCGCGAGTGGGGAGTAGCCACCCGACACCGGTGCATAGTTCAGCTTTCGGCGCGCCTCGTTCGGCGACAGGATGGCGGCCTTGACGCCCTCGCCCAGCATCGTCATCTGTGCGGCCTGGTCCATCCGCAGCAGGCCGCCGATGTCGAACTCGACGCCGAAGCCAGGCTTCACGTCCAGCCCGTCATCGAGGCACGCCTCCAGCGCCTCGATGTGGACTTGCAGGCAGTCGCCCAGGTACTGGGTGTTCAGCGCCTCGACGTTGTTGTTCGTCGGCATCTGGCCGGCGCCGATTTTGTAGAGCGGCATGTTGAAGCAGCGGGCTACGTCTTCGACGGACCACTTCAGCTGCTCAATCAGCTGCGCTTCATCCGCCGGCATGGTCATGGCCTGATAGGTCAGGCCGTCGCCCGCGATGGCGACCTTGCCGAGATTCTTGCCGCCGTAGTTGTTGGACCACTCGGCTTTCAGGCGCTCGGCCGTGACCTCGTCGATCGTGTGCGGCGCCGTCAGCATGCCGCTGGGGCGGCTCATGTTCTCGAAGAAGGTCGTGCTGTTCTGCTGGATCTTCAGGCCCTGGGTCGCGCTCCAGGCGCAGGCCATGATGGGCGACACGCCCACCAGCGGATGCCACAACGTTGGGCCGCGGTCATGGATGATCTCGCTGGCAGGAACGGTGATGCCGTGCGGCTGTCGCACGAGCGCGTCACCGGCAACGCTGTAGTAGACGTCGCCCTCCGAAGTCACCATCGGAGTGACACGGCGCGGATCCAGCAAATACAGCCGGACGACTTGCCCGCGCCAATCGCGCTCCTTCAGGCTGTAGGAGTTGCCGTGCAGCAGCTTGCAGGTCAGCCAGTAGGAGATGAACTGGATTCGGTTCTGGTAGCTGTTCGGCTTCCTGAGCGGCACCCAGTTCGGCTGCTTGGCGTCGGCCGGCGACCAGGTTCCATCGACCTGTCGCTCCAAGAACTGCAGCTCGAGCTTGGCGATGTCGTTCGCGATGCGCGAGACGCAGGCGAAAACCGCGCCGAAGGAGGTCAGCGGCCCGAGCGATTCGACCTGGGAGCCGCGTTGCCATGCGCCAGCGAACGGCTCATGCACCTGGCCGATCACAGTCGAGCGCACAGGCGCCAGCGAGGTCACCGCGGACTTTAAGACAACGCTGACGAGGCCGCGCGTGAGCGAAGCTATCGCGTTACCCATGATTGCCCCGTGCGATGAGCAGCGCCAACGCGATGCAGAAGGAGCTGCCGGAAATCAAAGCCCAGCCCGGCCCGAAGACAACGTGGACGCCAGCGATCCCCATGCCGATGCCGGCCAGCAGGAGGGCCGTGATGATGAAGCTGTCCGAGCCGAAGAAGGTCCATGCAGCGCGGACGGTGAGCCGAAGGCCGAGCTGTGCGCGAAGCACGGCAACCGTCAGGGCCTGAGCTGCCGACACCAACTTGCTGGGCGGCTTGAGGTGGTCGCGTCGCATAGCGTCAGGGCTTCAGGCGAACAACCGGGCGAGCAGGTTTCGGGTCGTCCAGATAGACAACGCCCCGCGTCGGCTTCGGGCTTTCGAGGTGGACAACGCCCGGCCGAGCCTTACTGCTGCTTGCCTTGCGTCCGCCATTTCCACTCAGGCGAACAACGGTGTTCGCTTCCGGGGCTGCTGCCAACGCAGCAGCGAACGCCAGATCGCGGCCGCCATCTAGCGACTTGCCAAGCGAGGCGAAGGCGTGCAGTTCGTCCGCCAGGCGCTGAGCCTGAATGCGCGTCAACGCGACGCTGACGCACTTCGAACCTGTTCCCTCCTGCAGGCTGAGCTCGAAGCGGGAATTGACTTTCAGCAGTGCGAAATCCTTCATCGGATCTCCTTGTTTATGGGCCGGTGCGATAGATGACAGAGCGCGTTGATTGGCCAGGACGGCGGCCCTGGCGGCGGTGATTTCGCAATCGGTATTGGCTGGCAGCACGCACGCGCTGAGCTCGCGCCACCTCCACCTACGGTATCGACGGCCCGACGTGCCGCTGATGGGGGCCGACTCAAGATCGCTGAAACCGATCGACAGGCCTTGCACGAGCTTGGCCTTGACCATCGACCAGATCTCGTCGAGGCGATCCTTGAGCGTGCCGGGCTCGCTGACGCTGGCCACCTCGCAGACGACCTCAATGACAGAGTCTTTGACGTTGGCCGATGTGACCCAGCCGATTGGCTGGCCGACGTCATGCGACCACAAGAGCGGAAGAGGCAAGGAGAAAACTGCACCTCTTGGCTCGACGATGTCGCCAACGGTGTCGGTGGAATTTGTCGTCGCGACGCCGACAAAGGTTCGCTTGCCGGCGGCCTCGCCGACAGTCTTGATGGCCAAATTGCAATGCGCGCGGTTCATGGCCAGCATGAAAACAGCTATCGCGATTTCCGTCGCAGCGTTGTGCGGGTTTCGCGGGTTTTGGGGGCTTTCAAACTCGCCAAACCCGCCATCTCCACGAACCATGCTCCTTGTCATCGCGACGAACTCGAAAGCCGGCAATGGCAACTCCGGTGCAGCGCGCGAAGGCCCGGCCTAGGCCCTTGACGCCTAGCCCCGTCTCTACGCCATCCCGCTGCAGGTGCTCAATCGCCTCCCGCGCCGTGAAGCAGCGGCCATCCGGCCCGAGGCTTTCGCCGAGTATGGGCAGGATCCTCTGCATCAGCTCTGCATCGGCCTCTGCGACAGCTTTCGGTGCAGCGTTCACCGCAGCGATGGCCTCAAGCAGCCGCTCGATTCTGCCCAGGGCTGCGACGACGTCGTCCAGGTCGGTCGGTTTGCCGGCCGCCGGCCGCGGCAGTGCAGTCGCGCTCATTTCGTCCCCGCTGCCCGCTCGCCGCCGTCGTTGAGCGGCTCGGTTTTCAGGTGCGAACCTTGAAAAACCGTTTTTCTAACTTGACGGTGTGAACAAACGACTGGAAGCCCGGTCAGGGAGACGTGGGCCTCTGAGATCGGGACGCCCGCCCCGCCGGCCTGCCCGACCGCGCCCGTGGGGGCTGACGGCAGTGGCGATTGATTGCTCATGGACGTGCCGGCGCGTTTGAATCTTTGAATCTGATGAGGCGGAATCAGTCCCCAGAGGGAAAAAAATCCACGCCAGAGGGAGCCGTGGTCAGGAGCAAACGTCCTTCCGCAACGTTTGACCTCCCCCCATCCCGCGGCGCTGACGAGCCCGCGTGCCATCAGCCACCCTCCCGCTGCAGCGCGTTGTCTCTCTTCTTCGCGTGCGAGTCGTGGTGCGGTGCGCACAGGCTCTGCCAGTTGCCGCGGTCCCAGAAGAGCGCCTGGTCGCCGCGGTGCGGCACCTTGTGGTCAACGACGGTGGCTGCCACCACGCGGCCGTCGAGCTCGGCGCACATCACGCACATCGGGTGCAGCAGCAGCCACTGCTCGCGCGCCTTCTGCCACCTCCAGCCGTAACCGCGCTCTGAGGTCTTCTCCTTGCCGGAGCGCCAGGAACTGGGGTTGAGGGTCTTCAGCTGCTGTGGCAACTGCTGCAGGGTGGACTTGAGCGTCTTCAGTTTGGTCATGGCTTCCTCGGGGAAACATCGGCGTTGCTCTGGGCCCAGTACTGGGTCCGGCCGTCGAAACTCAGCGCCATTCGTCCGCGACGGCCGCTTCGGTTCTTGGCGACCTTGGCCAGCACCAGCAGGGAGCCATCGGCCTCGCTGCCCATCGGGTGCAGCAGCATGACCACATCGGCGTCCTCCTCGATGGCTCCGGACTCCTTCAGGTGATGCAGTTCGGGCTCGTTGTCCTCACTGGCGCGGTTGAGCTGGCTAAGCAGCAGCACACACAGGTTCATCTCCTTGGCCAGCACCTTGAGCCCGCGACTGATCTCCTCGATCTGGTGGTGCCGGTTGCGCTTGTCGCTCCCAGAGCTTGAGCAGAGCTGCAGATAGTCGATCACCAGCAGGGCCAGGCCGCCGCGACGCTGGATCTGTCGAGCCTTCGCGCGGATGTCCAGCAGGGTCAGCGCCGGCTGCTCATCGATGAAGACAGGAAGACGCCGGGCGCGGTCAGTGGCTTCGGAGATCCGCGACCAGTCATCGTCCTTGAAGCGGCCGGTCGCCAGGTTCCCCATGTGGATGCGGCCGAGTCGGGACGCTGCGCGGTCCGTCAGATCGCCGGCGGGCATCTCCTGGCTGAACATCAGCCCGGCGTGGCCGAACTCAGCGATGTGCAGCAGGATCTGTGTGGCCAAGCTCGTTTTGCCCACGCTGGGCCGGGCCGCCAGCACGATGACCTTGCCGGGCTTGATGCCGCCGCCCAGGGCCTCATCGAGCCTCGGGAGGCCTGTCGGTATTCCCGGCGTGGTTGTGCCGGCCTCCAGGGCCTCCCAATGCGCTGTGCGGGCAACCATCAAATCGCCGAGAGCTTGAGGCTCGCTGCTGGCCTTGAGGCGCTTCAGGCCTGCCAGCCGGGTCTGCACTTGGTCGAGCGCCTCGTCGGCCGAGACGGCGCCCTGCACCAGGTCTGCAACGCTGTCGACTGCGGCCAGGATCGAACGGCGCAGCGCCTTGTCGGCGACGATCTGGGCGTACCGCACGATGTTGGCCGCGCTGGGCACGCTCTGCGCAAGCTCGTTCAGGTACCCGAGGCCGCCGGTCGCCTCGGCTTGGCCAGCGTCGGCAAGCGCGTCGAAGACTGTGACGACGTCGGCCGGCTGGCCGGCGCCCACGAGGCGGCTGATCGCTGCGTAGATGGTCCGGTGCGGTGCGTGCCAGAAGCTGGCCGCGTCCACCAGGCCGACGATGCGCGACAGCCCGTCGTTGTCGATCAGCAGCCCACCGAGGACGGAGTACTCAGCGTGCGGGGCCCATGGTTCCCAAGCCCGGGGCTCGCCAGCCTGCAAGACGTCGTCGAAGATGGCGCTCATGCGTCCGCCCCGGTGAACAGTTCGTCGGCATCGAGCGCCGGCCGCCGTGCCGGACGCGCGCCGGTGGATTGCGCTTCGTTCTTCGGCGGCGCGAAAAGTCCCTGGTAGCCGTTGCCGATCGAATGGCCGATGACGGCGGATGGGTCATGGCCTTGATCACGGAATTCCCCGAGGCGCTTGATCTGCTGAGCCGCTGCCCGTGAGCTGATCGGCTTGCGACGCTCGGCGCGGTCCGCAACCCAGTCGACCCAGACCGCACGAGGGAGCCATTCCGGGAGTTCGATCGTGCTCGCGTCGAAGGCGGCAGCGCGCTTGCGCGCAACCTTTGACGGCTCCTGACGGTTCTCTGATGGTTTGGGTGAACTCTGGTTCACTACTTCGCGGAACCCTGGTTCACCACTTCGCGCACTGGGGTTCAGGGGTGAACTCTGGTGCAGGGGTGAACTCTGGTTCACTACTTTCTCGTCCTGCGGCTTCAACCGTTCGACCACAACCCGGTACAGGTTGGTCCTGCCCCCGCGTCCCATTGGCCCCTGGTTCTTCCGCACTTCGAGTTCGCCGCTGGCGTTCAGTGCGTCCAAGAGCTTCATCGCGTAGCGGGGCGAGGTGCGGCACTTCGCCGCCAAGGTGGCGACGCTGGGATAGGCGCGCCCCTCGTCGTCGGAGAAGTCGGCTATCGCCAGCAGCATCAGCAGTTCGGAGCCGCTGTGCGCGCTTCGATCCCAAACGACCGCCATGGTGCGGACGCTCATTGCTTGCCGCCCACACGATCGAGCCAGGCCTCAACCTCGGCCAGGTCAGCGAAGTTTTTCGTCAACGCCCAGCGGGTGGCCACGAAGAGCGGCCGGCCGTCATCGCCATCGATGACATGCAAGGCGATGCCCAGCAATGCCGCTCTTGCGCGGCAGGTCTCCAGCGCCTTTTGCAACGCTCGCGCTGTTGCGGAAGCCAGGGGCGCGTCGTTTACGTACGGCATCAGGCGGCCCTCTTCACCGCCGCGGCGGCGGTGGCGCGCATCGTGATGGCCGTGACCTGCTCGGCCTTGCCGTCGTAAGGTTTGGCGGCGCGTCGGGCCCAGAAGTCGCGTACCTCCTGCAGGCGCCAGCGAGTGCAGCGCGGCTGCTTGATGACTGGGCGCGGCGCGCGGCCAGCAGCCACCTCGGCATGCCACCAGGACTTCTTCATGCCGCCAACTGCGGCGGCCGTGTCTACGTCGACGAGCGCCACGTCGGCGAGCTGATCCGGAAGTTGGCGGGCTTTGGTGTCCATTTGCGGAGCCATCTGAGTTGCGATGGGTCGCATCGTCGACATTCGCCAGTCGGCCGCCAAAGGCCGCAATTCCTCGCGCTGCTGAGAATTAAAGAGCCTTGCGGACAGCGCGACGCTGTGCCTGCGGGTCCTCAGCGACCGGGACGCGGCACGCAATCAGAATGGCCTCGGCCAATTCAAGCGCCTTCACGCTCGTGAGGCCGGCGTCTCTCAGCCAGCCAACGACGGCCGCGAGCAAGGTGTCACGAGGCCCTTTGGCCTTGGGGCCCCGCTTGCTCTTCGTGGATGCAAGCCCTTCCGCTGCCGCGCCAGCCATGGCTTCGAGCAGCAGCAGATCCTGTCCTAACCTATCGCGCCACCCGACAAATTCCTCCAGTACGCGATGCCGGCTTGCCGCGCCGTTGATGCTGGCGCTGGCGAACGGGCCAATCTTGCGCACCATTTCCAGTGCTGCCTTTGCCCCCTTCTGAATGGCAATCAACTCGTCTTTCTGCTCGGAGACACTCGGCCACGATCGCCGCAGATGCATTGCGCTGCGGTAGTCAGCGAGACGAGGGGAGAGCCACCCCGCGAATGCGGACTGATCAAGGCCAAGCGTCTTGAATACGGATGCCAGGTCGGGCACCGTTTCATCGACCCAATGCGACGGGTCTGGGCGCTGCTTGGGCCTCATAGTTGCCCCGTCCCAACTTCAATCTTGGCCACGCCTCCCGGCGTTGCCTGGGTCTTGGTGGACTTGGTTGGCATAGATGCGCAGGCCTTCAGCGGCCATTTGCAATGAACTCGATCGCCGTGCGATCACCCTTGGACAGATTGCAGGGCGCGCATGCAGCGACCAGGTTCAACGCATTGTCCGAACCGCCCAGCGCCCGGGGCAGCTGGTGCTCGATGTGGAAGGCCTCGATCCGCAGTGGCGTGCCGCAGTAGTGACAGCACCCGCCGGAGCGCAGGAACACCTCGCGCCGACGTCGCGAAACCGGCCGAGGCGGTGGATCTGCGGCCACGACGGACAGCTCGGCGTCCGACCACAGCCGCGGCTGGACCCATTGCGGCTCATCATTTGCGGCGTTGGTCGCGCGCAGCACTCGCCGTGCACCGGCCAAGGCCTCGCCCTTCGATTCAGCGATGGCCAATACCCGGCCGGCACGGGCCTGGATCACCAGGAAGCGAACCGAGTGCAGGCCGTTGCTGATGGTCGGCTGCGTCGCCAGTTCGAACTCGCCGTCACCGAAGATGCCGCCCATGATCGGGCGGCGGAGCATGGATTCAGCACTCATGAGGCCGCCCTCCGACCGGAGCCCGCATCACCGCGGCGCAAACGGGTGAGCAGCTCGTCGACTTCCGCATCACACGCTTTTCTGGCCGCAGTACCTAGCTTGGGCAATCCCTCGTTTCCCGAAGAGCTATTCCACATTGCGCGCAACTCTGACATCGACTGCTGACGACGCACGCCTTCAGTCGGCTTTTGGCGGTCATTGCCGTCTTTCGTCGCCTTGCAGGGAAGATCTCCGTAGGTCTCGCGGTACCTCGCATTTTCGGAACTGGTTCTTGCAAGTGTCTCCAACAAGAACTCGACCGTCTCTTCGACTGTACTGGTCGGTTCACTGCAGATTTTTTGCGCCATACGCCGCGCGATCGAAGACCCTGCTTTAGCCATGGGACACCTCCCCCTTGGCGACGAAGTCGACGTCGCTATTGCCAACGAGGTCAGCGACCTCACCGATCTCGTCCACAAGCTCAGTGAGCAAGTACTTGAGGCCCACCATTTCCTCGTCGGCTTCGTCGAACTTGTCGGCTTGTTGTAGCAGGGCTCTGGCCGCTGCCGCGCGAAATTTCAGGCTGTAAAGAGTGTGTGCGGTGCCAGCCGCAAAGTCGGAATAGCTCGCGGGGATATGCTTCTCGGTAGCCATGGTGCACGGTCCTTTCTCGGGTGTGTGCGTTGTGGTCAGGCCGGCCCGGAAGGTGAGATTTCCAGGTTCGGCCGCCTACATGCCACTGAACCGCAGTGGCCACGGTGCCCAGCAGCCGGCCGGGTCACGGTCAACCCTCAGGCCGCCTCGAACTCCACGACGTTGGCGCCGGCCTTTAGACGGTCGAGATAGTCGGCCCAAGCCTGCATCATGGCCCTGCGCTGCTCGACAAACTGGGTTCTGTTGTAGGCACGGCCAAGAGCGTCCGGAACCGAGTGCGCAAGCTGTGCCTCGACGACCTCCGGCGCCACGCCCAGGCGCTCAGCGAGCATGGTGCGGGCCATCGCGCGGAAGCCGTGCGCCGTCATCTCGTCGTTTCCGTACCCCAGGCGCCGAAGGGCACTGCGCACGGTGTTCTCGCTCATCGCACGCTCGCCCGAGGTCAGTGACGGGAACAGGAAGCGTCCCGCGCCAGTCAGCGGCTGCAGCTCGCGCAGGAGCGCGACAGTCTGAGTGGCCAGAGGCACGATGTGCGGCAGGCCGGTCGCCTTGTCCGCCTTCTTGCGCTTCATCAGCTCGCTGGGGATGGTGAGGCTGGCGGTCTCCCAGTCGATCCAGCCCCACTGCAGGTGGCGCAGTTCACCAGGGCGCAGAAACAGCAGGGGCGACAACAGCAGCGCGGAGCGCGTCACCGGGTGTCCGTGATAGCCCTCCATGGCGAGCAGCAGCTTGGCGACGTCGGAAGGGTTCGTCAGGGCGGCCAGATGACGCGCGGGCACCGGCGGAAGGGCGTCGCGCAGGTCGACGACTGGGTTTCGCTCGCAAAGGCCCGTCGCCACGCCGTACCGGAAGACCTGGCCGCAGGCGTCCTTCAGGCGATGCGCGGTCTCAATGGCGCCGCGCTTCACCACCCGCTGAGCGCAGGCCAGCACGTCCGCGGCGCGCAGCTCAGCGATGCGACGCCCGCCAATCCAGGGGAAGGCGTCCTGCTCCAGGCGCGTCAGCGTGCGGGCCGCATGCCCCTCGCTGACCTTGGCGCTGTGGACTGTGTTCCACCACTCCCGGGCGACAGCCTCGAACGTGCCCGGCAGCGGCTTGCCGGCTTCCTGCAGCTGCGCGACCTCCTGCGCTTGGACCTGCACCGCCTTCTCGGCCTTGCGCGCCTCGCTGGGGTCGATGCCGTCGGCGATCAGGCGCTTGGCGTCATCACGCCGCTGCCGTGCGGCAGCCAGGCCGACCTCGGGAAAGACCCCCAAGCTGAGGCGATTTTCTCGCGTGGCCATCCAGTAACGCAGGCGCCACCAGCCGACGCCGTCCGGCCGGGCGATCAGAAGTAAGCCGCCCCCGTCATTGATCGTCGACGCCTTGCCAGTTGCCTCAGCCGTCTTAATGGCGGCCCGTACTGCCTTGTCGCTCAGAATATTCGTCGCTGCCATACCGGATAAGTGCGCTTGAGACCGGATAACTCTAGCGCTTCCCAGCGTACATGTCTCAACTTATCCGGTTTCTTATCCGGTCCATGCGCGGATGTAAGCGGCCCTATGCGGACCCATGCGGCAAAGAAAAAGGCGCTAAGTAGTTGATTTACTTAGCGCCTTCGGGCTTACGCGGTCCCTTGCGGAACCTAATCTGGTGGAGCCGGGGGGAATTGAACCCCCGTCCGCAAGCCATCACCGGGCAGATCTACATGCTTAGCCGGCTGATTTGAATCTCACGCTCAGCTCGCGCAGTGGCACGCTAGCTTTCACGCCAGTCACTTGATCTCGCGCCGTACCGAGTGACCCGGTACGACGCCAGCCGATGTGAGTGACTTCTCAGCCTTGCCCCTTGCGGAACTCAGCCCGGCCCATCGGCCTGCCGTTGAGAAGCTCATCCGCAATTAAGCGGCGAGTGCGAACGTAGAGTCGTTTGCAGTTACTTTGTTTCCAGTGGTTTTACGAGCGGACTGGTGCTCGGCATGCCCTACTCCGGATCCGCACCCACGTCGAAACCAGGTCGGCCCCAGAGCCCTCTAGTTTAGGCCAGTCCCAGCGCCTTCAAGAGGTCGCCCGGTGCGGCAAGTTCGATATCGGCATGCCACAGCCGATGATCCGCCTGCGGGCCGAGGTATCCCCAGGCTGCAACGGCCGTTGCCATGCCGGCTGCGCGGCCGGCGATGACGTCGCGCTCGTCATCGCCCACGTAGAGACACGCGGATGGCTCGACACCCAGCCGACGAGCGGCTTCCAGCAAGGGGGCGGGATGCGGCTTGGTATGAGCGGTCGTGTCGCCGCCCACGACCGTTTGAGCGCCGAGCCGCAGCGCCTGGGTCAGCGGCAGTGCAAAGCGCTCGGCCTTGTTGGTGACGATGCCCCAGGGGACACCGGCGGCACCGAGTGCGGCCAGTTCGGCCTCGACGCCCGCGAACGGCCGCGTGTTGTCATGCATCAGCGCTTCGTACCGGTCGAGGAACTCGCGCTTGAGCGCCTCGTATCCATCCTGCCCCGGCCCTACGCCAAACGCTTGACCCAGCATGCCGCGCGCGCCAGAGCCGCCATGCGGCCGATACTGCGCCAGCGGCAGTGGTGGCAAGCCGCGTTCGGTACGCATTGCATTCGCCGCTCGCGCCAGATCCTCGGCGCTGTCGATCAGCGTGCCGTCGAGATCGAACAGCACGGCGCGCACGTGAACCCACCGTGGGGCGGGCAAGGTCACAGCGGTCGCCGGCAGGCAATGAGGTAATTGACGTCCGTGTCGCTGTTCAGGCTGTAGCGCTGCGTCAGCGGGTTGTAGCCCAGACCACGGCTGGCCTGCAGTTCCAGGCCGGCATCGCGGCAGAACTGGGCCAGTTCCGACGGCTTCAGGAAGCGCGCATATTCGTGCGTGCCCTTGGGCAGCATGTTGAGCACGTATTCCGCGCCGACGATGGCGAGCAGGAAGGCCTTGGCGTTGCGGTTCAGCGTCGACAGGAAAACCCAACCTCCCGGCTTCACCAAAGTGCCCAGCGCCCGCACGACCGAGGCCGGGTCGGGGACATGTTCCAGCATTTCCATGCAGGTGACGACGTCGAACCCGGCAGGTTGCTCCGCCGCGAGCGCCTCGACCGCGATTTCGCGGTACTCCACGCCTTCGGTGCCGGCTTCCATCGCATGCAGTTCGGCCACGCGCAGCGGCTTGGTCGACAGGTCGATGCCCAGCACCTGCGCGCCGGCGCGCGCCATGGAGTCGCTCAGGATGCCGCCGCCACAGCCGACGTCGACGACGCGCTTGCCCGCGAGCGGACACAACTGCTGGATCCAGCCCAGCCGCAAGGGGTTGATCTGGTGCAGCGGCTTGAAGTCGCTCTCGGGATCCCACCAGCGATGGGCCAGTTCGCCGAACTTGGCGAGCTCTTGCGGATCAGCGTTGATCGTCATGACAGCAGTAGATAAAGAAAAAGCCCCGACGGACGGGCCGTGCGGGGCTTTGCGCAAAGCGCCCGAAGGCGCAGAGCTTACTTGTTGCGCGTACCGACGACTTCGATCTCGGTGCGGCGGTTCTTGGCGCGGCCTTCGGCGGTCTTGTTGTCGGCGACGGGCTGCTTTTCGCCCTTGCCTTCGGTGTAGACGCGGTTCGGCTCGACGCCCTTGCCCACCAGATAGGCCTTGACGGCTTCCGAGCGGCGGATCGACAGCTTCTGGTTGTATTCATCGCTGCCCACCGAGTCGGTGTGGCCCACGGCGATGATGACTTCCAGGTTGATGCCCTTGGTCTTGCTGACCAGGTCGTCCAGCTTGGCCGTGGCTTCGGGCTTCAGCGTCGACTTGTCGAAGTCGAAGAAGGCGTCGGCGGCGAAGGTGACCTTCTCGCTGACCGGAGCGGGCGGCGGGGGGACCGGCTTCGGGGGAGCCGGAGGAGCGACCGGAGCCGGGGGAGCGACCGGGGCGGGCGGCTCGACCTTGGGCGCGGGCTTGATTTCGCCGTCGCAACCCTTGGCAGCCGTTGCCGGCGTCCAGAAGTTGTCGCGCCAGCAGTATTCGTTCGTGCCGTTCTTCCAAACGGTGCCGTCGGTTGCGCGCCAGTTGTCGATGGTTTGCGCCGACGCCGACGATGCCGCGGCGGCGACCGCAGCCATCGCAAACAGCGACGCCACGCGATTCAGTTTCTTCATGATTCTCCTCTCAAGGAATGCCGCAGTTGCCCTGCGAGAGTCAGTACTCAAACCGCAGGAGAGCCTTTAGGGTTTCTCCTAGGGACTCGACGATTGTGCCATGGGCCCACCGAGACAAACGCATTGTGGCGGCCTACGTTCAAGGGCGAGATGACGATGTTGCGCTGCTGCTACAAGGGGCGCGCCGCTTAGAATTCTCGACTTTCACCTACCTTCAAGGACGCCGCGCCCATGTAGGCGCGCGCGCTCACGCCGCATGACCCAGTTCGCCAAGGAAACCCTGCCGATCAGCCTCGAGGAGGAGATGCGCCGCTCCTACCTCGATTACGCGATGAGCGTGATCGTCGGCCGAGCCCTGCCGGATGCGCGTGACGGCCTGAAGCCCGTGCATCGCCGCGTGCTGTACGCGATGAACGAGATGGGCAACACCTACAACGCCAAGTACCGCAAGTCGGCACAGGCCGTGGGTGAAACCATGGGTAAATACCACCCGCACGGTGACTCGGCGATTTACGACACCATCGTGCGCATGGCCCAGCCATTCAGCCTGCGCCACATGCTGATCGACGGCCAGGGCAACTTCGGTTCCATCGACGGCGATAACGCGGCGGCGATGCGATACACCGAAATCCGCCTCGACAAAATTGCCCACGAAATGCTGGCGGACATCGACAAGGAAACTGTCGACTTCGGCCCGAATTACGACGGCAGCCATAAGGAACCGTTGGTTCTGCCCACCCGTTTGCCGAATCTGCTGGTGAATGGCTCCGCGGGTATTGCCGTGGGTATGGCGACGAATATCCCGCCGCACAACCTGAACGAAGTCGTCGACGCCTGCCTGTTCGCGCTGCGCAAGCCGGACTGCACGGTCGACGAGTTGATGGAGATCATCCCGGCGCCCGACTTCCCGACCGCCGGCATCATCTACGGCCTGGCCGGCGTGCGCGACGGCTATCGCACGGGCCGCGGCCGCGTCGTGATGCGCGCCAAGGTGCATTTCGAGGACATCGACAAGGGCAACCGCCAGGCGATCATCGTTGACGAGATCCCCTACCAGGTCAACAAGAAGAGCCTGCTCGAGCGCATCGCCGAACTGGTGCAAGAGAAGAAGATCGAGGGCATCAGCCACATCCAGGACGAGTCCGACAAGTCGGGCATGCGCGTCGTCATCGAACTCAAGCGCGGCGAAGTCCCCGAGGTGGTGCTGAACAACCTCTACAAGCAGACGCAGCTGCAGGACAGCTTCGGCATGAACATGGTCGCCCTCGTCGACGGCCAGCCCAAGCTGTGCAATCTGCGCGACATGATCGTCGTGTTCCTGGAGCACCGCCGCGAGGTGGTGACCCGCCGCACGATCTATGAGCTGCGCAAGGCCCGCGAGCGCGGCCACGTGCTGGAAGGCCTCGCCGTCGCGCTGGCCAACATCGACGAGTTCATCGAGACCATCAAGACCTCGCCGACGCCGCCGGTTGCCAAGGCGGCGCTGATGTCCAAGAGCTGGGATTCGTCGCTGGTGCGCGAGATGCTGTCGCGCGCCGAGGGTGGCAGCGCGGCCTATCGCCCCGAAGGCCTGGAAGCCGAGTTCGGCATGCAGCCGGACGGCCTCTACCGCCTGTCCGAAGCGCAGGCCGGCGAGATCCTGCAGATGCGCCTGCAACGCCTGACCGGCCTGGAGCAGGACAAGATCGTCGGCGAATACAAGGACGTGATGGCCGAGATCGCCGATCTGCTGGACATCCTGGCCACACCGTCGCGCGTGACGACCATCATCGGCGACGAGCTGACGCAGCTGAAGACCGAGTTCGGCCAGACCAAGCTGGGCGCGCGCCGCTCCGTCATCGAGCACAACGCGCAGGAACTGGGCACCGAAGACCTGATCACGCCGACCGACATGGTCGTGACGCTGTCCCACACCGGCTACATCAAGAGCCAGGCGCTCAGTGAATACCGTTCGCAACGCCGTGGCGGCCGCGGCAAGCAGGCCACGGCGACGAAGGACGACGACTGGATCGACCAGCTCTTCATCGCCAACACGCACGACTGGATCCTGTGCTTCTCCGACCGCGGCCGCGTCTACTGGCTGAAGGTCTGGGAGGTGCCGCAGGGCTCGCGCAACTCGCGCGGCAAGCCCATCGTCAACATGTTCCCGCTGCAGCAGGGCGAGAAGATCACCGTCGTGCTGCCGCTGACCGGTGAGTTCCGCAGCTTCCCTGAAGATCACTTCATCTTCATGGCCACGGCCATGGGCACGGTCAAGAAGACGTCGCTGAAGGACTTCAGCAACCCGCGCAAGGCCGGCATCATCGCCGTGGACCTGGACGAAGGCGACCACCTGATCGGCGCCGCACTGACCGACGGCCGCCACGACGTGATGCTGTTCAGCGACGGCGGCAAGGCCGTGCGCTTCGACGAGGACGACGTGCGCCCCATGGGCCGCACCGCCCGCGGCGTGCGCGGCATGATGCTGGAGCCCGACCAGCGCCTGATCGCCATGCTGGTGGCCGAGGACGAGACGCAGAGCGTGCTGACCGCAACAGAAAACGGCTACGGCAAGCGCACCAGCATCGTCGAGTACACCCGCCACGGCCGCGGTACCAAGGGCATGATCGCCATCCAGCAGAGCGAGCGCAACGGCCGCGTTGTCGCGGCGACGCTGGTGCGCGCCGAGGACGAGATCATGCTGATCACCGACAAGGGCGTGCTGGTGCGCACCCGCGTTGCGGAGATCCGCGAGCTGGGCCGCGCGACGCAGGGCGTCACGCTGATCGCGCTGGACGACGGCGCCAAGCTGTCGGGTCTGCAGCGCATCGTTGAGAACGACGCCAATGAAGCCGATGCCGGCACCGAACCCGGCGAAGCCGGCGACACCCCCGAAGCCCCCAAGGACTGACATGATTTCTCGCAAGCTGGGCCTGGCCCTCGCGCTGGCCCTCTCCGCCGGCAGTTCGATGGCTGAACCGTCGCCGGCCAAGAAGGCGTTGATCGACAGGATCGTCGCGCTGCAGCAGCAAGGCGCAGAGAACATGGCCAACGGCCTCGTGCAGGCGCCGCTGTCGCAACTGGCCCAGCAACTTCGCGGCGTCATCCAGCAGGTGCCAGCGGAGAAGCGAGAGGCCACCGCCAAGGCCCTGGAAGCGGAACTGAAGAAGTTCGCAGAAGAGAACGTGCCTTATTTGAAGGACAAGATCTCCAAGGCCGTGCCCGGCACGACTTCGGCGCTGCTGGACGAACGCTTCAACGAGGACGAACTGAAGCAAATCGTGGCCTGGGCAGAATCCCCGGTTAGCCAGAAATTCGGCATGGCCAATGCCGAACTGCAGAAGGCCATCGCGCAGAAGGTCATGGGCGAATCCGGCCCCACGCTGGAAGGCCGCTTCAAGACCCTGCAAGGCAACCTCGCCAAGCAGCTCGGCGTGCAATCGCCGGCCGCTTCGGCGCCCAAGCCAGCAGCGTCCGCCACGCCGAAGAAATAAGCCCTCCAGCCCGCCCTCGATGACCTCATCCCGCCCGTTCAACTTCGCCCCCGGCCCCGCCACCCTGCCCGAACCCGTGCTGCGCCAGGTCGCCGCCGAGATGCTCGATTGGCAGGGCAGCGGCATGTGCGTCATGGAGATGAGCCACCGCGGCAAGGAGTTCGGCTCCATCCTGGAGCGGGCCGAGGCTGATCTGCGCGAGCTGCTGGCCGTGCCGGCCAATGTCCGTGTCCTGTTCATGCAGGGCGGCGGTCTGGGCGAGAACGCCGTCGTGCCGATGAACCTCAGTCGCGGCGGCAAGGTGGACGTCGTCGTCACCGGCTCCTGGTCGCGCAAGAGCGCCGCCGAGGCGCGCCGTTATGCCGACGTGAACATCGCCGCGGACATTGGCAAGGGCCACGCCATCCCGCGCGACTGGCAGCTGCGTGACGACGCGTCCTATGTGCACGTCTGCACCAACGAGACCATCGACGGCGTCGAGTTCCACGACCTACCGCAGCTGACGAACGGCGTGCCGCTGGTCATCGACTGCTCGTCGCATGTGCTGTCCCGCACGATCGACTGGAGCCGCGTCGGGCTGGCCTTCGCCGGCGCGCAGAAGAACATCGGCCCGGCCGGCCTGACGCTGGTGTTCGTGCGCGAGGAGCTGCTGGGCCACGCACTGGACATCTGCCCGTCGGCTTTCAACTACGAAACGGTCGCCGCCAACCACTCGATGTTCAACACGCCGCCGACGTTCGCGATCTACGTCGCCGGCCTCGTGTTCCAGTGGATCAAGGCGCTCGAATACGCCGGCAAGCGCGGCCTGGCCGCGGTCGAGCAGCGCAACATCGACAAGGCAGCCCTGCTCTACGGTGCGCTGGATGCCTCGGGTTTCTACAAGAACCACGTTGACCCGAGCTGCCGCTCCCGCATGAACGTGCCTTTCCTGCTGAGTGACGAGCAGCTCAACGAAACATTCCTGGCCAAGGCCAAGGCGGCCGGCCTGCTCTCGCTGAAGGGTCACAAGTCGGTGGGTGGCATGCGCGCCTCCATCTACAACGCGATGCCGCTGGAAGGCGTGCAGGCGCTGGTGTCCTTCCTCAAGCAGTTCGAGGCCCGCCATGGCTGAACCCGTCGCCTCCCAGGCCCTGCTCGCGCTGCGCGACCAGATCGACGGCCTGGACAAGCAACTGCTGCAGTTGCTGAACGAGCGCGCCCACGTGGCGGAAAAGGTCGGGGAGATCAAGCGCGCCGAGGGCACGCCCTTCTTCCGCCCCGACCGCGTCGCCCAGGTCATCGAGAAGATCCGCGCCGCCAACCCCGGCCCGCTGAAGGGCGAGCATGTCGCGGCGATCTGGCGCGAGATCATGTCCGCCTGCCTGGCGCTGGAGTCGCCGCAGCGCGTCGCCGTGCTGGGCCCGGTAGGCACCTTCTGCGAACAGGCGGCCATCGAGTACTTCGGCGGCGCCGCCGACATGACCTATTGCGCGAACTTCGACGAGGTCTTCCACGCGACGGCCTCGGGCAGCGCGCAGTTCGGCGTCGTCGGGGTCGAGAACATGACTGAGGGCGTCGTCACGCGCTCGCTGGACCTCTTCCTTCACACGCCCTGCCACGTCGTCGGCGAGGTGTCGCTGCTGGTGCGCCACAGCCTGATGCGCAAGGAGCCGTCCATGCATGGCATCGAAGCCGTGCTGGCCCATCCGCAGGCCCTGGCCCAGTGCCAGAACTGGCTGAACAAGCACCTGCCCGACGTCGAGCGCCGCGCGGTGTCCAGCAACGCCGAAGGTTCGCGGCTGGCCGCCACGAATCCGGCCTGGGCGGCACTGGGCAGCGAGCGCGCGTCGACGCTGTTCGGCCTGCACATCGTGGCCCATGCCATCCAAGACGAGGCCTACAACCGCACCCGCTTCGCCATCATCACGCTGCCGCAGACCATGGCCACGCCGCCGGCCACCGGCCGCGACTGCACCAGCCTGGTCGTCTCCGTGCCCAACCGTCCGGGCGCCATGCACGACCTGCTCGTGCCGCTGAAGAAGCACGGCGTGTCCATGACCCGCCTGGAGTCCCGCCCGGCCCGCACCGGCCAATGGGACTACTACTTCTACATCGACCTCGACGGCCACCCGACCCAACCCCACGTGGCGAATGCGCTGGCAGAGCTGCGCGAGCTCTGCGCCTTCTTCAAGATGCTGGGTGCCTACCCAGTCAAGAACTGATGTTCCAGCAGCTTGGCGTCATCGGATGCGGCCTGATGGGCGGCAGCTTTGCGCTGGCCATGAAGAAGGCCGGGCTCGTCAAGCGCGTCGTCGGCTACAGCAAGTCGCCGTCGACGACCAAGCAGGCCCAGAAGCTCGGCGTCATCGACGTCGCCGCCGAATCGGCGCTGCTCGCTGTGTCGGGCTCAGACATCGTGTTGATCGCCGTGCCCGTGTCGGCGACGGAAGCCACGCTGAAGGCCATCCGCCATCTCGTGAATCCCGGCGTGCTGTTCATGGACGTCGGCTCGACCAAGTGCGACGTCATCGAGTCGGCGCGCCGTGCGCTGGGCGAACGCGCCGCGAGCTTCGTGCCCTGCCACCCCATCGCCGGCAAGGAGTCGGGCGGCGTGCAGCATGCCGAGGCGACGCTGTACGAAGGCCGCCAGGTCATCCTGACGCCGCAACCCTTCACGAACCCGCAGCTGGTGCAGAAGGCCACGGACGTCTGGTCAGCGCTGGGCTCGCAAGTGTTGAAGATGCGGCCGCACAACCACGACGCGGCCTTCGCCGCCGTCAGCCACCTGCCGCATCTGCTGGCCTTCGCCTATTTCCAGGCCATCGCCGAGCAGCCGGCCGCACGCGACTACCTCAGCCTGGCCGGCCCGGGCTTTCGCGACTTCACGCGCATCGCCGCCGGCGAGCCCTCCGTCTGGCGCGACATCCTGCTGGCCAACAAGCACGAAGTGCTGGCCCAGTCCAAGCGCTTCCGCACGACGCTGGACCAGCTCGAAGCGCTGATCGAAGCCGGCGACGCGGCCGCCCTCGAAGCCGCGCTGCGTCCCATCGCCGAAGGCCGCTCGGCCTGGAGCCTTCCCTCTTCCCCTGCAGTCCCTCCCGGCCGCCCCGCCGGCAAGTGATGTTCAAGATTCCTTTCCTCGACCTGCCGCCGCTGCGCGGCGCCGCGGGCACCGTGCGCCTGCCCGGCTCCAAGAGCATCTCCAACCGCGTGCTGCTGCTGGCGGCGCTCAGCGAGGGGAAAACCTTCGTGCGCGACCTGCTGGCGTCTGATGACACGGCCGTCATGCTGGAGTCCCTGCGCACGCTGGGCTGCGCCGTCTGGCGCGAGGGCGACGCCCTTGTCATCGACGGCCTGGGCGGCCGGCTGCGTGCCCATGAGGCTCAGCTCTTCCTCGGCAATGCCGGCACCGCGATGCGCCCGCTGACGGCCGCGCTCGCGCTCCTGGCCGCGACCCAGGGCGGCAGCTTCGAGGTCTCGGGCGTGCCGCGCATGCACGAGCGCCCCATTGGCGACCTCGTCGACGCGCTGCGCGGCCTGGGCTGCGAGATCGACGATCTCGGCAACGCCGGCTACCCGCCGCTACGGCTACGCGGCCCGTCCAAGCTGGCTCTGGACACGCCCGTGCGCGTGCGCGGCGACGTGTCCAGCCAGTTCCTGACGGCGTTGCTGCTGGCACTGCCGCTGGTCGCAGAGCAGGACATCCGCATCGAGGTCATCGGCGAGCTGATCTCCAAGCCCTATATCGAGATCACGCTGGCGCTGCTGGCGCGCTTCGGCATCGACGTGAAGCGCGAGGGCTGGGCCGCGTTCGTCATCCCGGCCGGCAGCCGCTACGTCTCGCCGGGCGAGGTCTTCGTCGAGGGCGACGCGTCGTCGGCTTCCTACTTCGTCGGCCTGGGCGCCATCGCAGCCGTCGACACGCCCATCCGCATCGAAGGTGTCGGTAGCGAATCTCTGCAAGGCGACGTGCGCTTCATCGAAGCTGCCGCGGCGATGGGCGCCGACGTGAAGGCCGGCCCGAACTGGCTGGAGGTCAAGCGCGGCGCCTGGCCGCTCAAGGGCCTGACGCTGGACTGCAATCACATCCCGGACGCGGCGATGACGCTGACCGTCATGGCGCTGTATGCCGACGGCCCGACGACGCTGACCAACATCGCCAGCTGGCGCGTCAAGGAGACCGACCGCATCGCTGCGATGGCCACCGAACTGCGCAAGCTGGGTGCCGCGGTCGACGAAGGCCCGGACTGGATCCGCGTCCAGCCGCTGCAGGACTGGAAAGCCGCGGCCATCCACACCTATGACGACCATCGCGTCGCGATGTGCTTCTCGCTGGCAGCCTTCAACGGCCTCGTTACCGAGCAGGCCGTGCCGGTGCGCGTCCTTGAGCCGCACTGCGTCGCCAAGACCTTCCCGGATTATTTCGAGACGCTGTTCGCCACCGTAACGGCCAGGGCGGAGGACATTCCCGTCATCACCATCGACGGCCCGACCGCCTCGGGCAAGGGCACGCTGGCCGACGAGGTCGCCAAGGCCCTGGGCTTCCAGGTGCTGGACTCGGGCGCCCTCTACCGCGTGACCGGCCTCGCCGCGCGCCGCGCCGGCCTGAACCTGGACGACGGCGCGGCCGTGGCGGCCATCGTGCCGACGCTGAAGCTCGGCTTCCGTGACGGCAAGGTCTTCCTCGGCGACGAGGACGTCAGCGCCCGCCTGCGCGCGGAGGCGACCGGCCTGCTGGCCTCGCAGGTGGCCGTCCACCCCGAGGTGCGCCAGGCGCTGCACGAACTGCAACTGGCTTTTCGCAGCCTGCCTGGCCTCGTCGCGGACGGCCGCGACATGGGCACGGCCATCTTCCCAGGCGCCGACCTGAAGGTTTTCCTGACCGCCAGCGCCGCCACGCGCGCCGAGCGTCGGCATAAGCAATTGATTTCCAAAGGAATTTCGGCTAATATCGAAAGCTTGCGCGAAGATCTGGAGGCGCGGGACGAGCGGGACAAGAACCGCGCGGCCTCTCCGCTGGAACCTGCGCAAGACGCGCTGCTGCTGGACAACTCCGCACTGGGCATCGAGGAATCGGTCACCCAGGTGCTGGATTGGTGGAAGCAGCGGCGGCCGTTCTGACAGGCATGTCGCTTGCCCGAACGGCCCGGGCCTGAGAAGCCATGGCCCGCCGGCCACCATCGGGCGCCAGCCCGGTTGCAGGAGCGACGCAAGTCGCTTCCTCGGATAAGAGCGACGCAAGTCGCTCACGGCCAGCGGATCGCAACAACTAACCCGCAGGTTCGCCTGCACGCCGCGCTCCTTTACTGGGCGCCATCAAGGTCAATCAACATGTCCCAAACCCAAACCGCCGCTTCCGGCATGGAATCCTTTGCCGCAATGTTCGAGGAGTCGCTGCAGCGCTCCGACATGCGCGCCGGCGAAGTGATCTCGGCCGAAGTCGTTCGTGTCGAACACAACTTCGTCGTCGTCAACGCCGGCCTCAAGTCCGAGGCCTATGTGCCCGTCGAAGAGTTCAAGAACGACCAGGGCGAACTGGAAGTCCAGGTCGGCGACTTCGTCTCCGTCGCCATCGACGCCATCGAGAACGGCTACGGCGACACCATCCTGTCGCGCGACAAGGCCAAGCGCCTGGCCTCGTGGCTGAGCCTCGAGACCGCCCTGGAGTCCGGCGACTTCGTGACCGGCACCGTCTCCGGCAAGGTCAAGGGCGGCCTGACCGTCCTGGTCAACGGCATCCGCGCCTTCCTGCCCGGATCGCTCCTGGACACCCGCCCGGTGAAGGACATGAGCCCGTTCGAGGGCAAGACCATGGAATTCAAGGTCATCAAGCTCGACCGCAAGCGCAACAACGTTGTGCTGTCGCGTCGCGCCGTGGTCGAGGCCTCCATGGGTGAAGAGCGCGCCAAGCTGCTGGAAACGCTGTCGGAAGGCGCGATCGTCCAGGGCGTGGTCAAGAACATCACCGAGTACGGCGCCTTCGTCGACCTCGGCGGCATCGACGGCCTGCTGCACATCACCGACATGGCCTGGCGCCGTGTCCGTCACCCGAGCGAAGTGGTGACGGTCGGCCAGGAACTGACGGCCAAGGTCCTGAAGTTCGACGCCGAGAAGAACCGCGTCTCCCTGGGCATCAAGCAGCTGGGCGACGACCCGTGGTTCGGCGTTGCCCGCCGCTACCCGACCGGCACCCGCCTGTTCGGCAAGGTCACGAACATCGCCGACTACGGCGCGTTCGTCGAGATCGAGCCGGGCATCGAAGGCCTGGTGCACGTCTCCGAGATGGACTGGACCAACAAGAACATCGCCCCCAGCAAGCTGGTCTCGCTGGGCGACGAAGTCGAAGTCATGGTCCTGGAGATCGACGAAGACAAGCGTCGCATCAGCCTGGGCATGAAGCAGTGCAAGGCCAACCCGTGGGAAGAGTTCGCCGAGAACGTCAAGCGCGGCGACAAGGTCAAGGGCCCGGTCAAGTCCATCACCGACTTCGGCGTGTTCGTGGGCCTGGCCCAGGGCATCGACGGTCTGGTGCACCTGTCCGACCTGTCTTGGGACGAGTCCGGCGAGACCGCCGTTCGCAACTTCAAGAAGGGCCAGGAAGTCGAAGCCGTCGTGCTGGCCGTGGATGTCGAGCGCGAGCGCATCTCCCTGGGCATCAAGCAGCTGGACAGCGACCCCTTCACCGCCTACACCACGATCAACGACCGTGGCGCCTCGGTAACCGGCAAGGTCAAGACCGTTGACCCGCGCGGCGCCGAGATCGAGCTGGCTGACGGCGTGATGGCCTATCTGCGCGCTTCGGAAATCTCCCGCGACCGCGTGGAAGACGCCCGCAACGTGCTGAAGGAAGGCGACGAAGTCACCGCCGTCATCGTCAACATCGACCGCAAGACCCGCAACATCCAGCTGTCGATCAAGGCCAAGGACAACGCCGACCAACAGGAAGCCATGCAGCGCCTGAACCAGTCGAACGAGCGTGAAACCGCCGGCACGACCAGCCTGGGCGCCCTGCTGCGCGCCAAGCTGGACAACCAGGGCAACTAAGCTCTGTTTGAACACCCGGTCTCCTCGGAGGCCGGGTATGCTCCCCACAGGCTCGCCGGCCTCGCCAGCGGGCCTGTTTCAATTCAGAACCACAAAAGTCATGACCCGCTCCGACCTCGTCGCCGTCCTCGCCGAACGATTTGGCCAACTGACCCAGCGGGACACCGAGTTCGCGGTCAAGACCATCCTCGACGCGATGAGCGACGCGCTGGCGCGCGGCCACCGCATCGAGATCCGCGGCTTCGGCAGCTTCTCCATCAGCCGCCGCCCGCCCCGCGTCGGCCGCAATCCGCGCAGCGGCGAGCAAGTCATGATCCCCGAGAAGCTGGCGCCTCACTTCAAGCCCGGCAAGGCGCTGCGCGAGGCGGTGGACAAGCACTTGCCAGTGGAATGATGCCCCTCGTCCAAGGAGTACCTTGGCCGGTCCCCCGCGGGGACGGCGATGCTTGCGGCGTTGAGCCGCAAGCACATCGCCACGACGGGCCGGCTCGGGAGCGGCCCAGCGCTCGGCCCGAAAAACAGAACGCTGCCTGAGCCAGAATCCCGCGCATGCGCACCCTCGTCTGGCTCCTGCGGGCCCTGCTCTTCTTCACGCTGTTCGCCTTTGCGCTGAACAACAGCCACGAGGCCGTCGTGCGCTGGTTCTTCGGCCATGAATGGCGTGCGCCGCAGGTCATCATCGTGCTGATCGCCTTCGGCTTCGGCGCCGCCTTCGGTGTGCTGGCCATGGTGCCCGCTTGGTGGCGCCACCGCCGCGCGGCGCAGCGGTTGGAACCCCTGCCCGCCACGCCTACCCCCGCGCCCGAGGCGCCTGCCGTTCCCTTTGCTGCCCACCAAGATGGAGTTTGATCCGCGCTGGCTGCTCTTCGTCCTGCCCGTCGTCTTCGTCCTCGGCTGGCTGGCCTCCAAGCTCGACTCCCGCCAGTGGAAGCTCGAACAGCGTGAATCACCCAAGGCCTATTTCAAGGGGCTGAACCTGCTGCTGAACGAGCAGCAGGACAAGGCCATCGACGCCTTCATCGAAGCCGTCCAGAACGACCCCGACACGTCCGAGCTGCACTTCGCCCTCGGCAGCCTGTTCCGCCGCCGCGGCGAGACCGAGCGGGCCGTGCGCGTGCACGAGCACCTGCTGCGCCGTGGCGACCTGCCCAAGGCCGACCGCGACCGCGCCCAGCACGAACTGGCGCAGGACTTCTTCAAGGCCGGCCTGTTCGACCGCGCCGAGGCAGCCTACGCCGAGCTGCGCGGCACGGCCTTCGAACGCGAGGCACGCCTGGCGCTGCTGTCGCTGTACGAGCGCTCGCGCGACTGGGCCAAGGCCGCCGAGGTGGCCGCAGAGCTGGAGGCCGCCGGCACGGGTTCGTTCTCCGGCCGCATCGCGCATTACCTGTGCGAACAGGCCCTCGTCGCGCAGTCGCAGGGCCATGCCGATCTCGCGCCCGAACTGCTCGACCAGGCGCAACGCCGCGCCCCCGAAGCCGCGCGCGCCTATGTGCTGCAAGGCCAGCTGGCACTCAAGGCCGGGCAGCCGGAAATGGCGCTGGCCGCGTTCACGAAGCTGTTGTCGGCCAACCCGCCGGCCTTCAACCTCGTGGCCGCCGACTGCGCCGCCGCGGCCAAGGCGCTCGGCCAGCCCGAGCGCGCCATCGCGATGCTGACCGAACAGTACCAGCGCGCCCCCAGCATGCATCTGCTGCGCGCGCTCAGCCACCTGCAACCGGCGCCGCAGCGCGAGCGCCTCGCCGCCCATCTGCGCGAACAGCCGGCGCTGTCGGCCGCGACCGACCTGCTCAAGCTCAATGCCGCTGCTCTGCCCGCCGACGAAGCCGGGCCGATGGTGCAGACGCTGGAAAAGGCCACCAAGCCCTTGCTGCGCTACCGCTGTGCCGCCTGCGGCTTCGAGGCGGCCCACTACTTCTGGCAATGCCCCGGCTGCCTGAATTGGGACACCTATCCCCCACGTCACGTCGAAGAGTTGTGAGAACCATCGTCTGCATGAAGTGGGGCACCAAGTACGGCCCCGAGTACGTCAACCGCCTCTACGCGATGGTGCGCCGGCACCTGAAGGGCGAGTTCCGGTTTGTCTGCCTGACCGACCGCACCGAAGGCATCCGTGCGGAAGTCCAGTGCTTCCCCATCCCCGAGCTGACGCTGCCCAACGGCGAGCCCGAGCGCGGCTGGAAGAAGCTGACGACCTTCAGCCCCGTGCTCGTCAACGACTACGGCCTCAGCGGCACGGCGCTGTTCCTGGACCTGGACGTCGTCATCGTCGATGACATCACGCCCTTCTTCGAGGTGCCGGGCGACTTCCTCGTCATCCATGACTGGAAGCGCCCGTGGCGCATCACCGGCAACTCCTCCGTCTACCGCTGGGAGCTCGGCGCCCACCAGGACGTGCTGACCGAGTTCGTCGCCGACCAGGCCAAGGCCAAGACCGAGTTCCGCAACGAGCAGGCCTTCCTGTCAGCCGTGCTGCACCGGCAAGGCCAGCTGCAGTACTGGGACGCCGCCTGGTGCGCCAGCTACAAATACCACTGCATCCCGGCCTGGCCGACGAGCTACTGGCGTGATCCGTTCATCCCCAAGGGCGCCCGCATCCTGATCTTCCACGGCGTCATGAACCCGCCCGACGCGCTGGCCGGCCGCAGCAACGGCAACTGGCGGCATGCGCGGCCGGCACGCTGGATCGCGGATCACTGGCGCGAATGAGCCTCGCTGCGCTGATCTTCCTGGGCCTGTTCGTCCTCGTTGCGGGCCTGCTGCTGCGCGAGTTCGCCACCGTCGCGCGCGCCCATGCGCCGGCGCAGACGCGTGTTGTCTTCGTCGGCGACAGTGCGCCGGCCTGCGCGGCCGACATCCCCAAGGTGATCTGGACCTACTGGCAGGCCGAGCCCACGCCGGCCTTCATCCAAGCCTGCATCGCCAATTGGCGCCGCCACGCGCCCAACCACGAGGTGCGCCTGCTGCATCGCGGCAGCATCACCCCTTGGCTGCCCGAGCTGCGTGCCGACTTCGACGACCTCCCCGCTCCTCGCCAGGCCGACTGGCTGCGCACACAGTTGCTGGCGCGCCATGGCGGCATCTGGATGGACGCGTCCATGATGTTGAGCCGGGACCTGGCCTGGGTTCACGAACTGCGTGCCCGGCACGAAGCGGAATACGTGGGCTTTTACATCGAGAAGCTCTCGACGCGCCCGAACCAGCCCATCGTCGAAAGCTGGTTCATGGCCTCCGTGGCCGGCAGCCACTACGCCGCTGTGCTGGCCGCCGCGTTCGACGACGCACTGAACCTCGGCGACGAGCAGGTGCTGGCGCGGCTGAAGGACGAAGGCCGACATGCCCGCGTCGTGCAGGGGCTCGATGACGAGTTCCAGCGCTACCTGTTGATCCACGTCACCGCGGCCGACATCATCGACCGCGCCCCCCAGGCGCACCGGCTGGTGCTGCTGCGCGCCGAGGACGGCCCCTATGCCTGGCTGGCCGCCGTGGGCTGGCGCAAGCGCCATCACTACGCACGCCTGGCGCTGACCCATGCGCCGACCCGCCTGCCCGCACTCATCAAGCTGCGCGGCGGCGACCGCACCGTGACCGAGCGCAACTGGCTCAAGGGCCGCTGGCTGTCGGGCAGCGCCCTCATCGAACTGCTCGGCAAGCCCGATGACCCGCGCTGACGCCGCGCGGCCGTGGCTGAGCGTGCTCATCCCGGTCTACAACGTCGAGGCCTATCTGGCGCAGTGCGTGGACTCGGTGCTCGCGCAGGCAGATGACGGCGTCGAGGTCGTTCTCTATGACGACTGCAGCACCGACGGTTCGCGCGCGCTGATGCAGGCGCTGTCCGAGCGCCATCCCGGCCGCCTGCGGCTGCTGGACGACGACCGCAACCGCGGCCTGAGCGCCGCGCGCAACCGGCTGCTGGAAGCCAGCGCCGGCGCATGGATCTGGTTCCTGGACTCCGACGACTTCCTGCTGCCCGGCGCCATTGCCGGCTTGAAGCCCTGGGCCGACCGCGGCGACGTGGACCTCGTGCTGTGCGACTTCCGCGACCACCATGACCGCCCGCGCCTGCGACATCGCCTGCTCGGCGAGCGCCACCAGCGCACGATGGACATCCCGCCCCGCCAGCCCTGGCGCGACGCCGGCCTGCTGATGGAAGGCGCCCTCACGCGCAGCCAGCTGCATGCCTGGAGCAAGATCGCGCGGCGCGAGCTGTATGGAGGCGACCTGCGCTTTCCCGAGGGCCGCTACTTCGAGGACGTGTTCGTCAGCCCCACGCTGCTGCTGCGCGCGCGGACGGTGGTCTATGTCCCCGAGGCCTGGATCGCCTACCGCAAGCGGCCCGGCAGCATCCTGACCACGCCCAACCCGAAGAAGTGGCAGGACCTGCAGGACTCGCTGGACCACCTCCCGGCGCTGCTCGCGGCCCACCGCCCGCGGCTGAACAATGGCGCGCTCGCCGCGGCCAGCTATCTCGCCTACCGCAGCTGGATGCGCGCCACGGCGCAGGCCAGCCGCGAGGGCGACTGGGCGACCGTCCTGCGCCACCTGCGGCAGTGCGAGTCCAACGCGCCGGTGCCGATCGGCGACGTGCTGCGCTATTGCATGCGGCGAGGCTGGTTCTGGCGGGCGCTGCGCCTGCGAGCGGCGGTGCAACGCGCCCGGCGCCACGCGCCGCGCTGACGGGCTGGGTCAGCTCCCCAGCTTGCGCCTTGCGCGTCGCCATTGATGGGCCGCAAGCCCCGCGAGCAGGCCCAGGCGATCGACCACAGTGGCCCTGGCTTCTGCCGGGTTGAAGCGGCGGAAGAGCACGAACCAGTCAAGCCGGCGCTCCAGCGCCACCGGATGTACGGTCACACGATCGGGATGCTGCAGGGCCAGCATGAGCAACAGAGTCTGGTCGTCGTCCACCCATCCGCGAGCCAGCAGACTCTCTAGCGCGCCCATCAGGCCTTCGCGGACAAACGGCCACTCACGGCGATGGGCCACCAGGTGACAGCCCTGGATATAGACCGTATTGGTCTGGATGGTGCGCAGCAGATCAATGGGAGGCGCCAGGCTGCGCAGTGAGAAGAAGTGGATGCCGTCAGGCCAGGGCGACTCCCAGCGTCGCGAGCGGGCGATCTGGCGCGCCTTGCGCAGGTAGCCGAAATCAATCCACGCCACCTGCTCATGCGGAAAGCGGCCGCTGTCGATGGCCTGGCAACAGAACTCACTCTTCAAGGCATTGATCAGCACGTACTCCGCCGAGTTGTACTCAGCGGATTCGATGGGGCCGATGCCGGCGCGGAACTCTGGGTCCTGTTGCACCGCACGGATGCGCTCAAGCAGCCCAGCGTGCCGTTCGAAGATGTCGTCGTAGATGACTGTCAGATTGGGCTTGCGGCGCTGCAAGGCCTCAAAGCGTTCACGTAGTGTCGGATGCGTGTACACGACGATGTCGTTATGCATCAGACACAAGCGCTCGAAGCGCTCGAAGTAGCGGTCGCTGCCACGCTGGAAGTGCTGCCACTGGCCACGACCGATGTCGTAGTAAGCCGTGACGATGAGAGGAAGAGGGTTCATACGGAAACTTTCGACGCGCAATGATGATGCCTGGGCTCAGCGCGCCCCGCAGGCGCGGTAGAACGCCTCGATTTCGGCCGCCCGGCCCGGCAACGAATAAGGCTCGACCGGGTGCACGCGTCGGACCGGCCGCAGCGCATGCAGCCGCGCCAGCGCAGCGGCCAGCGCCGCCACGTCGCCGCAGGGCAGCAGGGGCTCGAAGCTGGCCTGCAGATGCACGGCACCCTCGGTGGCCGTGGCCAGGATGGGCAGGCCGGCATGCATGGCCTCCAGGAACACGAGGCCGAAAGGCTCGCTGCGCGCCGCGCTGACGAACAGGTCGAAGGCCGCCAGGCAGTTGGCCGGCTCGTTCGTGAAGCCGGGCATGACGACGCGCTCGCCAGCCTGGGCACGCACCGCCTGCCAGTCCGGCCCCTGCCCCACCAGCACGAGACGCGCGCCGTGCAGCGCCGCACGCTCGAAGGCCTGCACCAGCACGTCCCAGCCCTTGCTGTGCTCGCCGCGGCCCAGCGTGCCCACCAGCCAGTCGTCGGGGCCGACACCCCATGCCGCGCGCAGCCGCTCGCGAGCACCGGGCTCGGGCGGCTTGGGCTGGCTCCAGTTGTTGATCTGCGCCACCTGGCAGGGGAAGCCGGCAGGGATCTGCGCCAGCTGCTGCGGCGTGATCGCGATGAGGCCGTCCAGATGAGCATGCTGGCGTGCCTTGTAGGCAATGTGCAGCGTCGCGACGCGCACCACCGGCCTGTGCACGCCGGCCAGCGCCTTGCATGCAAAGCTCAGGTGGGCATGGCAGACATCGGGCCGCCAGGCCTTGGCCCAATGCGCGATGCGCGTGGCGGGCAGGAACTGCGGATAGGTCAGCCGGTGCTGCTGCACGCGCGGGTCCAGCCTGTGCGCCCAGGCATCCGGCCGGTCCTCGGCCGCGGCATTGGCCAGCACGAAGCAGACCTCGTGGGACCGGCTCTGCGCATTGGCCAGCTCGATGGCGTAGCGCTCGCTGCCGGCGAAGCGCTTGGTGAAGAGAAGGTGGGCAATGCGCATGGGGGCGCCATTGAAACACGGACGACAATCGCGCCCCATGTCCGCCGACGCCAACGCTTCCATCGCCCGCCGTCTGGTCCAGTACGTCTACCCCTACCGCTGGGGCGCGCTGTGCACCGTGCTGGCCTATCTCTGCCTGGCCGGCACCGAGTGGCTGCTGCCCCAACTGATCAGCTACGCCTTTGACGAGGAAGGCTTCACCAAGGACGCCTACCCGCTCTGGATGGTGCCCATCGTGCTGATCGGGCTCTACATCGTGCGCGGCGCGGCGAGCTTCTCCGGGCAATACCTCTTCCATTGGACGCAGACCCGCAGCGTGCTGGACTTCCGCACCTCGCTCGTCAACGCGCTGCTGCGCCTGGATGCCCAGGTCTATACCCGCATGCAGCCCGGCACGGCCGTCACCAAAGTCGTCAACGATCCGCAGCAGATCCTGCAGCTGACGGGCGACGTGGGCATCGCGCTGCTGCGCGACGGGCTGGCCGCCGTCGGCTTCGTCGTCTACCTGTTCTATCAGAACTGGCAACTCACGCTGATGGCCCTCATCGTCACGCCGGTGATGGCGCTGGTGATGAAGAAGGTCAACCAGCGCATCCGGCTGATGTCCACGCGCTCCTACGACTCGCAGCTGGTGCTGGTCAACAAGGTCGACGACATCACGCGCGCCTGGCGTGTGGTGCGGCAGTTCGGCGCTGAGGACTTCGAGCGCAAGCGCTTCACGGACGCGGCGCTGGAAGTGCGGCGCTTCAACCTCAAGGCGGCCGCGGCCGCGGCGCTCGGGCAGCCGGTGTCGCAGCTGGTGGCCAGCATCGGCCTGTCCCTCATCATCTGCACGGCGCTGTGGCAGGCGCGCGCCGCAGGCACGGGCGCGCAGGACTTCGTGAAGTACGTCGCCACGCTGCTGCTGCTGATCTCCAAGCTGCGCCACCTGTCCGACCTGGCCGCACCGCTGACGCGCGCCGCCGTCATCGCGCGCAGCTGCTTCGAACTGCTGGACTCGCCCAAGGAGGAGGACAGCGGCACGCAGGAGCTGCCAGGCCCGGCCCATGGCGACATCGTCATGGAGGATGTGCGCCTGACCTACCCCGGCGCCGGCCAGCCGGCACTGGACGGCCTGAGCCTGGCCTTCGCCGCCGGCAGGACGACGGCGCTTGTGGGCGCCTCGGGCGCGGGCAAGAGTTCCATCATCCACCTGCTGCTGGGCTTCGGCCGGCCCGATGCCGGCCACATCCGCCTCGACGGCAGCGACATCGAGGCGCTGACGCGCGCGTCGCTGCGCCGCCAGTTCGCCGTCGTGTCGCAGGACATCGTGCTGTTCGACGACTCCGTCGCCGCCAACATCGCCTATGCGCAACCGCGCGACGAGGCCAAGCTGGAAGCCGCATTGCGCGCCGCCCACCTGTGGGACTTCGTGCACACGCTGCCCGACGGCGTGGAGACGCCCGTCGGCGCCAACGGCAGCAAGCTGTCCGGCGGCCAACGCCAGCGCCTGGCCATCGCGCGGGCGCTCTACAAGGACGCCCCGATCTGGATCTTCGACGAGGCGACGTCGGCGCTGGACACCGAGAGCGAACGCGCCGTTCAGCAGGCGCTGCAGGCATGGTCGGGCCGCAAGACGCTGATCGTCATCGCCCACCGGCTGTCCACCATCCGCGATGCCGACGCCATCCACGTGCTGGGCGCGGGCAGGCTCGTCGAGAGCGGCACGCATGCCGAGTTGATCGCCCGCGACGGCGCCTACGCGGCCATGGTGCGAGCCCAGGCAGGAGACGTGTGATGAAGCGCCGCGGCCTGCTGCTGTGGGCCGCGCTGCCGGCATTGGCGCAGGCCGACGTGGAGGCCAACACGGCGACACGGGCGCAGCTGGAATCGGTACCCGGCCTCGGGCCTGTCCTGGTGCAGCGCCTGCTGGCCGCAAGGCCGTTCAAGGACTGGGCAGACCTGCTGGCCCGCGTGCCCGGCATCCGCGCCGGCAGCGCTGGCAAGCTGTCCGCCGCGGGGCTGCGCGTGGCGGGCGAGGCCTACCGCTAGCGCCATCACGCGGAAGGCGGCGCTGCCTCTTCCTGCGCGGCCGGGCGGCGGATCGGCAAGGTCACGCGGAACGTCGTGCCCTGGCCGACGACGCTGTCCACCTCGATCCGCCCCTCGTGCTTCTGCACGATGCCGTAGGAGAGCGAGAGCCCGAGGCCCGTGCCCTGGCCGACCGGCTTGGTCGTGAAGAAGGGTTCGAAGATCCGTGTCAGCGTGTCGGGCGCGATGCCCGGCCCGTTGTCGGCCACTTCCAGCCAGACGTTTCCGGCTTCGGTGCCGGTGCGGATGACGATGCGTCCACGCGCATCGCCCATCGCCTGGGCCGCGTTCATGACCAGGTTCAGCACGACCTGGTTCAGCTGCGACGGCAGGCACTCGATGTCGGGAATGTCGCCATATTCCTTGACGATGTCGGCCTTGAACTTGATCTCGCTGGCGACGATGTTGAGCGTCGAGTCGATGCCGGGGTGCAGGTTGGCCCATTCGAAATCCTGCGCGGAATCGATGCGCGAAAAATCCTTCAGGTCGCGCACGATCTGCCGGACCCGCACGAGGCCCTGCTTGGACTCGCGCATCAGCTCCGGGATGTCCTCCTTCAGGAAGGCCAGCTCGAGGTGTTCGCGCAGGCTGCGCAGCCGCTGGGCGGCGTCGGCGGAGCTCAAGCCCGGCTCGGCCTCCTCGTAGGCATCCAGCATCGAGAACAGCTTGTCGACATAGCCTTCGAGCATGCCGAAGTTCGAGAAGATGAAGCCGATGGGGTTGTTGATCTCGTGGGCGACCCCGGCGGCGAGCTGGCCGATCGATGCGAGCTTCTCGGACTGCACCAGCTGCCCCTGCAGGTGCTTGCGTTCGCTGACCTCGGCCTGCAGTGTCTGCATCGCCCGCGTGATCTCGGCGGTGCGTTCGCGCACCGCCTCCTCGAGTTCGCTGAGCTGGGCCGCCGCGGCCTGCGTCGTCTGCCACTTGGCCGTCAGCGTGCTGGCGAGCTGGTGCACCTCGATCGCATCGAAGGGCTTCTTCAGGATCAGCAGCCGGTCGCGGGCCTCCAGGCGCGCCAGCACTTCTTCCCAGGAGTGGTCCGTGAAGGCGGTGCAGATGACAACCTGCAGCCGGGCGTCGGCCTGCCACAGCCGCTCTATCGTCTGCACGCCGTCCCAGCCGGGCGGCATGCGCATGTCGACGAAGGCCATCGCGTAGGGCCGGCCGGCCAGCAGCGAGGCTTCCACCATGGCCAGGCCCTCCTGGCCCTGGTAGGCGGAGTCGATCTCGAAGCCCGGCGTCGCGGCCTTGGGCGCGTCGCCGAACAACGCGGCCTCCATCTCGCTGAGCCCGTCGGCCTGCGCCGCGGCAGGCATGAGGATCTTGCGGAAATCCTCGTGGATGGCCGGCAGGTCGTCGACGACCAGGATGCGCCGGTTGGGGGCGATGTTCATCGGGGGGCTTCCTGGGGGTCGACCGGAATGTCGAGGGTGAAGGTCGCGCCGCAGCCGACGCCATCGCTGTGCACGCGCAGCACGCCGCCCATCTCCTGGGCCGCCAGCACGCAGCTGTGCAGGCCGAAGCCGTGGCCATTGCTGCGCGTCGTGAAGCCATGGGAGAAGATGCGCGCCAGGTTCTGCGGTTCTATCCCCTCGCCGTTGTCGGACACGTCGATGCGCAGCACCGTACCGGGCGCGTCACCGGCCAGCGCCGCGTTCAACCGGATGCAGGCCGCCCTGTCCTCCAAGCCGTTCAGCGCCTGCTTGGCATTGCTGATCAGGTTCACCAGGATCTGCAGCATGCGGTGGCGGTCGAGCATCAGCGGGGGCAGCTCGGCCAGCGCCTTCACGACCTCCACGCGGTGGCGGGTCAGCGCCCCGGCATTCATGCGCAGCGCATCGTCCATCAGCTCGCCGACGTCGACCGGCTCGAGCAGGCGCGGCGCGCCGGCATACGACTGCTGCGTCGCGATCACCTCGTTGATGTGGTCGACGCTGCGCACCAGCGTGGCGAGGTCATCGGACATCGCCACCTGTTCGGCACGCAGCGCCAGCGCCAGCTCGCGCAGGTAGGCGGGCAGCAGCTTGCCGCGGGGGTCGTTGGCCAGGTAGCCCGCCAGGTCGCCGGCGTTCTCGTCCAGCAAGGCGATGGCGCGCTCCAGCCCCTTGAGCTTGGAGTTGTGTAGCCGGCCGCCGACCAGGCCGGCCGAGATGTTGACGCTGTTCAGCACATTGCCGACGTTGTGCAGCACGTTCGTCGCGATCTCGGCCATGCCGGCCAGGCGCGAGGCGTCGACCAGCTGCTTGTGGACGGTGGCGATCTGCTGCTCCGCGGCCTTCAGCTCGGAGATGTCCTTGGTGATGCCGAAGGTGCCGATGATGCGGCCGTCGCGGTCGCGCAGCGGCATCTTCGTCGTCAGGCACCAGGTATCGGGCCGCCCGTCTATCCATGTTTCCTTCTCGACCTTGCCGATCATCGGCACGCCGGTACGGATGATTTCCTGCTCGTCCTCGAAGGCTGGCCGCGCATGCTCCTCGGAGAAGACATCGAAGTCCGACTTGCCCACCAGCCCGTCGGGCGTCTTCATGCCGAACTGCCGGGCCTGCCCGGCGCTGGACCGGATGAAGCGCGAGTCCAGGTCCTTGAAGTAGATGTGGTCGGGCGAGTTGTCCAGCAGCGCGCGCAGGAGTTCACGCTCGTGCTCCAGGATCTCATCGGTGTGCTTGCGCTGGGTGACGTCCAGCACGATGCCCTGGCTGCCGATGGGCACGCCGTCCGCGTCGAGCACGGCCGAGTGGATGACCTGGAAATGCCGCGCCACGGCGCCGGCACCGGCCCAGCTTTCCTCGCGCTCGAATTGCCCGGCCGACTGCATGATCAACGCATGGTGGATGCCCGCCAGGCCCGCGGGCTCCCGAGGCCACGTGGAAGCGGGGTTGTCCTGCTCACGGCTGGCGATGTCCGCAGCCGTGCAGCCCAGGATCGCCTCGGCCGGCATGGCCTTGAGTTCACAGAAGGCCGGATTGACGAAGACGAAGCGCCCGGCGGCGTCCAGGCGGAAGATGCCCACCGGCAACTGTTCGGCCACCGGGGCAGCCTGCGCCGGCGTCATGGCGGGGATCGGCTGGCTTGGCATGGTCAGAGGCTCCGAGGTGAAGGGACCGGCGAGCTGCAGCGCCGACATCGCGTCGCGTCACCCGGATTCTGGCGTGTTCGGTCCGGACGGGAGCAGGCCGGTCACTGCCAGAACGCCAACAAAAACGCCGGCAATGACGCGGATTTCTCGCCTGCGGTGGATTCCGCTGCCGTTGCAGGAACGGCGGCGTTAGACACCCGCCGCGAACCCGGCCGACCGGCTGCGCCGCAACTGGCTCGGATCGATCTGCGGCGGGCGCGCCGGCCAGCCGAAGAAGCGCTGCACCTCGGCCCGCTTGGCCAGCGTGTCGCTCATGCCCAGGTTGATCAGCTCGTCGATGAAGCTGGGCTCGAACAGCAGATAGCTGATCAGCGCCGAGCCGCTGGTCTTGTCGCCCTTGCCGCGGACACCGAAGGCCCGCAGCATCGCGCGCACGGACTTGGGCAGGCTGGCCTGGTGTTCGCCGGCCAGGTCGTCCAGGCGGCGGCTGGGCGCGATGACGAGCAGCTCGATGGGCCGCAGCGCCGTCGCCGCCCGGGCCTCGTGCGGCAGCAGGGCCAGCGTGCGGTTGATGCGGCGCAGCCGCTCGACGTCCACCGCCAGCGCGTCCAGGAAGATGTTGGACAGCGCATGGCCGGCGATCTGGGCCATGCTGGGATGGTTTTCCGTGGAACCGACGCGCCGGCCCTCGGGTTCCTTCATGCGGCCCGCGCCGATGACGAGCACGCGCTCGGCGCCCAGGTGCACGGCCGGCGAGATCGGCGCGCTCTGGCGCATGGAGCCGTCACCGAACCACTCCACATAGCCTTCGAAGTCCAACGGCTCGGCCGGGAAGATGAAGGGGATGGCCGACGACGCCATCAGGTGGCCCAGCGTCAGCTGCGTCTGCACGGCCATGCGCTGCTCGCGCAGCCAGGGCACGATGTGGTGGTGGGTCTGGAAGAAGGTGACGTGCTGGCCCGAGGTGTAGCTGGAGCCCGTCAGCGCCAGCGCCCGCAGGTGGCCGCCGTCCAGCATGTTCTCGATGCGGCCCATGTCCAGATAGCGGGCCAGCAGCTCGCGCAACGGCGCGTTGTTCAGCAGGCTGCGCGGGCGGCTGCGCGTCCAGCGTGCGATGGCCCAGCCCAGGCTCAGCATGGACACCCAGCGCGCGCCGCTCTTCACGGCCTCGAAGGCATCAGCACGGTAGATGCGCTCGACGTGCAGGCCCTGCCAAAGATGCAGCAGGCCGTCGACGGCGCCGTCGAAGTCGTCGGCGTGGCAGGCCAGCGTGGACGCGTTGATGGCGCCGGCCGACGTGCCGCTGATGATGGGAAACGGATTGGCCGTGACGCCCGCATCGCGGCGCAGTTGCGCGATGGCCGCCAGCACGCCCACCTGGTAGGCCGCGCGCGCGCCGCCGCCAGTCAGGATCAGGCCTGTGACCGGCTGGGGGCGGGCGAGCCCCGGGATGGGCTTGGGCACGGCTTGCTGCATCGGGCGCAAATCATCGCCCAAGCAGGGCGGGGTTAAGCCTCGTAAATGACCTCGGCCGCCGTGCCCAATTTGGCTAAAGCCTCGTCCGCGGGCCAGAAACGGCTGGCCTCGCCCAGTTCCACCAGCCAGCGCGCGCCGACCCTGTCGCCCTCGGGCTCGGCCTTCATGGCCACGCGCACCGGCAGGCCCAGCTTGCGCACGCCGCCCTCCTCCGTCTCGATCTCGCGCGGCGGGAAGCGCTGCACCAGCTCGTGGATCAACCCGGCCGCGCCCGCGCTGCCCAGCAGCACATGCCGGCCGAACCTGGCGCGCGCCGCCGTCAGGCTCCACACCGCCTGAACATTCATGCGCAGGCCACCGGAGAAGCGGTCGTTCTGCACCTTGCCGCTGGCGATGATGAGCTCGTCCTCGGCCAGCAGTTCCTTGGCGCTGTTCAGCAGCTCCTCGTTGGCGACGGCCTCGATGGCATCGCTCTTGTCGTCGATCTTGAAGATGCCGACGCGGCCGCGCTGGCCGTTGATGACACGCATGCCGCTGACGATGCCGGCCACCATCGTCGGCTCGCGGCTGTCGACGAGGTCGGCGATCTGGCGCTTGACGATGCGCCTCACCTCCGCGCCGCTCTGGTCGAAGAGATGGCCCGACAGGTAGAAGCCGATGGCCGTCTTCTCCAGCGACAGCCTCTCCTTGATGCTCCACGGCTCGGCATGCACCAGCTCGGGCTCGGCGGTGCTCGACGCATGCGAGTCACCGAAGTCGAACAGGCCGCCCTGGTCGGCATTGGCCTCGGTCGTCTCGGCATGCGTGTAGCCGCGCGCGACGCTGGCCAGCAGCTTGGACCGCTCGGGGTTGATCGAGTCGAAGGCGCCGGCCTTGATGAGGGCCTCGACGACGCGCTTGTTGACGGCCTTGCGGTCCACGCGCAGGCAGAAGTCGTAGAAGCTCAGGAAGGGCCCGCCGGCCTCGCGCGCGGCGATGATGGCCTCGATGGCGCCGCGGCCCGTGCCCTTGACGGCACCCAGGCCGTAGTTGACGAGGCGGTTCGTCAGCGGCTCGAAGCGGTACTGGCCCTTGTTGACGCAGGGCGGCTGGAACTCGATGCCGAAGATCTTGGCGTCGTTGAGCAACACCTTGAGCTTGTCGGTGTCGTCCATTTCGATGGTCATGTTCGCCGCGTAGAACTCGGCCGTGTAGTGCGTCTTCAGCCAGGCCGTGTGATAGCTCAGCAGCGCGTAGGCGGCGGCGTGCGACTTGTTGAAGCCGTAGCCCGCGAACTTCTCCATCAGGTCGAAGACCTCGTCGGCCTTGGCCTGGTCGATGCCCTTCTCCGCGGCCCCCTTGCGGAAGATCTCGCGGTGCATGGCCATCTCCTCGGCCTTCTTCTTGCCCATCGCGCGGCGCAGCATGTCGGCGCCGCCGAGGCTGTAGCCGCCCAGCACCTGGGCGGACTGCATCACCTGCTCCTGGTAGACGAAGACGCCGTAGGTCTCGGCCAGCACCTGTTCCAGCAGCGGATGCGGGTACTCGATGACCTCCTTGCCGTGCTTGCGCGCGACGAAGGACGGGATCAGGTCCATCGGCCCCGGCCGGTACAGCGACACCAGCGCGATCAGGTCCTCGAAGCGCGATGGCTTGGCGTCCTTCAGCAGGCGCTGCATGCCGGGCGATTCAAACTGGAACACGCTTTCCGACAGCCCCTTGCCGAATAGGTCGAAGGTCTTGCGGTCGTTCAGCGGCACGTTGGCCCAGTCGAAGCCCTTGCGGTCTGCATGCCGCGCGACGATGAAGTCCTTGGCGAGCTCCAGGATGGTCAGCGTCGCCAGGCCCAGGAAGTCGAACTTGACGAGGCCGATGGCCTCCACGTCGTCCTTGTCGTACTGGCTGACGGCGCTGTTGGAGCCGGGCTGCTGGTACTGCGGGCAGAAGTCGGTGATCTTGCCCGGCGCGATCAGCACGCCGCCGGCGTGCATGCCGATGGAACGCACCGTGCCTTCCACGCGCGCCGCCATCTCCAGCAGGCCCGCCACCTCCTCATCGGACTTCTCGCGCTCCTCGATCTCGGGCGACTCGTGGCGCGCGTAGACCATCTTGGCCTTGTCGGGGTCGAAGTTGGGCGGCAGCTTGGCCAGCGTCACCGTCTTGCCGGGCGGCGCCGGCACCAGCTTGGCGATGGAGTCCACATGGCCGAAGCCCATGCCCAGCACGCGGCCGATGTCGCGCAGCGCGCCCTTGGCGGCCATCGTGCCGAAGGTCGCAATCTGGCTGACGGCCGGGCGGCCGTACTTGTCCTTCACGTAGTCGATGACGCGGTCGCGGTTGCCCTGGCAGAAGTCGATGTCGAAGTCGGGCATCGAGACGCGCTCGGGGTTCAGGAAGCGCTCGAACAGCAGGTTGTACTTGAGCGGGTCCAGGTCTGTGATCAGCAGCGCATAGGCGACGAGGGAGCCCGCGCCCGAGCCCCGGCCCGGGCCGACCGGGCAGCCGTTTTCCTTGGCCCAGCGGATGAAGTCCGACACGATGAGGAAGTAGCCCGGGAAACCCATCTTGATGATGGTGTTCAGCTCGAAGTCCAGCCGCTCGACATAGCGTGGGCGCTCCTTCTCGCGCTCTGCCTCGTTCGGGAACAGGTGCACCAGCCGGTCCTTCAGGCCGGCGTGGCTCAGCTCGCGGAAGTACTGCTCCATCGGCATCGGCTGGCCGTCGGCCATCAGCGGCGTCGGGAAGTTGGGCAGCTGCGGCTTGCCCAGCACCAGCGTCAGCGAGCAGCGCTTGGCGATCTCGGTCGTGTTGCGGATGGCGCTGGGGATGTCCTTGAACAGCTCGCGCATCTGCGCCTGCGTCTTGAAGTACTGGCTGGGCAGGAAGCGCTTGATGCGCTTGGGATTGGCCAGCGTCTCGCCCTCGGCGACGCAGACGCGCGCCTCGTGCGCCTCGAAATCGTCTTCGGTGAGGAACTGGATGGGATGGGTCGCGACGACCGGCAGGCCCAGCTCGGCGGCCAGCGGCACGCTGGCCTGCACCAGCGCCTCCTGGCCGGGCAAGCCGGCGCGCTGCAGCTCGATGTAGAAACGGTTGGGGAAGATGGCCGAGAGCTTCTGCGCCCACTCCCGCGCGCGCACCTTGTCGCCCTGCAGCAGCGCCTGGCCGAGGCCGCCATGCTGGGCGCCGCTCAGGCAGATCAGCCCTTCGCCCAGCTCCTGCAGCCATTCCCAGGTCACGCAGGCCTGGTTGCGCTGCACGTTCTGTATCCACGCGCGCGACAGCAGCTCGCTGATGTTGAGATAGCCCTGCTTGTTCTGCACCAGCAGCAGCAGGCGGGTGGGCGGCTTGTCGGTGGCGTCGGGCTCCAGCCAGCAGTCGGCGCCGAGGATGGGCTGCACGCCCTTCTTGCGGCAGGCCGAATAGAACTTGATGCCGCCGAACAGGTTGGCGAGGTCCGTGACGGCCGCCGCCACCTGCCCGTCCTTGGCCGCGGCGGCGGCCGCATCGTCGGTCCTCAGCGTGCCGTCCACGACCGAGAACTCGGTGTGCATGCGCAGGTGGACGAAGGGCAGGTCTTGAACGGCGGTCTCGGGCATCGCGGCATTGTAGGAAGCCCATTCGCAGCGGCGCTAAGCTGCGCCCCATGAAACGACTCCCCGTCGCGCTGGCCCTCGCCGCGCTGCTGTCCACCGCGGCTGCCGCGCCGGCCAGGAAACCCGCCAAGGCGCCCGCGCCCAAGAAGACCGCCCAGGAGATCCTGGCCGGCTCACCCGCCAGCGACTGGCGCGCGCTGGACCCCGAGAACACCTTGCTGATGGAGCTGGCCTCGGGCCAGGTGCTCATCGAACTGGCACCGCGCTTCGCGCCGGCCCATGTCGCCAACATCCGCGCGCTGGCCCGCGGCGGCTACTGGGACGGGCTGGCCATCCTGCGCGTGCAGGACAACTTCGTGACGCAATGGGGCGACCCCGACGGCGACGACGCCGCCAAGGCGCGGCCGCTGCCGGCTGGCGCCCAGGCAAAGCTGCCCGCCGAGTTCTCCGTGCCGCTGGACGGCATCGGCAAGTCTTCTGGCTTCACCAGGCTGCCCGACGCCGACGGCTGGGCGCCGCGCACCGGCTTTGCCGGCGGCTTCCCCGTGGCGGCCGATCCGAAGAAGGGCAAGGCCTGGCTGGCCCACTGCTACGGCACCGTCGGCGCCGGCCGCGGCGACGCGGTCGACTCCAGCAACGGCGCCGAGCTCTACGTCGTCATCGGCCAGGCACCGCGCGGGCTGGACCTGAACATCACGACGGTCGGCCGCGTCATCAAGGGCATGGAGCTGCTGTCCGCCCTGCCCCGCGGCACGGCGGCCATGGGTTTCTACGACAAGCCCGAGCAGCGCACCGGCATCCAGCGCATGCGCCTGCTGGCCGACGTACCGCCGGCCGAGCGGCCCGCGCTGCAGGTGCTGAAGACCGAATCGACGACCTGGACCCAGCTGCTCGACGCGCGCCGCTACCGCGGCGGCTGGTTCGTGCACAGCCCCGGCTACATCGACATCTGCAGCGCGAGCGTGCCGACGCGGCCTCAGCCCGCGCCGAGTGCGAGCGCCACGCGGTAGGTGATGAAGGACGCCAGGTAGGCCAGGCCGAACAAATAGCCCGCCGCGATCAGCGGGATCCTGTAGCCGCCGGTCTCGCGCTTCATGGCCGCCAGCGTCGCGACGCATTGCGGCGCAAACACATACCAGGCCAGCAGCGAGAAGGCGGTCGCCAGGCTCCAGCTCTGCGCGATCAGCGGCGACAGCGCCTGGGCGGCGTCGTCGCCCGTGGCTGACAGCGCATACACCGTGCCCAGCGCGCTCACCGCCACTTCGCGCGCCGCCAGCCCCGGCACCAGCGCCAGGCTGATCTGCCAGTTGAAGCCGATGGGCTCGAAGACCTTGGCCAGGCCGGCGCCGAGCCAGCCGGCGATGCTGTACTGGATGGGCGCGCCCGTGGCGCCTGCCGGCGGCGACGGGAAGCTGGACAGCAGCCACAGCGCCAGCGTCAGCACGAGGATGACGCCGCCCACGCGCTTGATGAAGATGACCGCGCGCTGCCACAGGCCGATGGCGATGGAGCGCGGATGCGGCCAGTGGTAGCTGGGCAGCTCCATCATCAGCGGGCGCACCAGGCGGCCGGCACTGGTGAAGCGCTTGAGCAGCCAGGCCACGGCCATCGCGCCGACGATGCCGGCGACATAGAGGCCGAACAGCACCAGCCCCTGCAGCTCGAAGCCCCCGACGTCGCGGTTGGGGACGAAGGCGCCGATCAACAGCGCGTAGACGGGCAGGCGCGCCGAGCAGGTCATCAGCGGCGCGATCAGGATGGTGACGAGCCGGTCGCGCGGGTTGGCGATGGAGCGCGTGGCCATGATGCCGGGGATGGCGCAGGCGAAGCTGGACAGCAGCGGGATGAAGCTGCGCCCCGACAGGCCGACGCTGCCCATCAACCGGTCCAGCAGCAGGGCCGCCCGCGGCAGGTAACCCGACTCCTCCAGCACGAGGATGAAGAAGAACAGGATCAGGATCTGCGGCAGGAAGACCAGCACGCCGCCCGCGCCCTTGATGACGCCGTCGACGATGAGGCTGTGGAACCAGCCCGCGGGAATGAAATTGCCGACCTGCTGGCCCAGCCAGGCCATGCCGCCTTCGATCAGGTCCTTGGGCGGCTCGGCCCACGAGAACACGGCCTGGAACAGCAGGAAGAGCAGCACGGCCAGGATGACCGAGCCCGCCACCGGGTGCAGCAGCACGCGGTCGACGCGGTCGCTGGGCAGCGTGGGCAGCTCATGGTCGAGGTCCAGCGCGCGCAGCCAGGTCTTGACGGTGACGTGGTCGTCCACCTGCTGTTCGCCGGCCGGCGCCACGACGGCACCGTTCCACACCTCGGGCCTGTCGAGCAGCGCGCGCAGGTCGTCCAGGCCTTCCTTGTGGATGGCGACGGTGCGCACGACCGGCAGGCCGAGCTGGGCCGACAGCGCCGCGGCATCGACCTTGAGGCCGCGGCGGGCGGCCAGGTCGGCCATGTTCAGCGCGACGACGACCGGCAGCCCCAGCCGGCGCACGGCCAGCAGCAGGCGCAGGTTGCGGCGCAGGTTGGTGGCGTCCAGCACCATGACGACGAGGTCGGGCCGCTTCTCGCCCTTGGCGCGGCCGGCCAGCACGTCGCAGGTGACGCGCTCGTCCGGCGAGCGCGGGTGCAGGCTGTAGGTGCCCGGCAGGTCCAGCAGGCGCAGCGCCTTGCCGGCGCCTGAAATGAGGCGCCCCTCCTTGCGCTCGACGGTGACGCCGGCGTAGTTGGCCACCTTCTGGTGGCTGCCGGTCAGGCCGTTGAACAGCGCGGTCTTGCCGCAGTTGGGGTTGCCGACGAGGGCGACGAGCCGGCCACCACGGTGGACGTGGACGACCGCCTCAGACATTGCGGGGCGTCACGGCGATGCATTCCGCCTCGGCATGGCGCAGCGCGAACGTGGACTGCCCGACGCGCACGACCAGGTTGCCCGTCTGCAGCGCGCCGCGGCGCAGCACGCGCACCGCCTCGCCGGGCAGGAAGCCGAGGTCGGCCAGCCAGGACGCCCACTCCGGCGAATGCGCGGGCGCGCTGACCTGCTGGACGGTCAGCGCCTGCCCGTCGGGGGCGGCGGCAAGGCTGGAGGGCAGCGACTCGGACATGGCGGGGCGGCCTGGCGTTTGATGAGAATGATTCTCATTGTAGTTGAGCCTGTGCGCCGCGCGGCGCACATTCCTCAACGCGAGGCCAGGCTGTCGAGCAGGCGGTCACAGGCCGTGGCCGCCGTCGCGAAGTCCAGCCGCGCGACCGCCGCGGACAGCACTTCGAAACCGGGGCCCAGGGCGGCAGCCTGGGTCGCCAACTGCTCGCACAGCGCCACCGATCGCATATTGCGTTCGGCCAGCAACTGCCGCAGCTGGCGCAAGGACTCCAGCGGATCGGCCGGCGCGCTGGGCGCGGGCGCCGGGGCCGGCGCCAGGGCGACCAGGCTCTGGGCCAGCAGGCGCTGCAGGGCGTCGAGGTCGGCGGCCTCCACATCGGCCTGGCTGCGCACCGCCTGCTCCTGCTCGCCCGCCATCGCCGCCAGCGCGTCGGCGCCGACCGATGCGGCCAGGCCCCGCAGCGTGTGCAGCACGCGCACCGCATCCGACAGGCTGGCCTGGCGCAGATGGCCGCGCAGCGCCTCCATCTCGGCCGGCACGCCCTGCGCAAAGGACGAGACGAGGCGGTCATACAGCGCCTGCCGCCCGCCTAGGCGCCGCAGTGCGGCGGCACGGTCCAGCAGCTGCTGTGCCGGCAACGAAGCCGCGGCCGCGGGCGCCGGCGCGACGGCCGGGCCGACATGGCGCAGCAGGCAGGCGACCAGTTGCTCCAGGTCCACCGGCTTGGCGATGTGGTCGCGCATGCCGGCGGCCAGGCAGGCCTGGCGGTCGGCGTTCATCGCATTGGCCGTCATCGCGATGACCAGGCTGTCCGGGCGGCTCGTGAGGATGCGCTGCGTCGCATCAAAGCCGTCGATGTCGGGCATCTGCACGTCCATCAGGACCGCGTCGAACGGCGGCTCGGTGACGGTGGCCAGGTGCGCGCCCTCGACGCCACCGCCGGCCAGCGTGACGACGGCGCCCTCGTCCTCCAGCAGTTCCTGCGCCACCTGCTGGTTGAAGCCGTTGTCCTCCACCACCAGCAGCCGCAGCCCGGCGAGCCGCTGCTGCCCGCCTTCGGCACGCCGGCGGCGCGGCGCGCCATGGGTCGCCTCGGCGACGGCATCCTGCAGCATCGAGGCCGTCACGGGCTTGACGAGATAGCCGCCCAGCCCGGCGATCTCTGCCTCGCTGCGTTCGGCCAGCAGGTCGCGGCCATGCGCCGGCGCCTCGGCCAGCACCAGCTCGAAGTGGAAGCGGCTGCCCTCGCCGACGCGGCTGTCCACCCGCAGCTCGCCCCCCATCAACGTGACGAGGCGGCGGCTGATGGCCAGGCCCAGGCCGGTGCCGCCGTAGCGCCGCGACGTGCTCTGCTCAGCCTGGCTGAAGCCGCCGAAGATGTGCTCCAGCTTGTCCGCCCGGATGCCGATGCCGGTGTCGCTGACCTCGAAGCGCAGGCGCGGCCGGCCCGGTTCGCCGTCGCCCCGCGTGATCGCCAGCACCACCTCGCCATGCTCGGTGAACTTCAGCGCATTGCCGGCCAGGTTCAGCAGCACCTGGCGCAGCCGGTTGGCGTCGCCCACCAGCGCCGCCGGCAGCCGCGGGTCGACGCGGAACAGCACCTCCACGTCCTTGTGCCCGACGTTGGCCGACAGGATGGCCGCCAGCTCGCGCATGAAGTCGCTGAGCACGAAGCGGTGCGGGTCCAGCTCCATCTTGCCGGCCTCGACCTTGGAGAAGTCCAGCACGTCGTTGATGACGGCCAGCAGCGCCTGGGCCGCCATGCGGGCCTTGCTGGCGTAGTCGAGCTGGCGCGGCGTCAGCTCGGTGCGCAGCAGCAGGTTGAGCATGCCCAGGGCGCCGTTCATGGGCGTGCGGATCTCGTGGCTCATGTTGGCCAGGAAGTCGCTCTTGGCCTGGCTGGCGGCCTCCGCGGCGACGCGGGCCCGCACGAGCTCGATCTCGGCACGATGGCGCTCGGTCACGTCCACCAGCATCTGCACGACGCTGACGAGGCGGCCGCGCCGGTCGCGGATGGCGCTGGCGCTGCCGTCCACGAACAGCTCGCCGCCACCCGGCAGCGCAAAGCCGCGCTCGAAGCGGACATGGTCCAGCCGCCCCGTGGCCAGGCGGCTCAGCTCGGTGCCCGGCAGATGGTTGGGTCGGAAGTCCGGCAGATCGGCGAGCCTCGCGCCCCGCAGCTCCTCGGCGGTGCGGCATAGCATGGCCGTCAGCGCCAGGTTGACGTCCAGGATGACGCCCTGCGCGTCGCACAACGCCATCCCCACCTGGGCACGCTCGAACACGCCGCGAAAGCGCTGCTCGCTGTCGTTCAGCGCGCGGGTGCGCTGCTCGACGCGCGCTTCGAGCAACTGCTTCTCGACGACGAGCTGCTCCGTCATCAGGTTGAAGTTGTGCGCCAGTTCGCGGAACTCGGCGAAGCCGCAGAGGGGCGCGCGTTCATCCAGCCCGCCGCCGGCAATGCGGGCCACGGCGCGGTTGAGCAGCGTCACCGGCTCCACGAGCCGCCGCCCGGCCACCAGGGCCAGCCCCAGCGCCAGCAGCAGGGCCATCCCCAGCGCCAGCAGCAGCCGGTTTCGCAAGGCACGGGCCGGTGCGAAGGCCTCGTCCGCGTCGACATTGACGGCGATGCCCCAGTCCAGCGCCGGCAGGTGGCGCCACGACGACACGACCTCCACGCCGGCATAGTTGCGGGCCAGGCCGCTGCCGCTTTCGCCGCGCAGCCCGCGCAGCGCCGGAATGCCGTCGGCCGCGTCGAGGTCCAGCGGACGACGGGCCTGCTCCGCCGGCATGCGCGGCAGGTCATTGACGAAGTAGGCCTTCTCTGCGGAACGCTGCACCAGCACCGTCTCGCCGCTGCTGGCCAGCCCGGCGCCGTCGGTGGCCACGCGCAGCAGCCGGTCGGTGTCCAGTTCCAGCACGATGCTGCCCAGCACCTGCGCGTCGCCGACGATCGGGTGAACGAGGAACACCCTTGGCGCCGTGCCGCCGCCGGCGTGCCGCGCCAGTTGCGCGAGCTGTGAGTCCAGTTGCGCCATCGCCCGGCGGTGGGCTTCCAGCAGGTCCGCTCCCACGGCGGCCACCTGGCCCAGGTGAGCCGGCGCCGCATCGGCGCCATTCGCTGGCTTCATCGTGAAGCGGATCCGCCCGTCGGGCTGCACGAGGAAGAGATCGACGAACCTGCCGGTGTCGTGCAGGCGCTCGAAAAACGCACGGCTGCCGACCGGCAGCTGCGAGGGCGGCGCATCGCCGCGCTGCGCCAGCAGCAGCTGCGTATCGGCCGCCTGCGCAGCGAGCTGCGCCTGGACCTGCACCTGATCGAGATAGTCATTGATCTCGGCGACCTTCTTGCGCGCGACGGCCACCAGCGCGTCGGTCGCGGCATCGCGCAGGCTCCGTTCGAAGCTGCCGAGCTGCCACAGGCCCATCAGGCCCAGCGGCAGCATGGAGAGCAGCAGGAAGCCGAGCAGCAGGGCCGGCCCGACGCGCCAGGCCCCGCGGGCAGGCACGGCAGCGTCGCCGCTCATGGCGCGATGCCCGCCACCAGGGCGTCCCAATGTGCGCGCGAGCGGAACGACGGCCACGGCGCCGGCCTGATGGTGTGTGGCGCCTGCCAGACCTCGCGCAGCTGTCCGTCCGGCTGGACCTGGGCGATGCGCAGCGGCCGCCAGACATGCCTGCTCTGCGCGTCCATCGTCACGAATCCATGCGGCGCGGCCACGCTTTGCTGCACCACGGCGGCATTGACGGCAGCGGTCTGTGCGCTTCCCACCTCACGCACCGCTGCCGCCCACAGCTGCACGCCGGCATAGGCCGACATGGCCGCATCGCTGACCTGCGCCGCCTCACCATGAAGCGCCCGCAACCGCGCGAGGAAGTCCTGGTTGGCCCGATCGGGCAGCGAAGGCAGATAGCCCCAGGCTGCGAAGAGCCGGCCGAGCCGGCCGCCGCCATAGGCGCGCATCTCGGGTTCCGCGGCGGCGAAGGCCATCACGGGCTGCCCGGCCATCCCTTCGGCCACGAGGGCGTCGAAGAAAGCCCGGTTGCTGTCGCCGCCGATGGTGCTGAGCACCACGTCGGGCCTGAGCCGGCGCAGGTCCGCCACGACGTCGTCCAGGCGGGTGGCCTCCAGCGGCACATGGCGTTCACCGAGCACCTGGCCCCCGCCCAGCGCGATGAAGTCCCGCAGCATCGCGTTGACGCGGCGCGGGAACAGCCCGTCCGTGCCGACCAGGTAGACGCGCCGGCCGAAGGCCTTCATGGCCCAGTCGGTCGCCGGCAGGATCTGCTGGTTCGGCGTCGGCCCGGTGTAGACGATGTGGGGCGAGCGCTCCATGCCTTCGTTGGCCATCGGGAAGAACAGCAGATGGCTGCGCGACTCGACGACGGGACGCACCGCCTGGCGGCAACCCGACGACCAGCAGCCGAACAGCGCGACCGCGTGGTGCTCCACGATCAGCCGTTCGGCAGCCGCGCCTGCCGTGACGCGCGCGTTTGACAGCGTGTCCTCGATGCGCAGCCCGACGGGCCGGCCCAGCAGGCCTCCACCCTGGTTGATCTCGTGCACGGCGAGCTTCAGCGCCGCCACGAGCGGCGCCTCGCTCGTGGCAAGCGGGCCGCTCAGCGCATGCACCGCGCCGATGACGATGGGGACGCGCTGCGCTTCGCGGGACTGGCGCCACAGCCAGGCCGCGAGGGCCGCGGCCACCGCCAGCAGCAGCAAGCCCCCCAGCAGCGCCAGCCGAACCCGCATCGCCGGGCCTGCTCGAGTCAGCCCGCCGCGCGGCGGACCTCGGGGGAGATCGTCGGCAGCGTCAGCCGCACGGTGGTGCCGATGCCGGGTGTCGACTCGACCTGGATCTGTCCGCCCAGCGCGAAGGTCACCAGGTTGCGCACGATGTACAGGCCCGGCTCGCCGCGATTGGCGCCAAAGCGCGTCGAGAAGAACGGGTCGAAGACACGGCCCAGCAGCCCCGGCGCGATGCCGACGCCGTGATCCTGCACCATCAGCGAAAGCTGCTCCGTTCCCAGCGGGCGGATGCGGATGAAGACCTCGCCGCCGGCTTCCCGGTAGGCATGCTTGATCGCGTTCTGGATCAGCGTGGCCAGCACCTTGGCCAAGGCACCGCGGAAGCTCAGCAGGTGCAGGTCGTCGCCCGCGTCGAGCTCGCAGCGCACCTGGTGCGACTCGAGCGTCTCGGCCAGCCCGGCGACGACCTCGTGCACCAGCTCCAGCAGCGAGAAGCTGCGACGCTGGTCGCCGAAATTGTCGGCCGTGGACTGCATGAAGGCCTCGACGATGGACAGCGTGCGCTGCAGGTTGCCAAGCACCATGCCGACGCTCTCCTCGCCGATGCGCAGGTGGTTGTCGAGGTCGCTGCGCTTGATGCGGCCGGTGTTCGTCAGGCCGCGCAGTTGGGCCAGATCGTCCTGCAGCGTGCAGGCGGAGATCAGCGCGTTGCCCAGCGGTGACGACAGCTCCTGCGCGATGCCCGCGATCGTGCGGCCGACCGACGCCAGCTTGTCGCGCTGGAAGAGTTCGATCTGGGACCGCGCGAAGCTCTCGGACGCCTGCTTCAGCGCCAGTTGCGTGCGCACGCGGGCCTTCACGACCACATCGACGAAGGGCTTGAGGATGTAGTCGACAGCGCCGTGGGCGAAGCCCTCGGCCTCGTCGTCGGCGCTGCCCTGGACGGTCACGAAGATGACGGGCACGCCACGCGTGCGCGGATCGGCCTTCAGCCGGTCGCAGACCTCGTAGCCGCTCATCTCGGGCATCAGCACGTCGAGCAGGATCAGGTCGGGCAATTGCCGCGCGCAGAACGCCAGCGCCTGCGCACCGCTGGTGGCCATCGCCACCTCGCAGTCATCGACCAACAACTGATGGAGCGCGTGGATGTTGCTCGGTTGGTCATCGACGACGAGGATCAGCGGCATGGCGCCTTTCAGGATAACCGCAGCGTTCTGCCGCGCGCCAAGGGCGCGGGCGGTGGTTTTCCCCAGGGACGGCGAGCGCGGGGCGGCGGCGCCAAAGTGTGCATTCCTGCGCACTTTGCCAACTTTCAGCCACCCATAATCCGCGCGTCTCACGCCCCTCTTCCATGCCCCCGCGCACCTTCACGCTCGGTCTCCTCTGGCTTGCCATGGCGGTGCTGCTGGCGCTCGCGGCCTTGCTGCTCGGCCTGCGCGGCAACGGGGGCGGCGCCATCGACGCCGCGCTGGCCCTGACGGTCCTGCTGTTGCCCTTGCCGCCGCTGTGCGCCGCGGCGCTGCGCCGCAGGGACGCCGAGACGCGCGCCCACAGAACGGCGACCGAAGCCAAGTCGCGCCTGCTTGCCGAGATCAGCCATGAGATCCGCACGCCGCTGAACACCATCATGGGCATGACCCAGCTCGCCTTGCAGACGCCGCTGGCCGATGACCAGCGCGACCTGCTGACCAAGGCCGACGCCGCCTCGCGCACGCTGCTGGGCCTGGTCGACAACGTGCTGGACGTCACCCGCATCGAGGCAGGCCGCGTGGACATCGAGTGCCAGCCCTTGCGCCTGGAAGACGTCGTCGCGCAGGCCATCGAGCTCGTGCGGCCCATGCACGGCAATGCCGCCGTGGCACTGGTCTGCGACTGGGGCAAGGACGGCCTGCTCGGCCGGCTGGGCCAGTTGTGCGGCGACGCACCGAGGCTGCGGCAGGTGCTCGTCAACCTGCTGTCGAACGCACTCAAGTCCACCCAGGCAGGACATGTGACGCTGCGGCTGAATGCCGGCGCTCCCGATGCCCAGGGCCGCGTGCCGCTGCTGCTGTCGGTCCAGGACAGCGGCATCGGCATGACGGCCGAACAGATCGCCGCGCTGTTCGGGGAGCTCCACCCGGGCGATGCCTTCGTCCCGCGTCCCTACGGCGGCACCGGCCTTGGACTGACCCTCACGCGCCGCCTCGTCGAACTGATGGGAGGCATGCTCGAGGTCCAGAGCGAACCCGGGCAAGGCAGCCGCATCGATGTCAGCCTCGCCCTGCCCGTCGATCCGGACGCAAGCCAGCCCGAAGCGCCCCCGGGGCGCCGGCTGCTGCTGGCCGCGCCCAGCGGTGCCGGCCTTCGCGCCACGCAGGGCCTGCTGGGCCATCTCGGCCTCGCGAACGGCCTGGCGGTCTGCACCGATGCCGAATCCACGCTGAAGGCACTGGACGCGTCCCACCATGACGGCACCGGCTTCGACTGGCTGCTGCTGGACTGGCAGCTCCCCGGGCCCGGGCCGACGGCCGCCGAACTGCTGGCCCGGCTGCGCCGCGACCATCCGGCCGTCCGCGTGGCGGTGCTGGCCCCGCCCGGCCTGGAGGCCCCGGCCCCCGCACGCGCCTTCGGCGCACGCGCGGTGTGCGCCCAGCCACTGCTGCCCGGCGAGGTCCGTCGCCTGCTCGCCGACGCTCCCGAACGGCCGATGCCGCTGGACGGCCGATCACTGAGCGGGCTGCGCGTGCTCGTCGTCGAGGACCACCCCGTCAATCAGGAGATCGCGCTGCGCCTGCTCGGCAGCCGGGGCGCGCAGGTCGAGCTGGCGGGCAATGGCCAGGAGGGGCTGGCCAAGCTGCAGGCCGGCGGGCCCGACGCCTTCGATCTCGTGCTGATGGACCTGCAGATGCCCGTGCTCGACGGCCTCAGCGCGACGCGCCGGTTGCGCGCGCTGCCCGGCTTCGAAGGCGTGCCCGTGCTGGCCATGACGGCGCACGCGCGGGCCGAGGAGCGCGCCGAATGCCTGGCCGCCGGCATGCAGGGCCACATCGCCAAACCCCTGGACGTGGCGCGCCTGATGCGCGAACTGGCACGTTACCGGCCGACGCCGGCCCCGGCACCCACGGCTCCCGTCCTCGACGTGGCCCTGGGCCTGCGCCTGTTCGACGGCCAGGCCGCGCTGTACCGGCGCACGCTGCGGCATTTCGCCGACCAGTACGCCGGCGGCATCGCCGACTGGCCGGCCTGGATCGCGAACGGCGAATGGGCCGAGCTGCGCCGCGCGGCGCACACCTTGCAGGGACTGGGCGCGACCTTGGGCGCGCAGGGCCTGCACCGCGTGGCGCTGGCGCTCGAGCACAGCGCGGCGGCATCGGATGCGGCGGCCGCCGGCCGCCAGCTCGGCGCGGTGGCCGAGTCGCTGGCAGGGTTGCTCGAAGAGATCGACCTCGTGCTGGGCCAGCCGGCCGACGCGCCGGTCGCCGCCCAGAGCGCGGCCGACATCGCCGAACTGCGGCAGCTGCTCGCACAGAGCGACAGCCGCGCGCTGGACTGGTGGCAGGCGCACGGCGGCAAGGCCGGCCTGGACGCGGCGACGCAGCATCGCGTCGACCAGGCGCTGGCCGCGCTGGACTTCGACGCCGCGCTGCTGGCCCTCAAGGGCTCCGCCCGATGAACCAGCCCACGCTGCTCGTGCTGGGTGCCGTCGGCACGCGCTGGCTGTTCGGCATCGTCGTCGCGTCCGCGCTGGCTGCCTGGGCCAGCGAGAGCTGGCTGGGCGTCATCGACGCCAACGACCGCGTCGCCTACCCCGTGCTGGCCCTCGCGTTCGCCGTGCTGTGCGGGCTGGCCTGGCGCCGTCCGCAACGGCTGCGCCACTGGCAGCGCTGGGGCGTCACGCTGCTGGCGCTGTATTTCACGCTGGCCATGCTGGCCTTCACGCTGCGCCCCGACCCCGGCCCCAGCCTCTACACGCTGGGCAGCTTCGCGCCGTGGACGCTGGCGGGCTGCCTGCTGCTGTTCACGACCTGGCGGGCGGCACAGGCGCTGCGGATCTCGCTGGGCCTGCTCGCGCTGATGATGGCGCCGCCGACGCTGCTGCGCTTTGCCGGCCGGCCGCCGCAATGGCTGGTGGAGGCCTGGCCGCTGCTGGCCAACCTGGCACTGTGCCAGGCGATGTTCTGCGCGGCGCTGTGGGGCCTGTCCCGCCAGATGGCGCGACTCGTCCAGCTCGCACCCGCCGGCTCGGGGCTGGCAACGGCCAACGAGCTCGTCAACGCGCGCGTGGCGGAGCTGGAGCGCTCGCAGGCTGCCGCCGAGGCGGCGTCGCGTGCCAAGTCCGAGTTTCTTGCCAGCATCGGCCATGAGATCCGCACGCCCATGAACACGGTGCTGGGGCAGACGCGCCTGCTGCTGGCGCAGCAGCTCCCTGCCGAGCAGCGACAACAGCTGCAGGAGGTGTCGCGTGCCGGCGAATCCCTCGTGAAGCTCATCGATGGCCTGCTGGACTATTCCGACCTCGACGCGGGCCGCATGCAGCTGGCCAGCGAACCGCTGCGGCTGGAGACCCTCATCTGCAGCGCCATCGACGCCGTGCGGCCGGCCGCCCAGGCCAGGCAGCTGGAGCTGCTGTGCGACATCGCGCCCGAATTGCTGGGGCGGGCCGGCGTGCGCCTGGGCGATCCCCAGCGGGTCGCTCAGCTCATCACCGAACTGCTGGTCAACGCCGTGAAGTTCACGACCGCCGGACAGGTCAGGCTCAGCGCGGGGCTGCTGGACGGCGGCGCCTGGCAGCTGCGGGTGCGCGACAGCGGCGTGGGCCTGACGCCCGAGCAGCTGGCTCGGCTGTTCACGCCGTTCGCGCAGGCCGAGGCCAAAGCCAGCCGCCGCTTCGGAGGGACCGGCATGGGTCTGGCCATCTGCCGTGCGCTGGTCGAACGCATGGGCGGCACGCTGACGGCGCGCAGCGCGCCGGGCCGCGGCAGCGAGTTCGAGCTGCGGCTGCCCCTGCCGCCGGCCCCCGGGCTGCCGCTGCCGCCCCTGCCCCATGTCGACAGCATCCTGATCGTCCAGGCAGCCCACAGCGCCGGCCACGAGGGTCTCGTGAGCCTCGTCAGGGCGTTGGCGCCGGCGACCCGCATCGACGTGTTGACCCAGGGCCACCAGGTCCTGGCCCTGCTGCAAAGCCCGTTGATGTCGCGTCCGCCCGAGCTGATGCTCGTGGACTGGATACTGCCGGACATGGAAGGCACCGCACTGCTGCAGCAATTGGCCGACGCGGGCCTGCCCGCCATCCGCCGTGTCGCGCTGCTGAGCGCCTTCGACACGCCGGCGCTGCGCGAACGCGCGCTGCGCCACGGCGCCCACGCGCTCGTGGCCAAGCCCCTGCTGCCGCACACGCTGCGCCGCCTGATGGATCTCGGCCGGCCGCCTCCGATCGCGGCGCCGACGACCGAGCCGGCCGCGGCGTCGGCCGCCGGCCCCGATGCCGTGACGCTGATCGGCGAGCTGGAGGTGCTGCTGGGCGAGGCCGACAGCGAGGCCGTGACGCTCTGGGAACAGCACGGCTCGGCCTTCCTCGACATGCTGCCCGCGCCCCAGGCCAAGGCCTTGGCCGGGGCCATGCAGCGCCTGGACTTCGACGCCGCCCAGGCCGCCCTGCGCGGGAGCCACCAACCATGATGCACACCGAGACGCCCGCCACCGTGCTCGTCGTGGACGACACGCCCGCCAACCTGACGCTGCTGGCCCAGGTACTCAAGCCCCGGTACCGGGTGCAGCTGGCCGTCAGCGGCGCCAAGGCGCTGGAGATCTGCCGCCGCCAGCCGCCCGACCTCATCGTGCTCGACGTCATGATGCCGGAGATGGACGGCTACGAGGTCTGCCGTCGCCTGAAGGCCGACCCCGCCACGCGCCGCGTGCCGGTCATCTTCCTGACCGCGCTGACCCGCACCGACGACGAGAGCGCCGGCTTCGAGGCCGGCGGCGCCGACTTCATTCACAAGCCCTTCAATCCGGCCACCGTACTGGCCCGCGTGCGCACCCACCTGCAGCTCAAGCAGGCCGAGGACATCCTGCTGAACCACAACGCCGAGCTCAGCGGCGAGCTGGCGGCGCGGCGCCGCGAGGTGGAGAGGCTGCGCGACACGACGCTGTTCGTCATGGTGAGCCTGGCCGAGTTCCGCGATGCCGATACCGGCAACCACATCCAGCGCACGCAGGAATACGTGCGCACGCTGGCGACCTGGCTGGCCGCCCAGCCCGACGGCCCGGCCGACCTGACGGCCAGCGCCATCGACGAACTGGCCAAGGCCGCGCCGCTGCACGACATCGGCAAGGTGGCCATCCCCGACGCCATCCTGCTCAAGCCCGGCAGGCTGTCGGCCGACGAGTGGCTCATCATGAAGACCCATGCCGAGCACGGCGCCGACCTGCTGCAGCGCGCCATCGACCGCCTCGGCGACGACGCCGGCCTCATGCTGACCTTCGGCAAGCAGATTGCCCGCCACCATCACGAGAAATGGGACGGCAGCGGCTACCCCGACGCCCTGGCCGGCGAGGCCATCCCGCTGGCGGCGCGACTGATGGCGGTGGCCGACGTCTACGACGCGCTGATCAGCGCGCGGCCCTACAAGACCCCGATGACACACGACGAGGCCATGGCCTTCATCCGCGCCGGCCGCGGCAGCCATTTCGACCCGCGCGTCGTGGAGGCGCTGGAGGCCTGCCTGGACGAAGTGCGGCAGATCGCCTCCCGCTGGTCCGACTGAAGCCGCCGCGATAATTGCGGCCCTCATGCAGTCCGGCAACATCCTCAACATCTCCTGCTACCTCTTCGTCTCGCTGACCGACACGGCGGCGCTGCGCGACCGGCTCGAAGCCCGTGCCGAGGCCCTCGCGCTGAAAGGCACGGTGCTGATCGCCGAGGAAGGCATCAATCTCTTCCTGGCCGGCCCCGCCGAGGCCGTCAACGCGTGGGTCGGAGAGCTGCGCGCCGACCCGCGCTTCGCCACGCTGACGCCCAAGGAAAGCTGGAGCGAGGTGCAGCCCTTCCAGCGGCTCAAGGTCAAGGTCAAGCCCGAGATCATCCGCATGAACCGCCCCGCCATCCGCCCCGACCAGGCCCCCCGCGCGCCGGCGCTGGCCCCGGCCACGCTGCTGCGCTGGCTGGACCAGGGCCATGACGACGACGGCCGCGAAGTCGTCATGCTGGACACGCGCAACGGCTTCGAGGTCGACGAGGGGGCCTTCGACGGCGCCATCGACTGGCGGCTGCACAAGTTCAGCGACTTCCCCGATGCGCTGGCCGCCCACAAGGCCGAACTGGCCGGCAAGACGGTCGTGAGCTACTGCACCGGCGGCATCCGCTGCGAGAAGGCGGCCATGGTGCTGCAGGAGCACGGCCTGCGGGCCTGGCAGCTGGACGGCGGCATCCTGAAGTACTTCGAGGACACCGGCGGCAAGCACTACCACGGCAACTGCTTCGTCTTCGACGACCGCCGCGGCGTCAACGCGGACTTGAGCCCCACGTGAGCAGCCGGTTTGGCGACTTCGCACTGAAGGCCATCGGCATCCTGCTGATGCTGGCTGCGCTGGGCTTCGCCGTCAGCAAGGCCCCCGACCGCTCGCTGGACAGCCTGGTGCCGCGCTGGGCGCCGCCGCCGTCGGACTTCATCGAGCTGGACGGCCAGTTGGTGCACTACCGCGACCAGGGCCCCAGCAGCGACCCGCTGCCCCTCGTCCTCATCCACGGCACCGGCGCCAGCCTGCACACCTGGGAGGGTTGGGCCACCGAGCTCAGCACCACCCACCGCGTCATCAGCTTCGACCTGCCCGGCTTCGGCCTGACCGGGCCGAATGCCGACGGCGACTACCGCGACGCCCGCTACGTCGCCTTCGTGCGCCAGCTGCTGTCCCGGCTGGGCGTGGGCCGCGCCATCATCGCCGGCAACTCGCTGGGCGGCGAAATCGCCTGGCAGCTGGCGCTGGCCGACCCGGCCCGGGTGGCCGGCCTGGTGCTCATCGACGCGGCAGGCCATGCCTTCGAGCCGGAGGAACTGCCGCTGGGCTTCCGCATCGCGCGCCTGCCGGTGCTGCGCGAAGGCATGCGCTGGGTGCTGCCGCGCCGCGCCATCGAGGACAGCGTCATGAGCGTCTACGGCGACCCGCAACGGGTGACCGCCGCGCTGGTGGACCGCTACTACGAGCTGACGCTGCGCGAAGGCAACCGCGTCGCGCTGATGCAGCGCATGGACCAGCTCGCGCCCGGCCCCGTCGAGCGCCTGCCCGAGATCAAGGTGCCGACGCTGATCCTGTGGGGCGGCAGGGACCGGCTGATCCCGCCACGCTGGGGCCAGGCCTTCCACCAGGCCATCCCGGGCAGCCGGCTGGTGTCGTTTCCCAGCCTCGGCCACGTGCCGCAGGAGGAGGACCCGGCTGCTACCCTTGCGGCCTTGCGCGATTGGCTACCTGCCGTCCACTAGGGGTCTGTTCAGATGACGGAGATCGGATGCGTTGCCACTCAAAAGCCCGCGAGCAAGGCGCGAAGTCGAAGCTGGGGTCATCCCCAGCGAGGCTTCGTAACGCCGCGCGCGGGCTTTAGAGTGACAACCCTTCGGGAGAGGGCCTGCGCGGGCGCATGGCGTCGTTGCGCGCCTTGCCCGGGCAACCAGCCCGGGCTTCAGCGCGACGCCTAGCCTTGCACCCGCGCAGGTCCTCTCGCACCGATTTCCGTCATCTGAGCAGACCCTCGTCCCACCCAAAAGGTCCGACATGAAGAAAACCGCCCTGTTCGTTCTCGCCCTGGCTGCCTCGCTGGCCCAGGCACAGCCGCCCGAGTGGAAGAAGCTGCGCATCGGTGTCGAAGGCGCCTATCCGCCCTTCTCCGAGATCGGCCCCGACGGCAAGCTGAAGGGCTTCGAGATCGAGCTGGTGCAGGCCTACTGCGCCGAAATGAAGGCCCAGTGCACGCTGGTGCAGCAGGAGTTCGACGGCCTGATCCCGGCGCTGCAGTCGCGCAAGGTAGACGCCATCTTCGCCAGCGTCGCCATCACCGAGGAGCGCCAGAAGGTCATCGCCTTCTCCAAGCCCTACTACAACACGCCGGCCCGCCTCGTCGCCAAGGCCGGCACCAAGCTGGAGCCCACGGCCGCCGGCCTGAAGGGCAAGAAGATCGGCGTGCAGCGCGGCACGACGCACGAGGCCTACGCGGCCAAGACCTTCACGCAGAGCGAGATCGTGCGCTACGGCAGCCAGGACCAGGTCTTCCTGGACCTGAAGAGCGGGCGCATCGACGCCACGCTGATGGACACGCCCGCCGCCGACTTCGGCTTCCTGAAGAAGCCTGAGGGCAAGGGCTTCGCCTTCACCGGCCCGGCCATCGAGGACAAGATCTTCGGCGTCGGCACCGGCGTCGGCATGCGCAAGGCCGACGAGGCGACGCTGGGCAAGAAGTTCAACGCCGCCATCGACGCACTGCAGGCCAACGGCACGTTCAAGAAGCTGGCCGACAAATACTTCGACTACGACATCGTCCCGGCCAAGAAGTGATGCGACGCCGCACCGCGCTGGCCGCTACGCTGACCTTTGCCGGCACGGCCTGGGGCCAGGCCTCGCCGCTGCGGCTGCGCGTCGGTTTCGCGGTCGGCTACGCGCCGTTCAGCGAGGTCGGCAGCGACGGCCAGCTCAAGGGCTTCGAGATCGACCTGGCGAATGCGCTGTGCACCCGGCTGGCGATGCAGTGCGTGCCGGTCATCCTGGACTTCGACAGCCTGATCCCGGCACTGCGCTCGCGCAAGATCGACGCCATCATGGCCTCGATGTCCATCACGCCCGAGCGCCAGCAGACCATCGCGTTCTCGACGCCCTACTACTTCTCGCCGGTGCGCATGGTCGTGCGGCTGGACTCGCGGCCCGACGTCAGCCCGGCCGGCATGAAGGGCAAGCGCATCGGCGTGGAGCGCGGCACCATCCATGAACGGCTGCTGAACGAGCAGTTCAAGGACAGCCAGCTGCTGCGCTACGCGACGCAGGACCAGGCCTTCCTCGACCTCAAGGCCGGGCGGCTGGATGCCACGCTGGTGGACGCCGTCATCGCGCAGTTCGGCTTCCTGAACCGCTCCGAAGGCCGCGGCTTCGCCTTCGCCGGTCCGGACTTCGGTCGCGACGAGCGCTACTACGGCAAGGGTATAGGCGTGGGCCTGCGCAAGGCCGATGCGCGGACGCTGGGCGTGCGCGTCGACGAGGCGCTGGCCGCGCTACGCAGCAGCGGCGCGCTGAAGGCCTTGAACGACCGCTATTTCAGTTTCGACCTGGTGACACTGCGCTGACCATGCTGTTGCACGGATTCCTCCCCAGCCTCATCGAAGGCGCCGCCGTCACGCTGGCCGTCGCGCTGTCGTCGCTGCTCGTGGCCGCGGCGCTGGGCCTGGCGGGCGCGCTGGCCAAGCTGTCGCGCTCGCGCATGCTGCAGGCCATTGCCGCCACCTACACGACGCTGATCCGCGGCGTGCCCGACCTCGTGCTGATGCTGCTCGTGTTCTACGGCGGCCAGGTGGCCATCAACACCGTGGCGCCGATGCTGGGCCACGAGGACTACATCGACATCGACCCCTTCATCGCCGGCGTGCTGACCATCGGCTTCATCTTCGGCGCCTACCTGACCGAGGCCTTCCGCGGCGCCTTCCTGGCCGTGCCACCGGGGCAGCGCGAGGCCGGCCTCGCCTACGGCATGAGCCCGCGCCAGGTGTTGTGGCGCATCACGCTGCCGCAGATGCTGCGCCATGCGCTGCCGGGGCTGTCCAACAACTGGCTGGTGCTGATCAAGAGCACGGCCATCGTGTCCGTCATCGGCCTGTCGGACGTGATGACACGCGGCCAGCAGGCGGCCGGCACGACGCGCGAGCCGTTCAGCTTCTACCTGGCCGTGGCGCTGATCTACCTCGTCTTCACCAGCGTGTCGGAGCTGGGCTTTGCCTGGGCCAACCGGCGGCTGGCCATCGGCGTGAAGAAGGGGGCTTTGTGAATTTCGACGCCATCGCCGAGAACTTCCCGATGTACGTGGAAGGCCTGGGCATCACGCTCAAGCTGCTCGTGCTGTCGCTGCTGTGCGGCCTGCTGATCGCCGTGCCGCTGGCGGTGGTTCGCACGGTCTCCAACGGCCTCGCATCGCGCCTCGTCTGGGCCTACACCTACGTCTTCCGCGGCACACCGATGCTGGTGCAGCTCTTCCTCGTCTACTACGGCCTCGCCCAGTTCGACGCGGTGCGCGACAGCATCGCCTGGCCCTGGCTGTCGTCGGCCACCTTCTGCGCCTGGCTGACCTTCACGCTGAACACGGCCGCCTACACGACCGAGATCATCGCCGGCAGCATCCGCGCGCTGCCGGCCGGCGAGATCGAGGCTGCCAAGGCGCTGGGCATGAGCCGCGGCCTGATGCTGCGCCGCATCGTGCTGCCGGCCGCGCTGCGCCGCGCGCTGCCGGCCTACGGCAACGAGGCCATCTTCATGCTGCACGGCACGTCGCTGGCCAGCGTCGTCACGCTGCTGGACCTCACCGGCGCAGCCCGTGCCGTTAACGCCAAGTACTACCTGCCCTTCGAGGCCTTCATCACGGCCGGCGTCTTCTACTTCGTGCTGACGCTGAGCCTGGTGGGGCTGTTCCGCTGGGCCGACAACCGCTGGGTCAAGCCCATGATGAGCCGTTGATCATGAACCTCGTCCGCCACCCCCTCCTCTCCCCCGCCCCCGGCACGCAGCGCGAGCTGGTCTCGCTGCACTACGGCCAGCCGGGCGGCCAGAAGGCCTACATCCAGGCCTCGCTGCACGGCGACGAGCTGCCGGGCATGCTGGTGGCCTGGCATCTGCGCCAGCAGCTCGACGCGCTGGAGGCCGCCGGCCAGATCAGCGGCGAGATCGTCCTCGTGCCGATGGCCAACCCCATCGGCCTCAGCCAGTTCGTGCTGCACGCCCACCTTGGCCGCTTCGAGCTGATGTCGGGCGAGAACTTCAACCGCCACTACCCCGACCAGATCGAGGCCGTAGCGGCCGCCGTCGAAGCGCAGCTGGGCTCCGACGCGGCCGCCAATGTCGCGCTGCTGCGCCGGGCGCTGAAGGCCGCCGTGCAGGCTTCGCCGGTCGACACCGAGCTGCAGTCGCAGCGCCGCACGCTGATGGCCCTGTCCTGCGACGCCGACATCGTGCTGGACCTGCACTGCGACGCCCAGGCCGTCATGCACCTCTACACCGAGACGCCCTGCTGGCCCGACTGCGACCCGCTGGCGCGCTTCCTCGGCGCGCGGCTGACGCTGCTGGCCCAGGACTCGGGCGACAACCCCTTCGACGAGGCCTGCTCGCAGGTCTGGTGGAAATGGAAGGCCCGCTTCGGCGACCGCTTCCCCATCCCGCAGGCCTGCCTGTCCGTCACCGTCGAGCTGCGCGGCGCGACCGATGTGACGCACGAGCTGGCAGCTGCCGATGCGAAGAACATCGTCGATTTCCTGCGCTGGCGCGGCTTGATCGCCGGCGACAGGCCGGCGCTGCCGCAGGCGCAGGGCGACGCCCGCCCGCTGGCCGGCAGCATGCCGATCAAATCGCCGGTCGCCGGCGTGCTGACCTTCCTGAAAGCGGTGGGCGAAGACGTGAAGGCCGGCGACGTGCTGGCCCATGTCATCGACCCGATCACGGCCCAGCTCACCGAGCTGAAGAGCCCCGTCGACGGCCTGTTCTTCGCGCGCGACTTTCTGCGCTTTGCCAACGCCGGCATGCGCGTCGCCAAGGTGGCCGGGCGCGAAGCCATCCGCACCGGCAAGCTGCTGGGGGCTTGAACAAACAATGACCATCCAACTCCAGGCCACCAACATCCACAAGCGCTTCGGCGAGCGCGAAGTGCTCAAAGGCATCTCGCTGGCCGCGAAGCGCGGCGACGTCGTCACGCTGATCGGCTCGTCGGGCTCGGGCAAGAGCACCTTCCTGCGCTGCCTGAACCTGCTGGAACAGCCGCACGAGGGCGAGCTGGCGCTCGGCGGCGAGGCGCTGCAACTCGCGCGCGACCGCGACGGCAGCCTGAAGGCGGCCGATGCGAAGCAACTGCAGCGCTGGCGCGCGCGGCTGGCCATGGTGTTCCAGAACTTCAACCTCTGGGCCCACATGACCGTGCTGGAGAACGTCATCGAGGCGCCCATCCATGTGCTGGGCAAGCCGAAGGCCGAGGCCGTCGAGCGCGCGCAGGCGCTGCTGGCGCGCGTCGGCGTGGCGCACCGCGCCAACGTCTACCCGGCCCAGCTGTCCGGCGGCGAGCAGCAGCGCGTGGCCATCGCCCGCGCGTTGGCCGTGGACCCCGAAGTCATGTTGTTCGACGAACCCACGTCGGCGCTGGACCCGGAGCTGGTCGGCGAAGTCCTCAAGGTCATGCGCGACCTGGCCGGCGAGGGCCGCACGATGGTGGTGGTCACGCACGAGATGGGCTTCGCCCGCGAGGTGTCCAACCACTGCCTGTTCCTGCACCAGGGCCGCGTCGAGGAAGAAGGCGATCCCAAGGAGATGCTGCTGCGCCCGCGGTGCGAGCGGCTTCAGCAGTTCCTCAGCGGCGGGCTGAAATAGCGATGCGCAAGGCCGCGGCCCGGCTGCTGTGGCGGGTGCTGGCGCTGCTCAGCCTGCTCCTCGCCATCGCCGGTTTCGCGCTGCCGCTGCTGCCAGGCGTGCCCTTCCTGATCATGGCCGCCTGGGCCGCCGGCAAGGGCTGGCCGGCGCTGGAGACCTGGCTGCTCAACCATGCCCACTTTGGCCCGAGCATCCGCAATTGGCGCGAACGCGGCGCCGTACCGCGCCGGGCCAAGTGGCTGGCCACCATCATGATGAGCTGCAGCGCCGTCATGCTGACGCTGACGCCGGCACCGCTGGCCATCAAGATCGCCGTGCCGGCCGTGATGGCCACGGTGGCGATCTGGCTGTGGCGGCGGCCCGAGAACTAATGCTCCCAGCTCAGCTGCAGCTGCAAGCGGCTCAGACTGATGCGAGGCTGGTGGGCCGATTGCACCGGCACGCCCTGCAGAGTGATGGGCCGCTCGTCACCGGCGTTCACCGTCAATCGTTCCGCGGCCAGACGCCAATGCCAGTCAGGCGCCAGCGAAGCGCCCAGCGTGGCCCGCAAGGTGCGCGCAGGCCCAAGCGGCAGCTTGGCAGCGTCACGCCCCGGCAGTTCGATACGGTTGTGCCCACCCGTCCCGCCGCCCAGCTCGAGCTGGGCCAGCCAACCGGAGTCACTGCGTCCCTGCAGGCCCACCAGCATCACCCCCTGGCAATAGCGCTCGGCATAGCCCCTGGCCATGCCTGCGTCACGCAGGTGTCGCCGCCATTGCCAGTACTCTGCCGCCGCCGAGGGTTGCCACTGCCAGCCCGCAGTCGACAGGCGCCAGGCAAACACGGCGTCCAGGCGCACAAAGCCGTGCTCAGCATCGCTGCGTGTCTGCGCGGCCTGCCCAAGGTTGGTCACGCCGCGGTAGTCGCGCACGCCTTGCAGCATGCCCAGGCTCAAGGCCAGCGCGGCGGCTTCCGTGGGTGCCCAGCGCAGCGTTGTGGTCAGACCACCCAGGCGACCGTCCTCAGCCACCAGCCGACGGCCGTCGCTGGCCGTCTCCCGCCACTGCTGCCAGTCCTGCTGGCCGGCCAGTTCGACGCTCCAGACCCGCTCCGCGTGAACCGGCGCCGTCAACAGGCCGGCTGACAGCCCCAGCGCGGCAGCGGTTTTCACAGCAGGTCGATCCAGTACTTCAGTTGCTGCGACTCGTAGGTGCCGTCGGCATTGGCATCCAGTTCCAGGCGGACCTGGTAGCGATCAACCGCCGTGATCCGCAATGCCGAGCCGGCGCCGCGCACCAGCACCTGACCACTGCTGTAGAAGGCCTCGTAATCGACGTTCAGCAGCGGTTGCGGCGTGCTGACCACGACCTGCTGATTGCCCAGCTCGGTGCTCGCGACCTTGCCGGAGAAACTATTGCTCATCTGGTAGTGACCGGCCACGGTCTCGGCGTGCTGCGTCAACCGGCCGTCGGTCAGCGTCACGGAATTGTGGACGCTGGCCGAGTTTGCCGTCACGGTGAAACGGTCGACCACCAGCGTCATGTCGCCCACCCCCGCCGGCGTCAGGCTGAACGACAGCTTGAAGTTGCCTTCACCCTGGAGGGACTGACCGTTGGAAAGCAACGTTCCATAGCCGCTGGTCGTGATGGACAGCGTCGTGCTGTACGACGTCCCGAAATAATCGCCCGTCATGGACTCCACGGCCACGGCGATGCGCCCGAACGTGACGAGACCCGAACTGCTCTTGCAGGACTTGTAATCGAACGCGAACGAGTCGCCCGTATCGACGGTACCGTTGCCGGTCTTGTCGTCGACGGTGATGTCGTAGTTGCCGCCCGAAGTGCAAGTCACGGAAGATGTCACGGCCGCGCCCGTCAGCAGCGTCTGCTGATTCCCCGCGTGCTTCATGCCCTCCCGGACGGCATCGACGATCAACTTGAGCAGTTGCGGGTTCGCGCTGACCTCTGCGCCGACCAGGCCCCCTGAAGTGATGTCGAGGAAGTAGGCGCTCGACAGGGCCGTGCGTGCAACGACCTCCTGGTTGTTGCCGGTGATGCCGAGCGTCGTTGTCTCGCCGGACCCGCCCGAGCCGCCGCCTCCACCGCCGCCACAGGCGGCGAGCCCCGCCGCGCAGATCGATGCGGCAATGGCACGGGCAAGGTGATGATGTACTTTGAGCAATTTGTCCTCCCTGGTGATATTGGATGGCCGTCTACGGACGCGGCATGCAACATTATCCAGGGCGGTCTTACCAATTTGGGGAGGAGAAACGCGCAGCTGGGTGGATCAAGCCGTCACCAGCCCGCGGTCCCTGAGCATCGGCTCGACGACCGGGTCGCGCCCGCGGAAGGCACGGAAGGCCGCGCCGGGCTCGACGCTGTTGCCGGCCGACAGGATGCATTCGCGCAGCCGCGCCGCCACCGTCGGGTCGAACGCGTCGCCCGCCTCGACAAACGCGTCGAAGGCGTCGCAGTCCAGCACCTCGGCCCACAGGTAGACGTAGTAGCCGGCCGCATAGCCCGAGCTGCTGAACAGGTGCTGGAAATGCGTCAGACGGTGGTTCATGCCGACCTCGGCCGGCAAGCCCCACCTGGCCAGCGTGTCGCGCTCGAAGGCCACGACGTCGGCCGGCGCCTGGGGCAATGCATGCACCGCCATGTCGACGATGGCGCTGGCCGTGTAGCGCAGCGTCTCGTAGCCCTGGCCGAACTGGCGCGCGGCCAGCAGCCTGGCGAGCAGCGCGTCAGGCAGCGGTTCGTCGGTCTGCCAGTGGCGCGCGAAGGTCTTCAGCACCTGCGGCTCGGCCATCCAGTGCTCGTAGAGCTGGGACGGCAACTCGACGAAGTCGCGCAGCACCTGTGTGCCGGCCAGGCGCTCGTGTTCGACGTCGCTCAGCAGCCCATGCAGGCCGTGGCCGAACTCGTGGAACAGCGTGCGCACGTCGTCGAAGCTCAGCAGCGTCGGCTCTCCCGCCGCACCTCTTGCGAAATTGTTGTTGTTCAGGATGACGGGCGTGCAGCCGAGAGCCCGGCTCTGGTTGCGCAGCGCGTTCATCCACGCGCCGCTGCGCTTGGCCGGCCTGGCGAAGTTGTCCTGCAGAAAGAGACCGCGCAGGCTGCCGTCGGCATCGAAGACCTCATAGGCGCGCACGTCGGCGTGGTAGCCGGCGATGTCGGGCCGCGCCTTGAACTGCAGGCCGAACAGGCGGCTGGCGCAATCGAACATGGCCGCCACCATGCGGTCCAGCGGGAAGTAGGGCTTGACCTCGGCCTCGTCCAGCTCGAAACGGGCGCGCCTGGCCTGCTCGGCGTAGAAGCGCCAGTCCCAGGGCTCCAGCGCATGCGTGGCACCGGCCGCGGCCATCGCGCCCAATACGGCCTCGCGCTCGCGGGCCTGCGCCGCCAGCGCCGGGTGCCAGACGCGTTCCAGCAGACCCATGACGGCGGTTTGCGTCCGGGCCATCGTGTCTTCGAGCGCGAAGTCGGCGTAGCAGGCGTGGCCGTGCAGCGTGGCCTGTTCGGCGCGCAACTGAAGGATCTCGCGGCAGAGGCCGCGGTTGTCGGTGTCTCCGGTGTCATCTCCGCGGCCCACCCAGGCGCGCCATGCGGCTTCGCGCAGGTCGCGCCGCGCGCTGAAGCTCAGGAAGGGCAGGATCAGCGAGCGAGACAGCGTGATGACGTGGACGCCCTCGGCCAGCCCTCGGTCGAGGGCCGCCTGACGGGCCGCGGCGCACACGAAGCCGGGCAGGCCGGCGAGCTCGTCCTCGGTCGTCAGCCGCAGCTGGTAACCGCTCTCGGCCGCCAGCACGTTCTGCGCGAAACGCGTGTTCAGTTCGGCCAGCCGCGCCATGACGGCGGCGTAGCGCGCCTTGGCCTGCGGCGCGAGCCGGGCGCCGGCACGCAGGAAGCCCAGGTGCACCCGCTCCAGCAGGCGGCGCTGCTCGGCCGTCAAGCCCAGGGACTCACGCCGTTCGAACAACGCATCCACACGCGCGAACAGCCCGGCGTGCATGTAGACAGCGCTGTGGTGCGCCGCCAGCGGCCCCGCCAGCGCGCGCTGCACGGCCTGCAGTTCAGGCGACGTGGCCGACGCGGCCAGCGTGTAGAAGGTGTGGGACAGGCGGGTCAGCAGCCGGCCGCTGGCGTCGAAGGCGGCCAGCGTGTTGGCGAACGTGGGCGCCTCGGGCTCGGCGGCGATGGCGTCGATCTCGGCACGGTGCGCGGCTAGGGCGGCGTCGAAGGCGGGCTGGAAGTGCGCCGGCTGGATGTCGGCAAAAGGCGGCAGGCCGTGTGGGCCCGCCCAGTCCTGCAGCAGCGGGTTGCTCATGCGGGAGGCTCTCGGAAAAGCACAAGGGCCGCACCTGGTCAGGAAGCGGCCCTTGGAAGGGGTTTCAGTCGGTTCGACGGATCACTTGCCTGCGGCAGCGGCCTTTTCCTTGCGGATGGCCTTCTCGTCGTTCTCGTCGTAAGGCTTGTTCTGGCACTCGGCCTTCCACTTGTCGTTGGCGTCGAAGTACTTCTCCTGGCGCTCCTCGATCTTCTTGAACTGGGCTTCCAGCGCGTCGACCTTGTCGCCGAAGGCCTTGCGGCGGGCGCCCTGCTCGGCATCGGCGGCCTTCACGGCATCGAAGCTCGCGTTGAAGGTGTTGGTGCGGGCCTGGTAGGCCTCGCTGCGCGCCTTGAAGGCGGCCTTGTCGAGCTTGGGGGCTTCGGCGGTCAGCGCGTTGTGCTCGGCCACGATGGCTTCCTTCTCGGCGCGAACCTCGGCGACCTTCTTGGCCAGGGCCTGTTCGCCGGCCTCGACAGAGACCTTCTCGCCCTTGAGCGCCTCGGCGTTGGCCTTGTAGGAGGCCTGCTCTTCCTTGATGGCGGCGGCTTCCTTGCTGTTGGCGTCCGACTGGTCCATGCAGGCGCGCAGCTCGTCGCGCGACATCAGCTTGGGCTTGGGCTTCTCGACGACCGGGTTGGCGACCTTGTTGTTCTTCGGGTCAACCTTGGCCTTGGTGTTGTTGGTGACCTGGGCCTGGGCAGACACGGCCAGCACCAGCGTCAGCGGAAGAAGAATGCGTTTCATGAAGAGGGCGCAACCGGGTTGCGAAGGTTCCAAACGGGAGGCGGCAATGATGCCACGAGGCTTCACCGCGATAATCGCCGGCTGCCCTTTCGTTACCACCTCGTACATGGCGCTCAACGCCAACGCACCGAATGGCGCTTAAAGCCACCATCTACAAAGCCCAGCTGCAGATCGCCGACATGGACCGCCATGTCTACGGCGACCACAACCTCACCCTCGCCTGCCATCCCAGCGAGACCGAGGAGCGGCTGATGATCCGCGTGCTGGCCTTCGCACTGAACGTGACGGCCGACGACCTGCGCGGCCGCCTGGAGTTCACCAAGGGCCTGTCCGACGTCGACGAGCCCGACCTCTGGCAGCTTGACCTGACCGGTGACGTCGTGCACTGGGTCGACCTCGGCCAGCCCGACGACCGCCGCCTGATGAAGGCCCACGGCCGCAGCGAGCGGGTCAGCGTCTACAGCTTCGCGTCCAGCACCGAAGTCTGGTGGCGCAACCTGGAGAACAAGCTGACGCGCACGCCCAAGCTGGCCGTCTGGCAGATCCCGGCCGAGCAGTCCCAGGCGCTGGCGAAACTCGCCGCGCGCAGCATGCAGCTGCAGATCAGCATCCAGGACGGCAGCGTCTATGTGTCCACGGCCGACGCGTCGGTCGAGATCCATCCCGTCGCGCTGAAGACGCCCACCGAATAACCGCCCACCAAGAAGACCGACACCATGTCCACCATCCTGCAATCCGTTCCCGTCGGCCAGAAGGTCGGCATCGCCTTCTCCGGCGGCCTCGACACTTCGGCCGCCCTGCACTGGATGAAGCTCAAGGGCGCCCTGCCCTATGCCTACACGGCCAACCTGGGCCAGCCCGACGAGCCCGACTACGACGAGATCCCGCGCAAGGCCATGCTCTACGGCGCGGAGAAGGCCGTGCTGGTGGACTGCCGCGCCCAGCTGGTCGCTGAAGGGCTGGCCGCGCTGCAGGCCGGCGCCTTCCACATCAGCACCGCGGGCGTGACCTACTTCAACACCACGCCCATCGGCCGCGCCGTGACCGGCACGATGCTGGTGGCCGCGATGCAGGCCGACGGCGTCAACATCTGGGGTGACGGCAGCACCTTCAAGGGCAACGACATCGAGCGCTTCTACCGCTACGGCCTGCTGACCAACCCGGCGCTGAAGATCTACAAGCCCTGGCTGGACCAGACCTTCATCGACGAGCTGGGCGGCCGCGCCGAGATGTCGGCCTTCATGACGGAGAAGGGCTTCGCCTACAAGATGAGCGCCGAGAAGGCTTACTCGACCGACTCCAACATGCTGGGCGCCACGCACGAGGCCAAGGACCTGGAGCACCTGAACAGCGGCATCAAGATCGTCAACCCCATCATGGGCGTGGCGTTCTGGCGTGACGACGTGGTCGTCAAGGCCGAAGAGGTATCGGTGCGCTTCGAGGAAGGCGTGCCCGTCGCGCTGAACGGCGTCGAATACCGCGACCCGGTGGCGCTGCTGGCCGAGGCCAACAAGATCGGCGGCCGCCACGGCCTGGGCATGAGCGACCAGATCGAGAACCGCATCATCGAGGCCAAGAGCCGCGGCATCTACGAAGCCCCGGGCCTGGCGCTGCTGCACATCGCCTACGAGCGCCTCGTCACCGGCATCCACAACGAGGACACCATCGAGCAGTACCGCGACAACGGCCGCAAGCTGGGCCGCCTGCTCTACCAGGGCCGCTGGTTCGACCCGCAGGCCATCATGCTGCGCGAAGCCGCCCAGCGCTGGATCGCCCGCGCCGTGACCGGCGAAGTGGCCATTGAGCTGCGCCGCGGCAACGACTACTCGCTGCTGGACACCAAGAGCCCCAACCTGACCTACGCGCCCGAGCGCCTGTCGATGGAAAAGGTCGAGGACGCGCCCTTCAGCCCCGCTGACCGCATCGGCCAGCTGACGATGCGCAACCTCGACATCACCGACACGCGCGGCAAGCTGGGCATCTACACCGGCACCGGCCTGCTGGCCGGCGGCGGCCTGCCGAAGCTGGAAGGCTAAGCGGCTAGAACGCCTCGGCAACGCGCAGGAAGCTCGCGAAGCGCGGCTTCCCTGTCGGCGTCAGGTCGCGGTAGCGGTAGGTGACCGTCGCGCCGATGGCAGGCGGATCACGGCGCTGGGCGTCGGAGAAGCCGGTGCCCAGCTTGAAGCGCACGCCGTCCGGCGTCTGCAGCTCCAGTGCGCCGAGCTGGCCAGCGAACCGGCCCTTGCCCGCTTCGTGGCCGACGACGACCGCCTCGGCATCGGCCAACGGCTTGAGCTTGAGCAGCAGGTCGCTGCGGCCCGATGCCAGCGGCGCGTCGGCGCGGTGCAGCATCAGGCCCTCGCCGCCGGCATCGACGACCTGCTTCAGCTTGGCACGCAGCTCGGCATTCGAGGTAAAGCGTTGCTGCTCGACCGGCACGACGATGTCGCTCGCCAGGGTCTTGATCTGCGCGGCCCGCTGCTCGAACGTGCCCTCTCCCGCCGGCAGCTCGAAGACGCGGTAGCGGATGCGCCGCCATTCGGCGTCGATCGCATCGGCCCGCCTCACGGCGCCCGACAGCTCGTCGAAGCTGCGACGTCCCATCCACAGCTCGCCGTCCAACGGCGTCTTCGGCAACGCGGCCAGGAACCAGGCCGGTGCAGCGACGGCGCGGCCGCTGCGGAAGCGCAGCGCCGTGCCGTCCCACAACGCCCGCACGCCGTCCAGCTTCTCGCTGACGAGGTAGGGCCTGGGGTCGACACCGGCCGGCGCGTTCTTGGCCAGCAGCGGCTCCAGCGCCAGTGCCGGCGCGCCCAGGCTGCCCAGCCAGGCCAGCAGCACGCGCCGGCTCAGTGTCTTGTTCTTGCTCATCGCCATCCTCCCCATTGGACCGGAGGCGGATGATCGATCCGGCCCGCCGCGGATGGACGGCAGGATTCACGTCTCAGACAACCACCGGCTCGGGCTCCAACCGGATGCCGAAGCGCCCGTAGACGCTCTCCTGGATGGCCCGCGCCAGCGTGACGACCTCGGCGCCGCGCGCCTGGCCCTTGTTGACCAGCACCAGCGCCTGCTTCTCGTAGACCGCCGCGCCGCCCACGGTCTTTCCTTTCCAGCCGCAGGCATCGATCATCCAGCCGGCCGCCAGCTTCACGCTGCCATCGGGCATCGGGTAGTGCACGATGCCGGGGTCGCGGCCGATGATGTCCTTGCACTGCTCGGCCGTGACGACCGGGTTCTTGAAGAAGCTGCCGGCGTTGCCGATGACGGCCGGGTCCGGCAGCTTGGCGCGGCGCACGGCGACGATCCAGTCGTAGATTTGTCTCGCGCTGGGCGCCGCGACGCCCGTCTCGGCCATCTTGCGCTCGATCTCGAGGTAACCGAGCACCGGCTGCCAGGGCCTGGGCAGCCGGAAGCGCACGCGCGTGATGACGCTCTTGCCGGCCAGGCCGCCGAAGTCGCTGTGCTTGAACACGCTGTCGCGATAACCGAAGCGGCAAACATCCGCCGGCAGCAGCACCGGCCGGCCGGTGACGAGGTCCATGACCTCCACCGCCTCCAGCCGGTCCTTCACCTCGATGCCGTAGGCGCCAACGTTCTGCACCGGTGCGGCACCGCAGGTGCCGGGAATCAGCGCCATGTTCTCCAGGCCGGGATAGCCGTGATCCAGCGTCCACGTGACGAAGTCGTGCCAGACGACGCCGGCGCCGGCCTCGACGATCCAGGCGTCCTCGCGTTCCTCCAGCAGGCGGATGCCGGGGATCTCCACCTTCAGCACGACGGCGTCGACATCCTTGGTCAGCACCAGGTTGCTGCCCCCGCCGAGCACGAACTTGGGCGCCCGCCCCAGTTCCGGATGGTCGACGACGCGACGCACGTCGGCCGCCTCGCGGATGCGCACCAGCCGCCTGGCCACGGCAGGCAGGCCGAAGGTGTTGTAGGGCTTGAGATTGACATCCGTCTCGATGGCGAGGGCCGGAAAGGGAATCGGCACTTCGTTCAAGGGGGGCTGTGAGGGCGTGGACATGGGACAATTTTTCCGGACGTCTTGCGCGGGAGCGCAAACGGCAAAATTTTCGCAGACCCTTCACCCCCCCGACTGCAAATGCCCAGCTTCGACACCGTTCTCGAGCCCGACCACGTCAAGATCCGCAACGGCGTGGACAACGCCATCAAGGAGATCGGCACCCGTTTCGACTTCAAGGGGACGGGCGCCAAGGTCGAGCTCAAGGACAAGGAAATCCACGCCACCGGCGACAGCGAATTCCAGCTCGAGCAGATCGAAGCTGTGCTCTACGGCAAGCTGACCAAGCAGGACGTCGTCATCAGCTTCCTCGACAAGGCCGAGAAGATCGAAAAGCTCGGCGGCGACAAGGTGCGCCAGGTCTACAAGATCAAGGAAGGCATCGAGGCGACGCTGGCCAAGAAGATCGTCGCCTCGCTGAAGGAGAGCAAGCTCAAGGTGCAGGCCAGCATCCAGGGCGACGCCGTGCGCGTGACCGGCAAGAACCGCGACGACCTGCAGACGGCCATCGCCCACCTGAAGAAGAGCTTCAGCGACACGCCGCTGACCTACAACAACTTCCGCGACTGAAATGGCGCCCCTCGCCCAGCCACGCACTGCTGAACGCAGGCGAGTCCAGTCGGTCCCCCTGGGGGACGGCGATGCTTGCCGGATTGACCGGCAAGCACATCGCCCGCTGGCCGGCTTGGGAGCGGCCCGGCGCGCGGCCAGCGTTTACGCAAGCGGGCTGGTACTCGCACTGATCTGCGTCGCGGCTGAAGCCCAGCCCCTGCCGTCGCAGGTGCAGTTGAACGGCACGCTGGGCACGCGGGCGGCGCTGCTGCTGATCGACGGCGAGCCGCGTACCGTGCAGGTCGGCGCCACGGCCAAGGGCGTCACGCTGGTGTCGCTCGAAGACGGGCGCGCGGTCGTCGAGATCGACGGGCGCCGTCAGAGCCTGATCCTCGGTGCCGCGCCAGGGCGACTCGTCCCCAGCACGCCGGTGCCGCGGCAAATCGTCATGTCCATGGGGCCGGGTGGCCACTACACGACACTGGGCAACATCAACGGGCAGGTCACCAGCTTCCTGATCGACACCGGCGCCAGCAGCGTCGCCATCAGCCAGTTGGAGGCCGAAAGGCTGGGGCTGCGCTACGCCAACGGCAAGCGCATCGTCACGCAGACGGCCAACGGCGCCGTACCGGCCTACATGATCCAGCTCGCCAGCATCCGCATCGGCGAAGTCGAGGTGCGCGACGTCACCGCCATCGTCATCCCTGGCCAGATGAACGACGTGCTGCTCGGCAACAGCTTTCTGAACCGCTTCCAGATGCGCCGCGAGAACGATGTCATGACGCTGGAGCTTCGCTACTGATCGAGCTCAGCCAGAGCTCGCTCCATGCACAAAGGGCGCCCGCCGAGGTGCCCTTTCTTGCGTTTGCGAGCCAGCCGCTGCTGTCCCAGGCCGGACAGCGCAGATGCGAACGACCGTGCTAAAACGCGCAGCATCCCCATCACAACACGGCGCAGCGGAGACAAATGGACCTCAACTTCACCGATGCGGAGCTGGCCTTCCGCGCCGAGGTGCGCGAATGGGTGCGCGCCAACCTGCCGGCCGACATCGCCCACAAGGTGCGCCATTCGTTGCGCCTCAACAAGGACGATCTACAGCGCTGGGCCAAGATCCTCGGCAAGAAGGGCTGGCACGGCTGGGCCTGGCCAAAGCAGTTCGGCGGCCCGGGCTGGAACGCCGTGCAGCGCCATTTATTCGAAGAGGAATGCGCCCTCGCCTGCGCGCCGCGCATCGTGCCCTTCGGCCCGGTCATGGTGGCGCCGGTCATCATGGCCTTCGGCACGCCGGAGCAGCAGCAGCGCTTCCTGCCCGGCATCATGAGCGGCGAGGTCTGGTGGAGCCAGGGCTACAGCGAACCCGGCTCGGGCTCGGACCTGGCCTCGCTGAAATGCCGTGCCGAGCGCCAGGGCGACAAATACATCGTCAACGGCCAGAAGACGTGGACGACGCTGGGCCAGTACGGCGACTGGATCTTCTGCCTCGTGCGCACCTCGAATGAAGGCAAGCCGCAGACCGGCATCAGCTTCCTGCTGATCGACATGAAGTCACCTGGCGTGACGGTCAAGCCCATCATCATGCTGGACGGCGAGCACGAGGTGAACGAGGTCTGGTTCGACAACGTCGAGGTGCCGGCCGAGAACCTGATCGGCGAAGAGAACAAGGGTTGGACCTATGCCAAGCACCTGCTGTCGCACGAGCGGACCAACATCGCCGACGTGAACCGCGCCAAGCGCGAACTTGAGCGGCTCAAGCGCGTCGCCAGGGCCGAGGGGCTGATGGACGATGCACGCTTCCGCGACCAGATCGCGCTGTGCGAGGTGGACGTCGTCGCGCTGGAAATGATGGTGCTGCGCGTGTTGTCCGGCGAGCGCACCGGCAAGCAGCCGCTGGACGTGGCCGGCCTGCTGAAAATCCGCGGCAGCGAGCTGCAGCAGCGCTACACCGAGCTGATGATGCTGGCCGGCGGGCCCGTCGCTTTGCCCTATATCCACGAGGCCATGGAGGCCGGCTGGCAGGGCGACCAATGGCTGGGCGGTGCCTGGCTGGGCGGTTCCGACCACGCCATTCCACTGACCGGCAACTACCTCAACGTCCGCAAGACGACGATCTACGGCGGCTCCAACGAAGTGCAGCGCAACATCGTCGCGCAGACCGTGCTCGGCTGATCGGGAGGAGACAGAACATGGATTTCGATTTCACCGAAGACCAGCAGGCCCTGCGCGACGCGGTGCGCCGCTTTGTCGACAAGGAGTACACGTTCGAGCGCCGCGTGCAGATCCAGCGTGCCGGCGGCTTCGATCGCGCTGTCTGGGATAGCCTGGCCGGTCTGGGCCTGGGTGCGCTGACCGTGCCCGAGGCGCATGGCGGCCTGGGCTTTGGCGCCGTCGAGGCGATGGTCGTCATGGAAGAGCTCGGCCGCGGCCTCGTCATGGAACCCATCGCCCAGGCGGCCCTGATCGCTCCGGCGCTGCTGGCTCGCGCCGCTGACGACGTGCGGGCCGCCTGGCTGCCGCGCATCGCCGGCGGTGAAGCCCTCGTCGTGCTGGCCCACCAGGAAGCCAGATCACGCTATCGGCTGAATCGCGTGACCACCCGGGCCGTGGACGGCAAGCTGACGGGCGTCAAGAGCCTGGTGCCAGCGGGCGATATGGCCGACGCCTTCATCGTGCCGGCCCGCGTGTCCGGCGCCGACGATGCGCTGCAGGGCATCGCCCTCTACCTGGTCGAGCGTTCGGCTGCCGGCGTGCACACGCGACCCTATTCGCTCTACGACGGTTCCCGGGCTGCCGAAGTGCACCTCCACGACACGCCTGCCCGACTCATCGTCGGCCCCGATCAGGGCCTGGCGCTGCTGGAACTGGCCGCCGACATCGGCATCGCCGCCCAGGCCGCCGAGGCCGTCGGCGTCATGGAGAAATACCTGGCGCTGACCGTGGACTACCTGAACACGCGCAAGCAGTTCGGCGTCGCCATCGCCAGCTTCCAGGCGCTGCGCCACCGCACGGCCGACGTGAAGATGCAGCTGGAGCTGGCCCGCTCGATGAGCTACTACGCGACGCTGCGCCTCGGCGACGAGCCGGCCATCCGGCGCCGTGCCTTGTCACAGGCCAAGGTGCAACTGGGCCATTCGATGCGCTTCGTCGGCCAGCAGTGCACGCAGATGCACGGCGGCATCGGCGTCACGGACGAGTACGCCGGCAGCCACTACTTCAAGCGGCTGACCGTCATGGAGATGCAATGGGGCGACACGCTGCATCACCTCGGCGAAGTCAGCAGCCGGATGCAGGACACTGCGGGGGTGTTTGCCTGACCCCGGAGGTCACCCCATGAAGTACCCCGTTGCCCTGCTGCTGGCCAGCCTTGCCAGCCTGTACCCCACATTCAGCCAAGCCCAGACGATGAAGCCCGGCCTGTGGGAGTTCAAACAGGCGCCCCAGCTCGACCCCGCCCGCAAGGCGCAGATGGAACAGGCCCAGAAGGCCCTGGACAACATGCCGCCCGAGCGCCGCGCCATGATCGAGCAGATGATGGGCAAGCAGGGTGTCCATGTCAGCCTGGCCGGCGGCGTCATCACGCTCAAGACCTGCATCACCAAGGAACAGGCCGAGCGCAACTTCGCTCCCGTCGCCCAGCACGGCAACTGCACGCAGGAATCCAAGCGCAGCGGCAACGTCATCCAGACGCATTTCGTCTGCACGGATCCGGCCTCGGAGGGCGACGCGACCGTCACGCTGCGCGGCAGCGAGGGCTTCACGAACGACGTCACGGTTCGCCGTCAGCGCGACGGCAAGACGGAGTCGACCAAGGTCAGCGGTGAAGGCCGCTGGCTGGGCGCCGACTGCGGCGATGTGCAACCGATGAAGTCGCCCACCAAGTGAAGCAGCGTCTCTCGCAGATCCTGTTCAGCCAGGGATTCGGAACGCGGCGCCTGTGCGCCGGGCTGGTGTGGAATGGTGAAGTCAGCATCAATGGTGAAGTCGTCGAGGAGCCGGACGACGAGTTCGAAACCGAGGGCCTGCGCTTCACGATCAACGGCCAGGAATGGCCGGTGTACGACAAGGCGCTGGTGTTGCTGAACAAGCCGGCCGGCTACGAGTGCTCGCAAAAGCCCAAGCACCACCCCAGCGTGATGAGCCTGCTGCCGGCGCCGCTGCGCGAGCGCGGCGTGCAGCCCATCGGCCGGCTGGACGAAGACACGACCGGCCTGCTGCTGCTGACCGACGACGGCGCGCTGATCCACAAGCTGACCTCGCCCAAGCACCATGTGCCCAAGGTCTACGAGGCGCGCTGCAAGCATCCGCTGACGGCGGCGATGGTCGAGCAACTGCTCGCCGGCGTCGAACTCAAGGAACCGGAGGGCAAGTTCCAGCGCCCGCCCGAGACAACCCAGGCCGACGCCGCCGAGATCGTCAACGAGACGCTGCTGCGGCTGACGCTGGTGGAAGGCAAGTACCACCAGGTCAAACGCATGGTCGCGGCCGTCGGCAACCGCGTGGAAGCATTGCATCGCCCGCAGTTCGGCGCGTTGACCTTGCCGACGGACCTTGAGCCGGGTCAATGGCGCTGGGTCGCCAGCCCCGCCGAGGTCTGGGGACAATAGGCGCGATGCGAGTTTTCAGAGGCTTCCACCACCGCGGCATCGCACCCGCCTGCGCGCTGACGATCGGCAACTTCGACGGCGTGCACCGCGGCCACCAGGCCATGCTGGCGCTGCTGCAGTCCGAGGCGCGCCACCGCGGCCTGCCGAGCTGCGTGCTGACCTTCGAGCCGCATCCGCGCGACTTCTTCGCCGCCAAGGCCGGCAAGCCCGAACTCGCGCCGGCCCGCATCGCGACGCTGCGCGACAAGCTCGTCGAGCTGGAGCGCTGCGGCGTCGACCAGGTCGTCATCCTGCCCTTCGACGAGGCACTGGCCTCGCTGCCGGCGCAGGACTTCATCCGCCAAGTGCTGATGCAAGGCCTGGGCGCCAAATACGTGCTGGTCGGCGACGACTTCCGCTTCGGCGCCAAGCGCCAGGGCGACTATGCGACGCTGGACGCCGCCGGCCAGGCCCAGGGCTTCGACGTCGCCCGCATGATGAGCTACGAGGTGCACGGCCTGCGCGTCAGCAGCTCGGCGGTTCGTGACGCGCTGGCGTCCGGCGACATGGCCGCCGCGGCCTCGCTGCTCGGGCGGCCCTATGCCATCTCGGGTCATGTCACGCATGGCCGCAAGCTGGGCCGGCAACTGGGCGAGTCCGCGCCGGGCGCCGCCGACGGCTTTCGCACGCTGAACCTGCGCTTCCCGCACGACAAGCCGGCCGCGCACGGCATCTTTGCCGTGCTCGTCCACGGCCTGACGCCCGAGCCGCTGCCCGGCGTCGCCAGCCTGGGCAACCGGCCCACGGTCGAGGACGCCGGCCGCGTGCTGCTGGAAGTCCACTGCCTGGAATGGCCCCTGGGGCCGGAGGGGGGCTACGGTAAACTCGCCCGCGTGGAACTGCTGCACAAACTGCGCGACGAAGCCCGTTACGACGGGCTGGAAGCGCTCACGGCCGCGATAGCGGCCGACACCGAGGCAGCGCGCGCCTTCCTGGCCACCCACGCCGCCCAGCGCCGCCAGACCACGCGCGACCGAATTTGAAGCGGCTCCCAGCCGCTCTTCGTCGTCGCCCTCCCCGCCTTTGAACTGCCAGGCCCGCCGCCTGGCCGCATGCCATGACCACCCCGGACTACCGCTCCACGCTCAACCTGCCCGACACGCCCTTCCCGATGCGCGGCGACCTGCCCAAGCGCGAGCCGGGCTGGGTCAAGGCCTGGGACGAGCAAGGCCTGTACAAGCGCCTGCGCGACGCCCGCGCTAGCAAGCCGAAATTCGTGCTGCACGACGGCCCGCCCTATGCCAACGGCCAGATCCACATCGGCCACGCCGCCAACAAGATCCTGAAGGACATGATCGTCAAGGCGCGCCAACTGGCGGGCTTCGACGCGGCCTACATCCCCGGCTGGGACTGCCACGGCCTGCCCATCGAGAACCAGATCGAGAAGACCTTCGGCCGCGGCCTGCCGCGTGACGAGGTGCAGGCCAAGAGCCGCGCCTACGCCACCGAGCAGATCGACGGCCAGCGCGCGGACTTCAAGCGCCTGGGTGTGCTGGGCGAGTGGAGCAACCCGTACAAGACGATGAACTTCGCCAACGAGGCCGGCGAGATCCGCGTCTTGAAGCGGATGTTCGAGCGCGGCTTCGTCTACCGCGGCCTGAAGCCCGTCTACTGGTGCTTCGACTGCGGCTCGTCGCTGGCCGAGTTCGAGATCGAGTACGCCGACAAGCAGTCGCCCGCGGTCGACGTGGCTTTCCTGTCGGCCGAGCCCGAGAAGCTGGCCGCGGCCTTTGGTGTCGCCCCGCTCGCCAAGGACGCCTTCACCGTCATCTGGACGACGACGCCCTGGACCATCCCGGCCAACCAGGCGCTGAACCTCAACCCCGAGCTGCCCTACGCGCTGGTCGACACGCCCAAGGGCTACTTCGTCGTCGCCGAGGCGCTGGTGGAGAAGTGCCTGGCGCGCTGGCAGCTGGAAGGCAGCGTCGTCGCGACGGTGCCGGGCCGCGCGCTGGAACTGCTGAAGTTCAAGCACCCACTGGCTCATGTGCACCCCGGCTATGATCGTGAGAGCCCCGTCTACCTGGCCGACTACGCCACCGCCGACGATGGCACCGGCGTCGTCCACTCTGCGCCGGCCTACGGCCTGGACGACTTCCAGAGCTGCGTTGCCCACGGCCTGGCCTTCGACGACATCCTCAACCCGGTCCAGGGCAACGGCGCCTACGCCGCCGACCTGCCGCTGTTCGGCGGCCAGCACATCTGGAAGGCCAACCCCGTCATCGCGCAGGCCCTGCTGGATGCCGGCCGCCTGATGGCACAAAGCAAGCTGACGCACAGCTACCCGCACTGCTGGCGCCACAAGACGCCTGTCATCTACCGCGCCGCGGCGCAGTGGTTCGTGCGCATGGACGAGGGCGACGGCCTGTTCACGACGGACAAGGCGCCCGACAGCCTGCGCAAGACCGCGCTGGCCGCCATCGAGGCGACGAGCTTCTATCCCGAGAACGGCCGTGCCCGCCTGCACGACATGATCGCCGGCCGCCCCGACTGGTGCATCTCGCGCCAGCGCAGCTGGGGCGTGCCGCTGCCCATCTTCCTGCACAAGGACACGGGCGAGGCGCACCCGAACACGCTGGAATTCATCGAGCGCGCCGCGCAGCTGGTGGAGACCAACGGCATCGAGGCCTGGTCCAAGCTCGATGCCGCCGAGTGGTTGGGCGAGGAAGCCGCCCAGTACACCAAGGGCAACGATATCCTGGACGTCTGGTTCGACTCCGGCTCCACCTTCGAGCATGTGCTCAAGGGCAGCCACAAGGGCGCCGCGCACGAGACTGGCCCCGAGGCCGACCTCTACCTTGAAGGCCATGACCAGCACCGCGGCTGGTTCCACTCGTCGCTGTTGATCGCCTGCGCCCTCTACGGCCGCGCGCCCTACAAGGGCCTGCTGACCCACGGCTTCGTCGTCGACGGCCAGGGCCGCAAGATGAGCAAGTCGGTCGGCAACGTCGTCGCGCCGCAGGCGGTGTCGGACAAGTACGGCGCCGAGATCCTGCGCCTGTGGACGGCCGCGACCGACTACTCCGGCGACCTTGGCCTGGACGAGAAGATCCTGGCCCGCGTCGTTGACAGCTACCGCCGCATCCGCAACACGCTTCGCTTCCTGCTCGCCAACGTTAGCGACTTCGATGCCGCGACGGACACGGTCGCGCCCGAGCAGTTGCTGGAGGTGGACCGCTACGCGCTGGCCCGCGCGGCCGAGCTGCAGACGGAGATCCTGGCCCACTTCGAGCGCTACGAGTTCCACCCCGTCGTCGCCAAGCTGCAGGTCTACTGCTCCGAGGACCTGGGCGCCTTCTACCTCGACGTGCTGAAGGACCGCCTCTACACGACGGCGCCCAAGAGCCTGGCGCGCCGCTCGGCCCAGACGGCGCTGTGGCAGATCACGCACGCGATGCTGCGCTGGATGGCGCCCTTCCTCAGCTTCACGGCCGAGGAAGCGTGGCAGGTGTTCGCCAAGGGCGAGAGCATCTTCACCGAGACGTACTGGGACTTCGGCGCAACGGACGCCAGCCTGCTGGCCAAGTGGAGCCGCATCCACGAGATCCGCGACGAGGTCAACAAGGCCATCGAGGCCGTCCGCACGACGGGCGCCGTCGGTGCGTCGCTGCAGGCGGAGCTGGTGCTGAAGGTCAACGAGCAGGACCAGATGCTGCTCGCCAGCCTGGGTGACGACCTGCGCTTCGTCTTCATCACCTCGGCCGTGCGGCTGGCCTCCGCGAGCGAACTGGGCGTCGTCGTCACGCCCAGCACGCACGCCAAGTGCGAACGCTGCTGGCACTACCGTGCCGACGTCGGCAGCAACGCCGAGCACCCGACGCTCTGCGGGCGCTGCGACAGCAACCTCTACGGCGCCGGCGAAACCCGGACTGTGGCGTAACGCGGAGCGGCGCCGGGCCGCCCCAAGCCGGCCCGCAGGCGATGTGCTCGCGGCTCAACGCCGCGAGCATCGCCATCCCCTCGGGGGATCGGTCAGACTTGCCAGCGTTCAGCGAGGCAAGGCTGAACGAGGGGCTACGGAAACGCGGGAACGTTGGGTTCCATCCCCTCGAAATGCGCCTCGGGGTGGGTACGGGCCAGCAATTCCTCGATCTCGGTGATGCGCGTGCGTGGCACGTCGACGATGAGCAGGTACTGGCCCTCGCCGATCGCCTGCTCGAAGCGTTTCAGCCGCCGGCTGGGCGTGGAGCTGCCGATCATGCTGGACGACCAGGTGCCCAGCATCGCCCCCACCGCCGCCAGGCCGGTGACGAGAGCGGCGGGCGACGCGGGGTCGAAGGCAAATGCGGCCGCCACGCCGCCGGCCGCGCCGAGGCCCGAGCCGATGAGCGCACCCGACTGGGCCGCCTCGACCAGGTCCGACGTCTGCAGCACGTTGGCCGCATGCAGGCCGTCCATGGGCGCGCCCTCGCGGGCGACAAAGTGGATGTGGTGCTCGGTGATGCGGGCGAGCAGCAGCTCGTCCATCGTCCGCCGCGCGCTGCCCAGGTCGGGCAGCAGCCAGTAGATGCGCTTGCGCATGGCTCCTCCAACGGAAAGGGAGAGTTCCGCTTCTACGCCGCTTCGCGTCCGCCTACAAGCCCGCTTCCGTCGGCAAGTTACATTGGCGGCCCTCGCCTTGCGACCTCACGCCATGCCCTCTCGTTCGTCCTCGTCCTCCAGCCTGACCGCCTGGCTGCTCATCGCCGCCGTCATCGTGCTGGCCGACCAGTTCACCAAGATCCTCATCATCGGCGCCTTCCAGCTCGGCGACGTGCACCGCGTCACCAGCTTCTTCGACCTCGTGCGCGCCCACAACTTCGGCGCTGCCTTCAGCTTTCTGCACGGTGCGTCGGGCTGGCAGCGCTGGTTCTTCCTGGCGCTCGGCCTGGGCGCAGCCGTCTTCATCATCTGGATGCTGCGCCGCCACGGCCATCAAAAGCTGTTCGCCTGGGCGCTGACCCTGGTGCTCGGCGGCGCGCTGGGCAACGTCATCGACCGCGCCATCCACGGCTACGTCGTTGACTTCATCCAGGTCCATGCCGGCGGCTGGTACTTCCCGGCCTTCAACGTCGCAGACAGCGCCATCACCATCGGCGCCGTGCTGCTGGTGCTGGACGAACTGCGGCGCGTGCGGCGCAGCTGATCCAAGGGAAAGCGCGTGCATTAGTTCACGCGCGCAGGTGTGACAAAAGGTGACAATCGCGCGCCTTTTCCCGCGCGCGCCATGCTCCTCGACTTCGCCAGCCTGAGCCACTATGACTGGCTCGACGTTCCGCTCTGGGTGTTCGACCCCGAGCAGCAGCGCAACCTCTGGGCCAACGCCGCGGCCCTGCGCTTCTGGCACGCCGACAGCGCCGAGGAATTCCTGTCGCGCGACTTCTCCGAGCATGGCGACCTGGTGCGCGAACGCCTGGCCGTCACGGCCGCCGATCATGCCCAGGGCAAGATCGTCCGCGAACTGTGGACGCTCTACCCCAAGGGCGAGCCGACCTCGGTGATGCTGGTCTCGCGCGGCATGCGCACGCCGGACCGCCGCCAGGTCATGCTGTTCGCGGCCGATTCGCTGGGGGGCGGTGCCGACCTGTCCATGCTGCGCGGCGTCGAGGCGCTGCAGCACACGTCCGTGCGCATCGCCGTGTTCTCGCTGGAGGGTGGCGACCTGCTGATGCGCAACCCGGCCGCGGCACTGACCTTCGGCGACACGCCTCCGCCAGCCGGCGGCAGCGAATTCAGCCGCCTGTTCGCCCACTGGAACGACGCAGCGAACATCCTGGCCCGCGTGCAGCGTGGCGAAACCTGCCGCCAGGACGTCGAACTGCTGACGCTGCGCGGGCCGTGCTGGCACGCGCTGGACGCGCGGCCGATGCGCGATCCGGTCACCGGCGACACCGTCATGCTGCTGAACGCGCGCGACATCGCCGACCTCAAGGCCAGCCAGGTCGCCCTCGTCGCCGCCCGCGAAGCCGCCGAGGCCGCCAGCCAGGCCAAGAGCAGCTTCCTCGCCAACATGAGCCACGAGATCCGCACACCCATGAACGGCGTGCTGGGCCTGACCGAGCTCGTGCTGCAGACCACCGAGCTGACCGAGCGCCAGCGTCGCTTCATCGGCATGGCCCACCAGTCGGCCAAAGGGCTGATGACCATCATCAACGACCTGCTCGACGTGGCCAAGATCGAGGCCGGCCGCATCGTCATGGAAGAGCAGATCTTCGGCCTGCACGACTGCATCAGGGAATCGCTGCAACCCCTGCTGCTGCAGGCGCATGACAAAGGCATCCAGCTGCACGCCTTCGTCCAGCCCGGCGTGCCGACCCGCCTCATCGGCGACGCGCTGCGGCTGCGCCAGGTGCTGATCAACCTGATCGGCAATGCGCTGAAGTTCACCGAGCGCGGCGAGGTGCGCGTCGAGATCGCCCGCGCCGATCCACGCGCTGGAGACGGCCCCGAGCGGCTGCGCCTGCGCTTTGCCGTCACCGACACCGGCATTGGCATGACGCGCGACCAGATCGGACAGATCTTCGACCCCTTCACGCAGGCCGACGGCAGCATCACGCGCCGCTACGGCGGCACCGGCCTGGGCCTGACCATCGTGCAGCGCCTGGTCGACCTGATGGGCGGCTCGGTCAACGTGGAGAGCGAGCCAGGCGTCGGGTCCAGCTTCAGCTTCGAGATCGTGCTGGGCCGGGTGGCCACCGAGTTGCCGCGCCAGCCGCTCCAGCAGGCCCAGGCGGCCTGACGCACTTTCAGGGCAGCAGCACGGCGCTGCCGAGCAGCCGGCGCGCTTCCAGGTCGCGGTGCGACTCGGCCACGTCGGCCAGCGCATAGCGCCTGTCGATGCGGATCTTGACCTGGCCGCTGCCGACCACGTCGAACAGGTCGTCGCCCATCGCCTGTGTCGCTTCCTGCGTGGCGATGTGGGCGAACAGCGTCGGCCGCGTCACATAGAGCGAACCCTTGGCCGCCAGCGTGCTGATGCTGAACGGCGGCACCGGGCCCGATGCGCCGCCGAAGCTGACCATCAGCCCGAACGGCGCCAGGCTGTTCAGCGAGCCCTCCCAGGTGTCGGCGCCCACAGAGTCGTAGACCACCTTCACGCCGCGGCCGCCGGTGATGTCGCGCACCTGGGCGGCGAAGTCGCTGGTTTTGCCATCACTGCGGCGGTAGTTGATGACATGGGCCGCGCCGTGGTCCAGCGCCAGCTGGCATTTCTCGTCGCTGCCGGCCGTGCCGATGAGCTTCAGGCCGAGCGCCCTCGCCCATTGGCAGGCAATCAGGCCGACACCGCCGGCGGCGGCGTGGAAGAGCACATGGTCGCCCGGCTGCAGGCCGCCCTGCGGTAGCGTCTTGCGCAGCAGGTATTGCACCGTCAGGCCCTTGAGCATCATGGCCGCGGCCGTCTCGAAATCGATGCCGTCGGGCAGCTTCAGCACCGCCTTGGCCGGCATCACGCGCGCCGTCGCATAGGCACCGGGCGGCTGGCTCGCATAGGCGGCGCGGTCGCCCGCCTTCAGATGCGTGACGCCCTCGCCCACCGCCTCGACGACGCCCGCGCCCTCCATGCCGAGACGCGCGGGCAGCGGCAGCGGGTAGGTGCCGTTGCGGTGATAGACGTCGATGAAGTTCAGGCCGCAGGCGACGTGACGGATACGGATCTCGCCGGGGCCGGGCGCGCCCACCTCCACGTCCACCAGCTTCAGTTGCTCGGGCCCGCCAGGGGCCTCGATGACCACGGCTTTTTCAGTCATGCAGTGTCTCCAGTTGCGAGGTCAGCTATCGTGCCAGCCCTTTGCCCGCCGCACCGCTGTCGATGAAACTGACCCCACGCCTGGCCCTGCTGTTGACCCTGCCGCCGCTGCTGTGGGCCGGCAATGCGGTCGTCGGGCGTCTGGTGCGCGACGACATCCCGCCCATGTTGCTGAACGCCGTGCGCTGGGCATTGGCCTTCCTGCTGCTGGCGCCGCTGGCCTGGCGGCTGCTGAGCCGACCGCGCGAGGCGCTGCTGCGCTGGCGTGGCCTGGCCTGGCTGGGCTTCCTCGGCATGGGTTGCTACAACGCGCTGCAATACCTGGCGCTGCACACCTCGTCGCCGCTGAACGTGACGTTGATCACCGCCAGCATGCCGGTCTGGATGCTGGGCGTGGGGGCCGTGTTCTATGGCGTGAAGCCAAAACGCAGGCAACTCGCCGGCGCGGTGCTGTCGCTGTTGGGCGTGGCCCTCGTCATCGCCCGCGGCGACCCGCAGGCGCTGCTGGCCGTGCATTTCGTGCCGGGCGACCTGCTGATGATCGTGGCCATCTTCACCTGGGCCGTCTACTCGTGGATGCTGGCCCGGCCCGCACCGGGGCTGCGGCCCGGCGAGAAGCCGGACTGGAACTGGGCCGAGTCGCTGATGTCGCAGCTGATGTTCGGCGTCGTGTTCTCCGGCGTCGCCGCCGGTGTCGAGCAGGTCGTCGCACCGGCCGCCATCCACTGGAGCCCGGCCCTCGTCGCCGTGCTCGCCTACATCGCCATCGGCCCATCGCTGATCGCCTACCGCTGCTGGGGCCTGGGCGTGGCCGAGGCCGGGCCGGCACTGGCGGGCTTCTTCGTCAACCTGACGCCGGTGTTCGCCGCCATCATTTCCGCCGCGCTGCTGGGCCAGATGCCGGCCTGGTACCACGGCGCAGCCTTCGTGCTGATCGCAGCCGGCATCTTCGTGTCGTCACGCTGATGCGGGTGATCCACGCGGACGACCGGCTGGTCGTCGTCGACAAGCCGAGCGGCCTGCTCAGCGTGCCGGGCCGCACCGAGGCCGACTGCGCCAGTGCTCGCGTGCAGGCGCTCTACCCCGACGCCCTCGTCGTGCACCGGCTGGACCAGGCCACGTCGGGCCTGCTGCTGTTCGCGCGCGGCCCGCAGGCGCAGCGCGAGCTGAGCGCCGATTTCGCCGAGCGGCGTGTCGATAAGCTCTACATCGCCATCGTCGCCGGCCATCTCGAAGGCGAAGGCCTCGTCGACCTGCCGCTGGCCGCCGACTGGCCCAATCGGCCGCGCCAGCAGGTGGACCTCGAACGCGGCAAGCCCTCGCAGACGCGCTGGCGCGTGCTGGGCCACGAAGGCGGCAACACGCGTGTGGCGCTAGAACCCGTCACGGGACGCAGCCACCAGTTGCGCGTGCACATGGCCCACATCGGCCATGCGATGCTGGGCGATGCCCTCTACGCCTCGCCCGACATCGCCAACGCCAGCCCGCGCCTGCTGCTGCATGCCAGCGAGTTGCGCATCGCCGGCCATCACTTCGTCAGCGCACCGGAGTTCTGAATGCATCTCTTCATCGTCACTGGCAGCTCGCGCGGATTGGGTGCCGCCCTCGTCCGGCAACTGGCCCGACCGGGCAACACCGTCCTCGGCATCGCCCGCAAGGCCGACCCCGCCCTGCGGCAGGCCGAGCAATGGACGCTGGACCTTGCCGACCCAGTGCCTGCCGCCGAGCGCCTGCAGGCCTGGCTGCGAGCGAACACCGGCTGGCAAAGCGCCACGCTGATCAACAACGCCGCGCTGCTGAGCGCGCCCGGGCCGCTGGCCGGTACCGACCTTGCCGAGCTGTCGGCCGCGCTGCGCGTCGGGCTGGAAGCGCCGGTGCTGCTGAGCCGTGTCTTCCTGGCCGAGACGGCCGGCGTGCCGGTGCGCCGCATCCTCAACATCTCCTCGGGCCTGGGCCGCCGCGCGATGGCCGGCAGCGCCGGCTACTGCGCCGTGAAGGCCGGGCTGGACCACCTCAGCCGCGCGCTGGCGCTGGAGGCGCCCGACGTGGGCATCGTGTCGCTCGCGCCGGGCGTCATCGACACCGACATGCAGGTCCAGTTGCGCAACGCCGATCCGGCCCGTTTCCCCGAGCAGACGCGTTTCCAGGGCCTGAAGGACGGCGGCCAGCTACAGACCACGGACGACACCGCGGCCGCGATTGTTCGCTTTCTCATGCGGCCAGACTTCGGAAAAACCGTCGTTGCTGACATTCGTGACGCTTGAAAATCCTGAACTTATCCCGCACCTCCGGGCTCGCATTCCTCTTCTTCAGGAGACCACCTTGAACCGCTTCCTCGCTGTGACCGTTGCCACCCTGTTGGCCGTCACGCTGCCCGTCCACGACGCCGAGGCCAAGCGCCTGGGCGGCGGCGGCATGAAGCGCAGCGTGCCCACGCAGACGACGCCTAACACGCCGCCGGCCCAGCAGCCTGCCGCACCGAATCAGGCCGCGCCGGCCAAGCAGGCCGCTCCGACGCCCGCAGCCCCGGCTGCGGCGCCCAAGCGCTCCTGGCTGGGGCCCATCGCCGGCCTCGCCGCTGGCCTGGGCCTGGCGGCGCTGGCCAGCCATTTCGGCTTCGGCGAGGGCCTGGCCAACGTCATGACCATCCTGCTGCTGGGCATGGTGGCGGTCTTCGTCATCCGCTTCCTGATGCGCCGCTTCGCCCAGCCCAAGACACAGCTGGCCGGCGCCGGCGCCGACGGCACCAACTTCCGCATGCAGCCCGAGCCGCAGGCCTGGCAACCGCAGGCCAGCACCGCACCGGTCGCAGCCGCTGCTGCGTCCACCCTGCCCGCCGACTTCGACGCCGCCGGTTTCGAGAAGATCGCCAAGCAGGTGTTCATCCGCCTGCAGGCCGCCAACGACGCCGGCGACCAGACCGACCTGCGCCGCTTCACGACGCCGCAGATGTACGCCAGCATCCAGCACGACCTGCTGGAGCGCGGCGGCAAGGCCCAGCGCACCGACGTGCTGCAGCTGGACGCCAGCGTCATCGACGTGGCGACCGAGAACGGCGAGCAAATTGTCTCCGTGCGCTTCTGGGGCCTGGTGCGCGAGGAGAGCGAGCGGGCCGCCGAGACCTTCGACGAGATCTGGCACCTGGTCAGGGCCGGCGACGGCTGGCTGATCGCCGGCATTCAGCAGACGGCGTGAGCCGCGCAATAGCGGGTTAGACCTGATCCCAACCCGCGGGACAATGAATGGGCGCCACAAGCGCCCATTCGCTTTTTTTAGGCCCACACCCATGATCCGTCCCTCGCTCTGCGCCCTCGGCATCACCCTGCTGACGGCCTGCGCTTCCACGCCCACCCCACCCGCCGCGCCGGAAGCCGTCTTCGCCCCCAACGCCAACCTCGTCGTGCAGGGCATCCCGCCCGTGCCGCAGAGCCTGGCCGATGCCATCGGTCGCTACAACGACTTCCGCGGCCATGCCTTTGTCGACTGGCATCCGCAGCGGAGCGAGATGCTGGTGGCCCACCGCAAGGCCGGCGCCAACACGGCCCAGCTGTTCCGCCTGACGGCGCCGCTGGCCGAGCCCCAGCAGCTGACCGACGGCGCCGAACCCGTCACCCAGGCCAGCTACGAGCCGCGCAACGGCAACTACATCGTCTTCGAGCGCGCCGCGGGCGGCAACGAAGTGGCCCAGATCTACCGCCTGGCCCTGAACCAGGCCGGCGCCCAGCCCCAACTGCTGACCAACCCCGACGAGCGCCACGCCATGAACACCTGGCTGCGCAAGAGCGGCCAGTTAGTCTATTCGTCCGTGCCCATCGACCGCACGGCCCAGGGCGGCACGCGTGCCAAGGTCATGACGACGCTGTGGCTGATGAACCCCGAGAAGCCCGAGGGCCGACGCAAGTTGGCCGAACTGGAAGGCGGCGGCTGGGCCGCCGGCCGGCCGTCGCCGGATGACAGCACGCTGCTGCTGTCGCGCTATCTGTCGGCCAACGAATCGCAGGTCTGGACGCTGAATGTCGCCAGCGGAGCCGTCAAGCAGGTGCTGCCGGCTGCCGGCAGCAAGGAGGCGCAGGCCAGCTACGCGCCGGTCGGCTGGTCGGCGGACGGAGCGTCGGTATGGATCGCCAGCGACCGCGCCGGCGAGTTCCGCGAGCTGATGACGCTGGATCTCGCCAGCAATCGCATCACCCGCGTCAGCAGCCACATTCCCTGGGATGTCAGCGGCGTGACCTTCACCGAGGACCGTACCCGGCTGGCCGCGCAGTTCAATGTGGACGGCCGCGACGAGCTGCACTTCTTCGACGCTGCCACCGGCAAGGAGGCGGCCGTGCCCGCCACGCTGCCGGCCGGCAATGTCGGCTCGGCGTCCTTCCACCGCGGCTCCGGCGATCTGGCCTTCTCGGTCAGCAACGCCCAGGGCCCAGGGCAGATCTACTCACTGGGCGCCGACGGCCGCGTGCAGCAATGGACCAAGGCCTACGCGCCCGCCGGCATCGACACCTCGCTGTTCACCGAGCAGAAGATCGTGCGCTGGAAGAGCTTCGACGGCACGACGATCTCCGGCCTGCTGACACCGCCACCGAAGAAGTTCACCGGCAAGCGCCCCGTGCTGATCTCCATCCATGGCGGGCCCGAGTCGCAGGCCCAGGTCGGCTTCATCGGCCGCAGCGCCTACTACACGCAGGAACTGGGCATGGCGCTGATCCAGCCCAACGTGCGCGGCTCCAGCGGCTACGGCAAGAGCTTCCTGGCGATGGACAACGGCTTCAAGCGCGAGGACTCGGTCAAGGACATCGGCGCACTGCTCGACTGGATCGCAACCCAGCCCGACCTCGACGCATCGCGCGTGCTCGTCACCGGCGGCAGCTACGGCGGCTACATGACGCTGGCCGTGTCGACGCACTATGCCGACCGCATCGCCGGCGCCATCGACGTCGTCGGCATCTCGCACTTCGTGACCTTCCTGAACAACACCGAGAGCTACCGCCGCGACCTGCGCCGCGTCGAGTACGGCGACGAGCGCGACCCGGCGATGAAGGCCTACCTGGAGAAGATCTCGCCGCTGACCAACGTGGCCAGGATCAAGAAGCCGCTGTTCGTCGTGCAGGGCAAGAACGACCCGCGCGTGCCCTACACCGAGGCCGAGCAGATCGTTGCCAAGGTGCGCGAGGGCGGCACGCCGGTCTGGTATCTGCGCGCCGAGAACGAGGGCCATGGTTTCCAGAAGAAGGAAAACCAGGACTATCAGTTCTACGCGACGGTGCTGTTCATGAAGCAGACGGTGCTGAAGTAACTCGGCCGTAGCCGGGTGGCCGAGGCCAGTTCGCTGGCGTCGGCTGCCCGCCCTGCCAGTGCCGCGCGTTGATCCAGCCGCCATGCCCGACCGCCAGCGCGCAAGGCGGCTGCCAGGCGGCTGCGCGAGCCAGCAGCGCGTTCAGCGGCTCGCCACCATCGAAGTCGAAACCACAGAAGTCGGCCATCCAGCGGTCGAACTCGGCGGGCGGGATGGCGCTCCAGTCTTGCCCGTCCCAGCGGCCGAAATCCATCTCGGCCAAGGCAGCATCGATGCGCCAGCGAAAGCCCCAGCGCTTCAGCCATCGCCCCACCGCCGCGGCACGCGCCAGCGGCGACGTGACGATTTCGCGAGGCAGCCCCTGCCTGCGCGCATGGGCGCGGATGCGATGGGCCAGGCGCTTGGCCTTGCGCGGGTCCACGGCCAGGTCGGTGCGGCCACCGATGCAGCGGCCCTCGGCGCCACGCGGCTTGGGGTGGCGCCAGATCGTGAACATCAGATCGACGCCGTGAAGGCCAGCAGCACAGCGGTCTCCGCCAGTTGCTCCGTAGCGCCGAGGCCATCGCCGGTGTAGCCGCCCAGGCGGCGCTTCAGCCATTGGCGCATCATCAGCGCGGCGACCGCCGCGGACGCAACGGCGGCGACCAGCTTGGGCACGTACACGCCGACGACCGTCAATGCGGCCAGCAGCAGGCCGCACCAGCCCACCGCGATGAAGAAGTTCTGCGGCGCAACGGCCAGCGCCAGCGGCTTGGCCTTGGCGTGCTCGGCGTCGCCGCCATAGGGCAGGCTCACCATGACGCCCACCGCCGCCGTTCGCGCGAGCGCGTGACTGGCCAACAGCGCCGCCACGGCGCCCAGCATCGGGCGTGTCGCCAGCACGGCCAGCAAGGCGGCCCGCAACAGCAAGCTGAGGCCTAGCGCCAGCGCGCCATAGCTGCCAATGCGCGAGTCCTTCATGATGGCCAGTGCCTTGTCGCGGCTGACGACGCCGCCCAGCGCATCCAAGGTGTCGGCCAGGCCGTCCTCGTGGAAGCCACCGGTCAACGCGACCATGGCCGCCAACGCAAGCACGGCGGCCACCCAGGCCGGCCACAGCTGCGCGCTGCCCACCAGCACCGATGCGCCGACCGCGCCCACCACCACGCCCACCAGCGGGAAATGCCGCACGCAATCGTTCAGCCACGCAGGCTCGAAGCGCTCCAGCCGCACCGGCAGCCGCGTCAGGAACTGCAGTGCGACAAGGAAGAGACGCATCCTCAGTCCTTGTTGCTGACCCCGGCGCTCTCGAAGCTGGCCATGTCGGCCAGCAGCGCGCAAGCCGCCGTCAGCAGCGGCCAGGCCAGCGCCGCACCGCTGCCTTCGCCCAGGCGCAGTTCCAGGTCGAGCAGCGGGCACACGCCGAGCCGGTCCAGCCAGCGCGCATGCGGTCCTTCGGCCGAGCGATGTGCGAACACGCAGGCCGCCAGCACGCCGGGGCGCAGCGCCTCGGCCAGCGCGACGGCGGCCGTCGTGATGAAGCCGTCGACGAGGACGACACGGCGCTGGGCCGCGGCGGCGATGACGCTGCCAGCCATCGTGACGATCTCGAATCCGCCCAGCGCCGCGGCCACCTCGAACGGCGTCTGCGCGGCGGCATTGGCAGCGAGTGCCTCTTCCAGCACGGCCAGCTTGCGCGCCATGCCCGCGTCGTCCACGCCCGTCCCGCGACCCACGCAGTCGGCCAGCGGCAGACCGGTCAGACGCTGCATCAGCAGGCTGGCCGCAGAGGTGTTGCCGATGCCCATCTCGCCCAGCAACAGCGCATTGCCGGGCAGGCGCTCGACCAGGGCCATGCCGTTGCGCAGCGCCTGTTCGGCCTGCACCACAGTCATGGCCGGGCCGGCGCTCGCGTCCGCCGTGCCGGCGGCGATGCGCAGGTCCACGGCGCCGTCGGCCAGTGGCGCATCGACGCCGCAATCTGCAATCGTCAATGCCAGGCCTTGCTGGCGCGCCAGCACCGACACCGCCGCGCCGCCGCGCCGCCGGCCAGCATATTGGCCACCATCTGCGGCGTGACCTCGCGCGGATAGGCCGACACGCCGCGCCGCGACAGGCCATGGTCGGCCGCGAAGACGACCAGCTGCGGCTCGCGCAGCGCCGGTCGCTCGACACCCTGGATCAGCGCGAGCTGCAGCGCCAGCGCCTCGATGCGTCCCAGCGCGCCGAGCGGCTTGGTCTTGTGGTCGATAGCGTGCTGCACGCGCGCGGCAAGACCTGGCTCGGCGAGTGCCGGCAGTTCGGGGAAGTTCATGTCAGCCGACCAGGTTGGCGAGAGTCAACAGCGCCAGCAGCAGCATCCACAGCACCACCGAGCGCCACACCAGGCCCACGACGCTCTGCAGATGCGCCAGCTGGGGCAAGGCGCCGGCCGTCGAGCCTGCGGCACCGGTGGTGTCGGGTTCGGAGCCGGCATCGAAGGTGCGGCTGCGGTCGGGCGTGATGCCGGGAGCCGCGGCGCCGCCCAGCTGCAGGCCCACGGCACCCGCGGCCGACGCGAGGATGATGCCCTCGTTGGGATGCAGCCAGAGCACCGCATCGCGGCGCCAGGCGTTCACCGCCTCTTCGAAGTTGCCGACGATGGCAAAGCCCGTGGCCGTCAGGCGCGCGGGCACATGGTCTATCCATCCGAACGCCTGGCGCGACAGCGCGAGCAGGCGCTGGTTGGTCGGCGCGTCCAGCGTGCGGCTCTTGAAGGCCCAGTAGCGGCTGGCGAATTCGGCCATGCGGTACAGCACCGCACCGGCAGGCCCGAGGCCGATGGTCGAGCAGACGATGAACCAGAAGAACACGCCGAAGACGTGACGATGCGCGGCCAGCAGCGAATGCTCGATGACGTGGCGGATCAGCTCGGTGCGCGGCAGCTCGCTGGCATCCAGATGGCGCCAATCGGCGAGCAATTGGCGGGCGGTCAGGTCGTCGCCACGCTCCAGCGCGTCGCGGATGTCGGTGAAGTAATGGCTGAACTGGCGGAAGCCCAGCGTCAGGTAGAGCACCAGCACGTTGAGCGCCAGCGCCAGCAGCAGGCTGAAGTGACGCAGGCCCCAGTAGGCCAGCGCGAGCACCAGGCCCGGCACGAGGACGGTGATGGCCCAGACGACGACGGCATGGTGCTCGCCTCCCGCGTCGAAGTTGCGCCCCGTCCAGCGCACCCAGGCGATGACCGACTGGTGCACACGGTTGCCATGCCTCAGGGGCTTGAGTTGCTCACACAACAGGGCCAGCAGCACCGCGAAGAAATTCATGGGCCGGGATGATAGTGGCGCGCTCAGCCGTCAATCAGAAGTCGGTAGAGGTTGCGCAACATCGCGGCCGTCGCGCCCCAGATGAAGTACTCGCGTTCGGGGCCCTGCCAGGGCATGGACAGGAAGCGGCGCTCGGCGCCACCGAACTCGAAACGGTGATGCCGGTGGTTCGCCGGGTTCATCAGGAAGGCCAGCGGCACCTCGAAGGCCTCGGCCACCTCGAAGGCGTCCAGCGTCAACGTGAAGCCGGGCTCGACGAGGGCGACGACGGGCGTGACCTGGAAGGCCGTCACCGTCGAGTAGACGGGCAGCTGGCCCAGGACGCGGATGAACTCGCGCGGCAGGCCGATCTCCTCCTGGGTCTCGCGCAGCGCGGTCGCAACGGGGCCGTCGTCCTCGGGTTCGACGCGGCCGCCGGGGAAGCTGATCTGGCCGGCGTGGTCGCGCAGATGGTCGGTACGGCGCGTCAGCAGCAGCGACAGGCCTTCGTCGCGCCGCACCAGCGGCATGAGCACCGCAGCACCTGCGGGCTTGCGGTCGGCGAACAGGCCACCATCGCCGGTGAACTCGGGTGTCCAGGCCGACAGCGCGAACAGCCGGGCCCGGATGGCTTCGGCGGTGAGCGCCTCGGGCGGCACCGCGGGCAGGTGGTCGTCGATGCCCGTGACGGGCGCTAGCTGCGGTTGCGTGATGGCGGGGCGGGTCATGCGTCGGAAAAACAAAAGCCGCCAAGAGCGTACTCTGGGCGGCTTGAGCGAAGCAGGCGAACTGCTTAGGCGAGCTTCTCTTTGATTCGAGCCGACTTGCCCGAACGCTGGCGGAGGTAGTACAGCTTGGCACGGCGGACGTCGCCGCGGCGCTTGACTTCGATCGAGGCGATCAGCGGGCTGTACAGCTGGAAGGTGCGCTCGACGCCTTCGCCGCTGGAGATCTTGCGGACGATGAAGCTGCTGTTCAGGCCGCGGTTGCGCTTGGCGATGACGACGCCTTCGTAGGCCTGCACACGCTTGCGGCTGCCTTCGACGACGTTCACGCTGACGATCACGGTGTCGCCGGGGGCGAAGGCCGGGATGGTCTTGTTCAGGCGAGCAATTTCTTCTTGCTCAAGGGTTTGGATCAGGTCCATCTGTACTCCTGGGGATCTTGGCGGGCCGCTATTTATCGGTGGGTTTGCAGCTGGCTTTCATTTGCATGAATTCCAGCCACTCGACCTGCCAGAGGATCGGACAGCCTGTGAGTATATCCAGAGCTGCGGGTTTTGCCTAGAGCCTGGCCAGGAAGGCCTCGTCGGCCTTGCTGAGCCGGCCTGCAGCACGGGCGGCGGCGATCAACTCGGGCCGGCGCGCGGCCGTCAGCGCCAGCGACCGCTCGCGGCGCCAGCGCTTGATGTCGGCATGGTGGCCGGACATCAACACGGCCGGCACGCCGCGGCCGTCGGGCAACACCTCGGGACGGCTGTAATGCGGGCAGTCCAGCAGGCCGTCGGAGAAGCTGTCCTGTTGATGGGACTGCGCATCGCCCAGCACGCCATCCTGCAGGCGCGCGACGGCGTCCAGCAGCGCCAACGCCGGCAGCTCGCCGCCGGACAACACGAAGTCGCCCAGGCTCAGCTCCAGCGTCACATGGCGGTCCAGCACGCGCTGGTCAATGCCTTCGTAGCGGCCGCAGAGCAGGATGGCGCCGGGGCCGGCGGCCAGTTGCTGCACGAGAGGCTGGTCGATGCGCGCACCGGTCGGCGTGAAGTGGATGACGGCCGGGGCCTCTTCGCCGCGGTCCGCTTTCGCGGCGGCCAGCGCCTTCTCGAGCGGCTCCACCAGCATGACCATGCCGGGGCCGCCACCGTAGGGCCGGTCGTCGACACGGCGATAGTTGTCCTCGGCGAAATCGCGCAGCGGCCACAAGCGCACGTCGACCTGGCGGCTCTCGAAGGCGCGCCGCGTGACGCCGTGCGTCAGGTGCGGCGCGAACAGCTCCGGGAAGATCGTCAGGACGTCGAAGCGCATGACGTCAGTAGTCGAGGCCCCAGTCGACCGCGATCCGCTTCGCCTCCAGGCTCACGTCGTCGACGAAGGCCTCGACGAAGGGGATCAGCCGCTCCTGGTCCGGCTTGGCGGGCTCCTCCACGCCGGGCGGCAGGATGCGCAGCACGCAGTGGGGGCCTGTGTCGATGAGCCCGATGACACGACCCAACGCCTGGCCCTCGCGGTTGACGACGTCCAGGCCGATCAGGTCGACCCAGTAGTACTCGCCGTCGGGCGTGCGCGGGAAGTCGCTGCGCGGGATGTGGATCTCATGGCCGCGCAACGCCTCGGCGGCATTGCGGTCGTCCACGCCGTCAGCCATGGCGACGATGCCCTCGCCCTGCTCGCGCACCGAGCGCACGGCCAGTTGCAGCTGAGCCGGCTTGGGACCGGTGGACTTCAGGTACCAGCGCTTGGCGCTGAAGAGCGCATCGGCGTCGACCGAATAGGCCTGCACCTTCAAGCCGCCCTTGATGCCCCAGGCATCGAGGATGCGGCCGACCGGCACCAGGTCTTCCGGCCATGAAGCAAAAAACGGCGCCGAGGCGCCGTCTTGAGGCTTGTTGCCTGCCACGCGCTTTAGGCGGCGGCGACGGCAGCCGTCTTGGCCTCGCCGACCAGGCGGGCGACGGTGGGCGACAGCTGAGCGCCGACGCCGATCCAGTAGCTCACGCGGTCCTGCTGGACGCGCAGCTTTTCGGCGGCGCCAGCGGCGATGGGGTTGTAGAAGCCGACGCGCTCGATGAAGCGGCCGTCACGGCGCTGGCGGCTGTTGGCGACGACGATGTTGTAGAAGGGACGCTTCTTGGAACCGCCGCGGGCGAGACGAATGACAACCATGATGTTTCCTAAAAATTGGGCGACCACCGCACGAGGAGACACTCAAGGCGAGCAAGTCGAAAAGGCAGAAACCCCTGCCGGGGGAGGCACCGTAGATACGCCGCGGCCCTGATTGAAAGGACAGCGACCGGCGCCAAAACCGCGCATTATAAACTTGTTCGGAATCGATACCGACCAAGATATGTCACAGCCCGCCTTGCTCATTCGCCCCAGCACCGACGCCGACCTGCCCGCCATCCAGGCCATCTACGCCCGGGCCGTGCTGGAAGGCACCGGCACCTTCGAGACCGAGGTGCCCAGCGTCGATGAGATGGGCCGGCGCCGGGCCGAGGTGCTCAGTCGCAACCTGCCCTGGCTGGTGGCCGAACGGGGTGGCGAGGTGCTGGGCTATGCCTATGCCAACTACTTCCGCCCTCGCCTCGCCTACCGCTTCTGCGTCGAGGACTCCATCTACCTGGCTCCCACCGCCCAGGGCCAGGGCGTGGGCCGGCTGCTGCTGGCCGAGCTGATGGCCCGCTGCGAGGCGGCCGGCGCCCGGCAGATGCTGGCCGTCATCGGCGATGCCAACAACGCGGGTTCAGTGGGCGTGCACACGGCACTGGGCTTCACGCACACCGGCCTGCTGAAGAGCGCCGGCTGGAAGTTCGGCCGCTGGCTGGACGTCGTGCTGATGCAGCGTCCGCTCGGGCTGGGCGACAGCGCCGCCGCCGAATGAGCCGGGCCGTCAAACACAAGGCTGTCGCGACCTGGCTGGCCCTGCTCGTCGGCGTCTTCGGCGTACACCGCTTCTATCTGCACGGCCTGAAAGACCGCTGGGGTTGGGCCTTTCCGCTGCCGACGCTGCTGGGCCTGGCCGGCGTGCAGCGCATGAACGCGCTGGGCCAGGACGACCGACTCGCCTGGCTGCTGATCCCGCTGCTGGGCCTCAGCCTCGTCGCCGCGCTGCTGGGCGGCATCGTCTATGGCCTGATGCCGGACGAGCGCTGGAACGAGCGCTTCAACCGTGGCGGGCCCGAGTCGACCGGCGGCTGGGCCGCCGTCATCGGCGTCGTGCTCTGCCTCTTCGTCGGCGGCATCGCGCTGATGTCGACGATCGCCTTCAGTGCCCAGCGCTATTTCGAATCGCAGACGGATCAGTAAAGCGCAAAGCTGACCCAGTAGCAGACCGCGGCGACCGCCGCCGCGGCCGGGATCGTGAAGATCCAGGCCCAGACGATGCTGCCCGCCACGCCCCAGCGCACGGCGGAGGCACGCTGCACCGAGCCCACGCCGACGATGGCGCCGGTGATGGTGTGGGTCGTCGACACCGGCACGCCCAGCGCGGTCGCGACGAACAGCGTGATCGCGCCACCGGTCTCAGCACAGAAGCCACCCACGGGCTTGAGCTTGGTGATGCGCTGGCCCATGGTCTGCACGATGCGCCAGCCGCCGAACATCGTCCCGAGGCCGATGGCGACATAGCAGGCCACGATGACCCAGCTCGGCGGCGCCTTGTCACCGACCGACACCATGCCGGCGGCGATCAGCAGCATCCAGATCAGGCCGATGGTCTTCTGCGCATCGTTGCCGCCGTGGCCGAGGCTGTAGAGGCCGGCGGACACCAGTTGCAGCCGGCGGAACCAGCGGTCCACGCGCAGCGGCGACGTGTTGCGGCAGATCCACGCGACCAGCACCATCATCAGCGAGCCCAGCACGAAGCCGAGCAGCGGCGAGATGACGATGAAGGCAACGGTCTTCCAGATGCCCGCACCGACCAGCGAGTCCGGCCCGGCCTTGGCGACGACGGCGCCAACGATGCCGCCGATCAGCGCATGCGACGAGCTCGACGGGATGCCCCACCACCAGGTGATGGCGTTCCAAGCGATCGCTCCCATCAGCGCGCCGAAGATGACATGGTGATCGACGACGCCGGGCACAACGATGCCCTTACCAATGGTCGCCGCGACGTGCAGCTGAAAGATGGCGATGGCGATGACGTTGAAGAAGGCCGCGAACAGCACGGCCTGCTGGGGCTTCAGCACGCCGGTGGAGACGACGGTGGCAATGGAGTTGGCCGCGTCGTGGAAGCCGTTCATGAAGTCGAACAGCAGCGCCATGACGACGAGCAGGGCCACCACCCAGAAGGCGATCTCAGCGGATGCCATGGGAACCCTTGATCAGGAGTTCTCGAGGACGATGCCCTCGATGAGGTTGGCGACGTCCTCGCAGCGGTCGGAGATGGACTCGAGCTGTTCGTAGATGGCCTTGAGCTTGATGAGCTCGCGCACGTCCTCCTGCTCGCGGAACAGGCGCGACATCGCCGAGCGCATGACGCGGTCGGCATCCGACTCCAAGCGGTCGATCTCCTCGCAGGTCTTGATGGCGGCTTCCGTCGTGGCGGGTTTGCTGAGATGCGGCAGGAGCGTCACGGCGTGCTGCACGCGCTCGCAGCAGCGAACCGACAGCGTGCACAGCTGCAGCACCTGCTCGGGCACGGCGCGCACGTCGTACAACGACAGCGTCTCGGAGGAGTCCTGCAGCAGGTCGACGATGTCGTCCATCGCGTTGATCAGGCTGTGGATCTGCTCGCGGTCGATGGGCGTGATGAAGGTGCGGTGCAGCAGCCGGTTCACCTCGGCCGTCACGCGGTCGGCCGCATGCTCGGCCTTGTCGACCTCGTCGGCGTACTGCTGGCGCAGCGCCGGGTCGGCATAGTTCTCGATCATTTTCTGGAAGGCACGCGCACCTTCCAGGATGAAGCCGCCATGCTCGTTGAAGAGCTCAAAAAAATTGCCCTCACGGGGCAGCAGCTTGCCAAACAGCATGGACGTCCTTGGATTTCTCGAAGCCGCACAGTTTAGCGGGCCACGTCACATATTCGTCATCAGGCCGACCGGAAGATGAAGTAGACCGCCCCCATCAGGCACAGCCCGGCCCACAGGAAATCGAGCTTCATCGGCTCGCCCATGTACCAGACGCTGAAGGGCACGAAGACGGCCAGCGTGATGACTTCCTGGGTGATCTTGAGCTGGGCCAGGCTGAAGCCGGCCCCATGGCCGATGCGGTTGGCAGGCACCTGCAGCAGGTACTCGAACAGCGCGATGCCCCAGCTGATGACGGCGGCGATCCACCAGGGCTTGGTGGCCAGGCCCTTCAGGTGGCCGTACCAGGCGAAGGTCATGAAGACGTTGGACAGCAGCAGCAGGCCCACGGTCTGCCAGCCGGCAAGGGTCGAGAACATTGGCAGGTCTCCGGATCAGAGGGAAAGAGGGCCGAGGCGCTCCAGGCGCTGGGACTGCCAGCCATCGCCCGCGGCCAAGTGGGCCAGTTCCGGCGCGATTTCCAGCAGCGGCTTCAACACGAAGGCGCGCTCGCCCAGGCGCGGGTGGGGCAGCGTCAGGCGCGGCGTGTCCATGACGACGTCGTCGTAGAGCAGCAGGTCCAGATCCAGCGTGCGCGGCGCGTTGCGGTAGGGGCGCTCGCGGCCATGGGCCTGCTCGATCGCCTGCAGGGCGTCCAGCAGCTCGATCGGCGGCAGCGTCGTGTCCAACGCAACGACGGCATTCAGGAAGTCAGGTCCGTCGGCGTCGACTGGTGCGCTGCGCCAGACGCTGGACAGCGCCACGACCTGCACGCCTGGCAGCGCCGCCAGACTGAGCGCCGCTTGCGTCAGCGTGGCACCGATGTCCGCGCCGAGGTTGGCGCCCAGTCCCACGTAGGCGCGCGAGTTCACTCGGCTGCAGGCGCCGGTGCCGCGGCAGCGCCCTCACCGCCTCCGGCCGGCTTGCGGCGACGACGGCGACGTTTCTTGGCGGGCGCCTCGGCAGCAACCTCGGCCTCGTCATCGACCGACGCTTCGGCTTCGGCGGCAGCCGGGCGCGGTGCACGCACGACGCGCGGCTGCTTCTGCTGGGCTGCGCGGGCGTCGGCCAGCAGGGCCTGGCGGTCGTCGTCGCTGCCCAGCGCAAAGTCCTCCCACCAGTCGGCCAACGCCGGATCGATCTCACCGGCATCCGCGCGCAGGCGCAGGAAGTCGAAGCCGGCGCGGTAGCGCGGCTGCTCGATGAGGCTGAACACGCCGGAGCCGGTGCGGCGCTCGAAGCGGGTCTGCATCATCCAGATCTCGCGCATGTCGGCGGCCAACTTGCCGCGGCCGGAGATGTCGCCGATGCGGGCGTCGAAGACGGCGTCGATGGCCTGGGCCAGCGCCGGCACGGGCGGCTCGCCGCCGTTGCGGATCTTGGTCCAGCGGTCCAGCACTTCGTGCCACAGCATGCAGGCCAGCATGAAGCTGGGGCTGACGCCGCGGCCTTCCTGCACGCGGCGGTCGGTGTCCTCGAACGCCTGGGTCACGAACTTGCCGCGGATGCCGTCAGGCATGTCCCCCGACTCGGTCAGCATCGCGTCCAGCACGGCGAACACGCCACGGCCCAGGCCCAGCTTCTTCAGCTGCGCGATGCTGGCCAGCGAGTGGCCGGTCTGCAGCAGCTTGATCATTTCGTCGAACAGCCGCGAGGCCGGCACATTGGCCAGCAGCGCGGACGAGGCCTTGACCGGCGCCAGCGTCTTGGCCTCCAGCGTGAAGCCCAGCTTGGCCGCGAAGCGCACGGCGCGGATGATGCGGACCGGGTCCTCTCGGTAGCGGGTCTCGGGGTCCCCGATCATGCGCAGCAGCTTGGCCTTGGCGTCGGCCAGGCCGCCGTGGTAGTCCACGACGAGGCGGCGCACCGGGTCGTAGTACATCGCGTTGACGGTGAAGTCGCGGCGCGCGGCATCCTCGATCTGCGGACCCCAGACGTTGTCGCGCAGCACGCGGCCGCTGGCGTCCACGGCGTGGTGCTTGCCTTCCAGCTCGCTCTTGGACGTCTTCTCGTTGCCGGCAACCGCTTCCGATTCCGTCGGCAGCGCGCGGAAGGTCGAGACCTCGATGACCTCGTGCTCGCGGCCGCGACCGTAGACGACGTGCACGATGCGAAAGCGCCGGCCGATGATGAAGGCGCGGCGGAACAGGCCCTTGACCTGCTCGGGCGTCGCGTTGGTGGCGACGTCGAAGTCCTTGGGGCGCACGCCCAGCAGCAGGTCGCGCACGGCGCCGCCGACGATGTAGGCCTCGAAGCCGGCGTCGGTCAGCGTCTTGACGACCTTGACGGCGCGTTCGTCGAGCAGTTCGGGGTCGATGCCGTGCACGTCGGCCTCGATCTCGACGCGCTTGCCGAGCGGACTGGTCTTCTTGGCGGCTGCAGCCGGCTTGCTGAACAGCTTGTCGATGAACTTCTTGATCATGCGAAGAGTTGCAACTGGGGCCAGCCGCGCTCGGCGGCAATGACCGACAGCGTCGGGCTGGGATTGGTCGCCACCGGGTGGCTGACGCGTTCGAGCAGGGGCAGGTCGTTGGTCGAATCGCTGTAGAACGTCACGCGTTCGAAACCGCTCCATTGTGCCCCGAGGCCTTGCAGCCAGGATTGCACGCGTTCAATCTTGCCCTCGCGGAAGCTCGGCACGCCGCGGATGGCGCCGGTGTAGCGCCCGTCCCCATCGCGCTCGAGTTGCACGGCGATCAGGTGCTCGATGCCGAAGGCCTCGGCGAACGGCGCCGTGACGAACTCGTTGGTCGCGGTGACCAGCGCGATGAGGTCGCCGGCCGCGCGGTGCTTTTCGACGAGGGCAATGGCCTCGGGCCGCAGCGCCGGCTGGCCGATCTCGGCCATGAAGCGCTCGCGCATGGCCAGCGCCTCGTCCAGCGGCCGGTGGCGCCAGGCGGACGTGGCGAATGAGACATAAGCCGGCAGGTCCAGCATGCCGGCGTTGTACTGCGCGAAGAACTCGTCGTTCTTCGCCCCCCAGGCCACACCATCTGCCCAACCCACTTCGACCATGAAGGCGCCGAAGGAATGGTCGGAATCCACCGGGATCAGCGTCCCGTCCAGGTCAAACAGCGTCAAATTCATAAAATGGGGTCAGAGTCAATTTTCTTTTCGCCGCTCTCGTCTGCCAGCATGGCTTTCAGCAACGGCAGCGTCAGCGGCCGCTTGTTGGCCAGCGCGAATTCATCCAGCCGCTCCAGCAGTGTCATCAGGCCCTTGAGGTTGCGTTCGAAGCGGGTCAGCAAATAGGACAGTACCTCGTCCCCGAGCAGCAGGCCGCGGCGGTCGGCCTCGCGGCGCAGCACGGCGCGCATCTCGGCCTCGCGCAGTGGCTCGAGCGCGAAGCTGGGGCCCCAGCCGAGACGGGTGCGCAGGTCTTCGCGCACGGCCAGGTCGACGGCGGGCGCGTCGGACGAGGCCACGACGGTGTAACCCTGCCCCGCCGATTCGACGAACAGCGCGAAGGCCGCATGCTGCTGTCCGGCATCGAAGCGCTGGCAATCGTCAAGCAGCAGCAGGCTCTCGTGGGCGGGCAGCTCCCAGGGCAAGGCGGTGTCGGCGCCGTACCAGGCAACGCGCTGACCGGCGGCCTGCCAGCGCTCGGCCAGCGCCCGCAGCAGGTGCGTCTTGCCCGAACCGGTCGGCCCCCACAACAGCACCGGTGGGTCGCCCGGCATCAGGCCGGACAGGTAGGCCAGCGCTTCGGCATTGGCGCCTGGCAGGAAGTTGTCGAAGCTGGGTGCAGGCGGGGCCAGCAGTGCAAGCGGGATCTGCCTCATCAGGCTTTCAACGCAGGGGCGAATGGAGTGGCGTGGGCATGGGGCGCGAGGCCGCGGATTGTCACTGAAGCCGCGGCGGGCGCTGCTCGAGCAGCACGGCCAGGCGCTCGCGCAGGGCCGGCGCATCGGGCGCGTCGCCGCACTCGGCCAGGTAGAAGGCCAGGTCGTCGGCCGCTGCGGCGTCGGCCCCCAGGGACTCGAAGACCAGGCCGCGGTCGCGCCGCTCGGCGGCCTCGTCGGGCAGCAGTGCCACCAGCCGCTGCTGCACGGCCAGCAGGCGCAGCCAGTCGCGCGCGGCGCGATGCACTTCCTTCAGGTTGCGCAGCATGCGGGCCAGGATCTGGCGATTCGTCGCGGCGCGCAGGAAGAACTCCAGCGGCAGCTCCATGTCGTCCGGCAGGCTGCTGCCCTGGCGGTAGACGGCCAGCAACTCGTCCAGCCGCGTGGGCGACAACGCCTCGCCGGTGAATGGATCCAACACGACCTCGCCCAGGCCGATGCGGCACTTGACGAGAAAGTGCCCCGGAAAGGCCACGCCCGCCATGCGCAGGCCTGCCTGCTCGCCCAGTTCCAGCAGCAGCACCGCCAGCGTGATGGGGATGCCGCGGCGCGTTTCCAGCACGCGGTGGACGAAGCTGTTGTCGGCCGCGTAGTAGTTGTTCAGGTTGCCGGCAAAGCCCAGCTCGCCATGGAAGAAGCGCGTCAGCAGGCGCAGCCGCTCGGGCGGCGGCGTCTCGGGCGCGAGGCGCTCGCGCAGCCGGCGCGCGAGGGCGTCCACCTGGTCGAGCACGGCCTGCACATCCAGTTGGGGGTACTCGTCCTGCGCCAGGCTGATGGCGGCTTCGAGCAGGTTGAGGCTGTTGTCCTCGGCCACCAGCGTGGCGAAGTAGTCCAGCGGGCTGGGCGCGGAGAACTTCATCGTCAACTCGGCCGCCCCAGCGCCTTGGGCCGCAGGCCCAGCAGCAGCAGCGCGGCGAAGTAGATGGCGGCGCTGGCCGCCAGACAGCCCGCCATGACGGCGGCACGCTCGACCTCATGTGCGCCGAGGGCAATCCAGTCCAGCCGCGTCGCCAGCTGCCACTGCAACAGGCCCATCGCCGCGCAGCCGAGCGCCACGCGCAGGCCAAAGCCTGCCCAGCCCGGCTCCGGCCGATAGCTGCCCAGCTTCCTCAGCCCCCACAGCAGCCAGCTCGCATTGACCAGCGCGCCCAGGCCGATGGACAGCGCCAGTCCAGCGACGCCGATCCAGGGCACGAAGACAAGATTGAACAGCTGGGTCAGTACCAGCACGGCGATGGCGATCTTGGCCGGGGTGCCGGTGTCCTGGCGGGCGTAGAACCCCGGCGCGAGCACCTTGACGGCGATGAGGCCCATCAGGCCGACGCCCCAACCCATCACCGACTGTGCGGTGTGGATGACGTCTTCGGCGCGGAAGGCCTTGCGGTGATAGAGCACGGCTGTCAGCGGTTCGGCAAACACGATCAGTGCCACCGCACAGGGCAGGGCCAGCAGCATGACCATGCGCAGCCCCCAGTCCAGCAGCCGGCTGTAGCGCTCGCCCTGGCCCGACGCCTGGGCCGCTGACAGCTGTGGCGTCAACACCGCGGAGAGCGCCACGCCCAGCAGTCCGATGGGGAATTCCATCAGCCTGTCCGCGTAGTTCAGCCAGGACGTTGCGCCCTCGGCCAGGTGGCTGGAGATCTGCGTGTTGATCATCAGCGAGAGCTGCGAAACGCCTACCCCAAGCAGCGCCGGCCCCATGCCGCGGATGACGCGACCCACGCCCGGATTGGCGCGAGACTCCTTGAACCCCCTCCAGCTCAGGCGCATGCGCGGCATTGCACCCGCAGCGCGCAAGGCCGGCCACTGCACCAGCAGTTGCAACACACCGCCGAGCATGACGCCGAAGGCCATCGCATAAATGCCCGGATGGCCGGCGCGCTGCAGCGGCCCGGCCAGCGCCCAGCCGGTGGCGATGACGCTGAGGTTGAGCAGCACCGGTGTGGCCGCGGGCACGACGAAGCGCCGCCAGGTGTTCAGGATGCCCGCCGACAGCGCCACCATCGACATGCAGGCGATATACGGGAACATGAACCGCGTCATGGCGACCGATGCGTCGAAGGCCGGATCCGGCAGCCCCGAGCCCAGCAGCCACACCAGCACCGGCGCTGCAGCGACGCCGACGATGGACGTGGCCACCAGCGCCCACAGCAGCACGGTGGCGACCGCGTCGATCAGGCGATGGGTCGCCTCCTCCCCCTCGGCCGCCTTGGTCGCGGCCAGCAGCGGCACGAAGGCCTGCGAGAAGGCACCTTCGGCGAACAGCCGCCGCAGCAGGTTGGGAATGCGGAAGGCCACCAGGAAGGCATCCGTCATCGCCGTGGCGCCGAAAAGGCCGGCCACCATGGTTTCGCGGACGAGGCCGGTGATGCGCGAGGTCAGGGTCAGCAGGGAGATGGTCGACGCGGCGCGCAGCAGATTCATGGCGGCGGATTATCTGTGTCGCCAGTGATCTCCCTCGTGAAACTCCGCCTCGACACTTGGCTTTAACAATGATTTCGGGCTATACTCGCTGTCTTTGCACCAACTGGGTATAGATACAGCATGGCAACCAGCTCCAAAGCCAAGAAGAAGACGGTTCGCCTGGCATCGGGCCGCAAGCGCGCCCGCCAGGACGTCAAGCTCAACGCAGCCAACACGGCTCTGCGCTCCAAATTCCGCACGGTCATCAAGAACGTGCAAAAGGCCGTGACGGCCGGCGACAAGTCCAAGGCCGCCGACCTGTTCAAGACCGCCCAGGCCGTCATCGACTCCGTCGCCGACAAGGGCATCTTCCACAAGAACAAGGCTGCTCGCCACAAGAGCCGCCTGTCCGCCAAGATCAAGGCGCTCGCCGCCTGACACCCAATCCAGCTCTGGTGCAAGCCGAAGGCCCGCGAAAGCGGGCCTTTTGCTTTTCCGCACCGGGTTTTATCGTCGCGGACCGGCGCCGGGCCGCTCCCAAGCCGGCCCGCAGGCGATGTGCAAGCGGCTCAATGCCGCTTGCATCGCCGTCCCCTCGGGGGCTGAGGCCGGACACATGGCGCCCAGTGGGCGGCATGTGCCTGCCGAAGGGCTGCGGCACTGCCGCAGCGCGGTCTGCAAGACCGGCCAGGCTTGCCGGCGTTCAGCCAGGCGAGACTGGACGAGGGGCTAACAAACTAATGCCACTCGCCCGGACTGACACCCTGGATGCTGCGGTCGCGCATCCACTCGGCAACCGCTCGCGCCACCCACTGCGGATCGTCCAGCGGCAGGTCATGACCCGCCTTGGTATGCAGGCGCAGCGGCGCCCCCCAGGCGCGGCTCATGGCCTGCGAGCAGCGCCAGTCGACGAGGCTGTCTGCCTTGCTGCACAGCAGCAGCATGGGCGCAGCCGGTCGGGTACGGCTGGCGCGGTAGCGCAGGCTGGCCAGCAGTTGCCGCGCCGTGTTGCGCACGCCTAGCGGATGCTGGCGCTGCAACTCCACCCAGCGGTCGATGATGGCCTGCGGTGGCGTCAGCCGTGTTGTCATGCTGAGCACGCGCTCCTCGCGCATGCGGGCGCTGAAGCGGCTCAGCGACAAAAGGGCCAGACCCAGATAGTTCAGCGGCCTGGACTTGCGGAACAGTTCGCTGAACGGCCGCAAGCTCGGGTTGATGAGCACGCCAGCCTCGACCTCGTTGGGGTAGCGGTTGGCCCAGTCGCTCAGCACCGCAGCGCCCAGCGACATGCCGACCACCGACACCGGCCCGCGGATACCGCGGCTGTGCAATTCCGCCCGGCAGACATCGACGATGGCCGACACCTGCGTCGGGCTGGCCTGACGACGCTGCGTGCCGGTGCCGGGCAGGTCCAGCGACATCACCTGGGAAGCGGGCTGCAAGGCGCGCAACTCGCGCAACAGATGCTCGGGAAAGACGCCCCAGTGCCCGCTTTCGCGCGACAGGCCGCGCAGCAGCACCCAGACGACGTGCGACGCAGCCCCATCCTGCGCACGCGCGGCAGCGGACGACGACGGGATGGAAGCGACGCTCAAGCTCATGGATGGCAGATGTAACAAGTCGCCGAGAATAACGGCGGGTTACGGCCACACGGCCTGGGAGTGTCGCTAGGACGTTGCGTCAGGCACGCGGTTTGCCGTCAGGCAACAGACAGGCGTCAGCCACCTGCAGGTTGTTGTCCCGGGCGAAGTTCATGACGAAGTCCCAGGCCATGGGCTCGATGCGCTTCAACTCTTCGTTCACGATGACGCACTTCACGCCGTTGATGACGGTCGGCACGCAATACGGGGAGTAGCCGATGTGGGCTCCGATACCCATGCGGGCTCCGCCGGGCCGAAAACTCGACATCGCACCTGCCAGCCGCTCGGCCCAATCGCTGGGGCGGAAGGTGCGTCCATCCAGTGTCAAACCCTGAATGAATACTTCGCGCGGCGGTTGGACAACGGTCATGGAAATTGCGGCTTCTCAGTACAGCGGCGGAGGTGCTGCCAAAGCCCGCTATTGTGCCTCGGCCTCCGCTCACCTGTTGCGCCGCAACAAGCGTCGGTGCATCGACCCTAGAATCAAAAACCCACTTTCCCGCACTCCATCGGAGACCTGATGAACGCTGAATCCCTCCCGTCCGACGCCCACGTGATGCCGACCTACGGCCGCCTGCCCGTTGCGCTTTCGCACGGCCAGGGCTGCTGGGTCTGGGACACGAATGGCCGACGATTGCTGGACGGACTGGCCGGCATCGCGGTCAACACGCTGGGCCACAACCACCCCCGCCTGGTGCCGGCGCTGCAGGACCAGGTCGCCAAGCTGATCCACACCAGCAACTACTACCGCATCCCGCTGCAGGAGCAACTCGCCGACAAACTTGTCGAGGTTTCGGGCCTCGCCAACGTCTTCTTCTGCAATAGCGGACTGGAGGCCAACGAGGCGGCGTTGAAGATCGCCCGCAAGTTCGGCCATGACCGCGGCATCGAGTCGCCGGAGATCCTGGTGTTCGAGGGCGCCTTCCATGGCCGCTCCATCGCGACGCTGTCGGCCACGGCCAATCCCAAGATCCAGGCCGGCTTCGGGCCGCTGGTGCCGGGCTTCGTGCGCGTACCGCTGAACGACCTGGCCGCCGTCGAGGCCGCCGTCGCTGCGCACCCGAGCATCACGGCCATCTTCCTGGAGACCATCCAGGGCGAAGGCGGCATCAACCCGACGCGCGCCGAGTTCCTGCAGGGCCTGCGCCGCAACTGCGACGCGCGCGACCTGCTGCTGATGCTGGACGAGGTGCAGTGCGGCATCGGCCGCACGGGCAAGTGGTTCGCCCACCAATGGGCCGGCATCAAGCCCGACGTCATGCCGCTGGCCAAGGGCCTCGGTTCCGGCGTGCCCATCGGTGCCGTCGTCTGCGGCCCGCGCGCGGCCAATGTGTTGAAGGCCGGCAACCACGGCACGACCTTCGGCGGCAACCCGCTGGCGATGCGCGCCGGCCTGGAGACGCTGACCATCATGCAGCAGGACGACCTGCTCGCGAACGCCGAGGCCGTCGGCGCGACGCTGCGCAGCAGCCTGGCCGAAGGCCTGGCCGGCGTGGCGGGTGTCGTCGAGATCCGCGGCCAGGGCCTGATGCTGGGCATCGAGCTGGACCGCCCCTGCGGCGTGCTGCTGGCGCGCGCGCTGGAGGCCGGCCTGCTCATCAGCGTGACGGCCGACCGTGTCGTGCGCCTGCTGCCGCCGCTGATCCTGACGCACGACGAGGCGCGCCAGATCACGGCGCTGCTGCTGCCGCTGATCAAGGCCTTCCTGGCCGAGCCCAAGCCATGAAGCCGGGGAACGCACTGATGCGCCACTACCTCCAGTTCAAGGACCTCCGCGCCGAGGAATACGGCCACCTGTTCGAACGCGCCAGCACCATCAAGCGCCGCTTCAAGAACTACGAGAAGTACCAGCCGCTGCAGGACCGCACGCTGGCCATGATCTTCGAGAAGGCCAGCACGCGCACGCGCGTCAGCTTCGAGGCCGGCATGTACCAGATGGGCGGCTCGGTCGTGCACCTGACGACCGGCGACAGCCAGCTGGGACGCTCGGAGCCCGTGGAGGACTCGGCGCGCGTCATCAGCCGCATGGTCGACATCGTCATGATCCGCACCTTCGAGCAGAGCAAGATCGAGCGCTTCGCGGCGCACTCGCGCGTGCCGGTCATCAACGGGCTGACCAACGAGTACCACCCCTGCCAGATCCTGGCCGACCTGTTCACCTTCATCGAGAACCGCGGCATGGACCGGCGCGGCGCCATCGACATGGACTGCCTGAAGGGCCGCGTCGTGGCCTGGGTGGGTGATGGCAACAACATGGCCAACACCTGGCTGCAGGCGGCGGAGATCCTGGGCTTCACGGTGCACGTCAGCACGCCCAGCGGCTACGAGATCGACCCGGTCGTGGCCGGCGTGAAAGATGCGAGCTGCTACAAGGTCTTCAAGGACCCACGCGAAGCCTGCATCGGCGCCGACCTCGTGACGACCGACGTCTGGACCAGCATGGGCTACGAGGCCGAGAACGAGGCCCGCAAGGCCGCGTTCGCTGACTGGTGCGTGGACCGCGACATGATGGCGCGTGCCAAGCCGGACGCCCTCTTCATGCACTGCCTGCCGGCGCACCGCGGCGAGGAGGTGGCGGCCGATGTCATCGACGGGCCGCAGTCGGTGGTGTGGGATGAGGCTGAGAATCGCATGCATGTGCAGAAGGCACTCATGGAGTACCTTTTGCTCGGCCGCATCGGCTGACGCGTCATCTCGCCAACAAGAAAGCCGGCTGCAGCAGCCGGCTTTTTCCTTGGACGCTTCGCCGATCAGCCGCGACGGCGGCGGGCGGCGATCAGCGCGCCACCGGCCAGCAGCAGCGCGACGCTGCTCGGCTCCGGCACGGCGGCCATGTTGTCGAACGCGGCGACGCCATTGCTGCCGCTCAGGTCGAAGGACTTTGCCGCGCCCGCGATGCCCAGCAGGCTGTGCTTCCAGCTGTCGTAGCCACCGGTGGCATTCAGCGTGACGGAACCGACCAGCGAGCCCGTGCCGTTCAGGCCCGAGTAGGCATTGATGGTGAAGCTGTCGGTGCCGGCATAGAAGAAGCTCAGCGCGCCGTGGACACCGGCGTCGACGTTCATGTAGGCCGTCGTCGTGGTGACGCCGTCCAGCTGCACGAAGGCCACGCCCTGCGGCGACGGAGCGCCGGCGTAGTAGTCGCCGTTGGCCAGCGAGCCCAGGCCGTCGCCGTTGGACAGGCCCAGCACGTTGGTGAAGCTCACGCCTTGGGCGGCATAGGTATTGGCCACTTCATCGAAGGACCAGTTCTTCTCGAAATCGACGGACAGCTGGGCGGCCGCAAAGGCGGGAGAAGCCAGGCCGAGGGCCAGGGCGAGGGTGGCGAGCTTCATCGGAACTCCAGGGATTGATGTGTTGGGGCGGCACAGTGGCCGCTGCGTTCGAGTCGGGGGCGGAGTGTGGTCAGCAAAGACGACAGCCGCGTGACGCCATCAAGGCACCGCGCCCCCGGCTTGCCGCTTCACGCGCCTGTCACCCGCGGCTGCGATGGTCGCGAGCCCCGTCCATGTCGCGTTCACATGCCCATCTCCGCCCTGCCCCGCCGCCACCTGCTCGTCGCCCTGGGCGCCATGGGCCTGCTGCCCCAGGCCCGCGCCTGCGAGTTCTTCAGCAGCCACCTGCGCATCTGGCATCCGTGGACGCGCGCGACGCGCGTCGATGCCGACACGGCCAGGCTCTGCATGCGCTTCGACCAGGTGCAGAAGACGGACCGACTGATCCGCATCGAGACCCCCGTGGCTGCGGAGGCCCGGCTGGCCGGGTCCGGCGCACCCGAAGCTGCTCAAGACCTGTCACTGCTGATCCGCGAAGGCCAGGAGCTGACGCTCGCCGAGGACGGCCTGCACATCGAGCTGCTGGACCTGCAGCAGCCGCTGCAGCTGGGCCGCAGCTTCCCGCTGCGCCTGATCTTCGAGTCGGCCGAGCCCGTCAACGCGCTGCTGAATGTCGACTACGCCGGCCTGCGCTGAAAGGCCGCAAACAGGCGCACAACCGTCGCCATACCGTCACGCCGAGGTCATGGCCGCTCCATAGCATCCGCCCCGTTTTTCGAGTCAGCCTTTCCCAGTCCTCCCTGGAGCCACTTCAATGACCCACTTCTTCTCCAAGAGCCAGATCGCGCTCGCCGCCGTCGCCGCGCTCGGCAGCGCCGCGGTCTTTGCGCCGACGATGGCCACCGCCGCTGGCAAGACGGCCGGCAAGTACGTGTCCGGCGACTTCCACAACCACACCACCTGCTCGGACGGCGCGATCTCCATGCAGAAGCTGGTCAAGAAGGTCACCGACAAGACCGACACGCCCTGGGGCCTGGACTGGTTCGTCCAGGCCGGCCACGGCGGCAACGGCAACCGCAACTGCACGCTGGTCGAGGACGCCTCGCTGTCCACGCCCGCCTATCCGTTGGTGGCCGGCAAGGGCCCGACGACGACCTGGGCCAACAGCATCGGCGCGGCCGCCATCAAGGGCAACGGCGGCGGCGTGGGTGGCACCGGCAATATGTGGCGCTGGCAGTCGCTGCAGGAGTACCAGTACCCCGTGGTCGAGTACCTCGCGGCGCAGAAGAACCTGCCGCTGTTCATCGGCCTGGAGTCCGTCGTCGCCGGCCACGAGCACAGCTCCATGTCCGTCATCACCGGCCAGATGCCGGCGTCGGTCGACAGCGTCACGCTGCCCGGCACGCCCGGCTACACGCCGCTGGGCAACGCCACGGCCCTGGCGCAATGGTCCTACTGCTTCGATCGCAATGACACCGACACCAGCCGCGGCAACGTGACCGGCTCCAACGTCGGCAACAACTGGGACTGCACCAACCCCGCCAGCGCCGACTCCACCTCCGCCGCCATCGGCTGGAGCGCCACCGGCAAGAAGCTGATGCCGACCTCGGGCGCCGGCGTCGGCACGCGCGGCCACCTGAAGACCGTCGAAGCGCTGAAGTGGATGGCCAACTTCCACGGCCAGCAGAGCTACTACGTGCCCGCCCACCTGGAGCGCGCCGGCCCGTTCAACCCGGACGGCAACAACGGCTTCAACATCGAGCACCTGCGCAACTTCAACAACGCCGCGCCCAATGTCGCTTTCGGCTTCGAGTCGCAGCCGGGCCATGGCGCGGCCGACAACCGCGGCGAGTACCAGGTCAAGCGCAACAGCATCGGCGGCGTGCTGACCGACTCCGTCGGTGGCACGACCTTCGGCGGCACGGGCGTCTACGCGGCCCAGGTCGGCGGCGTGTGGGACGCGCTGCTGGGCGAAGGCCGCAACTGGTGGTTCTTCGCCAGCTCCGACTGGCACAACCGCGGCCAGTTCGGCCCGGACGACCGCCGCTCGTCGCAGGACTTCTATCCCGGCGAATACCAGCGCACCCACGTGCTGGTCCGCAACGGCGCCGACAAGCTGCGTCCGCAAACCATCGTCGACGGCCTGCGCACCGGCAACGCCTGGGCCGCCTCCGGCCAGCTGATCGACCGCCTGGCCTTCGTCGCCTGCGCCTCCTACCCGGGCATCGGCGCCCGCACGAACGCGTCGGTCGAAGCCATCGCCGTGGCCGCCGCGACCAACGCCACCGACATCGACAAGGCCGGCTGCGCGACGATGGGCGAGAAGCTCGCCGTGCGCCCAGGCGCCGAGATCGTCGTGGCCGTCGTGCTGCGTGACCCGGACGGCGCCAACTTCGCGCCCTACAGCTTCCCGAACCCGTCGCTGGCCCAGGTCGGCATCAACCAGCCGATCAACAAGCCCGTGCTGGACCACGTGGACGTGATCCGCGGCCTCGTCACCGGCTACCGCACGCCGGGCGCTGCCGACTACGCCGGCGAATGGCCGCGCAACACCGCCTGGCTGAAGGCCGACGGCACGACCACCGGCCTGGCCAGCGTGCCGGCTGCCGCCAAGAACACCAGCGCCGCCATCCTGAAGACCTTCAGCAGCGCCGGCGGCTCGGCCTGGACGCCGGTCCAGTCGGGCGTGGACAACACCGTCTTCCTGAAGATGAGCTTCCGCATCCCGGCGGTCCAGGCGTCGCAATACGTGCGCCTGCGCGGCAGCAACATGCCGGCGGCCGTGCCCTACGAGACCGACGTCAACGGCAACCCGCTGGCCGACGTCTACACCAACGCCAACGACACGACCATGCTGCGCATCCCCTGCACGACGGTCGCCACCAACCAGCCGGCGGCCGGCGTGACGTGGACGCAGGCCATGGGCACCATCAACGGCTGCCCGGCCCACCTGGCCACGGCCACCGGCGCGACCAACCCGATCGCCGGCCAGAAGGCCGTGTCCTACGACATCGCCGCCTGGTCGGACCTCTGGTTCTACAGCAACCCGATCTACGTCGAGGTGGCGAACTCCGTCACCGTGGCGGGAGTCAAGTAAGCGCATCTTCTCAAGGCAGGGCGCCGCGGCAACGCGGCGCCCTTTTTTCGTTGACCCGGCGACATCGCCTGTCGTCGTTTTGTCTTGTTGCGTCGATAGCATCGCCGCGCCATCGCGCAGTCCCGTTCGAGATCCCATGTCCGCCCAGCTTCCCCTGTCCCCGGCCACCCAGGCCCCGCCCCGCCGCCAGGCGCTGCCGAACTGGACCCGCGAACCACTGCTGCACTTCCTGCTGATCGGCGCGGCGCTGTTCGGCGTGGACCGCCTCGTCAACGGCGGCGCGGCCGCGTCCAACGAGATCGTCATCGGTGCCGACGTCGAGCAGGAAGCGCGCGAACTGTTCAAGGCCAAGCGCGGCCACGAGCCCGATGCCGAGGAGATGGCCGCGCTGCGCAAGGTGTGGCTGGACAACGAGGTGCTCTACCGCGAGGGCCTCGCGCTGCAGCTCGACAAGGGCGACACCGCCATCCGCGAGCGCGTCATCTTCAAGGCGCTCAGCGTCGTCGACGGCGGCACCAAGCTGCCGCCCGTGGACGACGCGGTGCTGCGCGACTGGTTCGAGAAGCACCGTGCCAAGTACGACGAGCCGGCCCGCTTCGACTTCCAGGAAGCCGTGCTGTCAGGCGAGAACGGCGAGCCCGCCGTGCGCGCCTTCGTCGACGCGCTGAACGCCGGCACGCCGGGCGACGCCAAGGCCGGGCTGCGCGTCTTCAAGGGCCGCCCGCACGGCAACCTGGTGCAAAGCTATGGCGCGGACTTCGCCAGGGCACTGGAAGCCGCGACGCCGGGCCAATGGCTGGCGCTGCCATCGCGTGAAGGCTGGCACGCCGTGCGCCTCGACTCCGCCGGCAACGCCAGGCCCGCCAGCTTCGAGGCCCTGCGCGGTGTCGTCATGCAGGACTGGACCGACGCGACGCTGGCCGAGCAGCGCAGCGCCGCCGTCGCCGCGCTGAGCAGGAAGTACACCGTCAAGGTCGAGCAGCCCGCCAAATGAAGCAACTGGCACTCTGGCTGCGCGCCGCCCTGCTGCTCGCGCTGGCCGCTGCGGCCATGCCCGCGTCGGCCCACGAGATGAGCATGGCCGAGCTGCAGCTGCGCGAGATGCAGCGCGGCGAATTCGTCTGGTCCTGGGGTGCCGGCGAGAAGCGCCCCGTCACGCAAGACCTGACGCCCATCTGGCCCCAGGCCTGCAGCGCCGAAGCCAACGTGCTGCGCTGTGGCGAGCAGGGGCTGGCCGGCACGATGACGGTGAAGGGCGTGGGCGACCGCTACTCCGCCGCCATCGTCCGCGTGCTCTGGCTGAACGGCGACAGCCGCGTCTACACGCTGACCAAGGCCCAGCCCAGCGTGCAGCTGTTCGGTGCCGCCGACGACCCGCGCGGCATGGGCGAGATCGCCAGCGCCTACCTGCTGCTGGGCGTCGAGCACATCCTCGGCGGCATCGACCACCTGCTGTTCGTCATCGGCCTGCTCTTCCTGGTTGGCTTCAGGCGCCGACTGGTCTGGACCATCACCGCTTTCACGGTGGCGCACAGCCTGACGCTGGCCAGCAGCGCGCTCGGCTGGCTGACGCTGCGCTCGCCGCCCGTCGAAGCCAGCATCGCGCTGTCCATCGTGCTCGTGGCCGGCGAGGCGCTGCAGCAACGCGAGACGCTGGCCCGCCGCTGGCCGGCCCTGGTCGCCTTCCTGTTCGGCCTCGTGCACGGCCTGGGATTTGCCGGCGCGCTGAAGGAGATCGGCCTGCCGGAGAACCACCTGCTCGTCGCGCTGCTGACCTTCAACGTCGGCGTCGAACTCGGCCAGTTGATGACGGTAGGCGCCTGCTGGTGCCTGTGGCGCGTGACGGCCCGCTGGCCGGCGCTGCAGCGGGCGCGCACCGCCCTGCTCTATGTGATCGGCGGTGTGGCCGCCTATTGGTCGTGGCTGCGGGTCGCGGCAGTGATCGCATGACGGACGAAGTCATCGGCCTGTTTCCGATTCCGGTTCAGCGCTCGACGGCGGTGCTGCCGCCGGCCCTCGTCAACGCCCTCGTCGATCATTTCACGACGCGCGCACTGCAGGCCAACAACAGCTCCGACGCGCTGTCGCACACGCGCATGCTGCAGCCGTCGGACAGCCCGCTGCTCGTGCAGGCGGCGGCCCTCATCACGCCGAAGATCGCCGAATTCGGCCGCCACCTGTTCGGTGAACCACTGGGCTGGGCCATCAAGGAGATGTGGGTCAACGTGCTGGACACCGGTGGCCGCCAGGCCATGCACAACCATGCCAACAGCTTCGCGTCCGGCGTCGTCTACCTGACCGAGACGCACGATTCGGCGCGCACCGTCTTCATGAAGTCGCCGGGCGGCCATGACTTCGCGATCAAGAACGACCATGCCGGCGTCGCGACCGGTCCCTACAACGCCGAGAAGTGGGTCAGCCCGTCGCCGAGCCCGGGCGACCTGATCCTGTTTCCAAGCTATCTGATGCACGCCGTGCCGCCCAATGCCGGTGGCCGCCGCATCAGCCTGGCCTTCAACGCCATCCCGACACGGCTGGAGAGCTGGGGCTACACGCTCACGTTCAACGGATGAGATCGCTGGCGCTTGCGCTGATGGCCGCTTCCGGCTTTGCCGGACTCGGCTACCAGATCATCTGGACGCAGCAGTTCGGCCTCGTGCTGGGCCACGAATCGGCCGCCGTGCTGGCCGTCGTCGCGGCCTTCTTCGGCGGGCTGTCGCTGGGCTCGCTGTGGCTGGGCCGGCACATCGAGGCGAGCGCAAGACCGCTGCGCTGGTATGCCGGCTGCGAGGCGCTGATCGGGCTGTGGGGACTGGTGCTGATGCTCGCCATGCCCGCGGCCAGCAGCGCGGCGCTGCAGTTGATCGGCCCGGACGCCTCGCCCGCCTGGCACTGGAGCGTCGCCTTCGGCGCCAGCTTCCTCCTGCTGCTGCCGGCCACCGCGGCCATGGGCGCGACGCTGCCGGCCATGGCGCGCCTGGGCACGGCCGGCGTCGCGCCGCTGTATGCCGCCAATACGCTGGGCGCCGTGCTCGGCGTGCTGGCCACGGCCTTCTGCCTCATCCCCGACTGGGGCCTGACACGCAGCGCCGGCCTGTGCGTGGCGCTCAACCTCGGCTGCGCGGCCTTGGCCGGGCTGGCGCTGCAGGACAGGCCGGCGCCGGCAGCCGTACGACCGTCGTCGCGCCGCCCGCTGGCGATGCTGGCGTTGACCGGCCTGCTCGGCATCGCCTACGAGGTGCTGGCCGTGCGCGTGCTGAGCCAGGTCGCCGAGGACACCGTCTACACCTTCGCGCTGCTGCTGGCCGTCTACCTGGCCGGCAGCGCGCTCGGCGCCGCGGCGTTTGCGCGCTGGCCAGGGCTGCGCCACACGCCACGACTGCTGCAGGCGCTGGCGGCAAGCCTGCTGCTGGGCATGGGCGCGCTGTGGGGCGCCGAGGCCATCAAGCAGGCACTGCAGCCCGAGACGCTGGCCACCGCACTGGCCACCGAGGCGCTGCTGGCCGTCGCCGTGTTCGCGCTGCCGACGCTGCTGATGGGCGCCCTTTTCTGCCAGCTCAGCGCCGATGCCGCCACCGCCGGCCAGCCGTTCAGCCACGCCCTGTCCGTCAACACGCTGGGCGCGATGCTGGCGGCACCGACCTTTGGCGTCGTGCTCGCGCCAACGCTGGGCCCTAAGCAGGCGCTATTGCTGGTGGCCGCAGGCTATCTGCTGCTGATGCCGTCCTGGCGCAGCCTGGCCTGGTGGTTGCCGGCCGGCGCCACGGCGGCGCTGGCGCTGCTGGCCCCGCCGCTGGCCTTCATCGACCTGCCCGAAGGCAGCCGCCTGCTGAGCTATCGCGACGGCGCGATGGCCGCCGTCAGCGTCGTCGAGGACGCAGCCGGCGTCGCCCGCCTGCGCATCAACAACCGCCAGCAGGAAGGCAGCAGCGCCACCGTCCTCGTCGACGGCCGCCAGGCCCTGCTGCCGCTGCTGCTGCATGGCGACGCGAGGCAGGCCCTCTTCCTCGGCGTCGGCTCGGGTGTCACGTCCGGCGTCGCGGCGCGCCTGCCGGGCCTGCAGGTCGATGCGGTCGAGCTGCTGCCCGAGGTCATCGAGGCGTCCGCCCTCTTCCGCCCCGCGCTGGCGGACCTGGGAGCTGGTCCATCGCCACGGATGCACATCGCAGACGCGCGCCGCTATGTGCGCACCGCCTCGCAGCGCTACGACGTCGTCGTGTCCGACAACTTCCACCCGGCCCGCAGCGGCTCGGGCGCGCTCTACACGGTCGAGCACTTCCGTGCAGTGCGCGAGCGCCTGGCGCCGCAGGGCCTGTTCTGCCAGTGGCTGCCGCTGCACCAGTTGGATATCCACACGCTGCGCAGCATCACGGCGGCCTTTTTGCAGGCCTTTCCGGACGGCGCCGCGCTGCTGGCCAGCAACAGCCTGGACACGCCAACCATCGGCCTCGTCGGCCGCACGGGCGGTACACGCTTTGCACCCGGCACGTCCAAGCCGGCCATGGCCGCGCGCTTCGGCCTGGCCGACGACTTCGCCGTGCTGGGCAGCCTCATCGCCGACAGCGCCGCGCTGCGCCGCCTGGCCGGTGACGCGCCGCTGAACACCGACGACCACCCCTGGGTGGCCTACCGCGCGCCGCGCATCACCTACGCACCCGACTCTGCGCCGCGCGACCGGCTGCTGGCGCTGCTGGCCGAGGTGCGTGTCGACACGGCCACGCTGCTGACGATGCCCGACCTGGCCCCGCGGCTGAACGCCTACGCCCAAGCGCGCCGCGACTACCTGGATCTCGGCCGCCGCACCGTGCCCAGCGCGGACCCCGCCGCCATGCTGGCCCGCGTCGGCGGGCCGCTGCTGGCCGTGCTGCGCCAGAGCCCCGACTTCCAGCCCGCGGCCGAGCCGCTGCGGCGTCTCGCGCAGGCCCTTGCACAGCGCGATCCCGCGGCCGCGCGATCGCTGGCCGCCGCCCTGACCGCCATCCACCCCGACCTCGCCCCCTGAGTCGGTGAGGCGGTGTCCGATCGGGGTCAGCGCTTCATGGCAAGCTGTCGGCCTATGCGCTGGGCCTTCATCACCGACATTCACGCCAACCGACAGGCCTTCGAGGCCATCCTTGCCGACGCCCGGGCCCAGGGCGCCACGCGTTTTGCGCTGCTGGGCGACTTCGTCGGCTACGGCGCCGACCCGGCCTGGGTGCTGGACCAGGTCATGGCACTGGTGGCCGACGGCGCCATCGCCGTGCAGGGCAACCACGACGAGGCGGTGGCCCATGGCAGCACGCCGGGCATGCATCCCGATGCCCGCGCCGTCATCGACTGGACCCGGGCGCAGCTGAACGAAGACCAGCTGCGCTTCCTCTCCCGGCTGCCGCTGCAGGCGCATGGCGAGCCGGGGCAGATCCTGTTCGTGCACGCCAACGCCTTCCAGCCCAACGGCTGGGAGTACGTGCAGGGCCGCGCCGAAGCCGTGAAGAGCCTGCATGCCAGCCATGCGCGCATCCAGGTCTGCGGCCACATGCACGAACCCATGCTCTACCACCTGTCCGGCACCGGCAAGGCGGGCGACTTCAAGCCGCTGTCCGGCGTGCCCATGCCGCTGCCCGGCCACCGCCAGTGGCTGGTCATCCCCGGCTCCTGCGGCCAGCCACGCGACGGCAACCCGGCGGCCTGCTATGCGCTGCTCGACCCGGCCAAGTCCGACCTCGACGACGCGCGCATCACCTTCCAGCGCGTGGCCTACGACGTCGAGGCCGCCTGCGCGGCTCTGCGCGCAACCGCGATGCCGACGCTCGTCGTCGAGCGGCTGGCGCGCCGACTGACGCTCGGCGAATGAGCGCCGCCCCTGATCCCACGCTGCCCGTACCGCCCGCGCCGCTGGAGCCGGGCCAGGTGCTCGACGGCTTCCGCCTGGAAGAGCGTCTGCACCAGGGCGGCATGGCCATCCTGTGGCGCGTATCCCGCGTCGACCCTCTCTCCAAAGAAGGGGACGACGACCTCGAACTGCTGATGAAGGTGCCGCGCATCAAGGGCGGCGAGGACCCGGCGACCATCGTCGGCTTCGAGGTCGAGCAGATGCTGATGCCGCAGCTGAGCGGCCCCCACGTGCCGCGCTTCATCGCCCGCGGCGACTGGACCAAGCAGGCCTTCATCGTCATGGAGCGCATCCCCGGCGACACGCTGCGCCCGCGGCTGGACGACGCGCCGCTGCCGCCCGAGGAGGTGGCCGACATCGGCGCCCGCGTGGCCACCGCGCTGGCCGCCCTGCACCGCCAGCATGTCGTGCACCTGGACATCAAGCCCAGCAACATCATGTTCCGCCCCGACGGCACGGCCGTGCTGGTGGACTTCGGCCTGAGCCGCCACGAGCAGCTGCCCGACCTGCTCGAAGAGGAGTTCACGCTGCCCATGGGCACGGGGCCCTATATGAGCCCGGAGCAGGTGCAGTTCGTGCGCAGCGATCCGCGCAGCGACCTGTTCGCGCTGGGCGTCATGCTCTATCACCTGGCCACCGGCGAGCGGCCCTTCGGCCAGCCCGACTCGGTGCGCGGGCTGCGCCGGCGGCTTTACGTGGAACCCGTGCCGCCGCGCGCCATCCGGCCCGATCTGCCGCCCTGGCTGCAGGAGGTCATCCTGCACTGCCTGGAGGTGCGCCCAGACCGCCGCTACCAGAGCGCCGCCCAGCTCGCGCTGGACCTGCGCGAGCCCGCCGGCGTGGCCCTCACCGCCCGCGCCGGCAAGCTGCAGGCCAGCGGCGCGATGCTGAGGCTCAAGCGCTGGTTCTTCGCGCTGGGGGCCGACCCCGCGCCGGTGCCGCCCGTCACCGAGCAGCTGGCGCGCAGCCCCATCATCATGGCCGCCGTCGAGGTGGACCGTGGCACGGCCGAACTGCGTGCGCAGCTGTGCGAGACGGTGCGCCGCATCATGCAGACCGAGCCCGGCGCGCGCCTGGCCTGCGTGTCGGTCATGAAGATCAACCGCATCGGCATCGACGAGCTGACCGACCAGCACGGCCAGAGCCTGCACGTGAAGCAACTCATCGCGCTCAAGCACTGGGCGCGGCCCATCAGCAAGGCGCTGAACCTGGCCGACGGCCGGCTGACCTTCCATGTGCTGGAGGCGCCCGACGTGGCCGGCGCGCTGGTGGACTTCGCACGCCGCAACGGCGTGGACCATATCGTCATGGGCGCGCGCGGCGCGTCGGTGACGCGGCGCTACCTGGGCAGCGTGTCGGGCGAGGTGGTGGCGGAGTGCGACTGCACGGTGACCGTCGTGCGCGAGCCCGCAAGCGGCACCTGACAGGGCATCCGCAACAGGCTGTTTCGCGGCCTCTTGAAAGCCGGCCAGGCGCTCCTAATTCGGTGCCGATGCCCGAAGGCACCGGGCATCCGACTTGAAAGGAGGCTTGTATGTACTCGTCACTTTGGACTTTTCCTTCCGGCGTCTTCTCCGACTTCGACCGCCTGCAGCGCGAGTTCGATGAGCACTTCGGCGGCTTCGGCGCGCCCTCCAGCATCCGCTCGACGGCGCCCGGCACCTTCCCGGCCATCAACGTCGGCAACACGCCGACCAGCGTCGAAATCTACGCCTTCGCGCCCGGCCTGGACGCGTCCAAGATCGACGTGACCGTGGACCGCGGCGTGCTGAGCATTTCCGGCGAACGCGCCGCCGCGCCGCAAGAAAGTGGCTCGCGGACCTACAGCCGCGAGCGCTTCAGCGGCAGCTTCCGCCGCGCCATCAGCCTGCCGGACGACGCCGACGCCGCGCAGATCCAGGCCAGCTACCGCGACGGCATCCTGCGTGTCAGCGTGGCCCGCCGGGCCGAGGCCCAGCCGCGCCGCATCGCCATCCAGTAACCAACGCCCCAAGGAGATCGACATGAGCACCACCGCTGTTCAGACCGACAACGGCCGCGATCGCGCCCCGGCGCGCCAGGGCGGCGACGCAGACACCTCCCGCGCGCTGACGCCGCGCGTGGACGTCAGCGAAGACGACACCGGCATCACGCTGCTGGCCGACCTGCCGGGCGTGGCGCGCGACCAGCTGGAGCTGCGCGTCGAGGGCGATACGCTGCTCGTCGAGGGCAGCGTCGATGCCTCGACGCCGGGCGGCCTGGAGGCCGTCTATGCCGAGGTGCGCCTGCCGCGCTACCGCCGCGCCTTCACGCTGAGCCGCGAGCTGGACGCCTCGCGCATCGACGCCCAGCTCAAGGACGGCGTGTTGAAGCTGCGCATCCCCAAGCAGGCCCACGCCCAGCCGCGGCGCATCCAGGTGAACGCGGGCTGAGGCCGTCGTCATGGCGTCGATGACCTGCGGGGTCATCGACGCCCGGCGAGCGGGATCGCAGACTCCTTCACGTCAACCACGCAAGGAGTTCCGCCATGCCCGCCTTCGATGTCCTGCCGCTCGCCGTCGCCCTGCTGATCGGCATCCCCGCCTTCGGCTCCTGCCTGGGCATAGGCCTGGCCAGCATGAAGCTGCTGGAGGGCATCGCCCGCCAGCCGGAGTTCGCGCCGGAGCTGCAGACCAAGTACTTCCTCGCCGTGGGCGTGACCGACGGCGCCTTCATCATCGCGACGGGCATAGGGCTGTGGTTCGCGACCGCCAACCCGTTCAAGTGAGGCCCAGCGCCTGAGGGCAGCGGGCAGCGCTGCCTACACTGGCGGCATGAGCGACAACCCCTGCCTGAGCTGCGGCGCCTGCTGCGCGAGTTTCCGCGTCGACTTCGACCGCAGCGAGCTGCAGAGCGAGGGGGGCCGCGTGCCCGACGGGCTGGCCGTGGAACTGACCGGCCGCCTCGTGCGCCTGCGCGGCACCGACCATGCCCAGCCGCGCTGCGCGGCCTTGCAGGGCAAGGTGGGCGAACGCGCCAGCTGCGGCATCCACGAGTGGCGGCCCTCGCCGTGCCGCGAGTTCGGCGAGCGCGCACCGATGGGCATCGGCGACGACGCCTGCGCCCGCGCCCGGGCCAGGCACGGGCTGCCGCCGCTTTAGTCCACCGTTTCGCTGGACTAGGAGCCGGCCGCGCCGCGCAGCGGCTCACGCCGCCGTTGCTGCTGCTGTTCGCGCTGTTGCTCGTTCAGCCACGCCAGCTTGGCGCCGTACATCTGGCGGTCGTGCGTCGTCGCGCTGTTCTCCAGCGCCTTGGCGATCTCGCCGTGCGCGGCGCCCATGTCGCCCAGGCCATAGTTGGCCAGCGCCAGCCAGAAGTGGAACTCCGGCACATAGGCGGCGCGCGCCACTTCCTTGCGGAAGAACTGGCGCGCCGCGGCGTACTCGCCGGCCTTCATCGCGGCCACGCCTTCGTCGAAGAACTTGTAGGGCGGCACGGGCTGGATCTGCGCGAGCTGGTTGCTGTAGACCTCGGCCTCCTTGCGACGCTCCTGGTCGGTCAGGATGAGGATCATGTTGGACATGGCCTGCACGTTCAGCGGCTCGCGTTCCAGCACCAGGCGCAGCGTCGCCTCGGCCTGGCTGTGCAGGCCCTTGCGGCGGTAGAGCACGGCCAGCGTGTTGTAGGCGGCCAGCCAGCGCGAGTCGGTCAGGATGGCCGCGCGAGCCCACCAGTAGGCATCGTCCACCTGGCCTGCCGACAAGGCCTCGGCGGCGCGATTGTTCATGAACATCGCGAGGATGGTGGACTCCTCCACGGCACGGCTGCGGTTGCGGCGGATCTGGTCGGGCGGCAGGAAGTCGATGGTCAGCAGGTCGGGCTCGCCGTAGACGGTGACGCGTGGCCCCAGCGTCTGCGGGCGGCCCAGGCTGATGTTGACGTGGCCGGCGACGAAGAAGATGCCGTTGGCCCGCGTCCAGCTCTCTTCCAGATAGACGCTGTTGAAGCGCACCGGCATCTGCATGTGGCGCGCGAAGGCGGCCGTCATCAGCACCAGCGACATGCAGTTGCCGCGCCGCGCGTCGAAGGCCTCGGCGGCCGTGCGGGTGATCTCGCTGTCGTAGTCGAGCTGCAGCCGGCCCTTGGTGTAGAGCGCGTCGATGAGGCCGTCACGCGGGCCCTTGGCGCGCATCTCGGTGGCGATCACGGTGTCGGCAAAGCGCTGCATGGCCGGGCTGAGCCTGAGTGCCTCCTCGGGGTCGATGCGCACGCTCGCCGGCTGGAAGGCGGCGTCGACGAAGACATCGGTGTGGGGGGGCGGCGCGCCGGGGTCGTGCGCGCAGCCGCCGAGGCCGGCGCACCCCAAGGCAAGCACCGCGATCAGCGCGCGGCAGTTCATGGCGGTCTCCTCGCTCTATGAAAGGCCATTCATCGGATGGCCGTATATGGAGCTTAGTCCCGCCGCCGGCTCCTGTCTTGAGTCATCCCGGCAAGGGCGGGCTCAGCCGGCCTGCATGCGCCCGACGACGTCACGCACCTCGGCCAGCAGCCCGGAGACGTCGATGGTGGTCGGCTGGCGGTCCTTCAGCACCTGCCGGCCGCCCACCCAGACGTTGCTGACATGCTCGCGGCCGGCCACGTAGACCAGCTGCGCGGCGGCGTTGTAGACCGGCTGGCACTCGAGGCTGTCCAGCGACACGGCGACGACGTCGGCCAGCTTGCCGACCTCCAGCGAACCCAGGTCGTCGCCACGGCCCATGGCCTTGGCGGCGCGGATGGTGGCCATCTCCAGCGCCGTGCGCGCCGAGGCCACCGTCGGGTCGCCGGTGATGCCCTTGGCCAGCAGCGCGGCCGAGCGGATCTCGCCGAACATGTCCAGGCGGTTGTTGGACGCCGCGCCGTCGGTGCCGAGGATGGTGTTGACACCCGCAGCCTCCAGCGCCTTCAAGGGCATGACGCCCGAGGCAAGCTTGAGGTTGGAGTTGGGGTTGTGCACGAGGTGAACGCCCTTGGCCGCCATCAGCTCGATCTCGGCCTCGTTGAGGTGGACCATGTGCACGGCAATCATGCGCTCGCTGAACAGGCCCAGCCTGTCCAGCCGCTCGATGGGGCGCACGCCGTGGGCCTTGATGCCGTCGCTGACCTCGCCGGCCGTCTCGTGGATGTGGCAGTGCATCTGGATGTCCAGCTTCTCGGCCAGGTCGCGCAGCTTGATGAAGGTCTCGTCCGAGACCGTGTAGGGCGCATGCGGCGCGCTGGTCCAGTCAAGCAGGCTCTCGCCCTTGTACTGCTCGTAGGCGGCGATGCCCTTGGCGATGTAGTCGTCAGGGCCGCTGGCATAGCCGGTCGGGAAGTCGATGACGTTCATCGACACGGCCGCACGCACGCCCGAGTCCACGGCGGCGCGGGCCATCGCGGTCGGGAAGAAGTACATGTCGTTGATGTAGGTCGTGCCGCTGCGCAGGCCTTCGGCAGCGGCCAGCTTTGAGCCGAGATAGGTCCAGTCCTCGCTGACCCACTTCTTCTCCAGCGGCCAGATGTGGTTCTGCAGCCAGTCCATCAGCGGCACGTCGTCGGCCACGCCACGCAGCAGCGTCATGGCCGAGTGCGCGTGGCCGTTGATGAGGCCGGGGATGAGGATCTGCTCGGGCAGTTCGACGCGCGTGGCCTGCGGGTACCGGGCCAGCAACTGGTCGCGCGGGGCGATGGCTGCGATGCGCTCGCCATCGATCAGCAGGCCGTGGTGCTCCAGTGTGTCTTCGCCGGCCTTCATCGTCAGCAGCCAGCGGGGCAGCAGCAGGGTCTGGGGCATCTCTTGTTCTCCTTGTGGGATTCAGTTCTTGAGCAGTTGCTCGACTTCGTCTCGACGCGGCATCGCATCCTGCACACCGGCACGCGACACGGCGATGGCTGCGGCGGCCTGGGCAAAGCTCAGTGCATTCTCGATGGCCTGGCCCTCGGCCAGCGCCGTGACCAGGGCGCCCACCAGCGTGTCACCGGCGCCGACGGTGTCGATGGCCTTCACGGGACGCGCCCCCACGCGCCGCGTGCCCTCGGCATCGACCCAGCACAGGCCGTCGGCGCCCAGTGACACCAGCACGGCCGCCGGTCCCTTGGCACGCAGCGTCTGCGCCAGCGCCTCGGGCTCCGCCACTCCGCCGCCCAGCGTCGTGACGAGCGCCTGGGCTTCCAGCGCATTGACGACCAGCAGGTCGACGAGCGGCAGCAGCGACTCGCAGCCGGGGCGATAGGGCGCCGCGTTCAGCAGCGTCCTCACGCCGGCCGCGCGCGCGCGCTCGAAGGCGCGGGCGATGCTTTCCAGCGGCAACTCCTGCTGCGCGATGAGCCAGCGCAGGCCGGTCAGTTCCAGCGCCTCGACCTGCTCCAGCGGCAGCCTGCCGTTGGAACCCGCGACGGTGACGATCTGGTTCTCGGCATCCTCGGCGCCGACGACGATGAGGGCCACGCCGGGCACCTCGTCGGCCGGCTGGGCGATGGCGCGCGTGTCGACGCCCTCGCCTTTCAGCTGTTCGACCATGGCCGCGCCGTTTTCCTTCAACCCAACGCGTGCAGCCAGCGCGACCTTGGCACCGAGCCGCGCCGCGGCCACAGCCTGGTTGGCCCCCTTGCCGCCCAGGCAGGAGCCGAAGCGCTGGCCGCGCAGCGTCTCACCCGGCAGCGGCAGCCGCGGCGCATGCACGATGAGGTCGCGGTTGACGCTGCCGAGGACGAGGATCTCAGGTGCGGACATCAGGTCTCCAAACGAAAAAACCCCTCGGCAGACCGAGGGGTTCGCATCAGGCGCGAGCGGATCAACGCTGGCCGATGGGCTTGACGTCGCGCGGCGTGGCGCCGACGAACAGCTGGCGCGGGCGGCCGATCTTGTACTCGGGGTCGCCGATCATCTCATTGAGCTGGGCGATCCAGCCGACCGTGCGGGCCAGCGCGAAGATGGCGGTGAACAGCGGCACGGGGATGCCGATGGCGCGCTGCACGATGCCCGAGTAGAAGTCGACGTTCGGGTAGAGCTTGCGGGCGACGAAATACTCGTCTTCCAGCGCGATCTTCTCGAGCTTCATGGCCAGTTCGAACAGCGGGTCGTTTTCAAGGCCCAGCTCGCCCAGCACCTCGTGGCAGGTCTCGCGCATCAGCTTGGCGCGCGGGTCGTAGTTCTTGTAGACGCGGTGACCGAAGCCCATCAGCTTGACGCCGGAGTTCTTGTCCTTGACCTTGTTGACGAACTCGCCGATGCGCGCCACGCCACCTTGCCTCTGGATGTCGCCCAGCATGTTCAGGCAGGCCTCGTTGGCGCCGCCGTGAGCGGGGCCCCACAGGCAGGCCACGCCGGCCGCGATGGCCGCGAACGGGTTGGTGCCCGACGAGCCGCACAGGCGCACGGTCGACGTCGACGCGTTCTGCTCGTGGTCGGCATGCAGCGTGAAGATGCGGTCCATCGCACGCACCAGCACCGGGTTGGGCTCGTAGCTCTCGCACGGCGTGGCGAACATCATGCGCATGAAGTTGCCGGCGTAGCTCAGGTTGTTCTGCGGATAGATGTAGGGCTGGCCGATCGTGTACTTGTAGGCCATGGCCACGAGCGTCGGCATCTTGGCGATCAGGCGGATCGCCGAGATCTCGCGGTGCTCGGGGTTATTGATGTCCGTGCTGTCGTGATAGAACGAGGACATCGCGCCCACCAGGCCCGTCATGACGGCCATCGGGTGGGCGTCACGGCGGAAGCCGCGCAGGAAGAACTGCATCTGCTCGTTGACCATCGTGTGGTGCGTCACGCGGTCCTCGAAGTCGGCCTTCTGGCTTTCGTTCGGCAGCTCTCCGTACAGCAGCAGATAGCAGGTCTCGAGGTAGTCGCAGTTCACCGCGAGCTGCTCGATCGGGTAGCCGCGGTACAGCAGCTCACCCTTGTCGCCATCGATGTAGGTGATGGTGGAGTTGCACGACGCCGTCGACAGGAAGCCGGGGTCGTAGGTGAACTTGCCGGTCTGCGCGTAGAGCTTGCGGATGTCGATGACATCCGGGCCGATGCTGCCCTTGTAGAGCGGCAGGTCCATCGAGGGGCTGCCGTCGGAGAACGACAGGGTGGCTTTGACGTCGGACGGGGTCATGCTTGAGTCCTTAGGGTTTTTGAAATCAGGTGCGCAGGTCGGCAAGGACTTCACGCACGGCAGCGGTGTCGATTTCACCACTGGGTTCCTTGCGGCGCAGTAACAGGTCGAGAAGGTCGTTGTCGGCCAGGTCCATCAGCATCGTCAGGCCTTCGGCCTGCATGACGCTGACACCCGAGTCGGCATGCCGGGTAAAGAATCGTTCGATGAACAGGTCGTTCTCCAGCAGGCCCCGACGGCAACGCCAGCGCAGCTTGGACAGCGCGCGCTCGTCGATCATCGGGACTGCCAGGTCGCTCATCGCCAGACTCAGACCGCGCGGCGGACCATCAGTTCCTTGATCTTGCCGATGGCCTTCGTGGGGTTCAGGCCCTTGGGGCAGACGTCCACGCAGTTCATGATGGTGTGGCAGCGGAACAGGCGGTACGGGTCCTCGAGGTTGTCCAGGCGCTCGTTGGTGGCTTCGTCGCGGCTGTCGGCGATGAAGCGGTAGGCCTGCAGCAGGCCGGCCGGGCCGACGAACTTGTCGGGGTTCCACCAGAAGCTCGGGCAGCTCGTCGAGCAGCTCGCGCACAGGATGCATTCGTACAGGCCGTCCAGCTCCTCGCGTTCGACGGGCGACTGCAGCCGCTCCTTCTCGGGCGGGATGTTGTCGTTGACGAGGTAGGGCTTGATCGAGTGGTACTGCTTGAAGAACTGCGTCATGTCGACGATGAGGTCGCGCACGACGGGCAGGCCCGGCAGCGGCTTGAGCACGATGGTGCCCGGCAGCGTCCGCATATTCGTCAGGCAGGCCAGGCCGTTCTTGCCGTTGATGTTCATCGCATCCGAGCCGCAGACGCCTTCACGGCAGGAGCGGCGGAAGGACAGCGTCGGGTCGACGGCCTTCAGCTTGACCAGGGCGTCCAGCAACATGCGCTCGTGACCGTCGAGTTCGATCTCGAGGGTCTGCATATAGGGCTTGGCGTCCTTGTCGGGGTCGTAGCGATAGATCTGGAAGGTGCGCTTCATGTCTGGCTCACTTAGAAGGTACGGACCTTCGGGGGCACGGATTCAACGGTCAGGGGCGTGAGGTTCACAGGCTTGTAGTCCAGGCGGTTGCCTTCGGAGTACCACAGCGTGTGCTTCATCCAGTTCGCGTCGTCGCGGTTCGGGTAGTCGTTGTGCGCGTGGGCACCACGGCTCTCGGGGCGGGCGGCGGCCGAGATCATCGTGGCCTGGGCGGCCTCGATGAGGTTCTCGACTTCCAGCGCCTCGACGCGCTCGGTGTTGAAGACCTTGGACTTGTCCTTCAGGCCGATGCCGCCGACGCGGGCGGCGACTTCCTTGATCTTCGTGACGCCTTCGTCCATCGATGCCTGCGTGCGGAACACGCCGGCATGCTTCTGCATCGTCGAGCGGATGTCGTTGGCGACGTTCTGCGCGTACTCGCCGTCGGTGGCCGACTCCAGGCGTGCCAGGCGGGCGCGGGTCTTGTCGGCGGCGTCCTTGGGCAGGTCCTTGTGCGACTTCGTCTTCAGGTTGAAGTCGACGATGTGGTTGCCGGCGGCGCGGCCGAAGACGATCAGGTCCAGCAGCGAGTTGGTGCCCAGGCGGTTGGCGCCGTGCACCGACACGCAGGAGCACTCGCCCACGGCGTAGAGGCCGTTGATGATGTCGTTGTGCTTGCCGTTCTTCGGGATGACGACCTGGCCGTGCACGTTCGTCGGGATGCCACCCATCTGGTAGTGGATGGTCGGCACGACGGGAATGGGTTCCTTCGTGATGTCGACGTTGGCGAAGTTGTGGCCGATCTCCAGCACCGACGGCAGGCGCTTGGCGATGGTCTCGGCGCCGAGGTGGGTCATGTCCAGCAGCACGTAGTCCTTGTTGGGACCGCAGCCGCGACCTTCCTTGATCTCCTGGTCCATCGAGCGGGACACGAAGTCGCGCGGCGCCAGGTCCTTCAGCGTGGGCGCATAGCGCTCCATGAAGCGCTCGCCGTTGGCGTTGCGCAGGATGGCGCCTTCGCCGCGGCAGCCTTCGGTCAGCAGCACGCCCGCGCCGGCCACGCCGGTGGGGTGGAACTGCCAGAACTCCATGTCTTCCAGCGGGATGCCGGCGCGCGCCGCCATGCCCAGGCCGTCACCGGTGTTGATGAAGGCGTTGGTGGAGGCCGCGAAGATGCGGCCGGCACCGCCGGTGGCCAGCAGCACGGTCTTGGCGTGCAGGATGTGGACCTCGCCGGTCTCCATCTCCAGCGCGGTCACGCCGACGGCATCGCCTTCGGCGTCGCGGATGATGTCCAGCGCCATCCACTCGACGAAGAAGTTCGTGCGGGCCTTGACGTTCTGCTGGTACAGCGTGTGCAGCAGCGCGTGGCCGGTGCGGTCGGCCGCGGCGCAGGCGCGCTGCACGGGCTTCTCGCCGTAGTTGGCGGTGTGGCCGCCGAAGGGACGCTGGTAGATCGTGCCGTCGGCATTGCGGTCGAACGGCATGCCGAAGTGCTCGAGCTCGTAGACGACCTTGGGCGCCTCGCGGCACATGAACTCGATGGCGTCCTGGTCACCCAGCCAGTCCGAACCCTTGACGGTATCGAAGAAGTGGTAGTGCCAGTTGTCCTCGCTCATGTTGCCGAGCGAGGCGCCGATGCCGCCTTGCGCGGCGACGGTGTGCGAGCGGGTCGGGAAGACCTTGGACAGCACGGCCACGTTCAGGCCGGCCAGCGACAGCTGCAGCGAGGCGCGCATGCCGGAGCCACCGGCCCCGACGATGACCACGTCGAACTTGCGGGTCGAAATCTTTGCCGTCATCTCAAAGTCTCCACAGCACCTGGATTGCCCAGCCGGCACAGCCGAGCAGCCACACGATCGAAAACACTTGCAGGGCCAGGCGGATGCCCACCGGCTTGATGTAGTCCATCCAGATGTCCCGCACGCCCACCCACGCGTGGTAGGCCAGCGAGACGATGGCCACGAAGGTCAGGACCTTCATCCATTGCGGCGCAAAGACCTGCGCCCAATGGTCATAACCCAGTTCGCCCGGCATCAGGAAGCGGGCCAGCACGGCGATGGTGAACAGGGCCATCAGCACGGCGGTGACGCGCTGGGCGAGCCAGTCACGCAGGCCGTAATGCGCGCCGACGACGAGGCGCTTGGAGCCGAAAGTGCTCATTGTTGTTGTCCTTCTGGAAGAGGCTCAGTACAGGCCGAACAGCTTGGCGCCCAGCACCAGCGTCAGCGCGATGCTCAGCACGAGCGTGATGACCGCCGAGCTGTGGCCCTGGGCCTTGCTGACGCTGTGCGTGGCATCCATCCACAGATGGCGCACGCCGGCGATGAAGTGGTGCAGGTAGGCCCACAGCAGTCCCAGCACGACGAGCTTGATGAACCAGGCCGGGATGCCGGCCACGCCGGCAGCGAACACATTGGTGAAGCCGTCGTAGGAAATTTCGGACGTCAGGCTCGCATCCAGCATCCACACCACGAAGGGCAGCAGGAAGAACATCAGCAGGCCGCTGATGCGATGCAGGATGGAGACGATGCCAGCGGGCGGGAGTCGGTAGCTGACGATCTGCGTGACGTGAATATTTGTGTATACGGGTCTTGTCTTTGCGCTTTCCGCCATGGTCGAGCCTGCGTAATCGGGGTGAAACCAAACGATTCTAGGGCCAAGCATCATCCCGACGAGCGTTCATGCTGCGGTGCGCCATCGTCAACTTCAGTTCAGTTCGTTGCGGTAATGGTCGGAGCTGGTGTGGTAGAGGCCACGCCGCAATTCGACGGGCCGGTCGCCGTAGGTATAGGCCAGACGCTCCACGCTGAGCAGCGGTGCGCCCTCCGGAACCCGCAGCAGCAGGGCCTCCTCGGGCATTGCCGCGACGGCGCGCAGCTTTTCCTCGGCCCTCACCATGTGGACGCCGAAGCGGGCTTCGAACAGCGCATAGAGCGTCCCGGGATGGGCCTCGATCACTTCTGCGCTGAGACCTTGGAAATGCCTCTCGGGAAGCCAGAGTTCATCAAGCACGACGGGTCGGTCACGCCGATGCAACAGCCGGCGGACTTCGATGATGGGCTCCGACGTGCGCAGGCCGAGCGCGCGGGCAATCGCCGCGGATGCGCGCAGGCGGCGGCAGCCCAGCAGTTCGCGCGTGAAGCCGCGCGTGTCGTCGTCGGGCACCAGGCGCAGGAAGCGGAACTGCTGGCGCGGCGCCGAATGCGTCGACACGAAGGTGCCGCTGCCCTGGCGACGCTCGACAAGATGCTCGGCCGTCAGTTCGTCCAGGGCTCGCCGCACGGTGCCGGCGCTCGCGCCGAAGCGCTGGGCGAGCGCCGCCTCGCTGGGCAGCGCATCGCCGGGTCGCCATTCGCCGGCGGCCAGTGCGGCGACGATGAGTTGGCGGATCTGTGCGTACAGCGGCGCGGGGCTCTTGGGCATGGCGCGATTGCAGCACAGGGTATGCCCGTACACTTGACGGGTTCAGGGCGACGACAGCCCTAGCCCCAGTTTTTCAACTGCCCCTTCGGAGACTTCCATGAGCAAGAAACCCGTTCGCGTCGCCGTTACCGGCGCTGCCGGCCAGATCGGCTACGCCCTGCTGTTCCGCATCGCCTCCGGCGAAATGCTGGGCAAGGACCAGCCCGTCATCCTGCAGCTGTTGGAAATCCCCGACGAGAAGGCTCAGAACGCGCTGAAGGGCGTGATCATGGAATTGGAAGACTGCGCCTTCCCGCTGCTGGCCGGCATCGAAGCGCACAGCGACCCGATGACCGCCTTCAAGGACACCGACTACGCGCTGCTCGTCGGCGCCCGCCCGCGCGGCCCCGGCATGGAGCGTGCCGACCTGCTGGCCGCCAACGCCCAGATCTTCACGGTGCAGGGCAAGGCCCTGAACGCCGTGGCTTCGCGCAACGTGCGCGTGCTGGTGGTCGGCAACCCGGCCAACACCAACGCCTACATCGCGATGAAGTCGGCCCCGGATCTGCCGCGCAAGAACTTCACTGCCATGCTGCGCCTGGACCACAACCGCGCCGCTTCGCAGATCGCCGCCAAGACGGGCAAGGCCGTCGCCGGCATCGAGAAGCTGGCCGTCTGGGGCAACCACTCGCCGACGATGTACGCCGACTACCGTAACGCCACCATCGACGGCCAGTCGGTCAAGGAGCTGATCAACGACGAGCAGTGGAACCGCGAGGTCTTCCTGCCCACCGTCGGCAAGCGTGGCGCGGCCATCATTGCCGCCCGTGGCCTGTCGTCGGCCGCCTCGGCCGCCAACGCCGCCATCGACCACATGCGCGACTGGGCCCTGGGCACCAACGGCAAGTGGGTCACGATGGGCATCCCGTCCAACGGCGAATACGGCATCCCCAAGGACGTCATGTTCGGCTACCCGGTGACCACCGAGAACGGCGAGTACAAGATCGTCGAAGGCATCGAGATCGACGCCTTCTCGCAGGAGTGCATCAACAAGACGCTGAAGGAACTGACGGACGAGCAGGACGGCGTGAAGCACCTGCTGTAATCGGGCCCCGGAGCCCACACCGAGAAAGGGTCGGCGCTGCCGGCCCTTTTCGTTGCCGAAGGTCGATTAGCGGGTCGCGGGCAGGCGGAAGGTCGACACCGTCTCTACCAGTTGCTGCGCCTGTGAGCGCAGGCCGGCCGCGGCGGCCGCCATCTCCTCCACCATCGCAGCGTTCTGCTGCGTGGCCTGGTCCATCTGCGCCACCGCGGCACCCACCTGGCCGACGCCCGCACTCTGCTCCGCGCTGGACGAGCTGATCTCGCCCATGATGTCGGTCACGCGCTGGATGCTGCTGACGACCTTTTCCATCGTCTCGCCGGCCTGGTCCACCAGCGTGTTGCCGCGGCCCACGCGCTCCATGCTCTGCGTGATGAGGTTCTTGATCTCGCGCGCAGCCTCGGCGCTGCGCCCCGCCAGCAACCTCACCTCGCCGGCGACGACCGCGAACCCGCGGCCCTGCTCGCCAGCACGCGCCGCCTCCACCGCGGCATTCAGCGCGAGGATGTTGGTCTGGAAGGCGATGCCATCGATGACCGAGATGATGTCGCCGATGCGCCGCGAGCTGTCGTCGATGCCCTTCATCGTCTCGACGACCTGGCGCACCACCTGCCCGCCCTCGGCCGCCACGTTGGACGCGTTCTGCGCCAGCTGGTTGGCCTGCATCGCGTTGTCGACGTTGTTGCGCACCGTGGCGCCCAGTTCGTCCATCGACGCCGCCGTCTGCTGCAGCGCGCTGGCCTGGCTCTCGGTGCGGGCGCTGAGATCCTGGTTGCCCGAAGCGATCTCCGAACTCGCATTGGCCACCGACTCCGAGCCATCGCGCACCTGCTGCACGATGCTGACCATGCTGTCGCGCATGGCACTCACACCCTGCATGACGCTGCCGCGGTCGCCGGGCTGCAGGTCGATGTCGATGCTCAGGTCTCCCTGCGCGAGCTGGCGCGTGATGGCATTCACCTCGGCCGGCTCGCCGCCCAGCTGCCGCGTGATGCTGCGCGTGATCGCCAGACCGAGCACAAGCAGCACGCCCACCAGCACCAACACACCGAGCCCCGCCTGCCAGACGCGCTGCCAGATGGCCGCATCGACGGTGTCCACATAGACGCCCGAGCCGATGATCCAGCCCCAGGGCTGGAAGCCCTTCACGTACGACACCTTGGGCACCGGCTGGTCGCTGCCCGGTTTGGGCCACATGTAGGGCAGGAAGCCCGCGCCGCTGGCCTTGACGATGTCCACCATCTCCACGAACAGCGGCTTGCCGGTCGGGTCCTTGCTGGCCGTCAGCGTCTTGCCGTCGAGTTCCGGCTTGATGGGGTGCATGACCATGACGGGGGTCATGTCGTTGATCCAGAAGTACTCGTTGCCGCTGTATCGCAACCCCTTGACGGCGGCCAGCGCAGCCTTCTTGGCGTCCTCTTCGGACAGCTTGCCGGCCCCGACCTGGGCATGCAAATGGGCCACGACGCCATGCGCCGTCTCGACCGCCTGCCGCACCGCCTGTTGCCGCTCGTTCATGATGAGCGTTCGCTCTGAAAACAACAGGAAACCCGCCACCAACAGCACGCCGAGCACGGCGCCCAGGGTCTGCAAGGCCAGGCGACGGGAACAGCTGAGCGATTCAAGCCGATTCATGAATGTCTCCGGTGTTGTCTTGTGGGCCGATGCTGGCACCGATGAGGTCGCAGAGACAGTGCGGAATGCACGGCTGCACCGTGGGTACAGTGGCGCGATGAACGTCCCGCTCCATCCCCGTCAGGCCCTGTTCGGCCACGAAGCTGCCCGGTCCACACTGTCCGTCGTCGACCACTACTGCGGCGTCGAGGCGCGCATGAGGAAGAGCCTGGCGCTGCAGGCCGAGCTGGGCCCCGTCTTCGACATCACGCTGGACGCCGAGGACGGCGCCCCGGTCGGTGGCGAGGCCGAGCACGCACTGCTGATCGCCGAACTGGCGACCAGCGAGGCCAACCGCTTCGGCCGCGTCGGCGCGCGCGTCCACCCCTGGGGCCACGCTGCCTTCGAGGCCGACGTCGACACGCTGGTCGCCAAGGCCGGCCGGCGCCTGGCCTATCTGATGATTCCCAAGCCGGAAAGCGCCGACGACGTGGATCGCGCTGCCGCCGCCATCGACGCCGCCTGCGAGCGCCATGCCGCGCCCAAGCTGCCGCTGCAGGTCCTCATCGAGACCCACGGCGCACTGCGCGAGGTCTTCCGCATCGCTGCGCATCCGCGCATCGAGTCGCTGTCCTTCGGCCTGATGGACTTCGTCTCCGCCCATGGCGGTGCCATCCCGAAGACCGCGATGGAGCTGCCGGGCCAGTTCGAGCATCCGCTGGTCGTGCGCGCCAAGCTGGAGATCGCCGCAGCCGCCCATGCCTTCGGCAAGACGCCGTCGCACTGCGTCGTCACCGAGTTCCGCGACACCGAGCGCCTAGCCGCCGCGGCCCGCCGAGCCGCGCGCGAGCTCGGCTACACGCGCATGTGGAGCATCCACCCCGACCAGATCCGCCCCATCGTCGACGCCTTCGCGCCCGCCGCCGACGAAATCGAGGAAGCCGCCGAACTGCTGCTGGCCGCACAGGCCGCGCAATGGGCGCCGACGTCCTTCCGCGACCGCCTGCACGACCGCGCCAGCTATCGCTATTTCTGGACCGTGCTGGAGCGCGCCGAACGCACCGGCCGCGACCTGCCCGCCGAAACCCGCGCGGCGTTTTTCCCAGCATCCATCGGGTAAAGCACGAGCCGGCGTGCGGTTTTTCACGCCGGAGAATGCCTACATCTGTTCACTGCGGCGCACTCAATTTGAGGCCATGATGCGCCGCCTCATTTCATTCTTTCGCCTCCTTATTCCGATGCAGCTTCCCATGCTCCGCGGCGCCGCCGCCCTGATCCTTTGCGCCGCCCTGCCCGCCTTCGCCCAGGCTCCCGCGCCCAAGCCTGCCAAGGCCGCTGAAGCCAAGACCGCCGTCGTGAAGCCGGCCGCCAAGTCTGGCGCCAAGGTCCCAGCCAAGAAGGCCCCGCCCCCGCCGCCCGAACCCGTGCTGGTGGATGCCGACGAGGCCCAACTGGCCGCGGCCGAGCGGGCCTACCTGGGCGACTACGCCTGCGAGTTCAAGGAGACCGTCCGCATCGACAAGCACCCCAAGGTTGCCGGCTACATCGACGTGGCCTGGAAGAAGCAGGTCTTCACGATGAAGCCCGTGCTGTCCTCCACCGGTGCCCTGCGCCTGGAAGACGTCACCGGCCGCACGCTGATGATCCAGATCGCCAACAAGTCCATGCTGCTGGACACCAAGATCGGCCAGCGCCTCATCGACGACTGCGTGCACCCCGAGCAGACCAAGCTGATCGAAGCCGCCAAGGCCGCGAAGATCCACGATCCCGAGGCCGAGGCCGCCGAGGCCGCGCGCAGCGGCCTGGGCATCACGCCCACCGCGGAAGAGGCGGCCTCCAACACCGCCGCCCCGACCAAAGCGGTGCGGGCCGCCAAGGCCAAGTGAGCCACCCCGGTTGAAACCCGCGGTTTCAGTATGTAGAATGAATACATACTTTCTGATGCATACCTGAGCCGCCGCTTCCTGCGACGACGCAGTGCCGGAGTCGCCATGGAAGCCACCGTTGCCGAACGCGGGCAGATCACGCTGCCCAAAGCCGTCCGAGACGCCCTCGGCCTGACCAAGGGCACGACGCTCAAGGTCGAGCTGGACGGCGGCCGCATCATCCTGCGCAAGAACGTCGACGACGCGCTGGCCAAGCTGCGCGGGCGCTTCAAGCTGCCCGAGGGCACCACCACCGACGACGTCATGCGCGAACTGCGCGGCCGCGCACCGGGCGACCCGGTCGAGCCGTGATCGCCATCGATTCCTCCGTGCTCATCGACCTGCTCGGCGGTGACACCGGTGCAGAAGCCGCCGAGGACTGCCTGCGCCAGGCGCTGGCGCGTGGCCCGGTTGTTGCGTGCGACGTCGTGCTTGGCGAAGTCGTGTCGGGACTGGGCTTCGGCGCCGAACTGCTGGACGCGCTCGAAGGCGTGGGCATCGTCTACTCCCCCATCGAGTCCCGCGCGGCCGTTCGCGCCGGTGAAATGCAGCGCCGCTACAAGGAGCGCCGCAGGGCATCGGGCGAGGCCCCCACCGGCCCGCGCACCGTTCCCGACTTCCTCATCGGCGCCCATGCACTGCTGCAGTGCCAGGCGCTGATCACCCGCGACCAGGGCTTTTTTCGCGACTATTTCAAAGGCCTCAAGGTCATCGTGCCTGGGGTCTGATTTCAACTGGAGAACACCATGCTCACCGCCTACCGCCAACACACCGCCGAGCGCGCCGCCCTCGGCATCCCGCCCCTCGCGCTGGATGCCAAGCAGGTTGCCGAACTGATCGAGCTGATCAAGGCTCCGCCCGCCGGCGAAGACGCCTTCCTGCTGGACCTGCTGACGCATCGCGTGCCCCCGGGCGTGGACGATGCCGCCAAGGTCAAGGCCAGCTTCCTGGCCGCCGTCGCCCACGGCGACATCCAGGTCGGCCTGATCTCCAAGGCCAAGGCCACCGAGCTGCTGGGCACCATGGTGGGCGGCTACAACGTGCATCCGCTGATCGAGCTGCTGGACGACGCCGAGGTCGCGGCGCAAGCCGCCGAGGGCCTGAAGAAGACCCTGCTGATGTTCGACTACTTCAACGACGTCGCCGCCAAGGCCAAGGCCGGCAATGCCAAGGCCAAGGAAGTCATGCAGTCCTGGGCCGACGCCGAGTGGTTCACGAGCCGGCCGGAAGTCCAGCAGAAGATCACCGTCACCGTCTTCAAGGTGCCCGGCGAGACCAACACCGACGACCTCTCCCCCGCCCCCGACGCATGGAGCCGCCCGGACATCCCGCTGCACTACCTGGCGATGCTGAAGAACACCCGCCCCGACGCGGCCTTCAAGCCCGAGGAAGACGGCAAGCGCGGCCCGATGCAGTTCATCGAGGACCTGAAGAAGAAGGGCAACCTCGTGGCCTACGTCGGCGACGTGGTCGGCACCGGCTCCTCGCGCAAGTCGGCCACCAACTCCGTCATCTGGGCCACGGGCCAGGACATCCCCTTCGTGCCGAACAAGCGCTTCGGCGGCGTCACGCTGGGCGGCAAGATCGCCCCCATCTTCTTCAACACGCAGGAAGACTCCGGCTCGCTGCCGATCGAGGTCGACGTGTCGAAGCTGGAAATGGGCGACGTCATCGACGTGCTGCCCTATGACGGCAAGCTCGTGAAGAACGGCGAGACGGTCGCCGAGTTCAAGCTCAAGAGCGACGTGCTGTTCGACGAAGTGCGCGCCGGCGGCCGCATCAACCTCATCATCGGCCGCTCGCTGACCGCCAAGGCGCGCGAGTTCCTGGGCCTGCCCGCCTCCACGCTGTTCCGCCTGCCGTCGGCCCCGGCTGCCACCAACGCCGGCTTCACGCTGGCCCAGAAGATGGTCGGCCGCGCCGTCGGCCTGCCGGAAGGCCAGGGCGTTCGCCCCGGCACCTACTGCGAACCCAAGATGACCACGGTCGGTTCGCAGGACACGACCGGCCCGATGACCCGCGACGAGCTGAAGGACCTGGCCTGCCTGGGCTTCTCGGCCGACCTGGTCATGCAGTCCTTCTGCCACACGGCCGCCTACCCGAAGCCCGTGGACGTGAAGACCCACCGCGAACTGCCCGCCTTCATCAGCAACCGCGGCGGCGTGGCCCTGCGCCCGGGCGACGGCGTCATCCACAGCTGGCTGAACCGCCTGCTGCTGCCCGACACGGTCGGCACCGGTGGCGACTCGCACACCCGCTTCCCGATCGGCATCAGCTTCCCCGCCGGCTCGGGCCTCGTCGCCTTCGGCGCCGCCACCGGCGTCATGCCGCTGGACATGCCCGAATCGGTGCTGGTGCGCTTCAAGGGCGAGATGCAGCCGGGCGTGACGCTGCGCGACCTCGTGCACGCCATCCCGCTGTACGCGATCAAGGCCGGCCTGCTGACCGTTGCCAAGGCCGGCAAGAAGAACGTGTTCTCGGGTCGCATCCTCGAAATCGAAGGCCTGCCAGACCTGAAGGTCGAGCAAGCCTTCGAGCTGTCCGACGCTTCTGCCGAACGTTCGGCCGCCGGCTGCACGATCAAGCTGAACCCGGCACCGATCAAGGAGTACCTGACCTCCAACGTCGTGCTGATGAAGAACATGATCGCCGACGGCTATGCCGACGCGAAGACGCTGCAGCGTCGCATCGAGAAGGTCGAAGCCTGGCTGGCCAAGCCCGAACTGCTCGAAGCCGACAAGGATGCCGAATACGCCGCCGTCATCGAGATCGACCTGGCCGACATCACCGAACCCATCGTCTGCTGCCCCAACGATCCGGACGACGCCAAGTTCCTGTCCGAAGTCGCCGGCACCAAGATCGACGAGGCCTTCATCGGCTCGTGCATGACCAACATCGGCCACTTCCGCGCCGCGGCCAAGCTGCTGGGCGGCCAGCGCGACATCCCGGTCAAGCTGTGGGTCGCCCCGCCGACCAAGATGGACCAGAGCGAGCTGATCAAGGAAGGCCACTACGCCGCCTTCGGCACCGCCGGTGCGCGCACCGAGATGCCGGGTTGCTCGCTGTGCATGGGCAACCAGGCGCAGGTGCGTGAAGGCGCCACCGTCATCTCCACGTCGACCCGCAACTTCCCGAACCGCCTGGGCAAGAACACCAACGTGTTCCTGGGCTCGGCGGAACTGTCGGCCATCGCGTCCCGACTGGGCCGCCTGCCGACCAAGGAGGAGTACCTGAAGGAGATGGGCGTCATTGACGCCGACAAGGCCAGCGTCTACCGCTACATGAACTTCGACCAGATCGAGGAATACGCGGAAACCGCCAAGACGGCAGCCGCCGCGACCTGCTGAAGCCGAGCGGTTCCACCGCTCGCCAAGACCCGCCGCGCGCAAGCCCGGCGGGTTTTTCTTTGCACGCTCAGCGCAGCGTGGCGGCGAGATCGGCGTGACCCTGCGACTGCGCGTGGGCGGCAGCGCTCAGGCCGCCCAGGTCACGGTCGCCCTTGCGGGCGCCGGCCGCCAGCAGCATGTCCACCACGGCACTCGACCCGGCGCGCGCGGCCAGCATCAGCGCCGTGCGGCCCTGCGCGTCGCGCGCATGCACGGAGGCGCCTGCGGCCAGCGCGGAACGAGCGTTGTCCAGTTCGCCCCGGCTCGCCGCGTCGAGCAGCATGGCGCTGGCCGGCGATGGGATGCGCACGCTGGAAGCCGCCAACGTGTTGGCCAGCGATCCCGACCTGGCAATCTCGGCCTGGACCGGCAACTCGGCGCGGGCCAGGGCCTCGGTCCGAGGCGATGCGGCGGAGACGGCGGTGTCAGGCATCTGGGCCGCAGGCGCTGCCGCCGTGACGACGGGCGCAGCCGCAGGCGGCGGCGAGGGTGCAGCAGCCGGTTCGGCCACGACGCTGGGCTTGGCCGCTCGCGGCAACGACGCGTCCGCCAACGCATCCGTCCGGGGCGCCGTGGCCCGCGCTCCGGTCGAACCCCTGCGAGCGGCGGGGCGCGAGGGCTCGGTGGCAGGCGGTGCGGTGTCAGCCTGGGCCACCACGGTCGCGGCCGACGCCGCCGGGCTGGCCACAAGGGCCGGTTCGGCCTGCGCTGGCGGCTCGGCAGTCCGGGGCCTGAACACCAGCACGGCGGCCAGCAGCAACGCGCTTGCCAGCAGTCCCAGCGCCCAGGGCTGCCAGCGCGACGCCAGCATTGATGCCGCCACGGGCACGGGCTCCGCAGCCTGCGGGCGCGGCAATGCGGCCATCAGCCGCGCATGGCGGGTCTGCCTCCCGGCTTCGTCCTGCAGCAGGGCATCGCGGTAGGCGGCTTCGCGGAGGTCGAGCGGATCGAATTCAGCCATCGCGCCACCCGCTCAGGCGATGCCGCAGTGCCTCCCGCGCATAGCGCAGGCGGGTCTTGGCGGTTTCGGGATGGGACTGGGTCACGTCGGCAATCTCGGCCAGGCTGAGTTCAACCACGGTGAAGAGCAGGAAGGCTTCGCGCTGCTCGACCGACAGGCCCAGCAATCCGCGCTCCACCGCCGCCACCAGCCGCTTGCCCTCAAGCATCTCCTCCGGACCGGGCGCGGGCGAGGCTTGCAGATCCGGGTCGACTTCGTTCTCCGAGGCCTGCGGCTTGCGCGCGCGCAGGTGGTCCAGCACGCGGTTGCGCAGCACCGTGTAGAGCCAGGTCGAGAACCTGGCGCGGTCCGGCGTGAAGCTGGCCGCCCTGGCTGCCACGGCCATCCAGCCCTCCTGGTGCAGGTCTTCCACGGTGGCGCGGTCCGTCGGGTGCAGCATCTGGCGGACGAAGGCGAAGGTCCTGCGGTCGTGGCGGCGGTAGAGCAGCTCGAACGCCGCCGCGTCGCCGCGCAGATAGCGGGCGATGAGGTCTTCATCGTCGGGTTCACTCGCAGGCATGCGGCGCGGATGCTAAGGCTGCATCCTCACCAGCGCGCCGGCGGGTCGGGCACATAGCCGCCACCGCTGTTCGGGAATGGGCGCGGCAGCGAGGCCACGGGCCGCGGCATGATGCCCGCCGCCATCAGGTTGGCCGGGCTATCGTAGTGGATCTCCAGCAGCTGCTCCGGCCGGCTCGTGAGCCGCTCGAAGGCGGTGTGCCGGATGGGCGACCACTCGGCGGCACCATGGCCCGTGCCCAGCTTCGACGCCGCGCGTTCGGCCTCGGCGCGGGCGGAGGGCGCCGCGTCGGCCGCGACGCCATTGAGCCGGCTCATCAGGCTGGGCGCGGCGGCGGGCGGCGGCGCCATGACGGGGCTCTCGGACAAGACCCTCGCCGGCGGCACTTCGCGGAACACCGCTGCACCGATCACACCCACCTGGGCCGGTCGCCCGGTGCGCGCCGCGTAGGAGTCGCCCAGGGACGTGAACTCGAAGGCCGCGACCTGCTGGTCGCTCTTGCGCCAGCCGGTGATGTCGAAGCTCTCGCCGGGCTCCAGCACATAGCCCGACTGGCCCCAGGCCGCCGTGTCGCCGGTGATGGCATTGACGCCGTCCACCGACAACACCACCAGCACGCGCCCGGCGCTGCGGTTGCTGAGACGGATCGCATAGCGCGCGCCGGGCGTGCCGGCGCTGAAGCGACGGCCCTGGCTGGCGTACTGGGTCAGCACCGCGCCGCTGTCGCGCTCCATCAGTTGCATGTCGAGCAGAAGTGAGCGCGGTGTGGCGGCGCAGCCGGCGTGCATGGCGGCCAGCCCGGTAAGAGCGGCCAGCCGGAACAGGGCCGAGCGGCGGTGCAGGGAACTCATGACGGATCCTTCGCAGAACTGGGGACCTCTGCTTGTACGGAGCCGCGTGGCAAACGGGGTGAAAAAAGAAAAAGCGGCCCGAGGCCGCCTGTCGTCGCTGGGGAGGGGCCCGTCAGGCCTTGATGTCCAGCAGCGCGCCCGTCGTGTTCAGCTGCGTCTGCAGCACCTTCAGGTTGGCGACGAAGGCATAGGACGCCGACTGCTGCTCGACCACCTCGTTGGCCGGGTTGATCTCGCGCTCGGGCACCTTGTCGACATTGGTCAGCTCGGCGCTGGGACGGGCCTGGTTGCTGGCCGCCAGGTTGGCGATGTTGGACGCCGACGCGCGCAGGCGCTCGTTCGCAGCGGAGATGCCGGACAGGGCGGTGGACAGCGGGACGTTCATGGGGATTCAGTTTTCAAGCGCTCTGGCCGCTACATCGGCCGGGCTCGACTGAACTTTAGAACAATCGGCGAAAAAACCCGCATTTCCGGGGATCGAGATTGCGCCACTCGAGCAAAACGGCACGTCTTACCCAGCGGCTGCCGTGGATCTGGCTTTGCCAGGCCACTGGCAGCGCCCCCTCGAAGGGGGCCGGCGAAGCCGGTAGGGGGTGAGCCCAGTCAGCCCGCCAGTTCCTCGTAGCCGCCCGCCGGCACGTAGACGCGGACGCTGTCCCCGCCCGCCGCCTTGGCCTCCGTGCAGGCCAGCGCGGCCCCCCCCAGCACGGCATCCACGGACGCCAGCGTGGCCTGGATCTGCACGACGCCCAGCGACGCCTTCACGCGCGTGCGGTGCAGGCCCCAGCGCAGCCGGTAGGCGGCGACCGCGGCGCGTACCTTCTCGGCAATGATCTGCGCGTAGTGCTGGTCGCAGTCGGGCAGCAGGATGGCGAAATGGTCTTCCTCCAGCCGGGCAACGAGGTCGGAGGCACGCACCTTGGTCGTCAGCATCTGGCCGAGACCGTAGAGGAAATGGTCCCCCACCTCGGCGCCCATGTCCTTGACGACGTCGCCGAAGCGATCCACGTCCAGCCACAGCACCGACACCGGATCGCTGCGGCGGCTGCCGACATGTTCGGCCAGGCGGCGCTCGAACTCGCGGCGGTTGGCCAGTTCGGTGACGGTGTCGTGCTTGGCCGTCCATGTGGGCTGCAGGCGCTGGGCGCGCGCGGCCGTCACGTCCTCGACGATCCACAGCGACTCGCCTGCGGGAGCGTCCCAGTGCACCGGCGTGGCCTGCAACCGGCCCCAGAAGCGGTGCCCGTCGCGCTTCACGTATTCGATTTCCTCGTCCAGCGGCCGGCCGGCGGCAAAGGCGGCGGCGGCACGCTCGTGCAGCCCGGCGTGGGCGAGGTCGGTGGTGTGGACGGCACGGGTGCCCTGACCGGCCAGGTCGCTGTCGTCACCGAAGCCGAACAGATGGTTGAACTCCTCGCTGACGACCTCGAAGCGCTGGCCCGACACGAAGGCCGCGGCCGTCGGCGCCCGGACGAGCAGCGCCCGCAGGCGTGCGGAGGTGAGATCTTCGGCGGCGGCGGTGCTCATGGCGTCTCCTGAATCGGTCTTCTATGCCCGACTATCGCAGGACTGCCGGTCGAAAACCATGCTGCAGATCACGGTGCAATCTGTTCCGCGTAGTCGTACAGCGCCGACAGGATCTCCTCGCCCCGCTCATCGGCCGTTTCACCAAGTTGGTCGATGCGCTCCATGAAGGCCGCCAGCGTCTGCGCACCGCCCTCGCCCTGGTGCAGCCTTGCCGCGAGATGACCCTGCCAGCGCTCGGTCTCCTCGGCCGACAGGGTCACCGGGAAGTTGCGCGCGCGCCAGCGGAACACCAGTTCGTCCAGCCGACCGTCCTGGAAGGCCAGCTTGCCCTGGGCGGCGCGTTCGGTGAGCTGCTCGGGGGGCGTCGCGCGCACGCGGTTCAGCGCACGGCGGTCTTCGTTGCCGATGAAGCCGCCGTAGAGGTCTTCGTCGACATCGGCCGGCGCGAAGGGCTCGCGCTGGAAGACGTCGCCCCACAGGCCGTCCAGCATCCGGCCCTTGCCAGCCAGCACCTTCGCGTTGGCGAGCTGCATGTCGACGTCGTGCCCCCAGCGCTCGGCCATGGCCGGGCTCAGCGTCTTCAGGTTGCCGATGACGATGGGACTCTTGTTGACGTGGATGGTCTTGATGGGCAGGCGCGTGACGCCTTCGGCCAGCGCCTCCTGCTTCGTGAACATGCGTTCGCGGATGCTCGCTGCGTTCAGGCCCAGCAGTTCCTCGGGCGACGTGGCGCAGTCCCAGACGATGAGCTCGTTCTTGTTCGTCGGGTGCGGCGCCAGCGGCCAGACGACGGCGACGCAGCCGCGGTCGGGGCCATACATGCCGGAGATGTGCAGAAAGGGCTTGCCGATGCCGATTTCGTCCCACACCGCCTGCTTGCTGCGCAGCTTCACGCAGAAGTCCCACAGCTTGGGCTGGGCCTGGCGCAGCTTGCGCGCCAGCGCGACAGTGGCGCGCACGTCGGACAGCGCATCGTGCGCCGCCTCGTGGGCCACGCCGTTGGCGACCGTCAGATGCTCCAGCTTGAAGCTGGGGCGCCCGTCCTCGTGCTTCGGCCATTCGAGGCCGTCGGGCCGCAGCGCGTAGGCGCAGCGCACGACGTCCAGCAGATCCCAGCGGCCACAGCCGTTCTGCCACTCGCGGGCATAGGGGTCGATGAGGTTGCGCCAGAACAGGTGGCGGGTCACTTCGTCGTCGAAGCGGATGGAGTTGTAGCCCACGCCCACGGTGCCGGGCAGCGCCAGCACGGTCTCGATGGCGGCCGCGAACTCGTGCTCGGGCACGCCACGCTCCAGGCAGTGCTGGGGCAGGATGCCGGTGAGCAAACAGGACTCGGGATCGGGCAGGTAGTCGGGCGCTGGCTGGCAGTACAGCATCAGCGGCTCGCCGATCTCGTTGAGCTCGGCGTCCGTGCGCAGGCCGGCGAACTGGGCCGGGCGGTCGCGCCTGGGCACGCGGCCGAAGGTTTCGTAGTCGTGCCAGAAGAAGGTCAGGTCGCTCATTGCGGCACGATAGCCGATGCGCTGGCGCGCTCAGCAAGCGCGCCGCAAGCCGTCGCACCCTCTCGATGGCAAGAATCGCCCCCATGAAAGCCCTGCCTTTGATGCTGCTGTGCGCCTGCGTGGCCGCCCATGCCGACGACGCGATTTCGCCCGACCGGCCCGACTTCACGAACGGCCCGGACGTGATGGCGGCCGGCCGCTTCCAGATCGAGACGAGCGGCGCCTGGCAGCGCGGTGGCTCGACCCGGCTGCGCTCGACGCCGACGCTGCTGCGCTTGGGGCTAGGCCGCGATCTGGAATTGCGGCTGGAGACGGACGGCTTGTTGCGCCAGCGCGATCCGGCCGCCCATGGCCGCGGCGACCTGGCTGCCGGCTTCAAATGGCAATTGCAGGACGGCGACGAGAACCGACCCGGGCTGGGCTGGCTGCTGGAGGTGAAGACGCCGACCGGCAGCGGCGACTTCAAGGGCCGCGGGGTGCGGCCGGCGCTGAACTTTCTGGCGCAGTGGGAGCTGCCGGCGGGCTGGTCGCTCGGCACCATGGCAGGCGTGGTCACCGACCGCAACGACGCCGACCGGCGCTACACGGCCGGCGTGCTGTCGGCGAGCCTCGGCATCCCGGTGAATGACAAGCTGCACGGCTTCGCCGAGGTTGCCGGCCAGCAACTCGCCTCGCGACGCAACGGCGGCAACATCGTCACGCTGGGCACGGGCCTGGCCTGGCAGGTCACGAACGACGTTCAGCTCGATTCGGCCGTCTTCCGCGGGCTGAACCGCGACACACCCGACTGGGCGTGGACCGTCGGCCTGTCCTTGCGCTTCTGACGTTCAGCGCTTCATCACCACCACGCTGCCGATGGAATAACCCGCGCCGAAGGAGCAGATGACGCCGGTGTCGCCGGCCTTCAGATCGGCACGGTGGTGGTGGAAGGCGATGATGGAACCGGCCGACGCGGTGTTGGCGTACTCGTCCAGGATCAGCGGCGCGACCTCGCTGCCCGCATCGGCGCCGACCAGCTTCTTGATGACGAGCTGGTTCATGCCCTGGTTGGCCTGGTGCAGCCAGTAGCGGCGCACCTGCGCCGGCGCCAGGCCCAGCTTGCCGAGGTGAGCCTCGATGTGGGCCGCGGCCATGGGCACCACTTCCTTGAAGACCTTGCGGCCCTCCTGGTAGAAGGTCAGGTCGCGCGCGTTCGGGTCGCGGTCCTCGGCGCGGTTCATGAAGCCGAAGTTGTTGCGGATGTTGCTGCTGAACTGCGTGGCGAGCTGGGTGCCGAGGATCTCCCACTGCTCGGGTCCGGTCGCGTCTTCCGCACGCTCGACGACCAGCGCCGTGCAGACGTCGCCGAAGATGAAGTGGCAGTCGCGGTCGCGCCATTCGAGATGGGCCGACGTGATCTCGGGGTTCACGACCAGCACGCACTTGGCCGAGCCCGTGCGCACCGCGTTGAAGGCCTGCTCCAGCGCGAAAGTGGCCGACGAGCAGGCCACGTTCATGTCGAAGCCGTAGCCGCCCGCGCCCAGCGCCTGCTGGATCTCGACGGCCATGGCCGGGTAGGCGCGCTGCATGTTGGCGCTGGAGCAGAACACCGCGTCCACGTCGGCGCCGGTCCTGCCGGCCGCCTCCAGCGCCTGCTTCGCCGCGTCGACGGCGATCTCGGCCATCAGCGAGATCTCGTTGTCGCCACGCGGCGCGAAGCGCGGGTACATGCGGGCCGGGTCCAGCACGCCCTCCTTCTCGATGACGTAGCGCTGCTTGATGCCCGAGGCCTTCTCGATGAACTCGACGCTGGAGTGCGTCAGTGCGGCTCGCTCGCCGGCGGCGATGGCTTCGGCATGGAGCTCGTTCTGCCGGTCGGCATAGGCATTGAAGGCCTCGACGAGCTCGGCATTCGTGATGACATGGGGCGGGCGGTACAGGCCGGTACCGGAGATGACGACGGGCGGGAATGATGCTTGCATGAGGAGGACGCCCTGTTGATTGACGAAGCCTGAAAGTTTATCGAGCCATGCTGGTGCGCCGCACTAGCATGGGGCCAATGATCGAAGACAACCTCCTCCCACCGGACGACGCGCTGCGCCTGACGCTGCACAACGAGGTGCACGCCCGCCCGCCGGCGCGACTGCGGCTGCCGGCCGTCATCGTCTACGTGGCCGTGCTGAACGACGGCATCACGCGGGCGGACGAGCATGCCCATCTGTGCCGGCTGCCCGGCCAGCGCGACCTGCCGGAAGAGGCACTGAACGCCAACTTCCTGCGCCTGCGCTGCGGCGAGTTCTCGCTGAAGTGGGAGCGCCATGCCGAGTTCACGCGCTATTCGGTGGTCCAGCCGCTGCCGGCCGATGCACAGGCGAGTGCGCAGGCTCTGGACGCGCTGGCCCTGCGCGTCGCGCCGGACTGGCTCAGCCGCATCCCGGGCCGCACCTTCGCGGCGATCAAGCTCGTCATGGCCGAGCGGGTGCTGACCTTCGCCCCCAGCGCGCTGGCCGAAGCGCAGGCCTGGTTCGGCGCCCATGCCGTCGTCGCCTCCACGATGGGCGGGCATTCCCTGGTCGTGACCGACTTCTGCCTGCGCGCCAGTGGCTTCGAGCACATCGTCGTGTTCGCCGAACCCGGCACGCCCGAGACCCGCGCCGGACGCATCTGCCAGCGCCTGCTGGAGCTGGAGACCTACCGCCTGATGGCCCTGCGCGGACTGCCGGCGGCGAAGTCGCTGGGCGGCACGCTCGCCGAGGTCGAGGCGACGCTGGCCGCCATCACGGCGCGGCTGGAACAGCGCGGCGCCTCCGAGGCCGAGTTGCTGGACGACCTGATCTCGACGGCCGCGCGCATCGAACATGCGACGGCCGAGCACCAATACCGCTTCGGCGCGACGCAGGCTTACCACGGCATCGTCGAGACGCGGCTGGCCGAGCTTCACGAGGGCAAGGTGGCCGGCGTGCAGACGCTGGGCGAGTTCATGCAGCGCCGGTTGTCACCAGCCATCGCGACCGTCAGCGCCACGGCGCAGCGGCTGGCCAGCCTGTCGCAGCGCATCACGCGGGCCAGCGCGCTGCTGCGCACGCGTGTCGACATCGCGACCGAATCGCAGAACCAGCAGCTGCTGGCCCAGCTCAACAGCGGCCAGCGCACGCAGCTGCGCATGCAGGCGACGGTGGAGGGGCTGTCCATCGCGGCCATCACGTATTACGTCGTCAGCCTGCTGCTCTACTTCTTCAAGGCGCTGAAGGCCGAGGGCTGGCTGCCGTTCAGCCCGGAGCTGGCCGCGGGCGCGGCGATTCCGGTCGTGCTGCTGGCCGTGTGGCAGACGACACGACGCATCCACCGCAAGTTCTTCAGCCACTGACCCTGCGTAGAATCAATCACCGGGCCCAAATTTTGTCTTCGGCCCGGCGCGTTGCAGCCAGCAACGCGGCGGCCTCCCCGGCCGCGGAGGGCGCCCTGCCCTCATGCCGAAGCAAGTCAAGCGCTCGCAGCCCAGGTCGCGCACTGCCTAACGCGCGCCGCAACTGTGAACTTGAACCATGGAAATCTTCGACTACGACAACATCCTGCTGCTGCCGCGCAAATGCCGCGTGGACAGCCGCTCCGACTGCGACACCTCCGTGCAGTTCGGCCCGCACCGCTTCAAGCTGCCGGTCGTGCCGGCCAACATGAAGACGGTGCTGGATGAGCCGATCACCGAGATGCTGGCCCGCGAGGGCTATTTCTACGTGATGCACCGCTTCGACCTGGACAGCCTGGCCTATGCCCGCTCCATGCGCGACAAGGGGTTGATCGTGTCCCTGAGCGTCGGCGTGAAGCCGGCCGACTACGAGTTGGTCGACCGGCTCGCCGCGGAAGGCGTGGGCGCCGACTACCTGACCATCGACATCGCCCACGGCCATGCAGACAGCGTGCAGCGCATGATCGCCCACATCAAGCAGAAGCTGCCCGACACCTTCGTCATCGCCGGCAATGTCGGCACGCCCGAAGGCGTCATCGACCTGGAGAACTGGGGCGCCGACGCGACCAAGGTCGGCGTAGGGCCGGGCAAGGTCTGCATCACGCGGCTCAAGACCGGCTTCGGCACCGGCGGCTGGCAGCTGTCGGCGCTGAAGTGGTGTGCCCGCGTGGCGACCAAGCCCATCGTGGCCGATGGCGGCATCCGCCATCATGGCGACATCGCCAAGAGCGTGCGCTTCGGCGCGTCGATGGTGATGATCGGCTCGCTGTTCGCCGGCCACGAGGAGTCACCCGGCAAGACCGTCGAGGTCGACGGCAAGCTGTTCAAGGAGTACTACGGCTCGGCATCCGACTTCAACAAGGGCGAGTACCGCCACGTCGAGGGCAAGCGCATCCTGGAGCCGGTCAAGGGCAAGTTCGCCGACACGCTGCGCGAGATGCAGGAGGACCTGCAGAGCTCGATCTCCTATGCGGGCGGGACGCAACTGGCCGACCTGAAGAAGGTGAACTACGTGATCCTGGGTGGTGAGAACGCGGGTGAACACCTGTTCATGTGATCGCCGCAGGCGAGCACCTCTTCATGTGAAGCTCAGCGCAAGGTAAGGGCCACTTCAAAGCCTGGATCGACGTTGCGCATTTCCAGCCGGCTGCCATGGGCCTCGGCCACCAGCCGGCACAGGCACAGCCCCAGCCCCACGCCGCCGCCATGGCGAGTGCGGGCCTCGTCCGGGCGATAGAAGGGCTGACCCAGATTCGGCAGCGCATCGGGCGGCACGCCGGGGCCGAAGTCGCGCACGGTCAGGCGCACGCCCTGCCCCACCCGTTCGAGCCTGAGTTGCACTAGACCACGCGCCGCATCGTTGTGGCGCAACGCGTTCTGCACGAGGTTGCGCAGGCAGAGCTGCACGCGCAGCCGGTCCAGCTTCAACATCGGCAGGTCGGGCTCGATGTGCAGTTCCACACCCGGCTGCGCCTGCTCCCGAGCCAGCTCGGCCACGTCACAGTCCGACAGCTGCAGCGAGCTGTGCCCGCTGCCCAGCCGTTCGCTTTCCAGCAGCGCGCTGATGAGGTCGCGCATCTGCGCCAGTTCCTGCAGCAACGCATCGCGCGACGCGCCCTCGCCCACCAGCTCGGCATGCAGCCGCGCCCGGGTCAGCGGGCTGCGCAGTTCGTGGCTGATCGCCAGCAGCAACGCGCGCTTGCCGTCCAGCATGGCCTGGATGTCGGCGGCCATCTGGTTGAAGCGCATGGCCAGGTCGCCGATCTCGTCGCCATGGATGACCGGCACGCGGTGCGAGAACTCGCCGCGGCGGAAGGCCTCGGCGCCCAGGGCCAGCGCATGAAGCGGCTGCACCATGTGGCGGATCATGCCGAAGGCGCAGCCCGTGACCAGCAGCAGCGCAGGCACGGCCCACAGCAAACCATAGGGGCTCTCGCGGGAGTTCCACAGGATGACGCTGCTGACGAGGGCCAGCACCAGGAAGACGCCGATCAGCCGCGCGCCCAGCGAATACTTGAAGCGGGCATGGTGGCGGTGCCAGCGCTGGTGCCAGCGGTGGTGCACGCGCCAGCGGTACTGCTGGTCTCGACGCATGCGCTTCATGCGTTGCATGCGCTTCTTCTGCCGGCGCTCCCAGCGCTCGCGCCAACGGTGGTCGTAGGGGTGATGCCTCAAGAAGCACGCTCCGGGAGGGCGAAACAGTAGCCCGCATTGCGCAGCGTCTTCAGTGCCACCAGCGGCTCCAGCTTGCGGCGCAGCCGGCTGACGAGGATGTCCACCGCCCGCGTGAACAGCTCGGCCTCCTGTCCGCGCAGCCGGTTCAGGATGTCGTCGCGCGAGAACACCTTGCCGGGCTCGCGGGCCAGCATCAGCAGCAGCTCGTACTCGGTGCCGGTCAGCTCGACGGGCCCGTTCGCGCACCTCACCTCGCGGCGCGTCATGTCGATCTCCAGACCGTCGAAGCACAGCTTGTTGGTGGCCTGCGGCTGGGACGGTGCGGCCGCAGGTGCGAAGCGTGTCCGTCGCAGGATGGTCTGCAGCCGCGCCGCCAGCTCGCGGGGCTCGAAAGGCTTGGGCAGGTAGTCGTCGGCGCCCAGCTCCAGGCCGACGACGCGGTCCGTCAGGTCGCCGCGCGCGGTCAGCATCAGCACGGGGATGTCGCGCCACGCGTCGGTACCGCCACGCAGCCGCCTGCAGAATTCGAAGCCGTCCATCTCGGGCAGCATGCCGTCGAGGATGAGGGCATCGAAGCGCTCGGCAGCGAGCCGCGCCAGCGCCTCGCTGGGCCGCGTGACGGCTTCCAGCTGCAGGTCAAAGCGGGCCAGGTATTGCGCCAGCGGGCCGGCCAGCGCCTCGTCGTCGTCGATCAGCAGCAGTCGGTGCATGCCGCGATTATTTGGGCAGGTCCTTCATCGGCAAGCTCAGGCATCGTCGCGCGCGTGCCGGCCCAGGCGGCGCGTCATGAAGCGCAGCGCCTGGCGCTGTTCGGCGTCCAGCGAGTCGAAGAAGTCGGCAAACGCGGCGACCAGGCCCGGGCCGGCGGCGCGCAGCGCGTCCAGCTTGGCGTCCAGCAGCTGCTGGGCCGGCTCGCGGGCGAAGGTCTCGCCGGCGATGAGGCTGGCCAGCTCCGGGCCGCGCGCCGCCTGCTTCAGCGCATCGCGCTGGCGCCGGAGCTGCTCGAGCCAGGCGGCGAGGCGGCGTTGCTGGCCGTCGTCCAGGTCGAGCTTGCGGCCGACCCTGGCGGCGAGGAGATGGGCAAAGCCGTCGGCATGACGGCCGACGTGATGGCCATGGCCAAAGTGGTGGTGAAACTCGTGATGCGCATGCCAGCGGCGAAAAAAGTTCATGGGGTGCTCTGTCGGTTGGGATGGCGCCCATGATTCCGGCGGCCCCTCGACGGAGCATCTCGCCGCGGTATCGCCGGGTTTCGTTTTGTATCGCCCCTCAGGGGCGCCCCGTAAAATCGCCGGCCCTGCCTACCGCCCGTCCGAGACTGCCCCGTGACCGAACTTGCCAAGTCCTTCGAACCCGCCGCCCTGGAAGCCCACTGGGGCCCGAAGTGGGAGGCCGCCGGCCTGTACGAGCCGACGCTGGACCCGGCCAAGCCCTCCTTCAGCATCCAGCTGCCGCCGCCCAATGTGACGGGCACGCTGCACATGGGCCATGCCTTCAACCAGACGGTGATGGACTCGCTGACGCGCTACCACCGCATGAAGGGCGACAACACGCTGTGGGTGCCGGGCACCGACCACGCCGGCATCGCCACGCAGATCGTCGTCGAGCGCCAGCTGCAGGCCGCCGGCCAGAGCCGCCACGACCTCGGCCGCAAGAACTTCGTCGCCCGCGTGTGGGACTGGAAGCAGGAAAGTGGCAACACCATCACCAGCCAGATGCGCCGCCTGGGCGACTCGGTCAGCTGGGGCCACGAATACTTCACGATGGACGAGAAGCTCTCGAAAGTCGTTGTCGAGACCTTCGTGCGCCTTTACGAGGAAGGCCTGATCTATCGCGGCAAGCGGCTGGTCAGCTGGGACCCGGTGCTGCAGTCCGCCGTGTCGGACCTGGAGGTGTCTTCCGAAGAGGAAGACGGCTCGCTGTGGCATATCCGCTATCCACTCGCTGACGGTTCGGGTTCGCTCGTCGTCGCCACGACGCGCCCCGAGACCATGCTGGGCGACGTGGCCGTCATGGTCCACCCCGAGGACGAGCGCTACGCGGCGCTGATCGGCAAGCTCGTCAAGCTGCCGCTGACGGATCGCGAGATCCCCGTCATCGCCGACGACTACGTGGACCGCGAGTTCGGCACCGGCGTCGTCAAGGTCACGCCGGCCCACGACACCAATGACTACGCCGTCGGCCAGCGCCACGGCCTGCCGATGATCTCGGTACTCGACCTGCAGGCCCGCATCAACGACAACGCCCCCGAGACCTACCGCGGCCTGGACCGCTTCGTCGCCCGCAAGCGCGTCGTTTCGGACCTCGAAGCACAAGGCCTGCTCGTCGAGGTCAAGAAGCACAAGCTGCAGGTGCCGCGCTGCGAGCGCACCGGCCAGGTCATCGAGCCCATGCTGACCGACCAGTGGTTCGTCGCCGTCACCAAGCCGAGCGCCGACGGCAAGAGCATCGCCGACAAGGCGATTGCCGCCGTCGACACCGGCGCCGTCAAGTTCCATCCCGAGCAGTGGGTCAACACCTACAACCACTGGATGGGCAATCTGCAGGACTGGTGCATCTCGCGCCAGCTGTGGTGGGGCCACCAGATCCCGGCCTGGTACGGCACGGGCGGCGAGCTCTTCGTCGCGCGCAGCGAGGAAGAGGCCCAGGCCCGCGCCAAGGCCGCTGGCTACCTCGGCGAGCTGACCCGCGACCCCGACGTGCTGGACACCTGGTACTCGTCGGCGCTGGTGCCCTTCTCGACGCTGGGCTGGCCCGAGAAGACGCTGGAGCAGGAACTCTTCCTGCCGTCCTCCGTGCTCGTGACCGGCTACGACATCATCTTCTTCTGGGTCGCCCGGATGATCATGATGACGACGCACTTCACCGGCCAGGTCCCGTTCAAGGACGTCTATATCCACGGCCTCGTGCGCGACTCGCAGGGCCAGAAGATGAGCAAGTCCGAAGGCAATGTGCTGGACCCGGTCGACCTCATCCAGGGCTGCGACCTGGAGACGCTGACGAAGAAGTCGACGACCGGCCTGCGCAAGCCCGAGACGGCGCCCAAGGTCGCCGCGCGCGTGAAGAAGGAATTCCCCGACGGCATGCCGGCCTATGGCGCCGACGCGCTGCGCTTCACGATGGCGAGCTACGCGTCCCTCGGCCGCAACATCAACTTCGACACCAAGCGCTGCGAGGGCTACCGCAACTTCTGCAACAAGCTCTGGAACGCGACGCGCTTCGTGCTGATGAACACCGAGGGCCAGGACTGCGGCCTCGCGCATGAGCAGGGCGGCTGCCCGCCCGGCTACAACAAGTTCTCGCACGCCGACCGCTGGATCACGAACGAGCTGCAGCGCGTGGAAGCCACCGTGGCCCAGGGCTTCGCCGAGTACCGCCTCGACAACGTCGCCAACGCGATCTACAGCTTTGTCTGGGACGAGTACTGCGACTGGTACCTCGAAATCGCCAAGGTGCAGATCCAGACCGGCGACGAGGCGCAGCAGCGCGCAACGCGCCGCACGCTGATCCGCGTGCTGGAAACGACGCTGCGCCTGCTGCACCCGATCGCGCCCTTCATCACCGAGGAACTGTGGCAGACCGTCGCCCCCGTCGCCGGCCGCAAGGCGGTGGACTACATCGGCCAGGCGCCCTACCCGGTCGCCCAGCCGGAACGCATCGATGCGGCCGCCGACGCGTGGGTGGCGCAGCTGAAGGACGTCGTCGGCACGACGCGCAGCCTGCGCAGCGAGATGGCGCTCAGCCCCGCCGAGCGCGTGCCGCTGCTGGTCGGTGGCGACCTGAGCTTCCTGGCCGAAGCCGCCGCCGTGCTGAAGGTGCTGGCCAAGCTGAGCGCCGTCGAGCTGATTGCCGACGAGGCCGAGTTCGCCAAGCAAAGCGCCACGTCGCCGGTGCTCGTACATGGCGCGGCCAAGCTGGCGCTGAAGGTGGAGATCGACGTCGAGGCCGAGCGTGCCCGCCTGACCAAGGAAGCGACGCGGCTGGAAGGCGAGATCACGAAGGCCGAGGCCAAGCTCTCCAACGAGAGCTTCGTCGCCCGCGCGCCGACCGCCGTCGTCGAGCAGGAGCGTGCCCGCGTGGCGGGCTTCAGGGAAACGGTCGTCCGCCTGCGCGAACAGCTCGCGCGACTGCCTCAGTAATAGATCGCCGCCTTCGGGGCCTTCGTCGGAGCCTTGGCGCCGCCGGGCGGCGGGCCCAGCAGTTCGTCGATGCCGCGCGCCACGGCCCAGGCGGCGCGCACGCGTGACTCGCGCGTCGTGCCGGCCAGGCGCGGCGTCACCTGCAGCGACGCGAGGCCACGCAGCGGCCGGCCGGACTCCAGCCAGCCGGGCTCCAGGCTGTCGAACCAGGCCGCCAGCAGCTTGCCGCTGCGAAGGCTGCGCGCCAGCGCCACCTCGTCCACCAGACCGGACTGGCTCAGCCCCACCAGCACCTGGCCGGGCTTGACGCCCTCCAGCTGACGCTCGCCGACGATGCCGCGGTAGCGGTCGAAGTAAGGCAGCAGCAGCACGAGGCCGTCGCTCTGCGTGAACAACTGGCTCAGGCTCGTCGCCTCGATGCCCCAGCGCGCCCACGTCGAATCGCTGGGATGCAGGCCGGGGTCATAGCCGATGACGCGCGTGCCGAAGGCGTGCAGCAACTGCGTCAGCACCTGGGCGGTGGGTGTCAGGCCGAGCAGGCCGATCGTCGAGCAGCCCAGTTCGCGACCGACCTTCAACCCGTCGCTGCCTTCGACGGGCACGCGCCGCAGCAGGCTCAGCAGCGCGCCGACGGCGAACTCCGCTTCCGCGCTGGCGGTCGACGCCTGCGAACGCACCACCTCCACACCGGCCCTGCGGCAGGCCTCGACGTCGATGTTGTCGGCGCCACCGCTGGCCCGGCCGATGGCGCGCAGGCCGGGCACCGACCTCAGCAGCTCCGCATCGACGCGGACCTCCGGCGGAGCGATCAGTGCACGGGAGTCCTGCAGCGCCTCGGCCAGCCCGGCCGCGTCACCCACGAGTTCGGGCGCAAAGCGTGCGTCGTGGCGCTCGGCCAGCCACTGCACGACGTCGGCTTCCAACGGTTCCAGTATCAGGACGGTCATGTGTTTTTGTGGCCGACTCAGGGGGCAAAACCGTCACAACCCCCGTGACACAATCCCCAGCGACCCCTAGCAACCAGTGTACCCATGGCCTCCTTGTCCAAATCGCCGATCCAGAAAGCCATCTTCCCGGTCGCCGGCCTGGGCACGCGTTTCCTGCCAGCCACCAAGGCCCAGCCCAAGGAGATGCTGCCCGTCGTCGACAAGCCGCTGATCCAGTACGCCGTCGAAGAAGCCTATGAAGCCGGCGTGCGCGAAATGATCTTCGTGACCGGCCGCCACAAGCGGCCCATCGAGGACCATTTCGACATGACCTTCGAATTGGAGGTCGCGCTCGAGAACGCCGGCAAGCAGGAGCTGCTGGACGTCGTGCGCAGCGTGAAGCCCAACGACATGGAGTGCATCTACGTGCGTCAGGCCCAGGCCCTGGGCCTCGGCCACGCCGTGCTGTGCGGTCAGCGCCTGATCGGCAACGAGCCCTTCGCCGTGCTGCTGGCCGACGACCTGATGGTCGACCCACAGCCCGGTCGCGGCATCCTGAAGCAGATGGTCGAGCAGTTCGCCGACTGGCGCGCCTCCATCCTCGCCGTGCAGGAAGTGCCGGCCGAGCACACGCGCCGCTACGGCATCGTCGCCGGCACCCAGGTCAACGACAACGTGATGGACGTGACCCGCATCGTCGAGAAGCCCGCCCCCGAGGACGCCCCGTCGCGCCTGGGCGTGGCCGGCCGCTACATCCTGACGCCCGGCGTCTTCCACGAGATCGCCAACCAGCCGCGCGGCGTGGGTGGTGAGATCCAGCTGACCGACGGCATCGCCGGCCTGCTGCGCCGCGAGAAGGTGTTCGCCTACCGCTACGAAGGCAAGCGCTACGACTGCGGCAGCAAGGAAGGCTTCCTGCAGGCCAATGTCGAACTGGCCCTGGCCCACCCGCAGCTGGGTCCGGGCTTCAAGGACTTTCTGAAGGCCCTGCCGATCTGATCAGCGCCGTCTCAGCACGTGGATGAACTCGGCGCCAGCGGTCTCCTGCTGCACCAGCTCATTGCCCGTCTGACGCGCGAAGGCCTGGAAGTCGCGCATCGACCCCGGGTCGGTCGCCACGACACGCAGCAGGTCGCCGCTGTGCATCTCGGCCAGCGCCTTCTTGGCCTTCAGGATGGGCAGCGGGCAGTTCAGGCCCCGGGTGTCGATCTCGCGTTGGACGTCCATCTGTCTATTCTCGTTTGAGATCCAGCCACTGCGGCTCGATGCCTTTTGAGCGTAGCCAGGTCGCCAGCGCCTGGCCCGTGCCCTGCGGCCAGCAGCGTACGTCCTCGGGTGCGATCAGCTTGTACTCGGCCAGCTCGGGCGACAGCATGATCTCGCCGCGCGCCTGGGCATGGTAGGCAATGATGATCTGGTTCATGCGCTGGAAGTCCCAGACGCCCAGCAGCTGCAGTGCATCGACCTGCAGCGAGGTTTCCTCGGCGATCTCGCGGCGGATACCGTCCTCGGGGGTCTCGCCTGCCTCCATGAAGCCCGTGATCAGGCCGAAGAAGCGCCCCGTCCAGCCCGCATTGCGCGCCAGCAGCACCTGGCCGCCGCGGTCGACGCATTCGACGACGGCGGCCAGCACCGGCGTCGGGTTGTTCCAGTGCGTCCAGCCACAGGCCGGACAGCGCAGCCGCGTCTTGTCGCCGCCGTCCTCGGCCAGACTGATCGCGGCCAGCGGCGTCGCACAGTCGGGACAGAAGCGCGGTTCTTTCACGCCGGGAAGACGCCCGTGGACAGGTAGCGGTCGCCGCGATCGCAGACGACGAAGACGATAGTCGCGTTCTCGACCTGCCTGGCGATCTGCAGCGCGACCCAGCAGGCACCCGCCGCCGAGATGCCGGCGAACAGGCCTTCCTCGCGGGCCAGGCGGCGCGCCATGTCCTCGGCGTCGGCCTGGCTCACCAGCACCAGTTCATCCACGCCTCGGGGATCGTAGATCTTGGGCAGGTAGGCCTCGGGCCATTTGCGGATGCCGGGGATGCGCGAGCCCTCGGCCGGCTGCGCGCCGATAATGCGTACGGCCGGGTTCTTCTCCTTCAGGAAGCGCGACGTGCCGGTGATGGTGCCAGTCGTGCCCATGGCGCTGACGAAGTGGGTGATGCGGCCGTCCGTGTCCGCCCACAGTTCCGGGCCGGTGGTCTCGTAGTGCACGCGCGGGTTGTCGGGGTTGGCGAACTGGTCCAGGACGCGGCCCTTGCCTTCCCGGGCCATCTGCTCGGCCAGGTCGCGGGCGTATTCCATGCCGCCGGTCTTGGGCGTCAGGATGAGTTCGGCACCGAAGGCCTTCATCGTCTGCGCGCGCTCGATGGACAGGTCCTCCGGCATGATGAGCACCATGCGGTAGCCACGGATGGCGGCGGCCATGGCCAGTGCGATGCCGGTGTTGCCCGACGTCGCCTCGATCAGCGTGTCGCCGGGCCGGATCTCGCCGCGCTCCTCGGCACGCTTGATCATGCTGATGGCCGGGCGGTCCTTCACGGAGCCCGCCGGATTGTTGCCCTCCAGCTTGGCCAGGATCACATTGCCGCGTGCGTCCGGGCCGGGCAGGCGTTGCAGTCGCACCAGCGGCGTCTTGCCGATGACGTCTTCGAGGGTCGGATAGTTCATGGCGGACGATTGTGGCAGCGAGGCCAAGACCCAAGGCTTTGCGAGTGCATAATCCAGCGCCTCGCTGCAACGGCGAGACAGCAGTTTCCGACGGGCCCGGGTGGCGAAATCGGTAGACGCAGGGGACTCAAAATACCACGGGGGCACTTTCCAGTGCATTTTGAGTGTCTCGGACGGTGGTTCGAGACTACATCGGGAGATGTGACAAATGCACGCAACCTCTTGTTCCACCATTGGTTTTTGCCCTTCACGGCGCAGTTCAGCGACTCGCACGCACTGCTTCCGCTGGAAAGCCTGGTCAGCGTTCTAAACGACTGCAATCGGTAGTTCTGGAAAAAGGCTGGAAAGGCTAAAACCAAGCGTGGAGTTAGCCGCACAAAGAACTAGCACCCATGAGACCTTTCCAGTAAAATGGCCTCATGGCACGCACCAAAACCACCGCAAGCACTGAAGCGCTCACCTTCAACAGCGAGGTCGAGGCAGGCCGCCTGCCCTACGCCGGCAACTCCCCGGAGAAGCAATACAGGCACGCCAGCGTGCGCGGGTTCTACGTCAGCGTGTCCAAGCCGGACGCCCAGGGGATGGTGCGCCGCTGGTATGTCGTGCGTTACGGTGAGAAGAACGCCAAAGGCGAGACCGTTGACACCAAGAAGAAGCTGGGCGAGTGCGGCCTGCTGGGCTACGGCAAAGCCCTCCAGATGGCAACCGCCGCCATGGAGCGCGGACGCGAGGCACGAGCGACCGGCAAGGCTGTCCTGCCCACGCTCAAGGAAGCGTTCGAGGACTACATCGAGTTCAAGAGCGAGCATGTCGCCAAAGACAAGCGGCTGAAGCCACGCACCATCGAGGACTACCGCAGCCGGTTCGAACTCGTGCCCGTGGAGTGGCACAGCCGACCCATCGACGAACTCACAGCCGAGGAGTGGGGCCGGTTGCGCACTGAGTGCGTCACGGTGCGTAGCTTCGAAGCACGCGGCCGGAAGCCCGTCAGCGAGAGCCGGTTCGACGTCCTGCTCAAGGGTCCCATCTCGGGCCTGTATCGGCGCCAGCGCGACACGCTGCACCCGACGCTCGAGAACCCAGTGCCTAAGCTGCGGCAGCGCGGCCAGCTGTCCTCACGTGTCGAGAAGCACGACTTCATCAGCACGGAGAAGCTGCCGGCGGTGTGGAACTTCTTGGAAACAGAGATGCGCGCTCCGCAGCGCGACATTGCTCGCATTGGCTTGTTCACAGGCTGGCGCAAGCAGCTGATGTGCGCAATTCCTCTTGACCGCATCAAGCCCGCGAAGCGGGCGGTGGAGTGGCGTGACACCGACGAGGGTGGGCCGTATGCCGAGAAGGATGGCAGCAAGTTCGACTACCCCATCAGCGACATCCTCTGGGACCTGGTGTTCGCGCCGCGGCTTGCGACGGTGAAGCCCGGACAGAAGTACCTCATCGAATCGGGCCGGAATCCGGGCGAGCCGTTCTCTGATATCAGAGACAGCCTTTGCCAGATGGACGACATCGCCGAGGTGCACATCAGCTGCCACGTGCTGCGCAAAACATTTGCAACGCTCGCGCCGGCCAGCGGTGTGCCCCAGCGCACCATCAGCCACCTGATGATGCACAAGACGAGCGCGGCGGCTGGTGCTTCCTCGATGACGGCGGGGTATCAGAAGCGCGACTTTGCGAGCATGAAGCAAGGCGCCAACCAGTTCGCCGAATGGCTTGCAGCACAGGTCGGAGCAAAGCCGAAGGCGGTTGAAGTTGAGGGCATTTCTGGCGACAAGATGGCCCAGCTGCAGAAGCTGGCGGAGATGCCTGACGAGGTGCTTGCCAAGCTGTTGAAGCTGTCCGAGGCGCTGAAGTGATGACGGAGGGCGCGGCCGTTGGGTTCATTGACAGCAGAGACGGGATGCTCGCAGCGATGATTCACGGGGTCGCGCACTACTTCGAGGGCGTGCCGGCCATGGCGCTAACACTCCATGTCTACGGGTACCGCTACCTGGTCGAGCCACCAAGTGAGGAGGGCTGGCCTGACTGGGCCGAGACAGACGCCCGGCTTTACCTGGACGTCAACGAGGAACTGCGGCAAATCCGCGAAACGGTTGCAGAGCGTCAGCTTGGCCAGCCTGATATTGGCCCCAGCGCGCTCGAGGCGCTAGCTGAACCCATAGACCCTAAACGCCAGCGCTACACGGCCTGATGTCAGCAATAACACCCCACCCCTTCAGCGTCGGCTACATGGAAGTCCACATCGCCGACGACACACCGGGCCCTGGGTTGTTCACAGAGGCCTGGCGGCTGCTTTCAGCTGCGGGCGTTGCCCGCTGCGACCTCTTCCCCTACGGCCGGGACAACGAGGGCCCCTGGTTGCAGTGCTTTGTCATCATCGAAGGGCAGCGCCTGGTTGAGGACACCTACGACCTGTGGAAGTCCGGCATCGACCTGCAGGGGCAAGCTGCGCTGCTTGCAGGCCAGCTTGAGCGCCTGGCCGTCCGGCTAACACCCTAGACCGCGGCTCCCTACACCCCTTGTTGGCAACTCACTGCTAACAAGGAGGACCCCACGGAATACACCCCACCAAAACTGGACCTGCTGCGTGTTGACATGCTCGCCCAAGCTGTGCTGCTGCCAGCGGTTGAGCACCTTGCACGGGCAGGCGCCCGGCACATCGAAATCACTGAGCACAAAGAACGGCTCACTGGCGGCAATTGGTTGTTCGCAGTCGTGCTTTGGAAGCACAAGCGCTACCAGCTGGACACAGCAAAGATTGCCTACGAAAGCTGGACCGAGAACGTCGTTGCGATGGCTGGTCTCATGTTCGTGCTCGCAGCGCAGCTGAGGACAAAGAGGCCATAGGCCCATCTGCTCCCATTCATTGATTCCATTCAAGCCCGCCGCGTGCGGGCTTTTTCTTTGGGACTAAGGGTACGTCCCTATGCGTTTGACCGTCATTTGATAACAGCGGTGTCTTTACTTGGTATCAGCACAGATAACACGCTGACCAACAACAAACACAACGGAGATATCGAATGACCCTCGAGCAACTGAAAGCCAAGCACGCTGAGACCAAGGCCGAGATGCTGCGCCTCTACAAGCAAACGGCACCCTGCGCCAAATACAAGAACGAACTCCAGGTTGCCGCCGCCATCGGCGCTGCTGACCGTGCGCTTGACCGCCTGCGCGAAGAAATCTACTGGGCAGCTGTTCGTGCTGGCTTGGGCTACGACCGGGCTGTTGCTGAGTGCCGGGCTCTTTGAACACAACGGAGACGACCAATGATTGACTACCACAACCTGTATCCCGAAGCCTACGAAGCAGGAGCGAAGGCACTGCTTGACTTCAACTGCGATGTAGCCGGGCGCCGTGAGGCTTTCGACCGCATCAACCAGCAACCAGGCTACGGAGAGCAGGCTGCTTTCGTGCAGGGCTGGATGGACGCCGAGCGCAAGGCTGAAGAAGAAGCCAAGTTCTACGGCTACTGCTAACAAAACACCCCTAGCCGCAGGGGACTACTGCGGCACTCACAACCACAACAACACGCTCAGGAGGAGCAATGCAAACAAATCAACTGCCAACAACTTGGCCTGACAACAGCAAGAAGCCGCATGCCGACAAGGTGGCTGCAATCAAGAAGACCTGTGAGGCTGTGCGCCGCCGCGGCAACTTCGCCGAGCAGCACCCAGTTGCCTACAGCGCAGGCTTCCAGGCCTGGCGCGACTTCAAGGACAGCAAGGCCAGCCGCTTCGATGCCTTTGACCGCATCAACCTCCAGCTGACCTATGGTGCACAGGCCGCTTTCGTGGATGGCTGGACGGACGCTTGCGAGCAAGGGGGTGTCCAATGATTGGCCGCAAAGTCATCCCTGACACCCACACCTTCGCCCCGCTGGGCAACTACTACGGCGGCGTGAGCGTCTTCACCTTTGAAGACAAGCGCTTCCTGGCACTGGGCGACGTCGCTTCAGGTGGCTGCATTGAAGTCAGCGAAGCCTTCTACCAGGCCTTTCTCACTGAGTTCGCCGCACTTGGCATCGGCTTCCTGGACCAAGACGTTGAGTACACCATCTGCGAGCGCACTGGCGAGGCAGTGGCTGATGACAAGTGGACGTTCGAGAACGAGGTGGACGACATCGTCCATCGCTGGGTTGGCGACTGCGGGCACACCTACTGGAACACGGAAGAGGACTACTACGTCGACCTGCCCCAAGGCAACGTGCGTGCTGACCGCGTGGTCAAGGCTCGCGCTGAAGTCAATGAGCGGTTCAAGGGCTCCCGCTACCGCGCCCACATCAGCTGCGGAGGGGGCAACCAATGAACGCCGGGCAAGAACGCTTCTACGTGGGTCTTGATGGCAGCTTCGATTGGAAGCATCCATCGCTGGCCAAGAAGGGGGACAAGGACTGCACCGACATGCCTCCGCGAATGTTCCAGCTGTTCATGGAGCGCGTGGGTCGCAAGTTCTGCAAGCCCGCCGAAGCCCTGAACCTGGCCAGCCAAGACTGACAACAAAACCACACTGGAGACAACCCAATGAGCCGCACAACTACCGCACTTCTGACCTGCGCCAGCTTCGAGCAGGGCCATGCGCAGCCACTCCTACGCCTGAACACCTGGCTGACTCTGGAGGGCTTCAGCACCTTGAAGCAAGTCCACGACTACCCCCTGATGCTGCTTGGCGAGTGGAAGCACTTCCCTGAAGCTGACTTCATCGACCTTGTTGCCAGCCTCGAATGGGAGGCACCGGAGGGGGTCAGCCTCGCGTTCTGCGTCGACGAGGGCTGGGGTGAGGGCATCCCCCATGCCGCCAACCCGACCACTCCGCAGGGCCGCCGCTCCCTGAAGGACGCCCTGGGCTACGACCTCATCCAGAACTGACAACAACCCGCCCCGCTGTCGATTGCACAGCACCTGATGTTGAAAGCACAGCGGGGCCTCTTTGAAGACAAGAACAATGACTATCAACGAACTCATCGCGCAGGCCGAGACAGCCCGCAAGCACCTAGGAGGCGACGCCCTGGTCGTCTTGGAAACAGCGACCAGCCCCACCATGGACGACATCCAGGAGACCTACTGCGCTGACTGGCCCGGCTGCTTGGTCCTGTCGGCAAAGCCACCGACCGATTGACCCCAACACCTGTGACCAATGCCCGCCTCCCGGCGGGCTTCTTCATACCCGCAAAACTAGAATCGCACCATGGGACAAGTTCTTCAGTTCAAGAGACCTGCTGCTGCCAACAAGACCACCACGGAGGCGCCTGCTGCCCCTGTGGGCGCAACCCTTGCTGACAACGGGGCCTGGAGCCCTGCAGAGGTGCCTGCGCTTGACGCTGCTGTCCTCGAGCGGCTGGCCCATTTGGTCGCAGAAGCTGAGCGCCTGCCCGTGCACGAATACCTGGTCACAGAGGACGACTTCGCCGAGTTCGGCGCACAGGACTTTGTTGACATGAGCCGTCTCTACAAGGCGCTCGGTGCCCCGGAACTGGTGAGCCTCGATTCAGTGTCGTGGCGACGTGTGCACCTGGCTATCGCGACGGTCGCGGTGCCTGCTTTCAAGCTGCTGACCAAGCCGAAGTCGACGCAGGCCAACCGGTGGAGGCAGCTGTCCCCTGCCATGGTCAGCTATGTCGAGGCTGTCGCCCGAGGCACGGCCAGTGCCGAGGACTGGCGGGCTGTCCACGAAGAACACCAGCGCGTTTACGGGCACCTGCCCATGCACTCGGGAGAGTGAGTCAGTCCGGGTTGCGCACCCGGTACCAGTCGACCAGGACCATATCCGCGGCCTCGCTCACGCCGTGGTCTTCGCCGCTGTCGCCATCTTCTGACCAGTCCCACCCCCAGGCGACCGAGCCGTCTGCTTGCATCTCGCAGTCGAACCGTGCCTCGGGCATGGAGGCCTTGAACTCGTTGGCGGTGTAGCGGGTGACCGTGTAGCCGTCCCGGAGGCAGTGCTGCGCCAAGCTGAACCAGCGGGCAGCGAGGGGGTCGGTGGCGTGGATTGCGAGCAGTTCGGATTCGTTGGTCATGGCTGGCCATGCTAGGGGCTGGCGAGGGGAAAAACTGGCTGCAAGGGGAGGTTCTCGCAACTTCTCAGCGGTTTTGAGAAGTTTCACGGGGTGTTTCACGCGGCTGGATGGGTGCCGCGGAGGGGTTGTTTTCAGGCGTGGAAAGGCGGTGCCTATACCGATAACACAACAACGCTCAGGAGAGCCCACCATGACCCAAGAGACCCAGCATCCGCACTACGCCCTGAACGAGGGCGAGGCCTGCATCACCCTGGCCTTCAAGCACAACGGCCAGCTGTATGAGACCGGCCACAAGTTCCACCACGACGGTGACATCGGACAGGCCACCAACTACGCCCGGTATCTGGCTGATGGAGCCAAGGTCACCATCGAAGGTGGTTGGACCATCCTGACCCACGACGACCTGCGCATCTTCGCCCGCCGTGACGGTACGGCTGCGCTCCAGTTTGCGCGCAACTGCGAGTGGGAAAGCCTGACCGAATACCCGGGCACTGACGAGGCCCTCGCTGACTTCAGCGCCCAGGTTGAGCGCATCGGTGGGGGTGCCCAATGAAGTACACCCCCGAACAGCTGCGCACCATGGCCAGGGAGTTCCTGGCTGCATATGCCGCCAACGACGCACGTTCGACCATTGTTCTCAACCGGTTGGCTGCCCGCGGCTACATGCCCTTGAGCACCCTGCGCGCTATCGAGCAACTTGCAGAAGGCGGTGCCCAATGAACCCCGGCTTCAAGCGCCTGCTCGCGCAGCAACTCATTGAAATCAAACTCGTTGCAGCCACGTTTGACTACAGCACCTTTGCTGGCAAGAGCGGCCCCCTGTCGGGCAGCGGCTGCCGTGAGCGGGCCAAGGCTCCAACCATGGTTGGTGGCAATGCTGTTCGTGTGGCCAAGCGGGGAGGTGCCCAATGAGCACTGACATCAAACGGGCCCTGCTCGCAGTTGCCAGCGCCAACCGCACCGCAGCCCCCACCTCCCGCACCAGCATGTCGGAAGAGGCCTGGCGCGCTCTGGTGGCAAAGAAGCTGGCCAGGTTGCCGGAGGCAGGTCCTCTGCCCCATGTACCGGTTGGCGAGTGGAAGGGAGGCAAGTGATGACAAACCTCTACGGGCTCAAGTGCCTGCTCTGGGGCTGCGCGCCCCAGTTTGTTCGCAACATCTACGGCGACGAAATCATCCAACGCGGCTACCGGCGCTCAATCTGGCGCTGCACCAGGTGCGGCACGGTCCAGGAACGGAACCACCTGCATCAGCCAAGCTGACCCCAACAGGCCCCGCTCACCGCGGGGCTTCTTCTTTTTGCGCTCAAACTGAAGATTAGGGAAAGTCCCTACAAATATCTGTCTCCAAACCCCGCAATACGCGGGGGTGTGGTGCCTACACGTTGAGTAGCCCGATAACAAAAAGGCTGCGCACAACACACAACCACACGGAGACATCCAATGCCCATGCCAGTCAAGAACTTCGCTGCCGTCAAAGACGCCGAGGTCACCCAACACACCCTCGCCTTCGTCTCGCGCATGCTCGCCGCAGCCGAAAACCAGGCCACCTGCCACTTCATCGTTGCCCACAAGTGGACGGGCGACGCGTACACCTTGCAGGTCTACCACTTCGAGGCTCACCACATCTACCAAGCTGGCTGCCCCCGCAGCATCCGGGGGTGGCTGGAGAGCATCGCTAAAGAGCGCAAAAACCTGAAGCTGCTCAACACAAACGAGGTGTTCCGCTTGCAGGTTGTGGAGGACCGAGACGCTACCGCCGTGGGCTGGGCTTGACTCTCATCTGGTCAGCCAACTCGATACACGCACACACCACCCCGGAGCACCTCGCAATGTCCTACCTGTACCTCACGCCCAACTACGCCTCACGCCGCAACGACCCCGCCTTTGACCATGTCTGGGCAACCATCGTCCACCCCTCAGCAGTCCAGCAGCACAAGGACTGGCTGGCCAAAGACCGCACCACCTCCCGCCAGGACCTCACCCTCGTCGACCCGCTCATCCTGTCCGCTGCCGAGAAGGTCGTCGCACTGGTAGCCAACAAGGCACTGCGTCCGCAGTTCAACTGCCCGGCTGGCTCCGACGAATTCCGCAGCCTGAAGGGCTTCCACCTGGCAGACACGTATGTCCGCCACGGTGCACTGCGGGAGGCTGGCCACTTTGACGCTGTCCAAGAGCAGATTGCTGGTGCCGTGCTGCTGCGTGCCGAGCGCATGCAGGGTGCCTTCCCCGAACCCCTCAACAGCCAAGGCCTGGCGCTGCTGGACATGCTGCTCATGGACGCAGTCCGTGCAATCAAACCGTTGCTCGCAAAGCAGGTCAGCATGCTCGACGAGGTGGCCCAATGAGCAGCTACCCATGCAGCTGGGATATCGACGACTGGCTGAAGGACCTGGGGCTCGACCCAGACTGCGACGCCTACATCTCGAACAACTTCGACAAGTCCGCACCAGAGAAGCCCTGGAACTGGGCACTCGAAGTCCGCATCCCCGCTGGCGACAACGCCGACGAATACCTGTGCGGCCTGGAAGCAGCCTGGCGCGACCAGTTCGGCGACGAGCCGGTTGAGTTCAAGGCCTACGAGCCGAAGCCAAAGTTTGGCGGCATGCTGACCCCACAGCTTCAAGCAGCTGTCGACAAAGCGGTCCAGCAAATCGCGATGAACGCCCTAAGTGAGGTGCTCAGGCCCAAAACAACCCTCACCAGCAGCGAACCCCTAACCTTTGAATCCATGAAGGCGGCCCGTGACAAGCTGAGGCTGATGGAAGCAGTAGCTGACTCTGGCAAAGCTATCCGAGATTCGGCTGCCGCCAACTGGCTTGCTGCAAACCGACCATACGACGACTTCTGACCCCCACGCCCCGCCCTTTGCAGGCGGGGCTTTTTGTTATCTACACCGTGCAAGGACTCGAACCCTCGAGCCTTTGACTACAAAGAGTGGCACCGCGGACGAGCCTATCCGCACCTTCAACCCCGAGGCAGGCTGAGCACAGGTCTTTGAAACCATGATTTGAGGAGCCAAGCGCCCGCAGCAGAAGAGGCGCGGAAAGGGCCAACGATGGCCACCCCAACACGGCGCGAGTTCCTCGCGCTTGGAGACTACAAGCACGCACGCAGGGCAGCTGAACTGCTCTTGCAAACAACCGAAGCCCCCACGTATGCCTTCAGCATCATCATCGGCGGGCTAGCCTGGGAGGCCGCTCACGCATGCGGCCTGTCTCGGACGCTCATCAAGAAGCTACGTGGTCGCAAAGAGCACGAAGGCCGCGGAGACGACGACGAGCGCATCGACACCGAGGGCGCTCTGGCTGAAATCCTCCTCGCTCATGTGCTGGACAAGGCTCCAGACGTCAGCATCGCTCCGTTGGTTGGTCACAAACCAGACTCGGGCGGGGTCGACATCACCCTGCAGGGTCATCGGCTGGACGTCAAGAGCGTAGGCCAGACCAAGACCTACATCAATATCAACGAATGGCAGCACGTCGGCAAGGCGGCTGCCGTTTATGTTCTGTGCCACTTCGCTTCGCCAGAGGTGGCCGACGTCTACGTGGTCTCAGCGGCCTCAGTCGCAGAGCCCACCTGGAAGCTGAACAAGTTCCTGCATGGCAAGCCCCTGGACCCGCGCCGCTACTACTTCTCGACGCGACTGCCCAAGGACCAGATGGAGCCGTTGCCGGTAGAGGTCTGACAGCAAGAGCCCCTTCGGGGGCTTTTTACATGGGTCCGGGACAGTCCGCAGCAGTTCGCCGGCGTCCGGCCGGTACCATGGCGGCAGGAGAGACAAAAATGACCCTCGTAGACGCCGCCAACGCTGCCGGCCGCGCCTTCACGGCGACCCTTTCGCGTGAGGACCAACGCGCGATGGGCCAATACATGACCCCGCCAACCATCGCAAGGTTCATGGCGCAGCGTCTGGTCGCAGACGTCCAACAGGACCACGTCCGCGTGCTGGAGCCCAGCGCTGGGGGCGGCATCCTTGCCGCAGCTGTGGTGGAGGCCCTGCTGGCAAAGCAGCCCGACCAGCGGCCCGGCTTCATTGACCTGTATCTGTTCGAGTTGGACCCACGGTTGGTGCCAGGGCTCGAGGCCCTTTGCCGACAAATGGCTGAGGCGTGCCGGGCCGCCGGCGTGCAGCTGGACTGGAAGATTTCGCAGGAGGACTTCCTCCTGTCCGAACTTGCCTTGCGTGGCCAAGCCATAGAGGGTCTGCTGACCATCAGCAACCCGCCGTTTCTCAAGCTGAACAAAACGACGGACCGCCGAGCCCACCTGCACAGCTACGCCGTGTATGGCCAACCGAACATCTACTCGCTGTTCATGGCCGCAACCGCCCGCTTGACCCCACCCGGCGGGCGGTGGTGCTTCATCACTCCGCGCTCGTGGATGGCCGGCCAGTATTTCAAGGCTGCCCGCCAGACCATGCTGGCGCACCTGACGATTGACAGCCTGCACGCCTTCGAGAATCGCAAGGAAGGCTTTGAGGAGGACAGCGTCCTTCAGGAGACCGTCATTGCGTGGGCCAGCGGGCGCCAGCTGTTCGAGCCAGGCTTGAACATCTTGTTGACACGCAGCCAAGGTGCCAGCGACCTTGACCAAGCCGAAATGACCGCCCTGCCAGTCGAGCGCGTGGTCAGCGACGACGAGCACGCCATGCTGTCGCTGCCTCAGGGCGACCAGGACCCCTTCGCCGGCTGGACAGCTACCCTGAAAACATACGGTTTTGAGGTCAGCACCGGCCCGGTCATTGCCTTCAGAGCAGCGGAGCACATCCGCGAGACCGCGACCCCTTGGACAGTGCCGCTGCTTTGGCTGCAACACGTCAAGCAGCAGGAAATCAGCTGGCCAATCAGGAAAAAGCGCGAGCACATCGGTGCAAACGGGCTCAGTTCCTGGATGCTTGTGCCAAACGCGCCCATGGTCCTCATGCGCCGCTTCTCACCCAAAGAGGACGCACGCCGCGTCACCTGCGCGGCCTACGTCGGCACGTTGCCGGGTCAGGCTCTGGGGCTGGAGAACCACCTCAACTACATCTACCGCAAGGCTGGGCGCATGACGCCCTATGAGGCCCGCGGTTTGGCAGCCTTCCTTGCGAGCAAGGTCGTAGACGACCACTTCCGCGCCCTGGCAGGCTCCACGCAGGTGAATGCCACTGAACTGCGCAAGCTTCCCCTGCCGCCGCTGGCTGCCATTGAGCAGATTGGTCGCAGCGTCTCGGCGAAGCCCAGCTTGGCCGAGATTGACGAGGTCGTCACCCGCGTCCTCGGTCTGCACGCAGCTGCGCAGGTGGCGGCATGAGCCTGCCGCCCATCCTCCCCATCCCCGAAATCCAAAAGCGCCTCGAAAAAATCTTCCCCCACGGGCTGGAGATGCGCCAAAACCTGGTGCGGGAGATGTGCGCAAAGACGATTTACGTCTTGCTCTACGGGTGGATGGTCGAGGGCTCGGGCCGGCTCATGCGGCCAAGCCACGTCTACTTCTACACCGAGGACCAGGCAGCCAAGCTGGACGACGAGGACCGTGAGCACTGGTTCAAGAACTCCACTCGGCCAGGCTTCAGGCCTGAAGGCAAGCGCTGGTATGCCGACACGACGCGCGAGCCAATCCGCGACGAGACCATCCGCTTCGGTCTGCTGGACATCGGTGCTGTAGGCAAGGTGCCTGGTGTTGCCACCACGTCAAGCAGCCCCATCTACTACCTCAAGGCGGACTTCCTAGGGCTGCTGAACCCCGGGCTGGACGGAGCGGATTTGGAAGCAGCCATCGCGGCATGGCAGGCCAAGCACCTGACTCCAGCTGCGCGCGCTCGCATGGCGCTCATCGCTTCGGGCAAGGTCAAGAAGACCGATGAAATCCTCGTCAACGTGCCCGATGGAACGGTGGCCAAGCTGTCGCCAGGCCCGTCGTCGCTCATTTCAAAGGCCGTGGTAGAGGAGTTTGCGGCCAACTTCCTGACGAACCCGGCGCTGCTGTGGATGTCGGAATCTGGCGCCAAGGTGCGCTACCAGGATGACGCCACGGCGAAGGCCATGGGCCTGAAGATTGACCAGGCCAAGGTGCTGCCGGACATCATCCTCATGCAGGTCGGCGACGACGGCGCGAGCACGCATCTGGTCTTCATCGAAGTGGTTGCGTCCGATGGCCCGATGAATCAGAACCGCCTCGATGCGCTGCTCGAATACGTGGCGGCCAGCGGCTTTCCAGCTGACCAGTGCCAGTTCGGAACGGCCTTCGAGGACCGCGCTGATGGGGCCTTCCGGAAGTGCCTGCCGCAGCTGGCCTGGGGCACCTTTGCGTGGTTCCGGTCGGAGCCTGAGCGCCTCATGTGGCTCGCTGACGAGCCGTTCGACATAACGGAATAGCTGACTGACCGGCAACTGCGGGGTTTCTCACGCCCAGACCAGGCACCTTCTTCCCGCTTTCTTCGCTGCGGTCAGCGCCTGGTCACTCTCCTGCGCCAGCTGTTCAACAGTGGAACCTGGCCTCGCGCGTGAAGCGCCGATGCTGAACGTGAGAACTGGCTTGCCCGCGAGGTCCGGGAACTCCGCGACGACCCGAGCACGCTGTTCGAAGAAGCCAGCACGCATGCGCGCGTGAATTCGTTCGACGATGGCATCGGCCTGGCTGGCGTCTTCGACGAAGGCAATGAACTCGTCGCCGGCCCACCTGCCTACGAGGCCGCCGGCCTCCTCCCGAACGATGCGCCCAGCTGCTTGCAAGTAGGCGTCGCCTACTTCGAAGCCCGAGGTGAAGTTCAGGTTGGCAAGGCGGTCGACGTCCAACAACAAGAGCACGCCAGCGCCGGCTGACGACAAGGCGCCGGCCTGATGGATGAACTCGTTCCGCGTGAGCAGCCCAGTTTGCGGGTTGTGCATGGCGGCCAGTTTATGGGCCAGCTGGCTACACGAAGCACCAACCCGAAGGTGCTTCCAATGTCCCGCAAACCCAACTCCAAACTCGCTGCCGCCAAGAAGTCGCTGACCGCATGGTTCGCGGCTGCCGTGCCCGTGTTGCTTGCAGCTGCTGAAGCGCTGAAGGACAACCTGGTCAACTTGGACGAATACCTCCATGGCTGGGGCAAGGTCGCCGCGGCCTGCGCCGTGTCGGCCATCGTGGTTGCCCTACGGGTGCGCCAGAGCGGCAAGGGGGAGTGATGTTCTCGCTGGCTGGCCTTCTCGGCTCGTGGCGCCTCATCGGCGCCGGCCTGGCTGTGGCTGCGTTCCTGGGCCTTGGCACTCTCGCCGCAGTTCGGGGCAAAGAGGTCAAGGCGCTCGAAGCCGAGAAAGCCACCTTGGTCAGCCGAGTAGAAACCCTAGGCTCCGCCCTTTCTGAGCAGAACGAAGCCGTCAAAACGCTGAAGAAGGCGTCAGACGCCCAAGCCCTTGCAGCCGCAAAGGCCCAGGAAGCGGCCTGGAAGGCCCTTGGCGCCGCGAACGCCCGTGTCCTGGCCCTCACCCACGCACCCGTGCCGGCCGAGTGCTCTGGCGCGCTCGAATGGCTCCGGTCCACCGTCGACCAGGCCGAAACCTCCCGAGGTGCCAAATGAGCCTGCGCCCACATGTTGGAAAAGCCCTCGCCGTGTCGCTGGCCACGCTGGCCCTGGCGGGCTGCTCGACTGTCCCCAAAACTCCTGAGCGCGTCCTGGTCCCAGTGGCGGCCGAGTGCCCCGCGCCCCCGTCCGAGGTTCTAGTCCGGCCGGTCGCCCCCGCTGCGCTACACGACAGGAGTGCATCGGATGCCGAGAAGGCCCGTGCGCTCGCTGTCTACATCTCTCAACTTTCCGGCTGGGCAGACGCACTCGAGGCGGTGCTGCGCGGCTACAGCAAGCCAGCCAAATGACTGCCTCCAACGACTCCACGCAACGCGAAATCGCCGCCCTCCAGGTCGAGGTTCGCCACCTCGCCCAGAACATCGAACGCCTGGCCTCTGCCATCGAAAAGCAGCAGGTCGACCACGAGGGCCGCATCCGCCGCCTGGAGCGTGCCGTCCTCGCCCTGATGGCAGGCGCTGCAATCACTGGCTCCGCTGTCGTCAAGGCCTTTGGCTTCATCTAATGCCCGAGGCCCTGCTCCTCGCAGTCTGGATGTGCGCCTGGTGTGACGCCTGGCTCATGCTCGCGCTGTTGGTCGCAACGTCTCGCAGCTGAAGGTCTGGCCGCAAAGAACAAACCCCGCACGTGGCGGGGTTTGCTGTTGAATGCATCAGGCTTTCGCCTTTGCTTTGGTCTTCTTGGCCGGAGCGGCCTTCTTTGCCGTCACCTTCTTGGCTGCAGCCTTGGGAGCAGGCTTGGCCTTGGCGGGCTTCTTCTCTTTGCGGTACTGGCTGATGGGGTCGTACTCTTCGCCGTCGCCGCCTGCTTCGTGTGGGAGGACGAAGCGGAAGATGGCGTATTCAGCCTGGTTGACTGCAAGCAGCATCCACAGCTTGCCGGCTTCCTTGTAGACGCCGAAGCTGCTGCCCTCATAGGTCGGGCCGTTCTCGTAGTTGAAGCGCGGGTCATTGCGCTCAATCGCTTCGTCGCGGTCGTGGATGCCAAGAATCTTGGCGTCGTAGTTCACTTTGACGCCGCTGTTTTCGAGGTCGCCGAAGGTGTCTTCGACGTCGACGGTCCAGCGAGAGATGTTGTTGCCAGTCAGTTGAAACCAGCCCTTCTTGCGGGGAACGGGTTCGACTTCAGCGCGGATGCCATTGAACAGAAACATCATGATTGGTTGTCCTTGTGTGTTTGGTTGCCTACCCCTGGTATAGGCACCGGCGATAACAGCCTGAAAAAGTTGACCATCGGCAGTCTGCCGGCCTTCTTGAGAGGGACCCGTACACTTGCTGCGGTGAACGCAACTAGACGCACAAAACCCGGCCGATTCGTGCTTTTGTCGCGGGCAAAAAGCTACGGTTCCGGCCCTGGCGCCCTGCACCTGGCGGGCTACTTGCTGCTCGCAATCGCCGATGACGACAAGAGGCAGAGCAAGCACTTGACCCTCGAGGAAGCTGTTCGCAAGGCGCAGCAGAGTGGGTGGTCCATAGAGCGTCACCTGCCCGAGGGCCCAACAGGTGACCACGCCAGCGAACTCAGTGACGAGGAGTGGGCGCAGGTCGAGAAGCTGCTAGCAGAGCGCTAACCGGCCCGGCCCGGCTCGCTAGACGGAGGTGATGACCTCCGACAGCAAGCCCATTCTCAAGCCCCGCAAGAAGCCCACCGGCCCCCGCGCCATGACGGGGCCGACAAGCGTGCGCGTCGAGGAGATGCGCAGCATCGCCCAGCGCATGCGCCGGGACCGCAAGACGCTGGACGAAATCGCCGAGCACCTTGGCGTTTCGAAAGGCCGTGCTCACCAGCTGGTGCGCGAAGCCATGGACGAGGTTCGGGAGGCCACCTTCCAGGACAGCCTGGAATGGCGTCACGAGTTGACCGAGGAGCACCTCGACAACCTGAAGCGTGCCAAGCAGCTGCGCAATGACTCGGACCCAGAGACTGCCGCCCGGGGCCTCCTCGCTGTCACCCGCACCCTGAAGGAACTGGGCGACCTGTGGGGCGCTCACGCTCCCAAGAAGATTTCTGCGACCAACCCGGACGGCACGCCAGCTGGTCTGCCTGGTGTGGTCTTCGTGCCGGTGCCCATGGGCGCCAACGACTGGGAAACCCGTGCTGCTGTCGTCCTTGAACAGGGCGAGGCTGCTGCACTGGCCCTGACCAACGAGGGGGCCACTGATGCTGTTGCCGCCAAAGCCAGCCCCGGTCCTTCCGCCGCTTAGCGCGGGCGCAGCTGCTGTCGCGGCTGCCTATGACCCCATCTTCCAGCCGCACCCCAAGCAGGCTGTCGCCATCTCGTGCCCGGCTGACGTCATCCTGTTCGGCGGAGCCGTGGGCGGAGGCAAATCCGAGGGCATCAAGGGCAAGGTCCTGGCGCACCTCCAGCGCTACGGCAAGTGGGCGCGCGTGCTGGTGCTGCGTCGCACCGTCAATGAGGTCCGCGACCTCCGCAACCGCTTCCGGCGTCCGCTGACCAGGCTTGGCGGCAAGTACAACGGCACCGAGCGCACATGGACCATGCCTGATGGTGGCACGGTGCAGTTCGGCTACCTGGAGACCGAGTCGGACGCCGAACGCTACTGGGGGTTCGAGTACACGCTCATCGTTATCGACGAGGTAGGCCACTACCCCGACGAGGCGCCTATCCGCCTGGTCTCTTCCCGTCTGCGTTCTGTGGCGCCGGAAGAAGTCGGCATGCAGTGCCAGCTGTTCCTGACCGCCAACCCTGGCGGTGCGGGGCATGGTTGGCTGAAGGAGAAGTTCATTGACGGCAAGGACCCTTGCCGCATCTGGACAGATGAAGTCACAGGCCTCACGCACTGCTACATCCCCAGCTACATCACCGACAACCCCAACCTGGCCAGCGACAAGAAGTACATCGGCCGGGTCAAGGGTTCTGGTCCGTCGTGGCTGGTGCGCGCTCTGTTGCGGGGCGACTGGTCTGTCAGCGTCAACGGCAAGGTGTTCTTCCGTGAGTGGTTCGGCAACAACCGGTACGCCAAGGAGCCGCCTGCAGGTGAGGTGCTGCAAGTCATCCAGTCCTGGGACATGGGCAACAAGGACGGACCGACCAACGACCGCAGCGCGTGCGTCACGATTGCCGTCACGGAGCAAGCCGCATACGTCGTGCACTCGTGGGCTGGCCGCCTTGTGTTCCCTGACCAGGTGCGCAAGATGCAGGACCTGGCTGCGCGCAAGTTCTGTGGGCAAAAGCCGGCCCTCATCCTGGTCGAGGACAAAGGGAACGGCATCGGCCTCATCCAGCAACTGAAGCGCGAGACGCACCTGCCCATCGTTGCCTACAACCCAGGCCGGACCGACAAGCGCACGCGTGCCATCGCGCAGAGCATGCACTTCGAAACCGAGCCCCGGAAGATTCTGTTCCCACAAGTTGGAGAGTGGGTCGATGAACTCGTCGAGGAACTGTGCGGCTTCGGAGAGATGCCACACGACGACCTGGTTGACGCAATCGTTCAGGCCATCGCCTACATCTTCAAGCGCTTCCCCAACCTGTCGGGCGTCAAGAGCACGCTTGGAATCACGCTGACCAAGAAGGAAGGGGCGAAAGCGCCCCCGGCAAAGCTGCGAGAGGCAGCGCTAACCGCCGAGGAGTACGAGGCCTACGACGACTACCAGAACGCCCAGGAACCCCACGGCTTCTGACCGGGCGGCTCCCTACACGTCAAGACCGTCAACAGCAGCTGTTGACACCCTTGACACCCCCGGACCGCCTGCCCAATGAACGACCGCATCCTTGCCGCCAAAGCCCTTCGCGACCAGAACATCCCCTACAGCGCCATCGGCGACGCACTGGGCGTCTCTCGCCAGCGCGCTTTCGCGATGGTCAAGCAAGCCGAGAACCTGGCTTCCTTCACAAACGTCAATGCACCCAAGGCGCCAACGTCCTCAGGTGAACTGCTTGCGGCGCCTACCGCGCCTACAGGCGGCAGCAAGCCTGTGACGGTCGAAGGGACGCGCATGTCCTATGACATTGCGCCTGCTGGCAACTGGTCCTTCTCGAAGCTGACACAGGTCATGGAGAAGCTGCGGCAAAACTACGACCCGCTGGAGTTCTACGCCTTGGGCGAGGAAATGCTGGAGCGTGACGCCAACCTACGCTCTTTGCTGGACATCCGGGTTGCACAGACCTCCAGCCAGCCCCTTATTCCCGACGTCACGACCGCCTCGCTGCTGCGTGAGAAGAAGGCGACGCAGGCCGGAATCGACATGCTTATGGAAGCCGGGTTCCGAGACGTCATGCCGCAAATCCTGGCGGCACGTTTCTTCTCGGTCTGCATCCTCGAGTTGGAGTGGGAACTGACTGCAACGGCTCGCACGGTCAAGGCCATCCACTGGCGCGACCCGAAGGGCTTCATCTTCGACCGTCAGGACCCTCGCAAGGTCTACATCAAGCCAGACCAACCTGGCGGTGAGTTGACGGAGGCACCAGCGGGCCGGTTCGTCGTGGTCTTCGCCAACGGCAAGCCTGGCACGCCGGTTCGCTCGGGTCTGGCGCTGCCCGCTGCCTGGGAGTATGTGAAGAAGGCCATCACCGAGTTTGACTGGACCGTCTTCCTGAACAAGTACGGCAAGCCCACGCCTACCCTCAATATCCCGAATGAGGTGAAGCTGACTCCAAAGGAGCGGGCTGACGTTCGTCGCATGGCCAACCAGTTGGGGACTGGCTTCGTTCCGCTTCTTGAAGGCGGCATCACCATCGACTTCCCCAAGGATTCGACTGTCTCTGGTAGCAGCGAAGCTTTTGAAAAGAAAGTCCGCTACCACGATGAGCAGTCAACCAAGCTGCTGCTGGGCGGTTCCTTGGCCAACGGCACAGGCAACACCGGAAGCGGTGGCACTCAGTCCCTGGGCACTGTTCATGGAGACCTGCGCTACGACCTTCAGAAGAGCGACGCGCAGATGCCCGAGGCAGCGGCGAACGAAATCCTCTACTGGCATGCCGTGTTCAACAAGGGGGCTGACGCTTTCGTCCCGAAGGTCAAGCTGGAACTGGACGAACCAGAGGACAAGGCCGCCGCACGTGAAAACGCCAAGGCTGCCCACGAGATGGGCCTGCCGCTGTCCATCAGCAAGACCGCGGAGCAGCTGGGCGTGTTCCTGGCCGAAACTGAGGAAGACAAACTGCAGGCACCTTCTGCCCCTGCCACCAACCCAGCCGCGGCCGCACTGTCCGCCGCCCTCCGTGGCAAGCCCTGTCCTGTTCACACTCCGGCAGCTTTCGCCCAGGCTCCCCAGCAGCGGGACGCCATCGACGACCTGGCTGATGCCATGCTGGCGGAATACGAGCAGGTCACTCCATCCCTTGACAGCATCCTCGTCGAGGCCGTGCTTTCTGCTGGCAGCGTCGAGAAGGCAGTCGCTGCTCTCAAAGCCGCCATCGAAGGCGCTGACGTGTCTGCACTCGAGGCCCTGTTCACAAAGAAGGCCACGGCCACACGCGCAGCCGGCAAGCTTGGCGGGGAGGTCTGATGCTCAGCGCTGTGCTGAAGCAGCTGGCGGCCAAGGAGGCGCTGGACTTCCTGGCCCGCCTGTCTATCGACGTGCAGCCAGGCAGCCCAGAAGCTGTGCAGTTGGAGTTGTTCGCAGAACAGGAGTTCGCTGACGCCAAGCCGCGGGCGCTGACCGTGCTTGTCGACAAGGCCGTTGCCATGGTGCGGGCTGTGCGTGCGGCTGTGGAAAGCGGCGAGATTCCGGCGGAGTGGGACCGCAACGACCGCATGCAGCAGCTGGTGACAACCGGCCTGAAGCAGTACGACCCGCGCGTCGCCTTCCAGGCCACCTTGCGCAGCAGCTACAGCGCCGGCCGCTACCAGCGTGGCATGGACGACCAGGCTGACCAGGAGTACTGGCTCTACCGGACGATGAACGACAGCCGCGTCCGAACCAGCCACCAGATTCTGAACGGGGTCTATCTGCCAAAGGCCAATGCGTTCTGGGGCGACCACTTCCCGCCCAATGGTTGGCGCTGCCGCTGCAAGGCCGTCTCGATGAGCCAGCGCACCATTGACCGCCTCGTGAAGGCCGGCGTCCCGCTGCAAGCCGAGGCGCCCGAAGAGAAGATGGTGACCTACAAGGACAAGGTCACCGGTAAGGACTACCAGCTGCCGCAGTCAATCGAACCAGGCTGGGACTACAACCCCGGAACCCCCGAAGGTTCGAAGCGCCTGGCCGAGCAGCTGAAGCGCCGAATGGACCTTCTGGACGCCCTCGCCACACGCGACGTGTGAGCACCAAGCCCCGCTATTGGCGGGGCTTTCTCATTCTTAGGGTACGTACCTACCCATTTCGACCGTCATTCGATAACAGCCTCGCTACACGGTAGTGAGAGGACGTTCTGTTCTCTCCCGCTGACGAGCGGCAAACCCCGGCTTCACAAGTCCGGCCGGGGTTTGACCCCAGCTGGATTCAGAGGCCACTTTCGAAAGGACTTGTATGTTTGAGACGTTGATGGTTGGTCTGATGACAACCGCCCTTGGTCTGATTCCGATTGTTTTTGTGGTCGCGTTCTTCAAGTTCGTGGTCCCTGAACTTCGAGACGTCCGTTGGAAGTTCGTTGGCTTCCACTCCATGCTTGGTTTTACGGTCAGCTGCTTGGTAGCCCCTACCCTCCCAGCAGCGTTTTGCATGGCCGCAGGCATCCTCTCCACGATTACCGTGGCAGTCGTGATTGCTTTCGTGGAATCCGCTTTTGAGGTCAAGAAGCCGGCACGCTCCCGCGTCCGTTCCTGATTTTCATTCACTACCCCCGCCGCGTGCGGGGGTTTGTTTTCGTCAGCGACGCAAGGCGCGTCGCACAGAGGCGACGGGGTCGATGTTGAAGGTCCAGCAGTAGGCGCCGATGAACACACCCCACCCGGCAGCGATGAGAACGGCTTGGTCGAACGTCACACCGAACACGGCGTGGAACAAGTCGAAGGGGTTCACTTCTTCGTCAGACGCGGAGTCAGCGAAGGGAAGAACAGGCACACGATGAGCGAAACCATCGTGCTGGCAAATACGGCCGAAATGAAATCAAGAAGCATTTTGTCTCCAGGTGAGGCTGTGCCCCATTTGTAGGCTATCAGTTTTAGCCAACTGGGTAAATAGACAGCTGCTGTTGAATAAATCAGCAGTGCATAAAACGACGGTGTCTATACCGATAACACAACACATCGGAGACAGCACATGTCCGACAAAGAGCCGTCAATCAGCGACATCATCCAGTCGAAGCAAGCCCGCGAGTTCCGCGCGTTCCCAAAGCTGAAGCCTGGATTCAGCGCCATGCTGCCAAATATCAACCGCGCCGGCCTGTTCCCGCCGGTGAGCAACGCCAAAGACTCGGCGCACATCGACTGCGTCTACCCGGTGGCGTGCTATGACAGCGAAGATGAGACGCAGGGCTCAATCCGCTACATCGGCGCTCGCATGTCCCAGTTTCACAAGCGCGTGCTGCTGGGGCTGCTGGAGCGCGTTGCAGGCAAGGAAGGCGACCAGTGGGTCAGCTTTCACGCCGTGGAGTTCCTGGAATCTGTGGGCAAGGAAGGTGACACACGCAACGTCAACCGTCTCTTCGACGCGCTGGCAGAACTGCGTGCGGCGACCTTCTGCATCCGTGAGCACTCAAAAGACCGCGGCCAGGTGTTCGGCTGGCTCAACGAGGCTGAGTTCTCGTCTGGAAGCCGCCAGGTGCGTGTCTTGATGAGTGGCAGGGCTGCGATGCGCTTCGGCGACCTGGGGCGCACCTACCTGCCTATGAGCAAGCGCAATAGGCTTGACGACGGTCTCCAGACTTGGCTCTTCGATTTCTTGTTTTCAAGCGAGCAGGACCGCTTCAGCTACGAAGGCTTGGCCGATTTGTTGGAGCGCAAGGCTGATGCTGACTTCGGGAAGGCAGTGCGCTCCGCGCTGGTGAAGCTGCACGAGGTGGATGCCATCGAGGCTCCTGAGTTCTCACGGGGTCGATTCACTGCTCGCAAGAAGTTGATGTCATGACCTGGGCGTTGTGAAAGCAGGCCGCCTTCGGGCGGCCTTTTCATGCCTGGAGGGCGCTGAGCAAAAAGTGCAAAACTCCCCTTATGGGTCGAGATAAGGGGAGTTTTGCACTAAGAACATGCGTATATGTTGCCTTCGATAACGGGGCAAAAGTGCAAAGTTCCCCTTTCGACCCTTCGAAACGTAATGCTGGCGCGGGGTTTCTGGTTAATAGAACTCTGCAGCAATCGGCGAGCGTCAACGTTCGCTGTTTTTCTTTTTAGGGCTCTCATAGAGAGGGGCTCGCGCCCCCTCACTCGCGCACTGCCGCCCCTGCAGGGCGGCTGCTCGTGAGCCTCCCCCTAAGACGTCCTTGAAGGGGCCGGCCCGAGCCGGCCCTGGGGGCCCGCGCCGCCCCCGGCGGAACACCGGGTGTGGGTGGGGGGGGGGAAAGGGGGGGTGGTTAAAGCAAAAAAAAAAAAAAAAAAACAACCACCACACAATTGCCAACC